>Ga0180218_1000079_pt1 | contig 179105 bp, 168 predicted proteins | sample eDN3rd37CKraftBY_FD_151334 | JGI IMG/M metagenome (GOLD analysis project Ga0180218, IMG submission 151334) | Enriched backyard soil microbial communities from Emeryville, California, USA - eDNA 3rd pass 37_C Kraft BY (version 2) (version 2) | ecosystem: Environmental > Terrestrial > Soil >... | reverse complement strand
GGAGCAGCAGGCGGCCGCGCCGGGCGCCCAGGCTCCGGCCGAGGAGCCGCTCGGACAGCGCCTCGCCAGCGCCGACGTCAAGCGCGGCGAAACCGCCGCCAAGAAGTGTGCGGCCTGCCACACCTTCGCCAAGGGCGAGCCGAATCGCGTCGGCCCGAACCTTTACGGCGTCGTTGGGCGCAAGAAGGATGCGGCGCCGGGCTTCAACTATTCGGCGGCGATGAAGAAGCAGGAAGGCAACTGGACGGTCGAAGACCTCGACCACTTCCTCACCAATCCGCGCGGCGCGATTCCGGGCACGGCCATGAGCTTTGCCGGCCTGCCGCGCGGCAAGGAGCGCGCCGACGTCATCGCCTACCTGAACAGCAATTCCGACAGCCCGCAGGATCTGTCGAAGCTGGCCGCCGCGGCCGCGCCTGCTAAGCAGGCCGACGCGCCCAAGGCCGAAGCGCCGAAGCCGCAATAACACCCGCCTGACGGGGTTCGCTGCGCGCGGCCGCGTTCATAGCGCGGCCGTTTGCGTGCTCGCTCCCACAAAATTGATGCCGGGCGCGCAAATTGCGGCAGTGGCGCGCCATCGAAAAACCGACATAATTGGTTGAAGATCGTGATCCACCGTGGATCGTTCGGAGTGCCGCAAGCTCCGCGCGCAACGCCGTCCGGGGCCTCGCGCCCCTGAAGCGTCGTACCGAAGCATCGTATCCGGAGCATCGCATGCGCCTGACCCGCCGAGCCTTGTTACAGAGCGGGGCGAGTGCTCTGGCCGTTCCGGCCGCCGGCATGCTCGGCGGCGCGGCGCGCCCGGCGCTGGCTCAAGAGCAGGAACGGGCCTGGAAGCACGGCCTGTCGTTGTTCGGCGATCTGAAGTATCCGGCGGGTTTCAAGAGCTTCGACTACGTCAATGTGAATGCGCCGAAGGGCGGGGTGGTGCGCATGCTCTCGCTCGGCACCTTCGACAATTTCAATCTGGTCGTTGCCGGCGTGAAGGGCGCGCTCGCCGCCGGCGTCGATCAGATCTACGACACGCTTTTCACGTCGTCGATGGACGAAGTGGCTGTCGGTTACGGCCTGCTCGCGGAAGCCGTCAGCGTTCCGGCCGACCATTCCTCCGCCACCTATCGTTTACGCGCCAACGCCAAGTGGCACGACGGCGTTCCGGTGAGCGTCGAGGACGTTCTGTTCTCGCTTGAGGCGTTCAAGGCCAACCATCCGTTCTACGCGGCTTATTATCGGCACGTCGTGAAAGCGGAAAAGACCGGCGACCGCGATGTGACGTTCGTCTTCGACGGCCCCGGCAACCGCGAGCTGCCGCAGATCGTCGGCGAGTTGACCGTGCTGCCCAAGCATTGGTGGGAAGGCGCAGACAGTTCCGGCAAGAAGCGCGACATTTCGGCAACCACGCTTGAGCCTCCGCTCGGCTGCGGCGCCTACCGCATCAAGTCGTTCGTCCCCGGCCGCACCATCGTGCTGGAGCGCGTCGCCGACTACTGGGGCAGGGATCTCAACGTCAACATCGGTCGCGACAACTTCGCTGAGCTGCGCTTCGAGTATTTCCGCGAGGCGACGCCCGCGATCGAGGCCTTCAAGGCCGACGCCATCGACTGGCGCACGGAAAACGCCGCCAAGAACTGGGCCACGGCTTACGATTTCCCGGCGGTCAAGGACGGCCGTGTCATCAAGGAGGAGTTTCCCATCCAATCGTCGGGTGGGATGCAGGCCTACGCTTTCAACCTGCGCCGTCCGAAATTTTCCGACCCGCGGGTGCGTCGCGCCTTCAACCTCGCGATGAACTTTGAGGAAATCAACAAGCAGTATTTCTATGGCCAGTACCATCGCGTGAACAGCTACTTCGAAGGCATGGAGCTGGCGTCGAGCGGACTTCCGGCCGGCGAGGAGCTGGCGATCCTGGAAACGGTTCGCGACAAGGTGCCGCCGGAGGTGTTCACCACGGCCTATGCCAATCCGGTCAACGGGAGCCCCGAAGCGGTGCGCGGCAATCTACGCGAGGCGACGCGGCTGTTGCGCGAGGCCGGGCACGAGGTGCGCGACGGCAAGCTGATCAACACCAAGACCGGCGAGCCGCTCAACGCCGAAGTGTTGATCGCCCAGCAGGAGTGGGAGCGCATCGTTCTGTTCTATAGGCCCAGCCTGGCGCGGCTCGGCATCGAGCTATCGGTGCGTTACGTCGACGATGCGCAATACGAAAACCGGCTGCGCAGCCGCGACTATGACATCATCGTTGCGAGCTGGCGGCAGAGCCTGTCGCCGGGCAACGAGCAGCGCGGCTTCTGGAGTTCGCAGGCGGCCGATCAGGTCGGTTCGCGCAACTACGTCGGCATCAAGAATCCGGCGGTCGATGCGTTGATCGAGCGTGTCATCTTCGCCAAGAGCCGCGCCGAGTTGGTGGCGGCAACCAAGGCGCTCGACCGCGTGCTGCTGTGGAACCATTACGTCGTGCCGCAATGGACCTATGGCAAGGTGCGCACCGCGCGCTGGGATCGCTTCGACCGGCCCGCCGAATTGCCGAAATACGGCGCCGGAGCCTTCCCCACCATCTGGTGGTGGGACGAGGCCAAGGCCGCCAAGGTCGGGACGCGCTCGTGACGAGATTGTCGCGCCGCGGTCTTCTCGGCTTCGGTGTCGGCGCGATCGTTTCCGGCGCGGCGGGATCGCGGACCCTGGCGCAGCAGCCGGGCGAATCCGCCGAGCGGCACGGCATTTCCGCGTTTGGCGACCTGAAGTATCCGGCCGATTTTGCGCATTTCGACTATGTCGATCCAAGCGCGCCCAAGGGCGGCGCGTTCTCGCAGATCGGGCCGGGGACGATCTTCAATCAGAACCAACTCACCTTCAATTCGCTCAACAGCTTCATCCTGCGCGGCGACGCGGCGCAGGGCATGGAGCTGACGTTCGCCACGCTGATGGCGCGCGCCGCCGATGAGCCCGACGCGATGTACGGGCTTGCCGCGCGCTCGGTCCGTATCTCCGACGACGGGCTGGTTTATCGCTTTACGCTGCGGCCGCAGGCGCGCTTTCACGACGGCAGCCGGCTGACGGCGCACGATGTGGCGTTCTCGCTCTCGGTGATGAAGGAGAAGGGCCATCCGATCATCGTGCAGTTGCTGCGCGATCTTGCCGCCGTGGAGGCGCTCGACGACGCCACGGTGATGTTGCGCTTTGCGCCCAAGCGTGCGCGTGACGTGCCGCTGTTCGCGGCGGGCCTGCCGATCTTCTCGCGCGCTTATTATGCGAATCGCGCGTTCGACGAATCCACCCTCGATATTCCGCTCGGCAGCGGTCCCTATCGCGTCGGCCGGTTCGAGGCGGGGCGAACCATCGAATACAACCGCGTCGCCGATTGGTGGGGCGCCGACCTTCCGGTCTGCCGCGGGCAGAACAATTTCGATACCGTGCGTTTCGAGTATTACCGCGATCGCGATGTCGGCTTCGAGGGGTTCACCGCCGGAAACTATACGTTCCGCGAGGAGTTCACCTCGCGGACGTGGGCCACGCGCTACGATTTTCCCGCCATCAAGGACGGCCGGGTCAAGCGCGAGGTGCTGCCGGACGACACCCCTTCGGGCGCGCAGGGCTGGTTCATCAACACCCGGCGCGCGAAGTTCCAGAACCCGAAGCTGCGCGAGGCGCTGATCGACGCTTTCGATTTCGAGTGGACCAACAAGGTCATCATGTACGGCTCCTACGAGCGTACCCATTCGGTGTTCCAGAATTCCGACATGATGGCGAAGGGCAAGCCCGGCGCCGAGGAATTGGCGCTGCTCGAACCGTTCCGCGGCAAGGTGCCCGACGAGGTGTTCGGCGAGCCGTTCACGCCGCCGGTGTCGGATGGCTCGGGGCAGGACCGGCGGTTGTTGCGGCGCGCCTCCCAGCTTCTCCAGGAAGCGGGCTTCGTCATCAAGGACGGCAAGCGCGTCACCCCGCAGGGCGAGCGGCTGACGGTCGAGTTCCTGCTCGACGAGCCGTCGTTCCAGCCCCACCACATGCCGTTCATCAAGAACCTCGCGACGCTCGGCATCGACGCGAGCCTGCGGCTCATCGACCCGGTGCAGATGCAGCAACGCCTCAAGGATTTCGACTTCGACCTCGCCATCCAGCGATTCGGCTTCTCGGCGACGCCGAGCGATTCGCTGCGCGCCTACTTCTCGTCGCAGGCGGCCGCGCTGAAGGGCTCGCAGAACCTCGCGGGGGTTTCCGATCCGGCCGTCGATGCCATGATCGACCGTGTCATCGCCGCGCCCTCGCGCGCCGATCTGACCGTGGCCTGCCGCGCGCTCGACCGGCTGATCCGCGCCGGCCGCTATTGGATTCCGCAGTGGTACAAGGCGTCGCACTGGATCGCCTATTGGGATACGTTCGGCCGTCCGCCGAACAAGCCGCGCTACGCGCGCGGCATTCCTGAAACGTGGTGGTTCGACCCCAACAAGGCGCGGAAATAGGAAGCGCACGGCCCATGTCCGCCTATATCATCCGCCGTCTGCTGCTCATGATCCCGACGCTGCTCGGCATCCTGCTGGTGTCGTTCGTGGTGGTTCAGTTTGCCCCCGGCGGGCCGGTGGAGCGGGTCATCGCGCAATTGTCCGGCGCCGACACCGGCGCCGCGTCGCGCATCGCGGGCTCGGGCCAGGGCGGCGATTTCGGCAGCCGCGGCGTGCAGGGCGGCGCCGCGGTCGATGCGGTGACCTCGAAGTATCGCGGCGCGCAGGGCCTCGATCCCGAATTCATCAAGAAGCTGGAAACGCAATTCGGCTTCGACAAGCCGGCCTATGAGCGGTTCTTCCTGATGCTGAAGAACTTCGTGGTGTTCGATTTCGGCAAGAGCTATTTCCGCGACATCAGCGTCATGCAGCTCATCAAGGAGAAGCTGCCGGTTTCGATATCGCTCGGCCTGTGGATGACGCTCCTGACCTACCTGATCTCGATTCCGCTCGGCATCAAGAAGGCGGTGGCCGACGGTTCGCGATTCGACATGTGGACGTCGGGCGTCATCATCATCGGCTATGCCGTCCCTGGATTCCTGGTCGCTATCTTTCTCATCGTGCTGTTTGCCGGCGGTTCGTACTGGGATTGGTTCCCGCTGCGCGGGCTGACCTCCGACAATTGGGCGGCGCTGAACTGGTGGCAGAAGATCCTCGATTATTTCTGGCACCTGACGCTGCCGATCATCGCCATGATGCTGTCGGCCTTCGCCACCATGACGCTGCTGACCAAGAACTCGTTCCTCGACGAGATCAAGAAGCAATACGTCCTGACCGCGCGAGCCAAGGGCTGCACGTCGCGGCAGGTGCTCTACGGCCACATCTTCCGCAACGCCATGCTGATCGTCATCGCCGGATTCCCCGGCGCGTTCGTCCATGCGTTCTTTTCCGGCTCGCTCCTGATCGAAACGATCTTCTCGCTCGACGGGCTCGGGCTGCTCGGCTTCGAAAGCGTGCTCAACCGCGACTATCCGGTGGTGTTCGCCACGCTCTATATTTTCGCGTTGATCGGACTGGTGGTGAATCTGATCTCGGATCTGACCTACACCTGGATCGATCCGCGGATCGATTTCGAGACACGCGAGGTCTGAGGTGGACGCGCGCTCTTCATCGAACGCCCCGCCGACCGTGCCCGCCGTTCCGCCGGAGACGGCCGCGCCGGCACGCAAGCGGTTCGCGCTGTCGCCGCTGAACAGGCGGCGCTGGCAGAACTTCAAGAACAACCGTCGCGGCACCTGGTCGCTGTGGCTGTTTCTCGCCCTGTTCGGCATTTCGCTGTGCGCCGAACTGATCGCCAACGACAAGCCGTTCCTGATCGTGATGGACGGCAAAGCCTATTTCCCCGCCGTCGTCACCTACCCCGAGACGGCGTTCGGCGGCGACTTCGAGACCGCCGCCGACTATCGCGACCCCTATCTGCAGGAGCTTATCGCCAAGAAGGGCGGCACCATGATCTGGCCGCCGATCCGCTATTCCTACAACACGCACAACCTCGATCTGCCCACGCCCGCGCCGTCGCCGCCGACGTGGCAGCTCACCGAGGAGCAGTGCAAGACGGTGGTCGAGAAGAAGCACCTCAGCGGCTGCCGCGATCTCGAATACAACTGGCTCGGCACCGACGACCAGGGCCGCGATGTGGTGGCGCGGCTGATCTATGGTTTCCGCATCTCCGTGCTGTTCGGGTTGATCCTGACGATCGTGTCCTCGGTGGTCGGCGTCGCGGCCGGCGCCGTGCAGGGCTATTTCGGCGGCTGGACCGACCTGTTGTTCCAGCGGGTCATCGAAATCTGGACGTCGGTGCCCTCGCTCTACCTCCTGCTCATCATCTCGTCGGTGTTGGTGCCGGGCTTCTTCGTGCTGCTCGGAATCCTGCTGTTGTTCTCCTGGGTGTCGCTTGTCGGCCTGGTGCGCGCCGAATTCCTGCGCGGGCGCAATTTCGAGTACATCCAGGCGGCGCGCGCGCTCGGCGTGTCGAACGCCACGATCATGTTCCGCCATCTTCTGCCCAACGCGATGGTGGCGACCATGACGTTCCTGCCGTTCATTCTGTCGTCGTCGGTGATGACGCTGACCGCGCTCGACTTCCTCGGCTTCGGCTTGCCGCCCGGCTCGCCCTCGCTCGGCGAACTCCTGGCGCAAGGCAAGGCCAACATCCAGGCGCCGTGGCTCGGGCTCGCCGGCTTCTTCTCCGTCGCCATCATGCTGTCGTTGCTGATCTTCATCGGCGAGGCGGTGCGCGACGCCTTCGATCCGCGAAAGACGTTCCGGTGAGCCGCATGAATCAGACCGCGACACCCCTCCTCGCCGTCGAAGACCTTTCCGTGGCGTTCAGCCAGGGCGAGCGGACCACGCTTGCCGTCGATCGGGTGTCGTTCGACATCGCCCCGGGTGAGACGCTGGCCCTCGTCGGGGAATCCGGTTCCGGCAAGTCGGTAACCGCGCTGTCGATCATGAAGCTCCTGCCCTATCCGGCGGCGAGCCACCCCTCCGGCCGGGTCATGTTCAAGGGGCGCGACGTGCTCGGCCTGCCCGAGCGCGAAATCCGCACCATCCGCGGCGCCGACATCACCATCATCTTTCAGGAGCCGATGACCTCGCTCAATCCGCTGCACACCATCGAGCGGCAGATCGGCGAGATCCTGCTGTTGCATCGCGGGCTGACGGGAGCTGCGGCGCGCGCGCGCATCATCGAGCTTTTGACGCAGGTCGGCATTCCCGATCCCGCCTCGCGGCTCGGGAGCTATCCGCACCAGATGTCGGGCGGCCAGCGCCAGCGCGTGATGATCGCGATGGCGCTCGCCAACGAGCCGGACCTTCTGATCGCCGACGAGCCGACGACGGCGCTCGACGTCACCGTGCAGGCGCAGATCCTCAACCTCCTGAAGGAGCTGCAAGGCCGGCTCGGCATGGCGATGCTGTTCATCACCCACGACCTCGGCATCGTGCGCAAGATCGCCGACCGGGTCTGCGTGATGAAGGATGGCAAGATCGTCGAGCGCAACAGCGTCGAACAGATTTTCAAAGCGCCGCAGCATCCCTACACCCGTGCGCTGCTGGCGGCCGAGCCCAAGCCCCATGCGCTCAAGCCCAACCCGAACGGCGAGATCGTGCTCAAGGCCGACGATCTGAGGGTCTGGTTTCCGATCAAGCGCGGCGTGATGCGCAAGACCGTGGGCCACATCAAGGCGGTCGATGGCGTCAGCGTCGAAGTGCGAAAAGGCGAGACGCTCGGCGTGGTCGGCGAGTCCGGCTCGGGCAAGACCACGCTGGGCTTGGCGCTGCTGCGGTTGATTTCGTCGGACGGGCCGATCGTGTTCATGGGCCACGCGCTGCAAGGCCTGCGCTTCAAGTCGATGCGGCCGCATCGCCGCAACATGCAGATCGTGTTCCAGGACCCCTATGGTTCGCTGTCGCCGCGCATGTCGGTGTCCGACATCATCCAGGAAGGGCTGTGGGTCCACATGCCTGATCTGCCGCGGCAGGAATGCGAGCGGCGTGTGATCCAGGCTCTGACCGATGTCGGCCTCGACCCCGAAACGCGCTTTCGCTATCCGCACGAATTCTCCGGCGGCCAGCGTCAGCGTATCGCCGTGGCGCGCGCCATCGTCTTGGAGCCGACCTTCATCGTGCTCGACGAGCCCACCAGCGCGCTCGATATGCTGATCCAGGCGCAGATGGTCGATCTTCTGTGCGATCTGCAGCAGCGCCACGATCTCACCTACATGTTCATCTCTCATGACCTGCGTGTGGTCGCGGCGATGTCGTCGAGCCTGATGGTGATGCGCGACGGCAAGGTGGTGGAGGCGGGGCCGGCGGCGGAGCTGTTCAAGGCTCCTCGGAGCGCCTACACCCGCGCATTGTTCGCCGCCGCCTTCAGCCTTGAGACGGCGCCGGAAGGCGCGGCAGCGCAATAGGGTTGGGGATGGGATCTTCCGATTTGCAGGATGCGCCGGCGGCGGCGACGCTGAGTGGCCCCGAGCCGCGCGGCGGCGGCCTCTACCGCTATGAGCGCTATCGCGTTGCGCTCGACGGCGCGAGGTTCGAGCGCGACGAGGTGAGGGTCGGTCGCGTTGTGGTCATCGTGCCGGTCGATCTCGCGCGCGACGAGGTGGTGCTGATCCGCCAGTTCCGGCTCGGCGCGCATCTGGCGTTGGGGCAGGGCGATCTGGTCGAGCTTCCGGCCGGGCGGGTCGAGCGCGATGAGGAATGGCTGGCGGCGGCCCGGCGCGAATGCGAGGAGGAGATCGGCGTGGCGCCGTCGGTGCTGGTGCCGATCTTCGGCGTGATGCCGTCGCCCGGCATGTCGGACGAGCACATGCAGTTCTTTCTCGGTGTGGTTGACGCGGCGAGGGTTCCTTCGCGGGCCGGCGCAGCCCACGAGCAGGAGGATACGCGGCCCATCCGCGTGCCGATCGACCGGGCGCTTGAAGCCGTGGCGGCGGCAACCCTACACTACGGTGCGGGCGTGTTGGGGCTGCAGTGGCTGGCGCTGAATCGCAATCGGCTCGGGGACATCGTGCGCCGGCCGCACGCCGCGGGGGGACGTTGATGATCGCGCGGATCGCATCCATCGTGGTTTTACTGCTGAGCTTTGCCGCGGCTCAGGCACAGCAGTTCGGCGCGGCCGAATTTCCGATCAAGGACGACGACGGCGATCCGATCGCCAACCACAGCCTGACCGCCGAGCAGATGGCCAAGGTCGCGCGATTGCCCGGCCTGGTCGATGTCGGCGATGCCATCGACGATGTCACGCTTTATCAGTTCTACGACCTCAACTGTCCGTTCTGCCGCGAGGCGGCGGCCGATGTGGATCGGCTGATCCGTACCGATTCGGCGTTGCGTCTGGTGTTCGTGCCCTATCCGGTGCTGTCGGCGGCCTCGGTCGAGGGCGCGCGAGTCGAGCTTGCGGTGCGCGAACTGGCGTCGCCGCAGAAGTTCTTGGAATTCCATCGCAGGATTTACGCCGGGCGGGGCGTCATCGACGGCGCGCGGGCCTTGGCGGTGACTCGCGAAATGAGCCTCGATCAGAACAAGATTGTCGAAATCGCCAACGCCCAGCGCGTCACCGATACGATGACGCGGCACGCCAAGGTCGGTTCGGCGCTCAAGCTTGTCGCGACGCCGGCCTACGTGATCCAGGGCGTGGCCATCCTCGGCCATCCGGGGTTTGAGCCCCTGCGCAAGATCATCGCGGCGGTGCGCACCTGCAAGAAAGTGGTGTGCTGACGTTTTGTCGCGAGAATAGCTGTAGCGTCTCGGGTTCGCGATTGATGCGAGCCCGATAGGGCTGGCAAGGTCGTTCCGCTTACTCGGCGGCGGCTGCAGCCTGCATCGCCTGTTCTTCGGCGTAGAGGCGGTCGACGATGCGGCGGGCCTGGATGCCGCCCGAATCGGCGTTGATGTCGATCTGCGGCGCATCGGGGTTGAGGTTGATCAACTTCTGTTGCGCCGAGAACACCGACACATCTTCCAGGAACGCGGTCTTGATCTGGGCGAACACGCGCTCGGTCATGTCCTTGTTCTGCGGTTCGAAGTCGTGCGCCTGGCCCCAGAAGTAGTGCGTCGTCGTTTCCGTTTCCGGCGTCATGGCGTTGAGGTTGCGCATCTCGATGCCGCCGACGCGGCGGCCCTCCGGCGCGCCGGTGCCGGTCGGCGTCGCGCCGACGTCGAGCCGGATGAACGACGGCGGCGTGTAGTCGATGATCTGCCAGCGGTCGACGTTGCCGGTGAAGCCGCCAATCTTCACGAACGCCGGCGGCGCCGGCTGGTCGATGATCCAGCGCGTCACCTGCACGCCGGTCGGCGTGCGCTGCACGCGCACCGCGGCATGCTCCACCAGCGCCATGTTGCCGATGGTGGTTTCATGCACGAAGGCGAGATGCGTCAGGTCGAGCAGGTTGTCGCAGACGAGCTGCCAGTTGCACTCGGCGTGAAGATAATCGCTCTTGGCGCCCCACTTCGGATCGTCGAACCAGTGGAAGTCGCAAATCTTGGCGGGATCGGCCAGCGCCGGATCGCCCATCCAGATCCACACCCACTTGTAGCGTTCGACCACCGGATAGGTCTTCACGCGCGCCGCCTTCGGAATCATGTCCTGGCCTGGAATGCGAACGCAGGCGCCGGTGCGGTCAAACTGCAGCCCGTGATAATGGCATTGCAGCACGTCGTCGCCGACAAGCTTGCCCATCGACAGCGGCAGGCGGCGATGGGGGCAGCGATCCTCCAGCGCGATCGGCGTGCCGTCCTCGGTGCGGTACAGCACCACCGGCTCGTTCATGATGATGCGGCCGAGTGGCTTGCGCGTCACCTCGCGGTCGGATGCCGCGACGTACCAATAATTCTTGAGGAACATGGCGCGTCTCGCTTCGATTGTTGGTTTTGATTCCGGCTTCGAATTTTGTTCGATTCAAAAATACGAACGGCGTGGGCGCTGGTCAAATCGACCTTCGGGCCGCACGTGGTCGGCGCGCACGTCTGGCGTGTGCGATCGGCTGCGGCCGGCTGCGAGAGACTCGACGCTGCGGACCGGGCGCCGCAGGCGTGCCGCTACAGCATGTCCTTGATGGCGCGGATCAGGCTGCGGTCCACGCTGATCATCGCACCGTCTTTCGGCAGCGAGAGAACCTCGCGCTCTTGCTCGGAAACGGCGCGGCCTTGCAGGATCACCCGGCCGTCGGAGGTGAGGTAGATCGACGAGGCCGTCGTCCCCTCATCCTCCCAGACCAGCTCGACGCGGAACTTCAACGCCATATCGGAATCTATGTCCGCGTCGCGATGCGGATCGCCTGATGTCGCGGCTACTTCGCCAACTCGTAATTGTGTGCGAAGTCCTCGGGCGGGGTCGGGCCCCACTGATAGAACGAGTCTTCGGCGGGGTGATCGCCATCCTTCCAGTCGTAATCGACAGGAATGTAGTCGATGTCGCAGGAATACTCCGAGAAGCTTCCCCACGGGTCCTGCACATAGTGGAAGTAGTTCGAGCCGAGCACATGACGGCCCAGGCCCCAGCCCTTGGCAAAGCCCTTCTCCGCCATGTGGCTGGCGCCGACGCCGATATCGTTGATCGAGCCGACATCCCAACTCAGGTGATGCAGGCCCGGACCCTCCGATTTGACGAAGGCGATCATGTGATGGTCGCTGCCGTGGATGCCGTGCATGAACGCGACGAGATCGCCGGAGCGATCAGACAGCCGCAGTCCGAGCACCTCGTGATAGAATTTGATCGCCCGCGATACGTCGGCGGTGAAGATCAGCATATGCGCCATGCGCCGTGGCCGCACCGTGTGGGCCTGGCTGCGGTTCTGAGCGTTCTGGCGGGCGACCTCGCCGCCTTTCATCTCGAATGTCGCTTTCTCGTTCGGCGAGCTTTTCTCGGCGACGCGAATCTCGATCAGCGTGCCGTCAGGATCGCGGAACCAGAGGCCGTTCGACTCGAAGCCTTTCGGCGGGTCGAGGCGGTCGATGCGCATCGCCTCAAGGCGCTCGCGAAAACGCGCCAAGTCGTCCTCGAAGGCGCCGAACGAAACGTAGTTGAGCTTTTTGCGCGGCCCCTCCGCCAGCGTGCCCCAGCGGTGCGGGTGGCCGTGGGTGTAGAGCGCGAGCCTGCCGTTCTCTTCCTTGGTGTTCAGACCGAACAGGCCGTAGAACTTTTCGGCTTGGGCCAGGTCGGGCACCGCGAAGCTGAAATGGTCGAGCGAGTGCACGCCGAGCTCGCCGGGGCGGCGGTGCACCGGCTGGGTCATGGAGCGAATCTGAGTCATAGCGAAGATCCTTCAACGCAGGGGAGGCTTGCGCGAGCGGAGCCGCACGGCGCGGTCTGCCGAGAAACCTATTCATTCACCGGGGCAAGCGCAAACCTGCGCCCGGCGACGGATGCATGCTGCCGCAGCGCAGCATAGCGTCGGGCGCAAGCCTTTCCCACCGAAGCTTGCCCGTGGGGGAGGGTTGTTGGCCCATCGGCGCCGCGATGCGCGGGCGGATGGGGGCCGTGCTCCCGCGCGCTGGGCGCGTCAGCCCCCGAGGGCGACCGCTTCGACCTCGATCTGGAAGCCGTAGTGCAATTGCGGCACCGGCACCACGCATCGTGCCGGCCGTGCGCCGCCGGTCCAGGCGGCGTAAAGCGTGTTGAATGCCGGCCACGAGGCGATGTCGGTGACGTAGACGCGCACCTGGGTCAGCTTATCGACCGAACTCCCCGCGCCCTTGAGCGCGGCGGCGACGTTATCCAGCACCTGCTGCGCCTGCTGCTCGAACGGCGCTTCGTTCAGCTTGGTGCCGTCCGGCTTGATCGGCAGTTGCCCGGACACGAAGACGAAGCCGCCCGCGGCCACCGCGTGACTGTAGTGGCCCCCTGGCGCGGCCATCGTCGAGGGGTTGCTCTGAACGATATCGGCGGCCATTCGGATGATCTCCTGTTTCCTGACGTTGATGGTCCGTGCGGCGCGTTCCGGCAGACGGCTGGCGCGTCCGATCACATCGGCGGCGTCACCCCGAGGTCTTGCGCCGCCTTTGTGATGCGCTGCCAAGTGCCCTTGGGGATCGGGATGCCCGAGGCTTCCCGCTGGGCACGCACCGCGTCGCCGCGCTCGCCGGGCAGCATGATCTTGTCCACGCCTTCCGCGCGCGGCAGGCCGGCGATGGCGGCGCCAAGCCGCGCGGCCTCGCGCTCGAACCGCTCGCGGTCGCCGAACGCGCCGATGTCGATGGCGATCACGGAGCCGTTGAGGAACGGATTGTTCTCGATCGAGCCGTCCTCGAGGTCCGGCGCCAGCCGCGGTTGCGACAGCAACAGGCTCGTCAGGCATTCGATCATGAACGACAGGCCGGCGCCCTTGGCGCCGCCCATCGGCAGCAGCGTCTCCACCGCCTTGGGATCGGTGGTGTCGCGGCCCTGCGCGTCGAGGCCCCAGCCGAGCGGGATCGACTCGCCGCGATCCTTCGCACCCATGATCTTGCCGTTGGCGACGACGCCGGTCGAGAAGTCGAGAAGATACGGCCGGCCGCCCCGGCGCGGCACCGAGAACGCGATGGGGTTGGACGACACCGCGGCCACGCGGGTGCCGGGATAGGCCATCATCGGCCCCGACGCGCTCATGGCGATGCCGGCAAAGCCCGCCTCCGCCGCCTGCAGCGCGTAATAGCCGATGGCGCCGGTGTGCGTGGTGTTGCGCACCGCGCACCAGCCGATGTGGGCGGCGCGGGCGCAATCCATCGCCTCGCGCATGGCCTGTGTCATCGCCACCGCGGCGGGCGCGCGATCGGCCTCCAGCACCGCCATCGCCCCGGCCTTGCGCTCGACGCGGATGTTCGGCGTCGCGTTGATCGACTTGTTGCGGAGAAGGTCGATGTAGCGCGGGATGCGGATGACGCCGTGCGAGTCGGTGCCGCGCAGGTTCGCCCACACCAGCATCGTCGCCCATTCGTCGGCGTGCGGTTTCGACACTCCGGCCGCGACGAAGATGCTGCCGACGAAGGCCTCAAGCTCAGCCTTGCCGATGCGCAGAATGTCCTGAGCCATGCGTGTGCTTTACTTCAGCTTGTCGGCGGCGACCGACTTGTACCAGTCGAGAATCTGCTCGCCATTCCAGTGCAGCACGCCGTCGAAGCGGTTCACGTAGCTGTAGATCGCTTCGAGGTATTTGATCCGGTGCGGCTGGCCGCTGATGTAGGGATGGATCGCCAGCGCCATGATCTTGGGCCGGTCGCGACCTTCCGTGTAAAGCCGGTCGAACTGATCGACGGCGCGCTTGAGCAGGTAATCGCTCTCGTGATGCTGGACCAGCATCATGGTGATGTCGTTGAGCTCGACCGTATAGGGCAGCGTCACCAGCGGTCCGTTCGTGGTCTTGATGACGCTCGGCTCGTCGTCATAGACCCAATCGCCGATGTACTGGACGCCGGCCTTGGTCAGGAGGTCCGGCGTTTCCAGCGTCTGCGTCAGTCCGGGGCCGAGCCAGCCGACCGGGCGCTTGCCGGAGAATTTCTCGATGATGTCCAGGGAACGGTTGATCATCGCGCCCTGGTCCTCGTTCTTGTGGATCGGGAGTTGGTCGTAGGCGTGGCCCATGAACTCCCAGCCGTCCTTCTTGGCCTGCTCGGCGACGCGCGGATAGTCCTCGCAGATGCGCGCATTGGCCGAGAGCGTGGGCTTGATGCCGATCCGCTCGAACAGCTCGTAAAAGCGCCAGCAGCCGACCCGCATGCCGTATTCGTGCCAGCTCCAATGCGGCACGTCGGGCAGCAGCACCTGGCCGGTCGGCGCCGGAAGAACCTGCCGCGCCATCGGCCGGGCGATGTCCCACACCTCGTAGTTGACGATGGTCCAGAAGATCAGCCGTGCGTCGTTCGGCAGCTTCAGCGGCGGCCGGTCGACAATCGCGGAAAATTCGGCACGCTGGCTGGGAATCATCGGGTCGGGCACGGCTTTAGCTCCACGTTCACGCCTTTGAGACAGGCTTTGCAGTATCCACCGCATGGGCGGTAACGCAAGCCCGGCCCGCGACAGAGCATATTCGCGTGCCGCGGATCGGATAGCATGACATCCGAGACGCGGTGCCTGAAGCCGCTGCAACAGGATCGGCCTCGATGACGAATCGAAAATCCGCGCAATCGTTGGCGACAGCTCTGACGGCACGTTTCGGCGAAGCGCCTCCCGTCGATGAGACGATAACCGGCCTCGACACGTTGTCGCGTCTGGCCGCGCGCAGCGTGCGCCGGCGTTACGCCGAGCGCGCGGTCGATCGCGACCTGTTGCGGTTGTTGTGTGCCTGCGCTTTGTCGGCCCCGAGCAAGAGCGATTTGCAACAGGCCGATATCCTGATCGCGGACAAGACGGACCAGGATGCCATCGCCGATTTGATTCCCGATCAGCCATTCATCCGTGGGGCGCCGGCGTTCCTGGTGTTCCTCGCCAGCGGCCGGCGGCTGCCGGAAATTGCAAGAATGCGCGGCAAGCCGTTTCCGAACGATCATCTCGATCAGTTCTTCAACGCTGCCGTCGATGCCGGCATCGTGCTGGCGACGTTCATCAACGCCGCCGACGCGGCAGGCCTCGGCACCTGTCCGATCAGCGCGATCCGCGATCACTCCGCCAGGATCAGCGACATGTTGCGCTTGCCGCAGCGGGTGATCCCGGTGGCGGGGCTTTGCGTCGGTTGGCCGGCGGACGAGGGGCGGATCAGTCCGCGCCTGCCGCTCGCCTGCACCGTCCATGAGGGCCGTTACGACGAGGGCGACCTTGCCGCGCGGATCGACGCTTACGACCGTCGCCGCGCCGCGGTGCATGGCTACAAGCCGCGCGATCCGGCACGCTGGGGCGATGTCGGGTTCTATGGCTGGTCGGAGGACAAGGCGCGGCAGTACGGCGTGCCGCAGCGGCCGGACTTCGGCGCATTCGTGCGCAAGAAAGGCTTTCGTCTCGATTGATGAGCTACTTGGTGCTGCGCACGTTGACGCCGCGGCCCATGCCCTCGCAGTCGGCGTCGGTTTTCAATCCCACGGCGCGGATGCCGTAAGCCGCGAGTTCTTCGTCGCGATCCTCGGTGTCGCCGGTAACGCCGACCGCGCCGATCACCTCGCCGTCGGCATCGCGGATCAGCATGCCGCCGCCCTTCGGGAAAATCCTGTCGTCGCTTGCCGCGATCAGGTAGCGCATGAAGATCGGCTTTTCTTCATTGCGCACCCGCACCAGCTTCGAGTTCCGGCCGAGCGCCAGCGCCGCATAGGCTTTACCGTAAGCCATCTCGAACCGGATCATGGAGGAGCCGTCCTCCTTCTGGAACGCCTTGACGATGCAGCCCGGCTCGACCACCACCGCGCTCAGCGGCCGGCAATCGAGTTCCGCGCCGCGCTTGAGAATGGCGGCGATGATGCGGTTGGCCTGGTCGAGCTTGATGGCGGACATGAACCCCTCCTGGTTGGCGCCACTTTATTTTTGCCGCCGCGGCTTTGCCATGATTTCGTTGGCCACGGCGCTGTTCGGGCCATCGCACCGGCCTTGCGCATCGGGCATGAAGAGTGCATTCGTCACGCCATGACGATGCCGCCCGCCACCGACCCGTCATCGGCCAATGCCGCCGCGAGCCGAGCGCGGCCGCGCCAGTTCGGCGCGGTGAAGACATGGGTGTTCGACCTCGACAACACCCTTTATCCGCACGACCTCAACCTCTGGCAGCAGATCGACGAGCGCATCCGCTCCTTCGTGTCGGACTTCCTGCATGTGACCAAGGACGAGGCGTTTCGGGTTCAGAAGGACTATTACCGCCGCTACGGCACCACCATGCGCGGCCTGATCGCCGAGCACGGGCTTGAGCCCGACGCCTATCTCGAATTCGTCCACCAGATCGACCATTCGCCGCTCGTGCCCAATCCCGAACTGGGCGAGGCCATCGAGCGGCTGCCGGGCCGCAAGTTGATCCTCACCAACGGCACCCGCAAGCACGCCGAGGCGGTGATGCGGCGGCTGGATATCGATCGCTGCTTCGAGGACGTGTTCGATATCGCGGCCGCCAACCTCGATCCCAAGCCGTTGCCGCAGGTCTACGACCGCTTTCTGAAAAAGCACGGCGTCGATGCGCAAAAGTCGGCGATGTTCGAGGACCTGGCGCGAAACTTAAGCGTGCCGCACGCGCTCGGCATGACCACCGTGCTGGTGGTGCCGCCGGCCACGCGCGAGGTGCTGCGCGAAGGCTGGGAGCTCGAGGGCCGCGACGCCCCCCACGTCGATCACGTCACCGAGGACCTGGCCGGATTCTTACGGAATCTGCGCTGAACCGGTTCTCGCGACCCCTCCCTGTGCGTGCGCAGTCGTGCTATCGGGTCCCGTCCGAAGGAGAAGCCATGTCCTATTCCGATCTTGCCAAGGCCATCGACGAAGCTTTCGAGAATCGCGCCGACGTGACGCCCGCGACCAGGGGCGCGGTGCGCGATGCCGTCGATCAGGCGCTCGACCTGCTCGACCGCGGCCAGGCGCGCGTCGCCGAACGTCAGGCGGACGGACAATGGCGCGTCAACGAATGGCTGAAAAAAGCCGTGCTGTTGTCGTTCCGTCTGACCGACAACGAAATCATTTCCGGCCCCGGCCGCTCCGGCTGGTGGGACAAGGTGCCGCTCAAGACCGAAGGCTGGAACGATGCTCGCTTCAAGGACGCCGGCTACCGCGCCGTGCCCGGCTCGTTCGTGCGCCGCTCCGCTTACATCGCGCCGAACGTCGTGCTGATGCCCTCGTTCGTGAACCTCGGTGCTTATGTCGATTCCGGCACGATGGTGGACACCTGGGCGACGGTCGGCTCCTGCGCGCAGATCGGCAAGAACTGCCACATCTCCGGCGGCGCCGGCATCGGCGGCGTGCTTGAGCCGCTGCAGGCGGGGCCGGTGATCGTCGAGGACAATTGCTTCATCGGCGCGCGCTCGGAGGTTGCCGAAGGCGTGATCGTGCGCGAGGGTTCGGTGCTGTCGATGGGCGTGTTCCTCGGCGCGTCCACCAAGATCGTCGATCGCGCGACCGGCGCGGTGCTGCAGGGCGAGGTGCCGCCTTACTCGGTCGTGGTGCCGGGCAGCCTTCCCGGCCAGCCGATGGCGAACGGCGCGCCCGGTCCGAGCCTCTATTGCGCGGTGATCGTCAAGCGGGTCGATGAGCGGACCCGCTCCAAGACCAGCATCAACGAACTGCTCCGCGATTGATGCGGCGCGACATCGCCGCATTGCAGCGCGACCCAAGCTAGCGTGGCCAGGAGGACGCGCCGCACGACGATCCGGCTTTCGCTTCGGCCGGCAGCGGGATAGATTCGTGCGGTCGCGGCATTGAACGAGGGGCAGACGATGGATGTCGGGCAACTGTTCTTCGGTTTCAACGGCCGCATCAATCGCGCGAGATACTGGATCGCGATTCTGGTTTATGTCGCGATTGCGTTGATCCTGGGCGTGTTCACCTACATGGCCGGGCACGGCTCGGCCATCGAAAGCGCCAGCGGCATGATCGGCATTGTCCTGCTGATTTCCAGCATCGCCGTCAGCATCAAGCGCCTGCATGACCGCAACAGGTCCGGCTGGTTCATGCTGCTGTTCTATCTCGCGCCCGCCGTGCTGTTGATCGGCGGCCGCATGTTCGGCACGGGCCAAGGCGAAGCCTCGACAACCGAGACGGTTCTCGGGTTTGCCGCGCTTGCCCTTCTGGTATGGGCCATGATCGAGTTGGGTTTCCGGCGCGGCACCATCGGCAACAATACCTATGGTCCCGATCCCATTGCGCCGGAGATCCTGACGCCGCCGGTGCGCATCCCGCATTGATCGCGGCGCGCATTGACGGCGGCGGTGCGCCGCTGGATAAAGCCCTGGCATGAGCACCCCCGCCGATCCCGTCTCCATCGCCCGCGATCTGTTGCGCTGCCCCTCGGTCACGCCGGCCGAAGGCGGTGCGCTCGCTTATCTCGAAACGGTGCTGAAGCGTGCGGGCTTCACCGTGCACCGCATGACGTTTTCGGAGCCCGGCACCGCCGACGTCGAGAACCTCTATGCCCGGATCGGCAGCGCGCGCCCGCACTTGATGTTCGCCGGGCACACCGACGTGGTGCCGCCGGGCGATCCCGAGGTCTGGTCGCATCCGCCGTTCTCCGGCGCCATCGCCGGCGACGTGCTCTACGGCCGCGGCGCCGTCGATATGAAAGGCGCCATCGCCTGCAAGATCGCCGCCGCGCTCGATCATCTCGCGGCAAACGACGGCAAGCCCAAAGGCTCGATTTCGTTCCTCATCACCGGCGACGAGGAAGGCGTTGCGGTCAACGGCAGCCCGAAGCTCCTGAAGTGGGCGGCCTCGCACGGCGAGACGTTCGATCATTGCGTGCTGGGCGAGCCCGGCAACGTCGCGGAGCTGGGCGACACCATCAAGCTCGGCCGGCGCGGTTCGCAGAATGGCGTGCTGGTGGTGACCGGCAAGCAGGGTCATGTCGCCTATCCGCACCGTGCCGATAATCCGGTGCGCGGTTTGGTCAAGCTGATGACGGCGCTGATGGACGAGCCGCTCGACAAGGGAAGCCACAAGTTCGATCCGTCGAACCTGGAGTTCACCTCCATCGACATCGGCAATCCGACCGTGAATCTCATTCCCGGCGAGGCACGCGCGCGCTTCAACATCCGCTTCAACGATTGCCATAATTATGCGTCGCTGAAGGCGCTGGTCGAGCAGCGCGCGGCGCAGGCCGCCGACGGCAAGGTGAAATGGCGGATCGACTGGGAGCCGTCGAACGCCGATGTGTTCTACACCGAGCCGAGCCCGTTCACCGACGTGGTGATCGGCGCGGTCGCGGCCGTCACCGGCCGGACGCCGAAGCTTTCGACCTCGGGCGGCACGTCCGACGCGCGCTTCATCAAGGACTATTGCCCGGTGGTGGAGTTCGGTTTGGTCGGCACCACGATGCATGCCGTCGACGAGCGCGTGCCGGTTGCGGACCTGCAGACGCTGACGAGAGTGTATCGCAAGATCCTCGACGATTATTTCGCGTAAGCGATACGCCGCCGCTCGCGGCGCTAATAATCCACTTTCACCAGATACAATCCATCCGGCGGCGCGACGGGGCCGCAGGCCGCGCGGTCGCGCGCCTCCAGCGCGCGGGTCATGTCGTCCGCGCTCCATTTGCCGTCGCCGACCAGCGCCAGCGAACCCACCATCGAGCGCACCTGGTTGTGCAGGAACGAGCGCGCCGTGGCGCGGATATGCACCTCGTCGCCGGCGCGCGATACGTCGAGCCGGTCGAGCGTCTTCACCGGCGACTTGGCCTGGCATTCGGTCGAGCGGAACGTGGTGAAGTCGTGCTTGCCGATCAGGCGCTGCGCGCCCGCGTGCATCGCGTCCGCATCGAGCCGGCGCGGCACCCGCCACGCCCGCCCGCGCTCCAGCGCGAGATCGGGCCTGCGGTTGGCGATGCGATAGAGATAGTGCCGCCGCAGCGCGGAGCGGCGCGCGTCGAAGGTGTCCGCGACCCGCTCGGCCGATAACACCGCCACCGGATGCGGCCGCAGGTGGGCGTTGAGCGCGTCGCGGACCGTATCTGCCGTGTGCTCGCGCGACAGGTCGAAATGCGCCACTTGCCCCAGCGCATGCACGCCGGCGTCGGTGCGGCCCGCGCCTTGCACCGCGGCTTTCTCGCCGCTGAAGGCTTGGATCGCGGCTGCGATGACGCCTTGCACCGACAGGTCCTTCTCCTGGAGCTGCCAGCCGACGAACGGCGCGCCGTCGTATTCGATGATGATCTTGTAGCGCGGCATGGCTCAGTTTAGCACTGCGCCCACGGCCAACGGCGAACCGCGCAGGAAGTCCTCGGCGCGCATGGCCTTTGCCCCGGCCTTCTGCAGTTCGACGATGCGCAGCGCGCCCTCGCCGCACGCCACCGTCAGGCGGTCGTCCAGGATCGCGCCGGGCGCGCCCCGGCCGTCAGCCTTGGTCGTGCGCAGCACCTTGATCCGCTCGCCGTTCAACTCGCACCAGGCGCCTGGAAACGGCGACAGCCCGCGGATGTGGTTGTGCACCGCCTGCCACGGCTTATTCCAGTCGATCCGTGTCTCGGCCTTGTCGATCTTGGCGGCATAGGTCACGCCCTCGGCCGGCTGCGGCGTGACCTGCAGCGTGCCGCGCTGCGCCGCCGCCATCGCCCGCACCATCAGGTCCGCCCCGAGCCGCGCGAGCCCATCGTGCAAGTCGCCGGTGGTCGTGTCGTCGCCGATCGGCACGCGCTCGATCATCGCCATCGCGCCGGTGTCGAGGCCTTCGTCCATCTTCATGACGGTGACGCCGCTTTCGGCGTCGCCCGCCATGATGGCGCGATGGATGGGAGCCGCGCCGCGCCAGCGCGGCAGCAGCGACGCGTGAAGATTGAAGCAGCCGAGCGGCGGTGCATCGAGCACGGGCTTCGGTAGGATGAGGCCATAGGCGACGACGATCGCCCCATCGGCGCCGTGCGCAGCGAAGGCTGCCTGCGCGTCCGCGCCCTTGAGCGAAGCGGGGGTCAGCACGGGCAGCCCGAGCTTGCGCGCCTCGCGCTCGACCGGGGAGGGCACGGGCTCGAGCCCGCGCCGGCCGCCCGGCTTGGCGGCGCGGGTGTAGACGGCGGCGATCTCGTAGCCCTGGCCGACGAGCGCCAGCAGCGTCGGCACCGCGAAGTCCGGTGTGCCCATGAAGACGAGGCGAAGGGCCATGTCAGACGTGCCCCGCGGTCAGAACCGGCCTCATGGTGAGGAGCGCCGAAGGCGCGTCTCGAACCATGGGGCCGCCCCATCCTTCGAGACGCGGTCCTGCGGACCGCTCCTCGGGATGAGGCGGAAACGGATTTGCGATCATCCGTCGTTTACTCCGCCGCGCGCTTGGTCGCCTGCTTGGCTGCCTTGGCGAATTTCTTGATGACGCGGTCGCGCTTGAGCTTGGAGATGTGGTCGATGAACAGCACGCCGTTGAGGTGGTCGATCTCGTGCTGGATGCAGGTGGCGAGCAGGCCGTCGGCCTCGATCTCGTGTTCGGTGCCGTCGAGGTCGAGATAACGGACCTTCACCTGCGCCGGCCGCTCGACCTCCTCGTAGAATTCCGGGATCGAGAGGCAACCCTCCTCGTGGACGTTCTTCTCCTCGGACCGCCACAGCAGCTCCGGGTTGATGAACACCCGCGGCTGCTTCGGCTCGTCCTTCTTGGCGAGGTCCATCGTCACCACGCGCTTGATCTCGCCGACCTGGGTGGCGGCAAGCCCGATGCCGGGCGCGTCGTACATGGTCTCGAACATGTCCTCGACCAGCTTGCGCGTGGCCGCGTCGATCTTGGCAACCGGCTTGGCCACCGCCCGCAGCCCTTTGTCCGGCAATATCAGAATGTCCCGCAGCGCCATCGCTTTCCCAATCTTCGGCTTGGTCGCGATTTAAGGGCTGGACAACGCCCGGTCAATGTGTTCTCTATTTGTTCTTTGCGCAATCCCCATGGAGAGCCTGTTAAGGCGGCGTGCGTATGAGCTTGGGCATGGACAGCGCCTTGTTTTCCGATTGGGGTCCCGCGCTCCTGATCGCCCTTGGCGTCATGGCGGGGCTGGCCGTGGCCGGTCTTGCCGCCCTTGCCACGCGCGGGCGGACCGCTGCGGCCGATGCCGCCGACCGGCAGATCGCCGAACTGGGCGCGCGGGTGCAGCAGATGGGCGAATTGCTGGCGCGGGCGCAAGGCCAGCTTCAGGTCACGGTCAACAATCGGCTGGATGCCGTGGCCCAGCAGCTTGGCACCTCGATGCAGACGGCGACGCGGCACACCGCCGAAAACCTGCAACAGTTGAACGAGCGGCTCGCGGTCATCGACCGTGCCCAGAAGAACCTTACCGAGCTTGCTTCGCAGGTCACCTCGCTGCGCGACGTGCTCTCGAACAAGCAGACCCGCGGCGCGTTCGGCCAGGGGCGGATGGAGGCCATCATCCAGGACGGCCTGCCGAAGGGCGCCTACGAATTCCAATTCACGCTGACGAACGGCAAGCGGCCGGACTGCGTGGTGTTCCTGCCCGACCAGCGGCCGTTGGTGATCGACGCCAAGTTTCCGCTGGAAGCGGTGACGGCGTTCCGCGAGAGCCGCACCGAGGACGAGCGCAAATACGCCGCCGCCCGCGTGCGGCAGGACGTGATGAAGCACATCAACGACATCGCCGGAAAATACCTCTGTCCGGGCGAGACGCAGGACGTGGCGTTGATGTTCGTGCCCTCGGAGTCGGTCTATGCCGAGTTGCACGACAGCTTCGACGACGTGGTGCAGCGAGCCTACCGCGCCCAGGTGATGATGGTGTCGCCGACGCTGCTGATGCTCGCGATCCAGGTGATCCAGCAAATCCAGAAAGACTCGCGGATGCGCGAGGCGGCCGACCTGATTCGCGCCGAGGTCGGCCACATGATGAAGGACGTGCGGCTCCTGGGCGAGCGCGTGCGCAAGCTGCAGACGCATTTCGGCCAGGCGGGCGAGGACCTCAACACCATCCTGACCTCCGCCGGACGCATCGAGCGCCGCGCCGGCCGCATCGAGGAACTCGACTTCGAGGGCGGCGACGAGCCCGCGGCCGATCTCCTGACCGCGCCGATGCGCAAGATCGAGGCGGCGGAATAATCCTGTCCTTCGCTGAAACGGCGGTGGACGCGAAACGACGCAGCCGGGATTCCCAAGAGACGGTAATTGTTGCTGGATTCCGGGTTCGCTCGCTTGCGCGCGCGCCCCGGAATGACGGCGGATGGGTGGTGTCATGATCGCGGGTTCTTTGCTTTTGCTTGGATGAATCCAGGCGCGTGTTTCCCGCGCCGGCCCCGGAATCCAGACGCATCCTCAGCGTGGACGCTCCGCTTTGTCGCGCCGGATTGCCGATCGCACGAAAGGCGCGCGTAACCGCGGTTTTCGCGCGGGGACCGGAATGACGGCGGCGAATGGTTCGACAACCTGCTAAAACCACGCCGTGGCGAATCATGGCATCGAAACCACCGCCGACACCGGACCGGACCATCCGGGGGGCAAGCCGTCGGCCGATGCGCGAACGGCTGCGGCGGCCAAGCCCGACTGGCGCGAGGCGTTCTCGGTCTATCTGAAGCCGCGCGTCCTGATCGTGATGTTCCTCGGCTTCTCGTCGGGGCTGCCGCTGGCGCTTTCCGGATCGACCCTGCTGGTGTGGATGCGCGAGGCCGGCGTCGATCTCAGCACCATCGGATTGTTCGCGCTGGTCGGTACGCCTTACACGATCAAATTCCTCTGGGCGCCGCTGGTCGATGCGCTCGACGTGCCGGTGCTGTCACGCTGGCTCGGCCGTCGTCGTGGCTGGCTGATGCTGTCGCAGCTTTTGCTGATGGCGGCGATCCTGGTGCTGGCGCTGTCCAATCCGAAATTCTCGCCGCTGATCGTGGTGGCGGGCGCGGCGCTTCTGGTGGCGGTGGCCTCGGCGACGCAGGACATCCTGGTGGATGCGTTCCGTGTCGAAAGCCTGGAGCAGAGCGAGCAGGCCGCCGGCATGGCGTCCTACGTGGCAGCCTATCGCGTCGGCATGTTGATTTCGACGGCGGGCGCGCTCTATGTCGTCAGCGGCTTCGAGATGATGGGCGCGAGCAAGGACGCCGCCTGGTCGCTCGGTTACGCGGCGATGGCGCTGCTGGTCGCGATCGGCATGGCAACGACGCTGCTCGCCACGGAGCCGAAGGTGTCGGAAGCGGTCGAGGCCACGCACGCCGATCCCGCTGCGAGCAATCCGGTCAAGCGCGTGGCGGCCGCGGCTTACGAGGCGTTCTCGGAGTTCCTCACCCGCGATGCCGCCGTCGCGGTGCTCTGCTTCGTCGTTTTCTACAAGCTGTGCGATGCCTTTGCCGGCACGATGACCGCGCCCTTCGTCATCGACCTTGAATTCACGCGCACCGACTATGCCAACATCGTCAAAGGGCTGGGGCTTGCCGCCACGTTGATCGGCGGGTTCGCCGGCGGTTTCGTCGCCAGGGTGTGTCCGCTCGCCACCGCTCTCTGGATCGGCGCGTTCCTGCAGATGATGTCGAACCTGGTGTTCGTCTGGCTGGCCCGCGCCGGGCACGATTATTGGGCGCTTTCGATCTCCATCACGGTGGAGAATTTCACCAGCGCGATCGGCACCGTGATTTTCGTCGCTTATCTTTCGGCGCTGTGCAAATCGCCGCTGCATACGGCAACGCAATACGCCTTGCTCACCGCGCTGGCCGCGGTCGGCCGAACCTATCTGTCGTCCGGCGCGGGTTTCGTTGCCGAATCCACCGGATGGGCCTGGTTCTTCGGCCTCAGTTCGCTCGCCGCGCTGCCGGGCCTCGTGCTGCTGGCGTGGCTGCAGATGCGCGGGCATTTCGACACGTTGACCGTCGAGCGCAAGCCATGAGCGTGCGACGTTGAGAGTTAGCGCGTTTTCGAAGCGAGGTGGTTCCTGTTCGCATGAAGAAAACGCGTCAAGACAAGGACTCTAGCGGATCGAGTTCGGCTCATCGGGCAGCATCGTCGCGCGAGCGGAAGACCTGCCACTCGCGGCTGTTGTCCCAATCGAACGGCTCGCCGTCGCACACCTTCTTGTCGGCGACCTGGATCAGTTGGAAAAACCAGCCGTTCCATTTCCACTCCTTGATGGTGCCGCAGTCGCCCGTTGCGCGCGCCTCGCGGACAGAGCCGAGCGTGCGTGTCTTGCGGTCGTAGCCGGGCGAGGCGACCCGATAGCCCGGCACGACGCGCCGGCCGTTCCAGTGCTCGGTCATGATGAGTTCGGCCGGGCCCGTGCCGTCGGTCGGAACGGCGAACAGGATGCTGCCGGTGTCGCTTCCCGTGCGCCCGCACGATACTTCGACGATTTGCAAGTGATGGCCCAGCCATTCGGTGCCGACGATCCGGGCTTCGTTTGGCGCGATGGTGCATCGGGCCTTCTTCAATCCGGCTTCGATGGTTGAGCGTGGCAGGTTGGGTGTATCGAGCGCGGCGGCGTTGGCGGCGAGCGAAGCCATGAGCAATGTCGTGCTCGCGGACAGCATGCGCATTTCTCCAATGCGATAGCCCCGCGACGGTGGTCGGACACGATCTTGGCCGAATTTCGGCCGGCGCGATGGAACCTTGTTCCGTGCGCATCGCTCGCCGCGAACCCTCCGCGCTCGGTGGCGAGCTTGTTCGCTCGGAGCGGGCTTTCCTCGCTCGGCACGGGCTTTCCTCGCTCGGCGCGGGCTCTCCTCGCTCGGCGCGAGCCTGCGCCGCTCAGAGCGGCGTGCGGCTGCGCATGGCGGCCGACAGGGTTCCTTCGTCGAGGTAGTCCAGTTCGCCGCCGACCGGGACGCCGTGCGCGAGCCGCGTCACGGTCACGTTGGCGCCTTGCAACATGTCGGTGATGTAGTGCGCGGTGGTTTGGCCGTCGACCGTGGCGTTGAGCGCGATGACGATCTCCTTCACCGCCGGATCGTGCGCGCGCGACACCAGCGCGTCGATGGCGAGGTCTTGCGGGCCGACGCCGTCGAGCGGCGACAGCGTGCCGCCGAGCACATGATAGCGCGCGTTCAAAACTTCGGCCCGCTCCAGCGCCCAGAGGTCGGCGACGTCGGCCACCACCACGATCACCGACGGATCGCGCCGCGCGTCGGCGCAGACCGTGCACGGGTTCTGCGTGTCGATGTTGCCGCAGGTGCGGCACACCTCGATCTTGTCGATCGCCGTTTGCAGCGCCGCGGCGAGCGGGGCCATCAGCGGCTCGCGCTTCTTGATGAGATGCAGCGCCGCGCGCCGTGCCGATCGCGGGCCGAGCCCCGGCAGGCGCGCCAGCAGTTGGATCAGACGCTCGATCTCAGGGCCGGCGGTGGCTTTCGGCATGAAGGTCGGATGGATGTGTTGCGGCGCGCCGGAACGGATCGCGCGACGGCGCGGCCGATGTCAAAACAATTCGATGTCAGAACAATTTCATGCCGGGCGGCAGCGGCAGCCCTCCGGTCAGGCCTTTCATCTTGTCCTGCATCACCTCCTCCGCCTTGCGGCGGGCGTCGGCGTGGGCCGCCACCAGCAGGTCTTCCAGGATTTCGGTCTCGCCGGGCTTCATCAGCGAATCGTCGAGCTTGACGCTCTTGAGGTCGCCCTTGGCGTTGAGCGTCACGGTGACCATGCCGCCGCCGGCCGCGCCCTGGACCTCGGTGCGGTCGAGCTCCTCCTGCAACTCCTTCATCTTCGACTGAAGTTGCGCCGCCTGTTTCATCATGCCCAGAAAATCGGCCATTCCCTTGTCCTGCTAGTCGTCCCGTTCCCAGTTGTCGCCGAAGCCGTCCTCGTCGGGCGGCGGCAAATCCATATCAGGTGGCGCGTCCTGCTGCGGGGCACCGGACGCGCCGGCGTCGTGGCCCTGCACGCGGACAATCTCCGCGCCGGGGAAGCGTTCCAGCACCGCCTTGACCAAAGGATCGGCGCGGACGCCGATCTCGAACTCGGCCTTGCGTGCCTCCGCCACCGATTTCAGCGTCGGCTGGCCTGGCTCGCGCGACACCACCACCACCCACGGCCGCCCGGTCCACTCCTGCAGCTTGCGCGACAGGTCGTTCACGAACGTGCGCGTCGCGCCGGGTTCCAGGGCGATCTCGAGCTTGCCGTCCTCGCAGCGCACCAGCCGCACGTCGCGCTCCAGCGCCAGCTTGGTCTGGATGTCGCGCTTGTCGGCGGCGAGCGCCACGAGTTCCGGAAAGGTGTTGATGACGAGGGCGGGCGCCGCCGGGGCCATTTGCGGTACCGCGTCGGAGACGAGGCGGGCCTGGGGCTGCGCGGCGACCGACATCATGGCCCGAGGCGCGCCGCGCGGAGCGTCGTATCGCGGCGCCGCGTTTGAAGCCGCCGCCGACACACCGCCGCTCGTGCCCGTGCCGCCGCCGTTGCCCTGCGGGCGGGGCGACGAACCGCCGTTGCCGTCGAGCGAGCGGATCGCCTCGTCGGGCGTCGGCAGGTCCGCGGCATAGGCGATCCGCACCAGCACCATCTCAGCCGCCGCCAGCGGCTTGGCCGCCGCCTGCACCTCGGCCGTGCCCTTGAGCAGCATCTGCCAGGCGCGCGAGAGCACGCGGATGGACAGCGCCGCGGCAAAGGCGCGGCCGCGCGTGCGCTCGGCTTCGCCCAGCGAAATGTCGTCCGCCACCGCCGGCACGACCTTCATGCGCGTGACGAAATGCGTGAACTCGGCCAGGTCCGCGAGCACGACGGACGGATCGGCGCCGATATCGTACTGCTCGCGCAATTCCTTCAGCGCGGCCGCGATGTCGCCCTTCATCAGCGCCTCGAACAGGTCGATGATGCGGGCGCGGTCGGCAAGGCCCAGCATGTTGCGCACGTCCTGCGCGCGCACTTCGCCCGCCGCATGCGCGATGGCCTGGTCGAGCAGGGAGAGCGCATCGCGCACCGAGCCCTCGGCGGCGCGCGCGATCAGCGCCAGCGCCTCCGGCTCGACACCGACATTCTCTTTCCCGGCGATGCCGCCGAGATGCTTCACCAACGTGGCGGCATCGACCCGGCGCAGGTCGAAGCGCTGGCAGCGCGACAGCACCGTGACCGGCACCTTGCGGATTTCGGTCGTCGCGAAAATGAACTTGGCGTGCGCCGGCGGCTCTTCGAGCGTTTTCAGCAGCGCGTTGAACGCTGCACCGGACAGCATGTGCACTTCGTCGAGGATGTAGACCTTGGTGCGCGCGTTCACCGGCGCATAGCGGATGGCGTCGTTGATCTGGCGCACGTCGTCGACGCCGTTGTGGGAGGCGGCGTCCATCTCGATCACGTCGAGGTGGCGGCTCTCCATGATCGCCTGGCAATGCACGCCGAGCACCGGCATCTTGATCGTGGGCCCGGCGATGGAGCCGTCGGGCAGTTCGTAATTGAGCGCGCGCGCGAGGATGCGGGCGGTGGTGGTCTTGCCGACGCCGCGCACGCCGGTGAGAATCCAGGCCTGCGGGATACGGCCGGTCTCGAAGGCGTTGGAGACGGTGCGGACCATCGCCTCCTGGCCGATCAGGTCGTCGAAGGTCGAGGGCCGGTACTTGCGCGCCAGCACGCGGTAGGACGCCGCCGCCGCCTGTGGCGCCTCGCCCAAGGCCAATCCGCCCTGGTCGGGGGCGGAGGGGGTTGTCGCATCGTGCCGGGTGGTGTCGTTCATGACCAGTCAGCGGCTTTGTCCGGAGTCTTTTACCGTCCTGCAGAAACGGTGAAGACTCCAGGTTTTTGTCTCAGCGCGTTTTCTTGACGCGAACCGGTATCCACTTCGCTCGAAAACGCGACGAACGGCTCTGTCGCAATCGCCGCAACCCGGCCGGTCGTCCATCTTGGCATGGTGGACGGGAGCGCCGCATCCCTGCGCCGGGCGGCCGTGGCCGGACCCGCGCAGGGCAAGCCTCGAGAATTCGGTGGGAGGCTGACGAGCGACCCGATCCGTGCTCGTTAGGGCTGCTTCCTTCCGGACCTGACCCGGTTGGCGAGTGGCTCGTCCACCGCCAACCTCCCGGCCCCTATATCGTCTGTCCCGGCGGCCAAAGCAAGCGACGGAGGCAAGCGCCGAAGCCACGCCCCGAAGCCACGCCTCAAGCCACGCGCGACAGGCGAGGCGGCGGAAATCGCCGCCGTGGTATAGACCGCGGCATGTCTTCCTTATCCGAACCCGCCCCCTGGACCCTCGATCCGGTGCTGGAGCGCGACACCGCGCCGGTCGGCGACTTGCCGCTCTGCCGGGTTCTGCTCAACCGCGACGCTCATTATCCGTGGCTGCTGCTGGTGCCGCGCCGGCCCCGGATGGTCGAGGTCACCGACCTGGAGCCTGCCGACCGGACGCAACTGATGGGCGAGATCGGCACGGCTTCGCTCGCGCTCAAGGCGCTCACCGCTTGCGACAAGATCAATGTCGCCGCCATCGGCAACGTGGTGTCGCAACTTCATGTCCACGTCATCGCGCGTTTCCGCAACGATGCGGCATGGCCGAAGCCGGTGTGGAACGCCGTGCCGCCGCGAAGCTATGAGCCCGAGGCGCTGGCGGCGCGGATTGCGGCTCTGCGCGAGAGCCTTGGGTTCAGCGCGGACGCTTGAGCCTCAGGCCGTGTAGGCCGTGTACTGCTTTTCCTCGACCAGCCCCGACTGCATCAGTTCGTTGATGCGGCGCTTGATGCGGGCGCGCTTGTCGTTGTTGAGATAGACCGACCGGGTGAGCTCGATGAACGCCTGATCGAAGGTCTTGGCGGCTTCCTTCGCCCGCGTATGATTCTCGATGTCCCACAGCATTTCGTTGATCGCCTTCAACTCGCGCTTGAGCTCATCGAGCGCGGCGGGCGGCGGGCCGAACGGCTCGGCCGCACGGCGCAGCACGGCAAGCTCGGTGCGGACATTCGCCACGGCTTGCGGCGCGGTCAGCCGTCGTTCCTTGATCTCCAGGATCGTGATTTTGTCGATCAATTCGCCCCACGACACCGCGATGGTCGGCAGGTTGCGGGCGGAGGATTGGGCGGACGAATTCAAGCGGCTCTCCGGTTGCGATTTTGGCAGACAGGTCCGCGACACTATAGGATAACCCCCCGGAACGAAATTCCGCCGACGACGGCACCGGAGACGACATGACGGAACGCGGCCTTAAGCCGGTTGTGCTGCCGGAGAAGCCGCGCATCCTGGTGGTTTCGCTGCGCCGGATCGGTGACGTGCTGCTGACGACGCCGCTGATCCGCAGCCTGCACCGCGCATGGCCGGGCGCGTCGGTCGATGCCTTGGTGTTCTCGGGCACGGCCGGCATTCTCAAGGGCAATCCGGACATCAACGCCATCCTGTCGATGCCGACACGGCCGACGTTTGGCGAGACGGTCACGCTCGTCCGCCGGTTGTTCAAGCGATACGACCTCGCGGTATCGACGCAGAGCGGCGACCGGCCGACGATCTTTTCGCTGCTGGCCGGGCGCACCCACGCCGGCCTGTTTGCCGAAGACGGTCCGGCGCTCGGCCGCGTGCTCAAGCGCGCCGCGCTCCACCGCAGCATCCCGGTGGTCAACGATATTCATCGCGTCGAGCAGATGCTTCGGCTCGCCGACGTGCTCGGCGTTGCGCGCGTGCCGGAGATGGTTTGCCCGGCCGGTGGCCCAATCGAAGGTTTCGATCCGGGCCGTCGCTACGCCGTGATCCATGCCGCGCCGATGTATCGCTACAAGCAATGGACGCGCGCGGGCTGGCGGGCGCTGGCCGCGGGGCTTGGCGAACGCGGGCTCAACGTTATTGCGATCCGCGGCCCCGACGAGGCCGAGCGCCGCTACCTCGAGGATATTTTCCACGGAGTCACCGGCGTTCATTGCGTGGCCTGGCCCGCGACCGTGTCGCTGCTCAAGGGCGCCGAGGTCTATGTCGGCCCGGACACCTCGGTCAGCCATCTCGCGGCCGCGAGCGGCTGTCCCACGGTGGCGTTGTTCGGGCCGATGGACCCGCGCGCCTGGGGGCCGTGGCCGGTGGGAGGCCTCGATAAGCCCTGGCAAGCCAGTGGAACCATCCAGAATCGCGGCAATGTGTGGGTGGTGCAGAACCCGCTGCCATGCATGCCCTGCGCCCTCGAAGGCTGCGAACGCCACAATGACAGCCCGAGCGCCTGCCTGGACGAAATGCGCGCCGACCAGGTGCTGGCGGCGGTCGATCAGGCGCTGACCAAGGGGGCGGCGCGGCGCGGCGCCGTGGCTTGACCGCCAGACCCGCCTCGCTTCAATGTCTGGCCGCATGTTGTCACGTCCCGATCTCGGTCCCAGGCCCCCTCTCGGCTACACTCAAAGCCGGATCGACCGCGCCGCGGAGCGCCGGCTCGATCCGTCCTGGCTTCACGCGCGGATGCACGACGCCTCCGCGCGCGCCTACGTGATCGGCGGCGAGATGATCGTGCTCAAAAAGGGCGGCGGCCTGCACGATCCGGCGTTCACGCCGGACGAAGCGCGGGCGCTGGCGCCATCGACCGAGATGGTGTTCCTCGGCCTGCACGGCGACGGTGCGCGCTTCGGCGTCGGCATCGCGCCTGCGAGCGCGGAGGCGCTGAAGGCGCGCGACGACCTGTTCGTGATCGATCTGCGTTCCATCGCGGTGCAGGGCCTGGTCGAGGCCGAGCATCTGCCTCCGCTTGCCGAGGCCAAGGCGATTCTGCACTGGCACGCGCGGCACCGCTTCTGCTCCAATTGCGGCGCGCAGACCAACACCGTCGATGCCGGGTGGAAGCGCATCTGTCCGGCCTGCAAGGTCGAGCATTTCCCGCGCACCGATCCGGTGGTCATCATGCTGGTGGTGAACGGCGATCGCGGATTGCTCGGCCGCTCGGGACGGTTCGCGGCCACGATGTGGTCGTGCCTTGCCGGCTTCGTCGAGCCGGGCGAGGCCATCGAGGATGCGGTGCGCCGCGAGACGCTGGAGGAAGCCGGCGTGCGCTGCGGGCGGGTGAAGTATTTGCACTCGCAGCCCTGGCCGTTCCCGATGTCGCTGATGATCGGGTGCTACGCCGAGGCGCTCAACGACGACCTGACGATGGACAACAACGAGCTGGTGGACTTGCGCTGGTTCACCAGGGACGAATGCGCGGCCATGCTGACGCGGCGGCATCCCGACAATCTGACCACGCCGCCGCCGGTCGCCATCGCCCATCACATCATTCGCGAATGGGTGGAGAACGATGTCGCCCTCTGACGCGCCCGCGATCCTGTGTGCCGGCATCGCTGTGCAGGACATCGTGTTTCGCGTTGCGGAGTTTCCGCCGCCCGGCGGCAAGTGCATGACCAACGAGTTCACCGTGGTACCCGGCGGCTGCGCGGTCAATGCCGCGATCGCGGTGGCCCGCCTCGGCGGCCGCGCATTCTACGCCGGCCCGCTCGGCCATCCCGGCGACCACGCCAGCAACCAGCTTATCGACCAGATGACGCGCGAGGGCGTCGGCACCATCGGCGTGGTCCGTGTGCCCGGCGCCACCGCGCCGGTGTCCGGCATCATGATCGACGCCTCGGGCGAGCGCATGATCGCCACCTACCGCGACAGGAAAATCGAAGCGGCGCGCGCGGCCGATCCCGACCGCCTGGTGGAAAAGATCGACCTTCTTCTCGCCGACAATCGTTTCCCCAATTTCGTGCGGCCGATCTGCGAGGCGGCGCGCCGCCGCGGCATCCCCGTCGTGCTCGATGCCGACCGCCCGACCGTCGCCGACGATCCGCTGTTCCTCGCGCCGACCCACATCATCTTCTCGGCGGAATGCTTGCGCGCCACCACGGGCCAGGACGATCTCGGCGCGGGCCTGATGACGATGACGTCGCAGACGAATGCATTCCTTGCCGTCAGCGACGGCGCGGCGCCGGTGCGCTACATGGAGCGCGGCACCGTGCGCGCCATGCCGGTGTTCAAGGTCAACGCAGTGGACACGCTTGCGGCCGGCGATGTGTTCCACGCCGGAATCGCGCTGGGTCTGGCCGAGGGCCGCGATGCGGTGGCGGCGATGCACTTCGGTGCGGCTGCGGCGGCGCTGAAGTGCACGCGCTTCGGCGGCAGCGTCGGCGCGCCGACGCGGCGCGAGGTGGACGCGCTGGTGTCGCGCTGACCGGCGCTATTTCTTCTGCGCCGACGGGCACGGCGCGCCGCAGGGCGCGCAAGCGCCGGCGAAATCCTCCGGCGAAACCGGGCGGCCGCTCGAGGGCGACGTCAGATGGTCCGCGAGCAGCGCGGCAAAGGCAATCGCGAACACGATGACGTAGACGGTGCGCATCGCGGTCACTCGCGCGACAGGCCGAACAGCGGCCGCAGTCTGATGCCGATCCAGCAGCCGGGCAGGGCGGCCGCGAACCACACCCAGCCGTGCAGCGAGCCCGATGCGATGCCGCCGACGAAGGCGCCGATGTTGCAACCGAAGCCGAGCCGCGCGCCCCAGCCCATCAACAGCCCGCCGAGCGCAGCGGCCGCGAGCGAACCGAACGGCGGCCAAGGGCGGCGCGCGAACGGCGCGGAGGCCGCGGCTGCCGCCATCGCACCGAAGATCATGCCCAAATCCGTGAGGCTCGACGTGTCGCTCAGGATGGAATCGCCGAGCGCGCGCTTGGGTCCGGCCCATTGCCAGAACTCCGCGCCGCTGAGATCGAAGCCGGCGAAGGTGGCGAGCTTGGCGCCCCAGACCGTCAGGCCGAAGGTGACGCTCCAGGGGTGGCCGCCGGCGACGAACACCGCGATCGACAGCAGGCCGATGGCGATGGCACCAAGCAAGACGCGCCGCGACGGCACGAACGTCGCGCCGCGGCGGCGGGCGAAGCGGATCGCGGCGTATGTTGCGACCGCGAGGCTTGCCCATGTCGCGCCGAGGCCGCCCCACGGGCCGAGATAATCCGACGCCAGCACCGGGTCGATGCCGCCGAGCGCGAGGAACGCCGGCAGATGCAGGCTGCCGATGACGCTGCCGACGATGAACATGGCAAGCGTCAGCAGCATCCGGCCGGAGCCGCCGCCGACGGTGTAGAGCGTGCCTGAGCCGCAGCCGTTGGCAAGCTGCATGCCGATGCCGAACACGAACGAGCCGACGACGAGCGAGGGGCCGAGCGGCGCGATGGCGCCGCCGAAGCCCGGCACCGTTGCGGCGACGGGAACGATGACGGCGGCGGCGATGGCGATCACCATCAGCCCGGCCACGAAGCCGTCAGCCTCGCCGCGAACGATCAGGCGGCGCCATGACGCCGTGAAGCTGAACTGCGCCTTGAGGAAGGCGACGCCGAGCGCGAAGCCGCTGACGAGGAGCGCGGCCGCCGCCGGCTGGCCATCCACCAGCACCAGCGCCACCAGCAGCGCGGCCGCCAGCACCGAGGCGATCAGGAACGGCCAATCGCGCTGCGATCGCCGCTCCGGCTCGCGTGCCGCTGCGGCCGGCTCTGTTGCTGCAACACTCACGATTATCCCCCGCGTCCGATTCGACTGAACGCTACAGGCCCATCCCGAGGGCTTTCTTGATGTCGTCCCAGCGCGTTCGCGACGAGTTCACGGCGTGGTGCGGATCGGCGGTCCATTCCACCATCGAGCCGTCGTAGAGCCGCACGTCGGGCCGTTCGAGGATGACCGACAGCACGAACCAGTCCGTCGCCGCCCAGTGGCCGGTGTTGCAATAAGCAACGGTCGGTCCCGGAGGAATCGTGGCCGCGATGGCGGCAAGCTCGGCCTTCGGCCGCAGCCGGTTGGTCACGGGATCGTAGAAGCGCGCGCTGTCGAGGCTGACCGCGCCGGGAATATGCCCATAGGCCTTGGCGGCGGCCACCTTTTCCTTGCCGTCGAAAAAGCTGCGCGGCCGCGCATCGACCAGCGTTGCCCTGGTGTTTTGCTCCACCAGCTTGACGTCGGCGAGCAGGCGTTCGTCCGGCTTGATGGAGAAGATCTTAGGGGAGGGCAGGTTTTGGGCGCGCTCCACCGGATACCCCGCCTCCCTCCACCCCGCAAAGCCGCCATCGAGGATCGATACTGCGGGGTGGCCGGCGACCTTGAGCGTCCAATAGATTCGCGCGGCGGAACCGAAGTCGGTCGCGCTCACGCCGGCCGGAACGATGATGACGTGACTGTCCTCGTCGATGCCAGTTTCGCCGATCAGCTTCTCAAGCTCGGTTGTTGTGGGCAGCATGAACGGCACGCCGTTCCGCGTGACGCGCCAGCCGGCCTTGTCGTAGTCGCTGTGGATGGCGCCGGGAATATGCCCTTCCGCATAGGCACGTGCCCCGCCGCCGTCGACCACGGAGCGCACGTCGAGGATCACGAGTTCGGGGCGGGAGAGGCGATCCTTCAACCACTGCGCCGAGACCAGCGGGGTGACCGGCTCGGCAGCCAGGATGGCCCCAAGAACGGCCCACGCGACAACCATTCTCCGAACGGCAGCAAACGGCGACATTGGACCCCCGCGGCAGACGGCCCGGCGGATTCCGGGCCCAACATTCCGCTTGAAATAGAATATTTTACTCTGTAGTTACAGGAGATCATCGTAAAAGAAAAAATATTCTATAATTCATCCAAAAGCGGAAAACGGGGGCTCCATGGACGCCATCGACCGAAAAATTCTCGCGGTCATCCAGACCGACGCGTCGTTGTCGGTCGCCGAAATCGGCAACCGCGTCGGCCTGTCGTCCACGCCATGCTGGAAGCGCATCCAGCGGATGGAGGCGGAGGGCGTCATCACCAAGCGCGTCGCGCTGATCGACCCCAACAAGATCGGGCTCGGCATCACCGTGTTCGTGTCGGTTGAAACCGGCGACCATTCGCAGGAATGGCTGGACCGCTTTGCCGAGACGGCCAGCGCCATGCCGGAGGTGATGGAATTCTATCGCATGGCCGGCGACGTCGATTACATGCTCCGCGTCGTGGTGCCCGACATTGCCGGCTACGACACGTTCTACAAGAAGCTCATCAGCACGGTGCCGCTGAAGAACGTCACGTCGCGTTTTGCCATGGAGAAGATCAAATCGACGACGGCGCTGCCGATCCCGCCGGCGTGATCCGCCGGTCCGCGCGGCGCGCGCTCCTCGAGCGGACCGCGCTCAGGGGACGTACTTCACGTCAACCGATTTTCGCGGGCTCATGAAGAGCTGGTCGGAGAGCGTCAACGGCCCGACGATGACGTAGCCGGCCGCCGGCTGGTAGATATATTGCGCCTCGCTCCAAATCAGCGACGAACTCTTGTTGGCAAGAAGCACGGGCGGCAGCGTGACCGGGTCGCCGTTGTTGTGCGGCGTCGCGTTCAGCGCCCTGCTCCAGTCGACGGTCGCGTTGCCGTCCTTGTCGATCTGTACGCTCGACACGATCAACTTGAGGTTGGCGGCGGAAAACGGCGCCATCACCGCCGCGCCGGCCGTGAATATGTCGTTCACGTCCGCTGCGGTCACGCTCGTCGTTCGCGACACCAGATCGGCGACGGTCTTCGCCGTGTTCGTCAACTTGCGATCGGCGCTGATGCCCTGGGACACGTCCACCGATCCGAGAAACAGGAGCAGCAGCAGCGGCAAGATCATCGCGAATTCGATGGCGGACACGCCGCGCTCGTCGTCGAGCCATCGTTTGAGGAAATCCGATTTGAAGCGGCCCACGCGGAGCAGCAGGTGCTTTGCGGCTGTGCTCACGTTCCGTCTGCCTCGTACGGTTCGTTGCGGAAGGCCACCGTCGCCATCATCAGCCGCTTGTTTCCGCTCACGTTTGAGAGATCGAGGCCGGGCACCGTGATCGGGAGAGGCCACAGATAAATCAGCCGCACCACCACGATGTCGCCCGGGCCGCCGGTCTGATAGCCGAGCTTGTTGGGATCGATCTTGCCGTCGGCGTCGAGAGCGATCGGAGTGGCCTGGCCTATGGCGAGGTTGGCGAACGAATCGAAGGTCTGCACATCGACGTTGAGGCCGCTCATGCAATCGAACAGACCGGCGACCCGGTCGCATACCGCCTTCTTGAACTTGTCCCGGTCGAAATTCTGGGTCTGCGCCTGGCCGGTCATGATCAGGCGTGCGCTGTCGGCCGCCACCGTTTCCAGCGACTCCTGGGCGAAGAACACCAATCCGGTTTGCAGGATGGCGAGCATCAGCGCCAGGAACGGCAGCGCCACGAATCCAAATTCGACGGCGACGGCGCCGTCCTGCTGCCGGACGAATCGGCGCAGGACGGTGCGACCGAGCAGCCGCTTCGTGGCGCTGATAATCCTGGCCTGTGGATCGCCGATCATGGGTTCATCCGACTGAAACGGCCGCAAACGCCGCTTCGTCGGACGTTTTTAACAGCGAGGCGTTGTCGAAGTGTTGCGCCCAACGCGGACAAGCGCGCGGATCGCGTTTATCGTCCGTTAACCAGACTCTATTGCGCCGGCCGAGGGCCGCCGGCGCTCGAGCCGACCGCGCCGACCTGGTTCAGGTTGGCCGTGAAGAAATCCGCGGTGTCGCCGACCGTGATGCGGTGCTCGCAATTGGGCATGCAGCTATAGGATTCGCGGTTGACGCCGCGATAGACCCTTACGACCCGGTCGCTCGGCCCCACCACCTGGATGGTCTGTTGCATCAAAGCGGAGCCGGAGCCGTCGAGCGCGATCATATTGGTGGCGCCATAGCTTTTCGCTGTGATCACCGCGATGCTGCCCGGCTGAACGGCGGCATCGGCGATCAGGGGATTGCCGATCACCAGCGTCGCGGTCCGTTCCGGCAGCTTGAGGATCGCGGCCTGATCGAGATGAACCGTCATCGTATCGGCGGCGCGGGCGGGCTGCGGCGATGCGGCGGCCCACGCCACGGCCGCGAGCGCCGAGGCGAGCAACACACCGCGCTTTAAGCCGCGGCTGGCACCGAACGCTGCCATCGAAGTCTCCAGATGCTACGGCCCGCCGCCGGATGGGGACGCCGGACCACGCTTTAGTCTTGCTTGAGCGCCGGCACGAGGCTGCTCAAGGTATTCCGATATTTCGTGAGTTGAACGTAAATTGGTGAACAAAGTCCAAAGCCGGGCTTTGAGCAGAAACGCATGTCGCCGGATATTGCCATTCGGAGAACGGCGTCGCTCCGCTCGCCCATAGCCGTTCAAGAACGGCGTCGCTCCGCTCGCCTATGGCCGTTCAAGAACGGCGTCGCTTCGCTCGCCTATGGCCGTTCAAGAACGGCGTCGCTCCGCTCGCCTATGGCCGTTCAAGAACGGCGTCGCTTCGCTCGCCTATGGCCGTTCAAGAACGGCGTCGCTCCGCTCGCCTATGGCCGTTCAAGAACGGCGTCGCTCCGCTCGCCCATAGCCGTTCAAGAACGGCGTCGCTTCGCTCGCCTATGGCCGGTCCGGCAAATCCATCCTTTTCAAAGGAGATGAATGCGCGGATCAAGTCCGCGCATGACAACAAGTCATTCCATCAAGAGCAGAAAACTCTAACGCCGGACCCTCACGCCGGGCCTGGAAAGCCCTGAAGGGCGACGCCTGTTCTTGTCCTGCTTTCGCGCTGTTGTTGGGACGACCGGCAAGCCGATGCGCAACGCGTCGATGCGTGTGTCGAGAGCGCATTCACTGCTGCCCCTCTGGCTTCATTCCAATCCACAGTATTCAAGCGAGCTGCTGCGTATTCAGGCAGGGTATCCGGCCGTCGATTACTACAATTTGATTCAAGTTATGATACAATACTTTTTTAACCACGGCTTAAATACAGACGGAAACCTTGCAATTCATCGATTGAATTAACTCCGCTGCAAGGGAGCTCCATTAGGTTGGCTCGCGGTTCGGATGGGCTGACGCATAACAGCTTTCCGGAGCCGCTCAGACAGCCACATGTGGACCCTCTCAGGAGCTACCCAATGAAGAACCTGGTTTCGCGTTTCGCGAAGGACGAGTCGGGTGCGACGGCCATCGAGTACGGCCTGATTGCCGCCGGCATCTCCGTTGCGATCATTGCCGTCGTGTTCCAGATCGGTACGAATCTGAACACCGCTTTCACCAGCATCAAGACCAAGCTCGATACCGCTACCACTCCGTAGTATCGCCTGATCTCGAAATGGCGGGAGCTCCGGCATACCCGGAGCTCCTTTACATTTGAGCGCCCTTGCGGCGGTGCATGCCCGCCCGCAGTCCGAAAGCGGACCCGCCGAGAATATCGAAAAAATCGGGCTTCGCTCTTACGGTTTGTTCAGCTTCCATCGCGTAAACAGCAAGCGTGTCCCAACGGTTTCGTGGTGCTGTGTTCGTGATGCGTCGCAGGTTGACCTTCCTTCCTTCCCGCACCGAGCCGAGCGCAACGGAATACGGGCTCATCGCCGCGGCCCTTGCGCTGGCGATCGGGATTTCGCTGCACGGCTTCGCCGGCAAGATCGTTGCCGTGCTGGGGTGGGTGGTCGGCGCGGCCCGTTAGCGACGCGAGGAGCGACAACCATGATGATCGACGCGCTTCGCCTCCTGTTGTTTCCCGCGCTGATGGTGTTCGCCGCCTCGAGCGATCTTTTCACCATGACCATTTCCAACCGCGTGGCGCTGGCGCTGGTCGCGGGCTTCTTCGCGCTCGCGCTCGCAAGCGGCATGAGTCCGCACGACATGATGATGCATGCCGCGGCGGCGCTGGTGGTGCTGGTCGTGACCTTCGCCTTCTTTGCGTTCGGCTGGATCGGCGGCGGCGACGCCAAGCTTGCGGCGGCGATCGCATTGTGGTTCGGATTCGATCATCTCGTCGTCTATCTGCTCTATGCCTCGATCTGGGGCGGCGCCTTGACCCTGCTGGTGCTCAAGTTCCGCGGCATGCTGCTGCCGGCCACGCTCATGGGCCAGGACTGGGTGGCGCGCCTGCATCGCCGGGATGCCGGCGTGCCCTATGGCATCGCGCTCGCCGCTGCGGCGCTGGCGATTTATCCCAGCACGGCCTGGATGCATTTCGGCTGATCAAGCCTCAACCGTGCGTAAGCCGCCCGCGTCGGCGCGCATCGGGCACGGCCGTCCCGACGGCCCGGCAAGACCTTTTTAACTGCATTTGGATACCCGCCGTTAACCACAAATTGACGTTTGCCTGTTCAGATTGGGCTGCGTCGGGCTGCCGCGAGCGGGAGTCCCTAGGTGAGCGAAACGCGGCCGGAAGCGGCCGGCGCCCCGTAACCAGAGTGAGTGAAGCGTCATGAAAGCCGCCCGTGTCCTCGTGCTCACGATTGCCCTCGCCGCCGGCGGCGCTGCCGCATTGCTCGTTGGCAACAGCGGCCACAAGCCGGCACCGGTGCCCGCGCCGGTGGTGCAACTGCCGACCGTCGATGTGCTGATCGCGAAAGCGGATATCGGCATGGGTACGGCCGTGGCTGCCAAGGATCTCGGCTGGCAGGCGTGGCCTGCGGCCTCGACCGGCGACGCCTACATCACCAGGAAATCCAGGCCGAACGCGGTCACCGAGCTCGTCGGCGCGATCACGCGCTCGCCGTTCACGGCCGGCGAACCGATCCGCGCCAGCAAGCTCGTTCTGGCCAACGGCAATTCGGGCTTCATGGCGGCGATCCTGCCGTCGGGGATGCGTGCCGTCTCCACCGAAATTTCGCCGGAAACCGGCGCCGGCGGCTTCATCCTGCCCAATGACCGGGTGGATGTGATCCTGTCGCGCCGCCCACGGGACGGCGACAACCGGACGCTTTCTTCGCTCACCAGCGAAACCGTCCTGACCAATATCCGCGTTCTCGCCATCGACCAGACCATCGAGGAAAAGAACGGTCAGCGCGTCGTCGTCGGCAGGACCGCGACGATGGAGCTGACGCCGCGCCAGGTCGAAATCCTCGCGCAGTCGCGTCAGCTCGGCACGCTGTCGCTGGCGCTGCGCAGCCTGCTCGACGCCAACAAGATCACGCCCGACACCACCGAGCGGCGTGTCGGCCACGTCAACACCGTTCGATACGGCGTCACCGCGAACCGATGACGCCCGACAGGAGCACATCCATGACGAAAGCGACGTCCATCCGCACCGCGACATTGGCGGCGCTGGTCGTCATGTTATCGCTCGGGTTGGCTGCGCCGGCGTCGGCAGCCGATATGCCGCCGGATCAATTCGCGCCTCCCGTCCAGGTGCACGGCGACAGGGGGACGCAGTTCCTGCCGCTTGGCGTCGGCAAGAGCATCGTCGTCGACGTGCCGGGCGAGATCAAGGATGTGCTGGTGGCCGATCCGAAGATCGCCAACGCGGTCGTGCGCACCTCGCGCCGCGCCTACATCATCGGCGTCGCCGTCGGCCAGACCAACATCTATTTCTTCGATGCGGCCGGCCGGCAAATTCTCGGCTACGACATCGCCGTGAAGCGCGATCTCAACGGCTTGCGCGCGGCGCTCAGGCGCGCTCTGCCGGCAAGCCAGATCAATGTCGAGTCGCTGGGCGCCGACGGCATCGTGCTCACCGGATCGGCCGCGAGCCAGCTCGAAGCGCAGCAAGCCTATGACATCGCCGCCAAGCTGGTCGGCGATCTGACCGGCACCAAGGTGGTCAACGGCCTCACCGTTCGCGGCCGCGACCAGGTGATGATCAAGGTCACCGTGGCCGAGGTGCAGCGCAACGTCATCAAGCAGCTCGGCATCGACATGAACGGCACGCTGCAAGCCGGGCAGGCCGTGGTCGATTTCGCCAGCATCAATCCGTTCGGCGTCAATCCGCCGATCACCACCAATCTGCCGCCGATCAGCCCAAGCACCAACGGCATCAGTGTCAATTATCGCGGCGTCAACGCCACCCTGCGGGCGATGGAGCAGGCCGGCGTCATCCGCACGCTGGCCGAGCCGACGCTGACGGCCATCTCCGGCGAGAGCGCGAGCTTCCTCGTCGGCGGCGAGTTTCCCGTTCCCAAGCCCTCGAGCAGCATCAACCAGCCGCCGGGCATCGAATTCAAGCAGTTCGGCGTCAGCCTCAACTTCACGCCGGTGGTGCTGTCGGAGGGCCGCATCAGCCTGAAGGTGATGACCGAGGTGTCCGAGCTGTCGAACGAAGGCGCGGTGCAGATCGCCTCGATCTCGGTTCCCTCGCTGAAGACGCGGCGGGCCGATACGTCGGTGGAGATTCCGTCCGGCGGGTCGCTGGCGATGGCCGGACTCATCCAGGACCAGACCAAGCAGGCGATCAACGGCTTTCCCGGCCTCATGCAGGTGCCGGTGCTCGGCGCGCTGTTCAAGAGCCGGGATTTCGTCAACCGCCAGACCGAGCTGATGGTGCTGGTGACGCCCTATGTCGTGCATCCGGTGGCGCGCAAGGACTTGTCGCGGCCTGACGATGGCTATGCCGACGCGTCCGATCCCGCCACGAGCCTGCTCGGCCGCTTCAACCGCCTCTACGGCACGCCGGGCCGCGATATCCCGCAGAAGAAGGCTTATCGCGGCAATGTCGGTTTCATTCTGGATTGAGTTTCGCGACGAGGAGACGATCGATGCGTTGCCACGATCTTGACCACGATGCCGCGGTCGTCCGCCGCCGCTCCGCGCTGGCGCGGGCCTTGGGCAGCGGCCTCATGGTCGCGGGCCTCGCGGCGGCGCTGGCGGGGTGCAACACCACCACCGCGCGCGACACCACCGGCAGCATTCCGACGGCCTACGCCGAGCGCCATCCGATCGCGATCAAGGAGGGCAAGAAAAGCCTCGTGGTGCTGGTCGGAACCGGGCGCGGCGGCCTGTCCGCGACCCAGCGCGCCGAGGTTCTGGCCTTCGCCCGCAACTGGCGGCACGACGCCACCGGCGGCGTGACCGTCGACCGGCCGGTCGGCGTCACCAACGAGCGCGCCGTCAACGATACCCTGAAGGAGACGCTGTCGATCCTGACGCAAGCCGACGTGCCTCACAACGGCATCGGTGTGCGGCCCTATCATCCGCCGGGCGGCCAGCTCGGCACGCTGCGCCTCAACTATCCGCTGATGGTGGCGGACGCCGGTCCCTGCGGCCTGTGGCCCGACGATGTGGGGCCGAGCTACGACCCCAAGCACTTCGAGAACAAGCAGTACTACAACTTCGGCTGCGCCGCGCAGCGCAACCTCGCCGCGATGGTGGCCGAGCCGGCCGACCTGATCCAGCCGCGCAGCGAGACGCCGGCCTACACCGCCAAGCGCACCTTCGGCCTCGACAAGTGGCGCAAGGGTCAGAGCCCGGAAACGATTTATCCCAATGCCGACAAGGGCAAGATCAGCGAGGTCGGCCAATGATCAAGAGCGCCTTGCAGACCTTGCAGACCGTACAGCCCGAGCCGCCGGCCGCCGCCGCGCAAGCCGCGGCCGACGAGCACATCGCGCCGGCGCCGCGCGTTTCCATCCAGGCGTTCTGCGAAACGGTGGAGACGGCCGCCGCGGTGCAGGCCGCGAGCGAGGATCGCCGGCTCGGCAAGGTTCACATCAGGATTCAGATGGGCGGCATCGTCGCCGCCGTCGAAGCCTATCGCAGCGCACCGACGCCCAACGTCATCCTCCTGGAATCCGAAGCCCACAGCGACAGCATCCTGAACGGACTCGACACGCTGGCGGAGTTCTGCGACGCCGGCACCCGCGTCGTCGTCATCGGCCGCGCCAACGACGTGCTGCTCTATCGCGAGCTGGTCCGCCGCGGCGTCAGCGATTACGTGCTTTCGCCGGTCGGGCCGCTCGACGTGGTGCGCGCGGTGTGCGGGCTGTTCTCGGCGCCCGACGCCAAGCCGGTCGGGCGCATCGTCGCCGTGGTCGGCGCCAAGGGCGGCGTCGGCGCCTCCACCGTCGCCCACAACATCGCCTGGTCGATGGCGCACGATCTCGCGCTCGACTCCGTCGTCACCGATCTCGATCTGGCGTTCGGCACCGCCGGGCTCGACTACAACCAGGACCCGCCGCAGGGCGTCGCCGACGCGGTGTTTTCGCCCGAGCGCATCGACACCGCCTTTGTCGATCGCTTGCTGTCGAAATGCGCCGACCGCCTCAGCCTGCTGGCGGCGCCGGCAACGCTGGAGCGCGCCTACGACTTCGGCCACGACGCCTTCGACGGCACGCTCGATGCGCTGCGCGCCACCATGCCCTGCATCGTGCTCGACGTTCCGCATCAGTGGAGCGGTTGGACCCAGCACACGCTGATCAACGCCGACGACATCCTGATCGTGGCGGCGCCCGATCTCGCCAACCTGCGCAACGCCAAGAACCTGTTCGATCATCTGCGCGCGGCGCGGGCGAACGACCGCCGCCCGTTCTATTGCCTCAACCAGGTGGGCGTGCCCAAGCGCCCGGAAATCAAGACCGCCGATTTCGCCAAGGCGCTGGAGGATCAGCCGGTCGCGATCCTGCCGTTCGAGCCGCAATTGTTCGGCACCGCCGCCAACAACGGCCAGATGATCGCCGAGCTGTCGTCGGGCCACCGCACCGCCGATACGTTCCGGCAGCTCGCCCAGATTCTCACCGGCCGCTCCGAAACCAAGAAGGCGAGAGGCGGGCTGCTGACGCCGCTGCTCGCCAAGTTGAAGAAGAAGAAATAGGGCGGGGCAGAGACAACATCGAGGGACGAGTTCGTGTTCGGTAAGCGCAGCACCACCATCGATGTTCAGCGGGCGCCGTCTATCGCGGCGGCCGCGCCACAACCCGCGTCGTCCGTGACGCCGCCGGCGGGGCGGATATCGCCCATCCCGGCGGCGGGTCTTGGCGCCCCTGTGAGCGCCACGCCCGCTTCGCCGGCGCGCCTTGCGGCGCAGCCGCCCGCGATGGCGACCGACAACCGCCGCTCGGAAAGCTATTATGAAACCAAGGGCACGGTGTTCGGCGCGCTGATCGAGGCCATCGATCTCGCCCAGCTCGCCCGGCTCGACTCCGAGGCCGCGCGCGAAGAAATCCGCGACATCGTCAACGAGATCATCGCGATCAAGAACATCGTGATGTCGATCTCCGAGCAGGAGGAACTGCTCGACGACATCTGCAACGATGTTCTCGGCTACGGCCCGCTCGAGCCGCTTCTGGCGCGCGACGACATCGCCGACATCATGGTGAACAGCGCCGGCACGGTCTACATTGAGGTCGCCGGCAAGATCCAGAAGACCGGCATCCGGTTCCGCGACAACCAGCAGCTTCTCAACATCTGCCAGCGCATCGTCAGCCAGATCGGCCGCCGCGTCGACGAATCCTCGCCAATCTGCGACGCCCGTCTGCCCGACGGTTCGCGCGTCAACGTCATCGCTCCGCCGCTCGCGCTCGACGGGCCCGCGCTCACCATCCGCAAATTCAAGAAGGACAAGCTGCGCCTCGACGACTTGGTGAGATTCGGCACGATCACGCCGGAGGGCGCGGAGATCCTCAAGGTCCTCGGCCGCTGTCGCGTCAACACCATCGTGTCGGGCGGCACCGGCTCGGGCAAGACCACGCTGCTCAACTGCCTGACGCAATTCATCGACGACGACGAGCGCATCATCACATGCGAGGACGCCGCCGAGCTTCAGCTTCAGCAGCCGCACGTCGTGCGCCTGGAAACCCGCCCGGCGAATCTCGAAGGCGAAGGCCAGGTCACCATGCGCGACCTGGTCAAGAACTGCCTGCGCATGCGGCCCGAGCGCATCATCGTCGGCGAGGTGCGCGGACCCGAGGCGTTCGACCTGTTGCAGGCGATGAACACCGGCCACGACGGCTCGATGGGCACGCTGCACGCCAACAGCCCGCGCGAAGCCCTATCGCGTATCGAATCCATGATTACGATGGGCGGCTATGCACTGCCGTCCCGCACCATCCGCGAAATGATCGTGGCCTCCGTCGATGTCGTGCTGCAGGCGGCGCGCCTGCGCGACGGCTCGCGCAAGATCACCCACATCACCGAGGTGCTCGGCATGGAAGGCGACGTCATCATCACGCAGGACCTGTTCGTCTACGACATCACCGGCGAGGACGCTCACGGCAATATCATCGGCCGGCATCGCTCCACCGGAATCGGCCGGCCCAAGTTCTGGGATCGGGCGCGTTATTACGGCGAGGAGAACCGGCTTGCCGCGGCGTTGGACGCCTCGGAAGTCGTCGGGCTGGAGGGGCGATGAGGCTCGATCCGCCATGACGATACAGACGCTCGCCGTCTTCTGCATGGTTTCGGTCGCCATCGGCGGCCTCGCCTGGGTGTTCATCTATCCGCTGATGTCCGGCGAGCGCCAAGCCGAGCAGCGGCGCGCCAGCGTGGCGCGCATCGAGCCGGTCGCGCGCGTCAGCCGGCAGCAGCAGCGCTCCCGCCGCGAACAGGTCGAGGAAACGCTGAAAGAGCTCGACATCAGGGCGCGCAAGTCGAAGAGCCTGCCGCTGCAGATGAAGATCGACCAGGCCGGCTTGTCCTGGTCGAAGCAGAAATTCATCGTGGTTTCCTGCGGGCTGGGTTTGGCGGTCCTCGTGCTGGCGTTCGTTTTCGGCCTGGGTCTGCTGCCGGGGCTTGCCTTTGCCTTTGCCGCCGGCGCGGGTGCGCCGTTGTGGATGCTGACCTATCTCAGGAAGCGCCGTGAAAAGAAGTTTCTCGAAAGCTTCCCGGACGCGGTGGACGTTGTCGTGCGCGGCATCAAGGCGGGTTTGCCGCTGATCGACAGCCTTCGCATCATTGCGATGGAATCGCAGGAGCCGCTTAAAGGCGAGTTCCGCTCGGTCATCGAGACGCAGGCCATCGGCATGCCGTTGGGCGATGCCTGCATCAAGCTCTACGAGCGCATGCCGCTCCCCGAGGTCAACTTCTTCAGCATCGTCATCGCCATCCAGCAGAAATCGGGCGGCAATCTCGCCGAGGCTCTCGGCAATCTTTCGCGCGTCTTGCGCGATCGCAAGAAGATGCGCGCCAAGATCCAGGCGATGTCGATGGAGGCCAAGGCCTCCGCGACGATCATCGGCGCGTTGCCCGTGATCGTTGCATTCCTCGTTTTTGTCACCAGCCCGAAATACATCGAGTTGCTTTGGACGGAGGAGCTGGGCCGCATGATGCTGGCGGGATGCGCCGTGTGGATGAGCACGGGCGTCTTCGTGATGAAGAAAATGATCAACTTCGACTTCTGAGCCGGCCATGCTCGATCTTTTTCTCGACAAGCTGCATGACACCACGTTCGTGGCGATGCTGCTGGCCAGCATCGCCGCCGCCGCCACGGTGCTGACGCTCGCGATGCCGCTCATGTCGCCGGATACTCTCGGCAAACGCATGAAGTCTGTGGCGCTGGAGCGCGAGAAAATCCGCCAGCGCGAACGCGAACGGCTGGCGCGCGGCGAAAGGCAGCGTGTCGCGCTGCGGCCGACGCCCAAGCAATACATGCAACGGGTCGTCGAACAGCTCAACCTGACCAAGTGGCTGGCGCAGGAGGAAGCCCGCGCCAAGCTGGTTCAGGCGGGCTTCCGCGGCCAGGCACCCTACGTCGCCTTCCTGTTCTTCCGCATGATGACGCCGCTTGTCCTGTTCCTGTTTGCGCTGTTCTATCTGTTTGTCGTCGTGCGCCTGGAATTGCCGGCGACGATCAAGATCGTCATCTGCCTGGCCGCTGCTTATCTCGGCATGCAGGTGCCGTATCTGTTCCTCAAGAATCAGATTGCCAAGCGGCAGCTTTCGATCCGCCGCGCGTTCCCCGATGCGTTAGACCTGCTATTGATCTGCGTCGAATCCGGCATGTCGATCGAAGCCGCGTTTCGCAAGGTCAGCGCGGAAATCGGTTCGCAGTCGGTCGCGCTTGCCGAGGAGCTGACGCTGACCACGGCTGAGCTGTCCTATCTGCAGGAGCGCCGGCAGGCCTACGAGAACCTGGCGATACGCACCAACATCGACGGGATAAAGTCGGTTTGCACGGCGTTGCAACAGGCCGAGCGCTACGGCACGCCGCTTGCGCAGACGCTGCGGGTGATGGCGCAGGAAAACCGCGACATGCGCATGTCGGAGGCGGAAAAGAAGGCGGCGGCGTTGCCGCCCAAGCTGACGGTGCCGATGATCCTGTTCTTCCTGCCGGTGCTGTTCATCGTCATCCTGGGGCCGGCCGCGATCCGCGTCATGAAGGTTCAGCAGACTCAGCCCCATGCGCCGGTCGTGAACTCGAAGCCGATCAATTCGCGGTAGAGCGTTATCGCTCGCAATCGTTAGAGAGTGCCGGCATCGTTATAAGCATTCGGGAACGCTCGGCCGTGCTCGGTTACGAGCGGGTGGGCGAGGATAGTGCCGCGCCGCGCCGCTGATGCTTCTTCCAATCGCTCCCCTCGGCCAGCATCTGTCGCAGGTAGGCGACATTGGCGGCCGCTTCCTGCGGCGAGAGATCGCCGCGCGCGATGCTTTCGGCTTCGTCGAAGCGGCCTTGCAGGCCAACGACCAGCGCCAGGTTCTGCCGAATCTTGGGCTCCGCGCCGCGCTGCGCCACCGCCTGACGCAGCGTCGTTTCGGCGCGCGGCAAATCCTTGGACAGCGCGTAGGACAAGCCGAGGTTGGACAGCACCGAGGGCTCGTTCGGCTTGAGCCGCAGCGCGCTGGCATAGTGCTCCTGCGCCGCCTTGTGGCGGCCCATCTGGTCGAGCACCGCCCCTTGCACCGACAGGATCTGCCAGTCCGGCTGGTCGGGGGTATGGGCGCGATTCAGAATGTCCAGCGCCTGCTGGAAGTTGCCGTTGTCCGCCAGCGCCCGGCCGTAGGCGCCCAGCACCGCGCGGTTCTGCGGATTGTGGATCGCGGATTGCTCGAGCACCGCGGCGGCTTGCGCCCGCTGGCCAACCGCGCGCAGCGCCTGGGCATAATGCATCGCCGCATCGGGATCCGCGGGCTTGGCGCGATAGCGTTCGCCCCAGACGTTCATCTCGCGCCGCCAATCGGCGTCGGTGCGTGGGGTGGCCGCGGAGGCGATCGAACCCGTGACCTCCGGGGATGCGCCGTTCCTTGCGGTCATCGAGCAGCCCCCGGCGGCAAGCGAGGCCGCAAGAGCGACGTAAGCCAAGAGGCGCGCGGACAATCGTGACATGAGGCGCAAGCCCTCTGAGATCGGGCGGCAGGCACCGCCGGGAGGGTTCAGAAATAAAACGTTAACCCTAATGAGACGTTAATACCGCCGCCGCGTGCTGCGTTCCGCAACGCTCCGGTTTGTCTTAAAGTCGCGCCATCGTCTCAACCGCATCCATAGTCCGCTTGGCATCATCAAATCGGCCGATCCCCATGCATCCCACGTTCGTTGCCCGCAGCAAGTCGGCCCAGCCGATCTGGTTCGTGACGCAGGCCACTTTCCCGAAGGTCATCGACCGGCTCGACAAGCGCGCCCGCGCCTTCGTCAAGGCTTCGGGCTTCGAACCGCGGCCGGGACGCCATCTCGTGCTGCCGGGGGCGGAGGGCACCGGGGGCGCGCTGTTCGGGCTGGAGCGCACGAAAGACGGCTGCAACGCCTTCCTGCCGGGGCTTCTCGCCGGCGTGCTGCCGGCCGGCACCTGGCGCTTCGCCAACGCGCCGCACGACACGCGGCTCGCGGCGCTGGCCTTCGCGCTCGGCGCCTATCGCTTCACGCGCTATCGCAAGGCCGGTGACAAGGCGGTGCGCCTCGTGGTGCCCGACGGCGTCGATGGCGACGACCTCTCGCGGATCGCGGATGCCATGACGCTGGCGCGCGATCTCATCAACACGCCGACCAACGACATGGGGCCGGCCGATCTGGAGGCCGCCGCCCGCGGCTTGGCCAAGCAGCACGGCGCGAAGTTCCGCTCCATTGTCGGCGACGATCTGCGCAAGCAGGATTTCCCGCTGATCCACGCCGTCGGCCGTGCCGCCGATCCATCGCGCGCGCCGCGGTTGATCGAGTTGCGCTGGGGGCGCTCGGGCGATCCCAAGGTCACGCTGGTCGGCAAGGGCGTGTGCTTCGACACCGGCGGCCTCGACCTCAAGCCGAGCAGCGCCATGCTGCTGATGAAGAAGGACATGGGCGGGGCGGCGACCGTGCTGGCGCTGGCGCACATGATCATGGATGCCGGGCTGAAGGTGGCGCTGCGCGTTCTCATTCCGGCGGTGGAGAATTCGGTGGCGGGCGACTCGTTTCGTCCATCGGACGTCTATCGCTCGCGCAAAGGGCTCAGTGTCGAAATCGGCAACACCGACGCGGAGGGCCGGCTGATCCTCGCCGACGCGCTGGCGCTGGCGGACGAGGAGGCGCCCGATCTCCTGGTCGACATGGGCACGCTGACGGGAGCGGCGCGCGTGGCGCTGGGGCCGGAGCTGCCGCCCTATTACACCGACGACGAAACGCTCGCCGCCGACGTGGCGCGGCATGCCGCGGCGGAGAACGATCCGCTGTGGCGGATGCCGCTGTGGATGCGCTACGACGCCAACATCGACTCCAAGATCGCCGACGTGAACAACATCGCCGCCGGCGGCATGGCGGGCTCGATCATCTGCGCGCTGTTCCTCAAGCGCTTCGTGTCGGCTGCCAAGAGCTGGCTGCATTTCGACATCTACGCCTGGACGCCGGCCGCCAGGCCCGGCCGGCCGGAGGGCGGCGAGTGCCAGGCGGCGCGCGCGCTCTATGCGCTGCTGGCGCAACGCTACGGCATGCGATGACCAAGCCCGACCCCCGGCTGACGCCGGCGCGGCCCGATCTCGCCGCGGCGCATCTGCGCGGCACGGTGGAAGCGGCGCGCTTCGTCGAGGGCACGGCGCAGGAGGTGATCGCCGGCATCGCGCCGGTGCGCGCGGCGCCCTCGCACGGCGCGACCCTTGTCACCGAGGCGCTGCACGGCGAGCGCGTCACCGTCTACGAAAGCGACGACGAAGGCTGGGCCTGGGGCCAACTCGAGGGCGACCGCTATGTCGGCTGGCTGCCGGCGGCGGCGCTGCTCGCGCCGGGGCCCGCGCCGACGCATCGCGTCGCGGCGCTGCGGACGCTGATGTTTCCCGGTCCCTCGATCAAGCTGCCGCCGCAGGAGGCGCTGCCGCTCGGCGCGCAGCTTTGCGTGACCCGCGAACAGGACAGCTTCGCGGTCACCGCTTCGGGCGGCTATGTCCCGGCGCGGCATCTTGCGCCGCTGGATACGGCCGAGACGGATTTTGTCGCGGTCGCGGAGAAGTTCCTCGGCGCGCCGTATCTGTGGGGCGGCAAATCGAGTCTCGGCATCGACTGCTCAGGGCTGGTGCAAGTCTCGCTTACCGCTTGCGGGGTGACGTGCCCGCGCGACAGCGACATGCAGCAGGCCGCGCTCGGTGCGCCCGCCGAGCTTGCCGCGATCCGGCGCGGCGATCTGGTGTTCTGGAAAGGCCACGTCGCCATCGCGCGCGACGCCACCTCGCTGATTCACGCCAATGCGTTTCACATGGCGGTGGCGACCGAGCCGCTGGCGGACGCGATCGCCCGCATTCGCGCCGCCGGCCACGACGTGATCGCGGTGCGCAGGATCGGCTGACCGGCTCCTGCGATCAACGCTTGTCTTTTCCGTCGAGCAGCCAGCCGAACTTTTCCTTGGCCTTGCGCGCCATTTCCGCGCTCGGCGTGTTGGACGGCGGGAACGCATCGCGCCACGCCCACGGCCGGCAGGCGTCGATGATGGCGACGGAGTGCGTCATGTCGCCCTTGGCGCGCTTTTCCGGCGGCAGCCGCGGATCGGCCGGCGAATCCCACGAACCCTCGATGAACTGGATCGACTCCTTGGGATCGGTGCGCGTCAGCATCGCCCAGATCAGATGATCGAGGTTGGTCACGTCCACGTCGTCGTCGGTCACCACGATGTACTTCGACGCATAGGCCGAGGCGCCGCATTGGGCGGCGATGTGACCGGCCTGCACCGCGTGGCCCGGATAACGCTGCTTGATGGAAATGCCGTGGAACATGCGCGCGCCGCCGATCTCGTGGCACCACACCTGCTGCACGTCCGGCACGCCGGCGTTGGTCATGTTCTGCTTGATGGTGGCCGAGCGCATCACCGCGCGGTAACGCGCCATCTCGTCCGGTCCGCCGCCCATCGGCGGCACGCCGAGCAGGATCGGGTTGTTGCGGTGATAGATCGCCTTGACGTCGAGCACCGTGCAGGGCTTGGCGCCGCCGGCGTAGTGGCCGCTCCATTCGCCGAACGGCCCTTCGACCACGCGCTTGTCGAGCGAGACATAGCCCTCCAGCACGATCTCCGCGCCGGCCGGGAACGGCAGGCCGGTGATCTTGCCCTTCACCATCTTCATCGGCTTGCCGCGCAGGCCGCCGACCACGTCGATCTCGAACACGCCATAGGGCGCTTCGAGTCCGCCATAGAAGAAGCACAGCGGGTCGCCGCCGAGCACCATCGCGACGGGCATCGGCTCGCCGCGCTTGCGGTACTTCTCGTAATGGATCGCGGCGTGGTGGCCCGCGGCCATCAGCATGCCGACCGAGGTCTTGTCGTGCACCATCGCGCGGTAGGCGCCGGCGTTGAGCCAGTTTTCCTCCGGGTCGCGGGTGATGCTGTAGGTGCCGGTGCCGATGTAGCGGCCGCCGTCCTTCTCGTGCCAGACCGGCGAGGGGAATTTGGTGACGTCCACGGCGTCGCCGGTCAGGATGTTCTCGAAGATCGGCCCATCGTCCACGATCTCGTGGGGGATCGGCTTGTTGTCCTTCAGATAGGCCTCGCGGAAGGCGTCGCTCAGCTCCCACTTGGAGAGGTGATCGGGAAAGCCCAGCGTCATGTTGCGCCGCGTGCCGGCGAACATGTTGAGCAGCAGCCGGAAGTCCTTCGGGCAGCCGGGAATATCGTCGAACACCACGCAGGGGCCGTTCTCCTCGCGCAGGATCGCTTCCGCGGCGAGGCCGATATCCTCCTGCCACGTCGCGCCCTTGACGTGACGCACCTCGCCGAGCAACTCGGCGCGGGTGATCCACTCGCGCAGGTCGTCGTAGGCGATGCGGGCGTCGATGTTGCTGCGGTCACTCATGAGCGTTGTCCGTTTTATTCCTGGTCCGCTGTTTCTTGACTATTTCTTGGCCTGTTCGGAAATGCGTCGCCCCAGCGGCAACCATTTGTCCAACTCGGCCTGCATGAAGGCGGTGATCTGCTCGGGCGTCATCGCCTGGGTTTCCACCATCTCGGTTTTCAGGTGCTTGTCCACCTCGGGAACGGTGATGGCCTTGTTCACCGCGGCGTTGAGCTTGTCGACGATGTCGCGCGGCAGGCCGGCCGGGCCGGACAGCGAGAACCAGGTCTTGGCCACCAGGTCGGGATAGCCGAGCTCGACCAGTGTCGGCATGTCGGGAAATTCGGCCAGCCGCTTCTCGGAGGAGATGGCGACCGGGATCAACCTGCCCGCTGCGATGTGCGCGCGCGTCGTCGAGATCGCCATGCTGCCGACCTTCACATGGCCGGCGACCAGATCCTGGATCGCGATGCTGCCGCCGCGATAGACCACATGGACGAGCTTGACCTTCTCCCTGTCCGCAATGGCTTCGGCCAGCATGTTGCCGAGCGAGCCGATGCTGGGCGAGACGTATTGCAGACCCTCGGGGTCGCTTCTCATTCGCGCCAGCAAGTCCTTGAAGGTCTTGATGCCGAGCGACGGATGGACCACGAACACGTTGGGCGGGCCGCCGAGATAGGCGATATGCGTGAAGTCCTTGATCGGATCGAAGCTGACGTTCTTGTTCATCGCCGGCGCGAGGACATGCGAGGGAATGCCGGAAATCTCCAGCGTGTAGCCGTCGGGCGCCGCGCGCGCCGCGGCTTCCGAGCCGATCAGCCCGCCGCCGCCGGCGCGGTTCTCGACGTAGAACTGCTGGCCGAAGGTCTTGCTGAACTGTTCGGCGAACACGCGGCCGAACATGTCGGTCGCCCCACCGGCGGGAAACGGCACGATGATGCGCACCGGCTTGTCCGGCCATTCGGCGGCGGCCGGTTGGGGCGTCAACGATAGTGCGGCGAGAGCCAGCATGAGGGCGGCGGCCATTGCGCGGTGCATGTATTGTCCCCTGCCGTTCGTTCGCCGGATTTCCTGAATCACTTCTTGGCCTGTTCAGCGATGCGCCGCGCGGTCGGCGCCCATCGATCGACCTCGCGTTGCATGAACGCCGTGATCTGGTCCGGCGTCATCGCCTGTGTCTGTACCATTTCGGCTTTCAGACGGTTTTGCACGTCCGCGACATCGAGCGCCTTGTTCACCGCCGCGTTGAGCTTGTCCACGATATCGCGCGGCAGCTTGGCCGGACCCGACAGTGAATACCAGGTCCGTACCACCAGGTCGGGATAGCCCAATTCCACCAGGGTCGGCAGGTCGGGAAATTCCGGGACTCGCTTATCGGACGATACGGCGATGGCTTTCAGCTTGCCGGCCTGGATATGCGGCAGCGTGGTCGAAAGCGTCATGCTGCCGACTTTGACCTGCCCCGCGATCAGATCCTGAATCGCCGCGCCGCCGCCGCGATAGATGATATGGACGAGCTTCACATGCTCCTTGTCGGCGATGTATTCGGCGACGGTGTTGCCGACCGAGCCGACGCCGGGCGAGACATATTGCACGCCGCCCGGCGTGCGCTTCATCAGCGCCAGCAACTCCTGGAACGTGCTTACGCCAAGCGAGGGATGCGTGACGAACACGTTCGGCGGGCCGCCGAGATAGGCGATGTGGGTGAAGTCCTTCATCGGATCGAAGCTGGCGTGGTTCATCGCCGGCGACAGCACATGCGAGGGCATGCCGGAGATGATGAGCGTGTAGCCATCGGGGGCGGCGCGCGCGACCGCCTCGGTGCCGATGGTGCCGCTGCCGCCGCTGCGGTTCTCGACGAAGAATTGCTGGCCGAAGGTCTTGCTGAGCTGATCCGCGAACACGCGGCCGACGAGATCGTTGGCTCCTCCCGCGGCGTAGGGCACGACGACGCGGACCGGCTTGTCCGGCCAGCCCGCTGCGGATGCGGACCAGGATGGCAACGCGAGTACGGCAAGGGTTGTCGCCAACATAAGCGAGATCGCGCGGCGCATGATGCCTCTCCCGGTGTCGGTGCGTTGATTGCCGATGCTTTGAGCGTCGGTGTCTCGGATATTGATGTTTGTCACGCTTGTGCCGGCGTCATCATAGCGCACTCGGCACCGGCCTCCGCAACAGTTGTCAGGCCGGACGGCCTGCATGGCAGGGTGGTGCGCGCGCCGGGCGGCGATTGACGCTGTACGGGGGCGGCCCTAGCTTACGCTTTGGCATGGTGTGCCACACCATCGCGACATGGAGGCTTTCGATGCACCCCTACGTCACGCCGCAATCGATCAAGGATCGTGTCCTGCGCCGTCAAGGCAAGCTCCTGAGCCACGACACGATCGACGCCGGGCGCACCGCGCTGGTCGTGGTCGATATGCAGAATTATTTCGTCGCCGAAGGCTTCGGCGCGGAGGTGCCGGCCGCGCGCGAGATCGTGCCCAACATCAACCGCATGGCGAAGGCGCTGCGTGCGGCGGGCGGCACCGTGGTGTGGATTCAGACCACGGCGACGGGCGCGTTGGAGAAGTGGGGCAATTTCCACACTCATATGATGGTGCCGGGCCGCAAGGAGCGCCGCATCGCCGAACTCGACGAAGGCCACGAGGGATTCAAGGTCTATCCGAAGCTCGAGCCGCTGCCGACCGACCTTCGCGTGAAGAAGATCAAGTACAGCGCCTTCATCCACGGCTCGTCCGATCTCGATGCGCAACTCAAGAGCCGCGGCATCGAGCATCTGCTCATCACCGGCACGGTGACCAACGTGTGCTGCGAATCGACCGCGCGGGACGCGATGATGCTGGATTACCGCGTCGTCATGCTGTCCGACGGCAACGCCTCGCTCAGCGACGAGGAACATGCCGCGTCGCTGAACAACTTCATGGTGTTCTTCGGCGACGTGATGACCACGGACGAAGCCATCGCCCGCCTGGAGCCGGTCGCGCAGCGCAAGCGGGCGTAGCTTTTACGTTCGCCGAACGCAGGCGCGTCTCCTGAATGTTTAAGGCCGGCCTCGGGGGCCGGCCTTTATCGTTGCGGAATGGGCGAGCTTGCGCCGTCAGCGACGCCTCATCACCGCGCTCTCCAGCCATGAGATCGCGAGATACATCAGCGACGAGACGATGGCGAGGATCGTCACCGCGGTCATGACGATGTTCATCTTGAAGATCTGGCTGCCGTAGACGACGAGATAGCCGAGCCCGAGGTTGGCGGACTGGAATTCGCCGACCACCACGCCGACGAGCGACAGGCCGGCGTTGACCTTCAGCGTCGCGATCAGCGTGGGCACGCTGCCCGGCAGCACCACCTTGGTCAGGATTTGCCATTTGGTGGCGCCGAAGGTTTGCGCCAGCTTGATCCGGTTCGGGTCGATGCCTTGGAAGCCGCTGTAGATCATCAGGATGGTGATGAACAACGAGATCGCGAGCGACATGCCGTAGATCGACAGCACCGCGCCGAGCCAGATGTAGAAGATCGGCACGAACGCGATCTTGGGCATGGCGTTGGCCACGACCAGGTAAGGGTCGAGGGCTTTATACAAGCCGTCCCAGCGCCACAGCGCCGCGGCGATGACGATGCCGAGCACCATCGCCGCGGTGAAGCCGACGACGGTGGCGAGCACCGTCGCCCAGGTGTGGACGAGGATGCTCGGCTGCTGCGGCGTCGCCTGCAGCATTTCGAGGAAGGTCGGCCAGATCGCCGACGGGTAGCTGGTGAACAGCGGATTGATGATCTGCGCGCGCGGCAGGATCTCCCACAAGACGAGGAACACCACGAGCAGCGCGAGTTGGGAACCGCGCACGGTGAGGCGATTGCGGCGCTGCCGTTGCAGCCAAGCGAGGTATTGCGGGCTCGGTGTGGTGCCCGCGCCGGCGTCAACCTTCGACATGGACTTCGAGCTCCTTCCACAGCGTGTTGAAGTAGCCGTTGAACTCAGGCGCGTTGCGCGCCGCGAACGGCGCCGGGCGGCGGCCGTCGGCAGTCGCGAACGTGATGGCGTGGTCCGACCGGATGCGGCCCGGCCGCCGCGACATCACGATCACACGCTCGGTCATGCTGACCGCCTCGCCGATGTCGTGCGTCACCAGGATCGCGGTCTTGCCCTCGCGGCGCAGGATTTCCACGATCTCGTCGGCGAGCGCCAGCCGCGTCTGCGAATCGAGCGCCGAGAACGGCTCGTCGAGCAGCACGATATCGGGCTCGGTGCACAGCGTGCGGGCGAGCGCCACGCGCTGACGCATGCCGCCGGAAAGCTGGCGCGGCAGGTGGTGCAGGAACTGGCCGAGGCCGTAGCGCGTCAATAGCCCGGTGGCGCGCTCGCGCGCCTGCCGCATGTCGGCGCCCTGGATTTCGGCGCCGAGCAGCGTGTTGTCGAGGATGGTCCGCCACTCGAACAGGTAATCCTGCTGGAGCATGTAGCCGACCTTGCGGCTCGGGCCGGTCACGGGCGCGCCATCGACCACGACGCTGCCCTCGGTCGGCTCGACGATGCCCGCGATCAGCGACAACAGCGTGCTCTTGCCGCAGCCGCTCGGGCCGATGATCGCGGTGAACTCGCCCGGCGCGATGGCAAGCGAGACGTTTTGCAGCGCCTCGGTCTCGCCGTCGGCGCCGAAGTAGCGCAGGCCGACGCCGCGGAGTTCGACCTTGGGGCGGGTGGCGCCGGCCGGCGTCGCGTCCTGCACGGCCTCGCTTGTCCTCACTTGGCCTTATCGGCGAACTGCGACAGCACGAGCTTCTCGAACGGCACCCGCTTGTCCTTGTCGAGCACCTTGCCGTTCACCAGGATGTCCTGGAAGCGCTCGATCGGCTCTTTCTCGATCTTCGGCGTTTTTTTCCAGATGCCAAGCTCATTGAAGCGCTTGGCTGCGCCTGCGAGCGCCTGCGGGGTCACGCCGGGGAAGAACGGCGCGATGGTCTTGGCGATCTCGTCGGGCGATTGCTCGGCGGTCCACTTCTGGGCGCGATAGATCGTGTCGGTCCAGGTCTGGATGACCTCGGGGTTATCCTTGATGTACTTGTCGGTCGCCATGAACGTCGTGTAGTCGGCCGGCCCGACGATCTTGCCGACCGAGGCGATGAAATGCGCCTTGCCGTCCAGCTCGAGCTGGGAGGCATCCGGCTCGGTGAAGATGGCGAACTGGTTCTGGCCGGCGAGCCATGAGCCGACGCGCGCGGGCACGGCGATGTTGTTGTTGAGCTTGACGTCCTTCTGCGGGTCGATGCCGTTCTTGCGCAGCGCCTCCTCCAGATAGAGAAGCGGCGTGCTGCCGGGGCGGAAGCCGAGAAAATCCTTCCCCTTGAGCATCGACCACTCGAACTTGTCGATCTTCGCGCGGCTCATGATGAGAAAGCCGTCGGTGGTGGTCATGCCGCAGAACATCGGGATTTTCGTCGGCGAGGTGCTGTTCTGCACGTAGATCGTGGTTTCCGGCCCGATCAGCGCGATATCGGCCGCGCCCGACAGCAGCGCCGCCACCGACTTATCGCCGCCCTGCGCGGTGCTGAGCGTGATGTCGAGCCCGGCTTCCTTGAAGTAGCCCTTGGCCAGCGCGACATAGGCCGGCGCGTACATGATCGAACGAACCACCTCGTTGTAGCGGACCTTGACGGGCGGCTTGCCCTGCGCGCGCAACGGCAGCGGCGCGGCAACCGACAACGAACCGAGGGCAGCAAGACCGCCTTTGACGACGCGACGACGATTCAGCATGTATTCCTCACTGAACAGCGTGTTGAACGATCCGGCGATCGGACGTTAGCATCGGTGCCGACGCTTTACCACCGCGCTATGCTTCAGCAGGATGTGACGGATTGCGCCTGCAACCGCCTGGCGCGGCCCCGTCGAAAGAAACGGATTCGTGAGGAGAGGATTTCATGGAGCGCATTCCGCAGCCGATCATGGACAAGCGCGGCGAGCCGCGTGTCCGCCGTTTCGAGGAGCAGCGCTGGCTGATCGACAACACCATCCGCGCCAACGGCATCGACTGGGATCAGCCGCGCTCGATCTACATCAGCGCGCCGTGCGGGCCGGAGGGCAACGCCGACGCCGCGGGGGTGCGCGAGCGCGTGAAGAAGATGGCGGATATCGCACCGGCCTTCGAGGCGGTGGCGCGCCGCCGCGAGGCGAAAGCCAAGACGGCCGAGAGCGAGGGCAGTCTCGTCACCGCGCGCGACAATTACTTCATGGCTGCGGTCTATTGGGGCGCGGCGCAATGGCCCTACGACCAGAACGACGAGGCGAACGTCGCCTGCCATCTCAAGAAGCGCGAGAACTACACCAAGTATGCCGCGCTTGCCGATCACAAGGTCGAGGCCGCCTGGATTCCGTTCAAGGACACCGCGCTGCCCGGCTGGTTTCATCTGCCGCCGAACTACAGCGGCGGCAAGGTGCCGGTGGTGATCGCCGTGCCGGGCATGGACAGCTACAAGGAAATCCAGACCTCGCTTTACGGCGACCGCTATCTCAATCGCGGATTCGCCGTGCTGGCGCTCGATGGCCCCGGCCAATACGAATCGCCGATGCTCGGCATCTATTTCAGCGTCGAGAGCTGGACGCAGACCGGCAAGGCGGTGTGCGACTGGCTCGCCAAGCGGCCCGAGATCGACATGAGCAAGGTGACGCTCGCGGGCACGAGCTTCGGCACGTTCTTCGGCACCGTTGCGGCGGCGCACGAGCCGCGCATTTCGGCCTGCGCGGCGATGTCGGTGTGCCATGAGCCCGGCTGTCACACCATCTTCGAGCAGGCGTCGCCGACCTTCAAGAAACGCTTCATGTACATGTCCGGCATCACCGACGAGGCGGAATTCGACAAGATGCGGCAAGGCATCACCTGGGAAGGACACGCCGACAAGATCAAGGCGGCCTATCTCTGCGTTGCCGGCGAATGCGACGAGTTGTCGCCCATCGAACATTCCGAGCGATTGGTGAAGGCGGTGCAGGGCCCCAAGCGCATGGTGGTCTACGAAGGGTCGCGCCACTCGGTCGGCAATGTGCCGGCGTCGAATCTCGGGCCGCTTCCGCAGATCCTGGTGGCCGACTGGCTGGCCGATCGCGTCGCCGGCAAGCCGTTCGCAAGCGAGCACTGGTTCGTCCGCGGCAACGGCCAGATCGACAAGAAGCCGATTTGAGTTGGATGTCCGGCAAAGCCTCTCCAACCCGAAAGCAGGTTCTGCATCGCCATCCGGCATCCAGATGCACGCTCGGAGCCGTTTCTGGATTCCGGGTCCGGCGCTTTGGCGCCGGCCCGGAATGACCGAGATCAAGATGCCCGGCGTCGTTCTATGAACTATTTCTGTTTCCGGACTTTGCGCAAAATCGGCGCAGCGATCCTGGCGCCGTCATTCGGGGGCGGCCCCACTGGGGCCGAACCCGGAATCCAGCGGCTGTCTCCGGGCGTAGGCCCGGAATGACGGGGTATAGATACCGATCACGAACATCATTGGAGTCGAAATATGGATCTTGGATTGGGCGGCCGCGTCGCGCTGATTTCCGGTGCGAGCAAGGGCATCGGCCGCGCCACGGCGCTGGCGCTGGCCGACGAGGGCATGGACGTGGCGCTGGTCGCGCGCAACGCCGATCAGCTTGAGGCGGTCAAGCGCGAGGTCGAGGCCAGGGGCCGCCGTGCCGTGGTTCATGCCGCCGACCTGAAGGACGAGGCGGCGGCAAAGGCGGCCGTCGATGCGGCCGTCGCGGCGTTCGGCCGGCTCGATCTCCTGGTGAACAACGCCGGCGCGACCAAGGGCGGCAGCATCCTGACATTGAGCGATGCCGACTGGCGCGACAGCTTCGATCTGAAGTTCTTCGCCACCATGCGGCTGTCGCGGCTGGCTTGGCCGCATCTGAAGAAAAGCCACGGCGGCATCGTCAACATCGCCGGCGTGCAGGCGCGGGTCGGCGCCAGCGATTTCATCGCGGTCGGCGCGGTCAACGCGGCGCTGCTGCTGGCGACCAAGGCGCTGGCCGATCTCGGCGTGGCCGACGGCGTGCGCGTCAATGCCATCAATCCCGGCACCATCGAGACGGGGCGTCTGACGGCGCGCGTCGATCGCTACGTCGCCGCCCACAAGGTCACGCCCGAGGAGGCGAAGGAGGCGCTGCGGAAGGACGAGCGCGTCGCCCGCTTCGGCAAGCCGGAGGAGGTCGGCGCGCTGATCGCCGCCATCGCCAGCAGGCCGCTTGAATTTCTGCACGGCGCAATCATCGAATTCGACGGCGGCAAGACGCGGGCGCTGTAGCGCCCGCCGGTCACGGCTCCTGCGGAGTGCATCAAACTCTCCGTCGTCATGCCGGGCCGGTGCAGGAGCGCCGGACCCGGAATCCAGAAGCGGTCCCCGTGCGTCTGGATTCCGGATCGCGCGCTGGCGCGCGCGTCCGGAATGACCGAGATAAGGCCGCCCTTCATCGCTCCGTGAGCTATTTCAGTCTTCGGACTTTGCGCAACGTTCGTGCGGCGATCCAAACGCCGTCATGCCGGGCCGGTGCAGGAGCGCCGGACCCGGAATCCAGAAGCAGTCCCCGAGCGTGCATCTGGATTCCGGATCGCGCGCGGGCGCGCGCGTCCGGAATGACCGAGATAAGGCCGCCCTGCATCGCTCCGTGAGCTATTTCTGTCTTCGGACTTTACGCAACGTCCGTGCGGCGATCCAAACGCCGTCATGCCGGGTCGGTGCGGGAGCGCCGGACCCGGAATTCAGAAGCAGTCTCCGAGCGTGCGTCTGGATTCCGGATCGCGCGCGGGCGCGCGTCCGGAATGACCGAGGGAAACGCGCCAATTATGGTCGGTTCTGCCGGGCCCGACATTTGCGATGAAATCAGCGCCAACTCGAGGCACGTCATTCCGGGGCGGCCCCACGGGGGCCGAACCCGGAATCCAGATGCTTGGCCGGGTCTAACGGGCGATTTCCTCAAACAGATCGCGCCAATCCGGATTTTCTTTCTCGATCAACTCGACCTTCCACGCGCGCCGCCACTTCTTAAGTTGCTTCTCGCGAGTGATGGCGTTTGCCGGGTCGTCATGAATTTCGAACCACACCAGCCGCCGGATGTCGTAGCGCGACGTAAAGCCTGGGACAGCTTTTGTCTTATGCTCGTGAGCGCGCCGTACCAAGTCGCGGGTGACACCGAGATAGAGTGTCCCGCCCTTTCGGCTGGCCATGAGATAAACGTAATAGGGCAACTGGCGTTCACTGTGCGTCTGGATTCCGGGTCCGGCGCTATGGCGCCGGCCCGGAATGACAGCGGAGAGGTTTCCGCCGGACGACGAACGTCGTGGCGCTTATGCCAAGGGCGGTGAACCGCCTTACGGCATTTCCGTCATCTTGCGCCCGGCGCGGCGGGCCCAGTTCTCCCAGGCGCGGTTGAGCGTGTAGGGGCCGGTGCGCGCGATCACGGCATCGACCTCGCCCTTGTAGAGATACTTGATCTTGCCCATCGCCATCGCCTGCATCTGCAGCTTGGCGTTCAGCTCGAGATAATTCGAGATGAACACGGCGTGGCGGATCGACGAGCCCGCCACCACCGCGCCATGCCCGCGCATCAGCGCGGTGCGGCCCTTGCCCAGGCGCTTGGCGAGATCGCGGCCCATCGCCATGCTGTTCACCAGCAGCGCGGTGTCGCCGAACTTGTCATGCGAATCCCACAGCGGCACGTCGTGGCCGATCGAGGCGCACATGTGCAGGAGCGGCTTCAGCTTGTTCCCGGTGATGCCGAAGGGAATCGTGCTCGGCGAATGGTTGTGCACCACGGCGTTGACGTCCGGCCGCATCTCGTAGATCGCGCCGTGGATGAACCGCTCGGTGTAGGGCGCGTGCGTGGTCTTGGCTTTCTTCGGGTCGAGCGGCTCGCCCTCCAGCGTGAACTCCAGGATGTCGGACGCCTCGATGCGCTCGGGCGCGCGCGCCCGCGACAGCAGGTAGCGGTTCTTGTTGTCGGGGTGGCGCACGCTGACGTGGCCGAACGAATCGACGATGCCTTCGTTGGCCAGGATGCGGTTGGCGGTGACAAGCTCCTCGATGATGTCCTTCAGCTTGGGCATCTTTCAGTCCTCCCTCTGATGGTGAAGCGATGGTCAGGTCATGATCGGCGGGTACGCGTCATGCGGCGTGGCCGGTGACGCGGGCGGCGAGCGCCGCGGGCGCGTCGGGCATTCGGTTTCCGCGCCAGACCACATGCAGGTCCGGGCGGACCAGGATGAGGTCGCGGCCGTAGATGTCGCGCGCCGCTTGATCGGGCAGATCGAGCACGGTGAACGGCGCGCCGATGGCCTTGAACGCCGCCGCCAGCGCCGATGGGTCCGCCGACGAGCGTCCGAGCCGCAGCAGCGTGTAGCCGTCGCCGATGCGGTCCTGAACCGCGCGGCGGTCGTCGAGCCAGGCGTGGGGAAGCCGCACGCCGGGAATGGTGCTCGGCGTGTAGTCGATGAAGTCGTAGGGCGGCGGCGCGGATTCGGCCGCGACGATGGGCGAGCCGAAGTAGTTGTAGCCCAGCTCCGCGCCGATCATCTCGTTGGTCTTGCGCTGTTCGACGTCGGCGACGGCGGCGAGGTGCGCGCGGGTCGCGGCGCCCTCGGGCGTGTTGTCGCGAATGTTAGGCTTCCACTGCGCGCGCCACTTGCGCCGCCCGAGGGAGGCGTAGCGCGACGCACCGACGTTGTTCTCGCCGACCGGCCGGCGCTCGGCCTCGTAGGAGGCGAGCAATCCCGGCCCGCCCCAGCCTTGCAGGGTGGCGGCGAGCTTCCAGCCCAGGTCGATGGCGTCGCCGACACCGGTGTTCATGCCGAGCCCGCCGGTCGGGATGACGAGATGCACGGCGTCGCCGGCGAGGAACACGCGGCCGTCGGCGTAGCGATCCGCCAGCAGCAGGTTCTGCCGCCACTCGCCGACGTAGAGCATGTCGTATTGCACCGGCATGGCGGCGACGTTCTCGAACATCGTCGCCATGTCCTCGTCCTTCTCCACGACCGAATGGATCGTGAAGTGCTTGGTGTCGTCCTGGACGATAAGCTGCGTCGATTGCGAATCGGCGACGTGATAGTGGCGGCCCTTGCCGATCGGAATGCGCGCGAACAGGTCGTCGCAGCGATAAAGCGCCTGCCGGAGCTGCAGGATGTTGCCCTCGCCGGCGAGCTTGATGCCGAGCTGCTTGCGCACGTTGGAGGCGCCGCCGTCGCACCCGGCGAGATATTGCGCGGTGATGGTCGAGGTCTGGCCGCCCTCGCGCACCGTCGCGGTGACCGAGCGCGAGTCCTGCGTCAGCGACAGGAACTCGCAGCCGTAGCGCACCGTGACGCTCGGCAGCGTTTCGGCAACCGCTTTCAAGAGCGGTTCCAAGGTGTATTGCGAGATGAGCTGGTAGGGCTCGAGCGGCAGCGTGCCGTCGTTGCGTGACGCGATCTCGGCCTGCGCCTTCTCGACCGACGGATAGGGCAGGTGGAGCAGCGGCGGCTCGACCAGCGACGTGACGATGAACACGTCCATCGGGATGTTCGCCGGCAGGCCCGCGGCGCGGATGCGCTCGGAAAGGCCGAGGCGGCGGTAGATTTCCATCGAGCGGGCGTTGCACCGCTCCATCTTGGGCCACATGTGCGGCGCGTTTTTCAGCTCGATCAGCGTGCAGCGCACGCCGCGGCGGCCGAGGTCGATGGCAAGCGTCAGCCCGACCGGGCCGGCGCCGACAATGAGAACGTCTGTGTTCATGGAAGCGATAACACCGATAACCGGGCGTAATCCCGAGCGAGTGGCGGAACGCCGATCTCTATACCGGCTGCGCCGTTCCGGTCCACTCGATGTGGGCCTTGATCGCCTTCCGGCGGTCGTCGATCCAGCCGTGCGGCCGGGCTTTGTCGATCATGCCGCCAAGGCTTTGCTGCCATGCGCTGTCCTGCGCCACCTCGGGACGCTGGCGCAGCGCCTGCTCGAACACCCAGGCGGTGTCCGGGTCCGGCAACTCGGCCAGGTCCGCGAGCGCGCGGCGCGCGGCGTCGAGCGCGGCCGGGGTTCCGGCGATCACCAGCTTGAAGGCGCGGAAGTTGTCGCGCTCCTCCAGTGTCGCGCGGCCGTCGGCTGAAACCTTGATGAACAACGCGGCCTCCTATTTGAGCGGCTTGTCGCCGGTCGGCGTCGGCACGTCGAACGATTTGAGGAAGATGCCGACCATCGCATAGTAGCCGACGGTGCTGACCAACTCGACGGTGCCCTGCAGGCCGAATTGCGCGACCGCGCGATCGTAGGTCGCCGCGCTCAGGTCCTGGGTTTCCATGATCTCGGTGGCGACATCGAAGGCGATGCGCTGATCGGCGTGCCGGAAGTCCGGCGGCCGCCTGTCGCGGATGGCGGCGACGATCTCGGGGGCGATGCCGGCGGCCTCGGCCTGCGGCGCGTGCGACGACCAGGCGTATTGCACCGACCATTGCCGGCAGACGGTGATCACAATCAACTCGAAAATGTGCCGGCCGATGGTGCTGTGATCGCGCAACGCGATGCCGAACTGGTTGGCGTGCTCGGCGAGCTTCGGGTTGCGCAGCCAGATCGGGAACGGCCCGCGCACGGTCTTGCGGCCACCGGCAATCTCGTCATAGACGCGCTTCTGCTCAGGCGTCAGCGCCTCGACATCAAGAGGTGGTACACGGCTCATGACGCGGCCCTTCGGTGCTAAACGTTCAGCGGCGCCAGCGTCGGCGCGCCGCGGATGATGTCAGCGGCCTTCTCCGCGATCATGATGACCGGCGCGTTGATGTTGCCGCTGATCGGGTCGGGCATCACCGACGCGTCGACCACGCGAAGGCCCTCGACGCCGCGGACGCAAAGATGCGGGTCGACCACCGCGCTCTCGTCCGTCTCGCGGCCCATTTTGCAGGTGCCGAGCGGGTGATGCAGCGTGATCGCGGTGTTGCGGATGTGCTCGTCGATCTCGGCATCGGTGCGCAGCGGATTGAGTTCGCGGCCGATGAAGGGCCGGATCGGCGACTGGCTCAGGATGTCTTGCATCATCTTCACGCCGGCGCGCAGGGTCCGCCGGTCGCGGTCGGTGGAGAGGAAATTCTGCCGGATGCGGATCGGCGCGCCGGGATCGGCGGAGGCGAGCGTGAGTTCGCCGCGGCTTTCCGGGTGGAGCATGACGATGCGTCCGCCGAAGGCATCCTCGTAGGGCCGGTTGAACGGCCGCAGGTAGGGATGCGCGGTGAGCGGCGCGCCGGCCAGGAGAAGCTGGATTTCAGGCACTTTCGCATCGGGCGACACCCGCGCGAACGCGGCGATGCCGCCGGGAATGTCGCTGGCGATGCTGGTGCCGCCCAGCAGGTAGGTGTCGGCCAGCGCGATGCCGATGCGGTCGAGCCGCATGGCGCGGTGGATGGCGCCGGGCGTCTTGCGGCTGAACGCGATCATCGCGGTGGCGTGGTCCTGCAAATTCCGCCCGACGCCGCGCAGCGGCACCTGCGCCTTGATGCCCGCGGCGCGTAGCGCGTCGGGGTCGCCGATGCCCGACAACATCAGCACCTGCGGCGAGTTGATGACGCCGCCGGCGAGCAGCACCTCGCGATGAACGCGCACGGTGTGGGTGTGGCTGCCCTTGCGGTATTCGACGCCGACGGCGCGGGAGCCCTGAAGGATCACGCGGGTGACGAGGGCATGCGTCTCGACGGTGAGGTTGTCGCGCCCCATCGCCGGACGCAGATAGGCCACAGCCGCGCTGCAGCGCCGTCCGTCGCGGATGGTGTTCTGGATGCGGCTGGTGCCGTCGTTCTGTCCGCTGTTGACGTCGCTGTTCCACGGCAGGCCGGCGTCTTGGCTCGCCGAGGCGAATGCATCGCGGATCGGATCGTCGAAGGTGGACCATGAGACGCCGAGCGGCCCGTCGCCGCCGCGATGGGCGCTGGGGCCGTCCTCCCACGTCTCCTGCTTTTTGAAGTAGGGCAGCGCGTGGGCGTAGGACCAGGAGGGCAGGCCTTCCGCCGCCCAGCGGTCGTAGTCGCCACGATGGCCGCGCGAATAGGTCATGGCGTTGATCGACGACGAACCGCCGATCACCTTGCCGCGCGCGCACTCGATCCGCCGGCCGCCAAGCTGGGGTTCGGGTTCGGTGAAGTACATCCAGTCGTGCAGCCGCCGGGTGAGGATCCGGCCCCACCCCAGCGGAATGTGGATCCACGGGTCGCGATCCCAGCCGCCGGCCTCGAGCACCAGGACGCGCGTGTCGCGGTCCTCGGTGAGGCGGTTGGCGAGCACGCAGCCGGCCGAGCCCGCGCCGACGATAATGTAGTCGTAGCTTTGAGCGGAGGTCATTCGGTCCCCTTGGCGCTTGCGAATCCAAGCTTGGCGCAAGCTCCCGTGCAATGCTACGCCTTGCCCCGGCGCTCCGATAGGCGGAACGCCCGATATTCAAAGGCGAAACAGCATGAGCAGGTCCGGGGGGCCGGTCGATCGCGCGACACTGGAAGATCTCGCGGCGGCGAGCCGTATCCTTGTCGATCAGGGCGTGTTCGATGCCGCGGGCCATGTCTCGATGCGCCATCCCTCGCATCCCGAGCGGTTCCTGATGTCGCGATCGCTCGCGCCGCAGATGGTCACCGCCGACGACATCATGGAATTCGACCTCGATTGCAACGCGGTCGATCCACAAGGCCGCAATGGCTTCATCGAACGTTATCTGCACGGCGGCATCTTCCGCGCCCGGCCCGATGTGATGGCCATCGCGCACAGCCACTCGCCATCGGTGATTGCGTTTGGCCTCTCCAACACGCCGATGCAGGCGATGTACCACAACGCGGCGTTTCTCGCGCAGGGCGTTCCGGTGTTCGACATCCGCGAGAAATTCGGCGTCACCGATGTCGTCGTCAGCACGGCGGAGAAGGGCGCGGCGCTGGCGGAGGTGCTCGCCGACAAGCCGGTGGCGCTGTTGCGCGCCCACGGCATGGTGGTGGTCGGCCCGACATTGCCGGTCGCGGTGTTTCGCGCCATCTTCACCGACGTCAGCGCCCGCATCCAGCATCAGGCGCTGGCGCTCGGCGGGCCGCTTGCGGCCCTCGACGCGGACGAGGGGCGGCTGGCCGATGTGGTCAACGTGCAGACCGTCGGCCGTTCTTGGGATTTGTGGAAGCAGCGCGTGATGAAATAGCGCGCGAGGGGTCAAGGGCAGGAGCGCATGATGTCACAGCGGTCGCCGCAGGAAATCAAACAGGAACTGGTGGATGCGATCCGCATGCTGGAGCACGCGGAATATATCGACCACAACGGCCATTGCAGCGTGCGGCGCGATGCGCAGTCGTTCTACATCAACTCCGGCGCTTCGATGCGCTCCTGCCTGACGGTGGAGGATATCGTCGCGGTCGATCTCGAAGGCCGGCCGATCGACGGCGGCAACATGAAGCCGCCGCTGGAGTTTCCGATTCACGCCGAGGTGTATCGGGCGCGGCCCAGCATCAACGCGGTGTTCCACACCCATCCGCAATGGTCCACCTACCTCACCATGACCGGCGTGAAGCAGAAGGTGGTGTATGCGCAAGCGTCCCTGCTCGGCGATCTTCCGGTGATGGACTCGCCGATGTCGGTCAACACCAAGCCGATGGGCGAGAAGATGGTCGGCGTCATGGGCGACAATCCCGTGGTGATGCTCAAGGCGCATGGCGTGGTGGCGGCGGGGGAAAGCATTCTCGAATGCTTCGCCTACGCTGCCTATGTCGAGGAAAACGCGCGCCGGCAGTACATGGCCATGCAGATCGGCGAGCCATATGTTTTCACCGATGAGGAGCAGGCCGCCTGCCGGCAGAAATTGCGCTCGCCGAGTTTGTTCAAGAAGACGTGGGATCATTATCGGTCCAAGATTTCATAAAGCCGTCCCGATCCGCGCGCTTTGCGGCGCATCGGCTGCGCCCGCGAACGGCGCATCGCGGCCTCAAGAATTGTTGCCGTTTGTTGCAACACGCCGCATCGATGCGCGCGCGGCGGATCAAAATTGCACGTCGCGGCCGCAATACGCAGCATCGTTAGCCTGAGTGCGAATGCGCGGCATGATTCTACCGTCACGCGTGCGCGCGGCGAGACGTGAAACCGTTTCGCGGGATGGTTGTTTTACCTCCGCTCCATTTTCCGCGTAGGTGCATCCACACAATGGTCACGAATCGCCAGCACGCATTCTCGTTCCAAGGCCATCCGGTCTTGAGACAACGCAGACGGGGAGCAGGCAGCCCAATTGCCGGTGCCTGCGTGGCGCGAGTGAAGGCTGTTCAACGATACACGGTCGCATGCGCGTTGCTCTCCGTTGCTGCCCCGGCGGCGGGACTGGCCGCGCCCGACGTGCCGCCCGCCGCGACGTCGTTTGCCTATTCCGTCAGCCATGCCGCGAAGCCGCTGCCCGAGGAGGTGTTCGAGAAGATCGCCGACACCGGCCTGGTGGGATTTGGCCTCGCATCGGACGATGATGGGCCCATCTTGGAGATGCCGGTGGACCGTCGCATCGTCATGCCGCGTCAATTGTCGCGCAAAGGGCTGTGCAGCGCGGTGGCCTCGGTGGCGCGCGCCAACGATCTGCCGATTCCGTTCTTCGCCAATCTGATTTGGCAGGAAAGCAGCTTCAACACCAAGACGATCAGCCGTGCCGGCGCGCAGGGCATCGCGCAGTTCATGCCCAAGACGGCGGTGCAGTTCGGGCTCATCAATCCGTTCGAGCCGATTCACGCGCTCAATGTCGCCGGCAAGTTCGTGCGCGACCTGTACGGCAAGTTCGGCAATTTCGGCTTGGCTGCGGCGGCCTATAACGCCGGGCCGCGCCGCGTCGCCGATTGGATGGCCAAGCGCGGCGAGTTGCCGAGCGAGACGCGCAACTACGTGATCCGCATCACCGGCCGGCCGGCCGATCAGTGGATCTCCGGCGAGATCAAGAACGATCCGGAGGCGGCGTTGATGCCGGCGCAGGCGCCGTGCGTCGAAGTGGCCGAGGCGGTGAAGGCGCAGACCAAGACGGTGCGGCTCGCCAAGCTGATGAAGGAACTGACCGCCGCCGCGGCCGCGGCGCGCGACAGCGGCGTGGAGGTCGCGAAGGACCAGCCTGACCCCGCGCTTGTCGCCGCTGCGGAGGCCGACCCGCGCTGGCCGTCGCGCGCGCTTCGCATGGTCAACGACGTGGTCAATCGCCTGGCCGCGAAGGTCGGGCGGAAAGCCTTGGCGAAGATGGCCGAGAAGTCTGCGACGCAGCCTCGCGTCAAGCTTGCCATGCTTGAGCTTGGCGCGTCCGATCGTGGGCCGATCGACAAGAGCGGAGGCAAGGGCGTGCGCGGCAACGGCGCCGTCAAGTTCACCGAACGCGATTTGGCGCGGGCGGAGGGCAAGGCCGCCGGCAAGATGGGCTCTAACAAGATGAGTCCGGGGACGGATTCCAGGCTCGGGGCCAAGGGCAACCCGAAAAAGGCGGACGCGAAAGCGGATGAAACGAAAAGGGCCGAGCCAAAGAGGGCCCAAGCCGTGACGACGGGATCGGCGAAGGCCGACGACACGCCGGCGGAAAGCAAGCAGGCCCAATCCGAAACCAAGTCCGAAACCAAGCCCGACGTCAAAGCAGAAACCGGCAGCCACGAGACGCGGCATCACCGCCGCGCGCCGCGCCGCCCGGCGGTGGCGTTCTCCAACCTCGACCAGATTTTCTAGGCTTCCCGGCCCGCTACGATTCCGCGGCCGTCGCTTCGGGCCCGCGTCCTCGAGCAGCGCGACCGGGAATGGTGAGGACCCTCGCTGCCGTTCCGGCAGGGCTTATTTGAGGAACACCTCGTTCCAGACCTTCAGCCACTTGTCGCTTTCGGCGTTCACGGTGGTCGGGTCGATCATGGTGAACTTGGTTTCGTCCATCACGGTCTTGACGTTCTTGCCGGTGGGCACACGGCCCATGTCGCCGAGGAGCTTCATGCCCTCGGGAGACAGGATGAAGTCGGCGAACAACAGCGCGGCGTGCGGATGCGGCGCGTTCTTGGCGAGCGCCATTCCCTGGGGCCGCCCCACCAACGGCTCGGCCGCGATCCAGTCGATCGGGCCGCCCTTCTGCTTGATGGAATCGATGTTGCCGCTGTAGGCGGTGAGTCCGACCGGGATTTCGCCCGCCGCGATCAACTGCGCCAGCAGGACGTGGCCCTTGCGAAGGTCCGGCTTGTTGGCGGCGAGCTTTTTGAGGAACGCCATGCCGCGCTCCTCGCCCCAGTATTTGATGATGGCGCCGAGCCATTCCTGATCGGTCGCCTCGATGCCCAGCTTGCCCTTCCACTTCGGATCGGCGAAGCCTTCGTAGCTCTTGGGCAAGTCCTGCCGCTTGATCTTCGCGGTGTTGAAGCCGACCACGAACAGGTTGACCCGGTCGCTGACCCACTTGCGATGGGAGGCGATGGCGTAGTCGTGCAGGTTGGCGAGATAGGGGCTGTAGAATTCGGTGACGATGCCTTCACGCGCCAGCGTCTCAACCTCCGGCGCGTTGGTTTCCACCATATCGACGGTGTGACGGCCGGCACGCGCCTCCTGGATGGAACGCTGCAACACGGATTCGCTCAGGTTGCGCCAGACCTGCACCTTGATGCCGTATTTCTTTTCGAACGCCTGGGCGAGCCGTCCGGATTCGGTTGTGGCCATCGAGGTGTAGAGGGTGAGGGTGCCTTCCTCGCGCGCCTTGGCCGCGAGCTTCGCATCGCGGTCGGCGCTCTTGTCCATGTAGATCGTGGAGGCGTCGCCTTGTGCCCGCGCCGGCGATGTCGCCAAGCCCGCGGCGTATAATGTCAACGCAGCCAGAATTCCGAGCCGATGGACTGTTCTCATCGCGCCGTCCCGCCAATCGTTGCCGCCCCGCGCGGGCATTCTAGGAGACGGCTGGCGGTGCGCAATCCGGCAAGCGGCGCGCGGCGCCGCCGCCGCGCCAGCGTTCGATACAGTCTGCAGATTTGATTTTGACCAGCCTTATCAATGTTATAGTCATCCGCGACACGACGCAGGGACCGGCGCCGGCCCTGCCATCCGGGGGAGGCTTGTGACGATGACCGACCAGACGCCGGCCGAAACCAAGCCTTTGCTGCTGTCGCGGCGTTTCGCGCCGCTGTTCTGGTGCCAGTTCTTCTCGGCGTTCAGCGACAATTTCCTGAAGAACGCGTTGGTCTTCCTGATCCTGTTCAAGATCGGCGGCTCGGCGGCGGAATCTCTGATTACGCTCGCGGCCGCGGCGTTCATCGCGCCTTATTTCTTCCTCTCGGCGTTCGGCGGCGAAATGGCCGACCGCTACGACAAGGCGATCGTCGCGCAGCGTTTGAAGCTCTGCGAGATCGGCGTCGCGCTCCTGGCGATCGCGGGCTTCGTCATGCATTCGGTGCCGACGCTGTTCGCGGCGCTGTTCGGCTTCGGCGTCATCGGCTCGCTGTTCGGCCCGATCAAGTACGGCATCCTGCCCGACCTCTTGCGCCGCTCGGAGCTGCCGGCCGCCAACGCCCTGGTCGAGGGCGCGACGTTCATGGCGATCCTGCTCGGCACCATCGTCGGCGGGCTTGCGGCGAAAGACGGCGGCGACCCCGCGCACTTCGCCGGGCTGATGCTGGTGTTCGCGCTGCTGTGCTGGGGCGCGAGCCTGTTCATTCCGAAGGTCGGGTCCGGCGCGCCCGATCTGAAAATCTCCGCCAACATCGCGACCTCCACGGCGCGGCTCATCCGGCATCTGCGCACCGACAGGCGATTGTGGTGGGGCTCGCTGGTGACGAGCTGGTTCTGGCTTGTCGGCGCGGTGGTGCTGTCGCTATTGCCGCCGCTGGTAAAGAGCGTGCTCGGCGGCACCGAGGAGGTGGTGACCGTTTTCCTCGCGGTGTTCTCGGTCGCGGTCGCCCTCGGCTCGGGCCTGGCGGCGTGGCTTGCCGCCGGCCGCATCGTCATCCTGCCGACGCTGGTCGGCGCGGTGCTGATCGGCGTGTTCGCCATCGACCTCGGCTGGACCACCTACGGTCCGGCGGTGGCGGTGGTGCCGGCCGGGATCGAGGAGGTGTTCACGTCGAGTCGCGGGCTTCGGGTGATGATCGACCTCTCCGGCCTTGCGATTGCCGGCGGCCTCTACATCGTCCCGACATTCTCGGCCGTGCAGGCCTGGGCCGGCGCCGACCGGCGCGCGCGGGTGATCGCCGGCGTCAACGTGCTCAACGCCGCCTTCATGGTGGCGGGCACCATCGCGATTGCCGCGTTGCAGGCGTTCCATGTCACCACGCCCGCGCTGTTCATGCTGGTGGGTCTTGCGACGCTGATCGTCGCCATCCTGATCGGCCGCACCATGCCGGCGAAGGCCGGGATGGATTTCCTCTCCATCCTGTTCCGCGTGCTCTACCGGGTCGAGCTGAAGGGCGTCGAGAATCTGCTGAACGCCGGCCCCAACCCGATCATCGCGCTCAACCATGTGAGCTTCCTCGACGCGGCGCTGGCGATGTCGCTCCTGCCCAAGGACCCGGTGTTCGCCATCGACAGCACGATGGCGCAGCACTGGTGGGTGAAGCCGTTCCTGCGCTTCACCCGCGCCATGCCGCTCGATCCCACCAAGCCGATGGCGACGCGCACGCTCATCAACGCGGTCAAGGGTGGCGAGCCGCTCATCATCTTCCCGGAGGGACGCATCACCGTCACCGGAAGCCTGATGAAGATCTACGACGGCGCGGGCCTGATCGCCGACAAGACCGACGCCTTTGTCGTGCCGGTGCGCCTGGAGGGTTTGGAGTACACGCCGTTCACGCGGCTTGGAAAAGAGCAGGTGCGGCGACGCTGGTTCCCCAAGGTCACCGCGACCGTGCTGGAGCCGGTCAAGCTCACGGTCGATCCGGCGCTCAAAGGCAAGCACCGCCGTATCGCGGCAGGAGCGGCGCTCTACGAGATCATGTCGAACCTCGTCTACCGCACCACCTCGATCGAGCGCACGGTGCCGCAGGCGCTGGTGGAGGCCGCGACCATCCACGGCATGAACCGCATCGCGGTCGAGGATCCGGTATCGGGCGCGCTGAGCTACCGCAAGCTCCTGGTCGGTGCGCGCGTGCTCGGCGAGAAGCTGATGCCGCTTGCCGCCGAGGGACAGGCGGTCGGCGTCATGCTGCCGAACGCCAACGGCGCGGCGGTGACATTGATCGCGTTGATGTCGGCGGGCCGCGTGCCGGCGATGATCAATTTCACCGCGGGTGTCGCCAACGTGCTGGCCGCCTGCAGGGCGGCGAAGATCGACACCATCCTGACCGCGCGCACCTTCATCGAGAAGGGCCGGCTCGAACCATTGATCGCGGGCCTGCAGCCGCAGGTGAAGATCGTTTATCTCGACGACATCCGCCCGACCGTCACGCTGCTCGACAAGCTCCGCGGCTTCTGGAACGCCAAGGTTCCGCTCGTTGCGCGCAAGCCCGGCGACTGGGCGGCGATCCTGTTCACGTCAGGCTCGGAGGGTACGCCCAAGGGCGTGGTGCTGTCCCATCGCAACATGCTCGCCAACGCCGCGCAGGCGGCGGCGCGCATCGACTTCGGCCGACAGGATAAAGTGTTCAACGTGCTGCCGGTGTTCCACTCGTTCGGGCTGACGGTGGGGCTGGTGCTGCCGCTCGTCTCCGGCGTGCGCATCTATCTCTATCCGTCGCCGCTGCATTACCGCATCGTGCCGGAGCTGGTGTACGGCGTGAACGCCACTATTCTGTTCGGCACCGACACGTTCCTCAACGGCTACGCCCGCTCGGCGCATGCGTATGACTTTCGTTCGCTGCGCTATATTCTCGCCGGCGCCGAGCCGGTGAAGGAGGCGACGCGCCGCATCTATCTGGAGAAGTTCGGCCTGCGCATCCTCGAAGGCTACGGCGTCACCGAGACGGCCCCGGCGCTGGCGCTGAACACGCCGATGTTCAACAAGTTCGGCACGGTCGGCCGCTTGCTGCCGGGCATGGAGGCGCGACTGGAGAAGGTCGAGGGCGTCGAGGAAGGCGGCCGGCTCTATGTGAAGGGGCCGAATGTCATGCTCGGCTATCTCCGCGTGGAGAATCCCGGCGTGCTCGAGCCGCCGCCGGAAGGCTGGCACGACACCGGAGACATCGTCACCATCGACAAGCAGGGCTTCATCGCGATCAAGGGGCGAGCCAAGCGCTTCGCCAAGATCGCGGGCGAAATGATTTCATTCGCGGCCGTCGAGGCGCTGGCGGCGGAGCTGTGGCCGGACGCGCTCTCGGCCGTGACCGCGGTGCCCGATGCCCGCAAGGGCGAGCGCCTCGTCCTGGTGACGCAGCAGAAGGATGCCACGCGCGCCGCCTTCCAGACCTTCGCGCGGGCGCACGGCGCGACCGAGCTGATGGTCCCGGCGGAAATCGTTCACCTGGAGAAGCTGCCGCTTCTCGGCAGCGGCAAGGTGGACAACATGGCGGTGACGACGCTCATCAAGGAACGTTTCGCCGTCTCGCCGCCGCCACAAACGGCGGTTGTAGCCTGAACGGGTTCCCATCGCCGCGTCAAGACTCCGGACGCGACGTTCGGCCGCTGTAGGGCACGCGGCAAGGCGGATGTCTTCATCTGCGCCGCGCGCCTTGCTAGGCTTGCGCCAGCTCCATGGAGGCAAGTCATGAACGTGAACACCAAGCCGCAATCGACATACAAGCTCGAAGCCGTCCACCCCGACCCTTCGCAGGCGCACAAGATGCCTTATGCGCCGGCGATCAGGATCGTCGGCGCCTGCGACCTGATGTTTTTGTCCGGGGCGACGCCGTCGCCGCTCTATCACAACCATCCGCATCAGGAACACGAGCACATCCATCCGCATTCCATCGAGGAGCAGACGAGGAATGCGATGGATGCCATCAAGTCGATCCTCGACAGCGTGGGCGCGAGCTGGAAGGACGTCATCAAGGTGACGAAGTATCTCACCGACTTCCGCGAAGCCGATGCCATGCACAAGACCATGCACGCCTATTTCGGCGACTGGCTGCCGGCGAGCACCACGGTGTGCATCAATCAGCTTTCGTCGCCCGGCGCGCGGATCGAACTGGACATGATCGTCGCCCTGCCGAAATCGGCGGAGAAGTAATCCGCGCCCGCGCCGCGAGTCGGATCGCCGCCGTCCGGCGGCGGTCCGGCCGCACCAGGTCGAAAGGACGAACCGGAGCGCAACGGGTTTGCGTTAACGTCCGTTAGTCATACTTTTCCGCAAACGATATGCGCCGCCGCGTTTATTTCGCGCGGTTGTCCGATGCGGCCATCTCTGCGCTGCCGCGTAGGGTTGACGATTTGCGCCACGCCGCATGTTTGATTCAAAGCGCGGCGGCGCTCCATACCGATCGTAAACGATAGAGCTTCAATCAATCTTCAGCATAGCCGGCGATGCCGTCGCGGCTTCACTATTTCAATACCACGCGCCTCCGATAGTCCGGCCGACAAGACAATAACAATCGGCGTCGAACGGGGAAGTGGCGTGCGTAAAAGCACTGTTGTCATGATCGCGTTTGCGGTGCTGTTCGGCCTGCTCGCGGTTTTCGTCGCGCAGTCGTGGCTGAACGGCCAGGCCGAGCGGCGCATGAAGAGTCTCGAGGCCAGCAAGAAGCCGCTCAGCACGCGCACGCTTGTCGTCGCCGCCAAGCCGCTGCGTTTCGGCACCGTGCTGGCGGCTTCGCAACTGCGCGAGGTGGCGTGGCCGGAGAACGCGGTGCCGCCCGGCTCGTTCGCCAAGATCGAGGAGATCTTGGCGAGCGGCAAGCGTGTCGTGCTCGCGGCCATCGAGCCGAATGAGCCGGTGCTTGGGAGCAAAATCACCGGGCCGGGCCAGCGCGCCACGCTGTCGTCGATGCTGCATGAGGGGCTCAAGGCCGTCACCGTGCGCGTCAACGACGTCGATGGGGTCGCCGGCTTCGTGATGCCGGGCGATCACGTCGATGTCGCGCTGACGCGCCAGCTCGACAAGACCAACGCCACCGCCGAGGTGGTGCTGCAGAACGTGCGGGTGCTCGCCATCGACCAGAATGCCGACCAGCGCGTGGACAAGCCCTCGGTCGTCAAGGCGGTCACAATCGAGGTCGATGTCGTCGGCGCACAGAAGCTGACGCTTGCCGCTTCGGTCGGCTCGCTGTCGCTGATGCTGCGCAAGGCGGGCGAGGCCGACAATCAATACACGCGGCGCATCACGCTGCGCGATCTCGGCACGCCGAGTTCGCCCGCGGTGCGCGAGGCCGAGCGCCCGTCCGGCATGACCACGGTCGGCGTGCGACGCGCATCGGTGCGGGAGGAATACAGCGTGCCGATCGAAGGCATGGGGCTGCGGGCGTCGAACGAATAGCGGCGTGCGGTCGAGCGGGTTTTGGGGAAGGTGAAGCGAGACGGCTGGGGAGAGGTTGAAGTGAGTGCAGTCAAGGCAAGACAGGCGCCGGGAAGGCTGGCGCGGCGCGCCGCCACGGCTGCGGCCGGCGTGTTCTTTCTCGCGGCGATGACGGTCGCGGGCAGTGGATTTCCAGGGAACGTGGCTTTCGCGCAGCAGACGATTCAGATCGACGGCGCCAAGCGCACCGCGACGGTGAGCGTCTACATCGGCAAGTCCCAGGATGTCCGCACCGATGCAAGTTTCGTCGAGCTGGCCGTGGGCGATCCCGAGGTGGCCGACGTCAATCCGCTGACCGACCACTCGCTGTCGATTCTCGGCAAGAAGAACGGCACCACGCGGGTGCAGGCTTACGGTGAAGGCAAGAAGCTGATCGGCGTGTTCGACGTCGAAGTGATCTACGACACCTCGCTCTTGAAGCACGAATTGCAGCGCCGCTTCCGTCACGCCAATCTCAAGGTGTCCGCCGTCAACGGACGCATCATGCTGTCGGGCACCGCGCCCGATGGCCCGACCGTTGACAAGGCGATGACGATCGCCAAGCAGTTCGGCCCCGATGTCATCAACGCGGTCGAGGTGATGCAGCCGCAGCAGGTGATGCTGGAGGTGCGTTTCGTCGAGGCGACGCGCACCGCGGGCCGTGATCTCGGCGTGCAGTGGAACGTGTTCGGCACGCGCCAGGCCGCCAACATCGGCAACCGCACCGCCAATTCGGGGACCGCGCCGTTCTCGCTGCCGGCGGTCGGCACCCAGGGGCCGCTGGCGACGGTGACGCCGCTGGCGCTGGCGGGCACGCTATCGGGCTCCGCGCCGTTCGGCGTCATCGTCAGCAAGATGATTGCCGCGGGTGTCGAGACGGATGTCATCATCAACGCGCTCGAACAGAAGGGTGTGGCCCGCTCGCTCGCCGAACCGAACCTCGTGGCGTTGTCCGGCGACACCGCAAGCTTCCTCGCCGGCGGCGAGTATCCGGTTCCGGTGCCGGGCACGCTCGGCCAAGTGACCATCGACTACAAGCGTTACGGCGTCGGCCTCGCCTTCACGCCCACCGTGCTGGGCGGCGGCTTGATCAACCTGAGGATCGAGCCGGAGGTGAGCCAGCTCGACTTCAGCCATCTGGTCACGGTCGCCGGCATCTCGGTGCCGCCGCTGATCGTGCGCCGTGCTTCGACCACGGTCGAGCTGCGCGACGGCCAGAGCTTCGTGATCGGCGGCCTGCTGCAAAGCATCGGGCAGAACGCGATTTCGCAACTGCCCTGGCTCGGCGATGTGCCGGTGCTCGGCTCGCTGTTCCGCAGCGCGTCGTATCAGAAGAACGAGACCGACCTCGCCATCATCGTCACGCCGCGGCTGGTCCGCCCCGCGCGGCCGGGCGACGTGGTCAAGACGCCGCTCGACACCACGCTGCCGGCCAACGACGTCGACCTGTTCCTGATGGGCAAGACCGAAATCACGCCGGCGATGGCGCGGCTCGCCGCCGGCGTGCCGCCGCGCGAGTTCAGCGGCCATATGCTCGATCTGCCCAGAAATCTGCCCCAGAATCTGCCCCAGGGAGGCGCGCATGCGTTCGGCAACTAAGGCGCTCGTCGCCGCCGCGCTCGCCGGCGTGATGCTGGGCGGCTGCTCGGAATACCTCGACCGCCGCGACACGATCTCGCTCGCCGCCGGCGAGGCGCCGGCCGCCAACCGGGTCGCGCATATGATCGACCCGTGGCCGGCCGCGAGCGGCAATCGCAACATCGCCAGCAACGGCGAGCGTGCCGCCGCCGCCGCCGCGCGCTATCGGACCGGCCGGGTGACCGCGCCGAAGAACGCCACGACATCGCAGACCTATTCGGCTCAGCCGCAGGCCGCGTCCGCGTCCGCGCCGGTCAACTAGGTCGGGCCATCGAACGGGACGAGAGCAGTCGAGACTTGGAATCATGCGGATGACGGAGACTTCGGGCATCGAGAACAGGGTCAGCATCGTCGCGCTGACCGCGGATCCGGCGTTCGAGCGATTGCTGCAGACGACGTTCGGCGCCGTCGGCGAGATTGAGCTGCGCATCGCGCGGGGCACGATGGCGGGCGTCGGAACGCTCGATGTCGCCGGCGCCACGGCCGTGATCGTCGATCTCGACGTCGGCCGCGGCGAGGAGATGCAGGCGTTGGAGCGGATGATGCTCCGGGCCGGCACCTGGCCCCCGGTCATTGCGGTCACGCAGGGCTTCGATGCCGACGCGGCGCGTCGGCTGGTGCAGATGAAGGTCGCCGATTTCCTGGTCAAGCCGGTGCAGCCGGTCGAGCTGGTGCGCGCCTGTGCGCGCGTTGCTCGCGCGCCCGACAAGGAGGGCGCGGAGGCGCAGATCTACACCTTCATGCCGGCGGTCGGCGGCGCCGGCGTGACCACTCTCGCGATCCAGACCGCGCTGCTGCTGCTCAACAGCGGGGCGCGCGGGCGGCCGTCCACCTGCCTGGTCGATCTCGATTTTCAGCACGGCGCTTGCGCCGATTATCTCGACCTCGAGCCGCGCCTCGATCTCAAGGAGATCGAGCCGAGGCCGGAGCGCCTCGACCGGCAATTGCTCGAGATCATGCTGTCGCGCCACGCCTCGGGCCTGGAGCTGATTGCGGCGCCGAACCGGCCTGCCGAGATGCGCTCGTTCGATCCCGACATGGTGACGCGCCTGCTCGACCTGGTGTCGTCGAATTTCGACTACGTCGTGATCGACATGCCGCGAACCTGGTTCTCCTGGACCGACAGCGTGCTGCTCGGCTCCAACCGGCTGTTCATCGTCAGCGAAATGACGGTGCCGAGCCTGCGCCAGGGCCGGCAACTGGTTGCCGCCATGCGCGAGCGGCTGGGCGAGGGGCCGCGCCCCGAGGTGATCGTCAACCGCTTCGAGCAGCGGATGTTCGATACGGGGCTCAAGCGGTCCGATGTCATGCAGGCGCTGGGCGGCAGCTTCGCCGGCACCGTGCCGAACAATTATCGGTTGGTCCGCGAGGCGATCGACCGCGGCGTGCCGCTCGACGAGGTCAAGCCCGGCAACAACGTCACCGCGCAACTCAAGAAGCTCATGCTGCCGCAAAGCGCGGCCAAGCCGGCGGCGTCGGAAACCCGCGGTTTGTTGAAGAAGCTCAATTTGTCGCTGGCGAAATAGCGCCGGCGGCGGCCCCGCGCATCAAGGAATGGCGTCAATCATGGTCGGTCGATTCAGCGCGCGTCTCAGCCCGGTGATGGAGCCCTCGCCGACGGTCGTTGCCGAGCCGCCGCCGCTGGCTCCGGCCCCTCCCGCCGCCATGCCGTGGTCGGTCGCCGCCCTTGCCAAGGAGCCGCCGCGCGAGACGCAGGCCGAGCGCGCCAATCCGCTGTTGTCCGACAAGCTGCTCGACGCGAAGGTGCGGCTGCACCGCCGGCTGATCGAGGAGATCAACCTTTCCACGCTCGAGAAGCTGCCCGAGGACGAGATGCGGGCGCAGATCCAGCAACTGGTCACGCAGCATGTCGTCGCCGAGCGCCTTGCGCTCAACGCCCACGAGCTCAACGCCTTCGTCTCGGAAATCCTCGACGAGATGACGGGGCTTGGCCCGCTGGAGCCATTGCTGAAGGACCCGACCATCAGCGATATCCTGATCAACGGCCATGAATGCACCTTTGTCGAACGCGGCGGCCTTCTCGAGCCGATCGCCTGCGGCTTCAAGGACGAGGCGCATCTGCTGCGCATCATCAACAAGATCGTGGCGGCGGTCGGACGCCGGGTCGATGAGGCGCACCCGCTGTGCGACGCGCGGCTGCTCGACGGCTCGCGCGTCAACGTCGCGGTGCGGCCGATCGGCGTGGACGGTCCGCTGGTGTCGATCCGCAAATTCTCCAAGAAGCCGTTCAACCTGTCCAAGCTCGTGGAGATCGGCGCGCTGAAGCCGCCGATGGCGGAATTGCTGGCGGCCGCCGTCAATTGCCGCATCACCACGATCATTTCCGGCGGCACCGGCTCGGGCAAGACCACGATGCTGAACGCGCTGTCGGCGTTCATCTCGGAGAAGGAACGCCTCATCACCATCGAGGACGCCGCCGAGTTGCAGTTGCAGCAGCCCCACGTCGCGCGCATGGAGACGCGCCCCCCCAACATCGAAGGCAAGGGCGAAATCCGCCAGCGCGAGCTGGTGAAGAACGCGCTGCGTATGCGCCCGGAGCGCATCATCCTCGGCGAGTGCCGCGGCGAGGAGGCCTTCGACATGCTGCAGGCGATGAACACCGGCCACGAAGGCTCGATGGCCACGATCCACGCCAACAATCCCCGCGAGGCGATCTCGCGCCTCGAGCAGCTCGTCGGCATGGCCGGCTTGCCGATGACCATTGCCTCCATCCGCGGCCAGATCGCCGCCGCCGTCCGCATGATCGTCCAGCTTCAGCGCCTGTCCGACGGCAAGCGCCGCGTCACGTCGGTGGCCGAGATCACCGGCATGGAAGGCGACATCGTGCAGATGCAGGAAATCTACAAGTTCGTGCGCACGGGGACAGCCGAGGACGGCACGGTCGAGGGCCATTTCGTGGCGACCGGCGTGCGGCCGCGCTTCCTGCCGGAACTCACCGCGCGCGGCGTCAAGATTCCGAACCACTATTTCGATCCCGGCAAGCCGTTGTGACCGCCATGCCGTTCGAGATCGATTCGATCTATCTGGTCTATCTGTTCGTGGCGCTCGCGGCGGGGCTGTCCGTCGAAGGCGTCTATCTGTTGTTCTTCAGCGGCCGCTCCTATCGCAAGAACATCAATCGCCGCCTGCGGCTGGTGGATGAGCAGCCCAGCCGTGAAGCCGTGCTGGTGCAGTTGCGGCGCGAGCGCGGATTGAACGCCGATGGCAATTACCGGCTGCCGCTGGTGGCGCTCAACCGTCTGATCCTGCAATCCGGCCTGCCGCTCGGCATCGGCAAGTTCGCGATCTATGTCGGCGCGGCTGCGGCGATCGCTCTCGGCGGCGTCGTGGCGGTGGGTGGGTCCGTGCTCGAAGCGTTCGGCGCGGCCCTGTTTTGCGGCACGCTGCTGCCGCTCCTGGTGCTGAGGATTCTGCGGAGCCGGCGGCAGAAGGCGTTCGCGGCGCAGTTTCCCGATGCGCTCGATATCATCGTGCGCAGCCTGCGGGCGGGCCATCCGGTGCCGATCGCCATCAACATGGTGGCGCGCGAGATGCGCGATCCGATCGGCAGCGAATTCGGCATCGTCTCGGACGAGATCACCTACGGCTCCGATCTCGAATCCGGCATGCGTAATCTTTATTTCCGCCTCGGGCAGGACGACCTGCCGCTGTTCGTGACGGCGGTTGCGATCCAGGGCTCGACCGGCGGCAATCTCGGCGAGATTCTGGAGAACCTGTCGGCGGTCATCCGCGAGCGATTCAAGATGCGGCGCAAGATTCGCTCGCTTGCCGCGGAAGGCCGCACGTCGGCCCTGATCCTGTCGTCGTTGCCGATCCTGATGTTCCTGGCGGTCCAGGTCATCACGCCGCAGTTCTATGCGAGCGTCTGGGGGTACGACATCACCAAGGTCTGCCTCGCGGCGGCCGTCGGGTGGATGTTGATCGGCAATTTCATCATGTACCGCATGGTCAATTTCAGGATCTGAGCCGTGGGCCTCCTGTCGCAATTCCTGGCGCAACTGATGGGTGACGGCGACAGCGTCATGATCAGCGTGCTGGTGTTCCTCGCGGCCGGCACGCTGGCGTTCACCGTCATGGCGATCGCGCGCGTGCAGGGCTCGATCAATCGTCGTGCCGCCAACATCGGCCCGATCGAGATCGCGGAGGGCCCCGCCGGGCCGCGCTCGCTGCGACACTCCAGCCTGAAAGCGGCGCAGCGGCTGGGCGAGTACACCGCCCGCCATTACGCCACCGGGGACGCCGAAGGCACGAAGGTGCTGCAGCAGCGCCTGATCCAGGCCGGCATCTACAGCCCGCGCGCGCCCGGTTACTTCTTCCTCAGCCGCATCGTCCTCGCGGTCGGCCTTGCGGCGATGGCGTTCCTGTTCTCGCCGGCCGAGCCGGGCGGCTCGACCTTCTGGCTGCTCATTTTCGCGGGCGGAAGCATCGGCTATATGGCTCCGGGCTTCTTCATTCGGCAGCGCATCAAGAAGCGGACGGAGGAACACCGGGCCGGTTTCCCCGATTTCCTCGACCTTCTGGTCGTCTGCGCCGATGCCGGCCTGAGCATGGAGGCGGCGCTCGACCGGGTGGGCTCCGAACTCAGCGTGTCCTATCCCTCGCTGTCCGGAAACATCCACATCACCACTTTGGAGATTCGCGCCGGCCGCACCATGAGCGAGGCGCTGGAGCATTTGGGCGACCGGCTTGGCCTGGAGGAGGCGCGCTCGTTTGCGACGCTGATCCAGCAGTCCACGGAGCTCGGATCGAGCATCACCGATGCGCTGCGCGTTTACTCGGACGACATGCGCCACAAGCGGCTGTCGCGCGCCGAGGAGAAAGCTTACAGCCTGCCCACGAGGCTGGCGGTGCCGATGATGATCTGCATCTTCCCGGTGTTGTTCGTCGTCATCATGCTGCCGGTGTTCGTCCGGTTGTACGTCGGCCAGTACTGATGGGCTTTGAAGGGTCGGGCCTGCGACCCGCCGGCCGACCATCGGCGCCGTTCAGCCCAACTGTTCGGTCCAAGCCGTTCAGCTCAAGCCGTTCAGCTCAAGCCGTCTTGCAGCGAAATCTTAACCAGCGGTCGGTAGGTTCGCACCGTTGCGGAGCGGGTCGATGCGTATGACGTTGGGGCGGGGCATTGTCGCAGCCGCATGTCTGGTGTGGCTGGCAGGATGTCAGACCGCGTCCGGTCCCGACGGTTCGTTTCCCAACTTGCTCAACAGCGCCGTCAGTCCGCAGGCCGCCGAGGCATCGGCGAGCGCAGCAGCGCCGCCGTCGTCGGACGCCATCGACCAGCCGCCCGCCACGCCCCAGATGCTGGGCGCCGATCCGAACGACGATCTGAGCATCGGTAAGAAGTACTTCCGCCAGGGCAGCTATGGCTTGGCCGAGCGTCATTTCCGCAAGGCCGTCGAGTTGCACCCGCGCGACGCCGAAGCCTGGGTCGGTCTTGCCGCCGCCTACGACCGCCTGCGCCGCTTCGATCTGGCCGACCGCGCGTACGATCAGGCCGTTGGTCTGCTTGGCCCGACGCCGGCGATCCTCAACAACCGCGGCTACTCCTACATGCTGCGCGGCGATTACAAGCGCGCCCGGACGACGCTGATGTCGGCCCAGGCGCGGGATCCCGGCAATCCCTACATCGCCAACAACCTGCAGATGCTCGACGAGAGCGCCCGCAAGGCGAAGGCGATCAATTAAGCCGTCCCATTTAAGGGGTCCATAAACGGGTCCATGCGCCGCGGGGCTTTTTGCGTCGCCCGGCGCAATTGCGCCATTCTCATGTCGGCATAAGTCTCCTGAGGGCGGCGCGGCGCGGGCGCGCGATGTCCGGGAGATGCCTTTGTTCGCAGCACACAAGAGCGGGATGGCTGGGCTTTCGGCCGGCCGCTGTCACGGCGACGGTGGCGCGGCATGAAGCCGGTTGTCGTCATCACCGGCGCGTCGGCCGGCATCGGCGCGGAATTGGCGCGGGTGTTTGCCGCGAACGGCCACGCGGTGGCGCTGGTGGCGCGGCGCGCCTCTCGGCTCGATACGCTGGCTGCGGAGATTGCCGCGAAGAAATACGCGCCGCCGCTGGTGCTGCCGCTCGATTTGACGCGGCCGGATGCCGGCGCGCGGCTGGCCGAGGCGCTCGCCGCGCGCGGCCTCGAGCCGCAATACGTGGTCAACAATGCCGGTTTCGGATTGGTGGGCAACGCCGCGGACCTCGACCGCGACGAGCAGCTCGCCATGATCGATCTCAACATGCGGGCGCTTACGGATTTGTCGCTGCGCTTCACCGACAGCCTCGCCCGGCACGGCGGCGGTCTGCTCAACGTCGCGTCGGTCGCCGGCGTCATGCCGGGGCCGGGCTCGGCGGTCTACTACGCCGGCAAGGCGTTCGTGCTGTCGCTCACCGAGGCGTTGCATCGCGAACTCGAACCGCGCGGCATTCGGGTCACTTGCCTGTGTCCGGGCCCGGTGGAGACGGAGTTTCAGGCTCGCGCCGGTGTCGCCGAGAGGGTGCCGCCGTGGCCGCTCGGAGTGTCGGCGCGTCAGGTGGCGGAAGCCGCCTACCGCGGTCTGATGCGCGGGCGGCGCGTCGTGGTGCCGGGACTGGGACCCAAGCTGCTGATGGCGCTGGTGCCCCGCCTGGTGCCCCACGGCATCCTGCTCAACCGCCTCGAAGCGCGCCAGATGAAGCGGCGCCGCCCCGCCGGCCCCGCTCTGTAATGCCGTCATGCCCGACCTGCGGTCGCGGCCTTGCAATCGCCCGACAACCGGATAGGACTGACACGGCATGATGATTCACAGCACACCATGCGTCCTCCAGTCCTGATCGTTCTCCACGGCGAGCTTTCCACGCCCGGCCGGATCGCGTTGCAGCTTCGCGGCCGCGATATCCCGCTCGACGTCCGCCGTCCGCGGTTCGGCGATGCGCTACCGGAGACGCTGGAAAAGCACGCCGGCGCGGTGATTTTCGGCGGCCCGCAAAGCGCCAACGACGATGACGAGTTCGTGCGCCGCGAGATCGACTGGATCGGCGTCCCGCTCGCGGAGAAGAAACCCTTTCTCGGCATTTGCCTCGGCGCGCAGATGCTGGCGAAGAAACTCGGCGCCCGCGTCTACAAGCACCCGGAGGGGCACGCCGAAGTCGGCTATTATCCGATCCGGCCGACCGAGGCCGGCCGCGCCGTGTGCCGCGACTGGCCCGGCCACGTCTATCAATGGCATCGCGAGGGCTTCGACCTGCCCGACCGGGCGGTGCTTCTGGCCGAGGGCGATTCGTTTCCGGTGCAGGCCTTCCGCTATGGCGGCCATGCCTATGCGTTACAGTTCCACATGGATGTGACGCATCACATGATGTGCCGCTGGACCACGCGCGGCCATGAACGCATGACATTGCCCAACGCCCAGCCGCGGGAGGCCCATTTCCGCGGCCGGCTGTTGCACGATCCGGCCTGCCGCCTCTGGCTCAGCGACTTCATCGACCACTGGCTCAAGCCCGTGGTGCAGGCGCAGCCGGAGGAGGCCGAGCGTCAGTCGGCCTGACGCCGCGAGCTTTCGAACGTCTCGACCCGGTAGAGCGGGTTGAACACCTTACGTCCGATCAGCGCCACCAGCAGCGCGCCGATGCCGCCGACCATCGCGGCCGGGATCACGCCGAGCCACGCGGCCATCAAGCCCGCGCGGAAATCGCCGAGCTGGTTGGAGGCCGTGACGAACAGCGAGTTCACCGAGCTGACCCGCCCGCGCATCTCGTCCGGCGTTTCGAGCTGGATCAGCGTCATGCGGATGACCACGCTGGTCATGTCGGCCGCGCCGAGGATGGCAAGCAGCGCCATCGACAGCACGAAGGATCGCGACAACGCAAACGCAATGATGGCGACGCCATAGATCGCCACCGCGCCGAACATGATGCGCCCGACCCGGCGGCGCAGCGGCCGATGCGCCAGGATGATCGCGCCGGCCAGCGCCCCGACCCCCGGCGAGGCGCGCAGCAGGCCGAGTCCCCACGGGCCGGCGGCGAAGATGTCGCGCGCGAACACCGGCAGCAGGGCGAACACGCCGCCGAGGATGACCGCGAACAGGTCGAGCGTGATGACGCCGAGAACGATCGGGTTGCGCCGCATGTACGAGAAGCCGGCGAGCAGGACCTTGACGCTCAAAGGCTCGCGCGACGTCGCCGTGCGCTCGGCCCGCACCATGCTGATGAGCAGGCTTGCCGTGAGGTAAAGCGCGCAGCACAGCGAATAGACCAGAACCGGGCTGACGGCATAGAGCAGGCCGCCGGTCGCGGGGCCGCCGATCACCGCGACCTGCGTTGCCGACGAACCCGCCGCTGTGGCGCGCGCCAGGAGCGCCAGCGGCACGATGCCGGGCAGCAGCGTGTTCAACGTCGTGGATTCGAAGGCGCGCGCCGAGCCGGTGAGGAACACCACCGCGAGCAGCATCTCGCGCGTCATCCAGCCGGCGGCGGTGCCGACGGCGAGCGTGGCGGACGCCAGCGCCGCCACCATCTGACAGGTGCGCACGATCTTGCGCCGGTCGTAGCGGTCGGCGATGTGGCCCGCGATGAGGACGAACAGCGCCGCGGGAATGAACTGCGTCAACCCGACGAGGCCCAGGTCGAGCGGATCGCGGGTGATGTCGTACATCTGCCAGGCCACCGCCACGGCCTGCATCTGCAAGGCGACCGTGCTCGAAACGCGCGCCACCCAATAGAATGCGAACGACCGATGCCGCCGCAGCGGCGTGTGGAGCACATCGTCTGACGTCATCGGATCGTTCGACCTTGAATGCCGCGGATGCTGGCGGCGGCTGCGCGGCGCGGGGAGGCGAATCGAATGGAACCTTGGCCGATTGTATCCGATTGCCGTGCGAGGCGGCGTTCATGCTAGTCTCGACCCGCGCGAAGCAAGGCGCCGCGAAAGGCTGCCTACCGGATTACCTCTGAGGGCGGCGGCGAGCCGGTCTGGAATGCGCGCGCCCGGTTGGGGAGGCTGATGGAACGGCACGGCGGCGGCCAGGATCCGCAGTTTCGCAACATCGATCGCGATCCGTATTCCATGCCGGCGTTTTCGCTGCCGCTGGAGCAGGCGCTGCGGGCGGCGGACGAAATCATCGAGCACTTGCCGATCGCCACCTGCGTCTGCGATTCCGCGGGACGGATCGTGCAGTACAATCGCCGCGCCGTCGCATTGTGGGACCGCGTCCCGCATCCCGGACAGACCTACGACCACTTCACCGCGCAATGCCGGTACTTCAACGGCAAGGGCGATGAGCTGCCCCGGACGCGGCTTGCCGAGGTGCTGCGAACGCGGAAAAGCATTCGCGACGAGGAGGTGACGGTTGAGCGCGCTAACGGCAAGCGCCTCGTCGTGCTCATCAACGTCGACCCGTTGTTCGATCCGCAAGGTGAATTGATCGGCGCGATCAGTTGTTTTCAGGACATCACCGAGCGTAAGCAGATGACGGATGCGCTCGACCGCAGCCGGCAGGACCTGCGCCAGCAGGAGGAGCGCTGGAACGCCACCTACGAGCATGCCGCCATCGGCATTGTCGAAATCGACGCCGACGGCTTGTTCCTGCGCGTCAACGAAGCGATCTGCTCGATCACCGGAAGCAGCCGCGAAGAGCTGTTGAAGTGGCGGCTGTTCGGGCGCACCCACCCCGAGGACCGCGATGTGGACGCCGAGCTTTATCGGCGGCAGGTGGCCGGCGACATCGGCTTCTATTCGATCGAAAAGCGGTTCGTCCGCAAGGACGGGCGGGTGATCTGGATCGCGGTGCGCTCATCGACGGTGCGCGACGCCGCGGGCAATTTCCTCTATGGCGTGCGCGTGGTGCAGGATGTCACCGAGCGCAAGGAAGCGGAGGAGCGCCAGAAGCTTCTGATCGACGAGTTGAATCACCGCGTCAAGAACACGCTTGCCACCGTGCAATCGCTGGCGACGCAGACCGCGCGCGGCACCGCTTCGCCCGACGCCTTCCGCAAAGCCTTCGAGGGCCGGCTGATCGCGCTCAGCCAGGCGCACGATCAACTGACGCGGCGTCATTGGCGCAACGCCGATTTGCGCGGCCTCGTCGCCGGCGTGACCGCGCCCTATGTGTCGCGCTCGCAGGATCAGATCGCCATCGAAGGCGGCGATATCACGATCAAGCCGCGCGTGGCGCTGACGCTGGCGATGGCGCTGCACGAGTTGACCACCAACGCCTCGAAATACGGCGCGCTTTCCGTGCCGGCCGGCCGCGTCGAAATAAGCTGGACTATCGTGCGGCCCGAGTCGGCGCCGCCGCAGCTTCGCATCGAATGGCGCGAACGCGACGGCCCGGTGGTGGACGCGCCGACGCGGCACGGATTCGGCTCGCGGTTCATCGAAGGCAGCGTCGCCGCCGAGCTGCAGGGCTCGGCCCGGCTGGACTACCACCCGACCGGCCTGGTTTGCACGATGAAGATTCCGTTCGACTCGGGCATGCTGGGCGTCGCCATCGGGGCCTGAGCCGTGGAGGCGCGTCAGGCCGCGCCGCCGCGATAGTAGAGCACGACGACGTGCTCGGCTTCGGCGAAGAACAGCCAGCGCTCGGTCAGAACGCCGGCGGCGGCGCTGAGGGCCGAGAGCGCCGCGACCGCGATCTGCATGGGTCCGGGCGCCATCGCGAGGAGGCTCAGCGCCGCGAGCATCGGCAGCGCGAACAGCAACACGGCCGCGATGCGGCGAAGCCGGGCGGCGTGGCGACGCGCCACCTGATAGCCCATCTCGCGCATCACGTAGTTCGGCTGCGTGTGCGGTGGATCGAGCGGCCGCACCGTTCCGAGATGGCCAAGTCCAGTGGCCGCTTCCGCGGTGTAGGTCTTGGGCGCGGTGTCGATGGCAATCCAATAGCGCGCCTTCAGGGTCCATCCGAGCGACAGCGCCACAATGCTCGCCGCGGCAACCTCGCGGACGCCGTAGCCGAACGCCGCCAGCAGCAGCGTCAGCAGCACGCTTCCGGTCGCAAACGCCAGCACGATGTAGATCGGCGCGACGAGCGGCTGATGCCAGGCGCGGATCGTCGGCAGCGATGCGTAGATCATTCCGGTGCACCACAGCGTGATGAGCGCGCAGACCACGGACAACGCGGCCCCGAGCGCCAGTTGTCCGGGTGCCAATTCGCCGAACACCCAGCCCAGTCCGAGTGCGGCGGCCGGAACGTAGGTTGCGATGGCCGCGACGCCTTCGCGTGACAGCCACGACGACCGCCATTGCGACAGCGCGCGCCAGGCGCGCTCGGGGCGGCCGAGGTGAAAGGTGGAGGTGAGCAGCCCCGTCGTGATGAGGGCGAGCGCCAAACCGAGGCCGATCAAACCCAGCAGCGCATCGGGCGGGACAAGGCCAAGACGCAGCACAAGCGCGAGCCCGATCAACAGGCCATAGCCCGCGCCCGAGGTCGTGGTGAAAAGGATAACCGAATAGGCGGGATGCATCGGCGAACGATCAGCGTGTCAGAGCCTGATCGACCCAGGCGAAGAACTGGTCGGCAAGCGATCCGGCGGCGGGGCGCGGTGCGGGCTCCGCGGCGGGTGTCGCGCGGGGCTGTCCGCCATCGCGGCGCGGCCGGGGCGGCAGATACTTGTTGGTCGGGCGGTAATCCATCTCCGGCAGAAGGTCGAAGCCTTCGCGCTCGCGCACGAGCTGCGACACCGCGCTCGCCGGATCGCCGAGGTCGCCGAAGTGCCGCGCGCCGGTCGGGCAGGCGCGGACGCAGGCGGGAATGCGGTCCTCCGGCGCGAACGTCTCGTTGTAGATGCGATCGACGCACAGCGTGCACTTCTTCATCGTGCCGTCGTCGTAGTCGTATTCCCGCGCGCCGTAGGGGCAGGCCCAGGAGCAGAGCTTGCAGCCGATACAGGTGTCGGGGTTGACCAGCACGATGCCGTCTTCGGCGCGTTTGTAAGACGCGCCGGTGGGACAGACGGTGACGCAGGCCGGTGTCTCGCAATGCAGGCAGGAGCGCGGGAAATGCACGGTGCGGCTCGCGCCGCCCTCGCCGACCTCGTAGGAGTGGATACGGTTGAGCCACGCGCCATGCGGGTCGGCGCCGTGCGCGTCCTGGTCGGTCAGCGGCGCGGAATAGCCGCCGGCGTTCCACTCCTTGCAGCTTGTCGCGCAGGCATGGCAGCCGACACAGGTGTCGAGGTCGATCACCAGCCCGAACTTCTTTGCGGTTTGCGCGGGCAGCGAGGTCATGATGCCATCTCCGGCTCGGCCAGCGCCGGTGCCTTCATCGGTTTGAATCGTGGGGCTGTCTCGCCGGCTTCGGAGGGCGCGGCCTTCTCGATGGCGACCCGCAGGTCGTACCACGCCGCCTGACCGGTCACCGGGTCGCTGTTGGAGAATCGGTAGCCGCCTTCGCGCTCGGGCAGCAACTCCGTGATGAGGTGATTGAGCAGGAAGCCGCGCGCGGCCTCCGGCGCGTCGGGGCTGAGGGCAGCCGCGCCGCCGCGACGGCCGATGGCGTTCCAGGTCCACACCGTGTCGGCGTTGACGCCTTCCATCAGCCGCACGCGGCCCTTCACGCGCCCGATGGCGCTCTTGATCCAGACCCAGTCGCCGTCGGCGATGCCGAGCGCCTGCGCGCGCGCCCGATTCATGTAGAGACGGTTCTCCGCCGTGATCTGGCGCAGCCAACCGTTGTGCGATCCCCATGAGTGGTACATGTGCATCGGCCGCTGGGTGATGGCCGAGAACGGGAAGCTGTTGCCGTCGCTCGCGGCGTCGTCGAGCGGCGGATACCAGAACGGGATCGGATCGAAGAAGCGTTCGACGCGCGCGCGATGACTCTCCGGTGTCGGCGTGACGCCGTGCCCGCGCGCCGCCAGACGGAATTTTTGCAGCGACTCGAGATAGAGCTGGAACGTGATCGGCGCTGCGGCCCCGACGAAGCCGACATCCTTGGCCCACTCGAGATAGGCCTTGTTGGCGTGCTTGTAGTATCGCTGCTCCGGCGTCAGGTGATGCTCGTGGAAGCAGCCCTCGGCAATGTAGGATTCGAGTTGTTTGGGGTTGGGCGCGCCGCGTCCGTAGCTCTCTCCGTCCCGACCGCGGAAGCCGGCGAGCGAACCGATGCCGGGGCTGCGATGTAATCGGGATAGCCGCCGGGATAGCGCGGCGCGCCGCTGTCGGTGACGAAGCCCGGCAGTCCGAGCCGCGCGCCGAGATCGAGCAGCACGGTCTGGAAGCTGCGCACGTCGCGGTCCGGCGTGACCACGGGCTGGCGGATGGCGTCGGCGGGGCCCTCGGGGCTTGAGATCGGCCGGTCGAGCAGCGAAATGCAATCCCAGCGTTCGAGATACGTCGTGTCGGGCAGGATCAGGTCGGCGTAGGCGACCATCTCCGACGAATAGGCATCGGAGTAGATGATCTTGGGAATCTTGTATTCGCCGGTCGTCTCGTCGGTTGCCGTCAGGTGCTTGAGCACGGCCGGAATGTTCATCGACGAATTCCAGCTCATGTTCGCCATGTACATGAACAGGACATCGACCGGATAGGGATCGCCCAGCGCGGCGTTGGTGATGACCATGTGCATCAGGCCGTGGGCGGCAATCGGTGCGTCCCAGGAGTAGGCCTTGTCGATGCGCTGCGCGCTGCCGTCGGCCGCGACCAGAAGATCGTCCGGTCCCTGCACGAAGCCGAGCGGTCCGCCCTTCAGCGGCGCGCCGGGCTCGGTGGCGCGCGCCGGTTTGTTCGGCGGCGGAATGGGCTTCGGGTAGGGCGCTTTGTAACGAAAGCCGCCGGGACAGTCGATCGAGCCGAGCAGGATCTGCAGCAGATGGATCATCCGGCAGGTGTGGAAGCCGTTGGCATGGGCCGAGATGCCGCGCATGGCATGCATCGACACCGGGCGTCCGATGGTCTTGTCGTGACGGCGTCCGGTGGCGTCGGTCCACGGAATGTCGAGCGTCACGGTCTGCTCGAACGCGGCGTGCGCCAGCTCGGCCGCGATGCGGCGGATGGTGTCGGCGGGGATCGCGGCCGCGGCGGCGACCGTGTCCGGGGCGTAGTCGTTCGTCAGAAAGCGTTCGGCGATCAGCGCGAAGCTTGGCCGCGCCTGGCGTCCGTCCGGCAGCGTGAACGTTCCCGACAGGCTGGGCGCGATGTCGGTGCGCGTGGCGTCGGCGAGCGCGCCGGTGGTTTTGTCGAAGGCGAGCGGCTTGCCGTCGGCGTCGCGCGCGAACAGGCCGTCGTCCGCCGCGCCCGGATCGTGGATCACCAGCCAGTGCGCGTTGGTGAAGCGCACGAGATAATCGAGATCGACCTTTTGCGTGCGCAGCAGTTCGTGGATCAGCGCGCCGACAAACAATCCGTCGGTGCCGGGCCGGATGCCGATCCATTCGTCGGCGATGGCGCCATAGCCGGTGCGGATCGGGTTGACGGCGACGATCTTGACGCCCTTGGCCTTCAGCTTGCCGAGCGCGGTCTTGATCGGATTGGACGCATGGTCCTCGGCGACGCCGAACAGCATGAAATAGCGGGTGTGGTCCCAGTCCGGCTCGCCGAACTCCCAGAACGAGCCGCCGAACGTGTAGAGCCCGGCGGCCGCCATGTTGACCGAGCAGAATCCGCCATGAGCGGCGAAGTTGATGGTGCCGTATTGCTGCGCGAACCAGCCGGTGAGCGCCTGGCTTTGATCGCGGCCGGTGAAGAAGGCGAGCTTCTTGGGATCGCGCGCGCGCACCTCCTTGAGCCAGGAGGTGGCCGTCTCAAGCGCCTCGTCCCAGGAGATTTCCTCGAATTCGCCGGAGCCGCGCGGCCCGACGCGCTTGAGCGGCGCGCGCAGGCGCGACGGCGAATAATGCGTCATGATGCCGGCGGAGCCCTTGCCGCACAGCACGCCCTTGTTGACCGGGTGGTCGCGATTGCCGTCGATGTAGCGGACGCGGCCGTTCTTCAGATGCACGCGGATGCCGCAGCGGCAGGCGCACATGTAGCAGGTCGTGGTCTTGATCTCGTCCGCCGACGGCTCGGAGAGCGCAATCTCGGGTTCGCCGTTTCTCATGAGCCGCTTCCGCACCACCCGCCCCGATTGGATCATCCCATAGAATACCTGAACCACAGTCTTGCCGTTCTGTGGAAAGTTATTCTCCGGCACGACAGTGCCAGTCCTGCCCACGCATGACAACGGCCGAGCCGTGGCTCGGAGCGGATCGGGCATGGGTTTGTGCGCCTGACGGGAGCCCTGACGGGAGCTTTGGGCCCGAGATCCAGGAAGGTCGGCCGGCCTGTGGGAACGGCGGCGGGATTGGTGGAGCCGGGCGGGATCGAACCGCCGACCTCCTCATTGCGAACGAGGCGCTCTCCCAGCTGAGCTACGGCCCCAACCGCGGGGATGCGGCGCAACCGAGCCGTCCCTGCAGCGAGTGGCGCCATTTACGGCTCGTGGTGAGGAGAGTCAAGAATAGGCGGGCGCCGGGCCGGGGCCGGCCGCTTGTTTGGGGGCGTATGACCCGTTACACCTTCAAGCCTCGCAAATCACAACGGCTTTTCCGATGCGCGCGCTGCTCGATGTCATCGTTTTGCTGCTGAATCTCTACATCTACCTTCTGGTCGCGGCGGCCGTTCTGTCCTGGCTGATCGCCTTCAACGTCGTCAACACGCGCAACCAGTTCGTCGCGATGTGCGCGGACTTCCTTTATCGGATCACCGAGCCGGTGCTGCGGCCGATCCGCAACATGCTGCCCAATCTCGGCGGTATCGACGTCTCGCCGGTGATCCTGATTCTGCTCATCATCCTGATCGAGCGGGTGATCTACTACTACATCTACCCCAACGTGTTCTGACGGCGCGGCCGTGGCGGAAGCGCGCCCGTGGTCGGTCGTGGCCGGCGGGCTTGTCGTCGCCGTCCGCCTGACGCCGCGCGGCGGACGCGACGCCGTCGAGGGAATCGAGCGGCGCGCCGACGGGGCGTGCGTGCTCAAGGCGCGGGTGCGGGCCGCGCCCCGCGAGGGCGAGGCGAACGATGCGCTGGTGGCGCTGTTGGCCCGCGCGGCGCATGTCCCACCTCGTCACGTTACGCTGGTGTCCGGCATGACCGCGCGCATCAAGCGCGTGATGATCGCGGGCGACGGCCCAACGATTGCGGCGGCGCTGGAGCGGGCCGTCACCGCCGCGTAGATGCGGATCGCGTTCGCGCCACGCGATTTTTTTGGCGAATTTTTTGGTTGTCATGTGCCGTGAAGGCGAGGCATCCCATACGCTTCAAATCGGAAACAGTTGCGTGGCGTGGATCGCGCGCCCGCAGGCGATGGCAGAGGGATGAATATGACGGCACGCATCATCGACGGCAAAGCCATCGCGGCGGACGTGCGGAGCAAGGTCGCGGCCGAGGTGAAGCGCCTGACGACGCAGCACGGTTTGACGCCGGGGCTTGCCGTGGTGCTCGCCGGCAACAATCCGGCCAGCGAGTCCTATGTCGGCAGCAAGGCCAAGGCCACGAAAGAGGCCGGCATGAACTCGTTCGACCACCGGCTTCCCGAAAGCGTGAGCCAGGCCGACCTGCTGGCGCTGGTGAAGAAGCTCAACGCCGATCCGGCGGTGCATGGCATCCTGGTGCAGCTTCCGCTGCCCAAGCAGATCGATGCGCAGGCGGTGCTCGACGCCATCGACCCGGCGAAGGACGTCGATGGCTTTCACCCCGTCAACGCCGGGCGGCTGGCCTCCGGGCTGCCGGCGCTGGCGCCGTGCACGCCGCTCGGCTGCATCATCCTGGCCAAGACCGTGCATCCTTCGCTCGCCGGCCTTGAGGCCGTCGTCATTGGTCGCTCCAACATCGTCGGCAAGCCGGTGACGCAACTGCTGCTGGCCGAGAACGCCACCGTCACCGTCACCCACTCCAAGACCCGCGACCTTCCGGCGGTATGCCGCCGCGCCGATTTGCTGGTGGCGGCGATCGGGCGGCCGGAAATGGTGCGCGGCGACTGGATCAAGCCCGGCGCGACGGTGATCGATGTCGGCATCAACCGCGTGCCAGGCGTGAACGGCAAGTCGAAGCTCGTCGGCGATGTGGCGTTTGCCGAGGCCGCCGCGGTCGCGGGCGCGGTCACGCCGGTGCCGGGCGGCGTCGGGCCGATGACCATCGCCTGCCTGATGGTCAACACCGTGCGCGCGGCCTGCGCCATCGCCGGGCTGCCCGCGCCGGCGGTCTGATCGGAAGAGCAGGCAACAAAAAGCCCGGCGAAACGGCCGGGCTTCGAACCACCAGCGTGCGTAACGTTCAGCCGTTCCAGGCGAACGCGACCTTTTCCAGGTTGCGCTCGCCGAAGCGCTCCGAGGAGCGGGCGACGGTCTTGCCGCCCAGCGTGCGATAGAAGCTCACCGCCGGATCGTTATCGGACAGCGCCCAGACCACGAGGCTCTTCAATCCGCTCTGCGCCAGATCGCGGCGCGCCGACGTGAACAGCCGCCGGCCGAAGCCGAGCCCCTGGTACTCGGGCCGCAGGTACAGCTCGTAGATTTCGCCGTCGTAGAACAGGCTGCGCGCGCGGTTGCGGCCGTAGTTGGCATAGCCCGCGATCTTGTCGCCGAACGCGAGGATGGCGATGCGGCTGCCCTTGCGGATGGCGCTCTCCCACCAGTCGGGGCCACGGCGGATGATGAGCTTTTCAAGCTCGATGGCGGGGATGATGCCCTGATAGGCTGCGCGCCACGCTTCGTCGTGAGCCTCCGCGACGGCAACCGCGTCGGACGGCTTGGCGCGACGAATCTCGATCAGGACGGTGCTCATGACCGGATATGAGCAAGCGTTTCAGGGGCCTTCAAGCCCCGCGTTTAACAAAGGGTTAACGATGTGGATTATTGCGCGTTCCGGCGGTGCGCGACGCAATGTCCGTCCGGAGAAAAGGGCCAATCCGCAGATGGTTGCGCCGTATGTGGCTCCGACGACACGCGCCACGATGAAATGGCTTTGCGGGATTTTTGTCATGCTCGCCGCTGCCGTGGTGCCGTCCGGCGCGCAACCGATGGGCGGTCCGCAAGGTCCGCAAGGTCCGGAAGAAGGCGCGATTCGCCGCCAGCTCTGGCTCCTTCCGGCGCACGACCGCACCACGATGATGCGAACGAACGTGTTTCGTCCGCCGGGCGCCGGTCCGTTTCCGTTGGCGGTGATCAATCATGGCTCGACGCAAAACGAGTTGCGCCGCGCGATGCTGAAATTGCCCGAGTATCCGGTGTTGACCGCCTGGCTCGTGGCGCGCGGCTACGCGGTTGCCGTTCCGCAGCGTCCGGGGCATGGCGAAACCGGCGGCCGCTACGATGAGTCGCCCGGCGGCTGCGCCGATGCCGATTTTGTCAAAGCGGGACGCGGCGCGGCGGCCAGCATCGCCGCCGCCATTGACGATTTGATGCAACAACCGTTCGTGCGAAAGCGCGGCACGGTGGCGTTCGGTCATTCGGCGGGCGGTTGGGGCGCGCTGGCGCTGGCCGGCCAGCCTTTGCGGCCCCTGGCCGGCGTGGTGGCGTTCGCGCCGGGGCTTGGCGGGCGCGCGGACGATGTGGCCGGGCGCAATTGCGCGCCGGAGCGGTTGATCGCGGCCGCGCGTGATTTCGGCGCCAAGGCGCGTGTGCCGGTGCTGTGGCTTTCCGCCGCGAACGACAGCTATTTCGCGCCGGCGTTATCGAGGCGCATGGCCGAGGCGTTTCGATCGGCGGGCGGCCGCGCCGACCATCATCTGCTGCCGGCGACCGGCGCGGACGGACACGATTTCATCCGCGCGCCCGAAGCCGTGACCCTATGGGCGCCGCTGGTGGAGCGGTTCTTGAAGACGGCGCGATGAGCGTCGCCGCTCCGAGGAGCCGGGCGCAATCAGGCCGGCTCGGCTTCCTTCTGCCGTTCCTGCCTTTTGCGCTCGGTCGGGTCGAGCAGCTTCTTGCGCAGCCGGATCGACTTCGGCGTCACCTCGACCAACTCGTCGTCCTGGATGTAGGCGAGCGCCTTTTCCAACGGCATCTTGAGCGGCGGGGTCAGCCGCACCGCTTCGTCCTTGGACGTCGTGCGGATGTTGGTGAGTTGCTTGCCCTTGATGACGTTGATTTCGAGATCGTTGTCGCGGGTGTGCTCGCCGACGATCATGCCGCGGTAGACCCGCCAGCCCGGCTCGATCATCATCGGGCCGCGGTCCTCGAGCTTCCACATGGCGTAGGCGACGGCGTCGCCCTGCTCGTTGGAAATCAGCACGCCGTTGCGCCGGCCCTGGATGTCGCCCTTGTAGGCAGCATAGCCGTGGAACAGCCGGTTCATGATGGCGGTGCCGCGCGTATCGGTGAGCAACTCGCCCTGGTAGCCGATCAAGCCGCGTGTCGGTGCGTAGAACACCAGCCGCACCCGGCCGCCGCCGGATGGCCTCAGCTCGATCATGTCGGCCTTGCGCTCCGACATCTTCTGCACGACGACGCCGGAGTGCTCCTCGTCGACGTCGATGACGACCTCCTCGATCGGCTCTTCCAGCGCGCCCGCCTCGTTGCGGCGAAGCAGCACCTTCGGCCGTGACACCGAGAGCTCGAAGCCCTCGCGGCGCATCGTCTCGATCAGGATGCCGAGCTGCAACTCGCCGCGCCCGGCGACCTCCATCGAATCCTTTTCGTCGGATTCGCGCACACGCAGCGCGACGTTGCCTTCGGCCTCGCGCAGCAGCCGGTCGCGGATCATGCGGCCGGTGACCTTGCTGCCCTCGGTGCCGGCCAGCGGCGAATCGTTGACGCGGAACGTCATCGCCAGCGTCGGGGGATCGATCGGCTGCGCCGGCAGCGGCGCTTCGACTTCGGGATCGCAGATGGTGTTGGCGACCGTGGCTTCCGGCAATCCGGCGATGGCGACGATGTCGCCGGCCTCGGCCTCCTCGATCGGCATGCGCTCCAGGCCGCGGAACGCCAGCACCTTGGTGATGCGGCCGTTCTCGATCAGTTTGCCGGTGTGGTCGAGCACCTTCACCACCTGGTTCGGCTTCACGATGCCGGAGCTGATGCGCCCCGTGATGAGGCGGCCGAGATAGGGATTGGCCTCGAGGATGGTGCCGAGCAGGCGGAACGGGCCGGCCTCGACTTGCGGCGGCGGCACATGGTTCAGCACCAGATCGAACAGCGGCTTCATGCCCTGATCGGTCGGGCCTTCGAGCTTCTCGGCCATCCAGCCTTGCTTGGCCGAACCGTAGAGGATCGGGAAATCGAGTTGCTCGTCCGTGGCGTCGAGCGCCGCGAACAGGTCGAACACCTCGTTGACCACCTCGTTGGGGCGGGCGTCCGAGCGATCGACCTTGTTGATGACGACGATGGGCTTGAGGCCCATCTTGAGCGCCTTGGAGACGACGAACTTGGTCTGCGGCAGCGGGCCTTCGGCCGCGTCCACCAGCACCAGCGCGCCGTCCACCATGTTGAGGATGCGCTCGACCTCGCCGCCGAAGTCGGCGTGGCCCGGCGTGTCCACGATGTTGATCCGGGTGTCGCCCCAGATCACGGACGTGGCCTTGGCGAGAATGGTGATGCCGCGCTCCCGCTCCAGGTCGTTGGAGTCCATCGCCCGCTCCGCCACCTTCTGGTGCTCGCGGAAGGAGCCGGATTGCTGCAGGAGGCGATCGACCAGGGTCGTCTTGCCGTGATCGACGTGGGCGATGATGGCGACGTTGCGCAGTTTCATTGGATACCAAAAAGCCGCCCGGAGGCCTGGAGTCGGACCTACGGCAGCGGTGCCTGATCTGGTGCTGTATTGCGGCGCAATATAGCGATGGCTGGGGGGAGTGCAACCGTCGTTTGGGCCGAATCGGCAGGGACTGGAGAGGGGTTTGATGCCGATCTGGCGCTGGCAGGGCGGATCGCGGAACCCGATTCTGCGTTAGAATACGGGGTTTTCGTTTTGACCTCAGGGAAGGATTGCCGATGGCTCAGAAGCTTGCCGGACAGCCGCGCGCCGAGGCGCTCGAAAAGCTTGGCGGCTGGTCCGAGGTTCCAGGCCGCGACGCCATCCGCAAGACGTTCACGTTCAAGGATTTCAACGCCGCGTTCGGCTTCATGACCCGGTGCGCCCTGGTCGCCGAGAAGATGGATCACCATCCCGAATGGTCGAACGTTTACCGCACTGTGGAGGTGACGCTTTCGACCCATGACGCGGGCGGGGTGACGGAGCGCGACATCGCGCTCGCCGCCGCGATGGACAGGCTGGCGGGCGTGTGACGGCGAGCCGCGTTGCAGCCATCTCGCGCGCGCGGCGCTCGCTTGATGGTTCTTGGCGATTGGCGATCTCTTGCGGCCGGCGCGCGCCGTGACCATGTGGAGCGCGATGCGGGGGCCTTCAGGGAGCAGGACGATGGGTTGGGCGGGTGCGGCCGCGGGTGACGGCGGCGAGTCCTTGAGGCGGGACGAAGCCACGGTCCGGCGTCGTTTCTGGACCAAGCTGCGTCGGCTCGCCGCGGAAATCCCCTTCGCCGAGGACTTGCTCACCGCCTACTACTGCGCGTTCGACCGCGACACGCCGGCCCATGTGCGGGCGGCGCTGCTGGGCGCGCTGGTCTATTTCATCGTGCCTCTCGACATGATGCCCGACGTGCTGCCGCTTGTCGGCTTCGGCGACGATGCCGCCGTCGTTGCCGCCGCGATCAAGCTGGTGTGGAGCAACATCAAGCCGGCGCATCGCGATGCGGCGCGTGAGGCGCTGGCGCGCTTGCGTGACGCCCGGCGGCGCTGAATCGTTGCCGCGCTTGCCGCGGCGAGGCGGCCCGTTCGCGCGATCCTTCCGTCGAATCCGCGTTCAACCGGGATGCTGTGGGAAGGCCTGCGTCCGATGGACCGGGTGCGACGTTTCGGACTTTCCATTCCCGATTTTGCCGTTTATTCGGCTATAGGTAGAGTGCTTCGCCACGTTTCTGCTCACGCCGCTCCGCGCGAGGTCCGATGACATCCAGCAGATCAATCCGTCTCGCCGTGCCGCTGCTTGCCGCCACGGCTCTGGCCCTGCCGTTCCCGGCGCAGGCACAACCCAATTCCACGTCGCAGGCGACGCTGCTTGGCCAGTATGGCGACTGGGGCGCCTATACGGCGAGCCCCGGCGGCCAGAAGATCTGCTTCGCCCTGTCCAAGCCGACATCGTCGCGCGACAACCCGCCCAACCGCCGCACCGCGGCCAACGTGGTCTATCTGTTCGTCTCGACGCGCCCGAGCGAGAAGGTCAAGGACGAGGTGTCGGTCCTGGTGACCGGCTATGCGCTCAAGGCGGGCTCGGAGGCCACGGCCGCGGTCGGTAACGCATCGTTTGCCATGTATACGCAGAACGAAGGGGCCTGGGTGAAGAACGCCGCCGAAGAGGGGCGGCTGGTCGAGGCCATGCGCAAGGGCGCGGACGTCGTGATCAAGGCCACGACCTCCCGTGGAACCCAGACCACCGATACGTTTTCGCTGAAGGGGATTTCTCAGGCGCTTGACCGCTCGGCGCAGGAGTGCAAATAGCCTTCTCGGCTGTCGGTTGTCGGCGGGCTCTGGCGGCGCTGCCGGCTGAGGGCCATTTAGAGCCGTGTAGGTCCGAACGATAATTGTGCTAAGACGCGCGCGCGAAACCGCGCCGATGAGCATGACAGCCGCTTCTGAAACCATCCTCGTCCCCGAGCTGGAAAAGGCTCCGCTCGAACGCTACGTGCCGCCGGCGAAGCCGTCGCTGGTCGGCCTGTCGCGCGCGGCGCTGGCCGAGGCGTTGGGCGCAATCGGCATCGCGCCGTCGCAACAGAAGATGCGCGTGGCCCAGCTCTGGCACTGGATTTACGTGCGCGGTGCCCAGGGCTTCGACCAGATGACCAGCGTGTCGAAGGAATTGCGCGCGACGCTCGATGCGCACTACACGCTGGCGCGGCCGGAGGTCGTGGTCGAGCAGGTGTCCACCGACGGCACGCGCAAGTGGCTGCTCCGCCTGCCGGGCGAGACGGGCGCGCGGCCGCACGAGGTCGAGTGCGTCTATATTCCGGAGTCCGATCGCGGCACGCTTTGCGTCTCGAGCCAAGTCGGCTGCACGCTGAACTGCTCGTTCTGCCACACCGGGACGCAGCGCCTGGTGCGCAACCTGACGCCGGGCGAGATCGTCGGCCAGGTGATGGTGGCGCGCGACCGCCTCGGCGATTTCATCGGCATGGAGCGCGCGCAAGGTCCGGGCCTGCCGACCGCGGGCGAACGCTGCGTCTCCAACATCGTCATGATGGGCATGGGCGAGCCGCTCTATAATTTCGAGGCGGTGCGCGATGCCCTCGCGGTGGTGCAGGACGGCGACGGGCTTGCGCTGTCGCGCCGGCGCATCACGCTGTCCACCTCGGGTGTCGTGCCGATGATCGAGCGCGCCGGAAACGAGATCGGCGTGATGCTGGCGATCTCGCTGCACGCGGTGCGCGACGATCTGCGCGACAAGCTCGTGCCGCTCAATCGGAAGTATCCGATTGCGGAGCTGCTGGAGGCGTGCCGCAATTATCCCGGCCTCTCCAACGCGCGGCGCATCACGTTCGAGTATGTCATGCTCAAGGGCGTCAACGACTCCGCCGAGGATGCCAAGGCTTTGGTGCGCCTGCTCAAGGGCATTCCCGCCAAGATCAACCTCATTCCGTTCAACCCCTGGCCCGGCAGTCAGTACGAATGCTCGGACTGGGAGCAGATCGAGAAATTCTCCGAGATCGTGTTCAACGCCGGCTATGCCTCTCCGGTGCGGACGCCCCGCGGCCGCGATATCCTGGCCGCGTGCGGGCAACTCAAAAGCGCCACCGAAAAGCTCTCGGCACGCGAGCGGATGGCGCTGCGGGCGATGGCGATGACGGATTGAGCCGATCATGAGCCTGGGCCGCCTCCTGCTGCGCCTGCTGGTCGTGCCGCTCGGGGCGATGGTGGCGATTTGCATCGCGGTGCTGGTTGCGATCGCGGCCTATTGGAATCGCTTCCTGGATGTGGCGGTGGCCAACGCGGCAAGCGGCGACGACATGGCCACAGCGCTGTTTATCGCCGGCCCCTGGGTTGCGTTCGTCATCTCCGTTTCAGCCGTGGCCATGATGCTGCCGGCGGCGCTTGGCGTGCTGATCGCCGAGGTCTTTGCGATCCGAAGCTGGATCTTTCATGCCGCCAACGGTGGCCTGTCGGCCTGGGTGGGCTTCACCACCATGGTGCAAATGAGCAGGCCCTATGATTTCTATAGCGAGCCGCTGATCGTGGTCGGGGCCGGGATCGCGGCGGGCTTCGCCTATTGGCTCGTGGCCGGCTGGAGCGCGGGCTTCTGGAAGCCGGTGTTCGCCCCGCCGCCGCAGCCGACGGTCCCGGCGCCGCCGCAGCCGCCCGCGCCGGCGGCATAAGGCTTGCCGGGCGCGCGCCAGCGCAGTTGCGCCGCGCCGCTTTCCTCCTATAGTCCGCGCGATTTTGCCATTCGGCCGCCCGCGGCCCGTGGCATTCCGTCGGTCCCCCGCTTCAGGAGTCGCGTCGTTTCATGCCCAAAGGCGATATCAAAAAGGTTGTGCTGGCCTATTCGGGCGGGCTCGACACCTCCATCATCCTCAAATGGTTGCAGACCACGTATGGCTGCGAGGTCGTCACCTTCACCGCCGATCTCGGCCAAGGCGAGGAACTCGGCCCCGCGCGCGAGAAGGCGTTGCGCGCCGGCATCAAGCCCGAGAACGTTTTCATCGAGGACCTGCGCGAGGAATTCGTCCGCGATTTCGTGTTCCCGATGTTTCGAGCCAATACCGTTTACGAAGGTCAGTATCTGCTCGGCACCTCGATCGCCCGACCACTGATCGCCAAGAAGCAGATCGAGATCGCCCGCAAGGTCGGCGCTGACGCCGTGTGTCACGGCGCCACCGGCAAGGGCAACGACCAGGTGCGCTTCGAGCTCGGCTATTACGCTCTCGAGCCCGGCATCAAGATCATCGCGCCGTGGCGCGAGTGGCAGTTCAAGGGCCGCGAGGAACTGCTCAAATTCGCGCGCGATCACCAGATCACCATCACCAAGGACAAGGAGGGCGAGGCGCCGTTCTCGGTGGACGCCAACCTGCTGCACTCCTCGTCCGAGGGCAAGGTGCTGGAGGATCCCGCCAAGGAGGCACCCTCCATCGTCTATCAGCGCACCATTTCGCCGATGGAGGCCCCCGACAAGCCGACCGAGGTGCGGATCGGCTTCGAGCGCGGCGACCCGGTGAGCCTCGACGGCAAGCGCCTGTCTCCGGCGGAAATGCTCACGGCGCTGAATGCGCTCGGCAAGGCCAACGGCATCGGCCGGATCGACCTGGTGGAGAACCGTTTCGTCGGCATGAAGTCGCGCGGTGTCTATGAAACGCCGGGTGGCACGATCCTCTTGGCGGCCCATCGCGCCATCGAATCGATCACGCTCGATCGCGGCGCGGCGCATCTCAAGGACGAGATCATGCCGCGCTACGCCGAGCTGATCTACAACGGCTTCTGGTTTGCGCCCGAGCGCGAGATGCTTCAGGCCTTGATCGACAAGAGCCAGGAGCATGTCGAGGGCGAGGTGCGGCTCAAGCTCTACAAGGGCAACGTGATCGTGACCGGCCGCGAAAGCCCGAAGTCGCTTTATTCGTCCACCCTGGTGACATTCGAGGACGACAAGGGCGCCTACGACCAGAAGGACGCCGAGGGCTTCATCCGGCTCAATGCGCTGCGGCTGCGCACGCTCGGGCAGCGGCGGAAGGCTTTGAAGCTCGACAAGTAATCGTTGTGCCGGGCGGACCCCGAATCCCGTTCCAGGCGGCCGGGTTCCGGGCCCGAGCGCACGGGCGTGGGCCGATTCGCTTCGGCAGGGCGGCGCTGGCGAAGCGTGCAAGCCTCCCTATATGCCTTGCGTCGATCGCGCCGGGAGCGATCCCAAGGGGACTGGGACGATGATCTACATCCTCGCGCTGTTCCTGCCGCCGCTGGCGCTGTTGTTCAACGGGCAGCCGTTCGCAGCGATCTTCAATCTGCTGCTGATCGTACCGTGCCTGCTGCTGGGCCTGGTGTTCCACGTCCTGTGGCTGGTGCCTTCGGCGCACGCCGTCATCGCGATCTTTCATGAGCGCGAGAACAGGCGGCATCGCGAGATCGTGGAGGCCATCGAACGCCACGGCGCCCCGCCGGGCTGGCGGTAAGGTCCGCCGTGCCGCCGACGTTGGGGCGCACATCCGGTCATCCCAAAACGAAGCGGCCGCCTCGCGATGATGAGGCGGCCGCGCCGTACCAATCCTATCGTGGCAGGGCTTTGCCCTAAACCTGCCGCTCCACCATTCGCTTCTTGATCGCGGCGATGGACTTGGCCGGGTTGAGGCCCTTCGGGCAAGCCTTGCTGCAATTCATGATGGTGTGGCAGCGGTACAGCCGGAACGGGTCTTCCAGGTTGTCGAGCCGCTCGCCGGTGGCCTCGTCGCGGCTGTCGCTGATCCAGCGGTTGGCCTGCAGCAGCGCCGCCGGGCCGAGATAACGGTCCGGGTTCCACCAGTAGCTCGGGCACGAGGTCGAGCAGCAGGCGCACAGAATGCATTCGTAATGGTCGTCGAGCTTCTGCCGGTCCTCGTGGGACTGCCGCCATTCCTTTTCGGGCGTCGGCGATGTGGTCTTCAGCCAGGGCTCGATCGAGGCGTATTGCGCATAGAAGTTCGTCAGGTCGGGGACCAGGTCCTTCACCACCGGCTGGTGCGGCAGCGGGTAGATTTTGATCGTGTCCTTGATCTCGTCCATGCCCTTGATGCACGCGAGCGTGTTGGTGCCGTCGATGTTCATGGCGCATGAGCCGCACACACCTTCGCGGCACGAGCGGCGAAACGTCAGCGTCGGGTCGATCTTGTTCTTGATCCAGATCAGCGCGTCGAGAACCATCGGGGCGCAATCGTCGCGATCCACGAAGTACGTGTCCATGCGCGGATTGGCGTCGTCATCCGGGCTCCAGCGGTAGATGCGGAACGCGGTGACGCGGCGTGCGCCGCTCGGGCGCTGCCAGGTCTTGCCTTCGGTGATCTTGGAATTCTGCGGAAGGGTGAGCTGGACCATGATGATTAATACACCCTAGCCTTGGGTTCGATGTAGGAGACGTCGTTGGTGAGCGTGTAGGTATGGACGGGACGGTAGTCGATCTTCACGTTGCCCTTCTCGTCCATCCAGGCCAGCGTGTGTTTCATCCAGTTCTTGTCGTCGCGCTCGGGGTAGTCCTCGCGCGCGTGCGCGCCGCGGCTCTCGGTGCGGTTGAGAGCTGCGTCCATCGTCACGACCGCCTGTGCGATCAGGTTGTCGAACTCGAGCGTTTCGATCAGATCGGAGTTCCAGATCAGCGAACGGTCGGTGACGCGGATGTCGCTCGCGGCGGCGAACGTTTCGTGGATGAGCTTATGGCCCTCCTCGAGAACCTCGCCGGTGCGGAACACCGCGCAATTATTCTGCATCACGCGTTGCATCCGGGTGCGCAACTCGGCCGTCGGCGTGCCGCCGTTGGCGTGACGCAGCCGGTCGAGGCGGCTGAGCGCCCGCTCGGCTGAATCCTTCGGCAGGTCGGGCTGCTTGTCGCCCGGCGTCAGGCTTTGCGCGAGGTGCAGGGCCGCGGCGCGTCCGAACACCACCAGGTCGATCAGCGAATTCGAGCCGAGCCGGTTGGCGCCGTGCACCGACACGCAGCCGGCCTCGCCGATCGCCATCAGGCCGGGGATCACCGTGTCGGGATCGCCGTTCTTCTTGGTAAGGGCTTCGCCGCGCCAATTCGTGGCGATGCCGCCCATGTTGTAGTGCACGGTCGGGATCACCGGGATCGGCTCGCGGGTCAGGTCCACGCCGGCGAAGATACGCGCGCTTTCCGTGATGCCCGGAAGCCGCTCGTGCAGCACCGCCGGATCGAGGTGATCGAGGTGCAGGAAGATGTGATCCTTGTTCTTGCCGACGCCCCGGCCTTCGCGGATCTCGATGGTCATCGAGCGCGACACCACGTCGCGCGAGGCCAGGTCCTTGGCCGACGGCGCGTAGCGTTCCATGAAACGCTCGCCCTCGGAGTTGACCAGGTAAGCGCCTTCGCCGCGCGCGCCTTCGGTGATGAGGCACCCCGCACCGTAGATGCCGGTCGGGTGGAACTGCACGAACTCCATGTCCTGCAGCGGAAGGCCTGCGCGCAGCACCATGGCGTTGCCGTCGCCGGTCTGGGTGTGCGCACCCGTGCACGACAGGTAGGAGCGGCCGTATCCGCCGGTGGCCAGCACGGTGGTCTGGGCGCGGAAGCGATGGATCGAGCCGTCGTCGAGGTTGAGCGCGATCACGCCGCGGCAGCGGCCTTCCTCATCCATGATGAGGTCGATGGCGTAGTATTCGACGTAGAACTCCGCCGAATGCTTCAGCGCCTGGCCGTACATGGTGTGCAGCATGGCGTGGCCGGTGCGGTCGGCGGCGGCACAGGTGCGCTGCGCGGTGCCCTTGCCGAAATGCGTGGTCATGCCGCCGAACGGCCGCTGATAAATCTTGCCGTCTTCCTCGCGGCGCGAGAACGGCATGCCCCAGTGCTCGAGCTCGTAGACCGCGGCAGGCGCCTCGCGCACCATGTATTCGATGGCGTCCTGGTCGCCGAGCCAGTCGGCGCCCTTGACGGTGTCGTACATGTGCCAGCGCCAGTCGTCCTCGCCCATGTTGCCGAGCGAGGCGGCGATGCCGCCCTGCGCCGCCACGGTGTGCGAGCGCGTCGGGAACACCTTGGTAATACAGGCGGTCTTCAGACCGGCTTCGCTGCAGCCGACCACCGCGCGAAGCCCCGAGCCGCCGGCGCCGACCACCACCACGTCGTAGCTGTGATCTTCGATCGGGTAGGCTCGCCCGTTGGTCTTGGGGGCTTCGCCGCCGTTTTGCGCGCCGTTTCCAGCCATGACTACAATCCGAATGAGAGCTTGAGGATGGCGAACACCGCCGCAAGACCGACGGCAATGCAGAAGAACGTGTTGCCCATCAGCGCGATGAACTTCAGCAGGTCGTCATGGACGTAATCCTCGATGATGACCTGCATGCCGATCCGCATGTGATAGACGCTGCTGAGGACGAACAGCAGCATGATGATCGCAACCGGCGTGGAGCCCAGGATCTGCACCACCGCTGCGTGGTTGCGGCCGAGCAGCGACATGACGATGACGATCACGGCAATCGTCAGCGGCACGTTGGCGACGGCCGTGAGGCGCTGGCGCCAGAACGCCTTGGTGCCGCTGCGCGCCGATCCGAGATAACGGACGTGGCCGAGCGGCGTACGGATTGATTGCGGTGCGCGGTCGGTCATCGGATGCCGCCCATGATCAGATAGCCCACGATCCAGAGGAGCAGGGTGAGGACGATCGAGCCGACGAGGGTCGCGGTCGCGAGCCATTCGCGCTCGTTCGCCCCGAAGCCGTGGCCCATGTCCCAAATGAGGTGGCGAAGGCCGCCGAGCATGTGGTGGATCAGCGCCCAGGTGTAGCCGAACAGAATCAGTCGCCCGAACCACGTCTCCATGAACCATTGCAAGTTGGAATAGGCGTTCGGGCCGGCCGCCGCCGCGATCAGCCACCACACCAGCAACAGGACGCCGAAATAAAGGGCGCCACCCGTGATCCGATGGACGATGGACATCATCATCGTCAGCATCGGCTTGTAAATCTGCAGGTGCGGTGAGAGCGGGCGGGGCTTCAAACGCGATGCCTTCAGACCCGGGGTGTTGGTCTCAGCCATCCTCTCACTCCAGCGGCTTATTCCGCTTTGCGTTGGTTCGTAACCGAACGCCGCCTGCGCTGCAACGCCAGTTCATGTGGATCGCACGCGCGGCCGCCGGGCGGCCTGACAGAGGCCTTGGCCGGCGGGGCGGCTGTCGAAATAACTTCGCGAAGGGCGAAGATGGAGCTAGAATAGAATAACTACAATATGCATTTGCTATAGCTTCCCTTCGCCGTATACGAAGGGTCACCATGCGCTTCGATTTGACCGATCTCAGCCTATTCCGCCACGTCGTCGAGGCGGGCAGCATCACCCACGGCGCCGAGCGCGCCCATCTGGCGTTGGCGGCAGCCAGCACCCGCATCCGCAACATGGAAGAGCAGCTCGGCGCGCCGCTCTTGGTGCGGGCCCGGCAGGGCGTGACGCCGACCCAGGCGGGCCGGACGCTTTTGCAACATGCCCGTGCCATGCTCGGACAGGCCGAGCGGCTGAAGGAGGACCTGGGCGCTTATGCCGGCGGCGTCGCCGGCCAGGTGCGGGTGCTGTCCAACACCAACGCCCTGACCGAGTTTCTTCCCGAGGCGCTGAGCGCCTTTCTCGCCGCCCATCCCAACGTCAACGTCGATCTGGAGGAGCGGCTGTCCGACGAGATCGTCGGTTTGATCGCCGAGGGCGTCGGCGATATCGGCATCGTGGCCGGCACAGTGGATCCCGGCCGTCTCGTCACCTATCCGTTCCGCAGCGACCGCTTCGTCCTGGTCGTGGCGTGCAATCACCCATTGACCGCCCACAGCCGCGCCCGTTTCGCCGATGTGCTCGACCACGACTTCGTCGGCCTCGACCGCTCGAGCGCCTTGCAGCGGTTCCTCGCCAGCAAGGCCGGCAGCGTCGGGCGCCCGCTGCGGCTGCGGGTGCAGTTGCGCAGCTTCGACGCGGTCTGCCGGATGGTGGAATGCAATGTCGGGGTGGGCGTGGTGCCGGCCACCACGGCACGGCGCGCAGCCAAAAGCATGGCGATCCAGGCGATTGACCTCACCGATGCCTGGGCGGTGCGCGACCTCACGATTTGCATCCGCGACTTTGCCGCCCTGCCGTCCTATGCCCGGCAATTGGTGGAGCACATGCGGGCGGAGGTGCATTAAGCCCGGCAAGGGGCTGGGCGCTGCTGAGAAAATCGGTCAATCTGCGCGTTGGGCGCTGGGAACTTCGTTCCCGCGGCAGCGGTTGTTGTCCGAACGTCTGCCCACGGAGAAATATCATGCGCGTTTCCAATCTCGCAGGAGCGGGCGCGCTCGCCGCCTTGCTTGCCGCAACGATCTCGCTGCCGGCGCGGTCCGCCGAACTGGCCAACGCCCAGATCAAGGATTCCAGCGGCAAGGCTGTCGGCGACGCCGACCTGACGCAGACGCCCGCCGGGGTTCTCATCAAGCTTCAGCTCAAGGGCATCAAGCCCGGAGAGCACGCTTTCCATATCCACGCCGTCGGCAAATGCGAGGCGCCGTTCACGTCGGCCGGCGGACACTTCAACCCCGGCAACCATAAGCATGGCATGATGTCGGGTCCGGCGCATGCGGGCGACATGCCGAACCTGCATGTCCCGCAGAGCGGCGATCTGTCGGTCGAGGTGCTCAACGCGGCGGTGACGCTGGAGAAGGGCAAGCCGAATTCGCTGTTCGATGCCGATGGCTCCGCGCTCGTCGTTCACGCCACCGCTGACGATTACAAGTCCGATCCCGCCGGCAATGCCGGCGACCGCATCGCTTGCGGCGTGGTCCAGGAGAGCGGCGCGGCGGCGAGGAAGTAAGAGCGACGCCTTGCTCTATCCGATCAGGATCAGCACCACGCCGGCCACGGTGGCCACCGTGCCGACGAGAAGTCTTGCCGTGACCTTGACGTTGGGCAGCGCGACCGCGCTGAGGCCCACCGTGATCAGCGGATAGGTCGCGACCAGCGGGGCGACCAAGGTCACAGGCCCGGCCCCCAGTGCCGCATACAGCAGCAGCGTACCGATGCCGTTGCACAGGCCGGTGATCGCGAACCAGACACGCCCGGCGCGCGGCGCCTTGACGATGAAGCTGCCGTTGCGAAACCGCTCCACCATCAGCACGGTCAACGACGAGAAGATGTAGCCTACAAGGCTCGCGCCGATCGGGTTCGGCCAGATGTTGAGTCCGATCTTGATGACAGGCGGCACGATGCCGCGCATCAGCGCCGCGCCAAGCGGCAGCAACAACGCCCAGGTGCGCCAGTCGCGCATCGCGTCGGTGCGTGTCACGGTGATGATGAGAACGCCCGAAACCGCCACCGCCAGGCCCGCAACCTGAAGCGGCCGCAGCGGCTCGTGCAGCACCACAACGGCAAGCGCCACCGCGAACAGCGGCGATAGGTTGCCAAGCGTGCTGGTGACCACGGGGCCGAGCGCGCGGTTGGAGGCGAAGGTCAGCAGCGTGAGCAGGGCGGGGAAGACCAGCCCGACGGCGGCGAAAATCGGAACCGCGCTCCACACGACAGTCTCGCCGTGGAGCAGGATGGGCGACGCGAGCACGAAAACGGCGGTGAATGTCGGAATGCTGATGGCGGCGCCCGACAGGGGATGGACGTGGCGCAGGCCGAACTGCGTGATCACCACGCCGCCGCCGAGAAACGCCGCCGACGCGAAAGCCAGCAGGATGGCGTTCATGGATTCCATGGGCCTGGGCGCGCGGTGGCGGGCGAGGGGGGCGGAACGAAGCCCGCCTGTTCTGCCCTCCGTCGCGACGGATGCCAATGGGAAAAGCATCCGCATTCCGGGACTGCGGCCGCCTTACCGGGCGCGCCGGCCGTCCTGCATCATTTCCATCTGGATTTGCTGGATTTCAGCGAGCCTCTGCCATTGCTTGGTGATCAGATGATCGAGCTTTTCGTGCAGATGCCGGATTTCGAGCTCGGCCTTCAGGTTGACCTGATAGTCATTGAGCGAGCGCATCCGGTCCTTCGCCTCCTGGCGTTTCTGACTCATCATGATGGTGGGCGCCTGCACCGCGGCGAGACACGACAGCACCAGGTTGAGAAGGATGAAGGGATAGGGATCGAAGGCATCCCGTGTCGAAGACACTGCGATATTGAACGCCATCCAGATCACCAGGAACACGCCGAACGAAACCAGGAAGGTCCAGGAGCCGCCGAAGCTCGCCAGGGTGTCTGACATCCGTTGCCCGAGCGTCCGGTGCTCCAGGAAATCCTCCTCGCTGTTCTCCGCGATGGTGGACTGGTTGGCGATGCTCTCGACCACCTGGCGGTCGAGCTCGCTGAACTCGCCGTGCTCGGCGCGCAGGATCTCCTCGGTATAGAGGTTGCGATAGCGGTTGATCTCGCGACGATCGATCAGGGCGTCGTCGGGCAGGTCGGGATGATCCGCGCGGATACGCTCCGCCAAGGTCGGCCGCAACGTATCCAGCCGGACCAGGGATTTGATGGCGCGCTCCCGGCCGGTGATGGCGCAGGGAAGCCGTCTCGTCGATTCGGGTTTGGTGTGCTCGATCTTGGCTTGCTCGGTTTTGCGGGCGGTCGGCGCGGCGAGGGGTCCGTTGTCGATATTGTCCATCATGACCTCCTCTGGTCCTCTGGTGTGCGCCCCCAGATCGACGTGGAGTATTCGGTGTGTCCGTAACGCGCGGCCGGACACAAAAGCTCCGCAAGCTCAGGTTGGTGTTGCCATGCATCTTGCCAAGGGCGGCGGGGCCGGTGAGGGGCCGGCCGGGAAGGCGCCCGGCAGGCACCAGGCCGGCGCCGGCCGGCGTTCTTGCCAATCCCGGCGTCGGGCTTTAGCAATCGCGCGATATTCCCAGTTCTCAGCCGTCGTGCTGTGCCAAGACGGCATCGCCGCTCGTAACGAGGTTTTGTTCATGGCCACCCACAAGCTCCTTCTTCTTCCCGGTGACGGCATCGGCCCCGAAGTCATGGCCGAGGTGAAAAAGCTGATCGCCTGGATGAATGCCCACGGCATGGGCACATTTGAACACGAGGAGGGGCTCGTCGGCGGAAGCTGCTACGACGCGCACAAGGTTTCCATCACCGAGGAGACGATGGCGAAGGCGCACGCCGCCGACGCCGTGATCTTCGGCTCGGTCGGCGGGCCGAAATGGGATGCGGTGCCTTATGACGTGCGGCCGGAGGCGGGCCTGCTGCGGCTGCGCAAGGATCTTCAGCTTTACGCCAACCTGCGTCCGGCGGTGACCTATCCGGCGCTCGCCGATGCGTCCTCGCTCAAGCGCGAGCTGGTCGAGGGCCTCGACATCCTCATCCTGCGCGAGTTGACCGGCGGCGTTTATTTCGGCGAGCCCAAGACCATCACCGATCTCGGCAACGGCCAGAAGCGCGCGGTCGATACGCAAGTGTACGACACCTACGAGATCGAGCGCATTGGTCGGGTGGCCTTCGAGCTGGCGCGCCAGCGCCGCAACAAGGTCACCTCGATGGAGAAGCGCAACGTCATGAAGACCGGTGTTCTCTGGAACGAGGTCATCGCGGCGCTGCATCAGCGCGAATTCAAGGACGTGCAGCTCGAGCACCAACTCGCCGATTCCGGCGGCATGCAACTCGTGCGCAACCCCAAGCAGTTCGATGTGGTCGTCACCGACAACCTGTTCGGCGACATGCTGTCCGATATCGCGGCGATGCTGACCGGCTCGCTCGGCATGCTGGCGTCCGCGTCGTTGGGCGACGTCGATCCCAAGACCCGCAAGCGCAAGGCGCTCTACGAGCCGGTGCACGGCTCCGCCCCCGACATCGCCGGCAAGGGCATCGCCAACCCGATCGCGATGATCGCTTCGTTCGGTATGGGGCTGCGCTATTCGTTCAACATGGGGCGCGAAGCCGACCTGATCGACCAGGCGATTGCCGCGACCCTCGCCAAGGGGCTGCGGACCGCCGATATCAAGTCGGAGGGCTGTAAGCTGGTCGGCACCGCGGAAATGGGTGACGCGGTGATCGCGGAGATGGCGCGGCTTGCCGGCTAGGCCGCGGGCGGCTTAAAAGCCGCTGCCGCTTGTGATGAAAAAGCCGCGCCGTCATCCGGCGCGGCTTTTGATTTTTTCAGTACTGGAAGCCCGGCCAGGGATTGTCCTTGCCCGGCAGGAAGAATGGATCGGGGATCGGACCCACCGGATTGGTGATGTCGTTCGGGCCCAGCATGTCGGAGGCGCGGTGCATCGGCGTCGCGATGTAATTGCGGTTGATGTCGCCCGGCATGACCTCGGTGCCCCCGTCGAGATAGGACCGTTTCTGCACGATGATCCGCGTGCGGGTGCGGCCGTTCTCGTCGCGGCTGGTGAACACCGTCGAGCCGGCGCCGGTTGTCGCGGCCGTGGCCACGGTTCTGGACTTGGATTTGCGGGGGGCGGCGTCGGCGACAGAAACCGCGGATACCGCGAACGCGGCAGCAATGGCGATGGCCATCAGGCGCATGGTCGTCCTCGTTTCGATCCCGGCGGCGGGACGCGGCCTGCCTGCAAACGTTGCAAGCTCAAGGTGTTGCAAGCTTATAGTCTGCTTTCGCCGCGCGCGACAAGAGAACGCCTGGGTGGCCTGCCTCGTTCCCGCGATCCGGCGTGGACGGTCCTAGCGAACGAGCGCGACCGAGGCTGGCCACCAGCGCCGGCCTGGGATTGATCGCTTGGCATTGATCGCCTGGCACATTGATCGCTTGGCCTGATGGATTTCTGGGCGAAAAGTCATCGATCGGAGCGGCCGGCCAACGTTGAATTGGCGGCGGTTCTCCCCTAGAAGCAGGCTCGGCAGGCTCTTTGGGCGGCCGGATCGGTTTTCGGAGATTTCGATGGGTTTCAAGGTCGCGGTCGTCGGCGCCACGGGGAACGTGGGCCGCGAGATGCTGAACATCCTGGACGAACGGCGGTTTCCCGCCGACGAGGTGATCGCGGTCGCCTCGCGCAAAAGCCAGGGCGTCGACGTGTCCTTCGGCGACAAGACCCTGAAATGCAAAGCCCTGGAGCACACCGACTTCTCCGATGTCGACATCTGCCTGATGTCGGCCGGCGGCGCGGTATCCAAGGAATGGTCGCCGAAGATCGGCGCGCAGGGCGCGGTGGTGATCGACAACTCCTCGACCTGGCGCATGGACCCGGACGTGCCGCTGATCGTGCCGGAGGTGAACGCGGCCGCGGTCGAGGGCTTCCGCAAGAAGAACATCATCGCCAATCCGAACTGCTCCACGGCGCAGCTTGTCGTCGCGCTCAAGCCGCTGCACGACAAGGCCACGATCAAGCGCGTGGTCGTTTCCACCTATCAGTCGGTGTCGGGCGCCGGCAAGGAAGGCATGGACGAACTCGACCGCCAGACCAAGGCGATCTATTCGCTGCAGGACTTGGAGACGAAGAAGTTTCCCAAGCGCATCGCCTTCAACCTCATCCCGCAGATCGACGTGTTCATGGATGACGGTTACACCAAGGAAGAGTGGAAGATGGTGGTCGAGACGAAAAAGATTCTCGACCCGAAGATCAAGCTCACGGCCACCTGCGTTCGCGTGCCGGTGTTCATCAGCCATTCGGAAGCCGTGAACATCGAATTCGAGAACCCGATCAGCGCCGACGAGGCGCGTGAAGTTCTGCGCAACGCGCCGGGCTGCATCGTCATCGACAAGCGCGAGGCCGGCGGCTACGTCACGCCGCACGAAGCGGCCGGCGATGACGCGACCTATATCAGCCGCATCCGCGATGATGCGACGGTCGATAACGGTCTGGTGCTTTGGTGCGTGTCCGACAATCTGCGCAAGGGGGCCGCTCTCAACGCCGTGCAGATCGCGGAAGTGCTGATCAACCGCAAGCTGATCCAGGCCAAGCGCAAGGCGGCGTAAATCCCGTGCGATGCGGCGGCCGGCGTTACTCTGTAACGTCGCCGCTGTGATTGTATAACGCCGGCTTCGTCGCGTATATGCGCCTTGCAACCAAGCGAGGCGCGGTATGGGCGCGAGTTGCTGCGGGCACGATCATCATCACCATAACAATTCGGCGCAGATGGATGCGCGCTATCGGCGCGTGCTTTGGGCGGTGCTGGCGCTCAACGCGGCGATGTTTGCCGTGGAGATCGGCGCGGGCGTCGCGGCCGGATCGGCGTCGCTGCAGGCCGATGCGCTCGACTTCTTCGGCGACGCCGCCAACTACGGCATCAGCCTGTTCGTCATCGGCATGGCGCTGCGCGTGCGTGCGCTGGCAGCCCTTGGCAAGGGCCTCAGCATGGCGGTGTTCGGCCTCTGGGTGATCGGCACCGTGATCTGGCACATGGTCCAGGGCACGCTGCCGAACGCCGTCGCGATGGGCGCGGTGGGGTTTGTGGCGCTGGCGGTCAACGCCGCGTCGTTCGCGTTGTTGTGGGCCTATCGCGGTGGCGACGCCAATATGCGCTCGGCGTGGATCTGCACGCGCAACGACGTCGTCGGCAACCTTGCGGTGCTCGCCGCCGCGGCCGGTGTGTTCGGCACCGGCACCGGCTGGCCGGACGTGATCGTCGCGACCATCATGGCGGGCTTGGCGTTGCAGGGCGCATGGACCGTCGTGGGCCAGTCGCTTGGCGAACTTCGCCGCCCGGCCCCTGTCCCCGCCGAATAGCGTTTACCGGCGCGGGATCACGGGGTGGAATTCGCCGCTGGCGCGGTCGAGCACCGACAATTCGCCGGTCGCGACGCCGAAATAAGCGCCGTGAAGCGTCAACGCGCCGGATTCCACCTGCCGCCGGATCAGCGGAAACGTCATCAGATTGTCGAGGCTGAAGAGGATCGACGCCTGCTCCAGCCGTGTGCGGTACTCTCCCATTGTCATGCTGTCCCGCGGGCCGATACGGGCGGCGGCTGGAGCAATCAGCGTCATCCAGTGGCCGATGAAATCGCCCGGCGTGATCGGCTCGGCCTGTTCCGCGAACGCCTGGACGCCGCCGCATTGGGCATGGCCGAGCACAACGATATGTTTGACGTTGAGAACACCGGCGCCAAACTCAAGCGCGGCCGAGACACCGTGGTATTGGCCGTCGGGCTGGTGCGGCGGCACCAGGTTGCCGACATTGCGGATGACGAGGAGTTCGCCAGGTCCGGCGTCAAAGATCACCTCCGGCGACACGCGCGAGTCACAGCAGCCGATCACCATGATTTCGGGGTGCTGGCCGCGCTCGGCCAATTCGCGATAGCGGTGCTGCTCGGATGGCAGCCGGCCGGTGGTGAAGGCACCATAGCCGTCGATCAAACGTTGCGGAAAGCCCACGGATCAATACTCCGATCTGGCGTTGTCCTCTCACAGGCGGAGCGGCAAGTCACGCCCAGATTGCCATCGGCAAACCATATGCGTCGTATGGCGGTGGATCGGGGAAGGGCCGCGCGGTTCCCGCGTGGATTCGCCGGGCGATCATGGCGCAGGCGAGCGCATCGAGCAGATCGTCGGGACCGGCGCGGACGCCCGCGACTTGAAATGGCCGCGCATGAACCGCATCGCTTGGTAATCCGGCGGCGATCAGGAGTTGCCGCCGCAAAGCGAGGCCGGGTTCATACGGCCGGCCTTTGATCTTTTTCGGCTCGTCGAGCGCGTGCCCGCCGTTGAGCCGCCAGAACGCCACCTCGGGATGCACCTCGTATACGCGCCTGGCGGTATGCGTGCTGCGGAGATGTTCGTCCACCTCGCGGATTTTGGCGGCGATGTTGAAAAGCTGCTTGGATACCTTGCGCGGCGGGTCTGACGTTTCTTGCGCGATCCGGCAGGCTTCGCGGTAATTCGCTGCATAGATCGCAGCGCGCGAGGTCACCGAGAACACCGACGATTGTCGGCGGCCGAGCAGCGGGCGCACGGCATTTTCGGCGGCGCGGCCGCCCGCGCCCGTCCGCTCGGGCAGGCCGATCGGCATATCGACCGCGACAACCGCGGGGCCCTCGGGCGCCTCAAGCACATCGGCAAATCGCTGCACGATCCGCAGCCGCACCTCGTCGCCGCTCGCACGCACGAATGCCGCGATCCAGCCGCCAGTGCAGCCATCGACGCCGGCAAGCCAGACTTCCCGAGTCCCGTTCTCTTGGTGGATCGTGCGCATTGTCGTACACGCTGTCACAGCGCGCCCCCGGCCGCTACCATGCCCTTGTCGGAGACAGATGCATGACCTTTCGCCCTCGCCGCAGCGTGCTCTACATGCCGGGCTCGAATGCGCGCGCCATCGACAAAGCGCGCAGCCTGCCGGTTGACGGCATCATCATCGACCTCGAGGACGCGGTCGCGCCCGAGGCAAAGGAAGCCGCGCGGCAGCAGGTGGCGGAGGCGGTGAAAGCCGGCGGCTTCGGCGCGCGCGAGGTGTTCATCCGCGTCAATGGCATCGATACCCCTTGGCACGCGGACGATCTTGCCGCTGCGGCGCAGGTCGGGCCGGATGGGATTCTTGTGCCCAAGGTGTCGGCGGTCGAACAGCTCGAGCGCGTCGGCCGGCGCCTGCTCGACATGAAGGCCGACCTGAAGACGCGCGTCTGGGCGATGATCGAGACACCGGCGGCGATTTTCAACATCCAGGCGCTGGCCGCCGAGGCGCACGATTCCGAGACGCGGCTGGCGGGCTTTGTGCTGGGCACCAACGATCTCGCCAAGGAGACGCGCGCGCGCCTGGTGCCCGGCCGCGCGCCGATGGTGCCGTGGCTGGCGACCTGCGTGCTCGCCGCCCATGCCCACGGCATCGACGTGCTCGACGGCGTCTACAACGACATCGGCGATGCCGCGGGCTTCGAGCGCGAGTGCATCCAGGCGCGCGACATGGGCTTCGACGGCAAGACGCTGGTTCACCCGAACCAGATCGCGCCCTGCAACGCGGTGTTCTCGCCGAGCGCCGAGGAGGTCGCGCAAGCCCAGGCGATGATCGCTGCGTTCGACCGGCCGGAAAACAAGGGCAAGGGCGTGGTGCAGGTCGATGGCCGCATGGTCGAGCGTATGCATGCCGACATGGCGCGCCGGACTGTGGCAATTGCGGAGTCGATTGCCGCGAGGCAATGACGCCACGGCCGGTCAGCGCCGGCCGAACAGCCTGTTCGCCAGCCAGCCGTCGATGCTGTCGTCTCCACGCGCGGGCTGCGCCGCCGCTTCCTGCGGCACGCCGACCGGAGGTCTTGGCACGCCGGCTTGCGGCACGCCGATGGGCGGCCGCGGCACGCCAGCCTGATACATGCCCGCCTGAGGGATGTCGGTTCGCGGCCTGTCCGATCGCAACAGCCCGGCTTGAGGCATCCCCGCCGAGGGGCGGGGCATGTCTGCTTGAGGCCTGGGAATGCCGGCTTGAGGCGTCGATGGCGGACCGAATGGCAGGCCAAAGGAGGGGAACGGGTTTGCCGTGACCGGTGCGCTCGTGGCGCTTGTGCCCGGCAGCGCGACCACGGGCACGCCCTGGTGCGCGGCCTTCATCACCCGGCTCCAGATTTCGACCGGCAGGCCGCCGCCGGTGGTTTTGCGTGTCGGCGAATTGTCGTCGTTGCCGAGCCAAACGCCGGTGACGAGATGGCCGGTGTAGCCCACGAACCAGGCATCGCGGAAATCCTGCGAGGTGCCGGTTTTGCCCGCCGCGGGCCAGCCCGGCAGCTCGGCCTTGTGCGCGGTGCCTGTCGTCAGCGTCTCGCGCATCATCGCGTTCATCATGCCGACGGCGCGCAGATCGACGACGCGGCCGAGATTGTCCGGCGCGCGCTGGTAGACCAGCTTGCCGCCCGCGGTGCGCACGCGCTCGACCACATGGGGCGCGACCGCGAAGCCGCCGTTGGCGAAGGTTGCGTAGGCCCCGACCAGTTCGATCACCGAGACTTCGGATGTGCCGAGCGCGATCGAGGCGTTGGGCTCAAGTTTGGAGGCGATGCCCAGGCGGTGCGCCGTGCGCACCACGGCGGCCGGCGTGAACTCCAGCGTCAGCCGCACCGAGACGGTGTTGAGCGACATCGCCAGCGCCTGGTGCAGCGGCACCGCGCCGAAATACTGATGGCTGTAGTTTTCCGGCCGCCAGCCCTTGATGGCGATCGGTTTGTCCTCGCGCACCGTATCGGGCGTCAGCCCGTGTTCGATGGCCGTGAGATAAACGAACGGCTTGAATGCCGAGCCGGGTTGGCGCTTGGCCGCAACCGCGCGGTTGAACTGGCTTTCGGCGTAGTTCTTGCCGCCGACCAGGGCGCGAACCGCGCCGTCCGGCGACATCGCCACCACCGCGCCCTGGCCGACGCCGGCTTTCGCGCCGTTCTTGGCGAGCTCGTCCACCAACGCGGTTTCGGCAGATGCCTGCAGCACCGGGTCGATCGACGTTTCGACCACGATATCCTGATCGACCCGGCCGACCAGATCGTCGAGCACGTCCATGATCCAGTCGGCGACGTAACCGACCGAGCCCGCGCCGGCGGGCTTATAGACGCGCGCGGGCTCCATCAGCGCCGTCTTGGCCATGCCGTCGGTGATGAACTTCATCTCCGACATGGCGGCGAGCACGAGCTGGGCGCGTTTCTCGGCGCCGTTGGGATTGCGGCTCGGCGCCAGCCGCGACGGCGAGCGAACCAGGCCCGCCAGCATCGCGGCCTCCGCCACGGTGAGCTGCTGCGCGGGCTTGGCGAAATAACGCTGTGCCGCGGCCTCGATGCCGTAAGCCCCCGAGCCGAAGTAGACCCGGTTCAAATACATATCGAGGATCTGCGTCTTGCTGAATTTACGCTCCAGCCACAGCGATAGGGCGGCCTCCTGGATCTTGCGGGTAAAGGTCCGCTCCTGCGTCAGGAACAGGTTCTTGGCGAGCTGCTGGGTGATGGTCGAGCCGCCCTGCGACACGCCGCGATGCAGGAGATTGGCGATGGCGGCGCGCGCGATGCCGAACGGGTCGATGCCGTGATGCGAATAGAAGCGCCGGTCTTCGATGGCGACGAACGCCTGCGGCACATAGCGCGGCAGGTCGCGGAGCCGCACGGCGGAGCCGCCCATGTCGCCGCGGGTGGCGAGCAAATGGCCCTGCCGGTCGACGATCTTGATGGCGGGCGGGCGCTTGGGCACTTCGAGCGATTGGATCGGCGGGAGGTGGGCGCCGACCCACACCGTGCCACCGATGGCGGCGATCACCAGCCAGAGGCCCGCGACCGCACCCCAATAGAGGGCGCGTCCGAAGATGCCACGGCGTCGATTGCCGTCGCGCTTGCCGTCGCGCTTGCCGGATTTGCGCTTGGCCTTCTTGGGACGGCGGGACGGCGAGACGCGCGGCGGCGGCGCGCTCTCGATGTCATCTTCCGGTTCGTCCTGCGGGGTGACGTCAAAGATCGGCTCCCGGCGCTCGGCGGGACGTCCCCTGGTCTTTGGCGTTGCCATGTCGTCCGAACGTCGCCCCGATGTATCGGTTTACGCGCCGCCGCCGGGCTTTCGCGCATGACGGGCGGCTTCGGCGGGCAGCCTGCGGCGAGCTTGGGCCGGCCGCTGCCCCAGGCTAGGGACCGGCCTTTAAGGGGGGGTTAAGCAGGCGAGGCGACGAAGGTGCCTGCTGCCGTGTCGGGCGGGAGACAGGGCGCGGCCGACGAGCGGCGCGTCCCCCGACTTTTGGCCTAAGCTATTTTCAAACTTCGTGTTTTGTGCATCATACCCCGGTACCGGACCATCCGGTGGATAGAAAAGCTGGGGATAGACCATGCGTAAAGTTGCGCTCCTCGTGGCGGTCACTTTGGCCGCCGCGCTCTCCGTCACGTCGGCCGATGCGGCCTCGAAGGCGAAGCCCGATCCGGCGATTGCGGCTCAGAACAACACCGCCAATTTGATGCGCGATGCAATGAACCCGTATGCGGCATCGTCCAAGGCGGCGGCCAAGCCTGCGGCGAAGAGCACGAAGAAAGCCAAGAAGGCCAAAAAGGCGAAGAAGTAATTGCGCCTCGTTGTGTGGCCGGCGCGCGCAAAACGCGGGCCGTCGCCACGTTGATGGACTCGGCGTCCGATGCCTGTTCGATACCTGGGCATCGCGGCGCCGTTTCCGTTTCTGCTGCGTTGTGCTTTCGTCCTATCGGGCGGCCGCGGCCGGCGCGGCGCGCTCGACCGGCGCGAACAATTGCAACAGCGCGCGCTTGATCGCCATTTCGCGGGTCGGCGACGCGATCTTCGCGCCGAGCAGATCGGTGACGTAGAATACGTCGATCATGCGCTCGCCGAATGTCGCCACATGCGCCGAGGTGATGTTGAGGCTGAGCTTCGATAGCGTCGCCGTCAGTTCGTAGAGCAGGCCGGGCCGATCGAGCCCGGTGACCTCGATCACCGTGTAGCGGTTGGACCATTGATTGTGGATGGTCACCTCCGGCTCGACGGCGAACGCCTTGAACCGGCTCTTGGCGGCGGCGCGGCGCGCCACCACTTCAGGCAGCCTGAGCGTTCCGCCGAGCGCCTGCTCGATGGTGTCGGCGATGCGTGCGGCGCGGCGCGATTCGTCCTCGTCATGGTCGAACTCGCGCGACACGGCGACGGTGTCGAGCGCGCGGCCGTCGGTGGTGGTGAAAATCTGCGCATCGACGATGTTGGCGCCGGCTGCGGCGCAGGCGCCGGCCAGTGTCGACAGCAGCCAAGGGTGATCGGGCGCAAGGATCGTCAGCTCGGTGACGCTCCGTGCGGCGTCGAGCGACGATGTGGTGGCCACGAGTTTGCCTGCGTCCTCCGCCGCGCGCACGAAGCGGGCATGGGCGACCCGGTGGGGCAGATCGACCTTGAGCCAATAAGCCGGATAGTGCCGTGCGATGTAGGTTTCGATCCGCTCGCGCGGCCAGTCGTCTAGTTCGGCGCGCAGCTCGCTTTGCGCGATGGCGACGCGCTGCGCGCGATTGACCTCCGAGAAGCCGCCGGTGAGCGCCGGCTCCGTTTCGTAATACAGCGTGCGCAGGAGCTGCGCTTTCCAGCCGTTCCAGACGCCGGGACCGACGGCGCGGATGTCGGCGGTGGTGAGGATGGTGAGAAGCTTCATGCGCTCGAGCGACTGCACCACGGCGGCGAAATTCTCGATGGTCTTGCGATCGGACAGATCGCGCGACTGCGCCACCGTGGACATGACCAGGTGGTTCTCCACCAGCCATGTCACGGTTTCGGTGTCGGCGGGTGAAAGGCCGAGCCGCGGACAGAACGCTCGGGCGACGCGCGCGCCGGCGATGGAATGGTCCTCGATCCGGCCCTTGGCAATGTCGTGCAGGAACATCGCGACATAGAGCAGCGTGCGATGCTCGGGCAGGATCTTCTTCATCAAATCGTTGGCGAGCGCGAACTCCTCGTTGGTGCCGCGCTCGATCTCCGCCAGCACGCCGATGCAGCGCAGCAGGTGCTCATCCACCGTGTAGTGGTGATACATGTTGAACTGCATCATCGCGACGACGCGGCCGAACGCCCGCACGAAACGGCCAAGCACGCCGGTTTCGTTCATCCGGCGCAGGATGATTTCGGCGTCCTGCGAGGTCAGGATTTCGAGGAACAGCCGGTTGGCTTCGGGATCGTGCCGCAGCTTGGGTCCGATCAGCCGCAGCGATTTATTGGCCGCGTGCATCGCGTCCGGGTGCAGCACGAGATGGTGCTTCTGCGCCAGACGGAACATGCGGATCAGGTTGACCGGATCGCGCGCGAACACATCCTTGTCGGTCACCGTCAGGCGGTTGTTGTCGTCGAAGAAGTCGTCGCTTTCAGGCAGCGCGCGGCGGCCACGGGGGCGGAACCGGGCCATCATGCGACTCAGCACCGGCGCGGGCTTGGTCTGCTGGTCCTCGAGTTCCGCGCACATGATGGCGGTAAGGTCGCCGACGTCCTTGGCGATCAGGAAGTAGTGCTTCATGAACCGTTCGACGTCGCGCAGGCCGGGGCGCTCGGTGTAGCCGAGCCGCACGGCGATCTCGCGCTGGACGTCGAACGACAGCCGTTCCTCGGCGCGGCCGGTGATGAAATGCAGGTGGCAGCGGACCGACCAGAGGAAGTCCTCGCAGCGCCGGAACAGCCGAATCTCCTCTTGATCGAACACGCCGCGATCGACCAGGTCTTCGACATCGTGCACGCGGTAGACGCATTTCGCGATCCAGAACAGCGTGTGCAGGTCGCGCAGGCCGCCCTTGCCGTCCTTGACGTTGGGCTCGACCAGATAACGTGACTGGCCGGCGCGGCGGTGGCGCTCCTCTCGTTCAGCCAATTTCGCGGCGACAAATTCGGCGCCGGTGCCCTGGACGACCTGCTTGTCGAAGCGCGCCATCAATTCGTCGAACAGGTTGCGGTCGCCGAGAAGGAACCGCGATTCCAGGATCGCGGTGCGGATGGTCATGTCCGCCTTGGCCTGCCGGATACACTCGTCGATTGAGCGCGTGGCGTGGCCGACCTTGAGGCCGAGGTCCCACAAGCAATAGAGGATTGCTTCGGCGACCTGCTCGCCCCACGCCGTCTGCTTGTAGGGCAGGAGGAACAACAGATCGATGTCCGATCCCGGCGCCATCAATCCGCGGCCGTAGCCGCCTGTGGCGACAATGGCCATGCGCTCCGTTTCGGAGGGATTCTGCGAGGGGTAGAGATACCGGGTTATGAATTCAAACAGGATCCGCACAATCTCGTCGTGCAGGATGCACAGCCGTTCGGCGCAACGGCGTCCCTGGCGGTCCTTCAGCAATGAGTCTTCGGCCTGCTTGCGGCCGTCGGTCAGCACCGTCTTCAGTCGTTGGGTGAGCGCGCGACGGAACTCTTGTTCCGATCCTGCGTGCGTGCGCGCGAGCGCGGTCAACTCGGCGACGAGGGTGGGCTCGTCGAACAGGGCGGCGTCGCGGCGATCGAGGCGGTCGGTGTCAGCCATTGTGGCATCCGATAACGAAGCGCGCCCATGATGTCACGGTCGGCACGCTCCTTCGAAGGAAACAACGCCGCTCCCCCGATTGCCGAAAGAGGAAGCAAATTCCTTTTCGTCGCTCCATAACAATATAATTTTCTCGTTGACTATCAATAGCTTAGGCTCATATTGAACGGGCGGCGCCGATTTGAGCGAGCAGCTTGCGGGCGCTTAACAAATGCAGCTAAAGCGGTCGGGGCCCGCCCCGTCGCGCAAGCTGACAGGCGGGCATTCGTTTGCCCGCCTTCATCGGAAAAGCGGTTCGGCAACCGTCACGCGGCCGGCTGCGCAACGTGTGGAGGTGCTTGTGACGAGTCTGACCCCCCTGTCTCGCCGGTCCCTGCTGGCGTCCGTCTTGATCGCCGGCCTGTTGCCGACGGCAACCTTTGGCGCCGACAATCCCAAGACCATCAACATCGACTGGGCGACCTACAACCCGGTGGCGATGGTGCTCAAAGACCAGGGGCTGTTGGAGAAAGAGTTCGCCAAGGACGGCATCGCCATCCGCTGGGTGCAGACGCTCGGCTCCAACAAGGCGCTGGAGTTCCTGAACGCGGGTTCGATCGATTTCGGCTCGACCGCCGGTTCGGCGGCGCTGCTTGCCAAGATCAACGGCAATCCGATCAAGTCGATCTATGTCTATTCGCAGCCGGAGTGGACGGCGCTCGTCACCCGCAAGGACACCAACATCAACAAGATCGAGGATCTCAAGGGCAAGCGCGTCGCGGTGACGCGCGGCACCGATCCGCACATCTTCCTGGTGCGCGCGCTGCAAAGCGCGAAGCTCAGCGAGAAGGACATCGTGCCGGTCCTGCTCCAGCACCCTGACGGCAAGACGGCGCTGATCCGCGGCGATGTCGATGCCTGGGCCGGTCTCGATCCGATGATGGCGCAAGCCGAGATCGAAAACGGCGCGCGGCTGTTCTATCGCAACCGGAACGCCAACACCTGGGGCATCCTCAATGTCCGCGAGCAATTCCTCAAGGATCACCCCGATCTCGTGAAGCGCGTGCTGGCGGTCTACGAGCAAGCCCGCAAGTATTCGCTCGCCCATTACGATGAGGAAAAGCGCGTCTTCATCGCGGTCACCAAGCTGCCCGGCCCTGTGGTCGATAAGCAGCTCAAGGAGCGCACCGACATCACGTCGAGCAAGATCGGCGCGCCGCAGCGCGAGTCGATCCTGGCGGCCGGGCTCGCGTTGCAGCAGGCCGGCGTCATCAAGGCCGGCGTCGATGTGAAGGCTGCGCTCGATGCGCTGATCGACGACACCATCCCCCTGACCAACTGAGAGGTGGATCGTCTTGCGTGCCGTCTTCGGGGTCGCGATCTCGTTCGCACTTCGCAATGACCGGGACTGCGAGGCGGCCGTGCGCTGGGTGTTCCGATGTCGCTTCTATCCGTGACGATTGCCACCGGACAGGCCGCCTCCGATCGCCGCGCGTCGCGTCGCGACCGCTTGGTCCGTTACGGCCGGCCGGTGCTCGGGCTGATCTTGCCGGTCGGCGTGGCGCTGTTCTGGGAATGGGCGGTGTGGATGGGCTTCTCCGACGGTCGCCTGGTGCCGGCGCCGTCGGTGATTATCGCGACCTTCATCGAACTGGCGCAGAGCGGTGAGTTGCAGCGCCATGTGGCCGTCACCAGCCTGCGGGTCGCTGCGGGCTTCGGCATCGGCCTCGTGGCCGGCACGCTGCTGGGCGCTGTCACCGGTTACTCGACGCTGCTGCGTCGGCTGCTCGATCCAACCTTGCAAGCGTTGCGGGCCATTCCGTCGATTGCCTGGGTGCCGCTGTTCATCCTGTGGCTCGGCATTTTCGAGGGCTCGAAGATCACCCTGATCGCGGTCGGCGTGTTCTTTCCGGTCTATCTCGGCGTCATGGGCGCGATCATGTCGGTCGACCGCAAGTTGGTCGAGGTCGGCCGGGTGTTCCGGCTGTCCGACACGGCGATGGTCCGGCGCATCCTGCTGCCGGCGGTGTTGCCGGCTTATGTGCTTTCGCTGCGCTCGGGCCTGGGTCTTGGCTGGATGTTCGTCGTCGCAGCCGAACTGCTCGGCGCATCGGAAGGATTGGGCTATCTCCTCATCGACGGCCAGCAGCTCGGCAAACCGGCGCAGATCGTCGCCGCCATCGTGGCCTTCGCCATCATCGGCAAGACCACGGACTGGATCATCGCCGCCGTTGCCGCGCCGTTCCTGCGTTGGGAAGACGCCTTCGTGCGCAACTGATTGAGGATGCGATGCTGAGCCTCGAACGAGTCGGCAAGACCTATCCCAACGGCGTGCGCGCTCTCGATGCCGTTACGCTCGATGTCGAGCCGGGCGAGATCGTCGCTGTGATCGGCGGTTCGGGTTGTGGCAAGTCCACGCTGCTGCGCGCGGTCAGCGGCCTCGATGCGCCGACGCAAGGGGCGGTCGTGCTCGACGGAACGCCGGTCACCAAGCCGCATGAGAAGATCGGCATCATCTTCCAGGAGCCGCGCCTGCTGCCGTGGCTTCGTGTGGCCGATAATGTCGGCTTCGGCATCGAAGACCGGCCGAAAAGCGAGCGCGAGAAGCGGGTGTCGTTCGCGCTGGACCGCGTTGGCCTTTCCGACAAGGCCAATGTGTGGCCGCGCGAGCTCTCCGGCGGCCAGGCGCAGCGCGTCGCCATCGTCCGCGCGCTGGTGCCGCGGCCGCAGGTTCTGCTGTTGGACGAGCCGTTCTCCGCGCTCGATGCCTTCACCCGCGTCGATCTTCAGGACCACCTCCTGAATCTCTGGGCGGAGTTCAAGCCGACGCTCATCGTCGTCACCCACGACGTCGAGGAGGCGGTGGTGCTGGCAGATCGCATCGTGGTGATGCGGCCGCAGCCCGGCCGCGTGTCGGAGGAAATCGCCATCAGCCTGCCGCGGCCGCGCGACCGCCAGTCGGCGGCCTTCGATGCCGCCAAGCGCCGCGTGCTGGCCGCGCTCGACCGCTCGCTGGGCCGCGCGGCGAGCGTAACCGACAGCGAGCCGAAGGCCGCCGCGGGCGCGGCGATGTGGTGGTAACGGCTCCGCCGCCCTCGGTGGAAGCGGGGCATCCCGTCGTCCGCGACCTCGCGATAAGCTATACCTCGGCTTCAGGATCGCCCGCCCGTGCGGGCGATGACAGCCGGAGGTCTTATGAAAAGCTTCCAGGTCTGCACCTGCGGCGAGCCGCTTCAGTGCAACGAATATCCGACGCCGACGCCCGCCGGCTCCGAGGTGCTGCTCAAGGTCATCGCGGCCGGCGTCTGCCACAGCGACCTGCATCTATCCGATGGCTATTTCGATCTCGGCGGCGGCAAGAGGCTCAGTGTCGTCGAGCGCGGCATGACGTTGCCGGTGACGCTCGGCCATGAGAACGTCGGCGAGGTTGTGGCGCTTGGCCCCGATGCACGCGGCGTCAAGGTCGGCGACCGCCGGCTGGTCGATCCGTGGATGGGTTGCGGCGAGTGCGCCGTATGCCGGCGCGGCGACGAACAGCTCTGCACCAAGCCCGCGAGCCTCGGCGTGTTCCGCAACGGCGGCTATAGCGATTTCCTGCTGGTTCCGCATCCGCGGTATCTGTTCGACATCGGCGATATCCCGCCGGAGCGTGCCGCACCGCTTGCCTGCTCCGGTGTCACCACCTACAGCGCGCTGAAGAAGGTCGGGCCGACGCTGACCACGGATCCGGTCGTCATTATCGGCGCCGGCGGGCTTGGCCTGATGTGTCTCGCCTTGCACAAGGCGATGGGCGGCCACAGCGCCGTCGTGGTCGAGCTCGATCCGGCCAAGCGCGAAGCGGCGAAGAAGGCCGGAGCCGCCGCCGTGATCGACGGCGGCGCGGACGATGCGGCCAAGCAGATTGTCGCGGCGACCGGCGGCGGGGCTTGGGCGGCGATCGATCTGGTGGGCTCGACGGCCACGGTGCGGCTCGGCCTGAACAGCCTGGCCAAGGGCGGTAAGCTGATCCTGGTCGGACTTTACGGTGGCGACATCACACTGCCGTTGCCGCCGTTTCCGATGCGTGCCATTGCCTTGCAAGGCTCGTACACCGGAAGCCTGACGGAGATCGCGGAATTGATCGAGCTGGTGAAGCGCACGGGGTTGCCGCCGGTTCCGGTGGCGACGCGGCCACTGACCGATGTAAACGCCGTGCTGTCCGAACTGCGCGCCGGCAAGGTGATCGGCCGAGTGGTGCTGACGCCAGCATAGATTTTTATCTGAGGAGAACACATGGACGCCACCGAACTGCGCGCGATGCAGGCACCGATCAAGGACCGCTACAAGTCCGATCCGTCCGCCGCGCTGATCACGCTGAAGGCCAAGGGTTCGCTCGACGACAGCAACATCGCCTGCAAGGTCGAAACCGGCCGGGCGCTCGCGGTCGCAGGCCTGCATCCGGCGACAGGCGGTTCCGGCCTGGAACTGTGTTCCGGCGACATGCTGCTGGAGGCGCTGGTCGCCTGCGCGGGCGTGACGCTGAAGGCGGTTTCGACCGCGCTCGCCATTCCGCTCAAGTCCGGCACGGTGTCGGCCGAGGGCGATCTCGATTTCCGCGGCACGCTGGGGGTGGACCGCGAGGCGCCGGTCGGGTTCCGTGAAATCCGGCTGCGGTTCGACCTCGACACCGACGCGCCGCAGGACAAGCTCGACCAGTTGCTGAAGCTGACCGAGCGTTATTGCGTGGTCTACCAGACCATCGCCAAGGGGCCGCCGGTGGACATCGTGCTGCGGCGTGTGTGATATCAGGGCGGTGAATTGAACCGTTTGCGTCATGGCCGGGCTTCGTCCCGGCCATCCCTGTTTTGATTCCGGGAGATTCCAAGGGTCAAGGCATGGATATCCGGCACAAAGCCGGGCATGACGTGCGTTGCCGCTCATTCGAGTCGCCCGCCCGAGCCGCCGATGTCGCCCGATCTCCTGTTCTGGCTTTCTCTTGTCCTGAAGATGGCCGTGACGGCGGGCTTCGTCATTGGCGCGGCGATGGTGGCGGAGCGCGCGGGCGCGGCCATCGGCGCAATCGTGGCGACGCTGCCGATCGCCGCCGGGCCGGCCTACGTTTTCGTCGCGCTCGATCATGACGCGGCGTTTATCTCGGCGAGCGCCATCGGCAGCATCGCGGCGCATGCGGCCACGGCCGTGTTCTCGCTGGTCTATGTGATCCTGGCGCAGCGCGGCGGCATGGTCGTCAGCGTCGGCGGCGCGGTGGTGGCGTGGTTCGTCGTCGCCTTCCTGCTGCGCCTGGTGGATTGGAGCTTCGCGACGGTTGTCGTCGTCAACCTCGCGCTGTTCTTTGCCTGCATCCCGATCACCAACCGTTACCGCCATGTGCCGATGCCGCCCATCGTGCGCAAATGGTACGACGTGGTGGTGCGGGCGTTCATGGTGGCGTGCCTGGTTGCCGCCGTGGTGGGCTTAAGCGGCCATGTCGGCCCCATCGTGACCGGCCTCCTGGCGGTCTATCCGATCGTGATGACCAGCCTGATGTTGATCTTTCATCCGCGCGTCGGGGGGCCTGCGACGGCCGCGCTGATCGCCAACACCATGTGGGGACTCGTGGGCTTCAGCGCCTGCCTGTTCACCGTGCATCTCGCTGTGGCGGCGTTCGGCACATGGATCGGGCTTGCGCTGTCGCTTCTGGTGTCGATTGTCTGGAATTTGATTTTGTGGTGGCTGCGAAGCCGCGCGCTGGCGCGACGAAAAGCCTGACGACGCCGCAACGCCCGCTCTCAGCCGGCCGGCGGCATCTGCTGCTTGAGCGCGTAAAGCGCCTCCAGCGCCTCGCGCGGCGATAGCTCATCGGGATGCAGCGCCGTCAACGCCGCGAGCAACCCATCGAGCGCGTGCCGGCGCGGATCGGGTGCGGCCGGCTTGGCGGGTGTGGCGAACAGCGGCAAGTCCTCGAAGCCGCGCGGCGTGGCGCGGTCCTCGGCCTCCAATGTGGCAAGCACCACCTTGGCGCGCTCGATCACGCTTGGCGGCAGGCCGGCGAGCTTCGCCACCTGGATGCCGTAGGATCGGTCGGCCGCGCCGGGCACGACCTCGTGCAGGAACACCACCTCGCCCTGCCATTCCTTTACCCGGACAGTGGCGTTGTGCAGGCGCGGCAGCTTTGGCGCCAGCGCCGTGAGCTCGTGGAAGTGGGTGGCGAACAGCGCGCGGCAGCGGTTGTTGTCGTGGAGATGTTCGATCGCGGCCCAGGCGATCGACAAGCCGTCGAAGGTCGCGGTGCCGCGCCCGATCTCGTCGAGGATCACCAGTGCGCGTTCGCCCGCTTGGTTCAGGATCGCGGCCGTCTCCACCATTTCGACCATGAATGTCGAGCGGCCGCGCGCCAGATCGTCGGCTGCGCCGACGCGCGAGAACAGCCGGTCCACGGCGCCGATCCGCGCCCGCTTCGCCGGCACGAAGCTGCCCATCTGCGCCAATACGACGATCAGCGCGTTTTGCCGCAGGAAGGTCGATTTGCCCGCCATGTTCGGCCCGGTGATGAGCCAGATGCGGCCGGCGGTGGCCTCGCCCGGCGGCGACAGGTCGCAATCGTTGGCGACGAAGGGATCGCTCAGCGCCTGTTCGACCACCGGATGACGGCCGCCCTCGATGGCGAAATCGAGCGAACGGTCGATCTCCGGGCGAACATAGGAACGCTCGACCGCGAGCGTGGCCAGCGCCGACGCCACATCGAGCAGCGCCAGCGCCTCGGCTGCGGCCTTGATGTCGTCGCGGGCCGCGATCACGGCGGCGCAGAGCCGGTCGAAAATCTCCAGTTCGAGATTGAGTGCGCGGTCGGCGGCGCCCGCGATCTTGGCCTCCAACTCGCCCAGCTCCGTGGTGGTGAAGCGCACTTGCCCGGCGAGCGTCTGGCGATGGATGAAGGTTGCGTTGAGCGGCGCGCTCATCAGCTTGTCGCCGTGCTGCGCGGTGACATCGACGAAATAGCCGAGCACGTTGTTGTGCTTGATCTTGAGCGACTTGACGCCGGTTTCGTCGGCGTAGCGGGCCTGCAATCCGGCGATCACCTTCCGCGATTCGTCGCGCAGCGCGCGCGATTCGTCGAGCGCGGGCTGATAGCCGTCGCGCACGAAGCCGCCGTCTCGTTTGACCAGCGGCAGATCGTCTGCGAGGGCTTGGCTCAATTCCGTTGCGAGCGCCGGCTTGGCGCGGCGCAGCGCTGCAATGGCGTCGGCGATCTCGGCGGGCAGGGCGGCGCTGGTGGCGAGGCGTGCGGCAAGCTGATCCGCAGCCAGGATACCGTCGCGTATGGCCGCAAGGTCGCGCGGACCGCCGCGCCCGACCACGAGTCGCGACAGCGCACGCGACAGGTCCGGCGCGGCGTTGAGAAGCGCACGGATGTCCTGCCGCCCCAGGGCGTCGTTCACCAGGGCTTCGACGGCGTCGAGCCGTCGGGTGACGGCGGCGGGATCGGTCAACGGCGCGGCCAGCCGCTGCGCCAGAAGTCGCGAACCGGCGGCGGTCACCGTGCGGTCGATGGCGGCGAGCAGCGAGCCGCGGCGCTCGCCGCCGAGCGTGCGCACCAGCTCGAGGTTGGCGCGCGTCGCCTGGTCGATGGCGAGCGTCGCGCCTTGGGGTTCGCGCACCGGCGGCGACAGCGGCGGGCGCTTGCCAAGCTGCGTGCGCTCCACGTAGGTGACGCAAGCCGCCGCGGCATTGAGCTCGAGGCGCGTCAGCGTGCCGAAGGCTTCGGTGGTGGCGACGGCGAAATAGTCCGACAGCCGACGCTCGGCGGTCGCGCCGTCGAACACGTCGCGCGCGACCGGCGTCACCGCGGGAAGGCTGCGCCAATACGGTGCAAGGTCGGTGTCGCCGTAGAGCGCATCGGATACGACGATCTCGCTTGGTTCCAGCCGGGCGACTTCAGCCGGAAGCCCGGCGCGATCGCATTCGGCGATGCGGAATTCGCCGGTCGAAATGTCGATCCAGGCCAACGCAAAACGACTGTCGCCGTCGCCGGATGAGCCGCGAGCGCGGGCGATGGCGAGGAGATAGTTGTTGCGGCGCGCGTCGAGCAGCGTGTCCTCGGTCAGCGTGCCGGGTGTCACCAAGCGGATGACATCGCGCCGGACCACGCTCTTGGAGCCGCGCTTGCGTGCCTCGGCCGGGTCTTCGAGCTGTTCGCACACGGCGACGCGATGGCCGAGCGCAATCAGGCGATGCAGGTATTCGTCCGCCCGGTGCACCGGCACGCCGCACATCGGAATATCGCGGCCCAGATGCTTGCCGCGCTTGGTCAGCACGATGCCGAGCGCCCGGCTCGCCGTTTCGGCGTCGTCGAAGAACAGCTCGTAGAAGTCGCCCATCCGGTAGAACAACAGGCTGTCCGGGTTGGCGGCCTTGATCTCGATATACTGCTCCATCACCGGCGAGGGGCGCGCGGCGGGTTCCGACGGCGGGTCTTCGTTGAGGTGAGAGGGGCGGGGAGCGTCCATGCGGCGGACGCTAGCAGATGGCGGCGCCCGGTTCACGGTCCGCAGCCGTCAACTCACACAACTCACAAATGAAAACGCCGAGCGCGAGGCCCGGCGTTTTATTCTGTTCTCGATCCGCCTGGCGTCCGGCCCGATCGGCGGGATCGCGGCGGAATGGCCGATAACCCCGATCAGGTCAGCTTGCGGCCGACGAGCTTTTCCAGGTTGCCGTGCATGATCGCCTTGCGCTTGGCGTTCGACATGTCGATGCTGTCGAGGATACGCAGCGTCTCGCGGATGTAGAACGTGCCCTTCTCCGGGTCGAATGGGCAGTCGGAAGCGAACACGATCTTCTCGGTCGGATAGAAGGCAAGGCCGCATTCGGTCGCCGGCTTGCCGCCGAACACCGCGGTGTCGGTGTAGAAGCTCTCCTTGAAATAATTGAGCGGCCGCTTCTTCTTCAGCGACTTCTTGACCTTCGTCAGGTCTTCATCCGAGGTCCGCGCACCCATTTGATCCCAGCCGTAGCCGATACGGCCTTCCAGCATCGGCACGATGCCGCCGAAGTGGTGGGTGATGATCTTCAGGTCCGGGTTCTTGTCCATGATGCCGGAGAACACCAGCCGCGACATCGCGGCGGCGGTTTCATAGGACCAGCCCAGCGCCCACCACATTTCGTATTTCGACTTCGGCTCGCCGACGTAATCGGCAAACCGCGCGCTGCGGGAGGGATGCATCCAGACCGGGGTCTTGGTCTTGTTCATCGCCCGCCAGAACGGCGCGAACTTCCGATCGTCGAGCGGCTTGCCGGCGACGTTGGTGTAGATCTGCACGCCGAGCGCGCCCATCTTCATCGCCCGCTTCGCCTCGCGCACGCCGACATCGGGGGCCGACATCGGAGCCTGCGCCACCCAGCCGGGGAAGTGGTCGGGATACTTCGCGCACAGCTCGGCGAAGCCGTCGTTGACGATCTTGGCGTACTCCTCGGCCTGCCGTCCGTTCTTCGTCATCATCTCGAAGGGCGGCATCGGGTAGGACAGGATCTGGCTGTAATCCTTAAACTTATCGACGACCTTCAAACGCTTCTTGACGTCGTAGATGCTCGGCACGCCCATCATGCGCTTGCCGATGTCGCGGTGCTCCCCCGACGACATCACCTCTTTATAGAAGCGTGTCGGGATGAAATGAGTGTAGGCGTCAACTCGCATCATGTCAGCGATCCTCCCAATGCTGCCGCTTGTTTATAACGGCGGCGCGATTTGTCGAGTGTTTCCTTGCGAATGAGGGTCGCGCCGCGCCCTTCAGTGGCCGGGAGCGGCGCGGAATTGAGGTGGGGTGGGGGCCTTGCTCAGGGCGGGCAGACGACGTTGAGCAGCGCCTGGCGCTTCTCCTTGAGCACTACGTCGCGCGCGCGGGCGAGCGCGGCGGGCAGCTCGGAGGCCTTCTCCACGCGCTCGCCATGTCCGCCCTGGGCCCGCGCCGCTTCTTCGAACGAGGGGCTCGGCGACAGGTCGGCCATGAAGCGGCCGCCGGTCTCGCCGGCGACGCCGTCCTTGAACATCGACATCGTCGCTCCGCGCACCGCGCCGTAGAGGCTGTTGTTGAACACGATGGTCAGGATCGGCAGCTTGTAAACGTCGGACACCCAGTGGGCGACCATCGGGTTGGCGAACATATAGGCGCCGTCGCCCAGCGTCGCGACCACGAGCTTGTCGGGCGACGCGAGCTTGGCGCCGAGGGCTGCGCCGAAGCCCCAGCCCAATCCCGCGGCGGCGCTGAGGCCGTAGAAGGTGTTGGGTTTCTCGCGTGGGCAGTGTTCCTGCATCATCGAATATTCGTTGAAGATGACCGCGTCCTCGCCCACCGTCTCGCCGATCAAGCGGCTGAGATAGGCGAAGGTGATCTTGTCGCCGGCCGGCACGGCGGAGGCCTTGGCGGCGGCTTCCCGGCGCTTGCGGTTGAACTCGGCGGCGCGGGTGCGCCGCGCGGCAATCCGCGCCTCGGGAATGGTGTGCTTGCCCAGGGCCTGCTCCAGCATCGTCAGCGCGCTCGCCGTGTTGGAGGTGATGGCAAGATCGCTCGGGAAGCTGCGCATCGGGTAGCGGGACCATGCCGGGTCTTCGCCGATGGTGGCAAAGCGGCAGTCCGCGCGCGGCGGCTGCTCGCTCGGAATCCACGGCACGTCGGCGTCGAGCACGATCGCAAGGTCGGCCTCCTGGATCAGCCCTTCCGGGTCGAAGCCCATGTGCATCGGATGGCTGGTCGGCAGACACACCTGCCGCTGCCGCTGTGTCACCACCGGAATGGCGTAACGCTCGGCGATGCGCGACAGCGGCGGCAGCGCGTCGGCGCCGCTCACCGTGGTGATGATGAGCGGCTTCTCGGCTGCCGCGATCCAGCCGGCCAGGGTTTCGATCAGCTTGGGATCGGCGTGCGGCACCGCGGGAACGCTGCGCGGCTTCACCGGCCCGATCGGCTCGGACAGAGGCGCGGAAAGCGGCTCGCGCGGCAGCGACAGGTAGACCGGCGCACGCGGGCTCGTCATGGTGATCTCGCAGGCGCGCGACACCACGTCGGTGATCTGGTCCGGCATGCGCAGCTCGTAGTCCCACTTGACCACCTCGCGCAGCATCGCGTTCTGGTCGAACATCTCCTGGCCCCAGTGGATGTAGCGGTTGCGGCCGCCGAATGTGCCCTTCTCGGTGATCGGCGTGCGGCCGGCGGCCAGGATCAGCGGAACGTTGTCGCGGCTGAGATTGATGACGTTGGCGATGGCGTTGGCGGTGCCGACGTTGACGTGCAGCATCACCGCCTGCGGTCGCCCGGTCTGGGTGTAGACGCCATGCGCCATCGCGACCGCGATGCATTCGTGCGGAATGACGATCGGCGTCGGCACCTTGGCGTTCGACTTCTTGGCGCGGCTGAAGGCTTCGACGACCGGCGGGAAATCGGTTCCCGGATTGGCGAAGAAGTAGTCCACGCCGTGGTCGGCGAGCGCCCGCAGGAATGCTTCGCCTGCGATAGGCGCGCGTTCTTTCGAACTGGCTTGGTGCGCAGTCGATTGTGTCATGATGGTCGCGATCCTCGTGTTGACAGGCGGTGGACCGGATCATAGCGGGCAGTTGCCCCGCAATGCCACCCGTCCAAGGCGGCGAAAATGGCCGCAGAAGTCGATTGGGAAATCCTCCCTGGATTCACCGGATAAGTTGGTTTATGGCTTCGCTCCCGGCTCGACATAAAGCTATGGCCTCGGTCCTCGACGATTGCGCATGCGAACCGGGGCGGTTGCAGGCCGATCATCCCGGTTCGGTTGTTGTTGCGGAATCCTCGTCGGAGTGGACGGTGAAGGTCGAAAGCGTCACGTCAGCCAAAACGTCCGAGGGATCGAAGCCATCGCCCGATCCCGGCTCGCTGCACAAGAAGATGATGCAGCTTCTGTCGAGCCTTTGGGTCACCCATGCCATTGGAACCTTCGCGCGGCTCGGCTTGGCCGATGCCTTGGAGGCCGGCGCCGACACTGCGGAAGCGATCGCGACGCCTCGCGGGTTGATTGCGGACCGGGTGTATCGCCTGCTGCGTGCGCTCTCGACGTGCGGCATCGTGGTCGAGAGCGCGGGGCGGCGCTTTGCGCTGACGCCGCTGGGGCGGTTGTTGACCTCGGACGCGCCGCACTCGATGCGCGCCTCGGCGTCGCTCATGACCGACTATCATGCCGACATCTGGGCTCATCTCGACGGCGCGTTGAAGGGCGGCGTGGCGTTCGAGACGCTCAACGGCCAGCCGCTGTTCTCTTGGCTCGCGGCTCATCCGCAGGAAGCCGCGCGCTTTCAGCGCATGATGGTCGAGGTGCACTCGCCCGAAACGCCGGCCATCGTTGCCGCTTACGATTTCTCGCAGTTCTCGACCGTCGTCGATGTCGGCGGCGGACACGGCATGCTGCTGTCGGCGATCCTTGCGGCCTATCCGAACGTGCGGGGAACGCTGTTCGATCTGCAGGAGGGCGTGGACGCCGCTCAGCGTGGCGCCGGCGGGCCGTTGCCGGGCGTGACCTTCGTGGCCGGCAACGTGTTCGAGTCGATGCCCGAGGGCGCCGACGCCTATCTGTTCCGGCATCTGCTCCACGATTACGACGACGGCGATTGCCTGCGGATGCTGGCCAACGTCCGCCGCGCCATGAAGCCGGACTCTCGTGTGCTGGTGCTGGAAAAGACGGTGCCGACCGACGACACGCCAAGCCCCGGCCGTTGGCTCGACCTGCACGTCATGCTCCTGACCGGCGGCCGCGAGCGCACTGCGCCGGAATACGATGCGCTGTTCGCCAAGGCCGGACTGCGGCTCAATCGCGTGTTGCCGACCGCGCATCCGGCGGTCGAAATCATCGAAGCCGTTGCCGCCGACGCGCGGCAGTCGTAAGCGGACGTCCATGAACGCAGTCGAGTATTGCCTGCTGCACGGGCTGAAGGTCGCGGGAGCCGAGCATCCCGCGTTGCTGAGCGCGGGCGAAACGTTGAGCTACGGGGCGCTTGCCGCGCGCGTCAGCCAGTTTGCCGCGGGCCTGCGCGATGTCGGCGTGCGTCCGGGCGACCGTGTCGGCATGCTGATGCTCGACACGCCGGATATCATCGCCATGCATCTGGCGGCGATGGCCGCGGGCGGTGTCGCGGTGGCAATGTCGAGCCGTGCCAGCCCCGAGGAATTGCGGCAAATCCTTTCCATCGTGCGGCCTGCCGTCGTCGCGATCGACGAGCCATTCGCCGAGAGCGCCGGCGATGCGCTCGCGGCGGTTTCGCCGCAGACCAAGCTGATCCGTCGCGACCGCGAGCTTGCCGCGTGGAAGGCGGCGCCTGCCACGCCGCTGACCCCGGTGCCGCGCGCACCGGGCGATCCGGCGTTCTGGGTGATGACGTCGGGCACCACCGGCGTGCCCAAGGCGGTCGAGCACCATCATCGCAACGTCGGCATTTGCGCCCGCTATTACGACGAGGTGTTGGGCTGCACCAAGGACGACCGGCTGTTCGCCACGTCGCGCTTCCACTTCGCCTATGCCATCGGCAACATGTTCGCGGCGCTGCGCATGGGTGCGGGCAACATCCTGCTCGAGCATTGGGCGACCGAGGCGAGCGTCGCCGAGACGGTCGAGCGGTTCAAGCCGACGGTGCTGCTCAGCGTGCCCGCCGTGTATCACCGGCTGCTGGAGGCGGGGCTTGCTTCGACCGCGCCGTTCCGCACGCTCCGCTACTACGTTTCGGCCGGCGAGCGGATGCCGCCGCAAATCTGGAACGCCTGGGAAACCGCCGGCGGCTATCCCATCCTTGACGGGCTCGGCTGTTCGGAACTGGTCTACATGGTGATCGGCAACACACCCACGCGCCGCAAGCCGGGCTCCTCGGGCGTCGCCATGCCGGGTGTGGCGTTGCGCATCGTCGATGAGGATGGCGCCGAGATCACCGCGCCGGATACGCCGGGGCGGCTGGAGGTGCGGATGTCGTCGGTCTGCGAGGGCTATCGCTCGGCATCGGACGGTGCCGGCACGCCGCCGCAACGTCCCCAGGATCGCTTCCGGCCGGACGGATGGTTTGCCACCGGCGACGAATATCTGCGTGACGCCGACGGCTTCTATCATCATCGCGGCCGCAGCGGCGACATGCTGCGGGTGTCGGGATTGTGGGTGTCTCCGGCGGAGATCGAGGATTCGCTCGCGGGCATTCCCTCGATCCTGGAAAGCGCCGCCGTGCTCGGCCAGAACGCCATCGGTCTTGCCGAGATTGTGCTTTACGTCGTGCCGGCGCCCGGCGTCGATGGCGCGGTGGCGATGGCTGCGGCACGCGAGCGCCTGGCGCAGGTGCTGCCGGGCTACAAGCGGCCGCGTCGGTTCGAGGCGGTTGCCGATCTTCCGCGTACCGCCACCGGCAAGGTGCAGCGTCATAAGCTGCGCGAGCGGCTGCGAAGCAAAGCCTGATCGCGATGATCCGCCGGCGGCACGTTCTCTATGTCGAAGGCTACGATCCGCAAGGCGCGGAGGGTTATCACAACCTGTTCAGCCGCTCGTTCCGCCGCCTTCTCAAAAATTGGCCGTTGCGGACCAAAGTGAGCGAATTGCAGATCGATTCCGACGATTTCGCTCACTGGACCATCGAGGCAGCGGGACCGAACTGGGAAGTTTCGACGCGGTACGATTTTCTCCGTCAGGAGCAGATGATCCGCGCCAATATGGCCGAGCCGCTGATCCGGCAGGTGCCGCGCGCGCTCCGCTGGATGCTGAACTACCTGTTCACCGGCACGCTGTTCCGGGTCTATCGCGCTTCGCATCAATACGGACTGGCGCTGACCTATTTTCAACTCCTGCTGCTGCTGTGGCTCGGCGCGTCCGCTGTCGGCGGCTGGCTTGCCGCATGGGCCGCGATGCGTTTGCTCGGCGCATCGTGGATCGTTGCGGCGGTGATCGGTGTTCTCGGTGCCATCGGCGCGTTCGGGCTGCTGCGCCCATTCGCGGACAAGCTGTTCGTTGTGCAGATCAACAGCCACTGGCCCTACCTTCTCGACTACGCGAGGGGCAACAAGCCATCCTGCTGGGATCGTTGCATCGAGGCTGGCGCGCATCGGCTGGTCGAAATCGCCAAGGCCGGCGAGGTGGACGAAGTCGTCGTGGTCGGCCATAGCGGCGGCGGCGTCACCGCGCCAGCCGTGGTCGAACGCGCGCTGGAGCTGGATCCCGATCTCGGTCGCCATGGGCCGCGCGTCGTGCTGCTGACGCCGGGCTCGCTGATGCCCGGCATCGGTTTGCATCGCGCCGCGAGCCGAGTGCGCAAGACCACCGCGCGCATCGCGGTCGAGCCGTCGATCCTGTGGATCGATGCGCAGGCGCGCGCCGACGTGCTCAACTTCTATAACTTCGACCCCGTGACGGGGTTGGGCATCGACGTCGGTCCGCAACGCTGCAATCCGTTGATCTGGCTCGTGCGGTTGCGCGACATGCTGGCGCCTGAGTTCTACAACAAGCTGCGCTGGAATCTGTTTCGCATGCACTATCAGTTCATTATGGCGAACGACATGCGCGCGCCTTACGAATATATGATGCTGGTGTGCGGTCCGGTGCCGGTCGAGGAATGGGCGCGGGGCGGTTTCGACACGCTGAAGCGCTTCGCCGAAGACGCGAGCTACCGCGAGAATACGGCCGTTCAGGCCGGGTGATTGCGTCCGATGCCGCGGACCAGCCGCAAGACGAGGCCGCGAGGTAGAAGCCTCGGCAACAGCGTCGCGGCCTTGTTGGCCGACCCCGGCACCACGACGCGCCGCCCGCGCATCAACCCGTCGTAACCTTCGCGCGCAACACGCTCGGCAGAGCGGTGGAGAATGCGCGGAAACGTGCCGTCGGGTACCTTGGCGGCTGCGATGAAATCGGTATCGACCGGGCCGGGGCAGAGCGCGGTGACGCGGATGCCGCGCGGTGCAAGCTCACGATGCAAGGCTTCGCTGAACGAAAGCACGTAAGCCTTGGTGGCGTGATAGACCGCCATCTCCGGTCCGGGCATGAAGCTTGCGACCGATCCGACGTTGAGGATGCCGCCCTTGTGCCGGGCGAGGCTTTCGATAAAGCGCAGCGACAGGTCGGTCAGCGCGCGGGCGTTGAGGTCGATCATCGCCAGTTGCCGTTCGCGGTCGAGACTCGCGGCACGGCCGAACAGGCCGAAGCCGGCGTTGTTGACGAGATATTGCGGTTCGAGGCCCGCGTCGCGCAGATCGTCCTCGATCTGCGCCGCCGCATCGCGTTCGCCGAGGTCGATGGCGATGACGTGCGGCCGTATACGGCCGCGCTCCTCGATGGCGTCGGCCAGCGCCTTGAGTCGCGGCGCACGCCGCGCCGCGAGCGCAACGGCATGGCCGTTGTCGGCGAAGACCTCGGCCAACGCCGCGCCGATGCCGGCCGATGCGCCGGTGATCAGCGTGACGGGTTTCAGGTTTGGCGCGACATTCGGCATGGCTTCAACGCTCCCGGTCGTCTGCTCTACGGTCCGGCGAATTTGGCGATGACATCCCTGGGCACGGGCTTCGCCTTCATTTTCTCCGGGTTGACCGGGTCGCGCTCCACCCAGACACGGGTATCGAAGCATTCGACGCACAATGCGCCGTCGAGCGTGAGGCGGTGCTGGATGTCAAAGCTGGAGCGGCGGAATTCGGCGACCTTGGTTTCGATCACCACGTCGTCGCCGTATTTGGTCGGCTTGAAAAAGCGGGCGCGGGTATCGACCATCGGATAGCCCTGGATGCCGTAGTGCCGGGTGAACTGGTGCTTGGTCATGCCGAGCGCCTTGGAAAACAGCGCCGTGGTGCAGCTATCGAACAGCGCGAAATAGCGCGGGTAGAACACGATTCCCGCCGGGTCGCAGTCGCCCCACTCGATCCGCGTTTCCCGCGTGTAGGTCAGCATGCCGTGTCTTCCCGTTGCTCCGCGCGGCGCCTTGCGAGGTCACGCCTTGCAAGTCATGGGGAGTCCGTCCCGGCGGGTCAAGCGGGGACTGCGCGTGCGCGCTCCGAACGGTCGCCCGCGGGTTGTTTGACCCCGCCTGGGCTCGCACCTAAATTCGCGGCGACCGCCGAGCGCCCGCGCGGCGGAATTGTCCGGGACTTTTCGCGCTGCGAGAAAGCCCAAGGAGTGGCTTGATGCCCGAAGCGTTTCTTTGCGATGCCGTCCGTACGCCGATCGGCCGCTATGGCGGCAGCCTTGCCAAGGTGCGCGCCGACGACCTCGCGGTGGTTCCGATCAAGGCGTTGATGAAGCGGCATCCGCAGCTCGACTGGGCCGCGCTCGACGAGGTTTTTCTCGGCTGCGCCAACCAGGCCGGCGAGGATAACCGCAATGTCGCCCGCATGGCGGTGCTGCTGGCGGGGCTGCCGGATTCCGTGCCGGGCGTGACCGTTAACCGCCTATGTTCGTCGGGACTCAATGCCGTGGGGCTTGCCGCGCAGGCGATTCGCGCCGGCGAAATCGACTTCGCAATGGCGGGAGGCGTCGAGTCGATGACGCGCGCGCCGTTGGTCATGGGCAAGGCCGAGGCGCCGTTCCAGCGCGGCGCCACCATCGAGGACACCACCATCGGCTGGCGCTTCGTCAATCCGCTGTTGAAGCAGCAATACGGCGTTGATGCGATGCCGGAGACGGCGGAGAACGTCGCCGAGGATTATCAGGTGGCGCGCAACGACCAGGACGCCTTCGCGTTGCGCTCGCAGCAGCGCGCCGCCAAGGCCCAGGCGTCGGGATTTTTCGCTGAGGAAATCGAGCCGGTCACGGTGCCAGGCGGCAAGGCCGGCCCGATCACCGTCGCCAAGGACGAGCATCCGCGCCCCGACACGACGATGGAGGGCCTCGCCAAGCTCAAGCCGTTCGTTCGCCAGCCTGGCACGATCACCGCCGGCAACGCTTCCGGCGTCAACGACGGCGCCGCCGCCATGCTGGTCGCCTCGGAGGCCGCCATCAAGAAACACGGCTTGACGCCCACCGCCCGCATCGTCGGCATGGCGTCCGCCGGCGTGCCGCCGCGGGTGATGGGCATCGGCCCGGTTCCGGCAACGCGGAAGCTGATGGCGCGCTACGGCCTGAAGATCGGCGATTTCGACGTGATCGAGCTCAACGAGGCGTTTGCCTCGCAGTCGTTGGCGTGCTTGCGCCAGCTCGGTCTTCCCGACGACGCCGAGCATGTGAATCCCAACGGCGGCGCCATCGCGCTTGGCCATCCGCTCGGCATGTCAGGCGCGCGGATTGCGCTGACGGCAGCGCACCAACTGGTCAGGCAGGGCGGCAGGCGGGCGCTGGCCAGCATGTGCGTGGGTGTTGGCCAGGGCGTGTCGCTGGCGCTGGAACGGGTGTAGGACTTTGCCTATCGTTCCGGGACGGCGTGGCGTGCCCGAATGACGATGAAGAAAGTGGAGAATCCAACGTGCCGATGAGTGCCGGATACATTCCGTTTCATCCCAACCCGTCGAAGCCCAAGTACAAGCCGCCGGCGGGTGCGGTCGATGCGCATTGCCATGTGTTCGGCCCGGAGGCGGTGTTTCCGTTTGCGCCCAAGCGCAAGTACACGCCCTGCGACGCGCCCAAGGAGACGCTGTTCCAGCGCCGCGATTTTCTCGGCTTCGACAAGAACGTGATTGTGCAGGCGACTTGCCACGACACCGACAACCGGGCGCTGGTGGATGCGCTTAAGGCCGCGGGCGACAAGGCGCGCGGCGTGGCCTTCGTCGGCGAGGAGATTACCGACGCCGAGTTGAAGGCGCTCGACGCCGCTGGCGTGAAGGGCGTGCGCTTCAATTTCATCAAGCGGCTGGTCGATTCCACGCCGAAGGAAGTGATGCAGCGGATCGCCGCCCGCATCGCGCCGCTTGGCTGGCATATCGTGGTCTATTTCGAGCACGCCGATCTCGACGAGATGGGGCCCTTCCTCAAGTCGCTGCCGACCACGTTGGTGTTCGACCACATGGCCTGTCCGAACGTGAAGGAGGGGGTGGACGGCAAGAACTTCCAGAACTGGCTCAAGGCGCTCGATGCCAACAAGACCTGGATCACCAAGGTGACCTGCCCGGAGCGGTTCACCCAGATCGGCCCGCCCTACGATGACGTGGTGCCGTTCGCCCGCGCCATCGTCGAGCGTTTCCCCGACCGCGTGATTTGGGGCACCGACTGGCCGCACCCGAACATGCCCAAGGAGGCCCCGGACGACGGCCTGCTGGTCGATATGATTCCGAAGATCGCACCGACCGCGGACCAACAGCGCATGCTGCTGGTCGACAACCCGATGAAGCTCTACTGGCGCTGATCGGCGGCGCAGCGCGCGGGCAAGCCCAGGCTTGCCCGCGTTGCGCTGGCAGCGCAAGGCTGTCCTGCACAATTGCGGCGCGCAACGCCATGCGAGCTTGATCTGGCTCAAGGACGGCGGTGGCGGGGCGTGTACCCAATATCGAAGGGCCGGCGTTGCAATGGCTCCGGACGGTGGATATATCCATTAATATCAGCCGTTTGGCAGGCTCATGGACCCGGCCGGAGGGAGAAAGCACCGATGGCGAGCGCAAAGACCAAGGTCGAGGAAAAAGAGTACGACGACATTCCGGGCACCTATGTGTTCGATGCCGATCGTTCGCGGCGTGGCTATCATCTCAACATGTTCTGCATGTCGCTGATGAAGGCCGAGAACCGCAAGGCGTTCAAGGATAACGAAGCGAAGTACCTCGACGAGCGATTCCCGCAGCTTACGTCCGAGCAGCGCGAGGCCGTCCTTAAGCGCCAGTACAACCGGATGCTGGAGCTGGGCGGCAACATCTATTTCACCGCCAAGCTGGGCGCGACCGACGGGCATCCGTTCCAGCATCTGGCCGCCGTCATGACCGGCGCAACCCAGCAGGAATACGCGGACCTGATGTTGCGCGGTGGCCGCCAAGTGGAAGGCAACCGCAGCCGCTCGGGCAAGTATGCCAAGGCCGGATCGAGCCTCGTGAAGGCCAGCAAGCCGAAACAGAAGGCCAGCAAGGGAAAGAAACGCCGTGGCTAGGATCATCGCAGGAGTGACGTCTTCGCATGTGCCGGCGATCGGCGCGGCGATCGACAATCACCGCACCAACGAGCCGTATTGGCAGCGGGTGTTCGAGGGGTTCGAGCGGTCGAAGGAGTGGATCGCCAAGGTCAAGCCGGATGTCTGCATCGTGGTCTACAACGATCACGCATCGGCGTTCTCCGTCGAGATGATTCCGACCTTCGCGCTCGGCACCGCCGCCGAGTTTCCGATCGCCGACGAAGGCTGGGGTCCCCGCCCGGTCCCGGTGGTCAAGGGGGACCCGGAACTGGCCTCGCATATTGCGCAGTCGGTCATCCTCGACGAATTCGACCTGACGCTCTGCAACAAGATGGAGGTCGATCACGGCCTCACCGTGCCGCTCAATTTGATGTTCGGCTCGCCGAAGGAATGGCCGTGCCCGATCATCCCGCTTGCGGTCAACGTGGTGCAGTTCCCGCCACCGACCGCGAACCGCTGCTACAATCTCGGCAGGGCGATCAAGAGGGCGGTCGAATCCTACCCCAAGGACCTGAAGGTGGTGATCTTCGGCACCGGCGGTATGTCGCACCAGATCAGCGGCCCGCGCGCGGGACTCATCAACAGCAAGTTCGACCACGCCTTCCTCGACAGTCTCACCAAGGATCCGAAGAAGCTTACCAAGCTCACGCACCTGGAATTGATGCGCGAGGCGGGTGCCGAGGGCGTCGAGATGGTGATGTGGCTCATCATGCGCGGCGCACTCGATGAGAAGGTCGACGAGGTCTATCGGTTCTACACCGTGCCGGCCTCCAACACCGCGGTCGGGCACATCATCCTGGAGAACCGCGTCAAGAGCGCGCGGAGGCCGGCGGCAAAGCCGGCTGCGGCTCGCGGGAGGAAGGCCGTGTCCCGAAAGGCCGCGCCACGGCTCAAGCGCGCCGCCGCACGCCAGAAGGTCGATCGCGTCCGCGGCTAGGTTGATGCTGTCGGCTCGCATTGTGCTACACATTCGTCATGGTCGGGCTCGCCCCGGCCATCTCCCGTCGCGGTTTGCTTCAGGGTGAAGACGGGATGCCCGGCACAGGCTTGCTCAGGCCGGCCAACGCCGGTCCGGCGGGCTGGATTCGGCGGCCGGGTATGAGGGCTACGAGACATCACATCAAAGAGGGTCACCATGAAAATTTGCGTCGCCGGTCAGGGCGCCTTTGGCCAGAAGCATCTCGATGCGTTGAAGCGCATTCCGGGCGTTGAAGTCGTCTCGCTGGTCGGCGGCAATCAGGATTCGACCGCGGCGATCGCCAAGAAATACAATGTGCCGCACTTTACCGGCGACTTGAACGAGGGCATCAAGCGCGCCGACGCGGTGATCCTGACCACGCCGACCAAATTGCACTTCCGCCAGGCCGAGCAGGTGATGCGCGCGGGCAAGCATGTGCTGGTCGAAATCCCGATCACCGATAGCGTCGAGGACGCCGAGAAGCTGGTGAAGATTGCCGAGGAGACCGGCGTCACCGCGATGGGCGGCCATGTCCGTCGCTTCAACCCGAGCCATCAGTACGTTCACAAGAAGATCAGGGCCGGCGAGCTGAAGATCCAGCAGATGGACGTGCAGACCTATTTCTTCCGCCGCAAGAACATCAACGCCGCCGGCAACCCGCGGAGTTGGACGGATCATCTTCTGTGGCACCATGCGGCGCACACCATCGACCTGTTCCAATATCAGGCCGGCGAGACGATTTCCGATTGCTATGCGGTCCAGGGCCCGATCCACAAGGAGCTGAACATCGCGATGGACATGGGCATCGTCGCCAAGACGCCGTCCGGCGCGGTGCTGACGCTGTCGCTGTCGTTCAACAACGACGGGCCGATCGGATCGTTCTTCCGCTACATCTGCGACAACGGCACCTACAAGGCCTATTACGACGATCTCGCCGACGGCAAGGACAACAAGATCGACCTCTCCAAGGTCGATGTGTCGATGGACGGCATCGAGCTCGAGGATCGCGAATTCATCGACGCGATCCAGAAGAAGCGCGAGCCGAACGGCAGCCTGCGGCAGGTGCTGCCGTGCATGCAGGTGCTCGGCAAGCTCGAGCAGATCATCGATCCGCAGCGCAAGGCGCACGCATAAGGACGAGCGGCTCCTGTCCTGTGCCTTGGACGCAGCGCGTAGGAGCGGCGCGCTGCGGTCCGGGGGGGCGCGGGCCTCCGGTTGCGGATGGAACGGCGAAGGATATTGGATTTCGCAGCCTTGCGTCCGCCGCGGAGATTGTTGAGCGCATGACCGAGGCAGGTCCCTACGCCCCCGAACTGGTGGTGGACCGTTGGTTCAACACCCCGCAGCCGCTCACGCTGGCGGCGCTGCGCGGCCGCGTCGTGCTGCTCCATGCGTTCCAGATGCTGTGCCCAGGCTGCGTCGCGACAGGCACACCGCAGGCCGAAAAGGCACACCGGATCTTTGGGCCGAGCGACCTGCAGGTGATCGGCCTTCATACGGTGTTCGAGCATCACGCGGCGATGACGCCGGTGGCGCTCGAGGCGTTCATTCACGAATATCGTCTGACGTTTCCGATTGCGGTCGATCGGCCGGGCGATCCGGGGCCGATCCCCATGACGATGGCAGCGTATCAAATGCAAGGCACGCCGACCGCGATCATCATCGGTCGCGATGGGCGCATTGCGTTTCAAGGTTTTGGAGCCGAGGACGACATGGCGCTTGGCGCGCGCATCGCCGCGGCTTTGGCAATGCGCCATTCATCGTAACGCGCCGTCACCGCACCGGGGCGATCCTCAGTGTGCCTCGTCCCAATTGTGGGCGGCGCGAGCCTCGACCGACAACGGGACAGACAACGACACCGCCGGCATCGGCGCTTGTTCCATGATGCGCTTGATCACGGGGAGCGTCTTGTCGACCTCGCCTTCCGGGACTTCGAAGATCAACTCGTCGTGCACCTGCAGCAGCATCTTGGCGTTGAGCCGGGCCTTCGCCAGCGCCGGCTCGATGCGGATCATGGCGCGGCGGATGATGTCGGCGGCGGTGCCTTGCAGACGGGCGTTGATCGCCGCGCGCTCGTTGAAGGCGCGCAGCGACGGGTTGGACGCCGCGATGTCGGGATAGTGGCACTTGCGCCCGAACAGCGTGAGCACGTAACCGTTCTTTTTGGCAAACGCCTTGGTTTCTTCCATGTAGTCGCGGATGCCGGGGAAGCGCTCGAAATATTTCTTGATGTAAGCCCCGGCCTCCTCGCGCGGGATGCCGAGCTGGTTGGCGAGGCCGAACGCCGAGATGCCGTAGATGATGCCGAAATTGATCGCCTTGGCGCGGCGCCGGATTTCGCCCGTCATGTCCTTCATCGGCACGCCGAACATTTCCGACGCCGTCATGGCGTGAATGTCGAGGCTGTCGCGGAACGCCTTCTTCAGCGCGGCGATGTCGGCGATCTCGGCAAGCAGCCGCAGTTCGATCTGCGAATAGTCCGCGGACACGAGCTTGGTGCCGGGAGCCGCGACGAAGGCACGGCGGATCTTGCGGCCTTCTTCGGTCCGCACCGGAATGTTCTGCAGGTTCGGGTCCGATGACGACAGCCGCCCGGTGGTCGTGGCCGCGAGCGCGTAGCAAGTGTGGACGCGGTGCGTCTCGGCGTTGACGAAGCCCGGCAGCGCGTCGGTGTAGGTCGAGCGCAACTTCGACACCTGCCGCCAGTCGAGGATTTTCTGCGGCAGCTCATGGCCCTGCTCGGCGAGGTCCTCCAGCACCTTCGCCCCGGTCGCCCATTGGCCGGTCTTGGTTTTCGTTCCGCCGGGCAGGCGCATGCTGCCGAACAGCACATCGCCGAGCTGCTTGGGGCTGCCGGGGTTGAGCGGCTGGCCCGCGAGCTTGGCGATCTCGTCCTCGAGCGCGCCTTGCTTCTGCGCGAATTCGCCCGAAAGGCGCGACAGCACCTGCCGGTCGATGGCGATGCCGCGGCCCTCCATGCGCGCCAGCACCGGCACCAGCGGCCGCTCCAGCGTCTCGTAGACGGTCGTGACCTGCTCGGCCGGCAGCCGCGCCTTGAGCGCTTTCCACAGCCGCAGCGTGACGTCGGCATCCTCGGCGGCGTATTCGCTCGCCTTTTCGATCGGCACGCAATCGAAGCTCACCCGTGATTTGCCGGAGCCGGCAACGTGCTCGAAATGGATCGTTTCGTGGCCGAGCCAACGCTGCGCCAGATCGTCCATGCCGTGATTGCCGCGCCCGGCGTCAAGCACGTAGGACATCAGCATGGTGTCATCGTAGGGATGGATTTCGATGCCGCGGCGGGCGAACACCAGCCAGTCGTATTTCAGATCGTGCCCGACCTTGAGGATGCTTGGATCCTCCAGCACCGCTTTGATAACGGCGAGCGCATCCCTCTCGGGAATCTGATCGGGACAGAGCTTGGGCTCCGGCGCGAACAGGTCGGTGCCGGCGTGGGCGCGGCCCTCGCGATGGCCGACCGGCACATAGCAGGCCTCGTTGTCGTCCACCGCGAGCGAGAAACCGCACAGGTGCGCCACCATCGGGTCGAGGCTCGTCGTCTCCGTGTCGACGGCGATGACGCCCACGTCCTTCGCGCGCAGCGCCCAGGCTTTGAGCCGGTCGAGCGTGCGAACGGTTTCATATTGACCGCGGTCTATCTTCTTGGATTTCTCTGCGGCCGCATGTGTGGCCGCAAGCGTCGCGGGATCGAAGCTCACGTCGCCTGCCGCTGCCCCGTTTGTCTTTCCGGTCTTGGGCGCCGCAGGAGCTGCCGGGAACAAGTCGCCGGTGGTTCCACCCGGCGCACTTTGCGCTTTTGCGGTGTGTGGCGTGTCCGACGTCAGCCGCGCGTCGGCTTCGATCTCGTTTGCCTCGATGCCGGACTTCTCCGCGACGCGGCGGGTGAGCGTGTTGAACTCCATCGCCTTGAGGAAGGCGACGAGGTGCTTGTAGTCCGGTTCATGGACCGCGAGGTCTTCCACCGGTACGTCGAGCGCGACGTTCTGGTCGAGCGTCACCAGCCGTTTCGACACACGCGCGAGTTCGGCGTTATCGATCAACGTTTGCCGGCGCTTCTCCTGCTTGATCTCGGAAGCGCGTGCGAGGAGAGTCTCGAGATCGCCGTATTCGGCGATGAGTTGCGCCGCCGTTTTGACGCCGATGCCCGGCACGCCCGGCACGTTGTCGGTGGAGTCGCCGATCAGCGCCTGGACCTCGATCACCTTCTCCGGCGGTACGCCGAATTTCTCGATCACCTCGGGAATGCCGATCCGCTTGTCCTTCATGGTGTCGTACATGATGACGCAGTCGTTGACGAGCTGCATCAGGTCCTTGTCGGACGACACGATGGTGCAGGTGGCCTGCGCCTCGCAGGCAATGCGGGTGTAGGTGGCGATCAGGTCGTCGGCCTCGAAGCCCTGCTGCTCCAGACAGGGAATGTCGAAGGCGCGGACCGCCTCGCGGATCAGCGGAAACTGCGGAATGAGATCGCCCGGGATGTCCGGCCGGTGAGCCTTGTATTGCGGGTAGAAATCGGTGCGGAAGGTTTTTTCCGACTTGTCGAATACCACCGCGAGGTGTGTCGGCCGCTCCTCGGGCTTCATCTCGTTGAGAAGCTTCCACAGCATGTTGCAGAAGCCGAGCACGGCGTTGACCGGCAGCCCGTCCGATTTGCGGGTCAGCTGCGGCAGCGCGTGGTAGGCGCGGAAGATGTATCCCGAGCCATCGACCAGAAAGACGTGGTCGCCTTTTTTCAGCGTTCCTGACCGGGTTGCGGCGGGTTGCTCGGTCGGTGTCCTGGCGGCGGGCTTTGCAGGCGCGGCCTTGGTTTTCGAAGGGGTCGGCATGGCCGGAATGTGGGCTGCCGGCGCGCATTTGGCAACGCGCGCTCCACAGCGTCATCGGTGTCGTCCGGGCGTCATTGCGGATGCGCCGGAGGCGCGATCCGGAATCCAGATGCAAGCTCTGTTTGCCGCTGGATTCCGGGCCGGCGCTGGGGCGCCGGCCTGGAATGGCGGTGAAAAACCCTATTCGGCCGGTTGCAACGTGGGCGCGCGCCGGGACTTGAGCCGCGCCCAGGCCGGTCGCTCGAACAGGAACCGGAACGGCGTGTTGCGCACCGCCCAGAACCACAGCAGAGCGCCGACCACGCCGGCCAGGGTGACCGTGAGCGAAACAAGGCCCAGGTCGGCGATGATGCCGGTCTTGAGCAGCACGATTCGGGTCGCCGCCATCGGCAGGAAGAAGGCGAGATAGATGACGATGGAGTTCTGCCCGCAATAACGCAGCGCGTCGAACAGATGGCTCCTGGCAAGCAATGCCGCGGCGGTCATCACCGCGCCAGCCCCCAAGAGCCCGAGCGCCAGCGAGATCAGCGGCCACTCCGACACGCCGGCGGCCACCAAACCGCCGTTCAGGAGGGCCCACAGCGCAAACCCGCCCAACGCCAGAACCGGCCGCCGCTGCACGCCCGCGGTGAAGTCGAACACCCGGCTCGCGAAAACATATCCGGTGTAAATGTAGACGAAGCGATGGGCGAACTCGTCGATGGCGGTCCAGCCGGTGTTGACGTGCAGCATCTCAAGTCCGGCGCCGATCAGCCAAATCACAGGCCACGGCACGTTCCGGGTGAGCTTGATGACGACAAAGAAGATCGGCAGCAGGTAGATGAACCACAGCGTGCCGAACGGTTCGATGAAGGCTTCGAGATAGCTCAGCGCCACGCCCCCCCAGCCTTGCTCGGCGGCAAACATCGGCGCCTTGAAGGCGAACTGGATCGTCACCCAGAGCACGTAGAAATAGGCGAAGTGCACGACCTTGCGGTCGAGATAGTCGCGCCAGTCGCGATCGACGACGCGGGCGAGGAACAGGCCCGAGATCAGGAAGAAATCGGGCATGCGGAACGGCCGCGCGAACTCGACGGCATGGTGCATCCAACCATCGCGTCCAGCGGCCAGTTCGACGCCGAGCGTCGAATGCATCATCACCACCATGACGATGCAGATGCCCTTGGCGTAATCGACCCAGTCGACCCGCCCGGTCTTGGAGGTATGCGTCACCGCGTGGCTCCGTGTCGCCGCGATCTTACCCGGAAACCCCAAGGGGCGTATCTCGGAAGGATAGGGGCAGATTTGTCGGACGTGTCAGGCCATTGTCATCCGGCCGTGGTTTCAACCCGGTTTACGCGGTTGCCTAAACTCCGGCCCATTCGCTCGTCAGGTTGGGGTGCCTCTGCTAAGAACTCCAAGCCCAGGGCGCTGGAGTTATATTAACCATTCCCGCCCTGCCAACGATTGGATAGCGATGCGCGTTGCAATGATCGGCACCGGCTATGTCGGCCTCGTCTCGGGGGCCTGCTTCGCCGATTTTGGCCATCATGTCACCTGTGTGGACAAGGATGCCGGCAAGATCGCGGCGCTCCGGCGCGGCGAAATGCCGATTTTCGAGCCTGGCCTCGACGATCTTGTCGCCGCCAACGTCAAGGCGGAACGGCTCGATTTCACCACCGACCTGAAGGGGCCGGTCGCCCAGGCGGAGGCTGTGTTCATCGCGGTCGGCACGCCATCGCGCCGGGGCGACGGCCACGCCGACTTGTCTTTCGTCTATGACGCGGCGCACGAGATTGCGGCGGCGCTGGACGGCTTTACCGTTGTTGTGACCAAATCCACGGTTCCGGTCGGCACCGGCGACGAGGTCGAGCGCATCATCCGCGAGGTGCGGCCGGATGCCGATTTCGCCGTCGTATCGAACCCGGAGTTCCTGCGCGAGGGTGCGGCGATCCGCGACTTCAAGCTTCCCGACCGTATTGTCGTGGGGGCGGATGACGCGCGCGCGGAGAAGGTGATGGCCGCGCTCTATCGGCCGCTTTACCTCAACCGCTCGCCGATTGTCGCCACCGGGCGGCGCACAGCCGAGTTGATCAAGTACGCGGCCAATGCCTTCCTCGCCACCAAGATCACCTTCATCAACGAGATTGCCGATCTGTGCGAGCGCGTCGGCGCCGATGTGCAGGAGGTGGCGCGCGGCATCGGCCTCGACAATCGCATCGGCGCCAAGTTCCTCCATGCCGGTCCCGGCTACGGCGGCTCGTGTTTCCCCAAGGACACGCTGGCGCTGATCAAGACCGGGCAGGATCACGAAGCGCCGCTGCGGATCGTGGAGACAGTGGCGGCGGTCAACGATACCCGCAAGCGGGCGATGGCACGCAAGGTGTCGGCTGCGCTCGGAGGCAACATGCGCGGCAAGACCGTTGCGATTTTGGGGCTGACCTTCAAGCCGAACACCGACGACATGCGCGATGCGCCGTCGATCCCGCTGATTACGGCGCTGCACGATATGGGCGCGCATGTACGCGCCTACGATCCGATCGGCATGGATGCGGCCAAGAAGGTGGTGACCGACGTCACCTATTGCGACGGTCCTTACGAATGCGCCAAGGGCGCGAACGCGCTGGTTATCGTGACGGAATGGGAATCGTTTCGCGCGCTCGATCTGGATCGGCTGAAGTCGGTCATGGCCGACCATCCGGCTGTTGTCGATTTGCGCAACATCTATCCGCCGGAGGAGCTGCGCCAGCGCGGCTTCATTTACGAAGGCGTTGGGCGAGCGCGCGTCAACGGCCATTGAGTCAGTTTCCAGGGATCGTTGCCAAATTCCGGTTGTCATGCCCTGCGAAGGCAGGGCATCCAGTATGACAAGCGTTGACTGGACCGCGTGCTCGCGCGGGTGATGACGGCCAATTGACCCATGCGGTTATTCGACAGCGGGCTTCCCATTGACGATGTGCTGCCCGCGCTGAGTACGGCGCTGCGGCAGCGCCATGCCGCCGTGTTGGTGGCCCCGCCGGGTGCCGGCAAGACCACGCGTGTGCCGCTGGCGCTGATGGACGAGCCGTGGGCGGTGGGGCGAAAAATTCTTGTGCTGGAACCGCGAAGGCTTGCGGCGCGGACGGCGGCCGAGCGCATGGCGGCAACGCTCAAGGAGAGGGTTGGAGAAACCGTTGGCCTGCGCGTGCGCTTCGGCTCGAAGGTGTCGAGCCGTACGCGCATCGAGGTGGTGACGGAGGGGATTTTCACGCGGCTCGTCCTCGACGATCCGTCGCTCGATGGCGTCGCCGCCGTGCTGTTCGACGAGTTTCACGAGCGGTCGCTCGACGCCGATCTCGGCTTGGCGTTGGCGCGCGACGCCCAGCGGGGCCTGCGCGACGACCTCAAGCTTCTGGTGATGTCGGCGACGCTCGATGGGGCCCGCGTCGGGCGGCTGCTCGACGATGCGCCTTTGATCCAGAGCGAGGGGCGCGCCTTCCCGGTCGAGACGCGCTACGCCGGCCGCGATCCGCGCGAACCCATTGAGCGTCAGGTGGCCGATGCCGTCGTGCGGGCGCTGCGTGCCGAGGCGGGCTCGGCGTTGGTGTTTCTGCCGGGACAGGCGGAAATCCGCCGCGCCGAAACGCTTTTGAAGGAACGCATCGACGATCCGGCGATCGATGTGGTCGCGCTCTATGGCGCGCTCGATGCGCAGACCCAGGACCGCGCCATTGCGCCCGCGCTCAAGGGTCGGCGCAAGGTGGTGCTGGCCACCTCCATTGCCGAAACGTCGCTGACCATCGAGGGCGTCCGCATCGTGATCGATTCCGGCCTGGCGCGGGTGCCGCGCTATGAGCCGGATGTCGGCCTGACGCGGCTCGAAACCGTTCGCGTGTCGCGCGCCGCCGCCGATCAACGCCGCGGCCGTGCCGGACGCACCGAGCCCGGTGTCTGCTATCGGCTGTGGGACGAGCCGCAGACCGCTTCGCTCGAGGCCTATGCGCGGCCGGAAATCTTCGCCGCCGATTTGTCGGGCTTCGTGCTCGATCTGGCGCAATGGGGCGTCACCGATCCCGCGACGCTCGCGTTCCTCGATCCGCCGCCGGCGGGTGCGTTGGCGGAAGCGAAGGCCTTGCTGACGGGGTTGGGCGCGATCGACGCGCAGGGCCGCATCACCGACGAAGGTCGCAAGCTCCGCGCTCTGCCGTTGCCGCCGCGGCTCGCGCGCATGGTGGTCGATGGCGCGGCGCAGGGGGCGGGCGTAGTTGCGGCCGATATCGCTGCGGTGCTGTCGGAGCGCGGCCTCGGCGGCAACGATGTCGATCTCGGCCACCGGCTCGATCAGTTTCGGCGCGACCGCTCGCGACGAAGTGAAGATGCGCGCCGCATGGCGAGGCGCTGGGCGGATTCCGCAGGCCGCGCCGTGACCGACGGCGATCTAAGCGTCGGCGCCGTTCTCGCGCTCGCCTACCCGGACCGCATTGCCAAGAATCGCGGTGCGGACGGCGCATTCCTCCTCGCCAACGGTCGAGGGGCGGCGGTCGATCCGGCCTCGCCGTTGGCCCGCGAACCGTTCCTTGCCGTTGCCGAGTTGTCAGGCACCGCCGCGCGAGGCCGCATCCTGTTGGCTGCGCCGATCACGTTGGAGGAGATTCAATCGCGCTTCGCTGGCGGGATCGAGCAGCGCGAAGACATCGCGTTCGACAATGCATCGGGAAGCCTGCGAGGCCGCCGGAGCGAACGTCTCGGCGCGATTGTCCTGGCGGAACGTCCGGTCGCCGTGACGCCGGGGCCAGAGGCTGCGAACACGTTGGCGGAGGGAATCGCGCGGATCGGCCTTGCGCGCCTGCCGTGGAGCAAGGCGTTGCAGCAGTGGCGCGACCGCGTGACGTTTCTGCGCCGCGCCGAGAGCGACGAATGGCCGGACCTGTCCGACGCGGCATTGGCGGCGAGCGCGTCGGAATGGCTTGTGCCGATGCTGGATGGCAAGACTGCGCTTGGGGACGTGAGCGCCGAAGAGCTTTCCGTCGCCATCCACGCGCTGCTGCCGTGGCCGCTCAAGCGACGCCTCGACGAGGAAGCGCCGACGCATTTCCAGGCGCCGTCCGGCTCGTCGATGCCGATCGACTATGAGGCCGAGGAAGGGCCAAAGCTTTCGATCCGGGTGCAGGAGTTGTTCGGCCTCGACCGCCATCCGAGTATCGCGCGCGGCAAGGTGCCGCTGGTCGTGGAGTTGCTCTCGCCCGCGCACCGGCCGGTGCAGGTGACGCGCGACCTGCCGGGTTTCTGGCGCGGCTCGTATGCCGCGGTGAAAACCGAGATGCGCGGCCGCTATCCGCGTCACCCCTGGCCGGACGATCCGCTGCACGCGCCCGCCACGCGCCGCGCCAAGCCGCGCGGGACCTGATTGCTACCATTTGAACGATTGCGGCGACGCCTTGCGAACCATCCGCATACGAGACGCCCCTCGTCGCATGGCCGTTAGCCGTTCCTTGAGCTTCGCCGTGGTTGGGTCGGCGCGGTTATCGGATCGAACCATGCGCGCGCTCGTTTGCTTCTTCATCTTCGCCGCTATCCTTGGTGTGGGGCTGTCCCGCGACATCAACCGGGCGCTGACCTTCGTCGGTGGCGACCGCCCGGCGGCGATGGCGGCATCGCCGCACGATGATTCTGCACAACAGGGTGCATCGAGCGGCAGCCGCACCGTGACGCTGGATAACGACGGCCGAGGTCACTTCCGCGTCGATGCGCGAGTCGACGGGCGGCGCGTCGATTTCCTGGTGGACACCGGCGCTTCGATGGTGGTGCTGCGTGAAAGCGATGCGGCGCGCTTGAGCATCTTCCCGCGCCGGTCGGAGTACACCGGCCACGCCCAGACCGCCAATGGCGTGACCAAGTACGCGCCGGTGCGCCTCAATCGGATCGAGGTGGAAGGCATTACCGTGCGCGATGTCGCCGCCGCCGTGATGCCGGACGATGCGCTGAAGGTGAACCTGCTCGGGATGACCTTCCTGTCCGGCGTGAAATGGACTCACGACCGGGGTCGGCTGGTGCTGGAGCAGTAGCTCTTTCGCGCCATTCCCGGACGATTGCGACGAAGTCCGGATTCCAGTCACAATCATGCGGCAATGTCCGGTGCAGCTTTCGGTGCTCCGGACCTTGAGCGTTTCGGCGCCCGCCGAATTGAGCTATCTGTTTGCGTCCCGTTTTCAGAGGAATCCATGTTCCCCAAACCGAAATCGTCGCTGTCGCCGAACACTTATGCCTACGAGTCGGAGCCGCTGGTAAAGCCGACCGGCTTTCGCGAGTACGACGCGCGCTGGTTGCTCGGCAAGGAAATCAACCTGATGGGCGTGCAGGCGCTCGGCATGGGGCTCGGCACGCTGATTCGCGAGATGGGCGTGAAGCCCGAGATCGTCACCGGGCACGATTTCCGCGGCTATTCCGCCTCGGTGAAGACTTCGCTGATCTCCGGCCTCCTGGCGGCGGGTTGCACCGTGCATGACATCGGCCTGGCGATGACGCCGATGGCGTATTTCGCGCAGTTCGAGTTGGACGTGCCGTGCGTCGCGATGGTGACGGCCTCGCACAACGACAACGGTTGGACCGGCGTGAAGATGGGCGCGAATCGTCCGCTGACGTTCGGTCCCGACGAGATGACGCGGCTGAAGGAGATCGTGCTCTCCGCGGCGTTCAAGACGCCGGGCGGCGGCGCCTACCACTTTGTCGAAAATTTTCCGGCGCGCTACATCGCCGATCTTACGAAGCGTCCCAAGCTCAAGCGCAGGCTCAAGGTTGTCTGCGCCTGCGGCAACGGCACGGCGGGCGCATTCGCGCCGCAGGTGCTTGAGGCTATCGGCTGCGAGGTGGTGCGGCTCGATTGCGAGCTCGATCACACCTTCCCGAAATACAACCCGAATCCTGAAGACCTGGAAATGCTGCACGCCATGCGCGACGAGGTGCTGCGCACCAAGGCAGACGTCGGGCTCGGCTTCGATGGCGATGGCGACCGCTGCGGCGTGGTGGACGATCACGGCGAGGAGATTTTCGCCGACAAGGTTGGCGTGATGCTGGCGCGCGACATGTCGGCGCTCTATCCGAACTCGACCTTCGTGGTCGATGTGAAATCCACCGGCCTCTATGTCACCGATCCGGTGCTGCAGAAGAACGGCGTGAAGGCCGATTATTGGAAGACTGGCCATTCCTACATGAAGCGCCGTACTCACGACATGCAGGCGCTCGCCGGCTTCGAGAAGTCCGGCCACTATTTCTTCAACAAGCCATTCGGTCGCGGCTACGACGACGGGCTCGTTTCCGCGCTCGCCATCTGCGACATGATGGACCGCAATCCTGGAAAGAGCATGTCGGAGCTGAAGAACGCGCTGCCCAAGACCTGGGGCTCGCCGACGATGTCGCCGCATTGCGACGACGAAAAGAAATACGGCGTCGTCGATGCGATTGTGAAGCACTTCGAGGCGGCAAAGCAGAACGGCGACAAGGTCGCCGGCCAGCCGATCCGCGATGTGGTCACTGTCAACGGCGTGCGCGTCACCGTCGAGGACGGCACCTGGGGGCTGGTGCGCGCGTCATCGAACAAGCCGGAGCTGGTGGTGGTGGTGGAAAGCCCGGCGTCGGAAGCGCGGATGCGCGAGATGTTCAACGCGGTGGATGGTGTGCTGCGCACGCATCCGGAGGTCGGCGCCTACAACCAGACCATCTGACGCGCCGGTTTGCGGGGGCCCGCGGGCGAGCCCCCGCGGGCCGGGTTGCCCTTAATCCTTGGCGCGCTCGACGTAGGAGCCGTCCTCGGTCATCACCACGATGCGCGTGCCCGGTCCGATGAACGGCGGTACGTTGGTGCGCACGCCGTTCGACAGCATCGCGGGCTTATACGACGACGAGGCGGTCTGACCCTTGGTGACGGGCTCGGTTTCCGTGACTTCGAGAACCACCTTCTGCGGCAATTGGATCGCGACCGCGTTGCCCTCGTGGACGCTGAGCATCACCTTCATCTCGGGCTGCAGATAGGCCGCGCCGTCGCCAACCAGGTCTTCCTGCAACGTCACCTGGTCGTAGGTTTCCGAATTCATGAAGTGGAAGCCTTCGGCGTCGTTGTAGAGGAAGGTGAATTCGCGGTCCTCGACCACGGCACGCTCGACCTGCTCGGTGGTCTTGTAGCGCTGCGACACCTTCACGCCGTCGCTGATCCGGCGCATGTCGATCTGGGTGGTGGGCGTGCCCTTGCCGGGGTGGAAGCTTTCGGCGGTCAGAACGACATAGAGCTTGCCGTCAATGTCGAGAACATTGCCCTTGCGGACGGAGCTGGCGATAACCCTCACAGGCGCTATTCCTTTGTTGACTTTCGGGGCTGAAGCCCTCGTTTTCGGGCCGCACCATAGCGATCCTGGCCTGCTTCGCCAGCGTTTTCCGCATTCGACGAGGGCCAAAAGTGACCCAATCCTCCCCCTGGTGGGACAGCGAGGTCTATGCCGATAGGAGGCCCTTCCTGCTGGCCCGCAGCCGCATCCTGTCGGCGTTCCGGGACTGGTTCCGGCAGCGGGGCTTCCTGGAGGTCGAGACGCCTGCGCTGCAGGTTTCGCCCGGCAACGAGGTCCATCTCCATGCCTTCGCGACCGCGCTAACCGCGCCCGATGGCTCGACGACGCCGCTCTACCTGCACACCTCGCCGGAGTTCACCTGCAAGAAGCTCCTGGCCGCCGGGGAGCCGCGAATCTTCAGCTTCGCCCATGTTTTCCGCAACCGCGAGCGTGGGGCGCTGCATCACCCCGAGTTCACCATGCTGGAGTGGTACCGGACCAACGAGCCCTATGAGGCCCTGATGGAGGATTGCGCGGGCCTTCTGGCGGAGGCCGCCAAGGCCGCCAAGGCCGCCGGCTCCGCGCAGTGGCACTGGAAGGGCCGGACCGCCGATCCCTACGCCGCCCCCGAGCGCCTTGCCGTGGCGGCGGCGTTTACACGCTTTGCCGGCATCGACCTGCTGGCGACGCTCCGGGGCGGCGAGCCCGACCGGGATCGGCTGGCGGTGGCGGCACAGGCGGCGGGCATCCAGGTCGCCCCCGACGACACCTGGTCCGATGTGTTCAGCCGCGTCCTCGTCGAACGGATCGAGCCCCAGCTCGGCCTGGGCCGGCCGGTGCTGCTCGACCGCTATCCGCTTCCTGAGGCCGCCTGGGCGCGACCGGCCGAGGACGCCCGGCTGGCGCAACGGTTCGAGCTTTATGCCTGCGGCGTCGAGCTTGCCAACGGTTTCGGCGAGCTTACGGACGCGGCCGAGCAGCGCCTTCGCTTCGAGGAGGCGATGGCCGAGCGTCAGCGCCGTTATGGTGAGCGCTACCCCATTGACGACGACTTCCTCGCTGCGCTCTCCCGCATGCCGCAGGCGTGCGGCATCGCGATGGGCTTCGACCGGTTGGTGATGCTGGCAACCGGCGCGAGCCGGATCGAGCAGGTGCTCTGGGCGCCGGTTACAGGTGGCGATCGCTGACCGTCCATCGCCCAAATTGCCGCGCCGGCTGGCTTTCCAGGTCGAAAACCCTTCGTTAGGCTTCCTCCGGGGCATTTGGGGGAAACGAGCCATGACGAACATTCGGTCGGTGGTCGGTGCGCTGACGCTTGGTGCCATCGTTGCGGCCGGGACGGCGCAGCCTGGCGTGGCGCAGCCTTATCCGTCGCAGAACATCACGGTTCTTGTTGCATTCTCTGCCGGAGGCTTGGCGGATTCGGTTGCCCGCCTGGTCACGACCAAGCTTGAGAATCGCCTCAAGCAAAGCGTCGTGGTGGAGAATCGAACGGGCGCCGGCGGCAACATCGCAGCCAAGGCCGTGGCGAGCGCCGCGTCCGATGGCTACACGCTCTTGGCGACGACATCGGGGCTTGCGGTCAACATGACCGCCTCGAAGAACAAGGGTTTTGAGATGGGCGATCTTCGTCCGGTCGCCATCGTCGCGATCAGCGACGACGTGATCGCCGTGCACCCGGATAATCCGGCGAAGACTCTCAAGGAGTTCATCGCCAACGCCAAGGAAAAGAGCTTCACATACGGCAGCGCCGGGGTCGGCACCGGCCCGCAGATCGGCGCGGAGTATTTCTTCAAGGAAGTGGCCAAGGTGAAATACGTCCATGTGCCGTTCCAGGGCGGTGCGCCGGCGATCACGGCGACGCTAGGCAAGCACGTCGATGCGTTGGTGCTGACCATGCCGCCGGTGACGCCGCACATCCGTAGCGGCGCGCTGCGTGGCCTGGGCGTTGCCGCTCCCAAGCGCAATCCGGCGATTCCCGATGTGCCGACCTATGGCGAGATGGGATTCCCGAACGTCTATTCAGGATCGTGGGTCGGCTTCTTTGCGCCATCCAAGACGGCCGATGCGATCGTCGAGAAGCTGAATACTGAAATCAACACCATCGTCAGGGAACCGGATTCGGTGGCGGCGTTGGCCAAGGCGGGGCTCGATCCGGTGATGAAGAACGTCGCCGAGACGAACGCCTACTTCAAGAACGACGTCGAAACCTGGGCCAAGATGGTGAAGGCCATCGGCTTCTCGAACTGAACTGGACGTTCATCGGCGTATTCAACCCGGTGCGGTGTCGGACCGCACCGGGTTTTTGAATCGGCACTTACAATCGCGTCGGGTCGAGCACGACCTTGCCGATGCCGCCGCGACTCTCTACCAGTTCGTGCGCCTTCGCCGCTTCGGAGAGCGGCAGCACGCAGTCGATCAACGCCTTGAAGCGTCCGGCCGCCGCCATCTCCATCACCAGGCGCGCGCTTTCCGGCCGTTCGCCGGTCGCGCCCATGACCGTGATCTGGTTGAGATAGAGCCGGTTGACGTCGAGCGGCACAATGCCGCCGCCGTGGCCGCCGGCGGTCACCAGGCGGCCGCGGCGGGCCAGCGCCGCAAACGCCTTGGGAAACAGCTCGGGGTCGCCGATGTTCTCGAACACCACATTGACGCCCGCGCCGCCGGTGATGCGGACGGCTTCGGTGGCGAGGTCCTGCGCGCGATAGTTGATGCCGGCATCCGCGCCAAGATCGAGCCCGACCTTGACCCGCTCGTCGGAGCCGGCCGCCGCGATCACCTTGGTACCGAGATGCTTGGCCACCTGGACACCGGCGCTGCCCAAGCCCCCGGCCGCGCCCATCACCAGCACCCATTCGCCGGGCTGCACCTTGGCGTGATCCTGCAGCAGGTGCAGCGCGGTGGGGGCGTGGCGCGTCGCCACCGTGGCGGTGGCAAAATCGACGCCGTCGGGGATGATGGTGGTGTTGGCGGCGATGGCGCGGACGTATTCGGCATAGCCGCCCCAGGCATGGACGCCGAGCAGGCGAATGGCGTCGGCGCCGCTGTTGCCGTCGCCAAGCCGCAACGCGACCGTGACCCGGTCGCCGATCTTGCGGTCGGTCACGCCGGGGCCGACCTTGACGACCACGCCGGACGGATCGACGCCCGGCACCAGCGGCAGCTTGACCGGGCGCGCGTATTGGCCGGCACGAACCTTGATGTCCAGCGTGCGATTGACGGAAACGGCGTGGACCTTGAGGAGGACCTCGCCCGGACCCGGCTCGGGCGTGGCCACCTCTTCGAGCTTCATGACATTCGGCGGACCGAACTCGCGAATAACGATGGCTTTCAACGGAATCCTCCCGACGGCGACATTGCGCATCGATTAAGGCGGCAGCCGCTTGCGGCGGTCAAGCGGGCACGAGTGCGCGAAAGCGGAATGGAATCCGGCCTGAAACCGCCGTGAAGCGGATGACGATGGCTTCCGGTCGCGAAAATGTCATGGCGCGTCGCCGGGCGGCCGGAACACGGCGAGGGCAGGCCCGTTAGCTCCGCAAGGAATCATCATCATCATCATCGTGGAGTGCATCATGCGACTCGCAAAAACCGGAATGTTGGCAATGAGCGCGCTGGCGCTGGCCGTTGCGGCGTCGGTTCCCGCTTCCGCCGCGCCTCGCGGCGGCGGCGGATTTCATGCTGGCGGAGCCCGCGTAGGCGGCGGTGGATTTGGCGGCTTCCGCGGCGGCGGTTTCGCGCCACGGGCCAACTTTGCACCACGGGCCAACTTTGCACCGCGGGCCAATTTTGCGGCCAGAGTGGGCACCGCGCGGTTCGCCGGCAATCCGGGTTGGAACAATCCGGGATGGCGGTGGCGCGGTGGCGATTGGCGCTTTCGACGTTTCGGTGGCTTCGGCGTTGGTGTTGCCACCGGCGCGTTGCTCGGCAGCGCGCCTTACTGGGGCGCGTGGGGGCCGTATGCCTATGACGATTATGCCTATTACGACGGCGGCTATGACGGTGCATACGTCACGGCATCGGGCGGCGATGTGCAGTATTGCATGCAGCGGTTCCGGTCCTACGATCCGTCGAGCGGAACCTATTTGGGTTACGACGGCGCTCGCCACCCGTGCCCCTGACAGGTCGGCTTGACGAGCTTCGAGCGGAGCAAGGCTCTGCGATAGCGTTGCACCGGGCCGCCCCAAAAACGGGGCGGCCCGGTGCGCGTTGATTCACAGCATATCCGCCCTTCGTGCGCGGCGATGGACTTGTGCGGTTCCGTCATGCAACGTCGCCGGCGAACGGAGTGCGTCGATGAGCAACACGGTGTTGACTTGGCCGAGCGGCCATCGCGTCGCTGTGGTCGTAAGCGTTCTGCTGGAGACGTGGAGCGAAGGCAAAGCGCCGAGCTATTTTCCGCGCACCTCGCCGCTGCCGCCCGGCTCCAAGGATGCGGCCGGCATCAACTGGTCGCGCTTCGGCGGCAACGAGGGCATCTGGCGACTGTCGCGCAATCTCGCAGACCTCGATATTCCGGCGACGCTGTTCTGCAACGGCCGCAGCGCCGAAGTGTGGCCCGAAGCCGTGGCGGCCTTCGCCAAGCGCGGCCATGACGTCGCCGGGCACGGCTATCTGCAGGATCAGCCGCTGTTTGCGATGAATCCCGACCGCGAGCGCGAGACGATCAAGAAAACCCTCGATATCCTGGAAAAGGTCGCGGGCAAACGCCCGACGGGGTGGGTGACTCCGATCTATGGCTGGTCGGAGAACACCGTCGACCATCTGATGGAGGCCAAGCTGTCATGGTGCTCCGATGCGCTCGACGCCAGCGTGCCTTATCGCCACAAGAGCAAGAGCGGCGAAATTGTCATGATTCCCTGGAGCGACTTCGTCGATAATCGCGCGTTGCGGGCGAGCCCGCGGATTTATTTCGACGTCTACAAGGACATGTTCGATTATCTTCACGCCTGCGAGCCGGGCGCCCTGATCAACATCGGCGTGCACAGCCATGTCGGCGGCCGTCCGGCGATGGCGGCCGTGTTCCGTCAGGTGCTGGACTACTTGCGAAGCAGGAAGGACGTGTGGTTCGCGCACCATCACGAGGTGGCGAAATGGATCGTCGATCAAGGCGTGGAGGACACCTCATACGCGAAACGGTTTGGCTGTTGACGTTTCACGAACGCTAAAGCGGGCCGAATAATACCAAGATCGGCGGAGTCAAACCCCGACACGACCGGCAACCAGTTTCATGATGGGAGGATGCTCATGCTCAGATTTGCTGCGGCAACGGCTGCGACGCTGTTTCTTTTATGTGCGAACGCATCGGCTCAATCCGATTGGCCCAACAAGCCGGTGAAGATTCTGGTCCCGACCGCGCCCGGCGGCAGCGCCGACGCGATTGCCCGCCTTTATGCTCAGCATATGAGCAAGGTCATGGGGCAGCAGTTCTATGTGGAGAATCGCGGCGGTGCCGGCAATACGATTGGCATCGAATCGGTGGTTCGCTCGCCGGCCGATGGCTACACGCTGTTGCTCGGCGCCGGCACCATCACCATCAACCATCTGGTCTACAAGAAGCTGCCTTACGACGTGCTGCGCGATCTCACGCCGGTAACGGAAATGATCTCGGTGCCGAACGTCCTGGTGGTTCATCCCTCGCAACCGATGAAAACGCTGGCCGACTATATTGCCGCGGCCAAGGCCAAGCCGGGCTCGATCAATTACGCATCGGCCGGTATCGGCAGCAATCTTCATATGGCTATGGAATTGCTCAAGGTCCGGGCCGGCATCGATGTGGTTCATGTCCCTTACAAGGGTGTCGGTCCTGCGATCCAGGACACGTTGGCGGGCCATGTGATGTCGATGATGTCCAACGCCGCGTCGGCCAAGCCGCATATCGCGGCGGGCAAATTGCGCGCGCTGGCGGTCACGTCGTCGAAGCGTTCGCCCGCGCTCCCGGACGTTCCGACTGCGTCCGAGAGCGGGATCAAGGACTATGAGGTGCTGAATTGGTTCGGCATGTTCGCCCCCGCGGGCACGCCGCAGCCGATCGTCGATCGTCTGCAGGCGGAGGCCGCGGCCATGTTCAACGAACCGGCGGTCAAGACTTTGATGGCCGGCGAGGGCGCCGATCCTGTGGCGAGCAAGCCTGCCGAGTTTGCCGCATTCGTGCGCGCCGAGATCAGGAAGTGGGATGAGGTCGGCAAGGCGGCGAACATCAAGCCGGCGGATTGACGGCTCAGCCGTCCGTCATCCCTTCGCGTAGAACACCGGCACCGCGACGCCTTTGCCGATAGCATCGACGCGGGCGTCCTCGGCCTGTTTCTTTTTCTCGCAACGCTCCAGCACTGCGGTAATGGAATCGCGCGGGATGAACACCACGCCGGTGTCGTCGGCCACCACCAGGTCGCCGGGGTTGACGCGCACGGGGCCGATCTGGATTTCGCCGTTGATCTCGACCGTCTCCAGCCGCCACTTGCCGGTGACGGGCGTGATCTCGCTGGCCCAGACCGGATAGTCGACGGCGCGTGAATGCGGCACGTCGCGCACCCCGCCCATCACGATGGCGCCGCGCTCGCCCTGGCGCTTGCCGGTGAGCGCGGAGATGCCGCCCATGTTGGACATCCCGGAGACACCTTGGATCACCAGCACGTCGCCATCTTCCGCGAGGTTATGGGCCTCGAACTCCGCCATCTTGTTGACGTTGGCCTTGGCGCCTGTCAGTGCGTCGGTGCGCTGGGCGATGTTGCGCACGGTCAGCGCCGGGCCGCAGATGACCTTGCCGGGAATGGTCGGCTTGAGCGTGGATGCACCAACGGCGCCGGCGGGGATGCCGAGCTCGTCCATCACATCGGAAATGATGCCGGTGCAATCACCGAGCGCGATGAACCGCTCGGCCGCGCCCGCCGGCGGCTTCGGCGTCGAATGCATGCGGATGCGGTCGGCGGCGATGCGGCCGGTGAGCTTTTTCTCAGTCATGGATCGTCCTTTCTTGGGGTCACCGGCTCGCGGCGATATTGGCAAGAACGGTCATGCGTTGCGTCATGGCGCTGTCGGCGTCCATCATCGCATCGCAGACCGTGAAATGGTTCATTCCAGCAATGGCTTCATAGCGCGTCTTGACGCCTTTCGCGCCCCAGCCGTCGGCGATGATTCGGCTCTGGCGCAAGAATTCCGACGATTCCAGCGCGCCAACCACGGCATCGAGCATGCGACCGGGCGGCACAGGCCAGAATAGCGGTGAGACGCGGCGTGCCTCGGCCGCGTCGAGCTTGAAGTCGGCGTTGCGGCTGATCTGCACCAGCGGCGCGAGATCGAACAGCCCGGAGATGGCATAGGCCGTCGGCACGAGGTCGGCGGGAGCATCGGCGTCGAGCCGTTTCCAGTCGGTCGCGATCATGCAGGCGGCAAGGTGGCCGCCGGCGGAATGGCCGCTGACCATGACGCGGCGCTTGAATCGTCGCCACAGGAACAGGCAGGCGGCCTGCATTTGCTCGATGATTTGAGCGATGGTGACGTGCGGGCAGAGATCATAGCCCGGCACCGCGACCGTAATGCCGCGGCCGTTCATGCCGCGCGCCATCTGGCTGAAGCTCGACGGATCGAACGAGCGCCAATAGCCGCCGTGGATGAACATGGCGAGCGGGCCGTCGGCATCGCCGCGCGGCTTGAACAGGTCGATGGTCTGGCGCGCGCTTGGTCCGTATGTCAGACCGATCTCGGCGCGTCCTTCTTTGCCCGTCTCGGCGCGATAGGCCGCGCCGTCGCGAGCCCAGCGCGCGAAGATCTCCGGATGTTCCGGCACGCGAGTGCTGTTGTTGTATTCGGCTTCGTAATCTGTCGTCATCGAATGTCCCCGCGGCCGCGGAAGATGGAGATTGAGCCATCCCTAGCGGGCGATGCAAGGCGGCACGGCGCGATCCTGAAATGCAGCGACGCCAAGCCTGCGATAAGCAGGCCTGCGAAAGAGTTGTCCCGGTCGCACGGTGACGCTATGAGGGGCCTATGAAGGTCGATGGCAAGCACATTCGCACCATCTGGGTCGAGCCGGACGGCTGGTCGGTCGGGACCATCGACCAGACGGCGCTGCCGCATCGGTTCGCGACACTGCGGCTTACAAGCCTCGACGATGCGGCGCGCGCCATCAAGACCATGCAGGTGCGCGGCGCGCCATTGATTGGCGCGGCTGCGGCTTACGGGGTCTGTCTCGCGCTGCGCGCCGATGCCTCCGATGACAGCCTGGATCGCGCTTATGCGTTGTTGTTGGCGACGCGGCCGACCGCGATCAATCTCAAATGGGCGCTCGAGGAGATGATGGCGGCCGTGCGCAACCAGGCGCGCGAGGATCGCGTTGCGGCCGCCTATCGGCGCGCCGCCGAAATCTGCGATGAGGACGTCGCCATCAATCGGGCCATCGGCCGCAACGGCCTGCCGCTGATCGAAGCGATCGCGGCGCGCAAGCGCGGCGAGCCGGTCAACGTCCTGACCCATTGCAACGCGGGTTGGCTCGCGACCGTCGATTGGGGCACGGCCACTGCGCCGATCTACATGGCGCATGACGCCGGCATCCCCATTCATGTCTGGGTCGATGAGACGCGGCCGCGTAACCAGGGCGCCTCGCTCACGGCCTGGGAACTGGGCCATCACGGCGTCAAGCACACCGTCATCGCCGACAACACCGGCGGTCACCTGATGCAGCATGGTCTGGTAGACATCGCCATCGTCGGCACCGACCGCGTGACGGCCCAGGGCGATGTCTGCAACAAGATCGGAACCTATCTCAAGGCGTTGGCCGCTAAGGACAACGGCGTGCCGTTCTACGTGGCGCTGCCGTCGCCGACCATCGACTTTACCGTGTCCGACGGCGTTGCCGAGATTCCCATCGAGCAGCGCGGCGGCGAGGAGCAATCCACCATGACCGGGCGCACAACGGATGGTCGGATCGAGACGGTGCGGATCGTGCCGGACGGCTCGCCGGTTGCGAATTATGGATTCGACGTGACGCCGGCGCGTCTCGTCACGGGCTTGATCACCGAGCGCGGCATTCTCGAGGCCACACGCGGGGCGCTGAAAACGGCGTTCCCGGAACGCGCGGGAGGTTGACCGTGAGCCCGTCGTTCGCCCGGCCGATGGAGTTGCCGGTGGACGGCCGGCAATCGGAGACGGCGCTGAAGATCGCGCGCGGCACGGCGCGGCTTCTCCATGCCCACGGCTATTGCGTGGTGAGCGAATTGCCGCTCGCCTCAGGGCGGCGTGCCGACCTGGTCGCGCTTGGCACCGATGGTGAAATCTGGATCGTGGAGATCAAGTCGTCGATTGCTGACTTCCGTGCCGATCATAAATGGATGGATTATCGGGCGCACTGCGACCGGCTGTTCTTCGCCACCTCGGTCGAAGTGCCGTGCGAAATTTTCCCCAAGGACACCGGACTGATCGTTGCCGATGCTTACGGTGCGCAGATGATCTGCGAAGCTCCCGAACACCGGATGCACGCTGCAACGCGCAAGCATATGATACTCAGCATCGCGAGGGCGGCCGCGCTGCGGCTGCAGTCGCTGGCCGATCCGGCCGGCCCCTACGGCATGGCAATTTAGAGGGACGATCCCAGAAGCGGCGACCGGGCGGGGATCGGTGGAGGGTCTGACGGACACGATTGCGTCAGACCCGGACGTATCGTTTCATAAAGCGGGCGGCCTCGAAGGCGACGCCTCGATAACAAACGAGAAGCCCGAAACGGCAATCCTCGGGCTCAAGGGAGAACGCAGGATGAACCGTAGGCTCACGACGCTCGTTATGGCGGCTTTGGGATTGTTGCCGGTGCTCGGCGCATCGCCGGGTGTGGCTCAGCCGGCGGCCGAGCCGTTTGCCGGAAAGACCGTCACGCTCCTGATCGGCTTTGGCGCCGGCGGCGGCTACGACTTGTGGGGCCGGTTGGTCGCGCGTCACATCGGACGGCATCTGCCCGGCAACCCGACCGTGGTGCCGCAGAACATGCCCGGCGCCGGTAGCTATGTCGCGGCGAGCCACATCTACGCGGCGGCGCCGAAGGACGGAACGGTGTTTGGGATCATCGCGCGCGATGCGGCGCTCGGCCCGCTCAGCAATGCGCCGGGGGCGCGCTTCGACGCCACCAAGATGTCCTGGCTCGGCAGCCCGACGCGGGAGCACAACGTGTGCATCGCCAACAGCGCATCGAAGGTCAAAACCGCGAACGACCTGCGCACGACGCAACTGATCGTCGGCGACACCGGACCGGGCACCGGCACGCGATCGTATCCGAAGGTGCTCAGTGCGATCCTGGACTATAAATTCAAGATCGTCTCCGGTTTCCGCTCCTCCGCCGACGTGTTCCTGGCGATGGAGCGCGGCGAGGTCGAGGGCATCTGCGAAAGCCTCGATAGCGTCAATCAAAGGCGGCCGGAATGGATTCCGAAAAAGGCCGTGACGGTGCTGCTTCAGGCCGGCGCGGAGACGCATCCCGAATTGAAGGGCGTGCCGAACGTGCTGTCGCTGGTGCGCAATGACGAGGAGCGGCAGGTGATCGAGTACACTTACGCCGGACAGGATATCGGGCGGCCGTTCGTCGCGCCGCCGGGCTTGCCGCCGGAGCGGCTGAAGATGCTGCGCGATGCGTTCAATGCGACGATGAAAGACCCTGAGTTCATCGCGGACGTCAAGCGCAACAGGTTCGATCTCGATCCGGAGGACGGCGATCACCTCGCCGCGCTGATCGCAAAGATCTATGCGACGCCGAGATCGGTCATCGAGCGGGTGAGCAATCTCATCAAGTGATTGCCGGTCAAAGCGGCCCCGCTTCGCCGGGGGCGGCTTCTCGCTCGGGTCGCCGGGCGAATTCCGCCTATCGCGGCGCGCGTTTGGCGAGGATGCGTTGCAGGGTGCGGCGGTGCATGTTGAGCCGGCGCGCCGTCTCCGAGACGTTGCGTCCGCACAGCTCGTAGATGCGCTGGATGTGCTCCCAGCGCACCCGGTCCGCCGACATCGGGTGTTCCGGCGGATCGGCCTTGCGGCCCTCGAGCGCAAGCAAGGCGGCCACCACGTCGTCGGCGTCGGCCGGTTTGGACAGATAATCGACGGCGCCGATCTTCACCGCGTTCACTGCCGTGGCGATGTTGCCATAGCCGGTGAGGATGATGGCGCGTGCCTCGGGCCGGCGCTGCTTGAGCGCCGACACCACGTCGAGGCCGTTGCCGTCGCCGAGCCGCATATCGACCACGGCAAAGGCCGGGGCGGATTGCTCCACCTGCTGCAGCCCCTCACCGACGGTTTCGGCCGTCTTGACCTCGAATCCGCGGGCCTCCATCGCGCGCGCCAGCCGCTGCAGGAAGGACTTGTCGTCCTCCACGATCAACAGCGTGCGCTCGGTCTGGATGACCTCCGGCATGGCATGGCTCATCGCAATGCTCATTTCTAACCCCTCATGGACCTTAAGGAAGGTTGCCGCCCACCTCAAGTGGCTGCGAAGTCGAGCGGGCGCTCGAAATCGCTACGCCCCCAGCGAATGCGAATCACCGCGCCGCGGTCGGGGTAGGCGCGATTCTCGAAATCGACCGTCGCGCCGGACCGTTCCAGCAGCGTCTTGGCGATGAAAAATCCAAGTCCGAGGCCGGTGGTTTCGCCACCGTTCATGCGTCGGCGCTTGCTTGAACGCACGTAAGGCTCGCCGATCCGGTCAAGGACTTCGGGAGCAAATCCGGGGCCGTCGTCGCTGATGGTCACGGCGACATCGTCGTTGCTCCAGTCCGCGGTCACCTCGACGCGCTGGTGGGCGAAATCGACGGCATTTTCCAGCAGGTTCCCGAGCCCGTACAGCACCGCCGGATTGCGCGCACCCATCGGGGCCGGCTGTTCGTGCGATAGCGCCACGTTGATATCGACGCCGAAGTTGCGGTGCGGAGCTACCACTTCCTCAATCAGGGCGGAGAGCGGCAGGCGATCGAACGGCTCGCCGCTCGACAACTCCGAGAGCTTCGCGAGGATGTCGCGGCAACGCTGGGCCTGCTCGCGTAGCAGCCGAATATCGTCGGCGTGAGGCGAGCTGGCCTCGATCGCGCGCTCCAGCTCCTTGGCGACCACCGTAATGGTCGAGAGCGGTGTGCCGAGCTCATGCGCGGCCGCCGCCGCGAGACCATCGAGCTGCGACATGTGCTGTTCGCGCGCCAGCACCAATTCCGTCGCGGTCAGCGCCTCGGCGAGTTGCCGGCCTTCCTCGGTGATCTGCCATGCATAGACCCCGATGAAGCCGATCGCGAGCAGGATCGAGAACCACACGCCGAGAAGATAAATCCACGGCAGCTCCAGCGGATCGTCGGTGTCCCACGGTAACGGATAGTGGGCGAACACCAGGACGGTGGCGCAGACCATCGCGAAGATGCCGAGATAGATGGTGATACGCGGTGGCAGGGCCGTCGCCGAAAGCAGCACCGGAGCAAGGAACAGGAAGGCGAAAGGGTTCTGCAAGCCGCCGGTCAGGAACAACAGCACGGCGAGTTCGGCAATATCGAACGCCAGCAGCCAGGCGGCGCGCTCCGGTTCGAGCCGTTGCGTCAGGCTGAACCGCACCCGCAACGCCACATTCAACCATGCCGACAAGGCGATGACGACAAGGCAAGCCCAGATCGGCAGCGGAAACTCGATGGCGTAATACACCACCAGCACAGCGATAGTCTGCCCGATGATCGCAAGCCAGCGCAGCCGCAATAGCGTGTCGAGGCGCACGTTGCGCCGTTGCGGCAGATGGATCTGGTCGGCGGTGTCTTCGAGCATGGGGCTCATTCTAATGTCCGGCCGGTCGTTCTCAATGTTGCCAATCGGCGCACCACCGGTCGCTTTGGCGCCGGCTTTGGGGAGGGGCTTGCGCCGCGCCCCCTGCCGGGTCACATCTGCGCCGTCATGCCCCGAACCGACACGCCTGCCGCCGCGCTTGAACCGTCGATTGCGGTCGACCGCCTGGTCAAACGCTATAGAGCCGTGACCGCGGTGGACGGCATCTCGTTTGCCATCGCGGCGGGCTCCTGCGCCGCGCTGCTCGGAGGCAATGGCGCCGGCAAGACCACGACCATCTCCACCATCATGGGCCTGGTGGAACCGAGCTCCGGCCGGGTCACGGTGCTGGGCGCGGAGATGCCGCGGCATCGCCACCGGGTGCTGCATCGGATCAACTTCGAGAGCCCCTATGTGAACATGCCGATGCGGCTTACGGTGCGGCAGAACCTCAACGTTTTCGGCATGCTCTATGGCTGTGCCGATGTTGCCGGGCGCATCCGCATGCTGGCCGAGGATCTTGACCTCGGTGACTTTCTCGATCGCCCGACCGGCAAGCTCTCGGCCGGTCAGAAGACCCGGGTCGCGCTCGCGAAATCGCTGATCAACAATCCGGAGATTTTGCTGCTGGACGAGCCGACGGCCTCGCTCGATCCCGACACCGCCGACTGGGTTCGCGGGCGTCTGGAGAATTATCGCCGCGCGCGCGGCGCTACTGTCCTGCTTGCCTCGCACAACATGGGCGAGGTCGAGCGGCTGTGCGATCGCGTCATCATGTTGAAGGCCGGCCGGGTCGAGGACGACGACACGCCGGAGCGGTTGATCAACCGCTATGGCCGCAGCAATCTCGAGGAGGTGTTTCTCGACATCGCCCGCGGCCGCGGCGAAGCCCGCGAGGCCGCGCAATGACGAGGCCGTCAACGCCGATGCATTCCCCGCCCTATGCCGCATTCTCGCCGCGCCGCGTGTTCGCGATGGTGCTGCGTCATTGGTATCTGCTGCGCTCGTCCTGGCCGCGGGTGTTCGACCTGATGTACTGGCCGGCGGTGCAGATGCTGATGTGGGGCTTTCTGCAGACCTATGTGATGCAAAGCTCCGGAACGATGGCGCGCGCCGCCGCGACCTTCGTCGCCGCAGTCATGCTGTGGGATGTTCTGTTTCGCGGTCAGCTCGGCTTTTCGATCTCGTTCCTCGAGGAGATGTATGCGCGCAACCTCGGCAACCTGATGATGAGCCCGCTGCGGCCGGCTGAACTGATCGTCGCGCTGATGATTATGAGCCTGATCCGGCTCACCATCGGCATCGTGCCGGTGTCGCTGCTCGCGATTGCTTTCTTCGGATTCAATCTGTGGGCGTTAGGGCTCGGACTCGCTGTCTTCTTCCTCAATCTTTTTTTGACGAGCTGGGCGGTCGCGATCTTCGTCGCCGGCCTGCTGCTGCGCAACGGGCTTGGCGCCGAGACAATGGCCTGGGGTATCATGTTCCTGCTGCTGCCGCTGACATGCGTCTATTACCCGGTCGCGATATTGCCCGGCTGGCTACAGGTGTTCGCCTGGATGTTGCCGCCCACCTACGTGTTCGAGGGGATGCGGGCGCTGGTGATCGACCATGTGTTCCGCGCCGATCTCATGGTTTCGGCCTTTGCCCTCAATGCGGTTTTGCTGGCGATCGGTGTGGCCGGGTTCATGATTTTGCTGCGCAGCGCCCGGCGTGAAGGCACGCTGTTGCAGGGTGGGGATTGATCCCAACCTGCCGGGCGGATGCGGCTTGCTCGCAAGATATTCATTTGTTTGATCTTTTTCTTGCTCTGGCCGGCCCGTCCCTTGCTCTTTCGAACGGTAACGAAGGGGCACACGGGTTCTTATATCTTGACCATGACAACGAAGTCTCAATATGCTGCGTCGCAGCAAGAGGGCCGGGGAACCTTCGGAATGGCGATTGGCGAATTTGGTGGGGCGCCGGCCTCCAACGGCCAGGCTTTACCGAACGGTCTCTATTGGATGTACGAGGTAGGCCACGCGGCGTTGCAGCCGGCGCGCGCCGTGGCGGATTGGACGCGGCTCTATTTCAAGAATCCTCTTAATCCGCTGACCTATACGACCTACGGAAAATCCGCCGCCGCCGCCGCCGAACTGTTCGAGCGCTCGACGCGGCGTTACAGCAAACCCGATTGGCGCATCGACTCCATCGTCGTCGCCGGGGAGCGCGCGCCGATTCACATTGCGACGGTGTGGGAGCGCCCATTCTGCAAGTTGCTGCATTTCGAGCGCATGTTCTGCAACGTGCCACGGCGGCCGCAGCCCAAGCTTCTGATCGTTGCGCCGATGTCGGGCCATTACGCCACGCTGCTGCGCGGCACCGTGGAGGCGTTCCTGCCGAGCCACGATGTCTACATCACCGATTGGGTGGATGCGCGCATGGTGCCCCTCTCGGAGGGGCATTTCGATCTCGACGATTACATCGACTATGTCATCGACATGCTGCATGCGCTCGGCGGCGATACCCATGTCGTGGCCGTGTGCCAGCCTTCGGTGCCGGTGCTGGCGGCGACCGCGTTGATGGCGGCTGACAACGATGCGTTCGCGCCCCGCTCGATTACCTTGATGGGCGGCCCGATCGACACCCGCGTCAATCCCACCGCGGTCAACAAGCTCGCGGAGGAGCGGGGCAGCGACTGGTTCCGGCGCAACGTCATCACCAAGGTGCCGCTTCCGCATCCTGGATTCATGCGCGATGTCTATCCGGGTTTCTTGCAGCTCAACGGCTTCGTCAGCATGAACCTCAACCGGCACCTCGATGCCCACCGTGATCTGTTCTTCCATCTGGTGAAGGGTGACGGCGATTCGGTGCACAAGCATCGCGAATTCTACGACGAGTATCTCGCGGTGATGGACCTCACCGCGGAGTTCTATCTGCAAACGGTGGATGCCGTATTCGTGCGTCACGACCTGCCGCACGGCACGATGACCCATCGTGGCCGCCCGATCGATCCGGCGGCGATCCGTGACACGGCGCTGCTCACGGTCGAAGGCGAGCATGACGATATTTCTGGCGTCGGCCAGACCGAGGCCGCGCACAAGCTCTGCGTCAACATTCCGCCGCATCGGAAGGCGCATTATCTGCAACGCGGCGTCGGCCACTACGGCGTGTTCAACGGCTCGCGGTTCCGCTCCGAGGTGGTGCCGCGCATTGCCGACTTTATCCTGAGCAACGACGGGCGGGCTCAGCCCGCGCGCCGGCCGGCCGCCGTCAAGCTGGTGAAAGCGTAGATTTCCGCAAGGTTGGCGCGGCTGCCGGCAAGGGCGCGATCCCGTATCGGATATCGCGACGTCTCGCACCCAATCGCACGATTCTGCTAACCTTCCGTGATCGGATTCGGGGTCGTTCTTGATGCCGCTGCGCGCGCTGTTCTATCGCCGGCCGAGCGAACCGCAGACCATCCAGGTCGTGTTCGATCAGGCGGTCTATCCGGTTCGCGTGCGTCGCCATCGTCAGGCGCGCCGCTATACGCTCCGCATCCACGCGGTGACCCGCGAGGTGATCCTCACCATGCCGCCGCGCGGCAGCGTGCGGGAGGCCGAAGCGTTTGCGAAAAAACACGGCGGCTGGATCGCCGCGCGACTGCGCCGCTTGCCGGACGCTGCGCCCTTCGCCGAGGGCACCGTGGTGCCGTTGCGCGGCGTGCCGCACCGGATCGTACATCGGAGCGGCGCGCGTGGCACGGTGTGGATCGAGAGCGCTGCCGACGGCGAAGCCTTGCTGTGCGTTGCGGGGCAGGCCCCGCACATCAACCGCCGCGTCGGGGACTTCCTGCGCCGCGAGGCGTTGCGCGATCTCGAAGTGGCGAGCCATCGTGCCGCGGACGCCCTCGGTGTCGCCGTCCGGCGCATCTCGGTGCGCGATCAGTCGAGCCGTTGGGGTTCGTGTTCGAGCACGGGCCACCTGTCCTATTCATGGCGGCTCATTCTCGCGCCGCCGTTTGTTCTGAATTATCTCGCGGTGCACGAGGCTGCGCATCTCGTTGAGATGAATCACTCGCCGCGATTCTGGCGACTGGTCAAGCGCATTTGCGCCGACACCGACCGCGCCAAGGCCTGGCTCGACGCCAACGGCGCCGATCTGCATCGCTACGGCTCGCCGAGGCAAGCCGCGTGATGGCCGTCGTTGCCGTCGCGTCTCCGGCGTGAACGGATCGCTCAACCTCCCGCCCATCGGGACAATACGGAACCGAAGCCCCGCATGCTCCGCCCCGGCTCGTTCGCGCTGACGTTGCTTCTCGCCATGCTGACCGGCCTCGGCCCGTTGTCGATGGACATGTATCTTGCCTCGCTGCCGGCGATCGGCCGCATTCTCGGAGCAAGCCCGGCAGAGGTGCAGCTCACGATCTCGTTCTATCTCGCGGGCTTTGCACTTTCGCAGGTGTTCTACGGGCCGCTGTCCGACCGTCACGGGCGGCGCCCGGTCTTGCTGGCTGCGCTCGGCGTTTACGTCGTGGCGACGCTCGCCTGTGCGTTCGCGTTCTCCATCGAGACGCTGATCGCGGCGCGGTTCATCCAGGCCGTGGGCGGCTCAGGCGCCATCGTCCTGGCGCGCGCGGTGGTGCGCGACATGTTCGAAGGGGCGCGGGTCGGGCGCGAACTCTCGCGCATGGCCGCCATCATGGCGCTGGCGCCGCTGGTCGCGCCCATGATCGGCGGCGTGTTGCAGACCACCTTCGGCTGGCGTTCGAACTTCCTGGCGTTGTTTGCCTTCGGCGCGGCGGCCTGGGTCATGGTCTGGCTGCTGTTGCCGGAAACGCTGCGCGCGCGCTCGCCGGAGCCGGTGTCGCTCGGCTCGACGCTGAGATCCTACCGGAGCTTCCTCGCCGACCGTGCGTTCGTCATCTATCTCGGCATTTCGACCGGCTGCCTCTGCGGCCTGTTTGCCTGGATTTCGAGCGCGGCCTTTGTCTTGCAGGACATCTACGGCGTATCGGCGCTGGCGTTCGGGCTGTCGTTCGCGCTCGCGTCGTCCGGCTATCTCGTGGGCACGACGGTTGCCGCGCGCTTCGTCTCGCACGTCGGCGGCGGACGGATCATGGGACTTGGCACAATCGGCATGGCCGTCGGCGGCTGTGCGGTGATGGTGCTGTCGGCGCTCGAGGCGCATTCCAGCGGCGCGCTGGTGGCGGCGATGGCGCTCTATCTCGCCGGCATGGGCATGGCGCTGCCGCTGGCTCAGGCCGGCGCGTTGCTGCCGTTTCCCGACCGCGCCGGTGCCGCGTCGTCCCTGCTTGGTTTCGTCACCCAGATCCTGTCGGCCATCGTCGGCGCGATCATCGGGCATATGCTGACGACAAGCGCATGGCCGCTCGCCATTGCAATGCTGGCGCCGGGCGGGCTGTCGCTGGTGCTGTGGCTGTTCAGCCGTCAGTCGGGCAGCGTGTAGACGAACACCGCATCCTTGCCGACTCCGCCGTGCAGGCAGATGAAGCGCGTGGTATGCGGGCCGCGGCTGCCTTCGTAGATCGCCGTGCCGTGATAGATCGCGGCAATGAATGTCGCGCCGACCTGGTCCGCGTAACGGTCCACCGTCACCGCGGCGCGGTCGATCACGAACCGCCGGAATGCCGGGTTGTGCCGCCGGAACTGAACCGCGGCGAGCCGCTCGCAGTCGCGGATGCCGTCAAACCGGGTCTTGGCGCGGGGCGCTGCCGTCGCGGGAAACGCCAGCGACGCCGTCAGGGTGCAAGCCGCAATCGTTTGCGCGAGCGCCCTCAGGCCCACGGCCGCTCGGCTCGCGACTTGGCCTCGAAGCTGTCGATCTTGGCTCTCTTGAGGTTGGTCTGGCCGATGTCGTCGAGCCCGTTCAGCATGGTGTGCTTGCGATGCGGGTCGATGTCGAACTTGATGACGCCGCCGTCGGGACCGCGGATTTCCTGCTTCTCCAGGTCGATGGAGAGCGTCGAGTTGGCGCCGCGCTCGGCGTCGTCGAACAGCTTTTCCAAGTCCTCAGGGCTGACCTTGATCGGCAGCAGGCCGTTCTTGAAGCAGTTGTTGTAAAAGATGTCGCCGAACTGCGTGGAGATCACGCAGCGGATGCCGTAGTCCAGAAGCGCCCAGGGTGCGTGCTCGCGCGAGGAGCCGCAGCCGAAGTTGTTGTCGGCGACGATGATCTTGGCGCCGCGGTAGGCCGGCTTGTTGAGCACGAAATCCGGGTTCTCGGTGCCGTCTTCCTTGAAGCGCAACTCCGAGAACAGGCCCTTGCCAAGCCCGGTGCGCTTGAGCGTCTTGAGGTACTGCTTGGGGATGATCATGTCGGTGTCGACATTGACGATCCGCAGCGGCGCGGCGACGCCCTCCAACCGGGTGAACTTGTCCATGACGGCTTTCTCCTTGGCCCTCTGAATGGCGTCTTGCCGGGCGCGGGTCAAGCCCCGGCCGGGCGGCACGGCACCACCGAGCGGGGCGTGGCGCTCAGGCGGCGCCCTTCTCGTTGCGACGGATACCGTCGAGGCCGCCGACCCACGGCAGCGCCGAGCGGCACCAGTTCTGCGTCTTGGGCACCAGTTGGTCGCGCTCGCGCAGGATGCCGACGCGCACCATGTAGGCCGGTTTCGGCCCGTCGCCGGGCGTCGTCGAATAGATCGGCGAGCCGCATTTCGGGCAGAATGCCTGGGCGCGGGGATGGCCGCTCTCCGCGGTGGTCTTCACATAGATCGTCGGTTCACCCGACAGCATCCGGAAGGCGTGGCCCGGAACCGGGATGTTGGTGCGGAAGGCCGAGCCGGTGCTCGCCTGGCAATCGGTGCAATGGCAAATGCTGGTCTTCTCCGGGTCGGCCTCGGCCTCGAAGGTGATGGCGCCGCAATGGCAGCTCCCATGGATTTTCATGGCTCGTTCGCTCCCTGGTTCTCGGGCTCGTCCGCCATCCGCTCGATCGCGTCGATGTCGTCGTCGGACAAGCCGAAATGATGGCCGATCTCATGCACCAGGACGTGCGTGATGATGGTGCCGAGCGTCTCGTCGTGTTCGGCCCAATAGAGCAGGATCGGCACCCGGTAAAGCCAGACCATGTTCGGCATGGCCGCCGGCGCGCTTTCGATCTGGAACGGCAGCCCGACGCCCTGGAACAGGCCCATCAGGTCGAGCTCGCTTGCGATCCCCATCGCATCGAGCACCTCGTCGGTCGCGTAGTCTTCCACCTGCACCACCACGCCCTCGCAGCGGGCGCGAAAGTGCGCCGGCAGCTTGCGGAAAGCCTCGATGGCGATGACCTCGAATTCAGCAAGCGATGGCGCCTTCACCGGCCGCCAGGCGAGGGGGTCGGAGCCGAGGGATTCCGAGGCAAGCGGGGTTGCGCTCGGCGGATCGCGTCGGGGAGTGTCATTCATCGGCGGAGCATAGGCGGGCAGCCTGCCTCGATCCATAAGTGCGATGTCTTGAACCGCGATGCCCCGCCAACTCGCGGTTGACGCCGTCGCCCCAATCGGCGAGCGTTGCGGGATGCAACGATCCGCGCTGTTCTCCTTGGCGATCTTGGCCGCGCTGGCCTTCGGTTTTCTGGCGGTGGGTGCTCGGCCGTCCGCGGCGCAGTCATCC
>Ga0180218_1000074_pt1 | contig 191233 bp, 191 predicted proteins | sample eDN3rd37CKraftBY_FD_151334 | JGI IMG/M metagenome (GOLD analysis project Ga0180218, IMG submission 151334) | Enriched backyard soil microbial communities from Emeryville, California, USA - eDNA 3rd pass 37_C Kraft BY (version 2) (version 2) | ecosystem: Environmental > Terrestrial > Soil >... | reverse complement strand
TCATCACGGTCCTGGTTCTGCTCGGCCAAGTCCTGGAACTGCGGGCGCGTGAGCAGACCGGCGGCGCCATCCGCGCGCTGCTGAATATGGCACCCAAAACGGCGCGCCGCATCCGGCCCGACGGCTCCGACGAGGAGATCACCCTCGCCGAGGTACATGTCGGCGACCGGCTGCGCGTGCGGCCGGGCGAGAGCGTGCCGGTGGACGGCGAGGTACTGGAGGGGAGCGGGGCCGTGGACGAGTCCATGGTCACAGGTGAGGCCATGCCGGTGGAGAAGGCGCCCGGCGCCAAGATCATCGGCGGCACGGTGAACGGCACCGGCGCACTGCTGATGCGGGCAGACAAGGTGGGCTCGGACACCATGCTCTCCCGCATCGTCGCCATGGTCGCCGAGGCGCAGCGCAGCCGGGCGCCGATCCAGCGCATGGCCGACACCGTCTCCGGCTACTTCGTCCCGGCGGTCATCGCCGTCGCGGTCGTGGCCTTCATCGTCTGGGCCATCTGGGGACCGTCCCCCGCGCTCTCTTACGGCCTAATTGCGGCTGTCTCCGTGCTCATTATCGCCTGCCCCTGCGCACTCGGCCTCGCCACGCCCATGAGCATCATGGTCGGCGTCGGCAAGGGCGCGACCGCGGGTGTTCTCATCAGGAACGCCGAGGCGCTCGAGCACATGGAGAAGGTGGACACGCTGGTCGTGGACAAGACCGGTACCCTGACCGAGGGCAAGCCCAAGGTCGTGGCCGTGGTCCCGGCGCCGGGCCTGACCGAGGCAGAGGTGCTGCCTCTGGCCGCCAGCCTGGAGCGGTCGAGCGAGCATCCGCTGGCGGCCGCCGTGGTAGCGGCGGCCAGGGAACGCGGCGTGACCTTCGGCGAGCCCGCCGACTTCGCCTCCGTCACCGGCAAGGGTGTGACCGGGACCGTGGGCGGGCGCCGGGTAGCGCTGGGCAACGCGCGGCTGATGCGGGAGCTCGGGGTGGAACTGGGCGACCTCGCCGCCAAGGCCGACGAGCTCCGGCGCGAGGGCGGCACGGCGCTGTTCCTGGCCGTGGACGGCGCGCCGGGCGGCGTCATCGCCGTGGCCGACCCCGTCAAGGAGACCACGCCTGCCGCGCTGCAAAGCCTGCGGGCTGACGGCATCCACATCGTCATGCTGACCGGCGACAACCGCACGACGGCGGAGGCGGTGGCCCGCAAGCTCGGCATCGATGAGTTCCAGGGCGACGTGCTGCCCGAGGACAAGCACCGCATCGTCCGGGAGCTCCGCGCGAAGAGGAAGGTCGTCGCCATGGCGGGCGACGGGGTGAACGATGCTCCGGCGCTGGCGGAAGCCGATGTGGGAATCGCCATGGGCACCGGCACGGACGTCGCCATGCAGAGCGCGGGGGTGACCTTGGTGAAGGGCGACCTCGCGGGCATCGCGCGGGCGCGGCACCTGTCGCGCGCGGTGATGCGCAACATCCGGCAGAATCTGTTCTTCGCCTTCATCTACAACGCGGCCGGGGTGCCGCTGGCGGCGGGCGTGCTCTACCCGTTCCTTGGCCTCCTGCTCAGCCCGATCGTCGCAGCCCTGGCCATGGCGCTGAGCTCGGTCTCGGTCATCGGCAACGCGCTCCGGTTGCGAACTTTGCGCCTGCATTGACGGCTTGGTGGAGAGAAGGGAGGTGCAGCGGGTTTGTCATCATGGAATCTCTCCTCCCCAGACAGGAAGGAAACCATGCAAATGGCGAGGACTTACTGAGGTGGACTTGCGGAGCGGATGAACCGATGCGCCGGATGGCGAGCGTGATCCAAGCTGTGGTTGTCTTGGCACTCGCCGTGTGCGTATCCATTCTCGCTGTGCCTGCGGCGGCCCACAACGCTCCGCCCGCAGCGACGACCACTTCCAGCGCAGTTCTCGTTTCTGCACATGTAGGTCACACAGTGCCTGCTGCGCATCATGCCTGGGCGACTGGGACGGCCGTGAAGGCCAGAACGACTGGAAAGAAGTGCTGCCCGAACTGTGCCGACGATGCCTTCCGACCAAGCTGCTGCACCCTCGGGCATTGTGGCAGCAGCGCTGCGCTGCTGCCGATGAGGCCTCAGATCGCGCTCCTGGTCAGCAGCGGCAGTTTCTTTGTCGCACCTCCGGCTCAAACCGCAGGCATCATACCTGACCTTCCTTCTCCACCACCCCGATAAGGCGTCCTGAGTCGCCCCGTAGAGCCTTGAGATCTGCGGGAGGCAGAGCGTGTTCAAACCGCCGCCCTGTCGGTGCGGTGCCGAACCAACGCTCGTTGCCTGGATTGGGCAGTCAACCTGCTGCGCAGGCTGGCGGGCCCTGCCTCACAGACGTTCTTTCTGGAGAAGAGACATGCATCAGATGACCCCTGCCATGCAGGCCTGCATCGAGGAATGCCTGCGCTGTCACTCCATCTGCCTTGGCATGGCCATGAACCATTGCCTGGAAGAAGGCGGCAAGCATGTGGAGCCGCAGCATTTCAGGCTGATGATGGCCTGCGCCACCATCTGCCAAACGGCCGCCAACATGATGCTGATCGGCACGCACCACCATAAGCACACCTGTGCCGAATGTGCCGAGATCTGCGAGGAGTGCGCCAAAAGCTGCGAGGCCGTCGGCGGTATGGAGGATTGCGTCGAGCAGTGCCGCAAGTGCGCCGCGTCCTGCCGTGCGATGAGCGCCTGACGCCCGGGTGGCAGGCCAGGCCGGTTGTCCGGCCTGCCGCCACCTTCCACCGGAAGCGAATGTTTCCGGAATGGCATCACTCGTTCTGAGAGAGATTCGGCATGACCATCAAGCATCATGGCGGGAGCCTACCCGACGGCAATGCGGATCGACTCGCTGACGTCATCCATAGCGCCCTGGGTGGCCTTCACTTCGACTTCCAAGCTGGAGGCCATACCCACAACATCACCTTTGGCGGCGAGCACGGTGACGTCTTCGGTGGAAGCGAGGGCGCTGACTTCACCTGGGGGCTAGGAGGCGAGGACCACATCGGCGGGGGCGCCATGGGTGACGTTCTCCACGGTGGCCCTGGCACCGACCTCGTCTCCGGCAACATGGGCGACGACGAGGTCGAAGGTGGCGACGGGGACGATACCCTTTACGGCGGTGCGGGCGCCGATACGGTGCGGGGCGGGCCCGGGAACGACTTCCTCGACGAGGGGGAAGGGCACAGCACCGTGGATGGCGGCATGGGCGACGACACCCTGGTCGGCGGCGGTGGCCCGGACGCCTTCATGATCGGCCGGACGAGCGGCCATGACGTCATCAAGGACTTCACCGCCGGGCCGGGCATGTTCGACCACCTGGCGGTCATGGACGGCCTCCAGTGGACGGACCTCTCCTTCACGGACACGGCGGACGGGGTCCAGGTCTCTTGGAACGGCGGCTCCGTCCTGCTGGAAGGGGTCGCCATGTCGGATCTGGCCCAGGACGACTTCATGTTCGGTGACGCGGCCGACCTGCCGCCCGGCCTGCGGGAACCCGGGGGTCCGGCCGATGAAGCCCCGACGCCAAGCGTCGCGGGGCCGGAGGTGTCCGGCGGAGAGCAGGCCGGAGCGGCTTTCGACTGGCTGGCCGATCACGTGTTCAACAACCGCACCCTGAGCTTCGACATCGACGAGAATGCCGTGCTCCGCGGGACCGCTAGGGCCGACACCCTGGTAGGCTCCGAGACTGGGGATACGGTCTTCGGGCTGGCTGGAGATGACGACATCTCAGGCCTGGGCGGAGACGATCATCTCCAGGGCGGCAATGGCGGCGACACCCTGGCGGGCGGCGACGGCATGGACCGCCTGATGGGCGAGGCAGGCGATGACAGGCTCTCGGGCGGCGCGGAGTCCGATGAGCTTATGGGTGGTGACGGGGACGACTACCTCGATGAGGGCGCCGCCCATGGCATGCTGAACGGCGGCATGGGCAACGACACCCTGGTCGGTGGCACTGGCGCCGACGCCTTCATGGTGTCGATGGACAGCGGCCACGACGTGGTCCGGGACTTCGAGGCGACCGGAGATGCCCAGGGCGCCTTCGACCACATCGCCTTCATGGACATCCAGGCCGCGGAGGTCGAGGTCCGGGATACCGCCGAGGGCGCCCTGGTCGGCTGGGGCATGGGCGAGGATGGTGCCTTCGAGGGATCCATCCTCCTCGAGGGGGTCGCCAAGGGTGACCTGCGGCAGACCGACTTCATGTTCGCCGACAGGCCCCAGTACGTCGAGGGCATTGGCGACTTCGGCTCCTGGTACATCTTCCCGGAGAGCAGCGGTCCGATCGCCTGACCCCTTGGTGGGGGCGGCCAACCGGAAGCTCCCTCTCCTGCGGCCGATGCTCGTGGGCGTCGGCCGCCACCAACCCGACGCTCATCGTCGAGGCTGAAACCTCCCGACCTTTGAAGAGAAGCACTCCTCCATGAGCTACATGCGCTTCGGCCTGATGATCCTGGTATCAACCGTGGTCATGTTCGGGCTGATGTACCTGAACACCTATACCCTGGAGCACGTCTTCTACAGCCAGACCCGGACCTGGATGGCTCTCGTCATGGGGGCGACCATGGCCGTCATCATGCTCCTGTTCATGCTGGGCATGTACCGGAATCAAGCAGCTAACGTGGCCATCCTCGCCGGTAGTGCCCTGGTGTTTGTGGGGGCGCTCTGGCTGGTCAGAAGCCAGCAGACGGTAGGCGACGTGGCCTACATGAAGGCGATGATCCCGCACCACTCCATCGCCATCATGACCAGCGAGCGGGCCCAGATCCGCGACCCGCGCGTCCGGCGTCTGGCCGACAGCATCATCGAGGCGCAGGTGCGGGAGATTGGCGAGATGAAGCAATTGGTCGCCGAACTGGAAGCTAATCTTCCGGCTTCGTCGGCACCGGTGCTCCAGCCAGCGCGCTGAACCGCACGATCAGCGGGCTCCACGGTTCGGCCAGGACCGGGGACGAGCAGCCGGACGGTGAGGCAGCCGTACCTGCCGCTAAAGATCCGCGGGGCTGCTTCGCAGCGGGGTAAGCGCCTCGGATTGCCTCGCTCTCCTTTAGAATCTAGGAATCTCCCGCCGTCTCGAGACTAGAAGTCTGTATTCTTGAGGATTTTCGCTCCAACCCCGTGGCCTCCCTCCTTGCGGTGGACACCGCTACGGCTGAGGTGAAAACCCCGATGAGGAGGGCTGCCTGGACACATCCTTCCCATCTGAAACCCTCCTACATGGGAGGGGCGCTTTTCCTTCTCTGTCCGCAACAAGGGAGGAAATCGTATGCGCAAGTTCATCGTCCCGGCTATCGCGCTGGCGGGGGCCCTGGCAACGGTGGGCGCCTTCGCCCAAGGCACCCCGCAACCCCAGGGCGGCACGATGCAGCAGATGCCAATGATGCAGGGACAGGGCAGCATGATGATGGGCGGCTGCCCGATGATGCAGCGGATGGCCGCAATGGACACCCGCCTCCGACAGCTTGAGGAGCGGGCGGGAATACCGGCCCCGGCAACCCCGCCTGACGCTAACCGGTAAAGGGCGCGGGCCTGAGGGGCAGAAGATCGCGGATGATGCACGGCGGGATGGAGGGGATGGGCTGGATGATGGGCGGCATGGGCCTGGTTGGGCTCATGCTGCTCGTTCTTCTCGTCCTCGGGATCGCGGCGCTCATCAAGTATCTCCGCCGCTGACTGGCCCAGGCGCTAGCAGACCCTAAGCTGACAACGTCAAGGCTCCGCATGGAAGGCGTGAACTGGATTGGGGTGGCCACCCTCTACCGGCGCGAGGTTCGGCGCTTCCTCTCCGTCGGCGCGCAGACGGTCGGCGGCCCGGCGGTGGGCACCCTCCTCTTTCTCGTCGTCTTCGGGGTTGCACTGGGCCGCCACGCACCCACACCGGGCGGCGTGCCCTACCTCGTCTTCATCATCCCCGGGCTTGTCATGATGGCGATCGCCCAGAACGCCTTCGCCAACACTTCGTCCTCCCTTCTGATCGCTAAGGTCCAGGGCAATATCGTCGACCTGCTGCTGGCCCCGCTCGGGCCGGGCGAGCTCCTGGCAGGCTTGGTGCTCGGGGGCGTTACGCGTGGTCTCCTGGTGGGTGCGCTGACCGCCCTCGCGGCCTGGCTGGTCGTGCCGCTGCCTTTAGTGATCCCCGCCCTCGCCCTGTTCTACGCCGTCGGCGGCGCCCTGGTGTTCTCGCTGCTGGGCGTCCTGGGCGGGCTCTGGGCGCAGAAGATGGATCAGCAGGCGGCGGTCACGAACTTCGTCATTGCGCCCCTGACGCTGCTCTCGGGCACCTTCTACGCCGTCAACACCCTGTCGGAGCCGTTCCGGTCCATCGCCTACTTCGATCCCGTCTTCTACATCGTGGATGGCTTCCGGCACGGTGTCACCGGGATGTCGGAGGCGCCGCCTCTGGTTGGGGTCCTTGTCGTCCTCGTCGCCAATGCCCTGCTCGGCGCCCTCTGCCACCGACTGCTCGCATCCGGCTGGCGCCTGCGACAGTGATGCCGCCCGCCATGACCAAGCATGACCAGCCCATGGCTGTCGAGGTCGCAGGCCTCGAGAAGTTCTATCCGGGAACGGGAGGCCGAGGCGGTAACCACGCCCTCAAGGGGGTGAGCCTAACTATTCCCCGCGGCAGCATCTTCGGCCTGCTGGGGCCGAACGGCGCCGGGAAGTCGACCCTCATCAACATCCTCGCCGGGCTGGTGCGGAAGTCGGGCGGTACGGCTCGGGTCTGGGGTATCGACGTCGACGAGCAGCCCCGGGCAGCCCGTGCCGCCATCGGCGTGGTCCCGCAGGAACTCACCCTTGACCCCTACTTTCCCGCGCACGACGCGCTTGAATTGCAGGCCGGGCTCTTCGGCATCCCCAAGGCCGCGCGGCGCACGGACGAACTCCTCCAAGTCCTCGGGCTGGCGGACAAAGCGACGGCGCCCGCCCGCAGCTTGTCCGGCGGTATGCGGCGGCGTCTGATGGTCGGCAAGGCCCTGGTCCACAACCCGCCGGTCCTCGTCCTCGACGAGCCGACCGCGGGTGTCGACGTCCTGCTGCGGCAGCAACTCTGGGATTACGTCCGGCTCCTGAACCGCAACGGCACCACCGTCCTCCGTAAGCGTCGTCTGACCCCCATGGTTGAGGTGCACAGCCTTGGGGGAGGAGGATTGAGCCTTCTGGAGAGAGGGCAGGCAGTGGACGGTGATCCGGTCGGGAGCATGGAGGCGAGCACTCCTATGAGTGATCGTATGAGTGCTCGGACGGAATTCGTGGAGGTGGTGACCCGCGGTGAACGGCGGCGCCGCTGGAGCCCCGAACAAAAGCTGCGGATCGTCGCCGAGGCGATGGACCCCACGGTCGCCGCGGTCGATGTCGCCCGGCGCTGGGGGATCGGCACGGGGCTGCTTTATACATGGCGACGCGAGCTGCTGATGGCGGTCACCCCGGCGCCGATCACGCCACGGCTCCCCGCGATCGCAGCGGAGGAAGCCCCCTGCGAGAATGCGCCTGCCGTCATTGCTGAGGCCGCCTCGCTGCCTGATGACGGGCGGATCGAGATCGCGCTTCCAGGTGGTGTCGTCGTCCGTGTTGATGCCGGGGTGGACGAGGCGGCGCTTCGCCGCGTCCTTGCGGCACTGGAGGGGCGATGATCGGCCCCGCACCAGGCACACGCATCTTCCTCGCCTGCGGGGTGACGGACATGCGGCGTGGCATGGACGGGCTTGCCGCTCTCGTGCAGACCACCTTCGGCGAGGACCCGTTCTCGGGTGCGGTCTACCTCTTCCGGGGGCGCCGGGGTCATCTGGTGAAATGCCTCTGGCATGACGGTCAAGGCCTGTGCCTTTTCCAGAAGCGTTTGGAACGGAGCCGCTTCCAGTGGCCGGTGACGAACACCGGCAGGATTGCCTTGTCGGCGGCGCAGACTTCGATGCTGCTCGAGGGCCTGGACTGGCGCAACCCACAGCGGGTGTGGCGTCCGAGCGCGACGTAGCAGCTTTCGCTTGCGCCGACGCGGCGCGGCCTGCGACGATTCCCGCGTGACAGCAGCCGATGACACGAACAGGGCGGACGTGGAGGTGGTTCTCCTGCGCGCTGCGCTGGTTGCCGCCGAGGCGCGGATCGCCGCGCTCGAGGGCATGCTCCACGCGCTCAACCGCGCACGCTTCGGCCAGAGTGCCGAGCGCATCGATCCCGGCCAGCTTGTCCTTGCACTTGGCCGCGACGTGCCGCCCCCGCCGCCCGCGAACGATGCGCCGGGTGAGGATGGCCCTCGCGGACGCCCATCGGCGCGCCGGAACCGCGGTGCCTTGCCGCCGCACCTCGAGAGAGTGGAGCGCGTGCTGGAACCCGCCAGTCGGACCTGTTCTTGCTGCGGCAGCGACATGCGCGTCATCGGCGAGGACCGGTCAGAGCGGCTCGACGTCGTGCCCGCGAGGCTTCGGGTGATGGTGACCATCCGCCCGCGCCTGGCCTGTCGTAGCTGCGTGGGCGGTGTTCATCAGGCGCCTGCCCCGGAGCACGCGGTGACGCGCGGGCTGCCGACCGAGGCGCTGCTGGCGCATGTGCTCGTCTCGAAATATGGTGATGGCCTGCCGCTGTACCGCCAGGTGGCGATCCTCCGCCGCAGCGGGGTGGGGCTCGACCGCTCAACCCTCTGCGACTGGGTCGGGGCGGCGTGTTGGTGGCTCCGGCCTCTCTACGAGCGGGTCCTGGAGCATGTCAGGAAACAGGGACGGGTGTTCGCCGACGACACGCCACTTCCCACCCTGGAGCGCGGTCGCGGGCGAACCCGCAAGGGGGCCCTCTGGGCCTATGCCGTCGATGACCGCCCCTGGCTGGGGCGGGCTCCTCCTGCGGTCGCTTATGCCTACGCGCCAGATCGCAAGGGAGCGCGACCCGCCGCTCATCTCGGCCGGTTCCGGGGTGTGCTGCAGGTCGACGGCTATGACGGCTTCAAGGCCATGCGGCGGGAGCGCCGCGACGGCTCGGTGACGCTGGCCTTCTGTTGGGCGCACCTGCGCCGGCGGTTCTTCGAGGTCCATGCGGGCACGAAGTCGCCCATTGCCGCCGAGGCCTTGCTGCGCATCAGGGAGCTCTACCGGATCGAGCGCGAGATCCGGGGCCGCTCGGCGGAGCAGCGTCGCGCCATCCGCCGCGAGAGGAGCGCGCCGCTGGTCGCCGCCCTCGAGATCTGGCTGCGGGCGCAGTTGGATCGCCTTAGCCAGGGCTCCAAGCTCGCCGGAGACATCCGCTACGGCCTGCGCCACTGGGGCGGTCTCGTGCGGTTCCTCGAGGACGGCAGGCTGGAGATGGATACAAACACGGTGGAGCGGCAGATCAGACCTGTGGCTGTCACCCGCAAGGCGGCGCTATTCGCTGGCAGTGAGGCCGGCGGCGCGAACTGGGCCATCGCGACGACGCTGATCCGGACGGCCCTGATGAATGACGTTGAACCCGAGGCGTGGCTGACCGACGTGCTGCGGCGGATGGTCTGCGGCGACGTGCGCTCGAACGGGCTTGATGCCCTTCTCCCCTGGACCTGGGGCCGGGACACCGCCGCAGCGGCGTAGCCATCAGATCCCCGGCAAAGCCGGGTTCACCTCCTCCGCGTCGCTGGTATCGGCATGGACCGCGTCGTGGATGATGCGCGCTGTCACGCCCTGCAGATGCGCCCGCAGCGCCCGCTCCAGTTCCAGGAACTCGGGCCAGAGGACCGTATCAAGAAAGCCCTTGGGCGCGCGCAGCATCACCGTCGTGCGCTTCTGGCGGGGGTAGCGATAGGGCCTCAGCCCGTAGCGGCGGCAGAGGGCGACGAAGAGCTGCCGGGACCAACTGTCCGGCATCGAGAACTGCTGCTCCACGGCCGGGTCACGGCGGGCTTGCTCGGCCAGGCGTGCCTTGACCCGCTCCAGCGCCGCCCCGGCCGCCTCCCGCTCACCCGCCGTTCCTGCACCCGCGATCAATGCCTCGATCTTGCGGAGCCGCTCCCGGAGATCGTCCTCGCCCGCCATCCCGCCTCAACCCCCAACCGGCATGCAGGATAGCCCGGTGCAGGCCGCCAGGGCAGCAGGTCACGTCAAGCGCTGAGCTGGATGGGGATCAGACGACGGTTACCCAGCAGCCCACGTTGGAGCAGGGAGCGGAGCACGGCGCGCTGTGCGGCGGCTGGCAGGTCAGGCGCGAGGGCGCGGCGGTCCGTCCGACCCGCGGCGGCAGTCAGCACCGTGCGGGCCGAGGGAGAGAGGGTATCAGGTTTGTCCATGGGCAGCCTCCGGTGTGGCTGCCGAAGCTGGCCGCCGCTACCGGAGCGAGCCCGGCCGATCCAAAGCGGCGCAGGGCGTGGCGCTACGCTTCGCGTAACTGGAGCCAGAAGCCAAGCGTACTTTGCGGCTGCGCATGGGCAGTTTCGACGCAGGCGTATGGGTGCGGGGTTGCATCAGCAGCACCATACGGTCTGGTCTACCGGCGCCATATCGCGCATTCGCTTAGGCCGGTGGGCGTAGCTGTACTGGAAGCGGCCTTCCGGCCACCAGCGCCGCCAAGTCTGCAGCATACACTTCTATTCGGGGTGCACCGGGCACCCGAAGCTCGAAGGTCTCGACCAACCCCGCCGGCAGTCCGGGTGATCTCGGATAAATGAGGGCAACGTTGGGGCACTGATATGCGCCGGCGTAGGCAGCCAGCTGGTAGGCGTCCTCCCGGGCCACGCCGCGGCCGGCAACACCCGGGTCAAGTCGCTTCCACTTCGCATCCAGCAGCCGCTCCACGGCGCCCGTCGTGGAGACAACTGTAGCATCGGGCCGCAGACGGAAGGCTGGCCCGTCGGCCGAGCCGGCCAGGTGCCGGGGAGGCCCCTGCAGCACAACGCGGGCGCTCGCACCGCTCACCCGCCACTCGCGCCTGAGGCATGCCCCGACGAATGCCTCGAACAGGCGCTGCATGTCGAACACCAGGCACAGCCCTTCCGCGTCGCCGGACCTCACGTCCGGAAAGAGCCCGCGAAGGAACCAGCTGGCGCGCTGGAACACGGGCCTCCAAGTCTCCGTCAGCCGGTTGAATGGCAAGCGGTCGATGTCCCTCGCGGAGCACGGAGCGTGCGAGATATCTACCAGCCGGTGCAGCAACCCGCCGACTGCCGCACGGGCGTCGGGACCCACAGCCTGGTGTAGCAGTCTGCCGAGGACCGCCTTGAGTGCCCGGTTGTGAGGATTGTCGGGGGAGAGCTCGTCGAACGCGCACCGGACCCGGCTCCGGTCCGCGGCTGTGCGGCGGACCTGCTCCGCCAGGTGGAGCCGCCCACGCAGGGCTGGAAGATCATCCTCGAATGCCTGGTAGGTCCGGATGGCCCCGCCACGCAGAAGCCCCGCGACGCGCGCGCAGAAGTCGAGGATGAACACGTCGAGCAGGTGTCGCCGCTGCCCCCCGAGTGGTGCCTTGCCGGCGTCGGCGATTGCCACATCGGCCGCGGCCCGAAGCATGGCCACCAGCACGCCCCGCGCCTCCGCGTCGGCCGCGGCGCCGACCTCGATCTTCGGCAGGATTTCGAGCACAAGGTCGCCGGCCCGGATGATCCCGGAGAACGGCCCGATGCGTACCCCGCTGCGTTCCCACGTCAGCGCGCCTCGCGGGAGCATCGGCGCGAGCTTGCCCAATGCCTGTTCCTGCCCGGCACTGAGCCCCCCGTCGCCGGCGAACGGCAGTAGGTCGCGTTCACGGGCGGTCAGAGCCCTCACTCGAGCGCCTCGTAGATCTTTCGGACCGCGTCGGGCGTGATCTCCGGCTCCGGGGTGACCGAGTAATGGGTGCCTTCGGCGACGTCGTCCTCGTTCGCACCGTGGAAGAGCTCGGCCACTCCCACTGTCTTCGCACGGACGAGCTGATGCTCAAGCGATCCCGTGTGGTCCGCCAGCACGAGCTGGATGCGCCGCCAGTCATCGTAGAACAGCTCCTGTAGGAACGGAACGACCTCGCGCGCAAGCACGCGCCGCAGCGCCGGGAAGTCGCGGACCCGCACGAAGGAGGCGTGGCCGATCGCCTGGTCGCGGTGCGCGAGGTGGGTGATGCGGCGGTTGATCGTCGCAAGCAGGCGCCGGAGGTCAATCTCGTCGCCCTCGCCGTCAGGGATGCAGCCGTTGCCGTCTGCGCCCGTGAGCGCGTTCGGGAGCGGGACCAACTCCTCGAACTCGAACCGGCGCCGCAGCGCAGCGTCGAGCAATGCGATGGACCGATCCGCGGTGTTCATGGTGCCGACCACGTCGAGGTTCGCCGGGACGCCGAACGCCTCGCCCGAGTAAGGCAGGGTCACCTCGAGACCGGACAGGAGCCTGCCCGAGGCGTCATAGACCACGCGCTTGTCCGGCTCGACTAAGGTGATCAGCTCGCCGAAGATCTTGGCGATGTTCCCGCGGTTGATCTCGTCGATGAACACTGCGTAGCGCCGGCCCGGGTCGGCCTTCGCCCGCTCGCAGATCCTTTTGAACACGCCCGGGCGCACCTCGTACGCCACCGTTCCATCCGGCCGGACTACCGGCCTGATGCCCTCGACGAAATCCTCGTAGCTGTAGTTCTGGTGGAAGGTGACGAACTCAAAGCGGCGCGTCACGGTGCCGCCTGCCATCCGCCCTTCGTAGCCGGGCATGAAGACCGACTGCAGGCGGTGGGTCTTCCCGGTGCCGGGCGGGCCGTAAAGAATGATGTTGCGAGGAGGAGATGGTCGGGCGGCCGGCACCCCGACCGGCCCTTCGTCTTCGGCCGGATCGACGGTAACGGCCGGCAGGGCGTTCCACAGCTCGGCCAATGCTATCGTGACGGTGGGATCGATCTGGATCCCTGACCCTTGCGGGCTCCACTCTTGGTTAGGGAAGCGCTCCGTGAGCACCTCCCGTGGAACGAACTTGTCGCGCGTAACGTCTCGCACCACCGAAAACTGCACCTCAACGAAGCTGGCGACCTCGCCGGTGTCCGCCCGCGCTGGGTCGTAGTGGGGACCCTCGAACGGCGCCTTCACGATGGTGCCCGCGGCGACGATCCCTCTGGGCGCGACGCCGGTGCGGGTCAGGTAGGCCGCGTCGCCCTCCTTCGGCTTTGACGAGGCGCACCGCCATGGCATCACGACCGGCTCGCCGCGCGCCGCCGCCGCGCGGTCTGCCGCAAGGGTCTCCCACGCCCAATTCTCCGGGTTCCAGCTAAGCAGCCACGCCTTAGGCGCTCCGCGCCAGCGCGACACAAGATCGGCGTCGTAGAAGTCGATGGGTGCGCCGCGCTCAGACTCGAGGCGGCGTCTGAGCGCGAGCATCTCCCGGTCAATCCGGTCGTCATCCCATCGCTTAACATCCTTCTCTCGCTCACCGGTGAAGGAGGCGAGAATGGACCACTTGTCAGCGCTGGAGCTGATCCGCTCGAACTCGTCCGGGAATAGCAGGTGAAGGCAGATATGGCGGAACTGTCGGCTACCGGCGTCGGGTAGTGAACGAATCCAGACGGCGAATTGCGATCCATCCTCGAGTAGGGTCCGCCGCTCCTGCGCCGGCTTGCGCTTAAAGGCGCGGACGCTCGTGAGAAGAAAAGCGAGCTCGCGCCAGCGCTGGGTGTTGTAGGCGGTGCCTGCGGAACCCAATCCTACTAAGGCCGCATCGGACAGCATAGGGCTGCCTGGGTCAAGATTCTCGCCAGACCAGCCCCAAACCGTCTGGATGTTCGCGCGCTTGCGATCCGCAGTGATGTTCGACTGGAAGAGCATAAGCGCCCACAGGGCCTCTGCCATTAGCTTCCGTGCTGCCGGTGTTGCGGACGCGAGCTGCTTCTGCAGTTTCTCCAGAAAGCTGCCATCGCCTTCACTAAAATTTTGGACAAACGCATGATCTAATTCGTCGAGTAGCTCGGGCGTCCAGAGCTGCTGAGTCTCCCCCAGAATGGACCCGTCACTTGCCAGGCATCTCGTAGCCCAGCTCGCTGCCGCGTCGAAGACCGGGGTAGGGTTGCGGTCGGGATGGTGTCTCGACATGGCCTCGCTCGATATAGGTCCTCGTGGTGGCCCGCGCGTGGTAACCGCGTTCAGCCAGCGGTCGCCGGGGCGTCCTGCGCGCACGTCCGCGGTCGTCCAAACCTCCGCCAGCGCAGGGTCGGTCTCACTCAGCGCGGCGTCAAGTGTAGCCCGCTGTGGTCGGTGAACCAGCGGGGTTCGGTGACGTACTCGCCGGCACCATACTGAAGGACATGTAGAGGATCGCGCACGGCCGGAGTGCGCCCGCCAGGCGCCGAGCAATGGCGGGCAGTTCGGCGGCCAGCATGTGCAGCAGGGACGCGGAGGCCCAGATCCCGTCGAACTCCTCGCGCCAGGCCCCGTCCTCGAAGCGCATCTGCAGAACCTCGGCCCGGCCGGCAATACGCTTCCACGCCAGCCGCACCATCGCGGCCGAGGCGTCGAAAGCCACCACCGAGTACCCCCGCTCCGCGAAAGCCAGCGCGTCAGGTTCGACTCCGCAACCTGCGTCCAAAATCCGGCCTCCGGGTCGCACGTGCCGAAGGAAGCGCTCATTAGAGCGGCGACAGGTCGAGATCACCTGTATCGGCGGCGAACCGCTCGGCGCTGCGATCATAGAAGGCGATCGAGTCCACATCGTCCCTAAGCACTTGCTGAAGGCCCCGCCGGCTCCCACTCATGCACCAAGGCATCGAGTGCGATCCGCTGGCGTACCCGCAGGAACGACGCGCGTGCATCAGCGTCCGCGCCGGTCTGTAGCAGAATGGTTTCCCGCAGTGGGTGATGGCTGTCCACGAGCCAGTTGTTGCGCTCATGCAGGCGCGCGATCACCCGCGGTGAGGGGAAGCCGGCAGACTTGCCGCCTTCCCCCCGATTGCAGCGCTTACAGGCCAGGACCAGGTTCCAGACCCCGTCCACGTCCAGCATCTCGCCCCGCTTCTTCAGTGTCCAGGGGAAGAAGTGGTCGACCTCGGTCGCGCCCAGCGGCGTCTCGGCCCGACAGTAGAAGCAGTGGCCACGCTGATAGCCGTTCAGGGCTGCCTTGATCCCGGTCAGGTTCACCCGCCGCACCCGCTCCACGAAGAGCAGGTTCTGCGCGGCGTCCGCCTGCACGGCCACCCCGGCCCGCGGCAGGTCCAGCGACCAGGCATTCTCCACCAGGCGCCAGCGCGCCTCAGCCTCCTCCGCCAACCCTGATCCCTGCACCGAAGCCGCCAGCCGACGCAAATCATCGGTGAGCCGGATCGCGCCCGCGCCGTCCACCGCTTTCCGCTCATCGACGAAGAAGCGCACGGAGATCGGCCCCCGACCCACCACGTGGAAGGCATCGATGACGTTCTTGAAGGCGAGGCGGGCCGTCGTGCCGATGAGCTGTTCCTCCGGCAGGTCACCGCGGTTGAAGGCCCGGCAGGCGTCGAGGAACTTGCTGGAGGCGGAGGTCGCCTGTTTGTCCACCCGCACCAGGTGCTCGCAGAGGTGCCGGGCAAAGGGGGAAGCGAGCTCCTCCAGGGGGACGCGGTCGTCCGCCCGGTCCGCGAGGCCGAGAAGGGCTTTGGCGAGGGCAAATTTGTAAGAGGCGACGTTCAGGCCAAACAGGACGACGGCGCGCCAGTTGGCATCCAAGGTGGGTGCCTTGGCTAGAAAGTCTGTCATCGGCGCGCCGTGTTCCCGTGCCGGCGGACGAACTCGGCGTGCCGCATGGCCAGCGCCTCGGTACTGAGCGGCGCCGCGCCCGGCTCACGGACCCGGAGCAGTCGGCCGTCGAGCGCGCCATACTCTGTGCCACGGAGGGAGGACGCAACCACGAGCCGCGGGCCGTCCGCGCCATTCGGGTCCACTGAAACGAGGCCACAATCGAAGAGGGTGTGCAGGTCGGTCCGCAGCAGGAGGCCGTTGGAGGGGTGATTGGTCTCTGCGCCGCGATACGGCAGGATGTGCGCAGCTTCCAGCACGTCGGCAACGGCGCATCCGGTGACAGCACAGCGCTCGCCGTAGGCCGCCATCAGGCTGCGGCGGAACTCGGCCTGGCCGCGCCGGGCCTTGATGGCGCGCAGAACAGTGGTTCGCGCGTCCTCTAAGTTCTGAGGATCGAAGGGCTGCTCGTCGGCCTCTTGGGCGCCGATGGACAGGTCCGGCTGCGCAAGGGTGCCCTCGCGCTGGAGGACAAAGCTACTGGCGCCGGGTCCGCCCGGCGTCTGGTGCGAGACATAGGTGAAGGGGCCGAGATAGCGGAAGCCGTAGCCCGGAAACTCACCCTTCTGAAGGCGGTAGAAGACGAGGAGTTCCAGGCCACGTTCGGCATGTTCGATGATCCAGGCGTCTGTCCCGCGCTTCTCCTGCCCTTGCCAATGGAGCACGTCCCCTTCCAGGTGGTCCTCGTACGGCGTTCGGTCGGCGGACTTGTGCTCGGTGACGAATAGCAGCACCGAGGACGAGCCCTTCCGCCGGAAGACGCCCGCCCCCATGGCGCCGGGGCTAATCCCGAGCCGGTCGGCCAAATCGGCCCGTGTGTAGACTTCGTCCGGCGTCAGCTGCTTAGAGAGGAGCGCGTCTGCGGCCTGCGGCGTCGAATCGACAACGATCTCGAAACCCAGTTGCTTCGCCGTCCGCTGCACGGTCGCCTCGCCGCCACTGAACTGCGTCGGGTGAAGGGCGGGGCGGGATCGGTCCTCATAGTGCCAAGCGACTCCTAGGATGGCCTTTGAGGGGTAGCGTCGGCCTTCATGGAGGATCCAGTAGCGGTTCGGAGCACCGTAACCGTACCGTTGAAGAAAGTGAGCGAGGCCTAGGCGATCATGTTCAGCCATTGCCTCGAGCACGGCTTGTCGGCTCCGTAAAGCGGCAATGCGTACCGGGGGTAGAGGGGGGCGTGCGAGTTGGTCAACCGTCGCATCGACGGCTGCCCCCAGTCCCACAAGCGGCCAAGAAAAAACGTCCAGATCTGTGCTGGAAAGCCGGCACACAGGCTGCCTAGGGCTGCCGTGCCACTTAAGGATCATCCCCCGCAACTGATTACCGCGGTGGACCCATTGCAGGTCGTATAAAGAGCCCGGACCAGTAACGTCAGAAGGATAGATGCGCTTCCGTACGCTGACGTCTCTGCAACCGATGATCTCCCAGATTCCTAGAACTTCGGTCGTTTCAGCGTCGATGGCGAATGTACCTACAAGCCATCGCGCATCTTGGAACCGGTTCTGGATCTGTATAGACTGCCATTCCGTGAACCTCTCGAATCTTGCTGTTCCAGGTTCCGAGAAGGCGTCTTCTCGTACGGCCGAGCCTCTGTCCGCAGTCACATGGCGATAAACTAGGCATTCTTCAGGGCTGATCTCTAGGGATGCCAAGATGCTCCTGAGGGTTATTTTGTGGCGGGGAGAATGGGAATTCATATTTGACTTCAAATGGAATGATGATCGCTGCCTACCGCGACTGCGGACGGTCTATTCTTTGGTGCGCTAAGGGCCATCTACTGCGGCCTTCTTTTCCCCTCTTTGCTGCACGCTTCGGAGATTCATAGTTCGACAGCTTGCCGCTGCAGGCAGCCTCAGCCGGTTATCGGAAGCCGGTCCCATCAAGCACTCCAAAATGGATATAGCCTCATTTCGGCGCCGGTGTAGGTTCTTTTTCAACCATAGCGATTGTACGGACGGGGTAGAAGTAGGCTTGGGGAGAGGATTTCTATGGCCGGAGTGATTTGTCAGGGGAGCCATAGCTGGCGCCTGCGGCAACGCACTTGGACCTATCGTTGAATGCTGCTCCTCGTCACTCCGTCGTGGGAAGCCGCTCGGCTTGAGCCTACAGAGCCACCCGCTGCCCTGCTACTCGAGGCGGCGGTGAGCATGCGTTCCCGCCATCCCGAGAAGCCTTGCTCACTTCAGAATTTCAAGGATGCCGTTCTTTGAAGCTGCTCATCTGCGTCGGGATGGCTGTGGCCAGCGGTGCGGCTGCATTGCAGTCTGGCATGACGTCGCAGGATGCGGTTGTCGTGGGCCTCCTTCTCGCCGCCATCTGCGCCATGTTCCTGTTCCGTCCGTCCTCGGTGGCACGGGCCCGGCCGGTTCCAGCCGCAAGGCCGACAAGGGTGCAGCCCACACCACCATCAGCCAGCACCGCGTCAGCAACGCCGCCGCCTGCAACGCCTTGGACCGACGGCACTTCGCCTCTCACCGCCGCCAGCCGGCTGCCTGTGATTGAGTACGTCAGCGCCAGCGCGATCCAAAACCATCCGGGGATAGCAACCGCATCGGAGCCGGCCTGGGCGCCCCTACGCCAGCCGCCGGCGACGCCGCCTCATGCCCCACCGCCTGCAGCGGCCCCGAACGGCGCGCCGCCGCCGCCCCCCTTTGGCTCCGAAGGCGCGCGCGGCCGCTTCACCGAGGCGGAATGGAACGAGAAGAGCTTCCTCAAGCTGACGGGCTACCAAGTCGGCACTTTCGGGATCTCGGCCTGGCGCCGGCAGGACATCCTGCGCCGGGCCTATGAGCGGCCGCTCCCGGCGGACATGCCGGCCACGCTGCGGGCGGAGTGTGGCGCCCCGGGCAGCTCTATGAGGCTGCAGCGCATTGTCCGGCATCTGCGGTTCTGCAGCATCGCTCTGGCCCGACCGCGGGCGGCCAATATGACCAAGGCGCTCTCGGACTGGCAGGCGGACATCGCCTGGCTGCAGGCAACCTTCGGCGCGTTCCATCGCGACGTCGACTTCCGCTGACCGTCGCGACCGCAGGCCGCCACGCCGCAAACTCGCCCGGCAGCGCTGAGTTGCCGGGCGGGTTATGGTTGCTGCGGGCCGGGCGCAACGCCGGCTGCCCCTTCTGCGACCTCGCCCCGGAGAGCGGGATGGCCGAACAATTCGGGCCTGTTTCGGCTTAGGGTGGGTCTGCTTTCCCCGCCGCCGCAGTGCAACCCTTGTAGCGCATGGTGGTAAACGCCCGATGAGCGGGGATAAAAAATCTACGGTGTTCCCGCATGCCAGAACGACCGGCGGCTGTGACGCTGAACATGACCCTCCTGTTCTTAACTACGGGAAACCCGTGCCCGGCAGCAGCCCACTACTGGGCACGCGCTTCCCTTCCATCGGCCTCATGACGGCCGGCCTAGGTGTATGGTTCCGGGGTGTGGTGGTACACTTGACCACCATGCTGCGAGGGATGCGCTATGGGCCAAGTTCTCCACGGCTGCGCCCGCACGACAGAGGCAGTTCGTCGCGCGATCCAGCTACAACAAGAGAGCGTAAGGGCACTGGCCCGGCGCTACGGCGTCAGCCCGACCACCATCCAGAAGTGGCGCAAACGCTCGACCACGGCGGACGCCCGCATGGGCCCAAAGGAGCCCCGCTCCACTCTCCTGACGCCCGATGAGGAAGCCGTCATTGTCGCCTTCCGGCGGCACACCTTGCTGCCACTGGATGACTGCCTCTACAGCCTCCAGCCCACCCTCCCGCATCTGACCCGCTCAACCCTGCATCGCTGCCTGGAGCGGCACGGCATCAGCCGCTTGCCTCAGGTTGGCGGCGACAAGCCGCCCAAGCAGCGCTTCGCTACCTACGCGATCGGCTACTTCCATATCGACCTGGCCGAGGTCAGCACCGAGGAAGGCAAGTTGCGCCTCTTCGTGGCGATCGACCGCACCAGCAAGTTCGCCTTCGTCCGTCTCGTCGAGAGCGTTGGAAAGATGGAGGCAGCGGACTTCCTGCGCGACCTGGTCAAGGCCGTTCCCTATCGCATCCACACCGTGCTGACCGACAATGGCGTCCAGTTCACCGCGCGCAAGCAGGATATCTGGGACATCCAGCACATCTTCGATCGGATCTGCGACGAGCATGAGATCCAGCATCGCCTGACCAAGGTGAACCATCCCTGGACCAACGGGCAGGTCGAACGGATGAACCGCACTATCAAAGAGGCGACCGTCAGGCGCTACCACTACGACAGCCACGAGCAGCTCCGCATCCACCTGCAGCTCTTCGTGGACGCCTACAACCATGCCCGCCGGCTCAAGACGCTCCGCGGTCTCACGCCCTCCGAGTTCATCCATCAGGTCTGGATGAAAGAGCCCGAGCGTTTCAGGCTGAACCCGTCACACCACATCCCGGGACCATACACCTAGTGGGCACCGATGGGTTCGCCGTCATTCCCACCACCGCCCTTGCTTCAACCCGCGTGCGGCGTCTCCGACGACTGCCGCGCTTTTGGGTCCGGGGCCCCATTCCTTGACCAGCCCTACCCAGCTTAATGGGTGTCATGCGGCCGCGGTGTCGCCCTCCGTGATCCTTTGGAATCCGCGAGGAACTCGAGATGCTGCTTTTGCAACATAGCGAATCACGTGGGCGTTCCTGAGAAGCCTTCCATCACACTATCCGACACATAGCGGTATCTTCGAGCACCTCCAGGCTCCTGCCGCCTCGGCTGGAAGCATGGCTGCACCCGGCAGGACCCGCGCCCCGCGTACCGGTGGGACCGCTGCGTCCTTCGACAAAGGATACGCAGTTCCGACGGCTCAATGCATAGCGGCCTGCGAGCGCGGCGCCATGCTGATGGCGACGCCACCCCATGAAGGCCAATTCGCGCTGCTCGTTCGAGAGGCCGGAGTGGGCCTCAACGAGTACTCGATGCCCGTTATAGATCGATGTGACGGGCTTACTCGAAAGCCGTCGGTGTCCGACGCCGGGTATATCGTTGCGTCATGGGGCGGACAGCATACGGACGAGCTTCTGCCTCTCCAGCGACGTCTGAATGCGGCTCGGACCGACCCTTCAAAGCGAGGGCGGCGACGCCCTAGTATGTCTTTCCCACCAATGGCCGCCTGAGCACCGATCTCGAGACCTCGAAGCACGCCACGTTCGTATGCGCGCCGCAGGGCCCATGGGCTTCGGATCATCAGCCAGTGCGCTGGTTTCCTGCACCTCGACGGCCCAGAGCCCTGTCTCGCTGTAAACTCTGCGGCATCCGCGCTTTCCGACCCCTCGCGGCAAGTGAATCCTAAGCTTGCGTTGGAAAGATATTTGGTGCAGATATACAACGTTTAGTGCCGAAATGATGGGGAGTCCAACATGTCGGGAGACAACCCGGACATAAAGAAGTCTGTCAGCCAAGAAGAGTTCGATCGTGCGCTCGCCTCCATTACCGGTGGACCGAAGCGTGAGGGTGACATTCCGGGGCCGCGCCGCGATATTGGCCCGCGTCGTGAAGAGGACGCTCCTCTGGGGCCCCGCCGTGACATCGGCCCGCGTCCTGAAGAGGACGTTCCCCTGGGGCCGCGCCGTGACATCGGCCCGCGCAGCCGCAGTTAGTCGCGCTGCCGCTCATGTGGGCCGACCTCCACGAGCGAACCGACGGACTTCGAGGACCTCTTCTGTTCTCGCCGCCCTCTTCTCTTCCCGTCACTTTCCACGAGATCGCCTCCATTCTCCGAGGCGCACGCGACGCGCCCGGCTCGACGAAGCTCAACTATTTCCGCGCGTACGTAGAAGGGCGCGAGGACTATGATCTCGCGCGCCAATTTCTCGAGAGCGAAGATCTTGGCGCCGCCGGTATTGAGGCCACTCTCGCTCGAGCATTCGACCCAGACCTAGGACCCTACGGGAAGCGGGCGGGCCTGATCGTCAATGGTGGCCTGCAATGGTCGCACGAGGTCCACGAGCGCCTCGTCCCACATGCCGAAGCGCTGGGTGCGGTCGAGGCCGGCACGGTGACGATCGATATCACGCTGTTCATCGGGTCGTACGGTGCGACGCCCTTCGGTGCCCACATCGACGACAGCACGCACCGGACGATTATCTTTAACTTAGGGCCCGGCATTAAGGACGTAGACATCTGGCCTCGCGAATGCGTCGAAGCGCAGTTCGGGCCGGTGCGAAACATCATCGATACGGGCACGATCTGCATCGCACCGGCCCACTTCTCCATTGCGCCCGGTGAGGCGTTTGTGCTGCCGTCCAACGAATTCCACATCGCCTACAATAATGCGGTATCGACGGCGGCGACCCTCGTCCTCGACCATCCGAGCGACGTCCACCTGGCGGAGCGCGAGCTGACGTTCCTGCGCCACGACCTGTACGACGACATGCCCAACGGCAAGACCTGGCAATTGACGTTAGCGCGGCTCGCGGAGCTGGGCCGTCTGCGATCGCGTTCGAACGGCTGCCTGCGCTATCCCCCTCCGCCAAGAGCAGTGTCGATGCAGTACCTGCAGCGTCGCTCCGTGATCCGGATCGACCCGCGCTGGCCGGTCTTAGCCGAAGCGATTGGCTCTGCCGCCGTCGTTTACGCGCGCGGCCGGCATATCCTCGCGAACGGCGTCTCGCGGGCTGTGGTCATGCTGGTCGAGGCCGAGCGCGCAACGGTGGAGGACTTCCTGGAAGCCGTCGTCTCCGAAGGCGGGAACCTGACGACGGGTTTGCAGGTCGTCGAGTTCCTCCTTGGTGCCGGGGGAGCCAATGTCGAATGAGGACGTTCTTCGACGAACAGTTCGACGGTCCGACGGAGCGCTTCTCGACGCCGCACGTCGTTTTCAACGCGCCGCACCCATATACGGATAGCATGGTCCTCAGGTGCCTGCGCGGGATCGGCAACAGCGGGCAGTCGCGGATCACCCGAAACTGCCGCGTCTATGTCGAGGGCGCGATGCTGTGCCCATTCGCGTCTTGCGACCTCGTGCAGCGCATCGCGGAGAACGAGTCGATCAGGGACGTCGACTGGTCGAGGCTGTTCGATGGGCGAGAGTTTCTGATTTTCATCAATCGCGCGGCGCTCTACGTACCGGAGATGCTCACCGCCTCGAAAGCGTTCGTCGGCGCGTTCGACTGCCGCTTCGGACGGTCGGGTATCTCCATTGAGCACCACGTGATCATCGGCCGCTATGCCGAGACCTCCTTCGGCGTCCACATCGACGACCCCACCGACCGTGTTTTCCACTTCAATCTCGGGCCGCACACCAAGAGCATGAGCTTGTGGCCCAGAATGGAGTTCCTTGCCGCTTACGGCGGCGACGTCGCGCGGTTGCGGCGCAATGTGGATCATGCCGAGCCGGCGACCTACGCGATGCCGCCCGGCAGCTCGTTCTTTCTGCCGGCCGACTATCATCACGTCGGATCGAGCGACGAGGGGGTGAGCCTCGTCGTCGCGCTGGCGTTCTCGCGGCAGAGCAAGGGCCTCCTCCTTGATAAGGCGCTCCGGGAGTTGTGCGATCTCGTGCCGTCACGAACCGCCGCATCTGACTACTACGGCGATTTCACCGCAAGCCCAGCGGATGACGAAGACGACCTCCTCACCCGCTACGACCGGGTCGGTCTGCATACAGCGCATCGTCATGCCCTCGCCCGAAGGCTCAGCAACAACAGCTTCGACGAAATTACCGAAGTGTCGGTACCCTCGATCGAAGCGGCGGTCGGCACTTACGTGCGGGTCGATGCGCGCGTCGAGATCGTCGAAGCCAACGAAGGCGTCTACGTCTACTCGAGCGGCCACCGGGCTTTTCTCGTTTCGAAAGAACAGATCAGAGACCTGCACCGTCTCCTCGCCGCCGACGGTTTTGCCATCGGAGCGGACCTCGGGCTCGACGCCGAGGCGCTCGCGCTGCGGGCTTGGCTCGTCGCGACCGGCGCGGCGCGCCGCCTGGGCGACAACCAGGGGGGGGCGCAATGATCGGTCGGACGATCTCAAGCAGGGAACCCGTGCTGTTCGACCTCGATCTTCAGGCGGCGGTCTCGGCGGCGTGCTTCTCCGAGCGGTACAAGGACGAGCACGCTTTGATCACAGGACGGGACGGTGCGCTGGTCGAGAAGGTGCGTCTCGGGACCGTCTGTGAGCGCTGGTGGACAACGCCCGAAGCGGCAGACGCGGCGGCGTCGGCCGGCCATGTCGTGCACTGGCCGTTGAAGCGGTGGTGCTCCGACGACCTCCTAGCGCCAGTCTTGGGCGAAGTCGAGCGGGCCGTCTCGACGCTCGGCTCCGAGACTGCCTGCGTGCTCGACGAGTTCCGGCGCGAGGAGACACCCCATTACCTCTGGGCGATCCTCGGCCCTACTGGGAGCCGCGTGCGAACACACCGGGATATGTTCGGAACGGCGAGTTGGAACGCCCTTCTGTCGGGGCGCAAGCACTGGACCTTCTGGGCTCCGCATCGATCTCCAGAGGCCGGCCTGCCGTGCATCCGCGTTGAGCAGCGACCGGGCGAGATCGTCTGGATTCCGGAGGATTGGTGGCATGGCGTGACCTACGACGAACCGTCGCTGTGCCTGTCTAAAAACCTAGTCCTCCGGCGAAGCCTGGCCACGGTGCGCGAGCGCGCCGGCGAGACGGAACCCGCTCTGGCCCGCCATCTCGCTGCCGTCGCCGCTCTGGATCAATGCGGAGTAGAAGCATATGCAGTCAATTGAGGAGATCCGCGCGGCTCTGGAGCGCGACGGGTTCGCCGTCGCCGACGATCTCCTACCGCGGCCGGTCTTCGAAGACCTCGACGCACGTGTGCTCGCATCGTGGCGAGGCGGGATCGACTGGAACACCCGGGTGAAGGGACCCGGGGCGTCCCGCAATCTGCCGCTCTCAGCCGGCGATCGTCTCCGCCCGATCGCAGAACTCCTTGATGGCGTAGACGAGGGCAGCGGCGATGTATTCACCTACCTCTATCACCAACTTCATGCTGATCGCGACGAGAGCGGCCTCGTTCGCGGCATCGGAGATGTCGCCCTCTCCGCGTGGTGCGAGGCGATCGATCAGTTGGTCGGCCCGTTCGACAGGACAAACTTCTCACTTACCGCCTTCACGCCGGGGTGCCGTCTGGCACGACACACCGACCACGGGGGAGAAGGCGCCTACCGCCTGACGATCCTGCTCTATTTCACCGGCGAAGGGTCGAGCGAGGTCCCCCTGCTGTTCGGCGACCGGGAGGCGCCGGCTCGCATCGTCCCGCAACCGAACAGGAGCGTGATTTTTGCCCCCTCCGCAGTGACGATGCATTGGATCGACCCCGTACCGTTCGAAGGCCAGAGTACCGCGCGCCTCGCCTTCTCCGGCTGGCTGATCTAGAGCCCAGAGACCTGCTCGCGCAATGCTGGACGTCCGGCTCACCTCGCGGATCTGCTTGGCGACGGACGGCTCGCTTCGAGACGGGACCGGCGAAGCACGGGCGCTGCCTCCGGAACTCGTGGTCCTGACGGCGCTGTCGCCGGACTGGCAGCCCTTGGCGAGCCTCTCCGCCGCCGGCTTTCCGGCCTGGCAGATCGAGCGGTTGTTCCAGGCGGGGATCGTCGATGTCGGGCGAGGTCGGTTCTGTACTCCGAGGCGTGCGCGGGCCTATTTCGAGGAGCAGTTCCCCGAGCAGGCAGCGGAACGGCCGTTCGCGACATGGCTGACCGCGCCGCTTCCGCGCGTCCTCTGGCTCGGCCTGCCTTATACCAATCTCGCCCGCCTGGCTCACTCGACGGCCGTGGGCCTCGCCGCCATCCTCGCTACCGCGAGCCCTGCCACGATCCCGGTATTCGGTGTCTTGCCGGATGAAGCGCCTTCAACGCGCGTTCACGAAGATCTCGAAGATTTGGTCGGCCTTACCGCCGAACTCGGCCTGCGACTCGGCATCATCGGCGGTGACCACCGCGCGACCTGGTCGATGCTACGCACCGTCAAATCCGCGATGCCGGGTAAACCCGTGCAGTACATCCACGTCGACGCACACCACGATCTCTACGGATATCGGCCGGATCGGCCGCCCGACCGCGTCAACCACGCCAATTTTCTAGCGGACTTGCTTCAGCGCGGGTGTGTCGACCGCGCTGTCCTCATCGGGCGTCGGGACGGCGCGGAGCCGCTTCGGGCGGCGCTCGACGAGGGTCTTCCGATCGATCTCTCGGCGACCGGCGATGCCTGGCAGCCCGCGGATTGGAACGATGACGCCTACACCCATCTTTCCGTCGATCTCGACATTCTCGACCCACGCTGGGCACCGGCGGTGTCCAGCCCCATCGAGGAGGGGTGGACGCCCGACGCGTTGATCCGCACGCTCGCGAACATCATGGGTGAGACGCGGATCGACAGCTGTTCGGTCGTTGAAGCCGGAGGAGGAGATCAGGCTACGACCGAAGCAGCGCTCACGGTGATCGAGTTACTGGGGATCTAAGCCGATGGCCACCGCCGGCGAGACAGTCAAACGCGTCCTCGAAGTGGGCTTGAGAAGCTCTCTGGAAGAACGGATTGCGGATCTGCTCGACCGATGTTTTCCGGACACGTTCCAGGGGCGCAGCTACTACAAACAAGTCCCCCATTCACGCTTGCTTTTGCGGCGAAAGGGAAGGCTCATCGGACATGCGGGGCTCGACCACCGCGTTATCCGCGTGGGCGAGACGGTCACAAGGGTCACCGGCATCATCGATCTGTGCGTCGACCCCGACCATTGCCGCGTCGGCCGGGGAAGCGCGCTGCTGGCGTTCGCCGAAAAACTCGCGCGGCGCGGGCAGACGCAGCACATGATCCTGTTTGCCGACCGCGCCGATCTTTACGAGCGTAACGGCTATCGTGCCGTCCAGCCAGCGATGGTGACGTGGCTTGCGATCGACAAACGTGCAAGCCACAGCGTGCAGTGTCGCGATTTTTCCAGCACGTTCATGGCCAAGGCGTTGTCTGAGGAGCCGTTCCCACGGGGCGAGATCGACCTGCTCGGCTATCTTTTCTGAGAGCCTGATTTCTAAGCTCGACTTTGGCCATCAGGCGGCGTGACAGAGGGCGTAAGCCCAGGCGTGCTGGAGCGCTCGCCGAGGTTTTGCACCGTGGCCGTCGTGCCGGGATGTGAGGAAACCTTGCTCGCACCAGACGTGCCGTCTGACGGCGGCGAGGATATCGCTGAAGGTCGGACGTTCCTTGCGATACCAGGCGCTGCTTGCCGCAGCGTTGCGTTCCGAGGGCCTGAGCTGCCCGGCCAGGAGGGCGATCAGCGAGAACAATCCGAGCAGGCATGGCGTTGTGCGGGCGATGGCGAGGTCCGACCACTGCCGCTGGGTCTCAACACCGAGATGTACCCTGGTCTCCTGAAAGGTCACCTCCAGCTGCCAGCGCTGGATGAACCAACACAGGATCTGCTCGGGCGTTCGATCAGGATCAGTGCACAGCAGGGCCTGCGGCTGGAACCGGCGATGAGGGTCGCGCACCAGGACCCAGCGGATCGGCAGGATCGGCATTCCGCTATGACGCCATACGGCAGTGGCCGAGCAGATTTCCACGCTGCGCTTGCCCTCACCATACCAGCCGGGGACCACCAGGCGCTGCCACCGCGTATCGGTGCCGACCAGCTCCTCCGACAGGTTGGGCCGCCGCGCTCCTTTCGTGCGGGGCCGACCATTGGTTCCAGGTCGCCGTGGCGGCGCCGGATCGTAGAGCGCGGCATCGAGCCGCAGGCGCGTGATCCCGGTGATCCTGTGCCGGGTTAGGGCCGCCAGCAGTTCCAGGGCCGCAAAGCCGCTGTCGCCGACCAGCACGATGTCTCGGCCGGGAAGCCAGCGGCGGGCCTGCAGGATCAGCTGGCGAGCCCAGTCGGTGAGCTTCTTGTGCCTCTGGCCCCGCTCGCGACAGGACCGCTCGGAGGGCGCCAGCACGGACAGGAAAGGCAGCGCCCAAACCTGACCAGCCCAGGGAACGGGTGCCAAGAGCATCAGGCTGATCCACCGCAGGCCGGAAGCCTTTACGAAGTGGCCGTGGCTGGAGCGCACCGGGTCCCGGTAGATGCCCATCGCTGCAATCCGCTTGCCGCGGCGGCGCTCAATCGTGTCGTCGATGCCCAGGATAACCGGCCCGTTCGGTGCGAAGGCCGTGATCAGGTGCGCCAGCAGAAGACGCGATGCTGCCCGAGGGCTCCAGACCGCTCGGTTGAGCACCCGATGATAGTTCACGAAGCGCCGCTCCTGCGCGAGCCCGCTGATCTGCAACAGGCTGGTCACCGTACGCTTGCCTGGCGCCAGGATAGCCCCGATCAGCAGCACCTCGGCGTGTTGCCAGCTGCGCTGGAAAAACAGCGGTGCAAAGCTCAGGATCACCGCGGCGAAGCGGGATGGCAGGCGGAGCATGGCGGCGTCTCTTGGCGGGGACACGCCAGCCTAGCCAGTCACCCGCCTCGCCGCCTACGCCTGCCTCAAATGGCCAAAGTCGAGCTAAGAGCCCGTTTGAGAATGCTTCGGGTGAGGTGTTCGGGCGTCCTCGCGTGCCCAGATGGGCTGGATGTGGACCAGGGAACATCGCGCACGGCAGGCAGGGTTTGAGCGGCGCCGCTACCCGACCGACCTGACCGATCAGGAGTGGCGGATCATTCGGCCGGTGCCGCCGTCCAGCAGCGCCCGCGGCAGGCGGCCAGGCGTTGACTTGCGCGAGGTGTTGAACGCGATCCGCTACCTGGCGCGGGCAGGGTGTGGCTGGCGTATGCTGCCGGTCCATTTCGGGCCATGGCAGACGATCTATTGGTGGTTCCGACGGCTTGCACGGCGCTTCCTGTTCGCCACTCTGCACAACATCGCCCTGATGCTGGATCGCGAGCGGGTGGGGCGCGAGGCCAGCCCTTCCGCCGGTGTTCTGGATAGCCAGACGGTGAAGTCGCCACACGCACTCGGCGGCGGCGGATATGACGCGGCCAAGCGGTTGAAGGGCCGCAAGCGCCACATTGCAGTGGATGCCGATGGCCGCCTGCTGATGGTCAACTTCACAGCGGCCGACGTGCAGGATGCCTCTGGGGCGGAACAGATCGTCAGGGCAATACGCAAGCGCTGGCCCTGGCTGAAACACCTGTTCGCCGATGGCGCCTATGACCGCGGCAAGCTGATGAGTGCTGCGGCCTACCATGACTTCGTCATCGAGGTCGTGCGCAAGCTGGCAGGCCAGCAGGGCTTCCAGGTGCTGCCACGCCGCTGGGTGGTGGAGAGAACCTTTGGTTGGATGACGCGCTGGCGCCGCCTGGTCCGCGACTACGAACGCCGCTGCGACGTTTCCGAAGCCATGATCCACGTCAGCATGGGCGCGCTCCTCATCCGGCGCATCGCCCATCCATGACCATTCTCAAACAGGCTCTAAGCCAATTACTATTCATTGCCGGCTGCTCAATGACCGCTTCGCCCGCAAATGAGACATGCCGCCGGAAACTGCAGCGCCTTGCGCTAGCGAGCGTATTTTTCGTCGAAAGGAATCATGGGCTCTGGCCGGAGGACGTGCGATGCCAATTTTGTCCGCTCCGCCAGCTCGCCCGATTGCTGCAAGAGAGTGTTCGCTCCCGGTTCCATTCCCCACACCATCCAAGCGAGCGACTAATAAGCCGCTGTTTGGAAAGTCTTTTTCCAGATGGAGAAAGGCGCCTTACCCACCCATTTTACCCACCTAAAGTCTTTCGCATGAGGATGGCGCCATCCTTGCTCTGGGGTTTGGTGCCATGACCCCGGAACTCCTCAGAGAGCCCGATCCTATGCGGGGCACCTCTCACCGTTCCACATCGGCCACTGGCGACTCCAACCCACCCGCCTGTTCAAGACGCCCCCTTTGGGTCCCCGCCAGATAGAGGCCAAAACGGCCTCCGCAGGCTCTCAAGAGGCTCAGGGAGGCATCCTGAGGGGTTGTATCTGGGAGGCGTAGGACGCTTGGGAGAGGCCTTGGAAAGCCGATGAGGGTTGAGGGGAGACAAGCCTCAGACGGAGACCGGAAGAGACCCTTCCAGTGGGTGCGGGGAGAGCCTGTAGAACGAGAATCCGGTCAGTTGCCTTGTCGCACAGCGGCTTGGGGTAGGCCGGGTCGGAACACATACCAAAGCCAAGAATAGTCTGGCCGGTTTGGTTCGATTCATCTCCAGGCGGAACTTGGCGGGGGCATTGAGGGGGAGATGAGAGGCTGACCCTATATGCTCCCTATTTGATAATGATTCTCATTCTCTTTTAGAGATCTCTCTCGAAGGACCGACGGTCGCTTTCGGGTAGATACAGGAAAGGGGATCGGGGAAACCGTCCCAGCGTCCGCATTCGGGTAGATTACGGGAAGGAGAGCCGAGAGGACCCTCCCTCCCGACCTACCAAACATCATCATCACACACGACGACCAAGCGTGTCTTCCCGATGGAGGACGCGCCTTTCGTCGTTCCATGAAACCTCATGAGCTGCTTTGCAGCGGACTAAAAGCACACCCCAATGGCTACTACTCAAACCCCCTCGAAGCCCGTTGTCGGGCAGACCTTCAAGCAACTCAGCGAGCGCACTTGGAAAGCCCAGGCGCACATCATCAAGCCGTGGCTCAAGGAAGGCCAATCGGCATTGATCTGGGCGGGGACCGGCGTTGGCAAGACCCAACTCAGCCTGACGCTGGGACCGCTTGCCGCCGGTGGGGGGACCGCAGCGGGCTGGTCGAATGACAGGCCACGGAAGGTCCTCATCATTGACGGAGAGATGCGCCTATCGGAGCTGACCGAGCGCCTTGTCGGGTTGGCAAAGGACATCGAGGGATTGGACCTCGACGCTGCCAAGGAGAACATCGAGGTCCGCGCGAGGCAGGACCAAGAGCCAGGTGTTGAGTTCTACGACCTGGCTGTGTCGGAGGACCAAGATGCCATCTCGAAGTATGTCCGAGAGAAGGGCATTGAGCTGCTGATCCTCGACAACATCACGACACTAACCGACAGCATTAAGGACGAGAACGGAGCGGCAGACGTGAAGCCGTTCCTCAAGTTCCTCCTGAAGATGAAGCGAGATGGCGTGGCGACCATCGTCCTCCACCATGCGAACAAGGGGGGAAGCTCCTACCGGGGAAGTACGGGGATCGCTACGACCTTTGAGGTCATTATGGGCCTCCAAAGGCCGAAGACCGCAGCGCCGAGTCAGATGGTCTTCACGCTCGGCTTCGAGAAGTTCAGAGAGAAGCGTGACGAGACGCTGGCCACACGTTCCTTCGAGTTGAAGGAATACAAGTGGACTGTGACGGAGGATGACGAGAGCGACATGGCTCGGCTCGTTCAGGCCATTCGGAGCTGCGAGCTCACCACACAACAAGGCGCCGGCGACTCTCTTGGGTTCTCGAAAGACAAGACCAGCAAGGTGCTGAAGAAGGCTGTCGCTAACGGGATCATCACCAAGCAGCAAATCAGGGACAGCCTGGAGGGGGACCTTGAGTTTGCTGTCTAGGGACCAGTTGCCGGGACAGCCTAAGGGTCCTTCGGTGCGCTGGCGCTGCACTTCGCTAGGCGGCGTGGACAAAGGTTCTTTCCATCCTGAGCCTGAGGTGATTCAAGGCTGCCTCCTGAATGGAGGCGGTGGTGCTGCGAGGCTTGCTGACGGACAAGGAATGGGCGTTCTTTGAGCCCTTCGTAACCGAGACCGGTGCGTTCCGCGGTCGCCCGCCTGCCAACCACCGTCGGGTGCTGGACGCCATCTTCTGGGTGGCACGAACAGGTGTTCCCTGGCGCGACCTGCCGCCCGAGCAGGGCAACTGGAACTCGGTCCACCGGCAGTATCGGCGCTGGACCACCTCCGGCCTGTGGGACGTGCTGCTGCAGGCGCTGGCGGATGGCGGCGGCGATGCCGACGCCTTGCAGATGATCGACAGCACCATTGTCCGCGCCCATCACTGCGCGGCTGGCGCAAAAGGGGGACTCACCGTCAGGGTCTTGGACGCTCGCGCGGTGGCTTCTCGACCAAGATCCATCTCCGCACCAATGCCCATGGCTTGCCGATCGGCCTGACGCTGACGCCAGGTGAGGTGCATGCCAGCACGGCCTATGGCGAACTGATGGAAAAGCGGGACAGCGAGCCTGGCATTCTGCTCGCCGACCGCGGCTACGACAGTGATGCCATACGCCAGGATGTGCGCGACCGCGGCGGGCAGCCGGAGATCCCGACCAAGCGCAACAGGCGCATCCAGCACAGCGTCCAGCGGCCTCTCTACGCCCTGCGCAACCGCATCGAACGCTGCCTCAACCGCATGAAAAACTGCCGCCGTGTTGCCACCCGCTACGACCACACCGCCAGCAGCTTCCTCGGCTTCGTCCAACTCGCCGCAATCAGGCTATGGATCAGCTCTGTCCACGTGACCTAGCAGATAGTAAGAGGGCGGGCGCTCCAAGGGTCTTCTCCAATAAGGTCGGGGTTGGATGGGGCATTCTCTATCGTAAGTTGTCTATCCTTCCCGCCACCGCCGCCAGATTGTATCATGAGCTGATCGAAGAAGGAGCGGTTGGTGATGGCGCGCGGGCACTACCATTGGCAGCATGAGCCCTGCTGGTATGCGGTGAAGGGGAGGGGTCATTGGCGCGGTGACCGCAAGCAGACCACGCTCTGGTAAATTCCTTCGCGCGACCAGGACGCCACCACCACCCACGGCACCCAGAAGCCGGTGGAGTGCATGCGCCGGCCGCTAGAGAACAACTCCTCGCCGGGCCAGGCGGTCTATGAGCCCTTCTGCGGCTCGGGCACCACGCTGATCGCTGCCGAGACGTCTGGCCGTGCCTGCCACGCGCTGGAGCTGTCGCCCGCCTATGTCGATGTGGCGGTGCTGGAGGGAGAGGGCGAGCAGGGTTTCGCCACCATGGCCGCCCAGCGGGCGGCGAGGGGCTAGCCTGTGCAGAGGGTGCCATTCCGGCCCACAGAGCCGCAGCGGCGTACCGTGCGGGCGATGTCGGGCTTTGGCATTCCTCAGGCAGATATCGCCACACTGCTCGAGATCGACGGGAAGACGCTGCGCAAGCACTTCCGGGCGGAGCTAGAACGCGGCTCGATCGAGGCGACCGCCAAGGTGGCGCAGTCGCTGTTCAATCTGGCCACCAGCGGCAATGTGGCGGCGGCAATCTTCTGGATGAAGGCGCGCGCCGGTTGGCGGGAGAAGCACGAGGTGATGATTGCGCCCTATCGCCCGCTGGAAGAGCTCACGGACGAGGAGTTGGAGCGGCTGGTCCAGGAGGAGCGGGTCAAGCAGCAGGCCCTCGAGGGAATGGCCGAGGAGCCATAGGGCAGGCCAGAGAACAGCGACCCTGTTCACCACCGACCAACGACCGTTGCTCGGTGGTGAACACCCCCTTCCAGCCGGCAGACCTGCGCCCCCTCAGCGCCTTCACAGGATTTTAGGCCGGAAAGCGCCCATCCCGGTCATCGGCTGGGCGAGGCCGATTTTCAGAAAGTCGACGAAGCACACGCAACTCGGATCGAGCGAGAAGGGCGGGGAGCGAACCCGGCCAGGCGCGGCGGCGGTTCGCACAGCTTCAAAGGTGTGGAGACGGTCACGCTCGGCACCGACGCTATTCGGTCTGTCTTTCGCGTCCGTGCACCATTTCGTCGCCCGGGCATCGGCCCGGATTCGGCCTGCCGCGGCGCCGGCGGCCGCCGATCCCCTACATGAGCGGACCGCGCCGGGGCGCCCCGGTTCGGCCCGGCTGCGGCTTAGTCGAGGAGTTCCTCGATAGCGACCGGGAAGCGGCGGACTCGCACACCCGTCGCGTGCCAGACCGCGTTCGCCACCGCGCCGGCGGTGCCGGTGATGCCGATCTCGCCGACGCCCTTCACGCCCAACGCATTCACATGCGGGTCCTCCTCATCGACTAGGATGGCCTCGACCGAGGGGATGTCGGCATTCACCGGCACGTGGTACTCGGCCAGATCCGCGTTCATCACGCGGCCCGTGCGCCGGTCGAGCGTGGCCCGCTCATGCAGGGCGAAGGACACGCCCCAAATCATCCCGCCATAGTACTGGCTCTTCACCAGGCGTGGGTTGATGATCCGGCCTGCGGCGAAGGCGCCGACGAGCCGCGTGACGCGGATCTGGCCGAGCTCGGGATCCACCTTCACTTCCGCAAAGACCGCGCCATGCGCGTGCATCGCATAGCGCTCCGCGGCATCGGCATCCGCGGCGGCGCTGCCGCGGCCTTCCACCATCTCCCGCCCGGCACGGTCGAGGATCTCGGCGAAGCTTTCGCTACGGCTTTCATCGTCCCATCGCACCAGCCTGCCGTTGCGCGCGACCACGCCGATGTTGTCGGCACCGAAGAGCGGCGAGCGAGGATCCGCGACGGCGAGCTCCGCCAGCCGCGCCACCGCCTGCTCGCCCGCCGCCTGGATCGCGCTACCCGCCGTCGCGGTGTGGGCGGAGCCGCCGGCGATGCCGGCATTTGGCAGGTCGGAACTGCCAGAGCGGAACTCCACCTGCCCGACATCGAGGCCGAGGCTCTCCGCCGCGATCTGGGCGAAGACCGTCCAGGCGCCCTGCCCCATGTCATGCGTGCCGGTTTCGACCACGCCGGTGCCGTCGCGCCGGATCACGGCACGCGCCTCGGCCTGGAACATCAAGGCCGGGAAGGTCGCAGTGCCGAGGCCCCAGCCGACCAGCTTGCCGTCCGCGTCGCGCAGGCTGCGCGGCGCCAGCGGCCGACCGGACCAGCCGAAGCGCGCCGCGCCCTGCGCGTAGCACTCGCGTAGCGCCTTGGAGGAAAAGGGCTTGCCGGAAATCGGCTCCACCTCCGCGTAGTTGCGCAGGCGGAACTCCAGCGGGTCCATGCCGCACGCGGCCGCCAGCTCGTCGATCGCGCCTTCCAGCGCCAGGCTGCCGCTCGCCTCGCCCGGGGCGCGCATGAAGCCGGGCGTCCCAGTGTCCAGCCGCAGCGCCTCGTAGGTGGTGGCGATCGCCGGCGCGGCATAGAGCGTGTGGCTGACGCCCGCAGCGGGCTCGAGGAAGTCGTCGAAGCGGCTCGTCGCGGTGCGGACATGATGATGCACGGCGGTGAGCGCGCCATCCAGCGCGGCGCCGAGGCGGAGCGTCTGGCGCGTCGGCGCGCGGTGGGTGACGGGGCCGTACATCTGCGCCCGCGTCAGCACGAGCTTCACCGGGCGCCCGACCAGCCGCGCCGCTAGGACGCCCAGCACCTGCGGCCCGGTCAGCAGCTTCGAGCCGAAGCCGCCGCCGATGAAGGGACTGCGGATGTGAATGTCCTCCGCCCTGATGCCGAACATGGCCGCCAGCCGCATCTGCGTCAGCGCGAGGCCCTGGGTCGGCATGTCGAGCGACAGCGCATCGCCGTCCCAGGCCGCGACGACGCTGTGCGGCTCCATCGCGTTGTGGAACTGCGTCGGCGTCTCGTAGGTCGCCTCGATCCGCCGCGCCGCCGCGGCCAGCCCGGCTGCCAGGTCGCCATGGTGCTGCTCGCCCGGGGAGCCGACGCCGACCACCTCCGGCACGAAGGCGCCGGGTGCGTCGAGGGTGACCTCCACCGGCTCGGCCTGGTAGCGGGGCGCGAGCAGCGCGGCGCCTTCTGTCGCGGCCTCCAGCGTCTCGGCGATCACCACCGCGACGGGCTGCCCGGCGTAGCGCACCCGGTCGTCCTGCAGCAGGTCCATGCGGAAGGAGAAGGGCACAGACTTGTCGTCCGGATGCACGGCGAGCGGCGGGCGGTTCGCCGGCGTCATCACCTCGACCACGCCCGGATGCGCCTGCGCCGTCGCCACATCCAGCGCGGCAACGCGGCCACAGGCGATGCGTGCCGCGGCGATCACGGCGTAGACCATCCCCGGCGGGTGGTTGTCGGCGGCGTAGCGGGCGGCGCCCGTCACCTTCAGCACGCCGTCGCGGCGTGTAATCGGCTGGCCGGCATTGGAGCCGTGCCGCATGCGATGGACCTCAGCCATGCAAGCCTCCGGGGATCGGGGCGAAGGGGGATGCCGGCAGCGCCGGCAGCCGGTCCGGCGTGCCGGCCGCGGCCAGGGTCAGCGCACGGACCGCGATGCGACGCGCCAGCTCGATCTTGAAGGCGTTCTCGCCCGAGGGCCGCGCCTCCGCGAGGGCAAGCTCTGCTGCGCGGCGGAAGGCGTCCGCCCCGGGCGCGGCGCCGAGCAGCGCGGCTTCCGCCGCCTCCGCCCGCCAGGGCTTGGCGGCAACGCCGCCTAGCGCGAGCCGCGCCGCAGCAATGCGCCCGCCCTGCATCCTCAGCCCGGCCGCGGCGGAGACCACGGCGAAGGCGTAGGAGGTGCGTTCGCGTAGCTTCACGTAGCGGCTATGCGCCGCGAAGGCCGCCGCCTCGGCCGGCAGGCGCAGCGCGACAATCAGTTCGCCCGGCGCGAGCACCGTCTCGCGCTCCGGGGTATTGCCGGGCAACAGATGAAAGTCCTGCAGCGGGACCTCGCGGCGGCCGGCCGGTCCCTCGATCTCCACCACCGCCTCGAAGGCCGCGAGCGGCACGCAGAAATCGGAGGGATGGGTCGCGATGCAGGCGTCGCTCCAGCCGAGCACGGCATGCAGCCGGTTCTCGCCGTCGCGTGCGTCGCATCCGTTGCCGGGAGCGCGCTTGTTGCAGGCGCTGGCTGTGTCCTGGAAATAGGCGCAGCGGGTCCGCTGCAGCAGATTGCCGCCGACCGTTGCCGCGTTGCGCAGCTGCGCCGAGGCGCCGGAGAGCAGCGCCTCCGCCACCGCCGGGAAGCGGCGCGCGAAGTCCGGCTCGTAGGCGAGGTCGGCATTGCGCACCTGCGCACCGATCCGCACGCCGCCATCCGACGTATTTTCGATGGCCGCCAACCCCGGCAGGTGGTTCAGGTCCACCAGCCGTGCCGGGCGCGCCACGCCGATCTTCATCAGGTCGAGCAGGTTGGTGCCAGCCGCGAGGAACGCGCTGCCGGGCTCGGCACCCGCAGCGACGGCCTCGGCGACCGTGCGGGGGCGGACATAGTCGAAGCGGTTCATGCGACCTCCTGCGTCGTCGTGCCGGCCATGGCGCGCGTGGCCTCCACCACCGCCTCGGTGATCCCGCGATAGGCGGCGCAGCGGCAGAGATTGCCGCTCATCCCCTCGCGCACGCGCTCGGGGTCGTCGCCGGCGTGGCCCTCCTCGATAAGGCCGACCGCGCTCATGATCTGGCCGGGCGTGCAGAAGCCGCACTGGAAGGCGTCATGCGTGATGAAGGCGGCCTGCACGGGGTGCAGCGCCCCGCCTTCCGAGAGGCCCTCGATGGTCAGGATCTCCGCCCCGTCATGGCTGGCCGCGAGCGCCAGGCAGGCGTTCACCCTGCGGCCGTCCACCAGGATAGTGCAGGCGCCGCACTGGCCGCGGTCGCAGCCCTTCTTGGTGCCGGTGAGGTCAAGCCGCTCCCGCAGCAGGTCGAGCAGCGTGACGCGGGGGTCGTCCAGCTCGATCGTCTGCGGGACGCGGTTGAGGGTGAGGGTGACCGACAAGCTCATGCGGAGCCTCCGATGGCAGCGGTGTGCGGATAGGCTGCCCGCCCGAGGCCCCCTAGGCTGGCCGGCGGCGGGATGCGAGTGGCGGCGGGGACTGGCCGTTGCGCCGCTGCGGCGTCATATACGGAGGCAACCTCCGCTTACAAGACGCAAACGGAGGTAGCCTCCGTTTTTTTGGTGGGGAGACCGTGGCCGGCGATGACCAAGGAGCAGAGCAAGAGCCAGCGTAAGCCCAGGGCAGACGCGATCCGGAATCGCGAACGCGTGTTGGAGGCGGCGAAGGTTGTGTTCAGCCGGGGCGGTACCGAGGCCGGGCTGGAAGCGGTCGCCCGGCAGGCGGGCGTGGGCATCGGCACGCTCTACCGCCACTTCCCGACGCGGGAGGCGCTCTACGAGGCGGTCTACCGGCGGGAGGTGGAGCAACTCGCAGACCTCGCCACGCAACTCGTCGGCATTGCGCCGCCGCTCGAGGGCCTGCGGCGCTGGATGCGGTCGCTGGTGGAGTTCGTGGCGACGAAGAAGGGCATGGCGGCGGCGCTGGCGCTGGCCGCGCACAAGCCGCCGGAGCTCATGAGCTACACCAGCGGCCGGTTGCAGGAAGCGATCGGCACGCTGCTCCGCCCGGCGGCAGAAGCCGGCGAGGTCCGCGACGACATCAGCCCCGACGACCTGCTTCGCGCAGTGGTCGGGCTCTCCTACCTGCAGGACGGGGCGGGCTGGCAGGCGCAGGTCTTGCGCCTGGTCGACGTATTCCTAGACGGGCTGCGACCCTGGTCGCGCGGGACACCTGACCATCAACCGCCGGAGGCCGGAGATCGCTCGTCCGAGTGAAGCGGACGCCGTTACCGATGCCGAAATCCCGCGTGTTCGGGTTCTCCGCAGATGCGGGGACCATCTCCGCCCCCTTGGGGCGGCGCTCTTACATCTAACCCGGACGGGAGGTCTGCTTTCGAGCCATCAGCCCTTGAAAGCCGTCCGACCGCTTGCGGCCAGAACCGGAACTACGGTCGGCAACAAGGTTGTCTCGATAGATAGCGCGGGGCAGCTATCCCTCAGTCGCCGGCACGCGCCATCAACCTCGCCACCGTCGTATGCGTCCAGGCCGCCCAGCCCGCGGCGTTGGCACCCCGCGCTCAGTGAGTGCCCGCGCCAAGCCCTGCAGGGTGGTCACGCCGGCTGCCCGGAGCTGCTCGACCTCCAGCATCAGCCGGTGCGCGATCTGATCGGCGGCTTGGACTCGCGCCTGGGCGGCTGCGGTGGCATTGGGCCCTTCGGTCGGCCGATAGCCCCGGTCGCCACCGAGTTGCGCTCCCCGGGCTCGCGCGGCGGCCAGTGCCAAGCGGGTCCGCTCGGAGATCAGCTCGCGCTCCTTCTGCCCCATTGCCGCATAGATCCGCATCATCAGATCGTCTGCCCCCGGCATGTCCGCCGCCCGGATGGCATAGCCCTCCTCCAGCAGTTGAGAGAGGGTGTGCGCCCGGCGCGTGATCCGGTCTAGCCGAGCCGCCACCAGCACCGCGCCGAGTTGCCGACAGCGGGTGAGTGCGGCTTGGAAGCCCGGCCGGCGGTCATCCTTGCCGCTGGCGAGGTCGGAATACTCGGCGACCAGCGTCCATCCCTGGGCGGCGACAAATGCCCGGACGCTGGCCTGCTGCGCCGCCAGACCCAGGCCGCTCTGGCCCTGCTCGGCGGTCGAGACGCGGTAGAGGCCGACCATGTAGCGCGGGGCAGGGGAGGGGCGGCGCATCAGGCCTCCTCCGCCAGGCGATAGACGGTGTAGCTGCCGCGGGCGCCGGCTCTGCCGGGTCCGACCTGCCGCACTCGCTCCAGCACTGTAAGTTTGTTTCCCTGCCGCTGCAGGCCAGCGAGGAAGCCGCGAACGGTGTGCGGTGCCAGCCGGTCACCTCGGCGATTTGCGGCCCGCTGGCGCCCCCCGAACGGCGAAGCATCGCGAGCACCTGGGCCCGCTTTGTGTTGGCCCGCGGACCGCGCGGCGCGCCCAGAGCAGCCTGCAGGGCGGTCAGGGCCTCCTCCAAGCCGCTGCCCGCCTCCCAGGCCGCCACCGCCGCTTGGGCGGCGTTACCCAGGCTGGTGTGGACGGCAGGTGCTTTGACCGGCGCCGGAGCCCCGATCGCCGCTAGCCCAGCCAAGGTCATGCGGAGCTCCCCCGCGTCATCTTTCAGCAGCCCGCGCTGGAGCAGAGAACGGAGCACGGCGCGCTGAGCAGCCGCGGGCAGAAGGCGTGCGCGCTCCAGTTCACGGCGCAGGCGCGCGATCTCGGCGGCCTGGTCCGCTGGCGAGGATGCTGGGGCAGACAGCGACACGACGGACCCCGTGCCTGCCGTGACGAACTGCGGCCGCGGCACCTCGCCGTTCTGCCGCCTCCGCCAACTGCACAGCATGGAGGACTGGATCCCAACTCGCCGGCGACTTGCGTCAGCGGCCAGCCGCTGGAGCGCAACAGCGCGACCGCCTCCTGCTTGAACTCCAGCGTGAACTCTCGCCGTGTCTTGCTCAGCGGACACCTTCCTCGCTCCCAGGGAGCTTACTCAGGGGTGTCCACCAACTCGAAGGAGGATCACTCTGAACTGCCCTGGGTTCGCTGGAGGCCGGTGAGCTTGAGTCATGCTGCCAGGGCGGACGCCTCGAGCTGAACATAGTAGCGCGCCTCAGCCTCGGTGGGTGGCATGTTGCCAACCGGCTCGAGGAGGCGGCGGGTGTTGTACCAGTCCACCCACTCCAGGGTGGCGTATTCGACGGCTTCCACCGAACGCCACCGTCCGCGCCGCCGTATCACCTCGGTCTTGAACAGGCCGTTGATCGTCTCTGCGAGAGCGTTGCCGTAAGAATCGCCGGCGCTCCCGACGGAGGGCTCGATACCAGCTTCGGTGAGGCGCTCGGTGTGCCGAATGCTGAGATATTGACCCCCGCGATCGCTATGATGAATGAGGCGGCCCTTCACTGGACGGCGCTCATGCAGCGCCTGCTCCAAGGCATCAAGGACGAAGGAGGCATGGGCTGTGAGCGGCACCTGCCAGCCGACGACGCGCCGGGCGAAGACATCAATGACGAAGGCGACGTACACGAAGCCCTGCCAAGTCGCTACGTAGGTGAAATCCGACACCCATAGGGCATTCGGACGCGGCGCCCGGAATTGCCGGTTCACCTTGTCCGCTGGGCGGGGCCAGGCCTTGTCAGCGATTGTGGTTCTGGTTTCCTTGCCGCGTATCGTGCCACGCCGGCCCATCCGTCGCATCAGGCGTTCCACCGTGCAGCGAGCCACCGCGATGCCTTCCCGGCCGAGCTGCCGCCAAATCTTGCGGGCGCCATAAACCTCGAAACTGGCCGCATGCACCCGCCCGATCTCCCCCATGAGCGCCAGGTCCTGCTTGACGGGAGGCGACCTCTTGGCCGGATCGGCACGCTGCACGACATGGGTCCGGTAGGTCGACGGAGCAATCGGCAGAACTCTGCAGATCGGCTCGACCCCGTAGACCTGACGGTGATCGTCGATGAAGGCGATCATGACTTCGAGCGGCGGTCGTGCTCCGCCCTCGCGAAATAGGCCGAGGCCTTGTGCAGGATCTCATTGGCCTGGCGCAGTTCGCGGACCTCGCGCTCCAGCGTCTTGATCCGGTCGCGCTCGACCTGCCGGACCCACCTGCGCAGTGTCTCGGCCGTGCAGCCGATCTTGGCCGCGATTGAGCCGATCTGTCGGGAAGTCAGCCGACGCTGAACCGCCGAAGAGTAACCGAGGCAACCATACCGAGCATGAGGGCAAGCCCAAGTGCACCCATCATGTCGAACGGAAAATGGACGCCGGCACGGATGCGTGCCCAGGCTACCAGCAGGCCACCAGCGAAAAAGAAGAAGCCGCTTCTGCGCTTTCCAGCGGTTGTCAGTACAACGGAGTAGGTAAAGATCAGCAGGCCGTGACTGCTCGGGAAGGACGGTGTTGCGGCATGCAGAACGAGATGATGGCCGAGCTGCTGCACAAACGGTCGATCAACCGGCATGACCCAGCCAACAAGATAGCTCGCAGCGAGGCCCGCAGCCGTAAACAGGCCAAGCTGAAGTGCGGTCCGCACGTCATGCCATCGCATCACAATGCCACAGAGGAAATGTGCAACGAGAAGGAGAACGACGAGGCTCGAAGCCTGCTTGGCGAGAAGATCGACCAGCCCTGGTGCAGCGCTGTCGTTGATGAGGAGGAAGATGGTTCGGTCGAGATCCGACATGGCTGGGACTCCCCAGGAATGCGCGGCCAAGTAAGGGGCGTGCACTGCCGCATCTGGGGAGGTGCAGTGTCACGACCCCATCATGGGCAGCTCTGCACGGACTGCGGGCTACCCCTTCGCGAACTCAAAAGCGGTAGGTTGCCGTCGCAAGCAGCCGCTGCCCGACGCCACGCTGTGCTCCTTCCGCGGAGCGCGCCAGCAGGCCGCGCTCAGCATAGTTGTATTCCAGGCCGACGTCGAGGTCTGGGACAGGCGACCAGACGATATTGGCAATAGCTTGGCCGAGGGTGCGGTTCTGCAGGTTCTGCGTGGACGGTGCGAAGTCCCGAGCGTAGCTAGGATAGCTCAGGCGCGCCAAGCCGCCCGCCACAGTGCTGCGGACCGTCTCGGTCCAGAAGTGCTGGTAGCCGAGGGTGGCGCTGGAGACCTTCACCAGGTCCAGCGAGGCATTGTTGGCGCTGATTCCGGGAAGACCAATATTGCTGGTCGCGCCGGAGCCGACAATCTCCAGGTACCGGCCGATGCCCTCGCCATAAGCAACCCGGCCGAAAGTGCGGCTCTTGCCCACGGTATTCACCGAGCCGCCGAATGCCACCCCATAGCCCCAGGCCTCGTCGGAGAAGCGCTGCGCGGGATCAAGCGCGCCCTTGTTGGTGTAATCAATGCGGCGGACAAGGGCCTGCAACGCCACATTGCCCCAGCCGCCGGCCACCATGAAGCGGGCCGTCAGGTCGGGAAGGCGGTTGATGGCAACAGGGGGAGCGCTTCCGTCGGAGTCGGGAAGCCGCACGCCATCCAGGCTGGTATAGTCGCTAAGCGGGTTCTCCAGGCCAACCGCAAAGCTGGCACCCCCGCTGAGCGCCGCGGTGTAGCGGATTTGCGCTTGGCGCGGGCCGCCTAGGCCGAGAAAGGTGAAGGCGTCGAGGAACTCGCCATTGACGGTGTCGCCGAACAGCGTGGTGGTTTGGCCCAGGGTGAAGTTGGCGAATTCCACATAGGCATGCCGGAGGCGGGGGATCCAGTTGGCTTGGCTACTGGTGCTGCTGGTGCTCTGCGCGCCTGCGAAATCCATCTCCAGGACGCTGCGGGCCATGCCGTAGCCAGTGTTCGTGCGGGTCTCCACACCAAGCCGCGACCGGCGCGCGCCGAATTGGAAATCGCCGCCCTGGCGCGCCAGCACGCCTTCGGTCAGCGGAACGGTGTTGGCCGACTGCACGTCGCTACGGTTGCGGCCCTCGAAATCATAAGAGCCGGTCAGCCGGACGAAGCCGTAAAGCCGGACCGAGGTGTCGGTCCCCGGGATATGGATAGACCGCGGGAAGCTGCCAGCCAGGTCATTAGAGGGTGCCGGGCGCTGCGAAGCTGCGGCGCGAACGGCTTCCTGCTGCTGTTCCAGAGCGGAGAGCCGGTTCCGAAGATCGATGATCTCGTTGCGCGTGGCGCTCTGGGCCCAGGCGGACGCTCCGCATGCAAGATAGGCCAGCAGGGCAGCGGCGCCGGGAAGGGTGTGCCGGAAGGGGAGGGCGCCAAAAGGCAGGGAAGGTTTCAGCACGCGGCGCATTCTCCTGAGCAAGGCGTTACGAGTGGCCGCGCCGTCCTGCTCCCGCCTTCCGGTGAAGGGACTTGGGTACGGGATCCACCGGAAGGCGGACAGGACGGCGCGGCTCAGCCGGCCACCACGGTTCCGTTGGGGCTGGACGGCGTGCAGGGGGGGCCGGCGCACGACGCGGAGTTCATGCCTCGGGCATCCCTGCGCGCCGCCCAGGTGGAAGGCGGCAGCGGCAAGAACCTTCTCCAGGGCAAAGCTGACGCCGGGCTGACGCTGCCAGCAGATTTCTTGGATTGTGTTGAACGGCCAAGGGCGGTTAAGGCGGGCCGCCATGAGCAACGTGACGATGCGGTTGCTGCTGACCGAGGACGATCCGCGGCTATCTGAACTGCTGGTGGTGGGTCTCGGCCGGCACGGTTGGGCTGTGGATGCTGTTTCCACAGCAGAGGAGGCGCGGTCCGCCCTCGCCACCGTCAGCTACCGTGCCCTGATCCTAGATCTTGGCCTGCCAGACGGGGATGGGCTGGATCTGCTGCACTCCGTCCGCCGGGAAGATCGCCGCCTGCCGGTGCTGATCCTGACGGCTCGAGGTCGCCTGTCCGAACGGGTGGCGGGGCTGAATGCCGGTGCGGACGACTACCTCGTGAAGCCCTTTGCGCTGGAGGAGATGGCGGCCCGCATCGGTGCCGCTTGTCGGCGCGCCGATGTGCCGGTCCAGACGGAACTGGTGTTCGGTCCGATGGTCTTGGTGCCGGCGGCGCGGACCTTTTCCGTGTCCGGCGTGGTCCATGCCCTGCCACGGCGGGAGATGATGGTGCTCGAACTTCTCATGCGCGCCCGCCATCGCTTCGTCCCCAAGCCGAGTCTGGAAATGGCGCTCAGCAGCTTCGGCCAGGAAGTCGGGGCGAACGCAATCGAAGTGTATGTTTACCGGCTGCGCCGGCGGCTTGCGGCATTTGGCGCCGGCGTGAAGATCGAGGTCGAGCGCGGTCTGGGCTACCGGCTTTCGGAGGCCGGCGCCTCATGCTGAAGCGCTCGCTATCCTTGGCAACCGGCGCCGCATCGGCCTTCCTCGTAACACTGGCGCTCGCCGCGCTGCTGCTAGTAGTGCTGCTCGCACAACGAAATGACAGGACCATCGAACGGCTGGAGATGCGCTCACTCATGGGACGCGCCCAGTCCATCGCCCATGGCCTGCACTTCGACCAGGAACAGGGCTGGCAGGTGACATTGGCGCCCGATGTGGCCGCCGCCTTCTCGCCGATGTACGGGCGGGCCATATTCGCGGTGGCTGACGCGGAAGGCCGTTTCCTGCTGGGCAGCGGCACAGAGGCGCCTCTGGTTCTGCTGCCCGACGGCAGCGAGGCTCGGGGCTTCACGCTGCGCCGGCAGGAGCGAAGCTGGCGCGGCCTCGCCCTGCCGGTGATTGTTGATGCTGCTCTGCTGTCAGTGCAAGTGGCGGAGGACCTGCAGCATCCGGATGTTCTGCTGGACGACGCGGCCGCCGGTTTCCTGCACGACGTGGCCTGGCTCGTGGTACCCGTCTTCCTTGCGCTGGGCTGTGTCATGGCCTGGATGCTGCACCGGCTGAAGCAGCCCTTGCGAGATCTCGCCACACAGGTCAATGCCATTCCGGGTCCCGATCCTCGGAAGCGGCTCGATGAAGCCCTGGTCCCGGCCGAACTACTGACGCTGGTGCGCGCCCTCAACAACTCCCTGACCCGCATCGAAGCGGCGCATGCCGAGCAGCGCGCCTTTGTGGCCGATGCCGCGCATGAGCTGCGGACACCGCTTGCCGTACTACAGGCCCATTTGGACCTGATGGCGGACCGCGGCACGGCCCAGGCGCTCGGCCGCGACCTCGCCGTCATGGAGCGGATGGTCAATCAGCTGCTGACCATTGCAGAGCTGGAGGACGCCGCATTGAAGCCCAATACCACGATCGACCTGGCTGCCGTGGTCACCGACCTCGCGGGTATGCTGCGACCGCTTGCGGAACTCCGATCGGTCCGGCTTGAATTGGAGGGGACTGAGCGTGCCATTTCCATCCTGGCGGAGGAGGAGTCGCTCTCCCATGCCATCGTGAATCTGATCGAGAACGCCATCGGTCATGCGCCGCCGGGCACTGCCGTGACCGTCGCGGTGAAATCTGGAGTGTACATCGAGGTCAGCGACGCCGGCAGCGGCGTCCCGGAACATGAGCGCAAGCTGGTGTTTCGCCGCTTCTGGCGGTCCCGCAAGCGGCTTGACCGGAGACGGAGCGGCGCCGGGCTGGGTCTTGCCATCGTGGCGCGGGCTGCCGAAATCCACGGTGGCGCGGTCTCGGTGCACGACGCGCCAGAAGGTGGCGCGCTATTCCGCTTCAGCCTGCCCGCCATGGCCTGAGCTTGTCGAGCGGCAGGACGGAGGCACCCTGCAGGGACAGGGCCGGACGTGTCCGGCCCCTCCGGTTGGTCAAACTTCGGCTGCTGCCCTCCGCCTGGGTGCCCGAACCGAGGACCAGACGGTCCAGGCCACCAGGAGCGCCGAAAGGCCCAGCAACGAGGCGCTGATTGGCCTATCGATGAAGACGATGAGGTCTCCGCGCGACAGCAGCATGGCGCGCCGCAGATGCTCCTCCATCAGCGGGCCGAGCACATAGCCCAGCAGCAGTGGGGCCGGCTCGAAGTTCAGCAGCTTCATGCCATAGCCCAGCAGACCGAAGGCCATGGCCAGCCCGACGTCGAAGAGCGAGTTGTTGATGCTGTAGACGCCGATGCAGACGAAGAACAGGATCGCCGGATAGAGGATGCGGTAGGGCACCAGCAGCAGCCGCGCCCAAACGCCGATCAGCGGGATATTCATCACCACCAGCAGCAGATTGCCGATCCAGAAGCTGGCGATCAGGCTCCAGAAGATGTCCGGGTGCTCGGCCGGGAAACGCGGGCCGGGCTGGATGCCGAAGATGATCAGCGCCCCCAGCATCAGCGCCATCACCGCGTCACCCGGCACGCCCAGCGTGAGGGTGGGGATGAAGGCGGTCTGCGCCGCGGCGTTGTTGGAGGCCTCCGGCGCCGCGATGCCCTCGATGGCGCCCTTGCCGAAGCGCTGCGGGTTGCGGGAAACCTTCTTCTCGAAGGCATAGGACATGAAGGAGGCAATCGTGCCGCCAGTACCGGGCAGGATGCCAAGGATGGCGCCGATGCCGGTGCCCCGCAGGATCGGCGCCGTGCAGGCGCGCAGTTCCTTCAGCGTGGGAAACATCGAGCGCATCGACATGGATTTGCCGCGCGTCAGGATCGAGCCCTGCGGCCGATTGACGTTCGACAGGATGTCGGCAATGCCGAACAGGCCGGTCGCCACCGCGACGATGTTCACGCCATCCGACAGCTCCGGGATGCCGCCGGTGTAGCGCTGCAAACCGGTCTGCACGTCGGTGCCGATCATGCCGATCAGCAGGCCGAGGATGACCATGGTGATGCTCTTCAGGGCGGAGCCCTGCGCCAGCGTGGAGGCGGCGATCAGGCCCAGCACCATCATGGCGAAGTAGTCGGCGGGGCCGAAGCTCAGCGCCGCCTGCACCATGAAGGGCGAACAGAACATCATGATGGCGATGCCGATGCAGGCGCCGATGAAGGATGAATACATCGAGGTGAAGATGGCCACGCCCGGCCGCCCCTGCCGCGCCATTGGGTAGCCGTCGAGGCAGGTCACCGCATGCGAGGCGACACCGGGAATGTTCAGCAGGATCGAGGTGGTCGCACCGCCATACTGCGCGCCGTAGTAGATGCCGGCGAGCATGATCAGGGCGCCGGACGGCTCCAGGCCGAAGGTGATCGGCAGCAGGATGGAGATGGCCGCCAGCGGCCCGATGCCCGGCAGGACGCCGATCAGGTTGCCGACGACGACGCCGAGCAGCGAATAGCCGAGATTGGTGAGGGTGAAGGCGATCTGGAAGCCCGCGAGGAGATTGCCGAAGACGTCCATCGCTCAGCGCCCGCCCGTGAACAGGGGAAAGATGATCCCCAGGCCATAGATGAAGATGGCCACCCCGCCGATGGCGACGGCAAGAGCCAGGACCCCGGCGGTCAGCGGGCTGTTGCCGCGATCCACCAGGGCGCTGATGCCGACCAGCAGCAGGATGGCCGGCACCAGGCCGAGATGCGAGCCGGCCAGGATGAAGGCGGCGATGCCGAGGGTAATGCCGAGCACCGCCCGCAGCGAAGGCAGTTCCATCCCTCCCTCGTCCCACATGCGGCGGACGAAGCCCTTGCCCACCACCGCCACGCCCAGGACCGCGCAGATCCAGCCCAGGACGACCGGGAAATAGCCCGGCCCCATGCGGCGCGCCGTGCCGAAGGAGTAGTCGCTGGCGACCGCCACGGCGGTGAGGCCGATGCCGATCAGCACCGCGCCGCCGATGACGTCGCGCGGATCAAAAGCGGGGAGCTTCATGAGCGGCAGGCGGTCCGCTGCGGGGCGGCGCGCCCCCCGGGCGATGCGGAGCGCCGCTGGCGCCCCCAACCAAGTCCAAACATCTTAATACGTCTCCTTCCGCGCGGACATTGAGGATCGTCCGTGGCGCCCGGAGCAGGCCCCGGGGCAGGACGACTTGCGCGGAGAACCGACATCAAAAGCCGTGCCACTCAGAAAATGTTTTTGTTTCAAGCGCCTTACTGGTTGCGCAGGCCGAGCGGGGTCCGGATTTCCTGACATGGCGGCAGCCCGGCGTTCGGCATTCCGAACGCCGGGCCGGGAAGCTCAGCCCTCCAGCCCCAAGCGGCGCATGCGCTCCCACATGGTGGTGCGCGAGACGCCCAGCATCTGCGCGGCCTCCGTGACCCGGCCGCCGCAACGGGCCAGCACGCGACGGATATGGTCGCGTTCTGCCATTTCGCGTGCCTCGGCCAGGGAGAGCGGCGGCAGGGCCGCGGCATCGCGCCCGGGGAGCAGGTCGCCCGGTTCCAGCACGGGATGGTCGGCCAGCACCACCGCCCGCTCGATGCGGTTGCGCAATTCGCGGACATTGCCGGGCCAGCGATGCTGCAGCAGAGCATCCAGCGCCGCCGCGCCCAGCGAGACGTCAGGGCGGCCGAAAGCCTGCGCGAAGTGCTGCAGGAAGGACTCCGCCAGGCCGCGCAGGTCCTCCAGCCGCTCACGCAAGGGCGGCAAGGCCAGCTCGATCACGGCGAGACGGTAATAGAGATCCTGCCGGAACTGCCCGGCTGCGATCCGCGCCTCCAGATCCACATTGGTGGCGGCGACGATGCGGGCACGCAGTTCCAGAACCTCCTGGCCACCGACGCGGGTGAAGCGCCGCTCCTGCAGCAGGCGCAGCAGCTTGGCCTGCAGCGTCGGGGGCAGCTCGGCCACCTCGTCGAGGAACAGCGTCCCCTCGCCCGCGCGCTCGGCGAAGCCCTGGTGGCGCTGGGTGGCGCCTGTGAAGGCGCCGCGCTCATGGCCGAACATCTCGCTTTCCATCAACTCGGCGGGGATGGCGGCGCAGTTCACGGCGACGAAGGGGCTTGCGGGATCGCTGCCGAGGGCGTGCAGCCGGCGGGCGGCGATCTCCTTGCCGGCGCCGCTCTCCCCGGTCAGCAGGACCGTCGAGCTGACCCGGGCCAGGCGTGCCAGGCTCTCCGCCAGACGCCGCATGGCCGGCGACTGCCAGCCCGCCTCGGCGGGCGGCGGGGTGGGGGGAGACGGGGCGAGGCCCCGCAGCTTGTCCAGCAGCAGCTGCGGGGGAAAGGGCTTCTCGACATAGTCGTCCGCCCCGGCGCGCATCAGTCGCACCGCCTGGCCGATTTCGCCATAGGCGGTGACCACGATGACGGGCGTCGCGCCGATCTCCGGCATCAGGCGCATCAGCAGCGTCTCGCCGTTCTCGTCCGGCAGTTGGATGTCGCAGACGATCAGGCCGGGGCGGTGGCGCCGCAGCAGGGCCTCCCCCTCGGCGGCATCGCGCGCCCACCAGTTCCGCACCCCCTCCAGGGTCAGGCGCTGGGCCAGGGAGGCGCCGAGCACGGGATCATCCTCGATCAGCAGAACGGAGGCGGCGGCGCTCATGCGGCGGCAACCCTCTGCATGGGCACCAGCAGGCCGATGCAACTGCCGCCCGGCCGTGCCTCGATGCTGATGCGCCCCTGGAGCCCTGCGGTCAGCCGCGCCGCAACCTCAAGGCCCAGCCCGTCGCCGATGCTGGGCGGCGCGTCGCCCCTCAGCCGCGTGGTGGCATCCTCCGGCAGCCCGCCAGCCTCGTCCTCGACCTGCACCGAAAGCTCCTTCTCCCGCCATTCCGCCCGCAGCACCACCCGCCCCTGCGGCGCCGTGGCGGCGATGGCGTTCAGCAGGAGGTTCAGCACGATCTGACGCAACTGCACGGCATCCGTGGGGAAAGGCTCGGGCATGGCGACATGCCAGTCCAGCCGCACCTCCCGCCGCCGCGCCTCCGGCTGCACGAGAACCCGGAGGTCGTTGAGATCCTCGGCCGTGACGGGGCGTGCGGCATGCTGGGGGCGCTGCGTTGCCAGCGTCGTCCGCACCACCGTCTCGATCTGCCGCAGCCCCCGCTCGACAAGGTCGAGCGAGCCGGCGCGCACCGCCGCGCTGTCGCCGAAGCGGCGCATCGTGTCGATCGCCGTCAGCATGCCGGCCAATGGGTTGCGCACCTCATGCGCCACGGTCGCCGCCAGCCGGCCCAGCACGGCGACCTTCTCCCGCTCGGCCAGGCGCGCCGCCAGCTCCTCGCGCTCGCGCAGCCGGGCCAGCAGCATTTCCAGCGCGGCCTGCAGGCGGCTGGCCTCCGGCTCACGCTCCGGCTGGGGCGGGGCGCCGGCCGCCGCCATCTGCTCCAGCAGCCGGGCAACCGCCAGGATCGGCTCCATGAGCCGCTGCGCCAGGCCGGCGGCCAGCATCGCCGCGATGCCAGCCAGCACCACGCAGGCGACGCCCAGCCGCAGGCGCAGCCCATGCCGGCGCTCCACCAGATCGGGAAAGGCGAGTTGCACCGCCGCGAGCGCGACCACCGTGCCATCCTGCACCACCTCGCGCTGGGCCCAGGCGAGGCGGCCGCCATTCAGGGGCTCCCACTCGCTGCCCAGCTCGCCCCGTGCCATGGGCGGCTCGGCATCACGGGCCCCGGCGCGGGCCAGGATGGAACCATCCGGCCGGCCGACCACGATGATGCGGTCCACCACCCCCACCTGGAAGCCCAGCGCCCGCTCCAGCGCCTTCTGCAGGGAGGGGATGTCGCCGGTCTCGAGGGCCTGCACGGCGGCCGTGGAGAGGCTGTCGAGATAGACGTCGGCCAAGGCTTCGCTCTGCCGCTCGGCCTCGCGCCCCATGAAGAACATGGCGAGCTGGGTGGTGGTCGCCCCGGTAATGAAGATGGCCAGGCCGGCCAGCAGGGGCAGGTGGGTGGCAACCGAGAGAGGGCGACGAAACCGTGTCATGAAGCGGAGCCGGCCGGGAGGCATTCCTGCAAAACTGTGCGCCTTGCAGTGCCATAACCGTGAAGCAGGCTTCCGGGCAACCTTGTGGAGAGGCCCCTCGGCGGGCACAGCACGGCCTCCACCCAATAGGAAGGCATCGGGCGCTTCCGGGCCGCACCGAGTGCCATCCTGACACGCGGCCACTGCCGTATCCTCGTTCATGTGTCACCGGGTGCCTTGAAGGAAGCCTCGTGTAGAGAAGGGGCGTCGCTATGCCCTGACAACGCCGCTCAGCAAGCCGGCCGTGGATCACCCCGTGGAAGCCGGTCATCCAGAGAGTGTTCGCTCCCGGTTCCGTTCCCCACACCATTTCCTTCTTGAGAACTCGCTCTCCGATTGGGCCGAGGGCGCCTGGAAGCCCAGGTTCCGCCTGGGTTGGCGTGAGGACCTTGGGAATGCCGAGGCTGGAGAGGGGCGGAATTCTCTCTCCGAATGGCGGAATCTCTCCGAACCTGGGGACTTGGCCGGTTTAGTCCCAAGGTTCGAGATCCAGGAAAAACAATGGTCTGGCACGCCTGAGCCGGGCTTCGAGTTCGAAGTTTTGTTTGGGTACCCAAGCATAAAGGCACTGATGACCGCCTCTTTGCCTCGGAGATGCCCTGCACTGCAGGACGAGTGGCCAAGCCCGTCGGCAAGTTTTGGCCGAAAGCAGCCAGGCTGCTTTCGGGGAGTAAGTAGGCAAAAGCGGACGCGAAACAGGCCACAGCAGTGAGGCTGGTTCGGGTACACCGAGGTCATCCTTACCACTCCGGCCCGGCCCGCCCCGCCCCGCGGCACCTTCATTTCGGAGCGAGTTCGCCGAACCAGTAGGCCGCCGTCACTCCGCCATCCATTAGGAAGTCACTGCCGGTGATGAAGCCGCCATCGGGGCCCATCAGGAGCGCGGCCACGGTTCCGACCTCGTCCGGGGTACCGGCTCGTCCAGCGGCCGAGATCTCGATCATTCGCCGGTAGCCCGGACCGCGTGGCCCCTTCAACTCGTCGTTCGCGAGGGGCGTGATGATGATGCCGGGGCTGATCGTGTTGACACGTGCGCCGCGCTTGCCCCACCGGACCGCCTCGGCCGCCACGCGGAGCGAGTTGCCGCGCTTCGACAACTGATACGCGTGGAGAGAGTCCTTCACCTGGCCCGGCTGGAGCATGGGCAAGCCCAGAAGTTCCTCCACCGGCGTGGTGGCCAGGGCGGCGTTCTCCTCCACCGGGAGCGGCGGCAGGCGGTGGCCGGACTGGGAGGCAATCACGACGCCAGCCCCTCCGGGCGCGATGACCTCGCCGAATTCCTCCAGCACCAGGGCCGTGCCGTAGAGATCCACCTTGAGGATGGTCTCCGGCGGGGCCTGGGTCGGCGACACCCCCGCAGCGTGGATGACGCCATGGACCTCGCCGAGAGCGGAGGCGCGCTCGACGAGGGCGTGGACCGAGGCGCGCGATGCAACGTCCACCGTGGCCGTGCTCACCTGGAACCCGGCGTCGTCCAGGGTCTTCGCCGCGGCATCGGCGTTCTCCTGGCGCAGGTCGGCGAGCAGGACGTGCTTACCCGCGCCCACCCGGCGCGCGATGGCTTGACCGATGGACCCGGTCCCGATGAGGACTAATGCCCTTGTCATCACTTCATGTCCTTGCTGGTTTCGTGGCTTGAAGAGAAGCGGTCGGCGACCGCCGTGAGATCGTCACGCACTCGCCCGGGCTCCGCGTCGGCTGGCATGTTGCTCATGTCCCGAACGCCATCCAGCGAGCCCGGCCGGTCGGCCTCGAGAAGCGCGAACAAGATGTCGAGGTCGTCCTGCGGCGGCCCGCGTTCAGCGACGAGCTCGAAGGTCTTCCGCAATGCCTGATCAGAGCCGAGGCTGTGGACCAGCACCTGGGCGATCTGGCGGCGGGCAACGACGCCGTCGCTGGGGTCGCCCGCCTGGCGGGTGTCGCCTTGCAGGAGCGTCAGCCGGTTCTGGTCGGCTCGGTAGTCGTCGAACCAGCCAGGCCGGACGATCGTGTATGGCAGCCCGCTAGCGCGGACCAGCCTCTCGGACCGCCGCTTCCAGTCATGCACCTCGGTCCTGCGGTTGTAGTCGCCCGTGCGGTTGGTGACCCCGATGGAGGTCATCAGCGCGATGCGTGCCGACCGCCCGCCCAACGCGCGCAGGACGTTGCGCACACCGCCATAGTCCACGGTCTCGGCCGCGACCTTCCCGGCACCGTCGGACCCCAGCGTGAGCACGATGGCGTCCACGCCCTCCAAGGCTGGGAGCAAGGTCTCCGGCCGTGTGACGTCCCCGACCACGACTTCCGCATACGGTGGAAGCTGGCGCGCCTTGGTAGGGTTGCGCACGAGGGCACGGACAGCGTGCCCCTGGCGGAGCATTTCCTCCACGACGAGGCTGCCGATGCCGCCGGTGGCCCCGAGGACCAGGATCATCTTGCGGTCGGTGTTCACGGTGTTCCTGCAATCTGGTTCCACCGCGGCTCCGCGGCGCCCGGACAGCGATCCTGCTGTGCCTGGTCCGCAGCGATGTCCGTCATTCCTGTCCGGCAGGTGACGTTGCCGGGACCAGGAGGCAGGCCGACGCCAGCGCGCCAAGCCCGGTGAGCGCGACCACCCAGCCCAGCGGCCAGGGCGTGCCGTCCGCGAAGGTGCCGACCAGTCCGGAGCCGATGATGCCGCTGCCGTAGTGAATGGCGCCTACCAGCGCCGAAACCGCGCCTGCTCGTTCGGGGAAGCTGGCCAGGGCGCCTGCGATGGAGTTCGCCACGATGAAGCCGGTCATCGCCACGAAGAGGAGCAGCGGCACGACCAAACCTGCCAAGCCGCCCCAGCCGGTCCAGGCGTTCACGGCCAGCACCACGGCGGAGAGGGCCGCGCCCGCCGTGCCCATGCGCAGCAGCCGCACGGTGCCGAGCCGCAGGACGAGCCGTGCGTTGACCAGGTTGGTCACCATGATCCCGACGATGCCCGCCGCGAAGAGCAGGCCGTAGAGCTGCGCCGGGACACCGTAGTAGCTGATGTAGGCGAAGGGCGTCCCGGCGATGTAGGCATACATGCCGCCGTAGAAGAACCCTCCGGCCCCGGCGTAGCCCATCACCCGCCGATGGCGAAGGAGGAGCAGGTAGCGCGCCATGGCCTGCCCAAGCGGCTCGCGGTTGCGGCGCTCCGGCGGCAGCGTCTCGGGCAAGGTGAGAACGGCCAGCAGCGTCGCGACGCCCACGCCCACCAGGGTCCAGAAGATCGCCTCCCAGGAGGCGAGCCTGAGGATCTGGCCGCCGACAATGGGGCCAAGGAGCGGCGCGATCGCCATCACGGTCATCAGGGTGGACAGCATCTGCGCGGCGCGCGCGCCCGCGTAGAGGTCCCGCACCATGGCGCGGGCGAGCACCACACCGGCGCAGGCCCCCACTGCCTGCAGGACGCGCCAGCCGATCATCTCCCCAGCGCTGGCCGACAGCGCGCAGCCCGCCGAGCCGATGACGAAGAGCACGAGCCCGGCCAGGATCGGCCCGCGGCGGCCATGCCGGTCGCCGAGCGGCCCCCAGAGAAGCTGGCCGAGACTGAAACCGATCAGGTAGCCGGAGATGGTCAGCTCCATCGTCCCGCCTTCGGAGCGCAGCGCCTCGGTCATCGTCGGCAGGGCCGGGAGGTAGAGGTCCGTCGAAATGGAGGCAAAGCCCATGAGCGCGCTCAGCACCGCGAGCACGCGCACAGCCTGCCCGTTGGCAGGCGTCGACGGCGCCGCGGGCACGGTTCCGGCCTCCAGGGTTTCCGCGCGCGACGCCACGTCGCTCATAGCTCCTGCGCGGTCGGGCGGAACAGGATCTCGTTCACGTCGACCTCCTGCGGTTGGCTCATGGCAAAAGCGACCATGCGGGCGAAGGACTCGGCCGGAATGGCGAACTTCTCGTAGAAGTCCTTGATGCCCGCCGCGACGTCCGCCTCGGTGACGCTGCCGGGCAGCTCCGACTCCACCGCGCCCGGCGAGATCACCGTGGTGCGGACGTTGTACGGCTTCACCTCCTGCCGCAGCCCTTCCGACAGCATGCGGACCGCGGCCTTGGTTGCAGCGTAGACCGCGCTGCCCGGGCGCACCTTGTGCCCGGCAACGGACGAGACGTTGATGATGTGGCCGGACTTCTGGCGCTGCATGTGCGGCAGTGCGGCCGCAATGCCGTGCAGCACGCCCTTGATGTTGACGTCGATCATCCGGTGCCAGTCGTCGACCTTGCCGCGCTCCAGCAGCGAGTGCGGCATCAGCCCGGCGTTGTTGACGATAACGTCGATGCGGCCATGCGCGGCGACGGCCGCATCGACCAGCCGGGCCACCTGCTGCGGGTCCGTGACGTCGGTCTGCACGACGGCCTCCGTCCCGAGGCCGAGTTCGGCCGCGAGCGCCTGCAGCCGGTCCAGGCGGCGGGCGCCCAGGAACAGCTTGGCGCCCCGGGCCGCGAGATGCCGCGCGGTCGCCTCGCCGAGACCGCTGCTGGCGCCGGTGATGACGACGATCTTGCCGTTGATGTTATCGCTCATGAGAAACCTGCGTGTTCTGTTGATCGGCCTGCCGCATCGCGCGGCGCCGGGTGAGTTTTTGGGCGCTGTCAGCGGCCGGACGGGACGTCCCGCAGCCATCGGGTCACGGTCTCCAGCGTCCGGCGCTCCTGGTCCGCCTCCAGGGTGAATCCTTGCAGCAGCTTGGCTCGCGGCGCGTGCGCCCGGATGACCTGCATGCTCTGCCCGCGCCCGTAGCCGCCGTGCGTGATGAAGGGCACCAGCGTCTTGCCCGAGAGATCGTGCGCGGACAGGAAAGACCGGATCACAGACGGCGCCGTGCCGCCCCAGATGGGCATGCCAAGGAACACCGTGTCATAGGCGGCGATGTCGGGGACGCTGGCGGCCAGCGGCGGCTCGTAGCCGCTGTCCCGCTCTTGGCGCGCCTGCGCCACGGTGGCCTCGTAGTCTTCCGGATAGGGCTCAGAAGGTCGGATCTCAAAGAGGTCGGCGTCGCGGGCGCGGCGGACCTGCCCGGCGATGACGCGGGTATTGCCGGTGCGGGAGAAGTAGGCGACTAGCGTTCTCGACCCGCTGCCCGCCGTCTGCGCCCGGGACGGCCGGGTGGACAGGACCCACCCGGCCGCCAGGGACCAGAGCAACCCAACCGGCAGCGCCCGGCGCGGCGATACGAGGTTCTGCCTGGACATCCTCTGGATCCCGTGTCAGGTCAGCGGCCGGTGGTCGCTTCGAGTTCCGCCGGGTAGCGGTTGCCCTCGATCCGGATGTCGGCGGCGGCGCGCGCGATGGCGGCGAGGTCGTCCACCGTCAGCTCCACCTCCGCGGCGCCGAGGTTCTCCTCCAGCCGGTGCAGCTTGGTGGTGCCGGGGATCGGCACGATCCAGGGCTTCTGGGCCAGCAGCCAGGCGAGCGCGATCTGCGCGGGCGTCGCGCCCTTCTGGCGGCCGATGCCGGTCAGCAGGTCTACCAGCGCCTGGTTCTTCTCCATTGCCTCCGGCGTGAAGCGCGGCAGCTTGGCGCGGAAGTCATTGGCCGCGATCTGGGTGCCCTTGTTGAGCGCGCCGGTCAGGAAGCCCTTGCCCAGCGGGCTGTAGGGCACCAAGCCGATGCCGAGTTCCTCGCATGTGTCGAGGATGCCGTTGGTTTCCGGCCCGCGGGTCCAGAGCGAGTACTCGTTCTGCAACACCGCCACCGGCTGCACGGCGTGGGCGCGGCGCACCGTCCGGGTGCCGGGCTCGGAGAGGCCGAAGTGCTTGACCTTGCCCTCGCGGATCAGGTCGCCGACCGCCCCGGCCACCTCCTCGATCGGCACCGCCGGATCGACGCGATGTTGGTAGAGCAGGTCGATCACCTCGACGCCCAGCCGCTTCAGGGACGCCTCGGCGACCGCGCGGATGTGCTCGGGGCGGCTGTTCAGCCCGGCCATCTTGCCGTTCTCGATATTGAAGCCGAACTTGGTCGCGATCACCACGCGGTCACGGACCGGCGCCAGCGCCTCGCCCACGATCTCCTCGTTGGTGAAGGGGCCGTAGACCTCGGCGGTGTCGAAGAAGGTGACGCCGCGCTCCACGGCGGCGCGGATCAGGGCCACCGCCTCGTCCTTGCTGAGAGCGTGGCCGTAGCTGAAGTTCAGGCCCATGCAGCCGAAGCCGAGGGCCGAGACCTCCAGGCCGCTGTGTCCAAGGGTGCGCTTCTTCATGTCTGCGATCTCCTGTCCTGGGGGTTGAGCCCCTCGAGTTGGCTAGGAGATAGGCCGAAGCCATTCATTGGATTAGCGGTGGAGATTCGCATGAACCCATACTCAGGATTCATCAATCCGCCCGGGGTGGGGGACCTTTCCGCGCCGAGGAGGTGATGGCGTGGGAAGGCCGCCGCCTCGGTCCAGGTGCCTCGTCGAGGTGGAAGCAGAGGCTTGGTGGATGATGGCGCGGTCGCGCCGTCAGCCGCCGTACTCGGCGTCGGTGACCTTTTCCAGCCAGTCGACGCTCCGGCCATCCTGCGCCTCGGCGATGGCGACGTGGCTCATCGCGCAGTCCGGTGCGGCGCCGTGCCAGTGCTTCTCGCCGGGTTCGAACCAGACGATGTCGCCCGGCCGGATCTCCTCGACCGGACCGCCCTCGCGCTGAACCCGGCCGAGGCCGGACAGGACGAGCAGGGTCTGCCCCAGAGGGTGGGTATGCCAGGCGGTGCGGGCGCCAGGCTCGAAGGTGACGGTGGCGCCGCCGATGCGGGCCTCGCCCGTGCCCTTGAAGGGCCCATCGAGCCGGACGATGCCGGTGAAGTAGGCATCGGGCGGCCTCGTGGTCGGTTGGGAGCCGGTGCGCGTGATCTTCATCGCGATCCTCCGTGATGACGGCAGGATACGCGGCATGCCACCCCATCATTAGGGCGGGGCAGTCGCATGAAGTTATATCAGCCGTTCATGAATAGCGTCGCCGCGTGCGGCAGCACCTGTTGGTGACCGCTCCGGCGCCGAGGCGACCGCCTCAGCCGCGGTACCTGAGGGCGTCGACGAGCATGGCGAAGGCGGCTCCGGGCTGGCGGCGGCTCGGGTAGTAGAGGTGATAGCCGGGGAATGGTGGGCACCAGTTCTCCAGCACCCGCACCAGCCGCCCGTCCGCCAGGTAAGGCGCGGCCAAGTCCTCCAGCGTGCACATCAGGCCGAAACCGTCCGCAGCTGCCACCAGGCCGAGGTCGCTGCGGTTCGAGGTGAACTGCCCCTCCACGCGCACCCGCAGCTCCCGGCCGTTCTGTTCCAGCTCCCAGGCGTAGAGGCCGCCCGAGCTGGACATGCGGAGGTTGATGCAGCGGTGCCGGACCAGATCCTGCGGCGTCTCCGGCGGCGGGTTCTCGGCGAGGTAGGCCGGGGAGCCGACCACCGCCATGCGGCAGTCGGGGCCGATCCGCACGGCGACCATGTCCTTCGCCACCTGCTCGCCCAGGCGAACCCCAGCGTCGTAGCGCTCCGCGACGATGTCCGTCAGCGCGTGGTCGACGGTGATCTCCACCTTCAGCTCGGGGTACTGGCGCAGCAGCGGCGCGCAGGCAGGCCAGAGAAGGGTCTCGGCGGCGTGCACGGACGAGGTGATGCGGATGGTCCCGGCAGGCCGTTCCCGCAGCTCGCCCAGGGAGCGCAGCTCTGTCTCGATGTCACCGAGCGCTGGTCGCAGGGTGCGGAGCAGCCGTTCGCCCGCTTCGGTGGGCGCCACCCGGCGCGTGGTCCGGGTCAGCAGGCGGACGCCGAGCCGGGTCTCAAGGCGGCGGATGGTGTAGCTCAGGGCGGACTGGGAGGTGCCGAGCTTCGCGGCCGCGCGGGTGAAGCTGTTTTCCTCGGCGACGGCAAGGAAGACGTTGAGGTCGGCCAGTTCGTCGCCGCGCATTCATGAACCTCAGATATAAGAACGCGCCGATCTTATAGTACTAACTCGGAATGGCGGAACCTCAGACCTGCGTGTCAGGCTGGCTGGCGTCCGCTTTGCGGAAAGCTGCTAGGCCATTTGGACGACTCTTGTGGGCGCTGAGCGGACCTCGGGAAGGTCCTCATGAACCCCTCGCTGCTATTTGGACATAGAAAAGATCGGCACCTTGCCACCAGGCCCGAGCGGGAAGTCGAGCGGCCAATGAGGTGCGGCTGCCGCCCCGCTGATCATGGAGCGCGCTGCTCGTCCCATCTGCGGGGCATGGACTCGATCAGCATTGGCAACCCAAGTCCCTCGGCTGCCGCCCATCCAGGATAGCCTCGATCAGGTCTGGGTCCAGCAGCGTCAGCCGCAGCATCTTGCCGAGGTAGGAGCGGTCGATCTTCTCCGCGGCGACGAACTCGCTGAGGGACGAGTACCGCCCCTCTTCCAAGAGGCGCTTCCAACGATGCGCCCGCGCCAGCGCCTTCACCAGGGCGGGATCGGCCCGACTGCGAAGCGGCCCAGGGCTGGTGGCGCTGCCATCCGGCGTGACAACCAGCTTCTGGCCGCCGCGGTGGCGGATGGTTAACGGAACCCGGATGGTGATGATGCTGCTGGCCGGCGTCATGCGGCCCTCTGCGCCTCGCCGCGGACCCCGCCCAGGTCGCGGACCAGGCTGGCGAGCCCCACCACCCGTAGCCGGACGTCCGCGCCGGTCAGGCTGACCTCCACCTCTCGACCAGCAGCCGGACGATGCGGGCCTGCTCGGCCGGAAATAGCTCCTCCCAGAGCGGGTCGAGGCGCTCCAATGCCTCGCGTACCTCGGCCTCTGTGGCGTCTAGCGCCTGCGCCCGCGCCGCCTGCCAGGTGCCCACCACCACCTCCGGCTGCCGCAGTGGCGCGCGGACCTGGTCGAGCACCGCGGCCTCGATCTCGCCGGCGGGGAGACGGCGGACCGGGCCGTCGTCGGCGGTTCCCTTCAGCACGGCCTGGCTGACGTAGTAGCGGTAGAGCCGCCCGCGGCGACGGGTGTGGGTGGGCGACAGTGCCCGCCCGTCCGGCCCGAAGATCAGGCCTTTGAGCAGGGCCGGGCTCTGCCGCCGGTTCTGCGGGCGGCCCCTTCCACGACCGGGGTCTCGCCGGGGCCAGCCACCACGCCGTCATCCCCAATGTGAACACGGTGGAGACGCTTCGGGAGGTCTGGCCGCGCCTCTCGGCCGACGAGCGCAAGCTCTTCGACGTCATCGCCCGCTCCTATCTCGCGGCGACGATGCCGGATTTCCGCTATCGACAGACCACGGCCACGCTGGACGTGCGAGACCACGCCTTCCGGGCCACCGGGCGGCAGCCCATCGAACTCGGTTGGCGCGCAGCCTTCCCGAACTGGCAGCCGGCCGACGAGAAGGGAGCCGACGCCCAACTCCTCCCCGCCCTGCGGCAGGGCGAGCCGGTCCGGCTGCATGACGCCGTGGTCGAGGACAAGGAGACCCGGCCGCCGCCGCGGTACAACGAGGGCACGCTGATCGAGGGGATGCAGAACGCCTGGCGCTTCGTGGCGGACGAGGCGCTGCAGGAGCGGCTGGAGAAGGCCAAGGGCATCGGCACGCCCGCGACCCGGGCCGAGATCATCCGCGGCCTGAAGGCGCAGGAGTTCCTGACGGCTGACGGCAAGCACATCGTCCCGACGGAGCGGGGCCTGTCGCTTCACGCGATCCTGGAGCGGGCCGACCCCGCCTTGGTGGACCCCGGCGTGACGGCGCAGATGGAGCGCCTGCTGGACGAGGTGCTGATCGGCAAGCGGGAGATGATGGAGGCGATTGACGCTGTCTGCGCCCAGGCCAGCCGCATCATCGGGCGCTTGCAGGAGCAGGGCCCCTCAGAGGGCCTCGCATTGCTTGGCGGGCGAGCTCCGAGGAGCAGTGGTGACCGCGCGCCCTCGCCGGCGATGAAGCGGTTCGTGGACAGCCTTGCGCGGCAGAAGGGTATCAAGCCTCCGCGCGGCTACACGACCTCCGGCGCGGTCTGCCGCGCCTTTCTCAATCAGCACGCCCCCAAGCAAGAGGGGGGGCAATGGACAGCAGGGTGGGCTCGAGCGGCTACGTCCAGCGCGGACCGACGCACCTTCCAAAGACGCTGGAACTCCCAAGCGGCGAAAGGCGAACCCTAGAGGCGGCAAGCCTGCCCGTGCGGCATCTCGCACGAAGCGCGCGGCGCTGACGCAACTGGAGGCCGCGGACGGCGAGACGCCGCTGAACATCCCTTTCGGGAACAAGGATGCGGCGCGGCAGTTGGGTGCCCGCTATCGTGCGGACGGCTGGTACGCGCCGCCTGGCATTGACCTGGCTGCGTTCCGCGAGCGTGGCTGGCTCTGAGGGGCAGGCTGCCGCTGCGCGGTGTCGTTGCTCTTGAGGTTGGCCCCACCCATTGCCTCTGTAGAAGGCGAGTCGGCCCTGGCGGCCGGCGGATCAGGCGCTGCTGAGCTCTCCGGCCGGCAAGCACGACGACCAGATCGATGCTAACAGCGCCGGCTGTCCCCATGTTCACCACCGAACAGCGACCGTTGCTCGGTGGTGAACATCCGCCGGACGGGGCGAGTATCGCTTGGCGACGGCCCGACGTCTTGGCATTGCCAGGGAGATCGCCCAGTCTGCTCTGATGACAACCAGACTCGTATCACGTGGATCCGAGCCGGCCAGCGTGTTTGGCCTTCTTGGCGCTGATGAAAACGCGGCCACTTTTGCTTTGGGTTGGGCACTGGCGAACAGCCAAACGCTCGCCGAAAGCCTGTTCAGCCACCTCGGCCTAAAGGTCGGCTCTGATGACATACTGGTCGAGCTTCAGCGGCATGGCGAGCGCGACCGCGGTTACACAGACATTGAGCTGCGATCGTCGACCCGGTTCCACATCGTGATCGAAGCGAAGCATGGCTGGGACCCGCCATCGCAGGAGCAACTCACGCGGTATGCCGGTCGCCTGCAGGGAAGCGCCGAGCGGCGGCTCGTATCGTTGTCTGCAGCGGCTGCCTCCTATGCTTCGCTTCTGCTACCGTCAGCTGTTGCCGGCGTCCCTGTGTCCCACCTCTCGTGGGGGGAGTTGCGTCGGCTCGTTCAGCAGGCCGGCGCGGCAGCTAGCGGCTGGCGCGAACGCCTCTGGCTGAACGAGCTCAATCAACACTTGGGGGGATACGTGGCTGACCAGCGGACCGACAGTAATCTCGTTTATGTTGTCTCGCTTTCACGCAATGAGTTGGTGCCAGGATATAGCTGGATCGACGTCGTTGAGCAGACCGACAGTTACTTCCACCCCTATGGGGCAGGTACGGGGTGGCCAGTAACGCCGCCGAACTATCTCGGCTTTCGGTATGATGGTCAGCTGCAGACCGTCCGGCATGTTGATAGCCATGAGGTCATGCAGGCCCTGGGTAGCGCTGACCCGCGCTGGGCAGCGGTCGAGGGTACCCACATCCTGTACCGGCTTGGCCGCCCGATGAGGCCCGCCCGAGAGGTCGGAACGGGAAATATCTTCCGGGCCGCTCGGGTCTCTTGCGCCATTGATACCTTGTTGTCCGGTCAATACGAGACGATCAGCTCGGCGCGGGAGGAAACTGCCAGGCGGCGCAACGAGCAGAGTTAAGCTCGCAGTTGTTCGAGCACACGTGTCACTATCGTGTGCGTCCACGCGGCTCCGCCTCTCGGTGTCGGCGCCCCTCTGTGGGTGGGCGCCCAGGCCATAGCTGCCCGGCTGCCGACGCCCTCGGCCCGCAACTCCTCGACCTCCAGCGCCAGCCGGTGCGCGGCCCTCTTCGCCGCCAGACGCTACGCCTGGGCCGCGACAAATGCCCGGACGCTGGCCTGCTGCGCCTCTAGGCCAGGGCCGCTCTGGCCCTGCTCGGCGGTGTAAACGCAGTACAGCCCGGCAGCATATCGGGGGCAGGGGAGGGGCGGCGTATCAGGCCTCCTCCACCAGGCGGTAGACGGTGTAGCTGCCGCGAGCTCCTCCCCGGCCCGTTCTCACCTGCCGCACCCGCTCCAGTACCGCGACCTTGCTGCCTTGCCGCTGCAGGCTGGCCAGGAAGCCGCGCACGGTGTGCGGCGCCCAGCCGGTGGCCTCGGCGATCTGCGGTCCGCGGGCACCTTCGGGGCGGCGGAGCAGCGCGAGCACCTGGGCCCGCTTGGTGTTGGCCTGGGGGCTGCGCTGCGCGCTCAGAGCAGCCCCCAGGGTGGTCAGGGCCTCATCCAATCCCATAATACCCACCTCCCACGTCGCTACCACCGCTTGGGCGGCGTTTTCCTCAGCCACTAACTCCTCCCCCTCCTGCACCGCCGCCGACGGGCGGACGCGCCGCCCAGGGCAGCACGAGGCCGGTCAGCGTCCGTCGCTTCTGCGCTGTTAGGCCAGCACACGGACCGGCGCGCCCTTCCTCCAGGCGGCGATGTCCTCCACCATGTCGGTGAAGAAGACGCGGTAGGTTCCCTCGGTGACGTAGCCGAGATGCGGGCTCAGCACGACATTGTCGAGGCCGCGCAGCGGATGGTCTTCCGGCAGCGGCTCGATGTCATAGACGTCCAACCCGGCGGCGGCGATGCGCTTCTCCTGCAGCGCCGCCAGCAGCGCGCCCTCGTCCACCAGCGGCCCGCGGGAGGTGTTGATGAGGATGGCGTCCGGCCGCATCAGCGCCAGCTCCGCCGCGCCGACGATGCCGCGCGTGCGCGCCGAGAGCACCAGATGCAGGCTGAGGATCTCGGACTCGCGGAACAGCGACTCCCGCTCCACCCGGCGGACGCCGAGTTCGGCGCAGCGCTCTTCCGTCAGGTTCTGGCTCCAGGCGATGACGTTCAGGCCGAAGGCGCGCGCCACCTCCGCCATGCGCCCGCCCAGTCGCCCGAGGCCCAGCAGGCCGAGGGTGCGGCCATGCAGCGTGCGCCCCACCGTACCTTGCCAGAGCCCTTGCCGCATGCGTCGGTCCTCCTGCGGCAGGTGGCGCAGCGCGGCGAGAATTAGCGCCCAGGCCAGTTCCGTCGTCGCATAGAAGGACTCGCCGCCACCGGTATGGCAGACGCGGATGCCCCGCGCCCGCGCCGCCTCCAGGTCCAGCGTGCGGTTGTGCGCGCCGGTGACGACGATCAGCTTCAGCCGTGGCAGGCGCTCGATCAGCGCCGCCGGCACGGGCATCCGCTCCCGCATCAGGCCGATCACGTCGTAATCCGCCAGGGCGGCGGCCGCGGTGTCGATATCGGGTAGCGGCCGGTCCAGGAAGTCGACCTGGCAATCCGGGCCCAGGCTGGCCCAGTCGGCGAGGCTGCGCCCCACCTGCTGGTAGTCGTCGAGGACGGCGATGCGGGTCATGTTTCCTCCGGCGTCAGTCCAGCCGGATGTTGGCCCGCCGGATGACGTCGCGCCAGGACTCCATGTCCTGCTTCACCGTCTCAGCAAAGGCCTCGGGCGTACTGCCGACCGGTGTCAGGCCCATCGCCGCCAGCCGCTCCCGCACATTCGCTTGGCCGAGCACCTCCCGGAAGGCAGCGCTGAGCTTCTGGACCACCGGCGCCGGCGTGCCGGCCGGGGCGAAGATGCCGAGCCAGTAGCCGACATCGAAGTCCTTCAGGCCGCTTTCCTCCGCCGTGGGCACGTCGGGCAGCAGCGGCGAGCGCTCGCTCCCCGTCACCGCGAGGCCGCGCAACTGCCCCTCCAGCACCAGGGGACGGGAGGTCTGCACGGTGTCGAAGACATACTGGATCTCGTTGGCCAGCAGCGCGGTGATGGAGGGGCCGCCTCCGCGATAGGGCACATGCGTCACCTCGATCCCCGCGCGCTGGGCGAACATCGCGCCGATCAGGTGGCCGGAGGAGCCGGTGCCGGCGGAGCCGTACATCAGCGCGCCGGGATGTGCACGGGCGTATTCGATGAGGCCGCGGATGTCCCGCACCGGCAGCTTCGGGTTGCTGACCAGCAGATACGAGCCGCGCACCGCCTCGGTGACGGGCTGGAGGTCCTTTTCCAGGCTGTAGGGCAGGTTGGTCTTGAGGGAAGGCTCGGTGGCGATGGCGGTGGTGTGCAGCAGCAGCGTGTAGCCATCCGGCGCGGCGCGGGCCACGGCTTCCGTGCCGATGGAGCCGGCGGCGCCGGAGCGGTTCTCGACGATCATCGGCTGGCCCAGCCGGTTCTGCATCTCCGCCGCCAGCAGGCGCGCCACCGGGTCGGTGGAGCCGCCCGGCGGATAGGGCACGACGAGACGGATGGGCCGGTCGGGGAAGGTCTCCGCCCGGGCGGCCGCCGGCAGCAGCGGCATGGCGAGGCCGAGCATCAGCGCGAGCGTCAGCCCGCGGCGTGTCATCCGCATGGATCGTTCCTTCCTCTCTGCACCGGCCAGGGTTTTTGCTTCGGTCCGGCGGGACGCCATGGCGCCACCGGCGCAGGCTAGCCCCCCTCGGTACTGTGCGGAAACGGCGCCGGATGAACATCATCCTTGCAGAAAGCGAAAAGATCGCCCACGGTCAGGCGTGGTCGGCGAGGGCCTCGCGGAACAGCGCCACCAGGAAATCCAGGAAGACCCGCAGCTTGGCGGACATGTGCCGGGTCTGCAGATAGACGGCGTAGATGCCGTTCTCGAACTCCAGATGGCTGACGGTGTGGTCGGGGAAGAGGCGCACCAGCCGGCCCGCGCGCAGCTCCGCGTGGATCGACCAGTCCGGCAGCAGGGCGATGCCGATGCCGGCCTGCGCGGCGGCCACCACGGCGGGGCCGTTGTCCGAGCGGAAGCTGCCATCCACCGGCACCTCGGTCAGCGCGCCGCCGGCATCCAGGAAGCGCCAGACGGTGCGCCCCATGTTGACGCGGTAGGTCAGGCAGTTGTGCCGCATCAGGTCGAACGGCGCGCGGATCGGCGGGTGGGCGGCCAGATAGCCGGGCGTGGCGCAGACGATGCGCTCGCTGCTGGCCAGCTTGCGCACCATCAGCGCGGAATCCACAAGCTTGCCGATGCGGATGTCGACGTCGATGTTGCGCTCGATCAGGTCCACCGGGAAGTTGGAGAGGGCGAGGTCCACCCGCACCTCCGGATAGGCGGCGAGGAAGCGCGGCAGGGCGGGCACGATGTACTGCTGGCCCACCAGCATGCGCGAATGCACCCGCAGCGTGCCGCGCGGCTTCATCTCCAGGCTGGAGACGCTGGCATTCGCCTCCTCCACCTGGTGCAGGATCTGCTCGGCCTGCCGGGCATAGAGCTCGCCGGCCTCGGTGAGTGTCAGGCGGCGGCTGGTGCGGTGGACGAGCCGTGTGCCCAGCTCCTCCTCCAGGCCCTGCAACTGGCGGGAGACGGAGGCCGGCGACAATCCCAACAGCCGCCCCGCCGAGGACAGGCTCCCCGTCTGCACGACGCTGACGAAGACGCGCATCGCACGCAAGGATTCCACGCCGCTTCCTCCGGTCTTTTCACTTTGTGCAAAGAGACTACGCGCCGGCCGGCGGTTTGCAAGCATGGCCCCGCTGCCTAGCGTGATGCCCGCAAGCAGGAGGAAGCAGGCGATGAACCCTCAACAGCCGGAAAAGGCCGTGCTGGTGACCGGTGCGGCGCGGGGTGTCGGCCATGCCGTCGCCGCGCGCCTGGTGCGGGGCGGCTACCGCGTGGCGCTCTGCGACGTCGCGCCCGGCGCGGCCGCCACGGCGGCGGCAGGGCTGGGCGCGGCGGCGGCGGGCTTCGAGGCCGATGTCAGCGACGAGGCTTCGGTGGCCACGCTCTTCGCCCGTCTCGCTGACTGGTGCGGCGGGCGCCTCTACGGCGTGGTGAACAATGCCGGCATCGCCCCCGCCGCTCCGCCGGAGGTGGAGGCCATGCCGCTGGAGCACTGGTCGCGCGTGCTGGCGGTCAATCTCACCGGCGCCTTCCTGGTCTGCCGGGCCGCCGTGCCCTTGCTGCGGGCAAACGGGGCGGGGCGCATCGTCAACATCGCCTCGCGCGCCGCCCGCACCCATTCGCCCACGGTGGGCGGCGCCTATGCGGCTTCCAAGGCGGGGCTGGTCGGCTTTTCGCGCAGCCTGGCGGGGGAGGTGGGGCCAGCGGGCATCACCGTGAACGTCATTGCCCCGGCGCGGATCGCCACGCCCATGACGCGCGGCGCCGCCGACACCGAGGCGCGCGACCAGCGCACCATCGCCGCCACGCCGCTGCGCCGGGTCGGCCAGCCGGAGGATATCGCCGGCAGCGTCGCCTTCCTGCTCTCCGACGACGCCGCTTTCATGACGGGTGCCATCCTGGACGTGACCGGCGGCTCCTTCATGCCCTGATCTTTCCGTTTTCCGCAAAGATGCCGCTCGGCGGCGGCGCATTTTGCGCGGGGAGCGCGGGTGATAGCGATTCCGGCGGAACGGGGCGCGCGATGATGCCCCGCAGCCCGCGAGGACGACGCCATGCCCACCCGCCGCTCCCTGCTGGGCACCGCCGCGCTGGCGGCGCCCGCCCTGGCCACCGGCCGGCTGCGCGCGCAGCCCGCGGGGCGGCCCATCCGCTTCGTGGTGCCCTTCGCGGCGGGCGGCGGCTCTGACATCGTGGCCCGCCTCTTCACCGAGGACCTCAGCCGCGCGCTCGGCGCCCCGGTGGTGATCGACAACCGGCCCGGCATGGCCGGCTCGCTCGGCGCGGACTCGGTGGCGAAGGCACCGCCGGACGGCACCAGCATCGTCATCTGCACGCCGGGCATCCAGATGACCAACCCCTTCCTTTATCCCTCGCTGCCCTACAACGCCGAGACCGACTTCACGCCGATCATCCACCTGGCCGAGTTGCCCAATCTGCTGGTGGTGCATCCCTCCGTGCCGGCCACGAGCGTCGCGGAGCTGGTGGCCTATCTGAAGGCCCATCCGGGCCGGCTGAACTTCTCCTCCACCGGCCCCGGCTCCTCCAGCCACCTGGCGGCGGAGCTGTTCAAGACGATGGCGGGCGTGGAGATGACCCATGTCCCCTATCGCGGCTCGGGCCCGGCGCTGATCGACCTCGTCGCCGGCCGGGTGCAACTCGCCATCGACAGCTTCACCGCGATGATCCAGCCGGTGCATGAGAAGTCCCTGCGGGCGCTGGGCATCTCCACCGAGCGCCGCCTGCCGGACCATCCGGACATTCCCGCCATCGCCGAGACGCTGCCGGGCTACGAGGCCTCAACCCTGCTCTACATCGCCGGCCCCGCCCACACGCCGGAATCCGTGGTGCAGCGGCTGAACGCGGCCTTCAACGAAGCGCTGCGCACACCGCGCATCAGCGAGCGCTTCCGGCAGCTCGGCATGGTGCCGACCGGCGGCACGCCGGAAGCGCTGCAGGAGATCATCACCATGCAAACGGCGAAGTGGAAGCGCGTCATCGAGATTTCCGGCGCGCGGGTGGAGTGAACAGCATGGACCTGACGACCTTGCGCCTCGATGTGACGGACGGCGTCGCCACCGTCACCCTGGACCGGCCGCCGGTGAACGCGCAGAACCGCGCGCTGCGCGAGGAGCTGCTTTGGCTCTTCGACACACTGAGCGACCGCGCGGACGTGCGCGCCATCGTCCTGACCGGCGCCGGCAACAGCTTCTCGGCGGGTGCCGACATCAAGGAGCGTGTCGGCCTGGTACAGGAGCCCGGCGACTACCTCCGGCACAACCGGCTGACGCGCGAGTTCTTCCATGTGGTGGCCGACTGCGCCAAGCCGGTCATCGCAGCGGTGAACGGCCCGGCCATCGGTGCCGGCTTCGCGCTGATGAGCTGCTGCGACATCCTGCTAATGGCCGAAGAGGCCTGGGTACAGATGCCGGAGCTGGATGTCGGGCTAGCCGGCGGCGCCGCCTTCCTGCGGCGGCACTTTTCGCCCTCGACGGCGCGGATGCTGTTCTTCACCGGCCGCCGCGTCGCCGCCGCCGAGCTGTACCGGCGCGGCATCGTCGAGGCCCGCCTGCCGCGCGTCGAGTTGCTGGCGGCCGCACAGGAAATGGCGCGCGAGATCGCCGCCAAGAGTCCTCTGGCGGTGACCAAGGCGAAGCACGCCTTCAGCACCGTCGAGACGATGCCCTTCCGTGACGCCTACCGCTTCGAGCAGGGCGTGACAATCGAGCTGTCGCACAGCGAGGATGCGCGCGAGGCCCAGCGCGCCTTCGTCGAGAAGCGCAAGCCGGTCTTCCGCGGCCGCTAGACCATAACAGGAGGAACACCATGGCCACCGGCCGATACACCAGCGACCTGGAGACGGGCGACGTGCTCGGTCCCGTCGAGTTCACGCTGAGCCCCTTCGTCGTGCGCGAATACTGCCACGGCAACGAGATGCACCAGCCCTTCTTCCAGGATGTGGACCGCCCGATGGTGCCGCCGACTATGGTGCACCTGCAGAAGCTGCGGCTCTACAGCCATTCCTGCCCCGCCGGCACCGGGCCGAATGCGCGCGTGCATGTGGAGTTCGACGCCACCTGCCATGACGTGGTGCGCGCCGGAGAGAAGCTGCGTGCCACCGGCCGCGTGGCGCAGCGCTACGTCAAGCGCGGGCGGACCTATGTGCAGATCGAGATCGACCTGCGGGCGGTGGAGGACGACCGGCCGCTGATCACCTATCGCGACACCGTCATCGTCGCCTATGCGCCCGGCAAAGTGGAGGCCTGAGCATGAACGACGTCCGCCTGGAGATCGGCACCACCCTGCGCGCCCCGGCGCGCCGCATGACCCGCGAGCGGATGCGCTGGTATGTGGACCTGCTGCCGACGGTGGAGGCCGATGACGGCCGCGTCCACCAGGCCGAGCCCACCATCCATGACGACGACGAATTCGCCCGCTCCCAGGGGCTGCCCGGCATCATCGCCGACGGGATGCTCTCCACCAACTGGATCCTGTCGCTGTTGCTGGACGCCTTCGGCGAGGATGCGCTGTGTCCCGGTGCGCTCTCCACGCGCTACATCGCGCCGGTCTTCGAGGACGTGATGGTCACCACCGCCGCGACCGTCACCTCGGTCGGGGAAGAGGCGGACGGCACGCTGCGCTACGGGCTGGATGTCTGGTGCGAGGAGGCAGGCGGCCGCAAGCTGACGGTCGGCAAGGCGAGCGTCCGCGCCACCGGCTCCCCCGCCGCGCGCGCCGTCGCGCCGCGCTTCACGCTCGGCGCCTGACGCGGGGACGCCATGAACCCGCTCGACGGCATCCGCGTGCTGGACTTCACGCGCGTCTTCGCCGGCCCCGCCGCCACCCAGCTTCTGGGCGACTTGGGCGCGGAGGTGATCAAGGTGGAGGAGCCCGGGCGCGGTGATGAGGCCCGCACCCTCGGCACCACGCCCGCCAGCCTGGCGGAGCACGGCGCCAGCGCCTCCTACCTCGCCTTCAACCGCAACAAGCGCAGCGTCGTGCTGGACCTGCGCAAGCCGGAGGGCCTCGCGGTGGCGCGCCGCCTCGCCGCCCAGGCCGATGTGCTCGTGCACAACTTCCGCCCTGGCGCCATGGCGCGCTGGGGCCTGGACTGGGAGAGCCTGCGCGCCGCCAATCCCCGGCTGGTCCATTGTTCCTTCTCCGCCTATGGCGAGACCGGGCCGCTGCGCGACGTGGGCGCCAATGACCTCGCCTTGCAGGCGCATAGCGGGCTGATGAGCATCACCGGCGAGCCGGACCGCCCGCCGGTACGCTGCGGCAGCGCGGTGATCGACCTGCATGGCAGTCTGGCCATGGTCGGCGCCATCCTGGCCGCGCTGCTGCAGCGCGAGCGGACGGGCGAGGGGCAGGCGGTGGAAACCTCGCTGCTGCGCGCCTCGGCGCATCTGATGAGCTACATGTACACGGAGTACTGGCTGGACGGCACGGAGCGGAAGCCGATGGGCACCGCCAACCATCTCAGCGTCCCCAACCAGGTGGTGCCGACCGCCGATGGCAGTGTCGTCATCATCGCGCCCAGTGACGAGATGTGGCGCCGCTGTGCCCGCGCGCTCGACCCCGAGAGCCTGGACCGCCCGGAATTCGCCACCGCCATGGACCGCCGCCTGCGGCGCGAGGAGCTGATCGCGGCGCTCTCCGCGGCCACCCGGCGGCACACCAGCGACGAGGTGGTGGCCGCGCTGGCTCCCGCCAAGGTGAACGTCGCCAAGGTCAACACAGTCGGGCAGGCAGCGCAGGACCCGCAGCTCCAGGCGATCGGCGGCGTGCTGGAGTTGGAGCGGGAGGGCAGGACTGTGCGTACTGTGGCGGCGCCCTTCGTCCTCCAGGCCGCCCCGATGCGGACGGGGGCGGCCCCTCCGGCCCTGGGTGCCGACACTGAGGCCGTTCTGGCCCAGGCGGGCTTCGGCCCGGACGACATCAAGGCGCTGCGCCAGGCCGGTGCCTTCGGCTGGAGCGCACCCAGAAAGGAGCAGCACCCTCAAATGCACAGGCGATCGAAGGCTTGACCTTCCCCCGTGAACTCGGACCACATGGAGTGAGAGAGTTGGCCTTCTGAGAGGGAGGCTGCGGGTATGAAGAAGCGGCACACTGCGGAGCAGATCATTGGCCTGTTGTGCCAGGCGGATACGGCCGAGGAGCGCGCGGCGTTGCAGCGCCTGGTCCGGCGCCAGGGCGCCGGGCAGGCTGCGGTGATGCGGGCTCGCATCGTGCTGGCGGCCGATGCCGAGCCGGAGGCGACCAACAGCGCGATTGCGGCGCGGCTGGGCATCAGCCGCCAGAGCGTGATCACCTGGCGGCAGCGCTTCCTAGCGCACCGGCTGGAGGGGCTGGTGGATGCGCCCCCGGAGCGGGGCACCGCGGCAGGTGGACGACGAGGCGGTCGGTCGGATGATCGCGCTGACCCTGGAGGAGCAGCCCGCAGGGGCGACGCATTGGTCGACCCGCGCCATGGCCCGACGGGTAGGTATGAGCCAGACCATGGTCTCGCGCGTCTGGCGGGCCTTCGGGCTGCAACCGCACCGGAGCGAGAACTCCAAGCTCTCCCGGGATCCGGCTTTCGTCGACTAGGTCCGCGATGTTGTCGTGGCGCACAACGCATCCTTTGACCGCCGCTTTCCCGAGCGCTTTTGCGAGGCGTTCGTCAGCAAGCTCTGGGCCTGCTCGCTGTCGGGGACCGACTGGGCTGGGGGAGGGGTTCGAGGGCAGCCGGCTAGGCTATCTCGCCATGCGGCATGGGCTGTTCTTCGACGGGCACCGTGCCCATCACGACTGCCAGGCCACCCTGGAGATCCTGGCCCGGCCGCTGCCCAAGTCCGGGGTGACCGCGCTGGCGCAGCTGCTGCAGGGGGCGCGCCAGACCCCCTGGCGGATCTGGGCCGAGCAGGCCCCGTTCGAGGCGAGCCTAATCGTAATAATGTGCTTGACTCGCCGTGCCCGCCGGCGCGGTGATCTGGGGACCTTCCACGGGGACCAACGGATGCGCCTGTTTGCAGCCACGATCGCCACTGAAACAAACACGTTCTCGCCGCTGCCGACGTCCATGGAAGCGTATCGGGAGGGCGTGTTCCTGCGGCCCGGCGAACACCCGGACGACACCGCGTTGATGTGCACCGCGCCGCTGTTCGTCGCGCGCCGGCGAGCGGCGTTGGATGGGTTCACGCTAATCGAGGGAAGCTGTTTCGCGGCAAGCCCGGCTGGGCTCACAAACCGTGCCGATTACGAGGCGATGCGCGATGAGATCCTGGCGCAGGTGAAGGCTGCGTTGCCACTCGACGGCGTGCTGCTGGGGTTGCACGGTGCAATGGTGGCGCATGGGTATGACGACGTGGAAGGCGACGTGATCAGGCGGGTCCGAGCAATCGTCGGGCCCGATGTGGTAGTCGGCGTCGAACTCGATCCGCATTGCCACCTGACGCTGGAGCGCGTGCGTCATTCGGATATCATCGTGCTTTACAAAGAATTTCCGCATACGGATGTGGTGGAGCGCGCCGAGGATCTGTTGACGCTGGTGCTGCGGACGATCCGAAAGGAGATCCGTCCAGTCATGTCGATGTACGACTGCCGGCAGATCGGCTCGTATCCGACGACGCTGCCGCTCATGCGGAGCTTTGTCGATCGAGCGAGTGCGATGGAGGGCAAGGGCGGCGTGCTGTCGGTTTCGATCGGACACTGCTTCCCGTATGCCGACGTACCGGAGATGACAGGGCGCATTCTCGTCGTTGTGGATGGCGACAAGGCGCAGGCGGATCGGCTGGCGACCGAAATCGGCACGGAGTTTGTGGCGATGCGCGGGCAGACCGCGCCTGATTACCTCGACGTGGAGAGCGCGATCACGACGGCCTTGGAGATCGACGGCATGCCGGTTGTTATAGCCGACCCGGCCGATAACGCCGGCGGCGGTGCGCCTACGGACAACACGACGGTGCTGCGACGGCTGATCGAGCGCGGCGTTCAGGAGGCGGCGTTGGGGCCGATCTGGGATCCGGTCGCGGTGCGGCTGTGCTTTGATGCGGGGCTTGGAGCGGTGTTCCCGCTGCGCTTCGGCGGCAAAACGGGGCCGACGTCGGGCACTCCCGTGGATGCCGAGGTGACCGTCACCGGACTTATGCGGGACTGCTACCAGAGCTTCGGACCGACGCAGGTGAAGCTTGGGGATTGTGCCTGTGTGAAGATCGGCGGCGTGGAGGTGGTGCTGATCAGCAACCGTACACAGGCGCTGGGGCTCGAACTATTCCGCAATGTTGGCGTGGAGCCGACCGAACGGAAGATTCTCGTCGTGAAGTCGACGAATCATTTCCATGCGGCGTTCGGCCCGATCGCGAAGAAGGTGCTCTATGTCGACAGCGACGGGCCGTTGTCTCGGGATTACACGAGGATACCCTATACGCAGGTGCAACGCCCGATATGGCCGCTTGATGCAGAGACGTCGCCGGGGTTGGTGTTGTGATCAGGCGGGCCTGACCCCCCACGGGTAAGGCGCCCCGCCTTCGGCGATGCCCGTGATGCTGTCACGGAACATGGTCCGGATGAAGGCCTGGCCGAGTGGGATCGAGGCGACGCCTTCCAGTGCCGCCTTATTGATGGCGTCGGCGAGGCGCTTGCGGCTTGCGTCGTCGGGTGCTTCCAGCCACTCGGCGACCATCGTTTCGACCGCGGGGTTCGTCCACCAGCCGAACCAGCCGTCCTTGCCAAGGCCGCGGACCGTGCTCGCCGTGGCAGGATTGGCCCAGGCGGTCCCCGCGCCCCAGGTGTGAAAGATGCTCCAGCCGCCCTTCTCGACCGGCTCGCGGGAGGTGCGGCGCTGGACGACCGTGCCCCAGTCGCTCTCGGCCAGCTCAACGTTCATGCCGACCCTCTTGAGTGCCGCGTAGGTCACCTGGCCAAGCGGACCGATCGTGGGGAAGTCGGTCGGGTTCAGGATGACGACGCGCTCGCCCTTGTAGCCGGCGGCATCGAGTGCCCTCTTCACTGCGTCCGGATCGCGCTTGCCCTTCAGCAAGTCCGCGCCGTCCTCGGATTCATAGGGCGTATTGCAGGGAAACAGGCTGAAGCACGTGCGCCAGACGGTTTTATCGTCGCTCCCGTAGACCGCGCTCATGTAGGCTTCCTGATCGACCGCCATCATCACCGCGCGGCGGATGGCCTCGTTGTTGAACGGAGCCTGCAGGTTATTGAGGCGCATGACGGCGCAGTTGCCAGCCGGGTTCTGGATCATCATCTTGATGTGCTTGTCGCGCTGCAGCATCGGGATGAGGTCGGATGTGGGGTTCTCCCACCAGTCGACCTCGCCACTGCGCAGTGCCGCGGCGGCCGTCGCGGCATCGGGGATGATGTTCCACTCAATGCGGTCGTAATGGGCGATCTTGGCGCCCGAAGCCCAGTCGGGCGGCTCGGTGCGGGAGACGTAGTCCGTGAACTTCGCGTAGGCGACACGGCTGCCGGAATTGTATTCGTCGGGCACAAAGCGGTAGGGCCCGGAGCCGATCACCTCGCTGATCGCGGTCGTCGGAGCCGTTCTGGCGAGCCGCTCCGGCATGATGAACGGAACGCGGCTGTCCGTCTTTGCAAGCACATCCAGCAACAGCGGAAACGGCTTGGTGAGCCGGATCTCCAGCGTGCGGTCGTCTACCGCCTGCCAGGCCTCCACGACGCGTCCGAGCAGCTTGCCGAACTCGTCAGCAAGCGCGAAGCGTTGCAGGCTCGCAATGCAATCAATTGCGCGTACCGGCGTGCCGTCGTGGAACTTGAGACCGTCGCGCAGCCGGATGCGCCAGACGCGCCCGCCGGCGGAGACCTCATGCCCGGCCGCCATCTGCGGTTGGGGCTGCATCTTCCCGTTCACGGCGTAGAGGGTATCGTAGACGTAATAGCCGTGGTTCGCGGTGACGGTCGCCGTCGTCCAGATCGGATCGAGCGACACCAGGTTGGATTGCGGAATGAATCGCAGCGTGCTGATGCGCGCTGGCTGTGCGATGGCAGGAGCAGCGAGGACTGAGGCGGCGGTCCCGAGCAACGTGCGGCGACGCATTGGCGGTCCCCTTTCATACATCGGTCGGCACTATCGACTGCGATTTTCGTCCGGCTATGCTGATGGTGCGCCAGCTATCACCGTATTTCAATGATTACTGGTGAGGGTTCCGTTGCAAAGATCACTGTCCACCGCGAATAGCTGGGAGAAGAGGCAGATGGAACGGAGCCTCTGGGTCTGCCCCACTGGAGCGGGCATCTCAGTTAGGCTGAAGGGTCAGAAATACGTAAGCGAGACCATCAGTCCAGATAGTCGGGTCTGGGGATCAAGCCTCCGCCAAGCGGTAGATAGAGTAGCTGCCTCGGGCGCCGGCCTTGCCGGGCCCGATCTGCCGGACGCGTTCCAGTACCGCGACCTTGCTGCCCCGCCGCTGCAGGCCGGCCAGGAAACCGCGGACGGTGTGGGGAGCCCAGCCGGTGACCTCGGTGATCTGCGGTCCGCTAGCGCCTTCGGGGCGACGGAGCAGCGCCAACACCTGGGCGCGCTTGGTGTTGGCCCGGGGGCTGCGCGGCGTACTCAGGGCGGTCTGCAGGGCAACCAGGGCCTCCTCCAGGCCCATACCTGCCTCCCAGGCCGCCACCGCCGCTTGGGCGACGCTGCGCAGGCCGGTCGTAGCAGAACAGCATGGCGGTGACGGCGCCGTCCGGGACCGCAACGGCCTGCAGCACCTGGACCGTGAACGCATAAGGCATGTAGCAGGCCGCCATGCCCAACACGGTCAGCGGCAGCACGGCCATAACTCCCGGCCGGCGCAGGAGCGCCAGACGCTCACCCAGCGGCACCCGCGGATTGCCGGGCACGCGTGGCATAATGGCGAGGACGCCGAGGGCAGCGGCGAAGGAGATCGCCCCCACGAGGCCGAGGGCGGCACGCCAGCTCAGTGCGGCGCTGGCAACGCGCCCGAGCGGGACGCCGAGCGCCGTGGCGATGGTGAGCCCGCCGATGACGACGGCGAGCGCGCGGGCCCGGAGGTCGGGGCGCACCAGAGCGGCCGCGACAGCGCCGGCGTTCGGGGTGTAGGCGGCCGCGGCGGCCGCGGCAGCGATCCGCGTGGCGATCAGGACGCCAAGCGTTGGCGCCACGGCGGAACCGAGGTTGGCCATACCGAGCGAGACGAGGGCGCCGATCATGAGTGCGCGGCGGGGCAGCGACGCCGTTGCCGTCGCGATTACGGGGGCGAGGAGGGCGTAGGCCAGGGCGAACGCGGTGACGGACTGCCCCGCCGCGGCGGGCGTGACCGCCAGGCCCTGGGCCATGGCGGGCAGGAAGGCCGCCACGACGAAGGCGTCTGTACCCACCGCGAACGTGCCCAGGGCCAGCACTAGCGTGGAGGCAAGGCCGAACGGGCGGGAGGGGGGCGACAGATCGATGGGCATCAGGCAGTGGCGCCCTATATTGGACACTCGACATCCAGATTATCCTCTCGCGAAGGGGAGGGCATTAGGAACTCCGGAATCAGGGCGTTTTGGCCGCGTGCCAGCAGCGCATGCGGTCGGCGGCTGAAGCCGGCGTGGTAGCCGACATGTCGGCGATGGTCTGGCTGGCCAACTCGCGCCGCCAGGCTGCTTCGGCCCGGTGCATCGCGGCCGCGATGCCGCAGGGGCGGAGGTACTCCCGCGGCGGGACCCCTGCGCCGGCCCCCCTACGCCGGATCTCGGTGCAGCGGAAGGCTGCGCCTGGTCCCTCGATGGCCGTGACGACATCGAGGAGGGTGATCACCTCGGCAGGCTTGGCGAGGCGGAAGCCGCCCTTGGCGCCGGCGGTCGAGGTCAGGATGCCGGCCCGAACGAGGGACTGAAGGCACTTGTTGAGGTAGGCGGGCGGCAGGTCGAACGCTGCAGCCAGCTTAGAGGCAGGCACTGCCTCCGAGTCGCCCAGCCATGCCAAGGTCAGGCAGCAATGGAGAGCCCATTCCACCCCTTCGCCCATCCGCACCGCCCATCCCCCCTTGGTCGAGAAATTGGACGTATCATATCCAGATTACGCTGCCAACCTGCCTCGACCCGTTTGGCGAGAGCGAAAGAGTGCCGTCTCTCCGCCACCGCCCTCTGATCCGGAGGCGCCATGCCCGCCCGCATCGATGACCTGCTGGTCCTCAACGCCAACCTCAGCAAGACCGACTTCGCCAAGTACCTGCGCGACCGCGAGGCGGTGCTGCCCGCTGACTTCGGCGGGCTCGGGGACGGTGGCCGACGACCGTGCCGCGGCGGACGGCAAGATGGCGGTGATCCCGCCCGTCACCTGGAACGTCTCCGCGGGCGTGGTACTGGGAGGCGGTGCCCGCGGCCTGATCATGCGCGGGGTGCTCCGCTACACCGACACGGCCCCCGCGACGGTGCTGACCCTCGGTGATGGTGGGACGGTCCGCAACGGCGAGAAGCTCTACGCCAACCTGCAGGTCGTGCGGCAGATCCAGTCGGACTGGGGCAGCGAGGCCGATATTGGCACCCGCTGCGGCAACGCCGTCCTCAACCGCCACCGCGCCCCGGCCTCGCGCCACCTGCGGCTGCTTGGGGCGGTGCCGAACCTGCGCGCCGCCGCCTTTCGCCACAGCGCCACCGAGTCCGGGGTGGAGGGGCTGGCCGCGGTCGCCGCCTCGACCACCCTGGCCGAGCTGTCCTTCAACGGCCTGGACGGCATCACGGCCACCGGCCGGGAGCTGCTGCTGGACGTGCAGAAGGGCTTCGCCTTCGTGGTCGACACCTGCGCGGTCACCTGCGACGACGCGGCGACCGCACGGTAGCGCCGCGTCGCCCGTCAGATCACCACCCTGATGCCGGGATCGACACTACCCGCAACAACGGAACAGGGTGGCAGAGTCCGCTGTCGAGAAGGTGCAGAACAGTCTCGGCCATCCGGTTCGGGCGAGTAGCCGCCGATCTTGCTCGCGGGTAGCGAAGTCCGCGTGCCCACCAACACTGAGCCTCCACCAGCGGCCGAAGTCCCTCGGGATGCCGGAACGCTGATGAGCCTTCCTGGAACGCTCCCGCATATCCCCAGCGTTCCGCGTAAGCAGCTGAACTTGCCAGATTTGGAACGCTGGAACGCTCGGAACGCTGTTTTGGCCTACTTTTGGGTTTGGCGTTCAGCAAGCCGCTCCCGGCCCGCTGAGGTGCCGCTCGGTGCTGCCTTCTTTTTTCTTCCTTTTGCCCGGCTTGACCGCAGCACCACTCCACCCAGGCAGCCATCAACGGTACCCGCAGATCGAAGAGGTCGGACCGCCGGTAGCGAGCCGCCACCGTGCTCTCGTCCTCATGGGCCAGGGCCTTCTCCGCCGCCGCGGCGTCGCTGGGTCGGGTATCGTCAACCCAGGTGCGGAAGCTGGCGCGGAAGCCGTGCGGCACCGCTTCCTGCCCATCGGCGTCGCGCCAGGGTGGCGGAGCGCCCTCGGGGCGATCAGCGTTCATCCGGCGCATGACCGCGGAAAGGGCCATGTCACTGAACGGCGCCTTGCCGCTGGCGTTAGGGAGGACCAGGGCATCCGCCATCAGGCGGGCGAGGCGAGGCACGTCCTCCACCTTCGCGCGACTGCCGGTGCGCAGGCCCAGACTGCTTTGGATGTAGCCGCGGCCGTGGCGCAACGGCGCATGGACGAGGAGACCGGCCGCAATTTCCTTCTCCAAGCCGATGCGGGTCATCAGATCTACTCCAAGCTTTTTGAGGACGAGTTGCTTCATCAGGTCGATGGACCCTGCCTCGTACCGTCCTCGATCCATTAGGCCTGCCTGGAATAGCAGAGGGTGAAGTTGCTCTCGGTTGGCGAAATTCCCCTTCGGCAGGATGAGGGGATGATCCCATAGATCGTTTAGGGACGCGTGCGGCAATGTCGCCAGCGGTGAGGCTGACGGCGACCCGACACCGAGGCGAAACGGCACAGAGGCGATCCTCCGTAGTTCCGGCCGTGGTCTAACCTCGAAGGCCAGGCCGAGATCGGCATCCCCGTTGGCGATCGCGGTTGGAATGTCCTCGGTGTTGAGGATGCCGACCCCGATGCTAACCCGCGGGTGGCGGGTGCTCATGGCAGCTATGGCTGTCGGAACGACATCGTGACAGAGGCCTTCCAGCGTCACGAGTTCGACGTGGCCAGCCTCAAGCCCTTTCAAGGCGTCCAGCCTGGATTGCACCCCCTCTGCGTCACGCAGCACGCTGATGACGTGTTGGGCAAGGATTTCGCCCGCCGGGGTCAGCTTCAGACCGCCGGGCAGCCGCTCGAACAGCAGCATCTGCAACTCCGCTTCAAGCGCGAGGACCTGTCGGTTCACCGCGGAGGACGCGACGTTGAGGCGACGGGCCGCTTCGCGGATGCTGCCGGCCCGCCGGACGGCATCAAAGTACACCAGCGACGCCGCATGGATGCGATAGCGCGGCCGCTTCATGGCTGCTCCTCTGCCTGATGCCGAAACGGCATCACCTTGTCCTAAATCTTGTTCTTGTTCGAGCAGGACCGTTCTGGAAAAGCTGTGGCCGGGTAGCCCGGTCCGCGCCTTTCGGCGCGGGACAAAGAGTTTGCTCCGAACCGGCGGGTCACCCATGAGGAACGCGAGGACCTGTCGCTCATGCGCCGCACCGGCTGCGCTGCGGCATGGGTCTCGGCGGCTTTGGGCTCGTTCAGGATAGGAAGACCTTCGATGGCTATACTCGCGGATGATTCGGCGGCGCCGCTCTCAGGAACCGCACCACCGGGAAGCGACGTTGTCTCGCGCGATGGCTGGAAGGCCCTGGCGGGCTCCACCCTCGGCTACGCCATGGACGGCTTCGACCTGCTGATCCTCGGCTTCATGCTGCGGGCCATCTCGGCCGACCTCAACCTGACTCAGGCAGAGAGCGCCTCGCTGGTCACGGCCACGCTGATCGGCGCCGTGATCGGCGGCGTCGGCTTTGGAATGCTGTCGGACCGGCTGGGCAGGGTCCGGGTGCTGACCTGGACCATCATCCTGTTTGCCGTGTTCACCGGCCTCTGCGCCTTAGCCCAGGGTTACTGGGATCTGCTGATCTACCGCACCATCGCCGGCATCGGCCTGGGCGGCGAGTTCGGCATCGGCATGGCGCTGGTCGCCGAGGCTTGGCCGGCCTCCAAGCGTGCCCGCGCGTCCTCCTATGTCGGCCTGGGCTGGCAACTCGGCGTGCTCGCCGCGGCCCTGCTTACGCCGCTGCTGCTGCCGGCGATCGGCTGGCGCGGCATGTTCGCCATCGGCCTGTTCCCGGCCGTCGCGGCCTACTTCATCCGGCGAGGCCTGCACGAGCCCGACGTCTTCGTGGAGAAGGCCGCCAACCCTCCGGCCAAGTCCTCGCTGCGCCTGCTGGCGGCCGACCGTCAGACGACACGCACCAGCATCGGGCTCGTCATCCTCTGCGCAGTGCAGAACTTCGGCTACTACGGCGTGATGATCTGGCTGCCGAACTACCTCTCCACGAGGTTCGGCTTCGGTCTCACCCAGTCCGCCACCTGGACCGCCGTTACCATTCTGGGCATGGCGGTGGGCATCTACGCCTTCGGCCAGGTCGCCGACCGCGTCGGGCGCAAGCCGGCCTTCTTCGGCTGGATGCTCGGTGCGGCCGCCATGGTGGTCGTCTACTCGAAGCTCACCGATCCCTTCGCCCTGCTGATTGCCGGCGCGGTGATGGGCTTCTTCGTCAACGGCATGCTCGGCGGCTACGGCGCGCTGATGAGCGAGCTGTACCCCACGGCGGCGCGGGCGACGGCGCAGAACGTGCTGTTCAACATCGGCCGCGCCATCGGCGGCTTCGGCCCGGTGGTGGTCGGCGCGGTGGCCACGGCCTGGGGCTTCGACACGGCTATCGCCCTGCTCGCCCTGCTCTACCTGCTCGACCTCGCGGCGATGTGGCTGCTGATCCCCGAGCGCAAGGGGGAGGCGCTGTCGTGAGCACCGCCATGGACTTCGCCCCTGTCGGCTGCGGCGCGTTCCGCCCCCGCGCGGCAGAGGAGCGGGTGGAGGTCGTCTCCAACGCCCTTGTCAACGGCGAGTACCGCCACTTGGTCGTGGCCTGCAGCGAACTGGCCGCGACCGCCGCCCCGGGGCAGTTCTACCAGCTCCTCTGCCCGGCGCCGCCGGCGAGGCACCCTTCCTCCGGCGGCCGATGAGCCTCTACGGTGCCGATCGTGCGGCCCGACGAGTGGAGTTCCTTTACAAGGTCGCCGGCGCCGGCACCCGCGGCCTGGCCACCCTGTCGCCTGGCGACGGCCTGCAGCTGCTCGGTCCGCTGGGTCGGGGCTACACGCTGGACCCGGCGTGGCGGAATATCGTCGCGGTGGGACGCGGCGCCGGCCTCGCGACCCTCGGCCCGATGGCCCAGGCAGCCCAGGCGGCAGGGATCGGCGTCACCGCCGTCCTGTCCGCCCGCCGCCCGGACCTCGTGGTGTCGGACGAGCTGTTCCGCTCGCGCGGTGCCACCGTGCTGACCGCGACTGACACGGAGGGCAACAGCGGGCCGGCCCATGTCGAGCGCTTCCTGCGCGATCCCGCCGGCTGGTCCGCGGATCACGGCGGCCGCCGGGCGCCGATGGAGCCGCCGCCGTGAGAACGAACAAGGAAAACCGAAACATGACCGGCGAAGCCCCCACAGAGTTGCTCCTCTCCCCTGCAGCGACGGAGACGATCGAGGTTGCAACGACCTGGACCATCGAGCTTACCACCGCTGGATGCGCACGGGGCATGACCTTCTGGGCGATGCAGAGGTGCCGGTGGATGCCTAGTGGGGCGTCCACACCATGCGGGCGGTGGAGAACTTCCCGATCACCAGCGTGCCGGTCGGGCATTTCCCGGAACTCGTGCGCGCCCTGGCCCTGGTGAAGCTGGCCGCCGCCCGGGCCAACCGGCGCTTGGGTGATCTCGCCCCCGCCAAGGCAGAGGCGATTGAGCGCGCCTGCCTGCTGATCGCTGAAGAAGGCCGCTTCCACGACCAGTTCGTGGTGGACGCTGTGCAGGGCGGCGCCGGTACCTCGACCAACATGAACGCGGACGAAGTGATCGCGAATGTGGGGCTGGAGGCGATGGGCAGGAGGCGCGGCGACTACGCGGCGCTGCACCCCAACGACGACGTCAACATGGCGCAGTCCACCAACGACGCCTATCCGACCGCGCTGCGCCTGTCGGTGATCTTTGGCACCGGCCCGCTGGTGCGGGCGCTGGACGACCTCGCCTTCGCCTTCAATGCCAAGGCGGTGGAGCTTGCCGACGTGCTCAAGATGGGTCGCACGCAGCTCCAGGATGCAGTGCCGATGACGCTGGGGCAGGAGTTCGACGCCTACCACGCGACCTTGAAGGAGGATGTGGCGCGGCTGCGCGAGATCGTCGGCCTATTCCGTGAGGTCAGCCTCGGCGCCACCGCAATCGGCACCGGCATCAACGCCGACCCGCGCTACACCATGCTGGCCGTAGAGGAGCTGGCGCGGGCATCCCGCCAGCCGCTGGTGCTTGCCTCCAACCTGATCGAGGCGGCCTCCGACATGGAGGCCTTCGTGCTATTCTCGGGTCTGCTCAAGCGGGTGGCGGTCAAGCTCTCAAAGATCTGCAACGACCTGCGGCTGCTCTCCAGTGGGCCGCGCACCGGCTTCGGGGAGATCCGTCTGCCGGCGGTTCAGGCAGGATCCTCCATATGCCGGGCAAGGTGAATCCAGCGACCCCCGAGGTGGTGAACCAAGTCTCCTTCCTGGTGATCGGGCACGACCTGACGGTGACCCTCTGTGCTGAGGGTGGGCAACTCCAGCTCAACGCCTTCGAGCCGACGATCGGCTATTGCGTGCTGAGTTCACTCCGGATGCTTACTGCGGCCGTCGACACGCTGACCAAGCGCTGCGTCGAGGGGATCGAGGTGGACCGCGAACATTGTGAGGCCCTCGTGCGCGGCAGCATAGGCTTGGTCACCGCGCTCGTACCTGCTCTCGGCTAAGAAACGTCCTCACGTGTCGCCCGTCGTGCGCTGGCCGAGAAACGCTCGGTCGAGGATGTCGTGACCGAGGAAGGGCTTCTGACCAAAACAGACCTCGCTGAGCTGCTTCGGCTCGAGGCTATGACACGTCCGACTCGTGCCCGGGTGCCCCACAAACTGCGCGAACAGATAGAGGTCTGACGAACGCCTCTCAGGCAGGACGGTTAGCGCCGGTTTGTCCAGAAAGGATTGCCGTCGCGTAGGTCTACTATTGGATGTTCAGCGGACTAAGGCGGACCAATCGATAACTTCTGCAAACCACCCATTCCAGCCTGCTCAGCGCTGCGCCAAGACCCGCTGACGCCGGGGTGCCGTGCTCGCCGTACTGCTGATCGGCAGTTGCCATATTCCAAGTGTCTGGCGTCGGGCTCGATCCAAAGCGGTCTATGATGACGTACCGGCAGTCCTGGGCGTCGGCTCTTCCGGCCTAGTGTCCCGGCGCAGGGTGGCAGGACGTCAATGCCAGCGTGCGGGCGTCTACCTCCTCTCGCCGTCCTGGACGCTGAACGGCTCGGGTGGCGTGCGGCGCCTGCTGGACGGCGCCCAGGAAAGCCCGGCCACGCAAGAGGCCACCCAGCCCTTCGGGCTGATCGGCATCTCCTACCAGTGCTGATCGAGGAACTGGGGCGGGGCATCGCTAGGAAAGCACAGCGGAGACATCTGTTCTGCTTCTGTCAAGGGCAGCCGAAGGCGTCCCCGCCATCCTGGCTGCTCTCGGCCTGCTCACCCTCTGCCTTCGGGGCCGCGAGCCCATGACCGATTCGCCCCGTTCGGTCCCGCATCCCTGTCATTCACGCTTCTCACGGTGTACGAGGCGTCGACATGCTTTCGTCTGCCATCACGTCTCGTCGCCAAGCTCAGCGGCTTGTGTTCGCTCTGCTCTCGATGCTCCTGCCATTTCAGGCGCAGGCGCAGGCGCTGCAGGATGTGGAACCCGGGCAAGTGCAATCGCAAGCAGGCCGGTGCGGCGAACCGCCCGGCGAGCCCGGCGGTAGACTGCGTCCGCTGACGCTCACACTGACGGATCTCGCGCCCGTCGCGCGGGACATCCTCTCGCATCACGGCATCCGCGCGACCTGGATCGGTTCCGGGCGGCAGTTGCGGCTGGAACTCCACCTCGATGCTGTCCAGAACCTGCGGCTTCCGGAGGGAAGTGCCGCGACCCTCTACCTGCCTCGCGGCAGCAGCCCCGATGTCATGCAGGACCCCAGGTCCCGCCTAACGCGGCTCTGGCGCCTCGACGATGCCACAGTCGTGGCCGCAGACATGGCCTACGACATCCGCCTCCCCGGAGGCGACCGGCCGAGCGCGCAGCCGGTGCTGCAGACCGATCTCGGCCAGTTGCCGGACTACCGCCCGGTGAAGCTCTACGGCGACATGTTCAGCGGCTTCGCAGCGGTGGCCCTGGAACGCCGGGCAGGAAGCGGCAGTGCGCCGCACCGGATCTATGCCATCGCGGGAACCCACGTCTTCGAGCATCGTGACTTCCGCAGCTGGGCGTCTGGGCTGACCTTTGGCCGTGCGCAGTTCACCTCCACGGCAGCGCTGGAGATGATCCGTGACGCCGCCGCCTACGCGCGGGACATGCGGGGCGGAGGGGAGGTCGTGCTGACCGGCCAGAGCCAAGGCGGCTTGGTCGCACAGGGCGTGGGCTACATGCTGCAAGCCTACCTGGATGCCTCGCCAGGCATGCAGCACCTCGTCCAGGTCGTATCTTGGGGCGGAACCGGGGCGCAGGAGGTCATCCAGCGCATGATCGCCGAGGCCAGGGATACGGGCGGGCGGGGCATCCCGCTGGACCTGGAGCGCCATTGGGCGGCATCGGAGCCAGGCTACGGCGACGCGGCGGCGGTCTGGTCAGTCCTGCTCCGGCAGTGGCGCGCGATCCGCCCTGGCGATGAAGCCGCCAGCATCCGCGCCACGGCGAGCCGGATGCGCGTGCTCGGCTACTTCTTCGAGATCGACCTCTTCGCGCGGGCCGGAACCTTTCTGGGCACAGCCATGGCCTTCCCGACGGAACTCATCCTGCCCGGCCAATGCGATCTGACCGTGCTGGCGACTTTGATCGGCACCGATGGCGGCAGCTTCGGCGTAAGGCTGGAGTCCCACTTCCTGAAAGGCTACCGTCGGGCCGTCTCAAGAGGAGCGACCGCTGTCGCACGTCCGGCATTGCCTGCAAAATGGCCATGGGTGATCGACCTCCTGCCCGCAACTGACCCCGTTGGCATGGCGTGGCTCAAAACGCTGTATTTGGAAGGCCCCGCCGCGACACCGGAGAACTGGCAACGCTGTCTGTCGGCCGAACGCTGGCTGACGCGGGATAACCGCTTCTGCAGCGAGACCTTCTGGCCCGGCTGCATGCCCGTTGCGGATGAAGGCGGCTGGTGTCTGATCCGCGATGCCACTCCTGATCCGGGCCTACAGACATCAGGCTGACGCCCTATCCGGCAGGTGCAACAGGGCCAGCCGGAGAGAGCGCGCCAATGACGCCGGAGACGCTTCCTGCGCTTCGGGCACCTCGTCAAAGAGCCCAAACGGCAGCCGCGCGCTCAATGAGGTGCGACCGCCGCCCTGCTGACCATGGAGCGCTGCTCGTCCCATCTGCTGGACATCGCCTCAAGCAGCTTTGGCAGTCCCATTTCCGGCGGCTGCCGTCCATCCAGGATCGCCTCGACGATATTCGGCGCCAGCAGCATCAGCCGCAGCATCTGGCCGAGATAGGAGCGGTCGATCTTCTCGGCCGCGGCCAACTCGCCGAGAGAGCCGCACTGCCCCTCCTCCAACAGCCGCTTCCAGCGATGCGCCCGGGCCAGCGCCTTGACCAGAGCGGGATCGGCGCGGGTGCGCACCGGCGTGGCACCCGGCGCGTTGCCGTCTGGCGCGACCACCCGCTTCCGCCCCCCGCGGTGGCGGATGGCCAGCGGCACGCGGACGGTGATGTTGCTGGCCGTGGTCACGCTGCCCTCTGCGCCGCAGTGGGCACGCCGCCAAGATCCCGCACCAGGCTGGCGAGCCCCTCGACCCGCAGCCGCACATCCGCGCCGGTCGGGCTGACCTCCACCCGCTCCACCAGCAGCCGGCGCCCTGGCTGCCGGCTTCGAAGCCTCAGCTAGCGGTGAGGATCAGTTCGACGCCCTGCTGGGACTGCTGAAGATGATCGAGGTTGCTGAGGGACGCCGGGCGGAGGCGACGGAGCGGCACGACGGCACCGCTGCTTGGGAGGGATGGATCCTGGGGCCGTAACTTGAGTTCCGCCCTCGCTGATCTTAGGAGAATGGCACCCGTGGCCAGCATCAGGTCCGCTTGGCGCCCATGTATCACCCCCCTGACCTGCTCGTCCCTCATCGAGGTATTGTAGACCAGCGTCTCGATGGCCGTCGATGCGACGGCACTGATGCGGATCCTATGGGGTTCCACTCAATGGCGAGGAATGATCTGTGGCCTCGGGGTTAGCCGGACAGCTTAATGACGTCCGGATGCAGCAAAGGGGCGTCCTTCAGCCACACTGTCGCGTCAGTGGGGCCAATCTCGGCATTCAGGTCGATCCCGGCGGGGAGCCTGCCCCAGCTTTGGCTTCTCATGGCCTCGCCGTCGGCAGTCAGCGCGCCTGAGAGGACCAGGAGCTCCAGGCCGCGCGGGTTCGCGACGACGACCCGTTCCCCTGCGCTCCAGGTTTCCAGCCGCACTTCCTCGTTGCGGTCGTTGAACAGGACCGTCGTCGAGGCGGCTCCCGGGCGGGGTTCGACCTGCTGCCCCTGACCCGGCTGGCGTACCACCTGCGCCTGGTCGCCCTGGCGGTACTGCCACAGCCGGACGAAGATCACGCAGCCGTCTCTTGATGCAGGGACATGGGACGTCCCAGGCGGATTACGGAAGTAGCTTCCCGCGGGATAGTCGCCGTGCTCGTCCTGGAAGGTGCCATCCAGCACCAGGATCTCTTCCCCGCCGGCATGGGTGTGCTGGGGGAAGGCGCTGCCCGGGGCGTAGCGCACGATGGACGTTGCGCGGGCGACCTCACCGCCGACGCGGAACAGCATGCGCCGGTCGATACCAGCGGCCGGGCTGGGCACCCAGTCAAGTTCCGCCGCGTGCACGAACACCGGCCTGGTCAGATCATCGTTGAGACGCATCGTTCGCACCTCCTATGGCCAGAACCATCCGGAACTTCACTTCGCCGGACTTCATCCGCTGGTAAGCCTCGGAGGCCCGTTCGAGTGGCATGGTCTCGATCAGCGGGCGCACGCCGGTCAGCACGCTGAAGTCCAGTGCCTTCTCGTTCTCAAAGGGTGAGCCGGTGATCGACCCCACCACGCTGCGCTCGCCGCCGACGAGGAAACCTGCCGACACAGGCAGCGGATCCTTCCCCGCGCCCAGCAGCACCAGCCGTCCCTGCGGAGCGAGCGCGCCGGTCAGCGACGACATGGCGGCAGGATCGCCGATGGTGGTGATGATGGCCTTGGCGCCGCCCATGCCCTTGAGCCTGTCAGCGGCGTCCTCCTGGTCGGTGTCGATATAGACATGCGCTCCCAGGTCGAGCGCGTCCTTGGCGATGTCCCGACCGCGTCCGACGGCCACGACCTTGAAGCCCATCCTGCGGGCATACTGCAGCGCCATATGGCCGAGTCCGCCGATACCGAGCACAGCCACCAGATCGCCAGCTTCCGCGCCGGATTTCTTCAGCGCGTTGAAGGTCGCGATGCCGGCGCACAGGATGGGTGCTGCCTCGTCGGAATTCAGCTCGTCGGGGATCGACACGAGCCCCGTGCCGCGCGCAACCATCATTTCGGCGTAGCCGCCGTCGCACGAGGCACCCATAACGGGCTGGTTTCGGCAAAGGTTGAATTGTCCCTGGCGGCACTGTGCGCATTCGTTGCAATGGCCGCCGAGACGCCCGACGCCGACACGCTGGCCCAGTTTCCAGATGGACGGCACGCCATCGCCGATGGCGACAATGCGGCCGATAACCTCGTGGCCCGGCACGCGGGGTGGCTTCTGCGGCGGGTCGGCGCCTTCAATGGCCCCAGCGTCGGCGCCGCAGATGCCGCACGCCTCAACCGCAATCAGCACCTCGCCGGCTCCCGGCGTGGGCGTCTCGCGCTCCACCAGTTCCAGGGTGCCAGGCGTCGTCACCTGCATGGCTCGGTAGGTCTTTTTCATCTGCCCATCCTCGTCCTGGCCGCACTCACTCTGCTCGTGAGCTCCGCGACGGCACGTCCTACCGCGCAGCCGATCACGCGCTTCCGGCAGGAGGAACTCTGTTCTTTCCTGCCGGGCGACCGGGCCGCGGCAAGCCCGGCCAGCCCTCCACCAGCGATGGCGACGTCGGTCCGCATGGGTCAGGCGGCGAATTCCATCAGCCGCGCGGTCAGATACATGCCGATGCCGAACACGGAATGCCCCGCCACGCTCTTCAGCCGCGTCACATTCGGCTTGGGCGTCCGCGACGCTGCGACCCCCATGCCCATGCCTGGCATCATCACGAAGTAGGGCAGGACCAGCAGCGCAAGCGCGAGGATCAGCGGCGCGCCGATGCCGGGTTCTCGTAGCCACCCGGCGCCCCAGATCGCGACGAGCAGCAAGCCATAGGCGCTGCCGATGACATAGTGGACAACCCAGCCGAGCGCATGTTCACCCGGCACGGGGTCCGCTCGACCGAGATTGGATTGGACGAAGCGGCCTTTCGGCATGTGCCCCACCCAGCGGCCGACCATGGCCCAGTTGGTCGCCGGCACATTGAAAAAGCGTTGCAGGAGAAGGGCATAGAGGTCGAGCACGATGGTGCCCCCGATCCCGACCAGTATGGCCCTGACAATAATCTCTGCTTCGTCCATCACGTGTCTTTCTATCCGAAAATGCCACCCGGAAGCGTAGGCGCGCGCTCGGCCGCTGCGCCGCCGACGCCGTGTTGGTCACCGTCCATCGGAAGCCTCCTCATGGGCGGGGCACGCCGGGGACAATCGGGAATTTCCTTCCTCAACAAAGAACAACCTCGCCGCCCAAGGGGCGTCAGACGCCGGCCGCTCCGTGGACGAGGAAGCTCCGGACTACCCCCGCTTTGGCAGGTATCAGGACCTCTTGCCAACCGAACGAACGAGGGCCACGACGAGGCTTATGATGCCGCCCAACCACAGCGCCATCGCAACTGGTCCCAGTGCCATGGCACAGCCCATTTCGCTCACAGGCAACATGGGATGAGTCCAGGGCATGTCCCTTGAAACCGTGGCGAAGTGACCGGTACCGAACTGGTGCAGGACGATCATCAGGATGAGGCCGAGAAGCAGAGCAACGCCCCCGGTGGCTGTTAATTTTCTACTTGCAGTCATGCCTTTCCCTTTCTCAACTGGACGGATTTGGCGAGTCCTGGAAGTCCGGCCCCTAACAGACGCCGGTGCTTCCGCATCCCAGAAGAGCCTACATATGATTCGTTGCCGCTGGGCCCTCCGGGCATCGTCGATCTCCGTCGCCGGGACTCAGGCGGCGTCGTAGATGCGGATCTCGGGGGCGGCGGCCAGCAGGGGCTTCAGGCCGGTGACGACGTCCTCATTGAACAGGCTGCTTTCCAGATACGCCTTGGCGTTCGCGACGCTGTCAAAGCCGTGCAGCACCTGAACGTCTTCGTCGCGGACGAGGAGCTCCTTGGATCGTGCGCCCTGGATCTCTTCGAGGAATGGGGCCTTGTACTTGCTGTAGATGCCGGCGGCGGCCGCGCGGTTCTCGGCGGCGATCCGGAGCGTGATCTGCAGGTAGGCCATGGCGGTCGTCCTTTCCGGTTGGAGCCGCAGGGCGCCTGCCGCCCGTGCGGAAGAAAAACTATCGTCACCCGTCGAGCCGATTTGTGAGCTGGGATGGTTGGCCCAGACACAGGGTCTTGGATCGACTTACACCAACCAGAAATGGCGCCGGCTTGCACCGCTCGCAAACGAGAAGTTCTTGGCCAGAGAGAAAGAAAATCTTCGTCGTCGCCACGGGTCAGGCGACGGCCTCACGACTGACTCGCGAAGTGAGTGCCAGGCAATCTGCTCCGTCACAACCGAGCCTCTTGCGGCCGGATCAGCCTCGCGCCGCTTCCTCGAAAAGCCAACGCCGAAAAGCCTCGGATCTGGGAAGCGAGGAGCACTCCGGGCGGTAGACGACGTAATAGGCGAGCGCCGATGGCACGCTGATCTCCGGGAACAGACGTAGTAGCCGGCCGGCGGCCATGTCGTCGCGTGCCATGATGCCGCGCGCGAGGGCCACGCCCTGTCCCTCGATGGCGGCCTGGAGCACAGCAGCAGAATTGTTGATTCTCATGCCCCGATGTGCCGTCACCTCCGTCGCCCCGGCTTTGCGCAGCCACGTATCCCAGGTCATGAAGCCGGTGCCAGGGTCAACCGATAGGTCGTGAATAAGCGTTTGATGCGTTAGATCGGCAGGAGTGCCAAGCTCGAGCCGATTGCGCAGCGCCGGGGAGCAGACGGGGAAGATTTCCTCCTCCATCAGCTTTTCGGCGGCCAGGCCAGGCCAGTTGCCGGTGCCATAGCGCACCCCGACATCGATACCATGCGCGACGTAGTCGACCAGCTTGAGGCTGGTGTCGAGGCGAACATCAGTGTCCGGCCATTTCGCCTGGAAGCGATCAATGCGCGGCAGCAGCCATTTGGCCGCAAAGGCGGGGCTCACCGTCACCGTGAGCACTCCGCTCGCCGTCGCTTCCTTCAGGCGTTCCAGCCCCAGGGTCAAGCGGTCAAACCCGGCCCGGATATCAGGCAGCGCACGCTCCGCCGCCTCCGTAGGAACCAGCCGCGACTTTCCGGAGGAACTGCGATGAAACAGCGGAGCGCCCAGCCATTCCTCAAGTCCACGCACGAGCTGGCCTACTGCCGCAGCCGTCACATTGAGCTCGCCGGCGGCTCCTGAGAAGCTGCCGTGTCTGGCGCTGGCCTCAAAAGCCCGCAGCGCGTTGAGGTAGGCTGGCGATTTCATCATGGCAGGGTGCGGCGAGAAGTAGGTCGTCCGAGCGTTTCCGTGGCCACGAGCCTTTTCATCGTCTCGGCGACAGCTCGCTCTGCCGCGTCCACGGCACCCGCCAGGTAGCCGGGCGCCGTCGTGCTGGCCTCGCTGCCGCCGAGCGACAGGCGTTCCTGCCACGAGCCTGTCACCCAGGCGGCGGCGCCGGGCAGGGGATGGCCGGTGGGGTTGCGATCATCGGCCGTCGCCGTCCACGCATCCGCAGCCCAGTCCTTGAAGAGGGTCCCAGAGGGGCGTGCGGCCTCGGGACCAAACAGCCGCGCGAGTTGTTCCAGGCAAGCCTGTGCCAGCGTAGCCTCGCCCATGGCCGCGCGCCGGTCCGCTCCGATGCCGCAGAAGCCAAACAGGGCGGCCGTTCCCGACGCCGTCGTCGCGTCATGGATCTCCACCAGTGGGCCCACCATGCTCTGTGCCGTGCCGGACAGCCCGGCATCGCGCCAGAACGGCTGGTCATAAAGGGCGAAGAACTTCGCATGTGGTGCCATCCACGTGGCTGCGTCGCGCCAGCGCCGCGCGGCAGCCGGGGGCAAGCTGGGCGCGAGGTCCACCGTCGCCTGCAACAGCCGCGGCGGCATCGCGGCGATGACCTGCTCCGCCTTCAGAAGGAATTCCTCACCGCCATTCCGCACAATGTGGAGGGTGACGTCCGCCTCGCCGAGCGCCATGCGCGTCACCTGCGCTCCGAGTTGCAGCGCCTGTGGCGGAAGGCCCTGCGCCAGGGCGCGCACGAGTGTGCCTGTGCCGCCGACCAGACGCATGGATTGCGGCTCCTGCCGCATCCCGGGATAGCGTTGGGGCCGTCCGGTTGGAGTGCGCTCAAGGAGGATATCGCCCTCGATTTTCTGAGCGAAGCTGGCGAGGCGCAGTTCCTCGACCAGGGTGCCCAGCGCAGGCTGCATGTCGGGCCAGAACCAGGAAGGGCCGAGATCAAACCCGTCATCGGAGCCATGTCCGGTCGCATCGACCGACAGGATACGGCCGCCGAGCCGGTCGCGTGCTTCGAGAAGCTGGAATTCGACTCCGGCCGCGTGCAGCAGTCGTCCGGCATAGAGGCCAGCGAGGCCGCCCCCAATGATGGCAACGGTGGTTCGCATGGGTGCACATCCCTCTGGCGGCGTCCCGGGGCGCTAGGAGCGCAGCAATGATGCTGGAGCGGGAGGCGGGCGCCGCCACCCAGGAAGGGCGGCGGCACAGCACGATGAATGCCGGCCTTACCCGACGGCCCGGCTGGGCCGGGAGACCGACGTGGCGGCTAGGGCGGCGATGGCGAGCACGAGGGGCGCGAAGGACAGCCAGAGGACCGTGTTCCACCCATAGGCGGTCAGCAGGCTGCCGGACAGGAAGGACCCGAAGGCCATGGTCCCAAACACGGCGAAGTCGTTGAAGGACTGGACCCGTGTCTTCTCCTCGGGCCGGTGACATTCCAGCACCAGGGCCGAGGCACCGACGAAGCCGAAGTTCCAGCCCAGCCCGAGCAGGATGAGGGTCAGCCAGAAATGCGCTACATCCACGCCGGTCAGCCCGACCATGGCGGAGGCGGCAATCAGGGCCAGCCCGGTCATCACCACCTTGGGTGCCCCAAAGCGCGTGATCAGCCGCCCGGTGAAGAAGCTCGGGCCGTACATGGCGATGACGTGCCACTGGAGTCCGAGGTTGGACGATTCCTGCGACAGCCCGCACAGGTGCATGGCGAGCGGCGCGGCCGTCATGAGGAAGTTCATGAGCAGGTAGGAGACCACGCCGCAGATCACGGCAGTGATGAGGCGCGGCTGCCGCACGATGACCCCGAGCGGACGGCCACGGGCAGCGCCCCTCGCCGCCGCGGGCATGGGCAGCCGCACACCGAGCAGGATGAGGGCGGACACCGCGGCCACGCCGGCCTGCGCCAGGAAGGTGGCGGCGAAGACGTGGGGCATCCACAGGTCCATGGTGTAGGTGACGAGCTGCGGGCCGATGACCCCGGCGAAGACGCCCCCCGCCATGACGGCGGACAGCGCGCGCGGGCGCCGCTCCGGCGGGGCGCAATCGGCGGCGGCGAAGCGGAAGGACAGCACCACGGCCGCATAGGCCCCGCCGAAGAAGGTCGCGAGGCAGAACAGCCAGAAGGAACCCAGCACCATCGCCAGTGCCGAGAGGAGACCCACCAGCACGCCGCAGCCCGTTCCCGTCAGAAAGGCGGCACGGCGGCCATGGTGCTGGGCGATGGTGCCAGCGGGCAGGGTGCAGGCGGCCATGCCCACCACGAAGATGGAGATGGGCAGGGTGGCGAGCGCCTTGTCGGGCGCCAGCATGTTGCCGACGATGGCGCCCGTCGCATAGACGACGGTGGAGTTTGCCCCGGCCAGCGCCTGCACGACGGCCAGCCGCAGGACGTTGCCCCGCTCGTGGCGGTAGTGCTCGGCGGGAACGGACCCGGCGGTGATGGTGGCGTGTGACATGGTGTTCCTCAGGCTGCCAGCAGGCCGTGCCAGGCCTTGTCTCGCGGCGACGGGCGGCGGTGGAGGCGACGGTCCAGGAGCGCGCCAGCCTTGGCGGCTTCGCCGCTCCGCATCAGGGCGAGCAGCAGCATGTCCTCCACCAGCTCGCGCTGGGCGCCGCTGCCGCCGATGCGCACCACCTCGGCCGCGACCGGCTCCAGGAAGCGGGCGCAGCCCGCATAGTCCCCATCCGCGAAGGCCAGGGCGGCGCGGCAGATGGCGGGCACTACCGGCCCGGCCGCCAGCGTCCCGGCCTCGATCATCCCCATCAACGCGGAGACGCGCCGCTCCAGCCCCTCCTTGTCCCCCGTCGCCGCCGCCAGCAGCGCCATGTGGACGTCCGCGAAGGCGAAGCCCGCGCTGCGGAAGTACGGGGCCGAGTAGGCCGCCGCCGCCTGCCACAGCCCCTCCGGCACCTGATGGCCGTAGGCCTGCAGCCGCCACAGGAAGGACGCGGTGTCGCTGACGACGTTCACGGCGTTGCCGGACGACACGGAGGGCTGGACGTGCTCGCCGTAGATGGCGAGGGCCCGCTCCGTGTCCCCGTGCTCCAGCGCCGCCAGGGCGGCGTGCCAGGCGATGTGGCCGTGCAGGATGCCGGAGCGGTCGTAGGTCGGCAGCCAGGCCTGGATCAGCCGGTCGGCCTCATCGTTGGCGCCGCCCTCGTACATGGCGTGCGACAGGGCGTGCGCCGCGTTGGCGTTCTGCGGGCGGAGGTCAAAGCCGCGCTGGGTGAGGTCACGGCCGTGGGCCACGTTGCCGTTCTCCGCGTGCGACCAGCCCCGGTAGGTGAGGAACCACCAGTCGTCGGCCTCGTAGTGCCGGGCATGGCGCTCGCACAGGTCCACCCGCGCCTGGTCGTGGTTCGCCATGCCGGAGAAGGCGAACAAGCCGAAGGCGCCCAGCGGCAGCGAGAGGATGACCACATCCCGCGGCCAGGTGTCGGCGTGCGCGAGCGCGCGCTCCAATGCCCTGGCGGATTGTCCATGGATCGCCAGGGAGAGCACCTCGACATGGCTGCGCTCGCGCTCATCGCCCCGCCGGGCGACGATCTCGGTGGCGGCCGCGATGCGGGCCTTGGCCTTTTCCGGTTCAGCACGCATGGCATGCTGGCGCGCGCGCGCCGCATGGGCCAGGGCGAAGTTCGGGTCGGCCGCGATCACCTCGTCCAGCACCTCGGCCGCGCCGGGCCAGGTCGAGAGCATCAGGTCGACGCCCTCCCGGTAGCGCTCGGCCGCGAGGTCGGAGCTGGTCGAGATCGGCAGGCCGCGGCTGTCGATGCGAGCCATGGCGGGTTCCTCATCCTGAGATCGAGCGGACATCGGCGTCCGGCGACGCCCCGTCGCAGCGGCCAAGGAGGCCGGTCAGGGCGCCATCTCGCGAACGGATACCTGATCCGGCCTTGTCTGTATCTCTGCGGCCTGACAATCGATATAGAACACCGGACAAAATGGAGGGTGCCCATGCTGTGGGAGACGATCGCGGCGCCGCCCGGCTTGGCTGCCCCCAGGCCAATGACGGTCCGGGCGCAGTCTATCCCTGCGCGGCACTACTTCCCGGAGCACGCCCACCGCTGGCACCAAGTGGCCTACGCCATCTCCGGCGTGCTGACGGTCGCCGTGGAGGGGCGTTCCTTCGTGATCTCGCCGGAGCAGGCGGTTTGGCTTCCGGCCGGCCTAGCGCACCGGGTCGGGTCCCTACTCGGCGCGGAGTTCCGCAGTCTCTGGATCGCCGAGGAGGCCGGTGGGGGGCTGCCGGAAAGCCCAACGGTGTTCAGCGTGTCGTCCCTGCTCCAGGCCCTCATTGTTGAGGCCGCCGACATCGAGGGGCAGGATGATCCCGACGGCTATGCGGGCCGTGTGACCCACCTCATCCTCGACCAGCTCCGGCGCGCGAAGTCCCTGCCAGGCGCGCTTCCCTGGCCGCGTGGAGGCCTTGTCCTGACGGTGTGCGAGGCCATCTATGCGGACCCGGCCGATCCGCGCGGTCTGGAAGAGTGGGGGAGGGAGTTGGGCATGTCAGGCCGGACCCTGGCCCGACGCTTCGAGGCGGAGCTGGGCATGAGCCTGCGCTCCTGGCGACGGCGCTTGCGGCTGTTCAAGGCCATTGAGCTGCTGGGCGGCGGCCTGGGGGTGACGCAAACTGCGATGGAACTCGGCTACGGCTCCACCTCCGCCTTCATCTACGCCTTCCGCATCGACATGGGATGCGGCCCGCAGACCTACATGCGCGGACGTGGACCAGATCGTGGCGCCCTCGCGGCATCGCGGGCCGGAGACCTTCCGCCCTGACCTGCACCATGACGGCCTGCTGCTGGCGCGGAACGTCCCAGCAAGGTCCGTTAGTCCCCGCCTTGTACCCGAGAGCAGACAGGCTGCTAACGGCCAGAATCGGAACTGCGGGCGGCAGCAGGGTCGGTCCGACAAGTGGTGGATCCGACCGTCTGCCCCTCGTCATCAGCACGGCGTCCAGCTGCCGACAGCGGGTCAGCGCCGCCTAAAAGCGGGAGCGCCGGTCGGCCTTGCCGCTGACTACGTCGGAATACTCGGCCACTATTGTCCATCCCTGCGTCCCGCCAAAGGCGCGGACGCTGGCCCGCTGCGCCTCAAGACCGAACTCCCTCTGACCCTGCTCGGGGGTGGAGACGTGGTAGAGGCCGACTGCGTAGCGCGGGGCAGGGGAGGGGCGGCGCATCAGAGCTCCTCCACCAAGCGGTAGATGCTGTAGCTGCCTCGGGCGCCGGCCTTGCCGGGTCCGCCGATCTGCCGGACGCGTTCCAGGACTTCGAACTTACTGCCTTGCCGCTGCAGGCTGGCCAGGAAGCCGCGCACGGTGTGCGGCGCCCAGCCGGTGGCCTCGGCGATCTGCGGTCCGCTGGCGCCTTCAGGGCGACGGAGCAGCGCCAGGACCTGGGCGCGCTTGGTGGGGGTTCGGGGGGCTGCGCGGCGTGCTCAGGGCGGTCTGCAGGGCAACCAGGGCCTCCTCCAGGCCGGTGCCTGCCTCCCAGGCCGCCACCACCGTTTGGGCGGCGCTGCGCAGGCCGGTGCGGGCAGCAGGTGCTGAGGCCGGCGTCGACGCTCCGATCGCGGCCAAGCCGGCCGGGGTGATGCGGAGATCGCTCTTGTCCTCTTGCAGCAGCCCGCGCTGGAGCAGGGAGCGGAGCACAGCGCGCTGAGCAGCCGCGGGTAGGTCGGGCGCGAGGGCGCGGCGGTCCTCCCGGCCGGCGGCTGCGGTCAGCACCGCGCGAGCGGAGGTGGAGAGGGTGTCGGGTGTGTCCATGGTCAGCCTCCAGTGCGGCTGCCGAGGCTGGCCGCCGCTACCGCGGCGAGCCCTGCCGATCTGAAGCGGGGCAGGACGTGGCGCTACGCTTCGCGTAACGGTGGCCAGAAGCCAAGCGCTTTGTGCCCTCTCCTGTGCTGCTTGCTGCCGCGCCCCTGGCGGAGCCGCCGCCGACCGGCAGCGCGCGGCCTTTGGACATGTCGTTGGAAACGAGCCCGCGGCCGCCCGGGAAGAACGCTGGGCCGTCGATCTCGTGCGGCACCGGACGGATGCCAAGCGGGTAGCCAATGTTCTGGGCTGCAGCGGCGATTACGCTGAGAAGGCCCCACTCCTGATTGTCATTGTCTATGGGGTCGGTTGCAGCGAACACCGCATGGCCCTCGCAAGTTTTGCGAACGCGTAGCACATAGAACCAGTAGCGACCACGTCCGCCTGACGGCTGCGGTCGAACACAGGCACAATCAACTTACGGCGGGCTGCCCGGCTAGCGCCTCTGCGCGACGGCGTTGAGCCAGCGCTCCCCGCGCCGACCGGGCTGCACGTCTTCGGTCGTCCAGGCCTCCACTATCTCCACCGGCACACCCGCGAGCGCGCAGCGCAGCGTTTCCTCGGTATGGTCTACAAACAAGCGTCCCTCGGCCATGCGCTCCCCCGCCCCGAGCTTGAAAGACACATACCAGGCTCCGCCAGGTTGCAGCGCGCCGGCGAGGCGCGCCGCAACGTCGGGGAACGCAGCCGAGCGGACGTGCAGCAGTGACGCGCAGGCCCAGATGCCGCCGAGCTCCCCTCGCCAGGCCACGTCCTCGAAGCGCATCTGCAGGACCTCGGCCCGGCCGGCGATCCGTTCCCGTGCCAGTCGCACCATCTCGGCCGAGGCGTCGAAGGCCACCACTGAATATCCCCGCTCGACGAAGGTCAGCTCCACCCGGGCCAGGTGCTCGCAGAGGTGCCGGGCAAAGGGAGCAGCGAGCTCCTCCAGGGAGACGCGGCCGTCCGCTCGATCCGCGAGGCCGAGAAGGGTCTTGGCCAAGGCAAATTTGTAGGAGGCGGCGTTCAGGCCGAGCAGGACGACGACGCGCCAGTTTGCATCCAAGGTGGGTGCCTTGGCCAGAAAGGCGGTCGTAGACCGCAATCTGTCATTTGCTGCAGGGACAACGCTTCATGATCATCGTGCTGAGGGGCTGAAGCAGATACACACCCCGCCCGCGCTTCACTAAGAGGCTGTCTCGGAACATATTAGCTATTGGAAAACTTTGCCCCGCGGTGCGACTACTGAGTACCACCGTCGCGACCTCATCGACTAACGCCGAGGAAGCGAGGTCACGTCGGCCACTGGCGAAGTGCTGTTCCACCTTCGCTCTCGGAAGCTAGCCATGGCCCGTCGCATTAGATGTCGAACGGGCTTTCCATCCCCGCAACATGTCTGCCAAAGAGACAAATGGCCGAGGAGAAAATTATCATGAAGGCAATCGTGGTGGTGGACCAGGCGGCGGGAATGGCCGGGATGACGCTGGTGGAGCGGCCCGAGCCGCGGGCCGCGATAAACGACGTCGTTGTTCGCGTCCATGCGTCGGGATTCGTCGGGACTGAGTTGGCGTGGCCCTCGACCTGGACCGATCGCCGCGACCGTGACCGAACACCGTCGATCCCCGGCCACGAACTGGCCGGAGTGGTCACCGCCCTCGGCTACGGCACGACGGGACTGTCGGTAGGACAGCGAGTATTCGGCCTCGCGGACTGGTATCGCGACGGCACCCTCGCCGAGTATGTGGCGATCGAGGCACGCAACCTCGCGCCGCTGCCGGGCGACATCGACTTCACGGTGGGAGCGAGCCTGCCGATCTCGGGCCTGACTGCGTGGCAGGGACTGTTCGTGCACGGCCGCCTTCGGGCGGGGCAGAGCGTAATCGCACACGGCGCGGCCGGCGCAGTCGGGTCGATGGTGACGCAACTCGCACGATTGGCTGGCGCCTACGTCATTGGCACCGGACGCGCCGCCGACCGTCAGAAGGCACTTGACTTCGGCGCGCAGGAATTCGTTGACCTCGAGAATGACGCCTTCGAAGACGTCGGCAGCGTCGATCTGGTGTTCGATCTCATCGGCGGCGACATCGGGAAGCGATCCGCGCGCCTGGTTCGAGCCGGAGGAACGCTGGTGTCCATCGTCGGGCCGTCCGAGGCCCGGCCCGCCGACGGCCTGGCGGTCGACTTCGTGGTCGAGTCCGATCGCGCCCAACTGAGTGAAATCGCCCAGCGGGTGCGGGACGGACGACTGCGGACGAACATCGGAACCGTCGCGACTCTCGACGAAGCGGTCGCCGCCTTCAACTCGACCGAGCGGCGCGCGGGGAAAACGGTCATCCGCGTTCGTCCGTGAGGACTCCGGGAGGGCGAGCGATTCTGCTCTCCCACATGGGCCGTCGCGACCTTCCCGCCGGCCGGGATCGTGCTCGAAACCAGCCGGCATTGAAGGCCTCCACCGCACAAGACTTGTGGGCGTCGGGAGGGGGCGAAATCCTATGCTAAAATGCTGTCAGGATTCAGGCCAAGGCAGTAGCCCGGCATGCACAACCCGGCGGGAAGCCTCCCGCGAGAAGCCGGCTTTCGCCCGGACGACCAGGCCCGGGATTAGCGAGATTAAGAGCGAGGCAGCATCGTCGCTGGTCATGCCTGGAAGCAGCGGAGCCGTTGCCACCGCCTCTTCAAACCGGTCGCGTAGCTGCACTTTGAAGCGCTCGCGGTTGTGTACGAGCTCCTGCCTAATTGGCTCGGTGGCCGCGGAACATGCCAGCGCGCCGTTGAGTTCAAGGCAGCCATTGGGGGTCTGCTCACTGCTATGCAGTTCGGTCATTCTGTAGAGCAGCCGCGTTCTGCATCGCCATGGCCCGACCCCGGGCGGCCAACCTCACCAAGGCGCTCTCGGATTGGCAGGCAGACATCGCCTGTCTGCAGGTGACCTTCGGCGCCTTCCATCACGACGTCGACTTCCGCTGGCGGCCGAGAGGCTGCAGGCCGCCACGCCGCAAACCTGCCCGGCCGCTTTCTGCCGCCGGGTGGTTTGTGGTTGCTGCGGGCCGGTCGCAACCCCGGCTTTCCCTTCTACGGCCCTGCCTGGAAGGGCGAGGTGGCGCGAACAATTCGGGCTGGCCTTGGCTCAGATCCAGAGAGAGTTCGCCCCCAGTTCCATTCCCTTCTTGAGAACTCGCTCTCCGGTCTGGGTGAAGGCGTCTGGAAGCCCAGATTCCGCCAGGGTTGGCACGGTGACCTTGGCAGTGCCGGGGCCGGGGAGGGCCGGAATTCTCTCTCCAAGCGGCGGAATCTCTCCGGAGCTTGGGATTTGGCCCGTTTAGTCCCAAGCTTTGGCCTCCAGCAGAAACAACAACTTACTGGACGCGAACGATCGAGGCGTTCGTATCCCGTTTGGGTGGGCGGAACGCTGCCGTCGCCTTTGCGTTGTGCCTTTGGCACGCGTGGAAGGAGCAGCGATGCAACAGCGATGGCCAGACCGGCTGTGGGTCGTCCGGCATGGCGAGAGCGCCGGCAATCTGGCGCGGGCCGCCGCACAAGCGGCACGCCAGGCGCGGATTGACATCGCCGAGCGGGATGTGGATGTGCCGCTCAGTGCCTTGGGCGAGCAGCAGTCGCGGGCCCTGGGTCGTTGGTTCGCCGCCTTGCCAGGCGATGAGCGGCCCGATGTGCTGCTCACCTCGCCCTATCGCCGGGCCCGTCGGACGGCAGAACTCATCCAGGCGGAGGGCGGCCTCGGCGATTGGTCGGGGCGCTTCATCGTGGATGAGCGGCTGCGGGAGAAGGAATTCGGCGTTCTTGACCGGCTGACCCACCAGGGCATTGCCGAGCACTATCCGGAGCAGGTGGAGTTTCGCCGGTTTCTGGGCAAATTCTACCACCGGCCGCCAGGGGGCGAGAGCTGGTGCGACGTCATCCTTCGGCTGCGGAGCGCCTTCGACACCATCAGCCTGCATCATGGTGGACGGCGCGTGCTGATCGTCGGGCATCAGGTCGTGGTCCTATGCCTGCGCTACCTGCTGGAGGGTCTGACCGAGGAAGAGATCCTGGCCATCGACCGGGAGGCCGATGTCGCCAATTGCGGCATCACGGAATACGCCTTTGATGGCAGCCTCGGTCCGGGAGGCGGGCTGGTGCTGCGGCGGTATAACTTCACCGCTCCACTAGAACTGCAGGGAACGGTAACTACTGCCGAACCGCCGGGCGGAGCGCCCCGATGAGTGGAGAGGTGCCCGTCACCGCAGCGCTGCTGCGCAGCATGCCCCTGCCGCGGCACCAGGAGGGTGACGACAAGAATGCGCGGGGCGCCGTACTGGTCGCGGGAAGCTGCGCCGAAGTACCGGGAGCCGTGCTACTGGCCGGAATCTCGACCCTCCGTGCTGGAGCCGGTCGGCTTCAACTGGCCAGCGTGCGCAGCATCGCTCCCGGCCTTGGTATTGCCGTGCCTGAGGCGCGTGTCTTCGGCTTGCCCGAAACGGAGGAGGGGCTGATTGCCGGCGCAGCGGCGCCTCTCCTGATGAAGCTTGCCGGCCGCGCAGGGGCTTTCGTCTTCGGCCCCGGCATGATGCCCGGCTCGGACGCCGAGACCCTGACCAGCACTTTGCTGGAGCAGCTCTCCGGCCCTTCTCTGGTGCTCGATGCCGCGGCTCTGGCCAGCCTGCGTGATCAACGGACCGCGCTGCGCCGCCATGCTGGCCGCGTCGTCATTACCCCCCATGACGGCGAGATGGCCATCCTGCTCGGCACCTCGCGGGAGGCTGTGATGGCGGACCCACTCGCCGCCGCCCGGGAGGCGGCCGCGTTGCTGCAGGTCGTCGTAGTGATGAAGGGGGGCTGCAGCCATATCGTCACCCCGGAAGGGGCAGCATGGTCCTGCGATCAGGGCGATGTCGGGCTTGCCACTTCTGGCTCAGGCGATGTGCTCGCTGGAATTATTGCCGGGTTGCTGGCGCGGGGGGCGCCGCCGCTGAATGCCGCGCTCTGGGGAGTTTATACCCATGGCGAGGCTGGGCGCCGCCTGGCTGTCGCGCAGGGGGCGGTGGGTTTCCTGGCGCGCGAGTTGCCGGCCGAGGTGCCACGTATTCTGGCGGAGTTGACGCCGTCCGGCCTTTGATGGCGCGGTCCCTTGGAGATTGGCCGTTGTGCATGGCTGGTGGTGGGAAGGTGGGGCCAGCACGCGCAGGACCAACAGGATTTCCTTTCATAGGGTCGTCCTGACCCGCCCTCCGGTTGGCTGCCAACCGCGCTGAAACCCAGATGCCGCCCGGTTTCGGGCTGCAATCTTGGGAGTGCTGGAGCAGGAAGAGGTGAATTCTCAGTCCGAACAGCAAAACCTTTCCTCCACAGGCATCGTCCCTCTCAGGAGGAATGACCGCATTCCCCTCCCGGATGGCAGTTCGATCCGCCGCCCTGTGTACCGCGACGGCGGCGCAGAGACGCCCGACGACAGGGATCGTTCCGGCGGTTCTGCGGCTTCTTCGCCCATGAGCTACCACCGACGAGCCCGGCCTTGCGCCGCTGGCGTGCATCCAATACCCGGCCGAGTCATGGTGGCCGATGAACGCCACTGCCGCACCTGTGAGCGATAGGGTAGGAAGGTAGTGTGGGCCCTTCTCACATCAGCATGTTGGGGAGCCAGATCACGAGTCCAGGAAATGCGGAGATCAGCACCAGAACGGCGATAGACCAGCCGAGGAAGGGGAGGATCTCGACAGCCACTGACCAGATCTGGACACGTCCGATCGCGCTGGTCACGAAGACCAACAGACCCACGGGCGGATGCAGCATGCCAATCATCAGGTTGACAATCACCACGGCAGCAAAGTGGACAGGGTCGATGCCCAGTTGCGCCTGGATGGGCAACAGAGTCGGAACAAACATCACCAACGCAGGCAATGGCTCCAGGATCATTCCAACTGCAAACAGGAGAAGGTTCACCACAAGCAAGACGGTGAAGTGATCGCTGGAGATGCCGAGGATGGCTTGCGATATCATCGTCGCGACATGTGACTCGCTCAGAAGCCAGGCAAATGGCCCGGCAGCGGCCAGCAGGAACAGAATGACAGCCGAAGTACGGCCAGCCTCAAAGAAGACAGACCCCAACTCCCCAACTTTGAGGTCCTCATAAACGAAGAGGCCAATAGCCAGCGCATAGAGGCAAATCATGCCCGCCGCCTCGGTGTCGGTAATAAGGCCCGAGCGGATGCCACCGAGGATGAGGATCGGCATTGCCAGGGCCCAGATGGAGGTCCGCGTGGCCCGGGCACGCTCCCGCCACGTTGCGTGCTCGCGCGCCATGTAGTTCCGGCGCCGTGCGATGATCCCGCAGATCACCATATAGCCTGCGCACAACAGGAGCGCCGGCACCACACCGGCCAGGAAGAGGCGAAGCACCGAAAGATTCGCCATGACGGCGTACATGATCATTGGAATGGAGGGCGGCAGGATCGGCCCGAGCATCGCGCCCGCGGCGATCACGGCGGCGGAGTAGCCGGGCTTGTAGCCCTCCTTTCTCATCTCGGGAATCAGGATGGCGCCGGTGGCCGTGGCATCGGCCACAGCGGAGCCGCTGATGCCCGCCATGATCAGGTTGGTGATGAGCGCAACCTGGGAAAGGCTTCCCCGGAGGTGGCCTACCATGGCAGCCGACCAACTGATCAGGCGCTGGGTGACGCCGCCCCGATTCATGATCTCGCCGGCCAGCACGAACATCGGGACCGTGATCAGCGCGACGGAATCGACGCTGGAGACCAAGGTCATGGGCGCCATGACGGGATCGATGCCGGCACCGCTCCGCAGCACCATCCCGATCAGTGCCGCCAGGATCATCGAGAAGCCGACATCCAGGCCAACCAGAAGCAGGCCGAAGAAAATGACGACACTAAGGATGATCATGATGCGTCGCCTTCGTATCGAGGCCGAAGCGCCGACCGGTCAGCGCATCGACCAGGCGCAGGACCAGGAACAGGCACAGGAGGGCCAGCCCGACCAGCAGGGCGCCGTACATGACCTCGTAGGTGAGCGGCGTATCCATCAGCACCTGGAAGGCGCCGATCTCAAGAAGCGGCCAGCCTGCCCAGAGCAGAACGAGCGCTACGGCGAGGACAACCAGATCGAGGGCCAGCCGCAGGCCGTCCAGAAATTTCGCGGGGAGAAAGCGGTCGAGAAGGTCGATGCGGATATTGGCGCGGTCCCGGAAGCCGATCGCGACCCCCAGGAATGTCAGCCAGACCAGTCCGACCCGGGCGTACTGGTCGAAGGCGAGGCCGCCGCTCTTGAAGACGTGGCGGTCGAGTACCTGCAGCACTGTCAGGATCAGGACCGCAGCGAGTGCAAGAACCACGCCTGCCCGGACCAGGATGGCGATGCCCCCGATGAGGCGCCTGGCCAGGCCCGGACCCACCACGCCCCCCTCCAGGGGGTGCGCGGCACCGGCGTGACCTTGGGCGAGTTTGCTTTCCATCACGGGGTATCTTGCATCTTGCGGATCCGGTCCACGAGGCCGGCGGGCCAGAGCTTGCCGTCGAACTGGATCTCGACGCCCTCCACGGCCTTGCGGAAGGCGTCGCGGTTCGGAACGACGTAGGTGGCTCCAGCCTCCTTCAGAATTTCGATCGCCTGCTCGTCGAGTTCCTGCGTTAGCTTCGTCGTCACGGTGCCGGCTTCCCTGGCGGCCTTGGCGAACAGCACCTTGTCCGCGTCGGGCAGGCCCTTCCAGAAGCGCTCCGAGGCAAAGAAGCCGACCAGCTCGATGACGTGATCCGTGGCCGACCAGTACTTCGCCGCCTCGTGGTACTTCGGCGGAATGGACAGGTCGAAGCCGTTGTCCTGCCCGTCGATGGTCCCGCGCGAGAGCGCGTTGTAGATTTCCATCATGCCCATCGGGGTGACCTGCGCGCCGAGCTTCTCGAACATGGCCTTCAGCACGGGGATGGGAGGGATGCGAAGCCGGAGCCCTTTGACATCCTCCGGATTCATGATGGGGCCACGGGTGGACTGAATGGCACGCGGCGAGCGTTGCCCCCAGGCGCCGAAGACCCGGACGCCGGCCGTTTTCGCGACCTTCTCGAAGACACCCTGGAACTCCGGATCGGTGTTGATGATCCGCTCGGCCTGCTCGCCGCTCCGGAAGAGATAGGGCACGTAGCAGACACTCAGGGTTTCGCCGCCACGGATGAACGAAAGCGAGGAAAGGCCGAAATAGGAGAACTGGATGGTTCCGAGCTGCATCGCCGAGATCAGCTGCGCGATGTCGCCCAGCTGGCCGTCCGTGTAGACATCGACGGTATAGCGGCCGTTGCTCTCGCTCTCGACGACCTCCTTGAAGCGGAGGAGCGCCTTGTGCCAGGGGCTGTTGTTCAGCGCGATCGTGGCCATCTTGACGTTCTGCCCGGCCGCCTCGGAGGGCGTGGCCGTGCAGAATGCAAGGATCGCGAGCGCGGCAAGGATATGGATGATCCGCTTCATGATTTCCTCCCTTCCAGGATTTTCTTGTCGGCTCCTGGCGTTTTTTATGAGATCCTGACTGATGTGCGGCACCCCGCCCGCTGCTCAGAAGTTCCAGTGCGCGGGCTCGGCCCCCGCGACCGGCGAGCGGAACGTCGCCAGGCGTGTTCCGAACAGCGATCCCAGGAAGACCGTCCTGAGATCCGGTCCGCCGAAGGCGATGCCCGACAGATTCCCCATCAGCCGCTTTCCGCCGGAATCCAGGTGCTTCCGGGTGTAGCGGTCGTTCTGGAAAGCCTCCTCCGCCTCCTGGATCTGCGCCGCGTCGGCATCCTCCAGCAGGATCTCGTGCCTGCCGTCGGGCGTGGCCCGGATGACCCGGTTCGACACGACGCTGACGATCCAGACCGCGCCCTCGGAGTCGAAGGCGAAGCCGTCGGGGAAGGTGCAGGCGCCGTACTCGGCGAAGACTTCCTTCGGCCCGAGGGAGCCGTCGCTCCGGATCGGGAAGCGGCTGGTGCGCCGCGCGATCGTCTCGGCGACGTAGAGCCACTGGCCCGTGGGATCCACCAGGGCCTCGTTTGTGAAGCCAATATTCTCAGCGACGATGCGTGCACCGCGCTCGTCGATCAGGATGATATAGCCATCGCCATAGCCCTTGCGCATGGCCTGCTCGCGGGGGATCAGCCGCGTGCTGACCGTGACCCAGATGCGGGACTGCCGGTCGATGCCGACGAAGTTGGTCGGCTCGAGCTGTCTGCCCTCGATCTCCAGGAGCTTCGGCCGCAGCGTGCCGTCCTGAGCCATGTGATAGACGCCCCCGGTGGGACCGAGATTGGCGATCAGGAAGCTACGGTCTGGAAGCAGCGCGATGCCATTGGGCAGGAAGCCCTCCGGCGCGCCCTTCGCATGGATCGTCTCCGTACGGCCGTTGGCATGGACGATGCTCACGCCCCCGCCCTTGTAAGGGACGAACAGATCGCCGGAACGGGTCGCCATGACACATTCAGGACGGTCAAGCTCGCTGCCAATAAACTCGATATCACCGAGGTCCAGTCTTTTCATTGGATGCGCGTCCTTCCCTTTCCTGTTCTCTGCCATTCGAGGACCGCCCTTTCCGGCGATCTGAAGAGCTGCCTCGTGGCAGCACATGGCTCGTGGCCCGATCTTCTTGCGCGGCGGTGATCAGTCGGTGGGGACGGGCCGGGGCTGCAGGGCCGTCTCGGCCGGAACGCCCCATTCCCGCAGCACCTGCCCTGTATGCCCCCCATGCGGCGGCGCGGGATGGCGCAACCGGCAAGGCGTGCCCGAGAGCTTCACCGGGAAGCCCAGCATCCGCACCGGGCCATGCCCCGGATGCTCCACTTCCATCACCATCTCCTGCTGCAAGACCTGCGGGTCTGACAGCACCTGCCCGATATCCTGCACCAGCCCGCAGGGCACGCCCGCCGCGTTCAGGCGCCGCACCCAGTTCTCCTGGCCGTCCTGCTGCAGTTGCACGTTGATCAGCGCGTCCAGTTCAGCCCGGTTGCGCATGCGCAGGCCGTTGGTGTGGAAGCGTGGGTCCTCCAGCACATGCTCCAGCCCCAGTTCCCGCAGGAAGCGCCGCAGGATGGCCTCGGTGCTTGGTGCCACCGCGATGGCACCGTCAGCGGTGCGGAACAGGCCGTAGGGCGCGGTGATGGGATGGTCATTGCCGCAGCGCGCCGGCGGCACGCCGGTCGCCAGATAGTCGGAGGCCAGATAGGCGAACATGCTGATGATGCCGTTCATCATCGCCGCCTCCACCCGCTGCCCGCGGCCGGTGCGGGTGCGGGCGTGCAGGGCATTGACGATGCCGAAGGCCGCATAGAGCCCCGCCACCAGATCGGTGATGGGCAGGCCGCTACGCAGCGGCGGGCCATCCGGCTCGCCATTGACGCTCATGAAGCCGCTCATCGCCTGGATGACGAAGTCGAAGGCCGGGCGGTCGGCATAGGGGCCGCTGGCGCCATAGCCGTTGATGCTGGCCACCACCAGCCGGGGGTTCAGGGCGTGCAGCCGCGCGTCGTCGAAGCCCATGCCGGCCAGCACGCCCGGGCGGAAGTTCTCCACCAGCACATCGGCCCGCTCCAGCAGATGCGCCAGTATCTCCCGCTCCTGCGGCGTGCGCAGGTCGAGCACCACGGAGCGCTTGTTGCGGTTGAAGGCAGCGAAATACCAGCTCAGCCCTGCCACCCCCGCGCCGGCGTGGCGGATCGGGTCTCCCTCTCCCGGCGCCTCGATCTTGACGACATCGGCACCCATGTCGCCCAGCAGCATGGTGCAGAAGGGGCCGGAGAGGATACGCGTAAGGTCCACCACGCGGACACCGTCGAGAGGCGTCGGCATGGCGGCTCAACCCGCCGCCGTTGGCACGGCATCGGCCGCATGCAGGCGCAGCCTTGGCCCTGCCCGCATCACCTGCCCCGCCAGCGGCTTGCCCAGCAGCCGCTCCATGCGGTGCGCGATGGCGATGATCTTCTCCAAGTCGATACCGGTCTCCCAGCCGCTTTCGTGCAGCAGGTAGATCAGGTCCTCCGTGCAGATATTGCCGGTGGCACCGGCGGCGAAGGGGCAGCCACCCAGGCCGCCGGCGGCGGAGTCGAAGCGGCGCACCCCTTCCTCCAGTCCCACCAGCACATTGGCCAGCCCGACGCCGCGCGTATTGTGCAGGTGCAGCGTGAACTCCATCCCTGGCAGCTCCGCCCGCAGGGCGCGCAGGGTGGCGCGGATGTTGCGTGGCGTCGCCATGCCCGTGGTGTCGCCCAGCGTGACGTGCGTGACCCCCAGATCGGCATAGGTGCGGGCGATGCGCAGCACGTTCGCCAGCGGCACGTCGCCCTCGAAGGGGCAGCCGAAGGCCACGGCCATCGCCCCCAGCACCTCGATGCCGCCCTGGCGCAGAATCGCTGCCACCGCCGGGAAGCCCTCCAGCGAGGCATCGATGCTGCGGTTGAGGTTCTTTCGATTATGCGTCTCCGAGGCCGAGATCAGCAGCACGCCGCCATCCAGGGGCGTGCTGCAGGCCCGTTCGGCCGCCCGCAGGTTCGGCACCAGCGCCATCAAGTTGGTATCCGACAGCTTGCGGATGCCGGCCAGCACTTGTTCGGCATCCGCAAGCTGGGGGACCGCCTTGGGCGAGACGAAGGATGTCACCTCGATATGCCGGATGCCGCTGTCGATCATGCTGTTGACGAGCGCGATCTTCTCCGCGGTTGGCACAAGAGTGGGCTCGATCTGCAGCCCGTCGCGGGTGCCGACCTCGACAACCTCGACAAAGTTCGCAGCAGTGTCAGCGGTCATGGCGTGATCCTTCGTCGCCAGGGTCAATCAAGTCGAAGGCCAGTCTCGGCGACGATACCCTTCCAGTTCTCCACCTCCTGCCGCAGCATGGCAGTGAAGACGGCGGAGCTGGTGGGTGCCGGCTCGATCCCCTGGTCGTTGAGTGTCTTGACCAGATCAGCCTGCCCGAGCAGGTCATTGAAATTGCGGTTGAGCCGGTCGACCACCGACTGCGGTACGCCGGCGGGGCCCAGCACACCCCACCAGCTCGTGACCTGTACGTTGTGGCCCAGCTCGACCAAGGTCGGAACCTCCGGCAGGGAGGGGTTGCGGCGGGCGCCCGTTACCGCCAGCGGCCGCGTGGCGCCGGACTGGATCGAGCTCATGGCCGAGGCGATCGAAGAGCCGACGGCCGTGACATGCCCGCCCATCAGGTCCATCAGCGCCGGGTTGGAGCCACGATAGGGTACGTGCTGCAGGCGCACATTGGCCCGGCGCGCGAGCAACTCGCTGACCACATGAGAATTGCTGCCGCTGCCCGAGCTGCCAAAGGTCAGGCTGTCCGGTGCCGCCCGTGCAGCCTTGGCCAGATCCTCGAAGCTCCGGTAAGGCGCGGCGGCGGAGGTGAGGATCAGCAGCGGCGTGGTAGCCGAGAAGGCGATGGGCGTGAAATCGCGCAGTGGATTGAAGGCTACTTTGGTCAGCAGCGGCGCCAAGATCATGTTGTCCTGCTGGCCGAGGACGAGGTCATGACCGGCGGCATCGGCACGCGCGGCCTCGGCCAAGCCGATGGTGCCATTGGCTCCGGCCCGGTTCTCCACCACTACGGCCCAGCCATGGGCCTCGGCCAGCCGCGTGCAGAGCGCGCGCGCCAGCAGATCGGTGCCGCCGCCGGGCGGGAAGGGTGAGATCATGCGGATCGGCCGGGCCGGATAGGCGGCCTGGGCCGAGGCCATGGCCGGGAAGACAGGCGCTAAGACGATTGATGCCAAGAGGGTACGGCGTTTCACAGATCCTGTTCCTCCCGATTATACTCGACTGTTTTCTGCAGGGGTTGGCGAGTGGGCCCCGGCTCCCTGTCTTCAGGAAAGGATCACCATTGTCGTCCGAACCGGGCAAGCAACGAGTGACGAGCCCCGCCATCTCCGATCGAGATGGCCGCCTGTCGCGCCGGCTCGATCCGGCCTCGGTTCAGTTCTTCGTCTCGGTGGTGGAGGAGGGCAGCATCGCCCGCGCCGCATTGCGGGAGAACATTGTACCCTCCGCTATCAGCAAGCGGGTGTCAGATCTGGAGGCGCTGCTGGGTGTACCGCTGCTGGAGCGTGGCACACAGGGGGTGACACCGACGCCGGCCGGCGAGGCCTTCCTCCACCATGCCCGGTTGCTGCTGCGGGCGGTGGAGCGGATGGGGCTGGAGATGGCGGAGTATGGGGAGGGCGTGCGCGGGCATATCCGTGTGCGCGCCAGCGCCTCCGCGCTGTCCGCCGGGCTGCCGGTGGAGATTCAGAGCTTCTCCCGCACGCACCGACAGGTAAAAATTGAGTTGGAGGAGTACGAGACGCCAGCCATCGTGCAGGACATCCGAGAAGGCCGCGCCGATGTTGGCATCGGGCCGGACATCTTCCAGCCGGAATCCCTGCTGCTCTTCCCATGGCGGCATTACGACTTGGCTGCAGTGGTGCCGAATAACCATATTCTGGCGCGCCGTCGGAAGGTCTCCTATTCCGCGCTGTTGCAATACGAGCAGGTGGAGCAGGGCTACAGCAGCGCTCTCTCCCAGTTGTTGGACTATGCCGCACGGCAGAGTGGGATCCCCAAGCGCACGCGCATTCGGGTGCGCGGCTTTGAGGCTGTCTGCCGGATGATCGGCAGCGGCATGGGGATCGGTGTGGTTCCCTCTTTTATGCGGGAATCAGTGGGCCGGCTCTATGGCCTGCGCTTCATCCCGCTGGAGGAGCCCTGGGCGCATCCGAAGATCTGTATCATGCTACGCGACCTGGATAGTCTGCCGCGGGTCGCGCGCAGCTTCGTGGACCACCTGCGGCGCAGCGCCACTGCTGCCCGCCAGAGAACAGACTGACAATCTGGGCGCCGTGTGCCGGAAGCAGCCCGGTCAGATGAATCTGCAGCATGATCCGGCGGGGTCAGAAGGCCCCGACTATCCTCGATTCCGTGTGGGGCAGCCTGCACAATCCGTGGATGCGGGTCCGACTGAGGAGGTCCTCCCACCGGCCGATATTCCCGGTCGCCACCGAGCCGGGCTCCCCGGGCCCGTACCGCCGCGAGCGCTGACCGGGTCCTCTCCGCGATCAGCTCGCGCTCCTTCCGTGCCATGGCGGCGTAGACCCGCATCATCAGATCGTCCGCGCCCGGCAACTCGGGCGCAAGGGCGCGGCGGTCCTCCTGGCCGGCGGAGCGGCTGTCGCCCTCCTGGGGCAGGCCCACCCCGATCTCTATGCGGCGGTCGGAGTGCAGTCTGGCTTGGCCTGCGGGGCGGCGCGCGATCTTCCTTCCGCCTTCGCCGCCTTCGCCGCCTTCGCCACGCGACAAGGCGCGCCCGGCACGCTTCTTCGGTTGGGTGATGCGCAGCGGGTGGTCCCGACCATCGTCTTCCATGCCGAGCGCGACACCAGCCTGCATCTCCGCAACGCCGACCAGGTTATTGCGCAGCCAAGTGCCGCCATGGCAGCTGGTCTCCAGACGGAGATCCAGCGCAGCTAGGTGCGGGGGGCACGCCTATACCCGGACCATTCACGCCGATGCTGAAGGGCAAGGCCTGCTCGAGCAGCGGCTCATCCACGGCGGCGGCCATGCGTAGTCCGGCGGCAGCCCCGCAGGCTCATAAACCGACCCACATGGGTCCGACGCCTCGCGCGAGATGCTCCGCTTCTTCCTGGAACATCCGCACGGCGCCGCCGTCCCGTGATGTGCCCTGCGATCCGCCTAATCGGCTGCTTTGTGCGGTGCAGTTGGTGGCAGCCCAGAGAAGCAGGACGGCAGAACAACCGACGGCACCGGTTGGCTGACCCCGCCGGGCCGGCCTTCGCTGCGGCGACAAATCACGTCACGCGTTCCTCAGCCGCTCGCGCGACCTCCGATCAATGCCCGGATCAGGTGAAGCGAGCCTGATGCTCAGGATCATGATCACCCCGAGTTAGGAATTCGCCGATCCCGAACTCGGCCCTCTGTCCTCCCGATGCGGCGTTGGGTTCGTGTCGGACCAGCGCCCGCCCGGAAGCGGGGTCACGGACGAGGGACTACTGATCCCCGTTGGCACTGGCATAGAGTTCCCTGGCCTCGGTCACGTCCATCACTCCTTCACTGCGCCAACGGCCCGCTGAACCTCGGCCGGCACCGCTCCAAAACTGATGCTGGAAGATGCCGGGATCATGGCGAGATCCTGCTGCAGAAGGAATTTGGCGGGCTCGGCGACAGCAGCCTGCGCGGAACTACCGCATGGCCGTGATCACGTGGGCCCTGATCCGGCCGGTGACTGGACCGGAGCCGTATTGCGCAGCGATCGCACTGGCCGCGGCCTGGGTCGCCGCAGCCAGGGCCTCCGCACCGTGGGCTTCGATCTCGTTGCGCATCGGCGTGCCCTGGCAATATCCGATGGCCACCGAGAGCGCGTCGGGGGCCATGCTCTTTCGCGTGAGGCTTTCGACGCTCGTTGTGCCGAAGCCTGCGGTTCGGAGTTGCGTCTCCAGGGCCGCCGCGTCGTAGTGTCCGTGCGGCGTGCGCGCCAGAAACATCGGTGGGTCGTGCGGATACAGCACCGCGACTGCCTTCACTACAACATCCGCGAACTCATTCTCCTCGATGCGGTCCCAGACGCTGAACAGGAAGCGCCCGCCCGGCTTGAGGACGCGCGCGGCCTCGGCGAAGGCGCGCGGTTTGTCTGGGAAGAACATTACCCCAAACTGGCACACCACCACGTCGAACATGCCATCGGGGAACGGTAGCATCTGAGCATCCGCTTGCTGCCAGGTGACCCGGTCAGACGCGAACTGGCTCGATGCATGGTCGAGCATCGGCCGATTGAGGTCGGTCGCGACGATGAAGACGCTCCGCGGCAGGGTGGACACCAGAGCGCGCGTGACCACACCAGTTCCAGCAGCGGTTTCGAGCACGCTTCCGTCCCGCAGGTCTGCCAGCCTTGCCGCCAGATCATCCGCGTACGGCGCGAAGATCATCGGCCCTAGATATTGGTCGTACAAGGCGGGGATGGAGCCCCGGAAGACCCGATCGTTTTCCACGTCGACAGCCTCCTTCGCCTCTTGCGTCGCCGCAATCCCCTCACCGGCTGAAACTATGGCAGGTACAGAGAGCCAGTGCGAGCGTCCATGAAGGGGCTGGTGCTGGCGATCCAGAGGTTTGGTCGCCTGCCTCAATCCGAAGCTGCCCATACCTGTGGTACCAGACAGGGATATTCATATCGGACCTCAATCTCTTGCATCTCGTTGCTATGGTGATTGATGCCTGCGACCATCAGCCAAGCCGTGAGGCTGGCCGCCCGCCCGCCCATCGAAACTATCCAGGTCGTGGCGACGCTGCCTCGCACGTTGGACCGAGATAGGCCTGCTGGCCAAGATGCACGCCTGCTGGCCGGAATGTTGCGCGGTCATCCCGATCTGGTCCTTATCACGGGAGCCAACAGCTTGCGCGTCTTCTGAGAGGTTCGGAGCGAGCGGCAGCCGAAGCGCGGGCGCAATGATTTGCGCGCGTGTGGGCCTGGTTGGGCACCTTCACTGAAGCTCGCGCTGCATCGGCCGCGGGAGCCGGGCACTCCCTTCCCATCCTTCGGCAAGCTCAGGCGGATGACGAGGCAAGATCCTATGCGTTATGCTAGCAGGTACTCGAAATCCTTTTCCTGCTCTCCTCTGCTTGGCCCATAGTGCAGCCACACAAGCATGCAGCCGGAGACCCGAGCGGTCCGCAACAAGCTATGGTGCTGAGGCCCGACCGATGCCGACTCTTCTGACCCGCTCCACCTTTGAGAACCTGGCGCGAGTTCGCAACGAGTTGATCCGGCAGGGCTTCGTTCCTGCCTCAGCAGACCGGCCGGGCGTGGCTGGCCTCTTCCTTCCCTGGGTTGGCCAGAACCTCGCTGAAGCTGGAGGCATTTACTGGGTCGGAGCCGCCACCGAGGGGGCGTACGGTGCGGATGATGAGCAGAGTTTCGAGACTTGCCACGAGAGGGGCGCACGGCTCTGTGATCGTGGCCCGCATGCCCGCGCGCACACGCCGCTTTGGCTGTTCCTTGATGGGCTGACGCGGGAACTGCTCGGTGGTCCTTACGATACCACTACCATGTGGTGGGGCTGGTCAAACCTGCTCAAGATCGGTTGGAGCGCAGGAGAGCCAGAAGGCTGGTCAGCTGAACTCGTCGAGCGTCAGCAGCGAGCCTGTGCCCTGGCTCTGCGTGAAGAGTTCGGGCAGCTGCGGAACAGCCTTGTCTTCATAGGCTCTCTCGGCGATTTCGGCATTCTGGGCGAGGCGCTCGGTGGCGCTCCAACCTGGCATGGCAGAGAGCAGGGTGAGGCGGCCGGCCCTTGGTGGTTCCGCAACGAAGCTTCCGGCAATCTCTTCGCCCATGGTTCTCACCCGAGTGCGGCACGGCGCGGGCACTTCTCCCGGGAGGCACTCGACCGGACAGTGTTGCTGTCCCGCAATCTCCTGCCTCGGTTCGCCTGACAGGTTCGGCGCTGCGGCAAAACATGCGCGAGCTTCGTCGATACACTTCTGGCGAGCGGCTGGCCGATGCGCTTATTCACGTCGCCGGGCTTTTGGCCGCGCTTGCTGGCTGTGCTGTGTTGATGGTGTTGGCCTCGCGATTGGATGGTACTCGTCCCGCATGGGCGCTCGTTCCCTACGTGGCAGGGCTGATCGCTATGCTCGGCTGCTCTGCGCTCTACAACCTGACCAGCACCGGGCCGCGCAAAGCGCTCCTGCGCCGCCTCGACCATGCAGCAATCTTCGTCATGATCGCCGGCACCTATACGCCCGTCATCCTGCTGGCGATCGGCGGTACCTGGGGCCGGCAGCTGTTGGTTGCGGTTTGGGTGGGGGCGGCTAGCGGGGTGGCTCTCAAGCTTTTGGCTCCCCATCGCTTCGAGCGCGCCGCCATTGCTGCCTATCTGCTGCTCGGATGGGCCATACTGTTTGCTTTGGACCCGCTCCTCGCCGCGTTGCCGGCGCGCGACCTGGGCCTGCTTCTCGCGGGTGGTCTGCTCTACAGCGGAGGCGTCGTCATTCACCTGTCCTCGCGCCTGCCCTATCATACTGCCCTCTGGCACGCCCTGGTGGTGGCCGCGGCAGCGTGCCACTATGTAGTCGTATTCCACCTTGTTGGAACGGCCAGCTAAGTCTGCGTCGCACCGGCTGGATCAGCGGCGCATCATGCTCTTGTGGGTCTCGCGTTGGACCGCTGCCCGCTCGCTCGAGCCGATATGGCGATGATCTCCTGCACGATCACAGGCGACACGCGGTGGCGCCTCGTGAGGTAAGCCACCTCCTCTCCAGTTCTCGCCTGGGTGGCTGGGTTGGGATCGGACCTCGTCTTGCTGTTGGGCATGATATACTTTCTGCCGCTTGAGCTTCCACAGGAGCGGGCGGCCGGATCGGCTCATGGCCGGCCACCGCCAGGACAAAGATCGGCACCGGCAGCGACACCGTATCGAGGTCATGTTCGGCCACCTGAAAGACTGGCGCCGCATCACCACCCGCGGCGACCGCCTCGCCAGGAACTTCCTTTCCGCCGTTGCCCGCGCCGCACCACTTGTTTCTGGCTGGCTTGATTGAGTTGTCCTCCTAAGAGACACTTGCAACCAACATCGAGCTGGCTGCGGCCCCGGCGTCCAGACTGTCAGCATAGCCCCGTAGATCGCGCCGGCGTCCTAGGCCCGAACGTGTTGGCCAGCGGCGGCTGGCATGACGACAGGGCCGACCGGATCATCGGTGGTCTCCCGGAGGTCAGATAGGGCGGCAATGATGGGCTGGGCGCGGGGGGTGGTCGCCCGCGGATCCTGCCGGCGGCGCGGGGATAGCGCAGGCGGGCGGGGCCTGCATGCGCCTTCTCCCTCGCATGGAATAGTGTCCGCCGGCCCTCCGGGATGCAGCCTGCCGGCGTCTGCGCCTCCCCGTTTCAGCGTGCGAGCGCGACTTCCTCGGCCCCGGATGCTGCCAGCAGGTTCCCGCTGGCCTTTGGCGCGGAATAGGTGATCTGCTGGTCCTCGCCGCCGCCGATCAGCTGAGGCAGCATCGGCGACTGGTGTGTCATGGCGCCGGAATAGACGGTGCTGCCATTCTCGCCGCCGCCCAGTGAGCGGACACCGCCGCCGCCGACGATGTTGCCTCGGTGCGCGGGGCCGTACTGCACGGCGAAGTTCTCGCCGTCGGACAGGACACGGATGTCCAGCTCCTGCGCCTTCGCGCCGGGTGCGCTGGTGAACAGGGCCATGCCCGCCAAGCCGAGGATGGCCACTTTGAAACCGTACTTCATCATGACGATGTTCCTTCCCTCATTTTCTGCAGACGGAGCCGTCTGCCGGGTGGGAAGGTGCCGTGTCGGCGCGACAGGATCGGTGCGATATCGCACAGGCCGGCGGGCCACGATTCCGGCACGCAAGCCAAGTCTCGCGGCCCAGTGCTCCGGGACTTCTCAAGGTAAGACAGGGTCTCTTCGTATCCGGTGGCTGCTTGGGCGCTGGCGGAGCAGATCGGTGCGCCGGATGATGATGGCACGGCGCGTCGTCTCAATCAGGCCGGCTTCCGCCATTCCTGCCATCTCGCGCGTGACGGCCTCGCGCCGCGCGCCGATCAGCACGGCAAGCGTCTGGTGCGTCGGCGGCGGGCTCAGGACCATCTCTCCCGTGCCGCCGGCGCGCGGCCGCGCGAGGCGCAGGAGCGTCGCCGCAAGCCGTTGCCGGACCGGCAGGGTGGCGATCTCCAGCAGCCGCTCACCATTCTCCCGCAGGCGCGCCGACATCATCCGCAGCAGCGCTAGGCAGAGTGCGGGAGAGGCCAGCACCACCGGTAGGAAGGTGGCGCCGGGGACGATGCAGAGACGCGTCGCCGCGCGGGCCGTCACATTGGCCGAGCGGGTTTGGCCGTCGATCGCGGCGATCTCGCCGAAACAGCCGCCCTCGCGGATCTCCCCGAATAGGAACTCCTTGCCCTCCGTCGTGCGGAGCAGGACCTGAACGCCGCCGGCGACAACGAAGAAGACTTCGCCAGACGGGTCGCCGAAGTCGAGAATCAGCTCACCCGGCGCAGCATCCCGCCAGCGGGCATTCCGCAGCAGTGCAGTAAGTTCTGCCGACGTGGCGTCGCGCAGGAGCGTCACACGCCGCAGGACGCGTTCTTGGCTAGGCTCGGCAGAGGGAGCGCTATCCTGCATGGCTCCTCCGAGGCGCGGCGCCGGTCGGCTCCGGCGGAGGGCGCGCGCCGCAACCCAGCTTAGCACTCGCCGGCCAGGCTGGCAGTAGCCTCTGCAGCGAGGAGCGGCGCGCCCAACCGGCCAGAGCTTTGCACGCTTCGCGCGGGTCGTATGCTATCGGTCGTCGTGGCGAAGGGCAGATCGCCTGACTGCAACTGCATGCCGTATGCCGGGGGTGCCGGTTGCGGAGCTTCTCGATAAGCGCTCCCGAGCGGTTTCCGGTGCCACACCGAGTTCGTCCAGTAGCGCGCGCGCCTCAACCAGGTCGGGGAGCATGAAGCCCTCTGTAAACCATTCATAGACCGGTGCGAGGAGGTTGCGCGCCTCTCGGCGCCTGCCGCGGTCGCGCCATAGCTGTGCCAAGGCAATGCTGGCGCGCAGCTCCCACATTTTTGCCTTCTGCAGGCGCGCCAGCTCGATAGCCCGCAAGAAGCAAGGTTCGGCGTCACCGCCCGGTAAGGCCAGAAGAAGCTCACCTCGGGTCCGGTGCAACTCGGCCTCGCAGATCCGCTCGCCGCCGCGCTCCACAAATGCAAGCGCCTCGTCCAGAAGGATTAACCCACGTTCGGGGTAGCCTGCCAGCCGGTGCATATCCGCAAGCAAGCTGAGAGCCTGCGGCACGACTGTGCCAGCGCCGCTGGCGCGGTAGTTGGTGAGGGCCTCCTGCATCCGCGCGATCCCTTCTTCTGGGCCGCTGTTCGAGAGCATAGCCAGCGCCCAGCTGCGATAGACACGCGCGACGTCGCGGAAGGCAGGCGCCTTGGTGCTCAGCGCCTCGAGTTCTTCCGCATGCGCGCGCGTTGCTGCTGGATCGTGCATGAGGCAATGAAGCGAACATCCGCCGGCCACCAGTGCGGTGGTATGGGACTGAATGTGCTGGAGCCGACGAGCCTCGGTCAGCGCCTCGCCGCTCCGTGCCAGGGCCTGGTCAGGGAATCCAAGGATGAAGAGCGTGTTCGCCAGCCAGGAGAGCGCCCCTATGCGGGTGTCCATCGGAAAGCTGCTGCCCAGAACACGATGCTGCCCGGGGTCGAAGAGGCCAAGCACACGCTCGAGGTGCTGGCGCGCCGCAGCCGGTTGGCCTCTCTTGACTGAAGCGTAGCCGATAAGGCGTCGGGCGGATAGTTCGGCGGCGGTATCTCCCTGCGCGCGCGCCAGGCGAAGCATCTCCTCGGCAGCCGCGCATGCGGTCTCCGGTTCGCCACGATTGGTGTGATGAACGGCAAGGCCGGCCAGGACGGGAATAAGCCGTTCCACATCGGCGAGCTGATGGCAGAGTTGGCGCGCCCGCGCATAGACCTGCCCGGCGGCTGTCGAGGCTTGGCCTTCCACCCAGGTCGTGGCGCTGGCCAAGGGAACCTGCAACTCGAGTTCCATGCGGTCGCGCCACTCGTCCTGCGGTAGGCCGGTGAGCAGATCGAGCGCAGCCATGAAGTGCGCGCGGGCCTCATGGAGGGAAGAGCGAGCGGCCGAACGCTCGCCCGCGCGCCGGTAGAGTTCGATGGCCGCGTGCGCATTCCCTGCCTCGGCGCGATGATGCGCCAGCATCTGAGGATCGCGCTCCGCGATCTCAGGCCGCAGCTGCTCGATGACCTCGGCCGCGCGGCGGTGCAGGTCGCGCCGACGCTCGCGCACAAGGATCCCGTAGGCGGCATCCTGCACCAGGGCGTGTTTGAAGGCGTAGCGTGCCTCTGGTGGCGTCCCGATCCGGCGCAAGAGCCCCGTTGCCTCCAGCTGCGCCAGCCCCTCAGCTAGCCGCGCTGCCGGCAGCGCGGCGACCGCCGCCACCAGATCGTGTGCGAACTCGCGCCCCAGCACGGCTCCTGCCTGTGCCACCTCTCTGACTGAGGCCGAGCGGTCCAGCCGCGCGACCAGAGACGCTTGCAGGCTGCTCGGCACCGCGAATTGCGGAAGCGGACCCTCCAGCACCCAGCGATCCGCCTCCTCGCGCAGCAGGCCGCCCTCCAGCACAGCCCGCCCGACTTCCTCTACGAACAGGGGCACACCGTCCGTCCGCGCCAGGATCTCCGTTTCCACCTCTGTTGGGAGGGCCTTGCCGTGGGCGATCCGCCGCAGCAATGTCAGGTGCTCGGCGTGCGGCAAGCGGTTGAGCTGAACCGGCGTAACGTGGGACTGCCCAAGCCAGGCTTCTGTGCCGAAATCGGGTCGATGCGTAATCACGACCAGCATCGACATTGCCGGCACTTCCGCCACCAGCAGGTTAAGGAACTCGTATGTGGTCGGGTCGAGCCAGTGGGCGTCCTCCACCAGCACGAGTACCGGCTCGCGTGAGGCCAATCCGCGGAGACGGTGAAGCAGCGCAGCAAGCAGCTTCTCTCGCCGGTGCTGAGGCAAGAGACTGGGTGACGGCCACCGGCCCAAGGTGGGCACTGACAGCAGCTCGGCCACCAGTGCGACATCCTCAGGTGGTGGGTTGAGCGGCAGTAGCAGTGCCTCCAGCTTAGCCAATCGTGCTTCGGGCGTGTCCGAGGGCGCCAAGCCCGCTGCGCGTTCCAACCGTGCGACCACGGGCTGCAGCGCGCTGTCCGTGTGCTGAGGTGAGCAGTAAAGGGCCAGCTCCTGGTGTGCTTCGCCGCTGGCCACCAGAGCATCCCGCAACGCCGCTGCGAGGCGAGACTTGCCGATACCGGCCTCGCCGCGGAGCAGGACGACTTGGCCCACGCCGGCGCGAGCCCGGCGCCAGCGGCGAAGGAGTAGCTCGAGTTCCTCATCGCGCCCGACCAGTGGGGCTGCATTATCTCGGCGCAACGCCTCGAAGCGGCTCTCGACCCCGCTCTCACCAAGAGCGCGGAAAGGTACTATGCCTTGGCCTAGCCCTTTAAGCGTCAGCGGCTCAAGCGCCTCCCAGGCGAAGAGGGCCCCTGTGAGACAGCGCGTCATGGAGCAGGCCAGAACGGCGCCGGGCGCCGCAATGGCCTGCAAGCGCGCGGCGAGATTCGGTGTGGCGCCTACCACGGCGCATTGGCGCGCCGCCGCCTCGCCAAGCACGTCACCGACGACGACTTCACCCGTGGCCAGTCCCACCCGCGAGGCGAGTGGTCCTGCCTCTGGAAGCTTGAGCGTAGAGACGGCGCCCGCGACAGCAAGCCCGGCGCGCACCGCGCGCTCGACATCGTCCTCCTGCGCCTTCGGCCAGCCGAAATAGGCGAGCACGCCATCGCCCAGGAATTGTGCCACGTAGCCGCCATGCGCTTCAACCACGGCGGACGTGATGCGGTGGTAGGCCCCTATGGCCCCGCGCAGATCCTCGGGGTCGAGGCGGGCAGAGAGCGCCGTCGAGTTTACGAGATCGCAGAACAGCACGGTGACTCGCCGGCGCTCGGCTGCTGGGCTGGTGGAGATGTCAGTGTCCGCAGGTTCCGGTGGCGGGGAGACTGCGGCCGCCGGGAAGGCCAAAGGAGCAGATCCCTTCTCCTGCTCAGCCGCGTACCGCAGGTCCGCTATGCCCTCGAGGAGCCTCCGACGGTGGCCGACAGAGACGACGCCGATCTCCTTCAGATCCTCGGCCGTGAGTGAAAGGAGTATAGTTGCGTCAACGTCGTTGCCACGGAACACCCCCTCGTACTGCTCGAGGCCGAGGCCGCGCAGCCATGCGCTTACGTCGATCATGGCGAGGGCGCGCACACGCTGCTGCCATCAGCAGCGCTGCTTGGAAGCATGCACCGGAACCGGCAGTACAGTTTGGCGTTCGGCGGCCCAGGCTGGACCGTCAACTCAGCCGGTGGACAGCGTAGCTCGCGAGCCATGCGCTCCTCCGCCGCCGGAAGGCCGCAATCTGCAGGCCCAGAACTATAAACACGAAACCGAAACGCTGCTAGCGCCAGGAGCGATGAAGTGAAGGGCACTGCATAGCCCTGGGATGGCACTCCAATCATGCTGGAAGTATAGGTGGGAATCTGGCGCCGGGGTGAGAGCCTCTGCAGCCGGCTCTCGCGGCTGCTCCGACGGCCTGTGACGATCCATGGCGGATCCGCTCCTGGAGCCTCAAGCGGTAGGGGCGCTACTGTCGCCGCGCAGGCTCAGGCGACACAGGAAAGGACCTGCTTGCATGAGCCCTCCACCCGCTTTCACCAATGCTGCCGGCCCTAGGCTATCTCTGAGCGACCTGCCTTCTATGCAGGCCCATAGAATGTTCGCTCCCGGCTCTCTTCCCCACATCCTTTTTCAAAAGCCTACGGCGCGCAGATGGGGCTGGCTTCCAGGGAGCCGTCTGAACCATGCCGGTTCTTCGCAGGTCGCGCCGCTGCAACTGGTCTAGAAGCTGCTGACGGATGGTGGCCCGGACGTCCATCATTGGAATTGATAGCTGGAACGTCTTGCCTGGGCTGGTATCGGCGGGAAGAGCAGCGTTCGCTTTGACATCCTTGTGCGCTTGAAGCGGACAAGGCGCTTCCGACCAGAGCTTGCCGCTGAACTCCTACCCGGCGGTTCCTGATAAGGCTTTCGCAACAGGTTGTATCCCTCCTTGTGCCGGTTCCGACATGGACGTCGCCGCGGGCCAACTCGCCCGACCTTTTGGGGGGGGGGCGGAAGGTGGCATAGTCGAGCCAGCAGTAGAACGCGCCCACCGCAATGAGCACGACCCAGCCCGGGATAGGGCCGAGCGCCAGTCGGACATCCTCGGAGCGGCACGGCAGGGAGGGCGGAAAGCCAATCGCGGCGCCGTCACCTCCGAGGTCGCCTCACCGCGCTTGGATGCCGAGTGCGCCGCCTAAACGGTCAATGCGTCGGGCGTCCTCGGCCGCAGCAGCCAGAACGGCCAGCGACCCGTCCTCGGTCGCGGCCACGGCGGCGGCAAAGCCGCTCCCGCCCACCTCACGCCGCGCGAGCCCGTCGAGCACGAAGGCCAGACGCTCGCTGGGCGCTGTCTGTTCGAGGGAGAACACGCGCATGGTCCAGCCAGGGTGCTTGGGAACAGCCGCAAGGGCTGCGCGCTTCAACGCGGCCCGTAGGTCCGTGCCAACAGCAAGTCGGAAGACCCGACCGACATCATGGACGGTTCCACTGTAGATGCGAACCCGGATGGAGCGCAACAGGTCGCCTTGGCTGGTCTTGCTCATGCGAGCATTATGCCACGAAAGAGCCCAGTGCTACACGCGCGCAATTCGCGCCCCCTCAGACCCCGCACTGCTCGTCGGTGACCTTCTCTATCCAGTCGATGGTCCTGCCGCCGAGTGCCTCAGCGATGGCGATGCGGCGGGGCACTACGACACCCGCGCAACGTCTACCCGTGCAAGGCGCAGCCGGAGCAGAAGATCAATGCAGCGGTGGCGCCCGTTATGGCGCTGGGCCACGCTCTGAGCGACGCTGGAAGTGAGGCCGAGCTCGACGGGTTTCTGGCCGAGCTGCTGTTCCTGTAAACCAACTTGCTTCCGCAAACTGCTCGACCGTGGCCGTTCGAACTGACGCCAGCGGCCCCTACTCGGCTCCGAATACGCGGGTAGCGACTCAAATTCATTGCGTGAGGAGCTGCCTGCCTCCCGAAAGGCAAAGAGATACTCTTGCTGAACTTAGCAAGCCACCAATTAGCCTCGGGACGTCGCACTCGCGTGCGCCACAGGGCGCTGCAGAGTTGGCAGATGTATGGAGTTGGAGTTGACGCGGTTTTGTGGACGCCCCGAGGCTTCAGATGGAGGTGTCCAGGAGGGAGGGGTTCAGGGTTCTCTACCCGCCGGAGTTCCGGCGGGAGACGGTCGAGTTGGTCCGCGCGAGCCGACATTATCCGGTTGGCGATCTCGTCGAGCGCTGCCCACGTAGCCGGGGTAACTCCACGAACTCTGTACCCCCACGACCCGGAGCTGGAAGGCCAAACCTCCTGTGAATGCCTGCCTCCACCAGCGTTGCCGCACCGAGATCATGGTCGGCCGCCTCAAGGAGCGGGGCCGCATCGATATGCGCTAGGCGGCTGTGCCCAGACCTGCCCTTCAGCCATTTGCATCACTGTGGCCGACACTGACTGCTTGCGTTAGCGACTTCTGGGCTCAGCTGACCAACCGAATGGATGATTCAGTGCTCCCAATGTGAGTTCAAGATGACGCTGCAGAGATTCCCGCGCCGAAATCTTGGATCCTTGAACGCAAGAATGTCATCGTTGAAAGTGCCAAATGTGCTGTCGGGCCGATGCTTCATTCCCTGATAGAATGCCTCGATGATTTCATGCTTGAAGTCGTTGCCGCGGGGATAGGCAGCAATCACCGCCTCACGTTGTTCAGCCGTAAATTGGTCATAACCGCGGCCTGCTACATCCATTCCCGCTCCCGCTTGCACCAAAGCGATCTCTGAATGCATGTGTTCCGGAATGCCGGGGGTTGTATGGAGTGCGACGGCCATCCAAGCTTTCTCGATATCTCTTTCAGAGATGTGGCGGCTTCGCAGGAAATCGCGCGTGGCATTCGCACCATCCACTTCGAAGCGAAGATGGCTCTCCCGGTAGCCTTGCGTAAGACCGATGTCGTGGAACATGGCTGCGGTGTAAAGCAGTTCCGGATTAAACGTCAGGCCCTTCCGCTTTCCGGTCAGCGCGCCCCAAAAATAGACCCGAGTGGAGTGGTAAAACAGCAAGTCGCTCTCGGTGTCGCGGATGAGCTGCGTTACCTCGCGTGCCAATTTACTGTCAGGAATCTTTACACCGAGAATGTCATTGGTTGCCATGACTCCGTCCTCCGCCAAAGAGTGTCCGATACGTGCTACTGAATTCCGGTCCCTCCGCCAGGTGCGGTACGGCTCACTTCGGGTCGGGAAACACCAGCTGCGGTTCGCCGGGATCCACGACGAAGATTGCAAGGAGCCTTGCCGGCTCAGTCATGCTGGCATTGCGCGTGACCCGGTGGTGCGCGCCTGGTGCCTCGTGCCAGCTCTCACCTGTTCGGTAGGCGCGAGCCTGCTCGTCGCCAACGGCACTGATGATCTCGCCCGACAGGACATAGGCATAGACGAATGCTGAGGCCGGATGCGTGTGCGGCGGCGAGGCGGCACCGGGCGGAAACTGTACCTCGACAGCGAGCAGTGCCTTGCCGAGAGCGTTCGGCAAATCGCGGCTAAACAGCGGCGTGATTGTTTCCTCCAGCGTCGTTCCGCCTTGCGCTGTCCCCTGCGCCGGTCCGTGCGCATCGGCCGGGGCCGTGGCAGCGGCGATGATAACGACACCGGCGGCAAGAAGTGCATACCTCATCTTGAAGACTCCGTTTCAAGCAACGATGGGCGGCTACTGCTTGACCGCAGCGGGCGGGGCGCGGAAGCTGATCGCCATCCGGTTATAGGCGTTCATCAGACCGATCGCGATCGTGAGGTCGGCGAGCTGCTTCTGGCCGAACGCGGCCGCGACTGCTTCATATTCGGCATCGGGCACGCCCGTTTCGGCGACGCGCGTCACCGTCTCCGCCCAGGCAAGCGCCGCGCGTTCGGTGTCATCGAACAGCGTGCCTGCCTCGCGCCAGATCGGAACCAGTACAAGCTTCTCGACCGGCACGCCCTCCTTCAGCAAGTCGCGCGAATGCATGTCGATGCAGTAGGCGCAGCCGTTGATCTGTGAGACACGAAGATAGACGAGATTGACCAGTGTCTTCGACAGGTCGCTCTGCCTGATGTGGCCGTGGACGCCGCCGAGCGCCTTCATGCCGGCTGGAGTCGCTGCGTTGTAGTCCATGCGTTGTGTCATCTGAAACCTCCTGGGCAATATCGAGCACTCAACCAAGGGGCAGTGCAGGCCACACCGTCAGCCGAGCCACACCGCTTGGCCATATCCTCATCTGAGTAGATTCCGGATCCCGTTCGAGCACATGATCGAGGCGGGTCAGCTGCCCTTCGGCGCTTCGATGTCATAAGAAATGCGGCCTGAGGGCAGGAAGAAGAACGCGACCAGCGTGCCACCCCTGACTTCGGGATAGTGATGGCTGCCTGGCGGCGGAGCGGTCCACCCGGCATGCCGCCACCCCAGGGGCCCTTTCAGCTCGGCCTCTGGCTCCAGCGGCACAACGAGATTGAACTCCCCATAGGGATGGAGATGATAGTCGCCGCGGAAGACACGGTCCGGGTCCGGCTTTTGATCCGGTGGAACGCGGCCTTCCCGACTGTCCATATAGACGGTCGTCAGGCTGAAATAGTACGTCTCTGCGCTCGGCTCGAGAAGGCGGCTGCGACGGTAGTATGGGCCGCTGATCTCGACGTTGGCCGCCCAACCTTCTTCGACGCCCTGCTTGATGAGCCCCGCAAGGTCTTCGTAAAGCGCGCTGCCGGGGCCGTGATTGGCATTGAGCCACTGCTCCATCTCGGCGTTGGGCGTCTTGTCCTTAATCTCACTGAGGAAGGCGACGGTCTTCTCGATCAACTCTTCACGCGCGTCCATCGAGGAAACTCCTTCAAACTGGAAGATTAGAAGCCGTGGAACGAGGCGAACTCGCCGAGCGAAGCCTTGGGCATTGGGTGGCGCCGTTTTGCCCATTCGGGATCACCGAACCCCATGGACATGCCACAAACCACCAGTTCCTCGGGGGCAAGAGGCAGGTGGGCGCGGACGACGGCGTGGTAGCGGGAGAGGAATTCCTGGGTGCAGGTATCAAGACCCCTCGCCTTGGCCGCGAGCATGACGTTCTGGATGAACATGCCGAGGTCGAGCCAGCTTCCCTTCTCCAGGCGCCGGTCGATCGTGAAGATCAGGCCAACCGGAGCGTCGAAGAACCGGCAGTTGCGGGCCGTCTGCGCCGCCCGGGCGGCGTGGTCGTCCTGTGCGATGCCCAGCGAGCCGTAGAAGACCGAGCCGAACTTTCGCCGGCGCGGAGCGAACGGCTCCGGTAACGCATCTGGGAAATAGCGGTACTCGGACGAATGCGCACCGGGAGCGGTTTCGTGGGCAGCCTCGATCGCCTCTGCCAGCGTGGTTTTCGCTGCCCCCGTCGCGACATAGACCCGCCAGGGTTGCACATTCGCTCCCGTCCCCGCATGGCGAGCGGCATTGAGGATGCCGGTAACGGCTCTAAGATCCACGTCACGGCTCAGGTAGAAACGGTTGGCAAATCTGGCCGCCATGACTTGCTCGACCGCGGAGAGTACTTGGGAGGATTGGGCATCTTCGCCAGCCATAGCTTGCGTCCGATCACTGGGTGTCTTCAGGTTCTAGATGCTTTTACTGCTGCTCGAACCGGCCCAGGAAGTGCAATGTTGACAAAATGAAAATGCACGCCATGCATTTTGAGGGCGGAGGCTGTCGGCGAAGGCGCGGAGAGGAGCCAGTGGCGACGAGATGAATAACCTGGATCTGAACCTGCTACGGGTCTTCGACGCGGTCATGCGTGAGCGAAATGTGCTTCGGGCTGGGCAGGCGGTCGGCCTCAGCTCGTCGGCGGTCAGCCACGCCCTTTCGCGGCTACGCGCCTTGCTAGGCGATGAGCTTTTTGTGCGCACCGCAGTGGGAATGGAGCCGACTGCCCGCGCGCTGACCATGGCACCGCTGGTGCGTGATGCACTGGTCTCTATCGAGCGGGCGGTCGGGCCTCAGATCTTCATGCCCGAGATCTCGACCCGCCAGTTCTGCATCGCGGCGACGGACTATATGACGGCGGTGGTGCTTCCGCACTTTCTCAGGGCGCTCTCTGCCCTCGCACCGCATGCGAGCGTCACGATTTTGCCGGCGACCCGGATCGATCTGACCGCTCAGATTGACGTGGGAAGGATTGAGGTGGCGCTAGGTTCATTTTCGAACATCCCCCATCGGCTTCGCGCGGAGATGCTCTTCGAAGAACGGGATGTGCTGATGGTCGCCCCAGACCATCCCCTCGCCGGCGGCACAATCACACTCGACCAAGTGTCCACTCTCCCCATCTTCGTCGTGTCCGCGGGCGGCTTGGAGGACGGCCTGATCTCCGAACGTGGGTTGACTCGGCGTATCGAGATGTTTGACCGTGTCGCGCTTGAGCAAGCCTTCGAAAAGATCGGCAGAACGCCAGACCTGAAGGTCGTTCAGCCCCATTTCTTGGCAGTCCCGAGCCTGTTGGCTGGCACCTCGGCGGCGGCCATCGCTCCCGCCCATTTGGCGAAGATCTTCCGGCGGTCCGGTTCCGTGGCGATGTCAGAGGTGCCTTGGACGATGCCTCCGTGCGCCGTTCAGATGGTGTGGCATGAGCGGCATACCCACGATCCCGGGCACAAGTGGCTGCGTGAGATGCTGGAAGATGCTGCCCAGCGGGTGCACGGAGCTTCTGTCAAAGTGCGCATCTAGCGATGCCCGACTTTAGGTGCCAGTTGGGGCCCATAAACGGGATTCCCCTTGGAGCATTGACGTGATTCGCCCCGACGGATTTGTTGGGGGAATGAGCGGCAACGGCTGGGGAGTTCTGGTTGCTGGACCGGCAGTGGAGGCACCTGGCTCCACTGCTGCCGGACAAGCCGCGCGGTGTGCCGCGGGCCGATGAGCGGCGGGTGATCAGCGGCATCATCCATGTGTTGCGACCGGGCGGCCGCTGGGTTGATGCCCCTGTCAGTTACGGCCTGCGCAAGACACTCCGCAATAACGCTATCGAGCGCATGTTCTGCCGCCTCACGGACTTCCGCCGCATCGCCACTCGCTACGACAAGCTGGCCACCAACTTCCTGGCTGCTGTCCAGCTCGCCGCTATGGCCAGCCACTGGTTGTGAGTTCCGACCGTAGAAGACACTGGGGCAGGCGGTCGGGCGTACTGAAGAAGGGGAGGCGGCTGAGGAAGGAAGCCTCAGTGTGAGCCGTAGTCGGCAAGCCCGAAAGGATCTGAGGCGCAGGGAGATTCCGGGCACCAGCGGACGCGCTGGCGAAGACCGTGCCGGAGGTGGCGGTGAACTCGCGCCGGCACCGCCGTTGGCGACACTTGAAGCGGTTGCGCCGCTTGCCGTCGTGGCTGAGTGCGTAGGCACCCTCGGCGCCGCAGTGCGGGCACCAGGACGGTCCGCCACCCCAGCGGGCGCGGTAGAACCAGCGGCAAGCTTGCTCCTCCCGCATGGAGAGCACAGCGCCCAGCGGAAGGTCGCACGCGGTGGCGGACTTGAGGAAGTGCTGGGGGGCCATGCGTCAGCGCACCTATCCCGATAGGCGGACGGCGGCTATGGCCCACTCCTCCTGGGCGCGGCGTGCACGGTGCGCCATGACTAGAGGCGGGTGAGGCGCGTAGCGGTCGGACCAGGCGTGGCCCAGCGATGGCGAGGGATCATGGAGGTGGCACCTCCGATGAATGTGGACGTGGTTGAAGACGCGCGCTTTCAGCGCGGTCGTATAAGCGTCCAGAAGGGAGAGGAGTGCCGGATCATGAGGGCAACCCGATGCGCTGCTGCGTGCTGAATTTCAAAACGAAATCGGAACAATGGCAGCCGCTAGAGCGGCGAGTATCCTATTGTCTCTCCTCGGCGCCAAGGGCGGCCTGAGCATCGTAGATTCGCCGCGCCGTCTCCACCGCTTCGTAATGGGCGAAGGACCAGCGCACCAGCGCGCTGGTCGGAACCGCGAGAGAGCGCCCTAGTTCGCTCAAGGTATACTCGACCGCGGGCGGCGATCCTGGAATCACCCGGCGCGTAACCAGACCATCGCGTTCTAGATTGCGCAACGTAACGGTTAGCATGCGCTGAGAAATCTCACCAACACGACGGCGAAGTTCGTTGAAGCGCACTGGACGGGGGCTTTGGTCAAGCCGCTCGATGACCAGCACGCTCCAAGCATCGCCAAGTCGGTGCAGCAGATCCCGGATTGGACACTTCCCGTCAGACGTCGTCGTTGCCGCCGAAGCTGCTTCAGTCGTTTTGCCCTGGGTCATGGTTCCCTCCTTGTGCCTTAGGAACAACTTAGTTCCTTCTTGTAGCCAAGACTCGTTTGGATAACCATGCGCGTTGTCGCAGTTTAGCGTTACTGCCCGTGCAGATGCAGTCATGCGCGACAGACGTGCCAGCGGGCAGAGATGGCCTCGGATCCGAAGGGGGCGGCATGGTGCTTCTGCTGAGGGACTTCGGGGTCGGCCTGGGCGGAGGATTACTGCTCCAGCATCGTCGCCATGTCTTCTTGTCCGGCACGAGTTTCTCCTTCCCCGCTTCGACTGTCGGAGCGCAGCGCCACATGCGTCAGCGCTTCGTGCCACGCCCCTGCCTCGCCTACTCGCTGCCTCGCCGGCACTTGCCCTATCTGAAGCAGCCGAGCAGCCCCTTCACCCGGCACAGAGGATGCTCATGCCCACCAAAGTCCTGATCGCCTTCTACTCGCGCAATGGCTTCACCGAGGCGCTAGCTAACGCGGTTGCCGACGGAGCACGGGCCGCGGGAGCCGAGATGCGTCTGCGCCGCGCTTGCGAGGTTGTCGGCCCGGAGGCGATGGCCAAGGCTCAAGGCTGGGCCGAGAATGCCGCCCGCATGAACCAAGCCTACGAGCCGCCTACCGAGGCGGACGCCGAGTGGGCCGACGCCATTGTCTTCGGCACGCCAACGCGCTTCGTCGCCGCGGCCGCGGACCTCGAGGCCCACATCGACAGCCTCGGAGGACTGTGGTTTCAGGGTAAGCTTGTCGGGAAAGTCGGCTCGGTCTTCACCTCGATCTCCACGACGCATGGCGGCAACGAGTTGACCTTGCTCTCCCTCTACAACCCGATGGCGCATTTTGACTTCATCATTGTGCCCCTTGGCTATGCCGACCCGGTGCTATTCCGAGCGGGAACGCCGTACGGTGCATCCAGTGTCTCTGTCCAGAACAGTGCGCTGCCCAGCGCGGATGACCTCGAGGTGGCCCGCTTCCAGGGGCGTCGCGTCACCCAGGTCGCAAGGCGCTCGTGGCCGCCTGCATCCCGGAAACCAAAGCCTGACCGGCAAGACAGCAGGAGCGGCGTGCAGGTGGCTCCCTCATGCAGGCGACTCTCTCATTCGGTACCGGACGCCGGCCGCGCTTCCCGCGTGCATCCAGCGGTTCAGCAGCCGATACGCCAATGATGCTGGACAGTCTTTCCAGCAGATTCGGATTTGCAACATCTCGTGGAGGCGTTTGTTTGCGCTTGCGAGATGCGTTGCCGCGAGCTGAAAATTTGTCTGGGGATTCCTCAATAATCCACCTGTGCTTGAGCAGATGGCAGCGCTGATCGTGGATCCATTCGATAATCGAGGAGAAAAGGTCATGCCCCAAGCCAGCCCCAAAGCAGGCAAGATGCTGCTGACGCCTGCCGACCACACGCTGATCATGATCGACTTTCAGTCGCAGATGGCCTTCGCCACGAAATCCATCGATGCCGTGACACTGCGCAATAACGCCGCTTTGGTTGCCAAGGCCGCGAAGGGCTTCGGCGTCTCCACCATCCTGACCACGGTGGCGGAGAAAACCTTCTCCGGCCCGATGTTTGCCGAGATCGCCGGGACTTTTCCGGGCGAGGCCATGCTCGACCGGACCAGCATGAACACCTGGGAAGACAAGAACGTCATCGACCGGGTGAACCAGATTGGCAAGCCGAGGATCGTTCTTGCCGGCCTCTGGACCTCGGTCTGCATCGTCGGCCCGGCGCTGTCCGCTCTCGATCAGGACTTTGAGGTCTATGTCATCGCCGATGCCTGCGGCGATGTTTCCGAGGAGGCGCACGAGCGTGCGATGGATCGCATGGTCCATGCCGGGGTGCGGCCGCTGAGCAGCTTGCAATACCTGCTGGAACTGCAGCGCGACTGGGCGCGGACCGACACCTATGACCTGACCACCGGCATCGCCAAGGAATACGGCGGCAGTTACGGGCTCGGCATCATCTACGCCAAGAGCATGTTCGGCGGCACCGAGGCCGAGGCGACGCAGGGTACCGCGGCTGTGGACCTGGCCCGCGCGCGGGCGTCGTAGCAGACCGTCGGCGGGGTGGCGCAGCCACCCCGACCGAGGGGCCGGCCGGCGGGAGGCCCGGCCGATGTCCCGCGTTGCATCCGGCACTCGGTCTGCCGGCTCGCCGACGGAGCACGCAGGCTCCGAGACGGCTGACCGGGGGCGCGGCGAACGAGGATCAGCATCATGAAGAACGGGAGCGACGACCATGGGCGACCGGGTGAACAGGCGATGCACGCCACGAACTGGCTCCGCCGGCGCAGCACCCTCGGAGGCGTGGCGGCGCTCGCCGTGGCGGCGGCCATGAGCGGCACGCAGCGGGCAGCTGCCCAAGGCGGGGCGCCACCCCCCGACCTCATCCTGCACAACGGACGGATCACGACGCTCGACCGTACCCAGCCGCAGGCGCAGGCCTTGGCGATCCGGGACGGCGAGGTTGTCGCAGTCGGTGGGGACCGCGAGGTGCTGCCGCTGGCCGGCCCCGGCACCCGCGTGGTCGACCTGCGTGGCCGGACCGCCATCCCTGGGTTGAACGACAGCCACACCCACCCTATTCGCGGCGGGCTGAGCTACAACATGGAACTCCGCTGGGACGGCGTGCGCAGCCTGGCCGACGGCATGCGGATGTTGAAGGAGCAGGTCGCGCGCACGCCGCCGCCGCAATGGGTGCGCGTGGTCGGCGGCTTCACCGACCAGCAGTTCGCCGAGAAACGTCTGCCAACGCTCGATGAGCTGAATGCCGCAGCGCCCGACACGCCGATCTTCCTGCTGCATCTCTACGATCGCGCGCTGCTCAACCGCGCCGCGCTGCGGGCCGTCGGCTACACCCGGGACACGCCGGAGCCGCCCGGCGCCAGCATCGAGCGCGACCCGCAGGGGAACCCGACAGGGCTGGCGGTGGCGCAGCCGAACGCGTTCATCCTCTACTACACGCTGGCGCAGGGCCCGAAGCTGCCGCCCGATTACCAGGAGAACTCGACGCTCCACTTCATGCGGGAGCTGAACCGGCTCGGCGTCACCTCGGTGATCGACGCGGGCGGCGGCTTCCAGTCCTACCCCGACGACTACGCGATCATCGAGAAGCTGGCGCGCGAGAACCGGCTGACGCTGCGCTTCGCCTACAACCTCTTCCCGCAGAAGGCGAGGGAGGAGCTGAACGACTTCAGGAAGTGGGCGGGCATGGTCCGGCCCGGCCAGGGCTCGGACATGTACCGCCACAATGGCGGCGGCGAGATGCTGGTCTTCTCGGGCGCCGATTTCGAGGACTTCCGCCAGCCGCGGCCGGACATGCCACAAGCCATGGAGCCCGAGCTGGAGCAGGTAGTGCGGTTCCTCGCCGAGAGCCGCTGGCCCTTCCGCATGCACGCCACCTATGACGAGACCATCTCCCGCGCCCTCGACGTGTTCGAGAAGGTGGACCGCGAGGTCGGCTTCTCCGGCCTGCGCTGGTTCTTCGACCACGCGGAGACCATCACGCCGCGCAACATCGAGCGGGTGAAGCGGCTCGGCGGCGGCATCGCGGTGCAGCACCGCATGGCCTACCAGGGCGAGTACTTCGCCGAGCGCTACGGCCCGCGCGCGGTCGAGGAGGCGCCGCCGATCGCGCGGATGCTGGAGGCCGGGCTGCCGGTCGGCGGCGGCACCGATGCGACCCGGGTGGCAAGCTACAATCCCTGGGTCTCGCTGTGGTGGCTCGTCACCGGCAGCACGCTGGGCGGGCTGCGGATGACGCCGCCGCACCGGCGGCTGGACCGCGAGACGGCGCTCCGGCTGTGGACCGAGGGCTCGGCTTGGTTCTCCGGCGAGCAGGAGCGCAAGGGCCGCCTCGCACCCGGCATGCTGGGCGACGTCGCGGTGCTCAGCGCCGACTATTTCGGCGTGCCGGAGGATTCCATCCAGGACATCACCGCCGTCCTCACGGTGCTCGGCGGCCGGATCGTGCACGGCGCGGAGGAGTTTGCCAACCTCGCGCCGCCGCTGCCCCCGGCCATGCCGGACTGGTCGCCGGTGCGCCATTATGGCGGCTACCCGTCGCGGCTGCGCGCCGAGGCAGTACCGGACCAGGGCAGCCTGGCGCGGCTGGCCACAGCCTGCGGCTGCGGCACCGCCTGCGGCGTGCACGGCCACGCCCATGCCTGGGCGCGGCGGGATGCCCCGGTGCGCGACCAGGGCGCCTTCTGGGGCGCGCTGGGCTGCTCCTGCTGGGCGTTCTGAGACGGGAGGAGGGCGCGCAATGGTCTCCGCTGCGGTTGGTCTCTGCCTTGGCCTCCTGGTCGGCGCGGGATGCCGCTGGTTCGACATTCCCTCGCCGGCACCGCCCCGCCTGATCGGGGCCGGGCTGCTGCTGGCCATGACGCTGGGCTTCGTCGCCGCGGACCACGTCCTGGGCCCCGGCGCCACCCTGGCCCGGCTGGACGCAGGGGGCTCGCCATGAAGGCGGTGATTGGCCTGGTCCTGGCATTTGCCCTGGGGTTTGCCTGCCGTGCCTTCGGCATCCCATCGCCGGCACCGCCGGTGATCATGGGCGCGCTGCTGGTGATGGCCATGACCATCGGCTACGTGCTGGTGGACCGCTACGTCGCGGCCCATCCGGCGCAGCACAAGGCGGACTGCGGCGGCCCCAGCGGCCTTGCCCCATCGGCCTCGCACCGCGAGGCGGTGGCTGTGCAGGGCGGGCCGGCATCCGGGAGCCAGCGGCCATGACGCCGGCTTCGGGGACCCCTGCCGGGCCGGATATGGCCAGGCCCTCCCGGCCCAGCGAGGCGGGCAGCCTGCAGGGATGGCGCGGCCTGCTCGGCTCCCGCCTCGTCTATGGCCTCGCGCTGCTCGGGCTGTGCGCGGCCTATATCCAGGGCGGGCTGAACAAGCTGCTCGACTGGCCGGGGGCGGTGGCGGAGGCGGCGCATTTCGGGCTGCCGCTGCCGCCTGTCACTGCCGCCGCCACTATTGCCGTGGAACTGATCGGCTCCGCCCTGGTGCTCTCTGGCCGTTTGCGCTGGCTGGGCGCTCTCGGGCTGGCGGCTTTCACCCTGGTTGCAACCTTCGTTGCCAATCGCTTCTGGGAGCTTCCGCCTGGGCATGAGCGGTTCATGACCGCGAATGCCTTTTTCGAGCACCTCGGCCTCGTCGGCGGTTTCCTGCTGGTCGCCTGGCTGGCGGCGCGGGAGGGGCGGCGATGAGTGCCACGGCGGCACGCAAGGCGCCGGACAGTGGCGGCGGCGCGCTGGCGCCGCTGCGGCATCGGGTATTCGCCGTGCTCTGGACCGCGACCGTTCTTGGCAATATCGGGACCTGGCTGAGCAGTGTCGGCTCCGGCTGGCAAATGACCTCGCTCTCCCCCTCGCCGCAGATGGTGGCGCTGGTGCAGGCGGCCACGACGCTGCCTGGCTTCGTGCTGGCCCTGCCAGCGGGCGCCCTGGCGGACCTGCTCGACCGGCGCTGGCTGCTGATCGGCATGCAGGCGCTCCTCGGGGTCACTGCTCTCGCCATGGCCGCCCTCACGGCTGCTGACCTCATGACGTCCTGGTTGCTGCTGGCGCTGGTCCTCGTCGGCGGCGTCGGGTTTGCGCTGGCGATGCCGGCCTGGCAGTCCTCGGTGCCGGAGATGGTGCCGCGCCCGGATCTGCGTGCCGCCGTGGCACTGAACTCCCTGGGCGTGAACATCAGCCGGGCCATCGGGCCGGCGCTCGGCGGCCTCATGGTGGCGACACTCGGCATCGCCGCGGCCTATCTGGCCAACGCGCTGAGCTATGTTCTCGTGATCGGTGCGCTGTTCTGGTGGCGGCGGACGGCGCCCGCTGCGGAAGGGCCGCGGGAGACGCTTCCGGGCGCGATGCGGGCAGGGCTGCGCTACGCCCTCCACGCGCCGCCTCTCGGCCGCGCGCTGCTGCGTGCCGCACTGTTCTTTGCCTTCGGCTCGGCCCATTGGGCGCTGCTGCCGCTGCTGGCCCGCCAAACGCTCGGCGGGGGCGCTGGCCTCTATGGCTTCATGCTGGCGGGTATCGGCGCTGGCGCGGTCGCCGGCGCGTTGGCCTTGCCCTGGCTGCGCCAGCGGCTGGGTGGGCCGGAAGGGCTGATGCTCCTCGGGGCGCTGGGCAGCGCGGCGGCGCAGGCGGGCCTTGCCCTTATTGCCTCGGGCGGGGCGGCGATCGCCTTCTGCGTCCTGGCTGGCATCGCCTGGATCGCCGTGCTCACAACGCTGAATGCCACGGCGCAGGCGGTGCTGCCCAACTGGGTGCGGGGACGTGGCCTGGCGCTCTACCTTACCGTCTTCTCCGGCGGCATGACCTTCGGCAGCATGGGCTGGGGTCAGGTCGCGGCATGGCTCGGCATTCCCGGCGCGCTGCTGGTTGCCGCCGGCGGCGGCGTCGCCGCGGCGCTGCTGGGGCGGGCCCTGCCGCTGCCCTCGGGCGAGGAAGTGCTCGATCCTTCACACCACTGGCCGGATCCGCAGGCCACGGTGCCGGTTGAGCCCGAGCGGGGCCCGGTGGCGGTGCAGGTGGAGTACCGCGTCAGGCCGGAGCGGCAGGCGGCCTTCCGCGCCGAAATCGCCCCGCTCGGCGGCATCCGCCGCCGCGATGGCGCCGTGGCCTGGGGCGTCTTCGCCGATGCCGAGGATCCGTCGCGCGTCGTCGAATGGTTCGTCCTGGCGAGCTGGGCCGAGCATCTGCGCCAGCATGGCCGCGTGACGGTCGCCGACCGGGCGATGCAGGAGGCGGTGAACGCGCTGCACGAAGGTCCCGCGCCGCCGCGCGTGACGCACCTGATCGGATTGGATCGCGCCGACATCGGCGCTCATGCGCGGTAGAGCTGACGTGGTGTCCGCGATGACAGCAACGCAGCTCGCTGTGCTGCGGCCCGGTCCGACATCGAGGCCAGGCTGAACGGGAGCACCGACATGGCAGCATCGACGGACGATGGCAGCAGAGATCCACTCCCGCTGCTCCTCGTGGCCCTGACAGTCACCACCGGGCTCGTCGACGCCATCAGCGTCCTCGGGCTCGGTCGGGTGTTCACCGCCAATATGACGGGGAATGTCGTCTTCTTCGGATTTGCCGTCGGCGGCGCAGAGGGCTTCGAGGCGCCGCGCTACATCGTGGCGCTGGCGGCATTCCTCGCCGGTGCGGCGCTGGGTGGGATGTTGGGCAAGGCGCTGTCCGGTGCCACCCGCCGGCGCTGGCTGCTCACGGTCGCTGTCGTGGAATGCAGTCTGCTCGGCGCCGCGGCGCTCGTGGCCATCGGGTATGACATCGAGAGCCTGGTACCCACGACCAGGCTCTATGCCCTGATCCTCCTGACGGCGCTGGCGATGGGCCTGCGCAACGCGACGGTGCGGCAGCTTCGTGTTCCCGATCTCACGACCACCGTGCTCACTCTCACCCTGACCGGCCTGGCTGCCGACTCCTCGATCGCCGGAGGCGGCAATACCCTCTGGGGACGCCGTCTTGCCGCCGTGCTGTCGATCTTCGCCGGAGCCAGCATCGGAACCGTGCTCGTGATCAGGACGGGGCTCAGCCTGCCGCTGGCGATCACCGGCCTGTTCGTCCTCATCGCCACGGCTGCTTACGCGCTGCATCCGGCATCCAGGACCGTGGCAGGCAAGGGGGACCGGTGAACCCGAAGGGGAGACGGGATGATGGTCAAGAGACGGATCACGCCTGATCGATGCCTCCGCGACGTCATTCGCCTCCGTGGCCTGCTGATCGTCTTGCTCGCGTTGTCCGGGCCACCGGTCATCGCGCAGGAGGCCGGCGGTGGGCCGGGTGCACGGCTGCCGTTTCGTTCCCTCCGCTACGAGGAGGATTAGCGGTTCTCGCCGCTGCGCCAGCCGCGCGCCGCAGCATAGCGGAGTATGGCGCTGGTTCGCTGCAGTACCTTCTTCCCCACGGTCGGGCGGTCACACCACATATCCTCGATCATGCCAAGCACGTCATCCCGGCTGATCTCCGTCACCGCCATCTCGTCCAGCACCGGAAAGGTGTACCGCCCCAGCGAAGCCTGCCAGAAATCGGCCGTGCGCTCGTGTTTCCAGCCCGGCGCCTCCTCCCGAATGTAGGCCAGCGCCACCGCCCGTAAGGTTCGGGCATCGGCCTCCGCTTTGGCGTGCCGCTCTGCCAAGAGCGCCTTCGCCTTGCCCTGCTTCTTCTCGATCGGGTCCACCCTGGTGGGGGCTTTGAGGCTGACGGTCGGATAGCCGCCCAGGCCCATGTCGCGGCGCTTGCCCGCTACCGTCAGGCGGCAGAGCCAGGCCTTGGCGCCGCTGGGGTGCACTATAGCAGCAGCCCGCCGCCATCCGATCTCCGGTAGCAAAGCCTCAAGTGCTGATTACCGCCGCTTTGTCCCGAGGATGCCATGCACTGCGGGACGAGAGGACAAGCTCGCCGGCAAATTTTAGCCCGAAGCGGACTGTCCGCTTCGGGCAGGAACACCGGATAAGCGGGTATCGTTGAAGGTGGCAGCGAGACAGAAGCCCGTAGGGTCAGGCTCGCGAAGGCTCCGGCGCCTTCTCCGGCATCTCCGGTCCCCACCCGCGCCGGTGCAGCGCCGAGAGAATATGGAACAGCGCCTTGAAGGACAGCACCGGCACGAGGGAACGCAGGTTGCTCCGGAGATTGCCCGCCAGCAGGTTGATAATGCCGTCGCGCATCCACAGTGTGTTGTGCGGCGCCATGAAGAGCGAGCGCATCACCGGGTCGTTCACGTGGTAGATCAGCCAGCTGATGCGATCCATCGCCCGCGCCAGCTCCTTGTTGGTGCGAGCGGCCAGCTTCTGCCCGCGTACCGGGTCGTCCAGCCACACATCGGCCGTCTCCGCCCCTAGCTCGCCCGCCGTCATGGCCATCAGCACGCCGGTCGAGAACATCGGGTCCACAAAGCCATAGGCATCCCCGATCATGAGGAAGCCTTCCCCATACCCCTGACGCGCACGATAGCTATAATTCGCCGTGCTAAAGACCTCGGAGATCATCTCCGCCCCCACCATGCGGGCGGAGACCATAGGGCTAGTGGCAATGCGTTCCAGGAACATCTCCTTCGGCGTGCCTTTGCGGTTCTTCCAGGCCGCCTGATTGCCCACAAAGCCTACGCTCATCACGTCGCCCCGCAACGGGATCAGCCAGAACCAGCCATCCTCCGCCAGATTGATGCTGATATAGCCCTCTGTCTCGCCCGGCCGCCGCTGTGCGCCCTTGAAATGCGCATAGATGGCGGCGGTGTTGTTATACTTGTTGGAATCCTTCACCTTCATCCGCGCGGCCATGAAGGTGTCACGGCCGGAGGCATCCAGCACATAGCGGGGCCGCCATTCCAGCGTCTCCCCCGCCTCGTTGCGCGCCAACACCGTGGCACGGGTGCTGGTGCCGCCGGGACGGATATCGACGACCTTGGTCAGCTGCCGCCCGTCCGCCCCGCAGGCTACGGCATTGTCGAACAGGATCTTGTCCAGCTCCGCCCGCTTCACCTGCCAGGCGTGGGTGCGGTCGCGGTTCAGTGCTTGCGCGAAGGGAAAGGCGCAACAGCGGCCGGTGCGGTCCGAGATAAACTCGGCTCCTGGCTTGTGCACGCCGATGGCCCGCACCTGCTCCAGCACGCCCAGGCGCTCGAAGATGTCGAGGTTCCGCGGCAGCAGGCTCTCGCCGATATGGAAGCGCGGATGCGCCTCCTTCTCCAGCAGCACCACGTTGCGTCCGGCCTTCGCCAGGAAGGCCGCGGCGGTGGAACCGGCTGGGCCGCCCCCGACTACCAGCACATCGGGCTCACCGGCGTTCACATGGGTCTGGCTCATCGGCCATGTCTCCGGAGTATTGGAAAAGCGTTACCGCAGTAGCGGCAGGATGACGATAACGAAGGCAAAGACGCCGATGGCAGTGGCGCCTACGCGCGGCACCAGCCGGGCATGTCCGCCACCACGCGTCATGCGGCCCAGCCCCGTGCCCGCTAGGATCCAGCAGAAGCTCACCAGCGCCAGGGTGGCCATAAAGCCCAGCAGGTAGGCCCAAACATGGAGCGACGCGAAGGGCACCACCCCCAGCGCGAAGATGATGGCCTTGGGGTTCAACAGCGTCGTTATAAAGACCTGGTGCGGCCGCACGCTGGCCACAGGCCCTGCTACCACACCCCCCTGTCGCCAAAGCTTTACCGCCAGCCAGCAGAGATAGGCCCCCACCGCCAGCCGCAGGCCTATCGCCAGTTGCGGGGACTGCGCCACGACGGGCCCTAGTGCCAGCCCGATGACCATGATGGAGATGAAGTACCCACCTGCCTCCGCGGGTAGCAGCGGCAGAGACCGGCGCAGGCCTACGGCCGCGCCTGAGGTCGCGAGGAGCGTGTTGGTGGGTCCTGGGGTGCCGAGAATGAACAGCACGGTCAGGACGAACAGCATCGGGTCTTCCATGGTAGCAATAGTATAGGCGAAGCTGGAATGTATCGGGAAGCGCACGAAGCTCGTCAGCTTTGCCTTGATCTATCCCTCCTCCGAGCTGGCTGACAGCATGGAGGCGGCATTGGGCGCCAAGTCCTACATCCGCCAATGCAACAAACTAATATCTACCATGCTGTCGGTCCGCTTTTGGGAAGCGACGCCATTGAAAGCGGACATGGCAACTGAAGCAGGGCACTGCGGTCGAAATGGCGGATCAGCGTTTGTCCGCGGACATCAATCTAAGTGTCATTCCGATCTGAGCGGACTACCGCCGCGACAAAGCGGCCGTCCTGCCGGCCACCAGCGACGCCAGGACAAGGAGACCCGCGCTCATGGCGAAGGTGGCTTGGTGTCCCGCGAAATCGAAGAGCAGGCCTCCAAGTGTCGCGCCAAGCGTGATCGCGAGTTGAACAATCGCCACCATGAGGCCGCCGCCGGCTTCCGCGTCCTTCGGCAGCGTGCGCCAGCCACGTCCACCAACCGACCGGCGCCGAGGTGGCAAGGAGGCCCCAGAGCCCCAGCAGAACCGCAACGGCGGCAAACGTACCACCCAGCACGATCAGTGCCACCGGAATGCCCGCCATGGCCAGCGGCAGAACAATCAGGGTCCTATAGAGGCTGGCGTTGAGCACTCCTCCAATTAGGCTGGTTCCGATGAAGCCAGTGACTCTCATCATTAGCAGAAAAAGGGAAAGGACGGAGACATCGACCCGGGTCACCGTTTCCAGGAACGGCCGGAGATAGGTGAACAGTGAGAATTGTCCCATGAAGAACAGGCTGGCCGCCGCCATACCCAGCGCAACGATAGGACGGCCGAGCAGCCTGAAAGCGGCGCCTGCACTTGGCTGCTGCCCCTCTGCTTCCATGGCGGGCAGGCTCAGCAACTGCCACGCGAGGGCGAGCATGGCCAGGGGAACGGAGCAGAAGAATGCGATGCGCCAGCCAGATCTCCGAGGAAGCTGCCCAGCGGTGCCGCGACGACCATGGCCAGCGCGTTGCCGCCGTTCAGGATGGCGAGAGCCCGCGGCACGGCCTCATCCGGCACCAGACGCATGGCCGTCGCGGCGGACATGGACCAGAAGCCGCCGATGGCGACGCCAATGAGCGCGCGGCCGACCATGAAGATCAGGTAGTTCGGCGCGAGCGACACCACCGTCCCGGAAGCGATCATCAGGCCGGTCGTCGCGAGCAGCAGGATCTTGCGGTCGAGCTTCCCCGCCACCGACGAGATGAGAAGGCTCGTCAGGACGGCGAACAGTCCGGAAATGGAGATCGCCTGCCCGGCCTGACCTTCGGTAACCTGAAGATCGGCGGCGATGGGGGTCAGCAGGCTGACCGGCATGAATTCTGACGCCACCAGGGCGAAGGCCGCCAGCGACAGCGCCAGAACGGCACCCCACGACGCAGGACGTGTGACGAGATCCTCAGTGGCTGAGGGACTTTGAACCAGCACTCTCATAACCTCAAATTGCAGCGGCACTTGCGCTGCGCCCTCATCGGACGCGGCGTGCGTGCCGGTCAGGTGTGACCGCGTTCTTCCGGACCGCGCTGTTGAGCCCGCAGGGCTTGCCCCACCGGGGACAGCCACGAGGCTCTGATCGGTGAGAACCTAGTCTCCGTGCATTGGTGCTTGTAGCCGCTTAAAGCGGCATGAAGTGAGGAGCAGACCTCATAAATGAGATGCCTGCTCTACCGAGATACTTAACAGCAGCCGTCCGGGATTGGTGAGCAGAATTCATAACTGCATGCCAATTCTGCCGGATTAATCGCTGGGCCACTCGCTCCTACCTTCTGGGCAACAACCGCCGCGCTGCACTGGAACGCGTGGGGAGATCGGCCTTGGCCGTCGTCGCCGGTTCGGGTGGACAGCGGGAGGCACAATGTTGGTCGAGGACCGTGCGACGTGGCTGCGTCGGGCCAGTCCGGGCCACCGCAATGAGGGAAGCTTGCCATGGCAACTCAGTTCGATTTCACCGGGAAGGTCGCCTTTGTGACCGGCGCGGGCACCGGTATCGGCCGCGCCACCGCAGTCGCGTTCGCGAAGGCGGGCGCCAGTGTGGCTGTGATCGGACGCTCGGACGAAAGCATCCAGGATACGGCGGCCATGATCGCTGAGGCCGGGGGGAGCGCCGTCGCCATCCGCTGCGACGTTGCGGAGGAGAGCCAGGTGCAGGCGGCGGTTGCCCGCACGGTCGAGGCCTTCGGTCGGCTGGACTTTGCGTTCAACAACGCTGGCGTCGAGCAGGCCGCCACAGCCGCGGCGGACATCTCCTCCTTGGAATGGGAGCATCAGCTCACGATCAACCTGACCGGCGTGTTCCATGGCATGAAGCACCAGATTCCACAGATGCTCAGCCAGGGGGGCGGGGCCATCGTCAACACCTCGTCGGGCGCTGGTGTGAAGGGCTTCCCCGGTCAAGCTGCCTACTGCGCCGCCAAGTTCGGCGTGATCGGCCTGACCAAGGCGGCAGCGCTCGATTACGCCAGCGCCAACATCCGCATGAACGCCGTCAGCCCGGGGATCATCGCCACGCCGATGATGGACCGCTTCACCGGCGGGACTGAGGAAGGCCGGAAGGGCGCGATCGCCCAGGAGCCGGTGGGCCGCGTCGGGCGTCCCGAGGAAATCGCCGGAACGGTTCTCTGGCTGTGCTCGGACCTCGCGGCCTTCACGGTCGGCGCCAACGTCGTCGTCGACGGCGCCCAGACCGTCTGAGGCCGCGCGGGGAGCCGCAGCCGAGAGGACCGTCCCCGCGTACCACGCACCGGGATACCGGAAGCACGAACCTGCGGGTGCAGACTGCGCCAGAACCCTCGAAAGGCAAAGAGATGAGCACAGAGAACAAGCCTGAGAGCAACACTCCTCGACCGGCCCGCGACGTCGCGCGACGCGACGTCCTGAGAATGGCGGGAGCGGGTGCCGCGGCGTTCGGCATGATGTCGGCCGTGGCGGCTCCGTCGGCACGGGCCCAGGACATGTCGAACGGCGCGGACAACTTCTACAAGAGCGAGAACGTCATCGCGCGGTCGGTCACCTTCCCGACCCAGTACAAGACCAATGTTGCGGCGAACCTGTACGTTCCCAGGAATCTCGCCCAGAACGCCCGGCGTCCGGCGATCATCGTCGGGCATCCCATGGGTGCCGTGAAGGAGCAGAGCGCCAACCTCTACGCGCAGAAGATGGCCGACCGTGGGTACGTCACCGTGTCCCTGGATCTGCCGTTCTGGGGCGCGAGCGAGGGCCAGCCCCGTAACGTCGTCTCGCCGGACTTCTACGCCGAGGCGTTCAGCGCCGCGGTGGACTTCCTTGGCGCGCAGCCGCAAGTGGACCGCGAGCGCATCGGCGTCCTGGGGATCTGCGGCAGCGGCAGCTTCGTCATCAGCGCGGCCAAGATCGATCCTCGCATGAAGGCGGTCGCAACGGTCAGCATGTATGATATGGGCGCCGCCAACCGCCAGGGCCTGAGGAAGGGCGTGAGTGTCGAGCAGCGGAAGCAGTTCATCGAGGCCGCCGCGCAGCAGCGCTGGGCCGAGGCCGCTGGCGGCGAGACCCAGTACACCAGCGGCACCGTCCACGAGTTGACCGCTAACTCGACTCCCATCGAGCGTGAATTCTACGACTTCTATCGTACCCCGCGCGGCGAGTTCACCCCTGCGGGCGGGTCGCCGCGCCTGACCACGCACCCGACGCTCACCAGCAACATCAAGTTTATGAACTTCTACCCGTTCTCCGACATCGAGACGATCTCCCCTCGTCCGATGCTTTTCATCACGGGCGATGTCGCGCATTCCAAGGAGTTCAGCGAGGACGCGTTCCGCCTCGCGGCAGAGCCGAAGGAGCTGTTCATCGTTCCCGGCGCCGGGCACGTTGACCTCTACGACTGTGTCAACTTGATCCCCTGGGACAAGCTCGGCTCCTTCTTTGACCAGCACCTCACCGCCTGAACTCGCCAGAGACTCATTCCGGGCGATGAACCGGACGGCCACGGCTCCCCCGCCGTGGCTTGCCGGTCATCCTGGGTCCCTCTCGTAAACCGCTATCCCTAGGCCCGGTGGTCGCCTGCCAGAGGAGCGATCCTCCTCCCTCCCGCACTCCGGAGGGGACCACTGGAGCCCGGGCGACAATGGAGTGCGGCCTACTCACGGTGCCGTAGTGCATCGACGAGCGCAACGAAGGCAGGGGACGACTGACGCCGGCTCGGGTAATAGAGATGGTAGCCGTCCCAGTAGGGCGACCACTTCTGCAACACGCGAACCAAGCGTCCCTGCTGAACGTAGGGCAGAATGATCTCTTCCGGGATGTAGGCGAGGCCGAAGCCGTCCAGGGTCGCATCCAGCGCGTCAAAGATGTTGTTGAAGGCGAGCTGGCCTTCGACGCGGACCTTCAGCTCGCGCCCGTTCTCCTCGAATTCCCAGGCGTAAAGCCCACCCGAACTGGGAAGGCGGAAGTTAATGCACCTGTGCCCGATCAGGTCCTTCGGGTGATCCGGCCTGGAGCGCCCCTCAAAATACGAGGGAGCTCCTACCACGGCGAGGCAGAAGTCGGGCCCAATCCTGGCCGAGATCATGTCCTTCGCGAGATGCTCGCCCATCCGCACTCCGGCGTCGTATCGCTCCGTAACAATGTCCGTGAGCCCATTGTCGAGGATGAGCTCGACTTTGATGTCGGGGTACTTGGGGAGAAACTGCCTGAGCTTCGGCCAAAGGACATGCTTGATCGCGTAATCCGCGGCCACGATGCGAATGGTTCCGGCTGGCTTGTCCCTGAGCTCGCTGAGTGCCTCCACTTGCGCGTCGATCTCGTCGAGATGCGAACTGATGCCTCTCAGCAGCCGCTCGCCAGCCTCGGTGAGGGAGACGGCCCGGGTGGTGCGGGCCAGGAGTCTGACGCCAAGCTTTGCCTCCAGGTTCCGCATGGTGTGGCTGAGCGCGGACTGCGACACACCCAGCTTGACGGCGGCCTTCGTGAAACTCAGCTCTTGAGCGACGACCACAAAGGCCATCAGGTCGCTGATGTACTCGCGCGACATTCCAGCCTTTCCACAGAGTGCAACTCAGGGATCGTAATCCAGGAGCAGGTGTTGGCACAGTGGGTGGATGGACCGGCCCGAAACCTTTAATGGCAGGGGTCTAAACACCCAAGTGCCCTAGCTGCTTGAGCTCCTCCTTCCCGCCTGGAGCGTCAGGAACCCCTCACGTCGGCATACCTGTCGAGCAGGCCATGGCCTCCAGTGCCTACGGTCCTATCCGTCGGCCGAAGTAGATGGGCAGGTGGCCTGCTGGCGTTGGTGACCCGCGTTCCTCCACAGCAGGCGCCGCTTCTGCATCCTACATTCAATGTCCGCTTCCAGGCTTTCACCGTCACTGGATGGGCGGCTGCTTTGGGGCGCTAAGCTGCCGGTCCTATGCTCTGCGAGTATAGGACCGCTTCGCCTTTGAAGCGGACCCCGTCAGGCCGGGCACGAAGGCCCGAGAAGGCTCGGCAGCGGCTCAAGGGACATTGTGGCATCCCACCGCCGGTCACCCGCTTTGCACGGGACCCACAGGTTAGCGTGTGTGGATGGTTCCGAGCCCGCTGGGAATACGGGCCTCTTCGGTATTGGCAAGTTGATGGTCGGTGGTCGCAACGACCGAGCTGGGGCAGTTTGGCGGGATGGCGCCAGATCCCGCCACCTACCCTGGGTACCGCTTTCCGATGGAGATCATCAGCCACGCGGTCTGGCTGTATCACCTATTCGGCCTGAGCTTGTGGGATGTGGAACTGATCCTGACGGAGCGAGGCCTCACCGTTACCCATGAAAGCGTTCGGAGCTGGTGCCGAAAGTTCGGTTCGGAGTTCGCCCGCAAGCTGCGGCGGCGCCGACCGAAGCCAGGCGACACTTGGCACCTCGATGAGGTGCTTCTGCGCATCAATGGCATTCTGCAGTATTTCTGGCGAGCGGTGGACCAGCACGGCGTGGTGCTGGACATCCTCCCTCAGAATCAGCGGAACGGGAGTGCGGCCAAGGGGTTCTTCAAGCGCCTCCTGGCAGGCTTAAGCTAGGGAACTATATTGACGGTAACCTCCGGTAGGGAGGCTGCTCGAAGAGTACGACTCGGTTCCGGACAGGTTACGTCCGGCGGTCTGCGGCGTTTAGATACTAACGCAGTCGCCGAAAGCACCGGAGGAGGCGATGAACGATTGGCTTCCGGACAGCTACTATGACTGGACCTTCGTGGCCCACAGCGGCGATCGCTACGGGGGCTTCATGTTCAGCGACACCGGTGCCTATACGCCTGGGCAGGTTTTGGTCATGCCTCTTGGCCACTACGAGATCAACACCGAACTCCCTTACGGGTACGACCTTGCCCCGATTTACGGGATCGAAGAGGGGACCGTTTACATCACGTCCTACTTAGACGCTGTGCAGGGACCACTTCAGACGGGCAACTACCCCTACTACGCGGCGCCGAGCTCCATTTCGGGGCTGGGTCAGGAATACGATTATGCCTGGAACGGGGTATCCTGGGATGATTTCGGCTACGGCGGTGCCCATCAGGCCGGCTACTTTGGCTGAAGGCCGCGAGCAGAACATCGGCGGTGTGATGAGCCGGCCAGCCGAATAGATCCGGCGGACGCCAAGGAGAGCTCTGATGAGAGGATGGTGCCTCCCATTGCTTCTGCCCCTCCTGAGTCTCGGGGCATGCGCCTCCAGCCTTTCGGAGAACCACGGAAGGATGGGCCCTCCCGCCTATGGCTACGGGTATCCCGGATACGGGTACAGATATGGGCCCTATGATGATCCCTTCTATCAATCCTACCGACCGTACCGATCCGATCGCCGGCAGCAGGCACCAAGGCCACCAGTTGCGGCCCAGCCGATCCCGCCCCCTCCACCCTCTGCACTGCCATCGCGCCCACCACCTCCGCCCCCTCCGTTCAGGCCGACCTTCCCGCCCATGCCAGAACGGGATGCCGGCTCTGCCGGATCATGATCTTCTGTTCTTCAGTTGAAGCCAGTCGGCCAGGGCGGGGCATATTTCATGCGGGGTCAGTTTCCCTTCTCGCGCATCTACACTCTGAATTTGGCGCGAATTAATAGAATTCGGTAAGCCGGCCTTTTACCAGACAAGACACGGCGTTGATGGCAGCTGAAGGCCCAAGGCACGATAAGTCGGGATTAACGTGCGTGAGAGCGGCGCCAGTCAGGCCAGAAGAGGGGTGACAGCCGGAGCAGGCAGGCCGGCTGCGGGGCTGCGCGACGCTCGCCCGCGGAGACGGAAGCCCACCGCCTCCTCGGTGGTGGTAAGCTTCCCTGCGGGAACAGTCGGGAGTGCGACGCATGGATCTCGAACTCGAAGGCAAGGTGGCGGTGATCACCGGAGGGACGCGCGGCATCGGACTGGCGGCCGCGCGGTTGCTCGCGAAAGAGGGGGCCGACGTGGTCCTGGTGTCGCGCCATGCTGACGAAGCCGCCCGGGCGGCGGATGACATGGCCCGCACGACCGGCCGTCGCATTCTGGGTCTGGCCGCGAACACCACGGACGAGGCTGCCGTGGCCACCATGGCGGCTGTCGTGGAGCGCGACATGGGCGGCGCCCACATCCTGGTCAACTGTGCCGCCGAGCCCGCCGGGCAGAAAGCGGTGCCCCCGCCCTCCGAGGCAGAGTGGGCTTCCATGGCGTCGCACATGGACACCAAGGTCATGGGCTACCTGCGATGTGCCCGCGCGCTGCTGCCGTTGATGCGCCGGGCCGGATGGGGCCGCATCATCAACGTCAGCGGGCTGGGGGCGCGACGGACCGGCGACGTGGTTGGCACCATCCGCAATGTCGCCGTGGTCGCCTTGGCGAAGAACCTGGCCGACGAGCTGGCGGGCACCGGCATCGCGGTCACCACCGTACACCCCGGCCTGACCCGCACGGAGAAAGTGGACGCCATGCTCGAGGCCCGTGCCCGGGCGGAAAGCCGTACCATCGGTGAAGTGGAAGCGTCCCTGGCGGAAAACGTGCTGATCGGCCGCCTTCCCACCGCGGAAGACGTGGCCCAGGTGATCGCCTTCCTGGCCTCCCCCCTTTCCGTGGCGGTCAACGGTGTCGCGATAGACGTGGGCGGAGGCGTGCGCGGGTCCATCAACTACTGAGCTCCACGCGCAAGGAGGACAGCCGACGTCAGCTGCCCGGCACGCTCCGGGACGGTCTGGCAGCTTCCGGCCAGACCACGCTATGGCTTAAGTGAGCCATGGCAGACTGCCTTCATGTCCGCTCCCGAGGTGAAGCGGACACCCAGAAGGCGCCCTCTCTACAAGCCGCGAACCACCCAACCCGGTCCATTGGCAGCCAGAGGCTCATATGCGCTTTCCGGGAAGCTACCGAGCCGCCTGGATGACCGAGATGGACGCAGAGCGGCCCTCGGCCCTCACCAGCCACTGACCGCCATTTGAACATAGAGAAGATCGGCGCCTTGCCACAGGGCCCTAACCGGAAGCTGGGCGGCCGCTGAGGCGCTGCCGCGGCCTCGCTGATCATTACGCTCTGCTCGCCCCATCTGCTGACTATGGACGCGAGCAGCATTGGCAGACCCAACTCCGACGGCTGCCGTTCGTCCAGAGCTGCCTCGATGATGTCCGGCGCCAGCAGCGTCAGCCGCAGCATCTTACCGAGATAGGAACGGTCGATCTTCTCGGCCGCGGCGGCGAATGCGCCGAGCGAGCTGTAAAGCCCCCGCTCTCCAGCGCTGCATCAACCGTTTGAAACAGCCCGCCCTCGCACGCGCTGTTGGTTTTCCGAAGTCTGCGTTTGATGAGAGGTTCAAGGAAGCCTGAACTTGAGCGCAACCAGCGGACCGCACGCTTCGTTTGAGCAACGATGCAACACAGAGTGAGGAGGCCTGGATGAGGCGCATCCTTATCGGAGCCTTGCTGCTCGCCTCGCTGGCGGCATGCACTTATGTGGACCAACCCCGCCCTGGTTACGGCTATGGCTATGGCTATGGCTATGGCGCAGCTCCAGCCGGCGGCTATGGTCACGGCTACCGCGACAGCTACGAGGCGGAGCGCCAAGCCTATGAGTATGGCCGCCGTGACGGCGCGGCGGGGCGATAGGGCGGCCTGCGCAGGGAAGGCCCACCGCGCGCAAAAGTCGCGCGCCTCCCTATCCCTCCTCAAGTCCGGGCGGTGCGAACGCATTGGCGCGGGCCTGCAAGCTTTCTTGCAGGATCGCGTGAACGCGGTCCCGCAGCGCCCGCGGTACGATAGTTTCGTGCTTGCCCGGAAAGGCCTGCCCTTTATGTATCTGCAGTGCCGGTACCTGCTGTCCATGCGAAGTGCCCGTCGAGCAGGTTGCTCTCGAGTTCGCGGAGCACGTGCTTCGGCGTCGCCATGGCAAGGGCTGGATGCGATGATCAGTGGCCAGGACGTGGCGGCGTGGCTGGTCACGCGAGCCGGCAGGGGTGGGGATTCGCCGAGAGCGCGAGCATCATCAGGCCGCCAGCAGACGCCAGCAAAGGGGCATGGGCTGCGTTCTCCTTGGCACATGATTTGCTGCGGCTGCAGGTGAAGTCCCAGACAGGGCATCATTTGGGGCACGGTCACTGAAGTTGAAGGTTCTGCTGGTTGATGCCGAACCCGAGCGGGCGCGCATTGTTGAGGCGCACCTCGCGTCTGCTGGCGCCACCCTCACGGTGCGGCCTCGCCCGGGTGAGGCCCTGCCGGAGGCCGTCGCGCGCGAAAGGCCCGATGTGGTCATCGTGGATATGGGGCGCCCTGACCGGGACTATCTGGACGATATCCGTCGCGCGACGCATCACAACCCGCGTCCGATCGTGATGTTCGTGGATGCCGACGATCCTGCCTTCATAGAGGCCGATCGAGGCGGGCGTCTCCTCCTACACGGTGGGCGGGATGGCGCTGCCCGATGTGAAGCCGATCGTGCGCGCTGCGGTGGCGATGTTCCGCCGCTTCCGACAGGTGGAAGCGGAATTACAGCATACCCGAAGCAGCCTGCGGGAGCGTGTGCTCCTGGATCGGGCGAAGAGCCTCCTGATCAAGCAGCGGCATATGAGCGAGCCGGAAGCGCATCGCTGGCTCCGGCGCCAGGCAGTGGAGCGCAGCCGGCGCGCCGTGGAGATCACCATCGAGGTGCTTCGGGCCGCTGGCGAAGAAGGATTGCCGGACGATGGGTGACCCGAGCGGTATGCGTGGAAGAATGCGCCTCGGCCTGCTACGCCTGACGGATGCCGCGGCCGGTCGCGCTGGCCGCTACGCGCGGCCTGTTCGCTGCGGAAGGCATGGCAGTGGCCCTCTCGGTCGAGCCCTCCTGGGCCAACATCGCAGACAAGCTTGCCTATGGGTTGCTGGACGGGGGCTGTAATGCTGCCGCCACTGGCGCTCGCGATGGAGTTTGGCCTGCGCCCCGCGACGACCTCGCTGGTGGTGCCAATGTCACTGAGCCTCAACGGCAATTTGGTTGTGCTGGCCAAAGCACTGGCGGCGGCGGTGCTGCAGGGCGGTGCCCGGCCAGCCGCGCTGGAGGCGGGGCGGCGCCTGCGCGGCCTCATCGAAGGCGGCCGGCGGCCGCGCCTGACGGTGGTCCGGAGTTGGTCCACGCATGATCTTCTGCTGCGCTACTGGCTCGCGGCCAGCGGTATCGATCCGGAGGACGCGGTGGACATCATGGTCGTGCCGCCGGCGGAGATGCCGCAGGCCCTGGCCGCCGGCCGCATTGACGGCTTCTGCGCCGGCGCACCCTGGGGCGCCGTCGCGGCACGGATGGAGGCGGGGCGGGCGGTCGTCCTATCCTCCGATATCTGGCGGAACCACCCGGAGAAGTGCCTGGCAGTGCGGGCCGAATGGGCAGAGCGCCACCCCAACGTCCTGCAATCCGTCTTGCGGGCGCTGCTGCGGGCCGGGCCAGTCTGCGACGATGCCGCTGGCGCAGCGGCCCTGGCTACGCTGCTGGCTGGACCGGATTGGGTTGGGGCGCCAGCCGATCTCGTGGCGGCCTCCCTCCCTGGTGGCTTGCGCGGCGATGTGGATTGCTCAACCTTCTCAGCCCATATGGCTGCTTTCCCCTGGCGCTCGCATGCGCGGTGGTTCACGACCCAGATGGCACGCTGGCGCAACCTGCCTGCCGATGCAGGAGAGCGGGCCGAGCGGGTTTATCGTCCCGATCTTTATGCGCAGGCTGCCCGTATCTTGGGTCGGCCTATACCGCTTGTGGAGCGGGAGCCGGAAGGTGGCCACGAGGTGCCTTGGAGCCTGGCGGCTGAACCTGCTCCCGTTCCGATGGAGCCTGGCGTGTTCTGCGACGGTGCGCGCTTCGAGGGCTGAGCTGACGACTCGATCCCGCTACAGCGGCTTTTGCGCAATTTATGAGCGGCTTTCGGAGAGGCAGCGCGGGCGGCTGCAAGCCGTGCATATTAGAGGGGCGGTTTGAACCTAAAGCAGGCAAAAATGCTCTCTCCTGCGATAGGGCGGATGTGGCCGCCGTGGGCGGCTTCTTTGGTATGCACCTTGCAAGAGGATCTCCATAGCGTCAGCGGTGGTCTCCAAGGACCGGTTTTTCTGAAGGCCTGCGCATACGCCTGTTGCGCCAGCAGCCGGCGAATCTCGTCGAGCTTCAACCGGAGATAGGTCAGCCGGAGGCTGTGCAGCCTACCCCATCATGGCCTTCACCGCCGGTATGTGCCGCATGATCGATATGACCGCCGTGTCCTGCCTCTCTGGCGGCAGCACGGATGCCGGCCGGGACGGCCCGATCGCCTTGGGCCGGGCGGCACTCCTAGCCAGCGGAGGTTACAAGCGCTGGCCACTCTCCGCGTCGAAGACGTGAAGGTGCTGCGTCAAGGAAACCGGCATGGTGCCACCGGTCACCGGCGCCGTACCCTGGATGCGCACAGTCATTGTTTCCCCGCCCGGCAGGATGCCATGCAGCACGGTTTCCGACCCAAGTGGCTCCACCAGTTCGATCGCGACCGGCAGGTCGCCGCCCGGGGTGACGTGCTCGGGCCGGATGCCAACGATCACCGGCCGCCCGGCCCGGCCGGACACCGGCTGCACGAAGCGGACGCTGCCGCCGGCCGCCAGGGTGGCGCCGGTACCGCCATCCTGTAGTGTCGCGCGCAACAGGTTCATGGTTGGGCTGCCGATGAAGCCGGCGACATAGGTATCGGCGGGGGCGGTGAAGATCTCCATTGGGGTGGCAATCTGCGCGGCGCGCCCCTGGTTCATCACCACCAGCCGGTCGCCGAGCGTCATCGCCTCGACCTGGTCGTGCGTGACGAACAGCGATGTGACGCCGAGGCGCCGCTGCAGCCGGCGGATCTCAGCCCGCATCTGCACGCGCAGCTTGGCGTCCAGGTTGGACAGGGGTTCGTCGAACAGGAAGAGCTTAGGTTCCCGCACGATGGCGCGCCCCATGGCGACGCGCTGCCGCTGCCCGCCCGAAAGCTGGCGCGGACGTCGCGCCAGCAGCGCGTCAATGCCGAGCAGCTTAGCGGCTTCTTCCACGCGGCGGCGGATTTCCTCGCGTGGCATGCCTCGGATCTTCAGACCATAGGCCATGTTGTCGAAGATCGTCATGTGCGGGTAGAGCGCGTAATTCTGGAAGACCATCGCGATGTCGCGGTCCGGCGGCTCCAGCGCCGTCACGTCGCGGCCGCCTATACGCACGGTGCCCGATGTGGGCGTCTCCAGCCCCGCCGTGATGCGCAGCAGCGTGGACTTTCCGCAGCCGGACGCGCCGACGATGACAACCATCTCGCCCTCTGCGACAGCGAGATCAATCCCATGCAGCACGGCAATGTTGCCAAAGGATTTCTGGATGCAGGAGAGTTCGAGGGTGGCCAATTACTTCTCCGTCTCGGTAAGGCCTTTGACGAACCAGCGCTGCATCAAGATAACGACGGCGACCGGCGGCAAAAGGGCCAGGATGGCCGTTGCCATAATCGCGTTCCATTCATTCTGTGCGTCGCCGCGCCCGATCATCTTGGACAAGCCGACCACGATGGTTTCCAGCCGGGTGTCAGTGATGATCAGCAGCGGCCAAAGATACTGGTTCCAACCATAGATGAAGAGAATAACGAACAGCGCCGCGATGTTGGTGCGCGAGAGTGGCAGTACCACGTCCCAGAAGAAACGCAGCGGGCCAGCTCCGTCGATCTTGGCGGCCTCCACATATTCGTCCGGGATAGTAAGGAAGAATTGCCGGAACAATAGCGTCGCGGTGGCGCTGGCGATCACCGGAATTACCAGGCCTGCCATGCTGTCCGTCAGATGCAGATCCACCATGACCTGGAAGGTCGGGATGATACGGACTTCCACCGGCAGCATCAGGGTGATGAAGATCATCCAGAAGAAGGCCATACGTCCGGGGAAGGAAAAGAACACGACTGCATAGGCGGATAGCAAAGAGATAGCGATCTTGCCGACCGCGATGAGCGTCGCCATCACTGCCGAGTTCCAAAGCATGATGCCGGCCGGAACGGCGCGGGTGTTACGCACCGCCTCGCCGCCCCGGGTCCAGGCGGCGATGTAATTTTGTACGGCGTGACTGCCGAACCACAACGGCACCTCGCCGCGGCCGATGGTGTTCACGTCATGTGTAGAACCGACAAGCGTGATCCAGATCGGCAATGCAAAGATGACGACGCCCAGCAGCAGGATGCAATGTGCCATCCAGTGCCCCCGCCGCTGCCGGGCGCGGCTGGCACGCAGGGCAAAATCGGCCGATACGTCGCGTTCTTTTGTCAGCGATCCGGCCATCAGTAGTGCACCTTGCGCTCGATGAACCGGAACTGCACCGCGGTCACGGCGACGACGATAAGCATCAGGATCACGCTCTGTGCCGCTGATGCACCAAGGTTCAGGTTCTCCACTCCGTCCACATAGACCTTGTAGATCAGCGTTTCTGTCGCCTTGGCCGGGCCGCCCTGCGTCAGCGCATGGATGACGCCGAAGGTGTCGAAGAAGGCATAGACCAGATTCACCGTCAGCAGGAAGAAACTGGTAGGGGAGAGCAGAGGGAAGACAATGGTCCAGAAGCGCCGCACAGGTCGCGCACCGTCGATGCTGGCGGCTTCCAGCACTGCCCTGGGAATGGATTGCAGCCCGGCCAGGAAGAAGATGAAGTTGTAGGACACCTGCTTCCAGGCGCTGGCAATGATCACCAGCAGCATGGCCTGGCCGCCGTTAAGACGATAGTCCCAGGCGACTTGCGCGGCGTTCAGCGCCCGGCCGATCAGCCCGATCTGCGGATGGAACAGGAACAGCCACAGCACGGCGGCGATCGCCGGTGCCACGGCGTAGGGCCAGATCAGTAGCGTCTTGTATAGCTCGCTGCCGCGGATGGCCTTGTCCGCCTGCACGGCCAGCAGAAGGGCTGCCGCCAATGCCAGAATGGCAACGGAGAAGGCGAAGACGGCGGTATTCTCTGCCGCTCCACGCCAGGTCGGGTCGGCGATGACCTCGGCAAAGTTCTCCAAGCCGACGAAGTTGCGGTTCAGCCCGAAGGCGTCTTCCCGCAACAGGGACGACCAGATGGCCTGCCCGGCCGGCCAGAAGAAGAAGATGCTGGTGATGACCAGCTGCGGCAGCATGAGAAGCAGCGGCAGCAGCTTGCCTTTGAAGATGACGCTCTTGCGCATGCCAGGAGGCGGTCAGGCGCGGTTAGCGCGCTCGAAGTTACGCAGCACGACATTGCCGCGGCGCGTTGCATTTTCCAGCAGCGCCTTGGCGTCCTGCTGGCCCTGGAACGCGCGCTCCATCTCCTCCTGGATAATATTTCGGATCTCCGGGAAGCCACCGAGGCGGATGCCGCGGGAATTCTCTGTCAGCACACCGCCGCCGCGCAGCATCTGCTCGATGGGTACGTCCGCGCCGACATTCTGCTTGTAGAAGCCGCTGGCCTTCACCTGTTCATAGCCTGAACGCGTGAGGGGGAGGTAGCCGGTATCCGTGTGCCACTTGGCCGCGACGTCAGGCTTGGCCAGCCAGGCGAAGAACTCGGCCACCCCTCTCCATTCCGCTTCGCTGCGGCCGGCGTTGGATCCCTTGTTCATCGCCCAGAGCGAGGCGCCCCCGATAATGGAGTTGAGAGGTGCCTTTGGTACATCATCGTAATAGGGCAGCATCGCCGTGCCCCACTCGAACTTCGCTTCCTTCAGAATACGGGCGCGCGTGCCGGAGGACGCGAAGGTGAAGGCACATTCGCCGGAAGGCAGCAGTCCGTCGGCGGCATTATCCCGTCCGCCGTAGCGAAACAGGCCTTCCTTCTGCCAGTCGATCAGGTTCTGCATGTGCCGGACCATCAACGGGTTGTTGATGGTCAGCTCCGCGTCCAGGCCGCCGAAGCCGTTGCCCTTGGTCGCCAGCGGGATGTCGTGAATGGCGCTGAACTGTTCCACCATCAGCCAAGTGGGCCAGGACGTGGTCATGGGAGTGGCGATACCGGCCGCCTTCAGCTTGCGGGCGGCGTCGGCGACAGCCGGCCAGGTTTTGGGAAAGGCTTCCGGGTCTAGATCGGCCTTGCGGAACATATCCTTGTTATAGAAGGCGACGGCAGTGGAGCTGTTGAACGGCATGGACGCCATGCGACCATCCGGCAGACTGTAATAGCCGCGCACGGCGGGCAGGACGTCGTCGAAGTTGATGTTGACCCCGGTCTGCTGCAGCAACTCCCAGAGCGGCTTGGTAGCGCGGGTCGCCGCCATCATAGTCGCGGTGCCGACCTCGAACATCTGCACAATGTTGGGCGCGTTATTGGCGCGAAAGGCTGCAATGGCTGCCACCATCGTCTCAGCATACCCGCCACGATAGGTGGCGTTGACGCGGTATCGCTGCTGGCTGTTGTTGAAGTCGGTGGCAATCTGCTCAAGCATACCGCCCAACGGTTGGGTCAGGCCGTGCCAGAACTGGATATCCACCGGCACGCCTTGGGCTATCGCTTGCCGACCGACGGCAATGCCTGCTGTGGTGAGTGCAAAGGCGCCCTTGGCCAGTGTGCGACGCAGCATGGCGAAATTCCTCCTTGGACACTGGCGGGTCCTGATCCTGAAGGTCGGCCGCCGCTTGCCGCCATCCTAGCCGGACAAGACAGGGGATGCCACGGTGCTGTCATGCCTTGCTCAGGGGGCGAGGGCAGCTTTAGCTGTGGGATGTACAAACCATGTCGGTTTAGGAAGCCGCACATTGCGTGCAGCGCCCAGCTGGTGGCCTCCGGGTAATCAACGGCACCCGGACCGTGAGGCTGGTTGTCCCCATCATGCCACTGCTTCCAGCACCTTGGACGTGATGGCGTGAGACTTCGGGCGAGGCCGGCCGCGCCCCTGACGCGCCGTCCATGCTAGACTTAACGTACCTCATCCGCTTGTCGACAGGAGCGGCGTGCCATGCGCAACGCCCAGGTACTAATCGTTGGGGCAGGCCCGACCGGCCTGGTGCTCGCCCTCTGGCTGCACCGGCTTGGGGTTCGCGTCCGCGTCGTTGACAAGGCTACCGAGCCCGGGACCACGTCCCGCGCGCTCGGCGTCCAGGCGCGTACGCTCGAATTCTACCGTCAGCTCGGTCTGGCCGAAGCCGTAGTCGCGCGCGGGCTTGAGTTCAGCGCCGCGAACATGTGGGTGCGCGGCCGGAAAGCCGCACACGCGGTCTTTGGCGAGATGGGCAAGGGGCTCAGCCCCTACCCCTACATACTCATCCTGCCGCAGGACGAGCACGAGCAGCTGCTCGTCGCGCGGCTCGCGGCGGAGGGTTTGGAGATCGAGCGCCGGACGGAACTCGTCACCTTCGAGCCATTGGAGGATCGTGTGCTCGCCCGAATGCGCGGACCGGACGGGAAGGAGGAGGTGTGCGAAGCAGAATACCTTGCCGGCTGCGACGGCGCGCACTCGCGCGTGCGGGAGGCGATCGGCGCTGGCTTTCCAGGCGGCACTTACGCGCACCTCTTCTACGTCGCCGACGTGAAGGCGAGCGGGCCGGTGGTGGACGGCGAGCTGCACGTCGCGCTTGACGACGACGCATTCGTCGCCGCCTTCCCGATGAGGGGACAACGACGCGTCCGGCTCGTCGGGACGGCCGAGGCGCGTGATGAAGGGCGGAATGTGCCCGGCTGGGAGGACGTGCGAAAGGATGTGCTCGGCCGCCTTGGCGTCGTCGTAGACCGCGTGAATTGGTTTTCGACTTACCACGTGCACCATCGGGTCGCCGGGCGCTTCCGCCAGGGCCGTGTGTTCCTGCTTGGCGATGCGGGGCACATTCACAGCCCGGTTGGCGCGCAGGGGATGAACACCGGCATCGCCGACGCGGTAAACCTCGCGTGGAAGCTCGCTGCCGTGCTGCAGGGGTGCGCTGCTTGGGCACTTCTCGACAGCTATGAGCCCGAGCGCGTCGCCTTCGCCCGGCGTCTGGTCGCGACGACCGACCGCGCGTTCACCGCCGTCACCAGCCCCACGCGTCTGGCACGGATCTTCCGCACGGAGGTGGTCCCCCGACTGCTCCCGCCGCTCGCCGGGTTGCCCGCCTTCCGGCGCTTCATGTTCCGCACGATTTCGCAGACCTCGATCAATTACCGGGCGAGCCCACTCAGTGAGGGCCGGGCTGGGCGGGTGCGTGGCGGTGACCGCCTGCCTTGGGTCGAGGCGTGCGAGCCTACGGCGGGAAGTGGTGCGGACAACTTCGCCCCACTTGCCTCCCTCGACTGGCAGGTGCAGGTCTACGGCGTCCCCCCGAGCGCGACCATCGAGGATATGTGCCGGCGGCGCGGTTTCGCCTTCCATTATTTCACGCCGGTAGCCGGTACGGCGCGGCGGGCCGGCTTGCTGGAGGGGGCCGCCTACCTCGTCCGCCCCGACGGGTACATCGGTTTCGCCGATGCCGACGCTAACCCAGTCCAACTGGAGCGGTATCTCGACCAGCACGGGATTGTGCCGCGGCGGCCCGCCGGGGCGTCACCGGCGTAGTCGGGCCTGAGAAAGGCGCCCTCCTTGTCGTGCCGCCCTGGACGGGACCGGCACGATCAGGGGCTGTGAAGGTGATGCGGCCCATGCTCACCTCCGGCCTCAGGTGCTGGGACTGCAACGCGGCGCGTTGCTCAGCCCCCAGGATGTCGGAAGCGGGGCCAGAAGGCGTGGCAGGCTGATGATCTCAGGCAGTCGTCCGTTGAGGGCCGCCTCCACGATATTCGGGGTCCGCGACGCCAGCCGCAGCATCTTGCCAGGGTAGGGCCGGTCGATCTTCTCGGCCACCGCCAATGCGCTGAGGACGAGGAGTGTCCCTCTTCCAAGAGGCGCTTCCGTCGATGCGCTCGCGCCAACACCTTTACCAGCGCGGGATCGGTCCGGCTGCGCATTGGCGCGGTGGTGAGAGGGGCACCCTTCGGTGTGGCCACCGGCTTCCGCCCGCTGCGGTGGCGGATGGTGAGCGGCACGCGGATGGTGATGTTGCTGGTGGCCGCGGTCATGCGGTTCTCTGAGTTGCCGCCGCCGCGTCGCCGAGATCCCGCACGAGGCTGGCCAGCCGCCATAAGCCGCCGGACTGTGAGTGCTCGCTTCCCTTGCCCCGCGCTCAAGTGTCGTATTGAATCATGAACGGAAGTTCATCTTGTGCGGCATCGGCACCGTCCCGATATCCGAGCCATGATTGACGCCAAAGCTCTCCTCGACCGCTTCCTTGGCTCGGACGGAGCTGCTGCTCACAGCCAGTGCGGCCGTCACAGCTCGCCGTGGGGTGCGCCGCCAGCATCCGGTCGAGAGGCGGGCGGCAATCGCTCGACGGCCGATCGGTTGGCGCAGGCTGCTCAGCGCGCCCTCGGTGGAGGCGGCGGGGCGGGCGGTCTTGCCGGCATCGCCGCAGCCGGTGGATTGCTGGGTACGCTGATGGGCAAGAAGAGCCGCAAACGCGGCGGGGGACTGTTGAGTCATGGGGGCGCTGCGCTCCTGGGCGCCCTTGCCCATCGAGCCTGGCAGAACTGGCAGGCCGGACAGGCGCCAGCTTCCGCGCCGCCGGCCACGCTGCGCGATACCGAGGCCGTGGAACCGCACTTCCTGCCAGGCGCAACGCCCGCGACGGGTGGCGAGCCGTTCGAGCTGTCCTTGATCCGCGCGATGATCGGGGCGGCCCGGGCCGATGGACACATCGACGCCGCCGAGCGGAATCGCATCTTCGAGCAGGTGGAGAAGGCGGGGCTGGACGCCGAGGCGAAGGCCTTCGTTTTCGACACCCTGGACACACCGATCGGGGTAAGCGAAGTCGCGGCAGCGGCGCGCACGCCAGAGCAGGCGGCGGAGATCTATCTCGTCTCCTGCCTCGCGGTCGATCCGGACGAGCCGGTTGAGCGAGCCTATCTCCAGGCCTTGGCGCATCGGCTGAAGCTGCCAGAGGGCTTAGTTGCCCATCTCAACAGGCAGGCCGACATGGCTTCACAGCCGGACAGCTAGGATCACCCCCCCCTCTCCGAGGCCGCGTGCCGCCTTGCGCTGCTCCGACCAAGCCACCGGAAGTGGCTCCATCACCCGCGGCAGTTCTAGTTCCAGCGGCTGCTGTCCGTCGAGATCGCCTCCACGATATCTGGTGCGAGCAGTGTCAGGCGCCGCATCTTGCCGAGATAGGAGCGGTCGATCTTCTCGGCCGCGGCCAGTTCACCGAGGGACGAATAGCGCCCGTCTTCCAAAAGCCGCTTCCCGCGATGCGCCCGGGCCAGCGCCCTCACCGGCGCGGGGCCGGCCCCGATGCGGGCCGGTATGGGACTGGTGGCGCTGCCTTCCGGCGTAACCACCAACTCCCGCCCGCTGCGGCGGCGGATGGTCAGCAGCACGCGGGCGGTGATGCTGGCCGCCGTCATGATGCCGCCTGCTGAGCGTCGGCCCTGCGACCGATTTGCTCCTTCTTTGTTCCAGCCGATGGCATGCCCCCGGGGCCGGCCGCGGGGACCAGGAAGGATCGCAGGTCATGTCTGGATGCCGCGTCGATGACGAACCGCGCTGCCCTCCACCGTCCTGTCAGCGAACCGCAGGCTGGAGAGCTATTTCTCCTCCTGGCGGGGTTGGCAGATCCGCGCCCGCTGCGACGATCTACCGTGCCCGCCCAACCGCTTGGTCTGCGTCGGTGACATGCTGAGCGCCTGAGGGGGCATCACCGTCCGTGACATAACTGAGCGGATGCGCTGCTGTGTTTGCTTGTGGGCAGCACGCCCGCTCGCCTGAAACACGGCGTGCTCAAGCAGGTCGCCCATGTTGCTCCAGATGACACCGTTCAGCCGCAAGGCAAACTGTCAAGTCTCGCCAGCATAAAGAGTGCTGTCGACGATACCCTGGGGAAAGAGCGGGTGAGCCATTATCGACAGATTGCCATATATTGGGAATTGACCGATTTCTCTGATAATGCCATTGGATTCGTTGGCGGCAGGTGCCGCGCTCAGGCGAAATCCCTCTCCGCGCCGCGAGCCGTGCCTGCGCAGGCGAGGAGGAAACTATGAAAATCCAACCGACAGGCGAGACCCTGGGCGCGGACGTGCTCGAACTCGATTTGTCCCGGCCGCTCGATGACCGGGAGTTCGCCCAGGTCCTGCGCGCGCTGGGGGAGCACGGCGTACTCCGCTTTCCCCAGCAGAACCTGACATCGCAGCAGTTGAAGGCGTTCTCGGAGCGCTTCGGGCGGCTGCAGACCTCGGTGACTGGCACCTTCGTCGACCCGGATTGCCCGGAGGTCGGCTACCTCTCGAACATCGTCGAGAACGGGAAGCCAATCGGCCTCGCCGATGCCGGGCAGGACTGGCACACCGACATGTCCTACAACCAGACGGTCGGCTTCACGAACGTCCTCTATGCGCTGAAGGTGCCGCGCCGCGACGGCAAGCCGCTCGGAGCCACCGTCTTCGCCGACATGCACGCGGCTTATGAGGATCTGCCGGAGGACCTCAAGATCCGCCTGAAGGATGCGACCGCGACGCACGACTTCAACAAGTTCTGGGAGAACATGCGGAGCCAGCCCGGCAGCCACCGGCCGGCGCTGACCCCGGAGCAGCGGGCGAAGCGGCCGCCCTCCGTCCATCCGGTCTTCCTGACCCACCCGATCACCGGCCGGAAGGTGCTGTACTGCAACCCAGGCTATGCGGTCCGCATCAACGAACTCCCGGAGGCCGAGAGCGACGCCGTGCTCGCGCGCCTGTTCGAGCATCAGCTGCAGCCCAAGTACCAGTACACGCATCGCTGGACCGAGCATGACGTGCTGATGTGGGACCACGTCGGCACGCTGCACAACGCCATTCCCGACTACCGGCCCGACGAACTCCGCTTCATGAAGCGCTGCCAGGTGATGGCGGACCTCATCTTCAAGCCGGAATTCGTCCAGGGGGCGCTGGCGGCCGCGGCCTGAGGCGCGGGCATCCGACGCAGTGCGGCGCCGGGAAGCCTTTTCCCGGCGCCCACGCCCGACGCAACGCATAAGCACGGAGGCCAGGCTCGATGGACGAGTCCCGGAAGGCGGCCCTGATCCTGGGCTGCCAGCAGGCGGTACTGCGCTTCTACAGCGCGCTGGACGCGGGTGATTTCGCGGCCGTGGCGGCGGCCATGGCCCCGGAGGGCGTCTGGCACAGGCAGGGGAGGCACCTGCGGGGGCCCGGCGAAGTGGCCGCGGCGCTCGCCGAGCGTCCCGCCGGGCGGATCACCGCGCATCTCGTGCAGAACCTCGTCATCGACCTGCTCGACGAGACCACCGCCGAGGCCCGCTTCCACTCGCTGGTCTACCGCCACGACGCCGGGCCGGGCGCTGAAGGCGCCGCGCCGCTTGGCGCGCCGCTCTCGATCAGCCGGTCACGCGACCGCCTCCGTCTGGAGGGCGGGGAGTGGCTCGTCGTTGAGCGGGGCTCCACCCGCGTCTTCGGGGGGTAGGCGGCGCCTGGGGAGCGCCGGCCGCTCAGGGCAGCTGCGCGGCGATCTGGGCCGCGGCGGCCTGCAGGTCGGCGACCAGATCCGCCTCGTTCGCCGCGGTGTAGTCGTCCTTCGCCATGACGCGCGTGAGGCTGCCCCGGACCTGGGAGCGGTCGCGCGACAGCACGGGGACGGCGATCGCCGCCAGTGACGGGTTGAACTGCCCAGCGGTCGTCATATGCCCCTTCCGGCGCAGGCGGGCGAGCGTGCCGCGGAACTCGCGCCAGTCGGTGCCGAGGCCAGCCGCCACGATCTCCGCCTGGCGAAGCAAGTAAAGCGAGCGGATCCTGTGGGTCGGCAGGGAGGCCAAGATCACCAGGGAGGCGGCGCCCCGGAAGAGCGGCAGCGGCAGGCCGCGCGCGCGAAGGATCTGGATGGACTGGCCGCCGGCCAGGATGCGCTCGGGTCCCTCCTTGTGCACGCAGAGGACCCTGTCCCGGTACAGGCTCGAGAGCAGCACGATACTGTTCGGCATGGCGCCGCTCAGCCTCGGCATGATGCGCTGACCGGCCTGCAACAGCGGGTCGGTCAGGTGCAACATGCGGTCGAGTTCGATCACCCGCGGCCCCAGGGAATAGAAGCCGTCCCCGGCCTGGGCGAGGAGCCCCACGTCACAGAGCGTCCTCAAATAGCGGTAGGCGGTCGACTTGGTATAGCCGAGCCTGTCCAGCACATCCTCCACGCGTAGGACCGGCAGGTCGACCGAGAACAGGTCCAGGATGTCGAAGATGCGGCCGATGCTGCCATCGCCCCGTCCGGCCGGCGGGGCCGCGCCTTCCTGATCCTCCATGCTGCCGCCCAGGGCAACGGGCGTCCCGGCCGCCCGGCGATGGCGCGACGCGGGCGGGCGGTCCTGCTCTGACTTGGGCGCATCCTGTCGCGGGGAAGCCATCCCGCCGAGATCGCCGAAACCGCCGGGAATGGCAACAGGTCGCGCCGCCCTTCCCGCGGCCTTAATCCCTGAGGCGCCTGCCGTGCAGCCCGAATTTCTTCGAAGAAATCTTACAAAGTGGGAATTGACCTATTGGCGCTATATCGGGAAAAGTTTGCTGGTCCAAGAAAAGCGGGCGCGCCAGAGGTGACGCCGTCCGTGGGAGAAGCCGCCCTTTGCAAGTCCCGCCTGATTCCGTGCCGGGGACCGGCCGTCGTCCGCTGCTGCTGTCCTGCCTTTCCGCGGCGGCCCTCGCCCTCGCGCCCGGCAGGGTCCGCGCCCAGGGATACCCCAGCCGGTCTGTCGAGCTCGTCGTCGCCTATGCGCCCGGCGGGGCCACCGACCTCGTCGCCCGCGTGGTGGCCCGGGGGATCTCCCCGGCGCTCGGGCAGCCCGTGGCGGTCGAGAACCGTGGCGGTGGCGGCACGCTGATCGGCACGCAGGCCGTCGAGCGCGCCGAGGCCGACGGGCACGTCCTGCTCTACGGCACCAATGCCTTCGTGAACTCGGCCGTGCTGCGCGCGCCCGCGCCCTACGACCCGCTGCGCGACTTCGCGCCGGTCGGGCTGGTGGCGGTGCAGCCGCTAGGCCTCGTCGTCCGGCCGGACCTGAAGGCCGCCTCGGTCGGCGAGCTCGTCGCCCTGGCGAAATCCGCGCCCGGCACGCTGAACTTCGCCTCCTCGGGCAACGGCTCCGGGCAGCATCTGGCCGGCGAGCTGTTCGGCCTGCAGGCCGGCGTCGAGCTGGTGCACGTCCCCTATCGCGGCGCCGGCCCGGCGCTCAACGACCTCCTGGGCGGGCGCGTGGACCTGATGTTCACCTCGCTCTTCGGCATCATGGACCATATCCAGGAGGGCCGCCTCCGCCTGCTCGCCACCACCGGGGCGCATCGCTCGCCCGCAGCGCCCGAGGCGCCCACCGTGGCCGAGGCCGGGGTCCCCGGCTACGCCTACACCACCTGGCAGGCCGTCTTCGCGCCGGCCGGCACCCCGGCGGCGGCCGTGTCGCGGCTGAACGCCGCGCTCCGCGACCTCGGCGCCGATCACGGCTTCCAGGAGACCCTGGCCGCGCAGGGGCTGGAGGTCAGCACCGGCTCGCCCGCCGATCTCGGCGCCATGGTGGCCCGCGAGGCGCAGGCGGTCGCCGACATCGCCCGGCGCACCGGCATCAGCCTGAGCTAGGCCGAGGAGGACAGGATGGAGACGACGCGCTTCCGGGTCGGCTATCTCGAACGGCCCATGCACCAGGCCTTCCTGGACACCGTCGCGCGGCACCCGGCGCTGGAGGTGCTGCGCATCCCGCTCGACCAGCCTGAGGCGGCGATCGGCGCGGCCCTGGCCGGCTGCCACGGCTACTACGCGCGCGCCTCGCGCGACGAGCTGCCGCGCCCCTGGCACGTGACGCCCGGGCTGCTCCGCCGCATGCCCTCCCTGCTCGTCGTGGCGAGCTACGGCGCCGGCTATGACACCATCGACGTCGAGGCCTGCACGGAAGCGGGCGTCGCCGTGGTCAACCAGGCCGGCGGCAATGCCGAGGGCGTGGCGGAGCACGCGCTCGGCATGATCCTGACCCTGCTGAAGCGCGTGCCGGAGGCGCAGGCGGCGCTGCGCGCCGGCACCGTCGGGCGGCGCGACCTGCTGATGGGGCGCGAGCTGGCGGGGCGCACGGTCGGCCTGATCGGGCTTGGCCATGTCGGCACCCGCATGGCGCAGCTCCTCGGCGCCTTCGGCTGCCGCGTGCTGGCCACCGACCCCCTGCTGGACGCGGCGACCTGCGCCGCGCGCGGCGCCTGCAAGATGGAGCTGGCGGCGCTTCTCGCGGAAAGCGACGTGGTCTCTGTCCACTGCCCGCTGAACGGCACCACGCGCGGCATGCTGGGCGCCGCCGCCTTCGCCGCGATGCGGCCGGGCGCGGTGTTCGTCTCCACGGCGCGCGGCGGCATCCATGACGAGGCGGCGCTCCTGGCGGCGCTGGAAGCCGGGCATCTCGCCGGCGCGGGGCTCGACGTTTGGGAACGCGAGCCGCCGTCGCCGGAGCACCCGCTGCTCGCCCATCCCGCCGTCCTGGCGACGCCCCACACCGCCGGCGTGACCGGGGAGAGCCGGGAGCGCGTCGGGCGCATGGCGGCGGAGGCCTTCGCGGCCGCCGCGGCCGGCCAGCTGCCGCCGCGCCTGGTGAACCCCGCCGTGGCGGCGCGCTTCGCCGCCCGCCGGGACGCCGCCCTCGCGCCGGCCAGGGGCGCCGCGTGATGCCGGATGCGGCGGGCACCGGCAACACCCTCGGGGACCTTCTGGCGATGCGCTACGGCGAGGAGCCCGGCGCCGCCGGGCCGGCGAACGGCACGATCCTCGGCCTGCTCGCGCACCGCTCGGTGCGCGCCTTCTCCGCGCAGGCGCTCGCGCCGGGCACGCTGGAGACCCTGGTCGCGGCCGCGCAGTCGGCGCCCACCTCCTCCAACCTGCAGGCCTGGAGCGTCGTCGCGGTGGAGGACCAGGCGCGCAAGCAGCGGCTGGCCCGCCTCGCGGGGACGCCGCGCGCCGTCGAGGGCTGCCCGCTGCTGCTCGTCTTCCTGGCCGACCTGTCGCGGCTGGAGCGGCTGGGCGTCGCGAAGGACGCGCCGATGGAGGGGCTGCGCCACCTCGAACTCTTCATGGTGGCGCTGATCGACGCGGCCCTGGCCGCGCAGAACGCCGCCGTGGCGGCGGAATCGCTGGGGCTCGGCACCGTCTACATCGGCGGTATGCGGAACCGCCCCCAGGAGGTGGCCGCCGAGCTTGGCCTGCCGCCGAACTGCATGGCCGCCTTCGGCCTCTGCGTCGGGCACCCCGACCCGGCAGTGCCGACCGAGGTGAAGCCGCGCCTGCCGCAGTCCCTGGTCCTGCACCGGGAGGGCTACGGCACGGCGGGGGAGGCCGAGGGGATCGCCCGCTACGACGAGACCCTGGCGGCCTTCTCGCAGCGGCAGGGCATGGCGGAAACGCGCTGGACCCCGCGGATGCTCGCCCGCGTCGGCACGACGGCGGCGCTGCACGGGCGCGACCGGATGCGGGAGGTGCTGCGGGCCATGGGCTTCGGGCTGCGGTGAACCCGCGCCGGCCCCGGCGCTCCGGGGGCAGAAGGCGCGCCCCTCGCGGGGCACGGAGGAAAGGACAGGCAATGCGCTGGATCAACTTCACGGCCGCGGGGAGGACCGCCTACGGCATCCTGGAGGGCGACCGCATCCGCGAGGTGCGCGGCGGCCCCTTCGGGGAGTACGAGGCGACGGGCCGGGTGCACGACCTCGCCCAGGTGAAGATCGAGATCCCCTTCCTGCCGCGCACCTTCTACGCGGCTGGCCTGAACTACGTCGAGCATGTGAAGGAAGGGGCGGCGAAGCGCGGCGAGGCGCCGCAGATCCCGACCAAGCCCGACATGGGATACCGGGCGGTGAACGCGCTGATCGCGCATGACGAGCCCGTGGTGATCCCCGCCGACGCCACGGAGAAGGTGCATTACGAGGGCGAGATCGCCGTGGTGATCGGCCGCAAGGCCAAGCACCTGAGCAAGGAGGACGCGATGTCCTGCGTGCTCGGCTACACCATCGGCAACGACGTCAGCGAGCGGAGCTGGCAGCGCTCCGACCGCACCTTCTGGCGCTCCAAGAACACCGATACCTTCAAGCCGATGGGTCCCTGGATCGAGACCGAGCTGGACCTCGACGCGGCGGAGACGACGGTGCGGCTGAACGGCCAGGTGACCACCCACTACCGCACCAACAGCATGCTGTTCGACATCCCCACCTTCATCAGCACGATGACGCGCTATCTCACCCTCTATCCCGGCGACGTCATCTGGATGGGCACCGACGGCACCTCCCCGGACCTCAAGGCCGGCGATGTCGTCGAGGTGGAGATCTCCGGCATCGGCACGCTGCGCAATCCCTTCGTTGCAGAGGAGCGCTGAGATGCGCGGAACACAGGGCGCGCCGGGCGTGGCGCGCGGACCCCTCGCGGCCCGTGGCGGGAGCGCCGGGGCATGAGGGTTTCCGCTGACAAGGTCCGCCAGCAGATCCTCAACATCCTGCTCGCCTGGGGGATGGATGACGGGATGGCCGCGACGACCGCGGAACTGATGGTCGAGACCGACCTGTTCGGCGTCGATTCCCACGGCATCTCCATGCTGATGATCTACGAGCGGGGGCTGCGGGAGGGCCGGCTGCAACTGCGCGAGAAGCCGCGCGTGCTGCGCGACGGCCCCTCCTTCGCGCTGCTCGACGCCATGGCCGGGCTCGGCCATCCCGTCTCCGCCATGGCGATGAACCTCGCCGTGGACAAGGCCCAGAAGACCGGCATCGCCTGCGTGGGCGTGCGCAACTCGCACCATTTCGGCGCAGCCGGCGTCTATGCGCGCATCGCCGCGCGCCGGGGCATGCTCGGCATGGTCACGACGGGCACACGGGGCGTCTTCATGGTGCCGCCGGGCGGCGCCATGCCGATCCTGGGCACCAATCCGCTCGCCTTCGCCGCCCCGGCGGGCCGCAACCGGCCCTTCGTGCTGGACATGGCGACGACCACGATCGCCGCCGGCAAGGTGAAGGTCTACGACCTCAACAACAAACCCATGCCCCCGGGCTGGGTGGTGGACGGCACCGGCCGCAGCGTCACGGACCCCGCCGAGGGGCAGAAGATCCTGCACGAGCGGCAGGAGGGTGGCCTGACGCCGCTCGGCGGCCTGCTGGAGACCGGCGGGCACAAGGGCTACGGCCTGGCGGTCATGGTGCACATTCTCGGCGCCACCCTGGTCGGCGGCTCCTTCTCGCCGATCCGCAACCGGACGCAGAAGCCGGGCGACTCCGACGACCTCGGCCACTTCTTCATGGCGATCGACCCGAAGCTGTTCCGCGATGCCGGCGAGTTCGAGGCCGACCTGGATGACGTCATCGACGAACTGCACGCGCTGAAGCCGGCCGATCCCTCCCGCCCCGTGCTGGTCGCGGGCGACCCGGAGGAGCAGGCGCGCGCCGAGCGGCTGGAGAACGGCATCCCCATCCCGGACGCGCTGGACCGGCACGTCCGCGGGATCTGCGAGAGGAGCGGAGCCGCCTACGTGCTCGCCTGAGCTTCAGGCAAGAAAAGGGAGGACACCGTGCAAAAGAAAAAAGTCTTGCACAGTACGCTGTGGGCCGCGCTGGTCGTGGCCGCGCCGGCCCTGGCTCTCGCGCCCTCGGCGCGGGGCCAGGAGGGCGGCACCCTGCGCATGGGCGTGGGCTCGCAGGTCACCTCGCTCGACCCGCATTTCCACAACATCTCGCCCAATACCGGCTTCGGGCAGCAGGTCTTCGACACGCTGGTGCAGACCGACTCCCACGGCCGCCCCAGGCCGGGGCTGGCCGAGAGCTGGCGCCCCGTCGCCGAGGATGTCTGGGAGTTCCGCCTGCGCCCCGGCGTGAAGTTCCAGAACGGCTCCGACTTCACCGCCGACGACGTGGCCTTCACCCTGGAGCGGGTGCCGAAGGTCCCCAACAGCCCGGGCCTCTTCACCGCCTATACCCAGGGGATCCGCTCGGTCGAGGTGGTGGACCCGCTGACCCTCCGCCTGCACACCGAGGGCCCCGCGCCGCTGGTGCCGATTAAGCTGGCGCAGGTCATGATGCTGGACCGTCAGACGCATGAGGGCGCCTCCACCGAGGACTTCAACAGCGGGCGCCTCGCCATCGGCACCGGTCCCTTCAAGGTCGTGGAGAACCGCCAGGGCAGTCTGGTCGTGCTGGCCCGAAACGGCGCCTACTGGGGCGAGAAGCCGGCCTGGAGCCGGGTCGAATACCGCATGATCACCAATGACGCCGCGCGCACGGCCTCGCTGCTGGCAGGCGACGTGGACATCATCGATACCGTGCCCACCAGCGATGTCGAGCGCCTGCGGCACAATGATCGCGTCAAGCTGGCCGCGATCGACTCGCTGCGCCTGGTCTATCTCTCCTTCGATCATCTCCGCACCGGCCCGACACCTTTCGTCACCGGGCCGGATGGCGAGAAGCTGGACCGCAACCCGCTGCGCGACCAGCGTGTGCGGCAGGCCCTGTCCCTGGCCGTGGACCGGCAGGCGATCGCCTCCCGGGTCATGGAGGGCATCGCAACGCCCACGGGACAGTTCATGCCGCCCGGCACTTCCGGCTACACCCCGGACATCCCCGTGCCCACGGTCCAGATCGACGAGGCCAAGCGCCTGCTGGCGGAAGCCGGGTACCCGAAGGGCTTCCGCATCACCCTGCACGGGCCGAACGACCGCTACCAGAACGACGCCCGCATCGTGCAGGCGGTCGCGCAGATGTGGACGCGCATCGGTGTGGCCACCGCGGTGGATGTCGCGCCCTATGCCAGCTTCATCGGCAAGGCGTCGCATCAGGACTTCTCCGCCTTTCTCGTCTCCTGGGGCAGTTCCACCGGCGAGGCCGCGACCGGGCTGCTGGCGACCATGGCGACCTTCGACCGCAGCCGGGGAATGGGCGCGGTGAACCGTGCGCGCTACTCGAATCCCGCCTTCGACGAGAAGGTCCTGGCCGCGCTGCGCGAACTCGACGGGGAGCGTCGCGAGGGGCTGATGCAGGAGGCGACACGCATCGCGATGAAGGACGTCGCCATCCTGCCCATCCACTTCCAGCGCAACATCTGGGCCATGCGCCCGGGGTTGCGCTTCGAGGCGCGCATGGATGAGCGGACGCGCGCGCAGGATGTGCGCCCGGCGGAGGCCGCCGCGAAACGGTAGCGGGAAGCGCCGCCCGGGCCTCCCCGGGTGGCCACGAATGGCGGGAACAGGAATGAGAAGGGAAACGCCCATGGACGAACTGACAGGCCGGCTCAACGCGATCTGTGACGCGCAGCCCTTTGACACGGCATGGTATCTCAAGGATCTCGCCACGGGGCGCGAGGCGCATCGCGGAGGACATGACGTCCTGCCTTCCGCGAGCACGCGCAAGACCTCCATCATGATGGCCGTCTTCAGGGCGGTTCATGCGGGGCGGCTCGACCTCGCGGAGCCCGTGCTGATCGAGGAGCGGCTGAAGAAGGACGTCGCCTCCGGCACCTACCGCTACATGACGGCCGGCTGCACCATTCCGCTGCGCGATGCGGTGGTGAACATGATCATCACCAGTGACAATGTCTGCACGCAGATCCTGCTGGAGCGGCTCGACGAGGCGGAGCTCAACGCCTATTGCCGGGAGATCGGCATGCGGGGCAGCGTGCACCGGGGCAAGATCCCCCGCCTCGGGCTCGACTTCGACCATCCGGCCGAAGCGGTCGCGACGACCACCGCGGCGGACCAGGGCCTGCTGCTGGACCTGATCCTGCGCGGCATGGAGGACGAAGACGCCGCCGCCCGCCTCGGCGTCAGCACCGCGCTGTGCCGGCTGGCGATGGACATCCTGAGTTGGCAGTTGCTGCGCCAGCTCATCCCGTCATTGCTCCCTTACGGCACCAAGGTGGCGCACAAGACGGGCCGCGGCCGGCGGGGGCGGATGGATGCGGGCATTGTGTTCCGGAACGGCCGGCCGCTCTACATCCTGACCGCCTATACCGACCGGGTGCCGGAGACGATGCCCGACGGGCTGCCCGGCTATGCGGCCGCCTTCACCACGGTCGGTAAGTTGTCACGCACCTGTTGGGACGCGCTGTGATCTGGCGTGTGTGCGGAGATGCCAGGGCCTGTTAGCTCCTGATCAATGGCCTATCTGCTGCGGAGGCAGCGGTGCCTTCCTGGACGGCAGCAGCATCCGCGCGCATCAGAAAGCCGTGGGGGCGGCGAAAGGGGGGATCCAGAGCCAGAGGTGACACGCGTGAGGCGCTTGGCTGCTCTCGTAGTGGCTATGGCACCGAGGCCTGCGTGATCGCCGATGGTGCTGGTTATGCCGTCGCGTTCCATCTGGTCCCTGGCCAAGCGCATGAACTTCCCATGGCCCTGCTCAGCCGCTTGCCGGAGGTCCCAACCTGGGCGGTGGCTGACCGCGGCTACACCAGCCGTGCCTTGCGCGAGCACATCTGGAACATCGGTGCGCGGCCTGCCATCCCGCCGCAGCGGCATGAAGCGCCGGTCGCCTGCCCCGCCTGGATCGACAGCAACCACAATCGCGTCGAGCGGCTCTGGGCGCGGCTGAAAGAGTGGCGTGCCATCGCCACCCGCTACGGGAAGACCGCCTGTTCCTTCCTCGGCCTTCTCTGTCTGGCCGCCTCGCTTGATTGGCTCAGGAGCTAACGAGCCCTAGAAAGCGCACGCCCGGATCAGGATCCATCCTGAACGAGGAAGTCGCCGGATGTGCACGGCTTATTCTCCACTTTGCTTGAGCCGCCAGCTTGCCGACTGCACCATGGAGGGGAGCGACCGCTCGCGCTGCCGCCCGCGGGATCTGCCCTCCCCGAGGGCTGAGAAGGCCCCGGCCGCAAGCATTACAGCAGAACATATTCCGGAGTGTCGGAGGGTGAAGCATCCTGTGAGATCGGGTGCTTTGGCTTCCCGCAAAGCTCCTCTCAGTGATCCGATGCTGTCACAGGCTCTGTTGTGCTGTCCGGCTGATCTCTTGCTCAGAGGCACCAAACAAGCCGGCAATGAAGCTGAAGCGATAAACGACAGCGACGCTGACTTTGATCTGCCCGCTGCTGCTGCCATTCAGACAACTGACTTCGTTCCGCATCATCCGATCCGCTGCCAGACCGGGGGGCAGGGCGGGGCGGGTGATGGCGGTCGAGAGATCAGAAAGGCAGCGACTGGCGGAGTCGCCCCCAACATACACCAGCGCGGCGCGCAGAGTGGCATTGGCGTGGCTGTCCACGGCCTCCGTCGTATAGACGTAGCGTGCCAGTTCGATGCCGCCGAGCAGCAGCATCAGGAAGGGAAGAGCGACCAGGCCGAATTCCAGGGAGAGCGCGCCGCGCCGCCCCAGCCTAGCGCAGACGAAGCTCGACATGGCCATGCAGCGTCGTGGGAGGGAGGACGGCGGCCGCCAGGGGCGTGCTGGGGGCGAAGGGACTGCTGACCTCGATGGAGACATACATCGCCGGCGCCGCCGTGCCGCAGCTGCCGCCCGTGCAACTGACCGTGCTGCCATCCTCGCAGCGACAGGCCACCACCGGGTCGGGCACGGTGATGTCCGTCCAACCCGGCAGGTTGGCGCGGATAGAAGCGGTAATGCCAGCGCTGTCCGTCGGCCGGGTGAAGGCATACTGCGCGCCGGCCCGCGCTGCCGCTTCCAGCCGGAGACTTTGCAGGACGGCATTGCCCAGATCAAAGCCGCCCAGCGCCATCAGGGCGAGAGCAGGCGCAATGAGCGCGAACTCCAGCGCGGAAACGCCGCGGCGGCAAGCTCTGAGACGTGCGAGCATCCGCGTCACTCCACCAGCCGCGGCACCCGGATCTCCGGGACTGCCGTGTTACGGTCGGGGCATCCGCTGACGTCGAACGGGAAGTTGCTGAGCTGCCCGATCTCCAGTGTGCCGACCACCATCGGCAGGCAGGTGCTCGGGTTTGGTGCCGACATGCTGGTGATCTTCGTGTAGCCGTTCGGCACATAGATGCCGCCGAGCAGGGCGATGGAGCTGAGGCTCGACATCTGCAGAGTGGGGCTGCCGCTGCTGCCGGTTGGGCCGGAGTCGGAGCGGATGATGATCATGCCGCTCATCGCCTCGTCGAAGGCATTGAGCTTCGGCGCGGTGAGGCGGGCGCTGGAGAGGCTGGTGAAGTTGACTTGGCCGGGATTGCTGCCGAGCAGCGCGATGGTGCAGTTGTCGCAAAGGAACTTGCTCAGGCTTTGCGCGCTGAAGGAAGCAGGGGTGGTACCGGAGTTGGTGCCGACGAGAATGAAGGTGCAGCCGTTACAATCAAGTTCTGAGAGGTTTCCGATGGTCAATGAGGCATCGCGGAAGATGTAGGTGCCCGGATCGAGCACGACCGTGCTGGATTTGCCGATGCTGTAGGCCCCGTTGCAGAAGGCCGTTCCCGTCTGCTCATAGGGGGGCATCTGCGTTTTTCGGTCGAAGTCGCGCGTGGCGTTGGTGGTGCAGGGCGGATCGGGCGCCACCAGCTTGTCGAGCTTGGCATAAGGATTGGCAATCGCGGGGGCCTTCTCCTGGTAGCCCTCCGCCAGGGTCACGTTCCGATTGGTGCAGCCGCTGCAGGTACCGGCGGTTACCACGCCCTGCGCCGAGAAGCTGCCGGAATTGTCGATCTTCACCGCAGCCGCGCCTGTGCCGTTGGCGCCCAGCGCGCAGCCTTGCGCCGAGAATTTGCTGAAGTTAGCGACGCTGATGGTCCCATTGAGCGCCAGCAGGCAGACCTTGGTCGTGCCTTTCAGCATGGCCACCGCGCGCGCGCCGATCTCGCCCTCCGACCGACCGAGCAGGGCGCCGGCCATGGCGAGAGGTTGCCGGTGGCGGATCTCCACCTCGTAGGCCTGCATGTTGTCCTTGAAAGCGCCGGCCGTCGGCGGGTTACGGACGGCGAGGGTGGTTTCGCCCGAACTGGCGAAGCCGTTCAGCGCGGCGGCCTCGGCGCCAGCGGCGAGGGCGGCGTCGCGCGTCCGCGTCTCTGCGGCCGAGGCGGCGGCAATGGCAGCCGTATCGGCGGCGTTCTGCGCACGTTGCTGGACCAGGTAGAGCAGCCCGCCGTCAGCGGCGAGGGCGACGGCCCCCAACAGGGCTGTCGCGCTGACGGCGAAGAGCAGAGCGGTGGCGCCACGTCGGTCACGGCGGAGCCGCCGCAAAGACTGGAACGGGGCTGTTAAGTGGCGACGAAACGGGAGGGAAGGGGGGCGAGGGGACACAGGATTGGGCCGATCGATGCGAAGCAAGGTTGGCGCCGGCGAGGATCTTCAAGATGCCGCGAGGGATAAAGCTACAACCACGGCGCATACCTACTAGCACGACCTGGAGTTGATAAACCTTAAAAAATTCTTCTCCTGGTAGGGCGCGAGGTGCTATCAAATCTTCGCTACCGAGACGAGCGGTGACCCGAAATGATCACGCGATGGGCGTGTGATCGCGTGTTCCGCCTACCGGATGCGAGATCGGAGAGAATCCCATGATGGGTAAGGCATTTTACCTGCTCGCCAGCCTGAAGGCGGACCGCAAGGGCGTGACCGCGCTGGAGTACGGCGTGATCGCGGCTGTGCTGGTCGTGGCCGTCGCAACTGCGATGGGCACCTTCGGAGACAGTATTGGCACTTTCCTCGGTAGCGTGATGACGAAGATCAACGCGAAGCTTCCTGCTTAGGAATAAGGGAAAGAGCGGCGGCAGAACCGCCGCTCTTCCCTTCTCTTGCTGTTCTGCGGGAGTCTTAACCAGAAAGAAGTCCGGCGATGCTTTTCTTCGCCTTCCTGCCCATCCTGGCCGTTGCCGCGTGGCGGGATGTCGCGACGCGCACCATTCCGGACTCTGTCAGCCTTTTCTTCGCGCTGACCGGCATTGCTTTTCGCTTCTGGGCCGGTCCGCAGGCCCTGCTGGCCTCGCTTCTTTCCGCCGCACTCCTCTTCACCCTTCTTCTGTTCCTGTTTGCCCGGGGCGCCCTGGGCGGTGGTGACGTGAAGCTGATGTCGGCCCTGGCGCTCGGTATGGCGCCGGCCGCGATCTGGGACTTCCTGATTGTCACCGCAGCCGCGGGCGGCGTGCTGGCCCTGGCTTACCTCGTCCTGTCGCGACTAATCCCGGCGCATCTTGCGCGCCCCACGGCGGTGCGCGCCGTCCTTCCGCGCCTTTTCCGGGTGGAGGCTTGGCGCATCCGCCGTCGCGGCCCGCTGCCCTATGGCGTCGCTATTGCCCTGGGTGGCGCCATGGTCCTGCTGCGGGGGACGTGAGGTCCGACGATGCGCCTTCTCCTTGTTCTTGTTCTGCTGCTCGCAGCGGCCGGCCTGGGCCTGGTGGCTTGGCAGGCGGTGCAGCCACCGGCCCCAAGGCCGGTCGCGCAAGCGGAGGCCGCTCCGCCATCGCCCGTGCGCATCCGCATCCTTGTTGCCGCGCGCCCGCTTCCGGCCGGCTCGCTGCTGAAGGAAGAGGACTGGGCGGTGCGCGAAGTGCCGCCCGGCAGCACCTCCGAGGCAGTGCTGCGCGACGCCCCGGAGGAGCGCGCCGAATTGCGCGGCGCCATGCTGCGCCAGTACCTCGATGCTGGCGCGCCACTCTCCCGCGACGATGTCCTAAGGCCGCGTGACCGTGGCTTCCTGGCCGCGGTGCTGCGCCCGGGCATGCGGGCTATCTCGGTCGGCGTCGATGCCGTTACCGGCACCTCCGGGCTGATCTGGCCCGGCGACCAGGTGGACCTGATCCTGACCCAGGAACTTGATCCCGCACAGGCGCCGCTCGGGCGCCGCGTCGTGGCGGAAACCGTGCTGACCGACATCCGCGTCATCGCCGTGGACCAGAAGCTGACCCAGGGTGCCAGCGGCGATACCGCTGCCCGTGACATCGCCCGCACGGTGACGCTGGAGGTTTCCGCCCGGCAGGCGGAGCGGGTGGCTGTGGCTGGACGGCTCGGCCGGCTTTCCGTTACGGTACGCGCCATGGAAGAAACGGCAGCCGCCGATACAACCGCCCGGCCTGCCGCGGTCTTCAGCGCGGATGTGTCCTCCGCCCTCTCGCGTAGCGAGCAGGCTGCGGGCATGCGGATGCGAGTGATCCAGGGCGGCGAGACGCAGGATCTGACCTTTCGATGAGCTTTCCTCCTGCGCGCCGCCTGCTTTGCGCCGGTCTTCTGGTTCTGTCGCCGCTCGCCTCTGCGCGGGCCCAGCCGGACCTGCCCACCGTGGCGCCGGCCGGGCCATTGGCCCCGCTAATGGGCAGCACCCGCCTGGAGGCGGGCACCGGCCAGTTGCTCACCCTGCCGCGCCCCGCCGCCACCGTGATCGCAGCCGATCCGCGTGTCGCCCGCGTGCAGCCGACAGCGCCCAACCGCCTTTTCGTCATGGGCGTGGCGGAGGGGCGGACCACGCTGATCGCCACGGCGGAGGACGGTTCTCTGGTGGCGCAGTACGATGTGATCGTGCGCGGTACGGTGGGGCCCGCTGCCGGCGCACCCTTGGCAGTGCCCTCCGGCGTGGCCCCCGCCGTCACACCGGTGAATGCAGCGGCGCTGGAAGCCGCGCTGCGCGACGCGGTGCCGGGCGGGCAGGGACTGCGCGTGCGCGTCACCCCTTCCGCCATCGTGTTGGAGGGCAGCGTCGCCTCGCCAGCCGAGGCGCATCGCGCCGCCACTCTGGCCTCTGCTTTCGGTGGTGAGGGGCGCACCGTGAGCAACGAGCTGGTGGTGCGCAGCAGCACCCAGGTGAATGTTCGCGTCCGCATTGCCGAGATCTCGCGACAGATCACGCGCGAGCTGGGCCTTAACTGGCAGGCGCTTGGCTCGATCGGCAGCTTCGCCTTCGGGTTGCGCAGCGGTCCGGCGGCCAATACCGTTGCGGGCGCTGTGGCCAGCGCCGCCGCCTCGCTGAGCGGCGCGACCTCCGCCGCGCGCTTCGCCGGCGGCCTCTCCACCTCGCGCCTTGATCTCAACGCGGTGATCGATGCGCTGGCCGCCGACCAGCTGATCACCATCTTGGCGGAACCGAATCTGACCGCCCAATCGGGCGAGACGGCGAGCTTCCTGGCCGGCGGCGAGTTCCCGGTGCCGGTCGCGGCGAGTGCGCAGAACAATGCGATCACCATCGAGTTCAAGCCCTTCGGCGTCAGCCTCTCCTTCGTGCCCACGGTGCTCTCGGCCGACCGCATGAGCCTGCGCGTCCGTCCGGAGGTGAGCGAGCTGTCGCAGAACGGCGCCATCAGCGTGCCGCTGGCCAGTGGCACGGTGCAGATCCCGGCGCTGACGGTCCGCCGCGCCGAGACCACGGTGGAACTCGGCAGTGGGCAGAGCTTCGCCATCGCAGGATTGCTCCAGCGTAACAGCACGCAGATTCAGCAGGGCTTCGCCGGCCTGGGGGATCTACCGGTGCTGGGGCCGCTGTTTCGGTCCGACCTGTTCCAGCGCAGCGAGAGCGAGCTGGTGATCATCGTCACGCCTTACATCGTCCGTGCAGTCTCGGACCCGGCGGCGCTGGTGGCGCCGACCGACCGCTTCCGGCCCGCGACGGATCTGGAACGCGTGCTGCAGCGGCGCCAGGTGGCGCGGGGCGCTCCGCCGCTTCCGGCGCTCCGCCGGCCGGTCGATGCCGGCTTCATGCTGGAGTAGCGCATCATGGCCAAGCATCTCGCCCTCGGGGCCTTCCTGCTATTGGCTGGCTGCAGCTCGGACCCGATGCTGCGTCCCGGCACCTGGCATGCCGAAGGACTGAACGACCGTAACCTGCGCGCCATGCTGGTTGATCCAGCCCATGCGGAACAGGGTATCGGTACCTCCGACAGCCGTGCCGACACCGCTGCGGCGGCGGTGCAGCGGCTGCGCGAGGGCAAGCCGCATCTGCTCATCGACCCGCGCGCCTCGGGGACTACGGCCCATGCTGGCCAGTGAGGCGGCACGGCTTGGCGGCGTCTCGGAGCGGCCCATCCTGCTCGCCTTCCTTGCCGACGAGGACAGCGAGGCGGCGCTGCGGGGTGGCCTTGCGGAGTGGTCGGATGCGCTGCCGGTGCGTCGCGGCAATGTTCGCACCGCCGTGCGCGCGCTTGAACGGGAGCCGACGCCCCGTCTGCTGATCGTGGACATCTCCGGCGTGGAGGATGCCGCCGCTGAGCTGGACCGGCTTGCCGCCGTGTGCAGCCCCGATGTGCGCGTGTTGGTGGTGGGCGATCGCGCCGATCTGAGCTTCTACCGCGGCATCACGCGTGAGCTTGGGGTCGAGGAATATATCTACAAGCCGCTCACCCGTGACAATGTGGGGCGACTCTTCGGGCCGCCGTTGGCGGAACTGCTGGCCACCAAGGCGGGCCATGGCGCCGCCGCGCCGCGCGGCGGCCATATCATCGCCGTCGGCGGCGTGCGGGGCGGGGTGGGCGCCACCACCATCGCCACCAACCTAGCGCTGCATCTCTCGGAAACGACGCGGGGCCACGTTGCCCTGCTCGACCTGCACCTACGCGGCGGTAGTACGGCGCTGGCGCTGGGCGTCCGCCCGGGAGCGGGCCTTCGGGTGGCGCTGGAGGAGCCGGACCGGGTCGATGCGCTGTTCCTGGACCGCGTCTCCATCCCGATCTCCGACCGCCTGCGGCTGATCGCCGCCGAGGAGGGTTTCGAGACCAGCCCCGCCCCGACCGAGGAAGGCATCTCTCGCCTGCTCGAACTGCTCCGCTCCCGTTTCAACATCATCGTCGCCGACCTGCCTATGCCGCCCGCGACGGTTGAGCGCCGTGTCCTCGCCCTTGCACGCCACCGCGTCCTGGTGATGGGGCCGGACGTGGCAAGCATCCGCGATGCCGGCGCGGGACGACGCATGGTCGCGGCGCTGGCCGGCGGCGCGGCGCCTCTGGTGGTACTCAACCGCGCCGGGATGCGCGGCGGGCTCAGCGCGGCTCTGGTCGCTGAGGGGCTTGGCGGTGTCCCGGACATCAGCATTCCCGATTTTCCCACGCAATTGCCGAAAGCCATGAACCTGGGCCGTCCCGCCCTGCACGACAGCGCCGGCTTCCGTCGTGCTCTCACGCCGCTGGCGCGGGAGATCTCCGGCGCCATATCCTCCACCACTGAGAGTGGGCTGCGCCGCCTGGCGCGGCTGTGGCGGCGATGAAGACCTTCGGCCGCCGCACGGAGACTGCGCCACCGCTGGCCAGCGCGGCGCCCGTCAATCCTGCTCCACCGCGGGAAGCGCCGCTGCTGCGCCTGCGCAGCCAGGTCATGGAGCGCGTCGATCCCGTTCTGGCCGCTGAGCTGCCGGCACCCGCCCTGCGCAGCCAGCTTGAGGCCATCGTGCACGAGGTGGCTGATCGCGATCGGCTGGAACTCTCGGCGCGTGAGCAGGCGCGGCTCGCGGAGGAGCTGACCCATGACATGGTCGGGTACGGTCCGCTGGAGCCGCTGCTGCAGGACGACAGCATCAGCGACATCATGGTGAACGGCCCTGACCGGGTGTTTATCGAGGTGCGCGGCAAGATGCGCCTTTCCGGCGTGCGCTTCCGGGATGCGGCACAGGTTGCCAATATCGCGCAGAAGATGGCGGCAGCAGTGGGGCGCCGCGTGGACGAGTCGAGCCCGCTGCTGGATTGCCGCCTCGCCGATGGCAGCCGCGTCAACGTCGTCTTCCCGCCTTTGGCGCTGGATGGGCCCTGCCTGTCGATCCGCAAGTTCTCGAAGAAGAAGATCGACTTCGCCACCATGGTGGCGAATGGCAGCATGATTTCGCAGGTCGCGCGGGTGCTGGAGGTCGCGGCGCGCTGCCGGCTCAACATCGTCGTCTCCGGCGGCACTGGCTCCGGCAAAACCACGATGATGAACGCGCTGAGCCGTTTGATCGACCATGACGAGCGTATCGTCACCATCGAGGATGCCGCCGAGCTACAGCTGCAGCAGCCCCATGTGGTGCGTTTGGAGACACGTCCGCCCAACCTGGAGGGCAAGGGCGAGATCACCCAACGCGACCTGATGAAGAACGCGCTACGGATGCGGCCCGATCGTATCATCGTGGGCGAGGTGCGAGGCGCCGAGGCCTTCGACATGCTGCAGGCCATGAACACCGGCCATGACGGCTCGATCTGCACCGTGCACGCCAACACCACGCGCGACGCCGTCACCCGCATCGAGAACATGGTGCAGATGGGCAGCATGTCGTTGCCGCCACGCGCCATTCGCACGCAGATTGCCAGCGCGGTGGATCTGATCATCCAGGTCGAGCGCATGCGCGACGGTGTGCGCCGCGTTTCGCAGATCTCTGAGGTCTGCGGCCTGGAAGGGGATGTGATCACCATGAACGAGGTGTTCACCTTCGCCTTTGAGGGTGAGGATGCGAATGGTCGGCTGCTCGGCCGCTATGTCAGCCCGCGCACGCGCCCGGTCTTCTCCGAGAAGCTACGCTATTTTGGTCTGGAGCGCGTCTGGATGGACGCCCTGCAGGAACTGCCCGAATGACGGCGGCGCTGCTGGCGGTGGTCGTGGCACTGCTCTGCGCCTCCGCCGCACTGGTGCTGCGCGGCGGTGCGGAGGCGAAGCTACGGGCGCGGGTGCAGGGCGCGCGGGCAGTCGCGGCGCTACCTGCCGCCACGGCCCGGCAACTGCCCAGCATCCGTGTGGCGCCACGCCGCAGTAACCCGCTGCTACGCCGCGCCCTCCGCCTGGTCTGCTATAATCCCGACAATCCGGCCGAGCAGGTCTTGCCCTGGCCGGTGGTCGTCGTGGCGGGAGGGCTGGCAGGGTTGCTCGGCTTCTGGCGGGCCGAGAGTTACCTGGGGCTGCTGCCGGGCCTCGCCCTGGGTATCGCCTCGGGCGTCATGACCATCCGCACGGCATTCCTATGGCAGCACCGCCGTTACACCGGCGCGCTGTTCCGGCAGTTTCCGGATACGCTCGGCGTCATCGTCCGCGGCCTCCGCGCCGGTCTGCCGATGACCGAGGCGCTGCGCAGCATCGCGCGCGAGATGCCGTCCCCGACGCGGGAAGCTTATGGCCGCGTCGTCGGCGAGATCGCCATCGGCCGCTCCGCCGAGGCGGCGCTGTGGAGCCTCTACGAGCGCACGCGGGTGGCGGAGTTCGCCTTCTTCTCCGTGATGATCGGCCTTCAGGCGCAGACCGGCGGCAGCCCGACGGCGGCGCTGGATACCCTTGCCGACATGGTGCGCAAGCGCGTGGCGATGCGCAGCCGTGCCCGTGCCCTGGCATCGGAAGCCCGCACCTCGGCGGCGATCCTCGCCGTCCTGCCTTTCGTGGCGGCGCTTGGCCTGTCCTTTCTGCAGCCCGGCTATCTCGACCTCTTCTTCAATACCACGCTGGGCCAGAGGCTGCTGATGACGGCCGCTACGCTGCTGGGAATGGGCCTGCTTACCATCCGTTGGCTGATCCGCCGGAATACCAGCGAATGACCGAGCCCGCGGTGCTCTCGCCCGTCATGCTTGCCGCCTTGGCGGGCGGCGGTGCCCTGCTGCTGGCGGTTGCCGCCGCAGTGCTGCTGAGTGCCGAGGCCAGGCAGCGCGACTTCGCCGCGCGGATCCGCCAGGTCACGCGCCTGCCCGAGGCGGGGGTTCGGCGGCACGGCCGAACACTGCAGCCGCTCGGGCGGGTGCTACAGCAACTTGGCGAGATCCTGCGGCGTACTGCCCTGTTTTCCGCTAAGGATCTGGCGGAACTGGAGCGCGCGGTGGCGGCCGCGGGGTTCAATCCCCATCGTGCCGTCTCGACCTTCCTGGGCGCCAAGCTGATCGCGGTGGTCCTGCTGCCGGTGCTCGGCTGGCTGCTGGCGGAGGTCAGCGGCGGGGGCCAGCGGATCTGGCTGATGCCGGCGGCCGGTCTGGTACTCGGCATTCTGGCGCCTGGCTGGGTGGTGGCCGGGCTGCGTCGGCCCTATGTCGCGGCGCTTTCCCGCGGCCTTCCCGATGCGCTCGACCTGCTGGTGGTCTGCGCCGAATCCGGCCTCGGCCTTGATAGCGCGGTGGAGCGCGTGGCGCGGGAGATGGAGTTCTCCAACCCGGCTATCGCGCTCGAGCTGTCGCTGCTGGGCCAGGAACTACGCATGTTGCCCGACCGGAGTGCCGCACTGATGCGGCTCGGCGAGCGCACGGGCCTCGAGAGCTTCCAGCGCTTGTCGGCGACGTTGTCGCAGACCCTGCGTTACGGCACACCGCTGGCGCAGGCTCTGCGCGTGCTGGCTGGTGAGATGCGGCAGGAACGCATGATCAGGCTGGAGGAGCGTGCCGCCCGGCTGCCCGCCCTTCTGGTGCTGCCGCTGATCCTGTTCATCCTGCCCTGCCTGTTCATTGTGCTGATCGGCCCTTCGGCCATCCGCCTCATTGCGCAGTTCTCGGGAAGCTAAGGGGGATCCGCATGCTTCGCCTCACGCACGGCCTCGTGCTGATCTCGTTCCTGGCCAGCGGCTGCGCCATGTCGGGCGGACGCGACGAAATCGCGAGCCGTCTGCACGTCGCCGCGGTCGCGGAGCAGTCGGGGCAGGGTGATGTCGCACTCTCGCTGTATGCCGCGACCGCCGAGCAGGCGCCGGACCGGCCCGAGGTCCAGCTGCGCTATGCCCGTGCCCTGCTTGGCCACCAGCAGCCTGAGAAGGCCATGGAGGTGCTGCAGACGGCGTTACAGAAACATGCCGGCGATCCCGGCCTGCTGGCAGAAGCTGGCCGTGTCCAGCTTGCCCTGGGGCAGGCCGAAACGGCGTTGGCCACCTACAAAGCCCTGCTGCGCAAATCGCCGCAGGATGTCGCGGCGCTGAACGGGCAAGGGGTTGCGCTCGATCTCCTGGGCCGCCATGGCGAAGCCCAGCAGAGCTACCGCATGGCACAGGCGGTCTCGCCGGATAATCTTGCCGCGGCGAACAATCTCGCTCTCTCCACGTTGCTCGAAGGCCGCGCCGATGCCGCCGTGGCGCTGTTCGATACGCTCGACCAGCCGGGCGCGCCGGAGCGGGTGCGGCAGAACCATGCCATTGCTCGCGCGGTGGCCGGGGAGGCGGTGGAAGATCCGGGACTCAAGGCTCTCACCGCGGCCCTTCGGTAGCACCTAACCGCCAGCGCACAGCTTCAGAAGTCGGCTTTCTTCTGTTGAGCCCTCCGGAGGTCTCCACCGTGCTGCACCTGGTGGCGGGCCGCGAAGCCCAGACGAGTGCTGCTATCCTCGACAGCCGGACGCTGCGCTCCTCACCCGAGAGCGGAATCCGCGCCGGGTCTGACCGCGCCAAGCGCAAGAGGGGCTCCAAGTTGCATCTGGCGGTCGGCATGCTGAGCCACCTGCCGGCATGATACATCACGCCAGCCAGTGTGAATGATCGCGCCGCAGTGCGGGGCTTCGTGCTGTTGCTGCGGCGCTGGGTTGTAGAAAGGTCCTTCGCCTGGGCCACCCGCTTCCGGCGCCTGGAAGGACTACGAGCGTCACGCGAGTACGCTCGCCGACCTCCGCCTCGTTACCGTCGTATGCGTCATGCTCAATTAGGCCGCCCAACTCGCCACAGGTCCATAGCAGCCTCGGGAGTCAGGGGCAAAAGGAACAATGTGCCAGCAGTGCCCCACCGAGGAGGCGGGGCACGCATTCAGTTCTCGTCCGCGCTCACTGCCGCGTCACGACGACCTCAAGGTACTCGCTTGGCACCACCAGCCCGTTCCCGCCACCGCGATCCAGCCGCCCTAAAAGCTCGCGGATGTCACCTTCCAGCGCGGCCTGCCCTGTCGGGTCCAGCGCGGCAAAGGCGCGATGCACAGGGCCGTACCAGGTACGGAGCACCTCCAGCCAGTGCGTGGCCGAGCGATAACGGAAGTTGAAGACCTGCGGTACCACCTGGATGCGGTGACCGGGGAAGAGCTCGGCCAGCCGCGCCTCCGTCCCCCACAGAGCGGGGGATTTCACGCCTGCTGGCGGCGGCACATACTTGCCGATGGTTTTGAAGATTTGGCCGATGAAACCTTCCGGCGTCCAGTTCGCCAGTCCGATCCGCCCGCCTGGGCGCACCACCCGCGCCAGCTCCGCGGCCGCCCGCTCCTGGTCCGGCGTGAACATCACCCCGAAGGTCGAGAGCGCGACGTCGAAGCTCGCATCCGGGAAGGGCAATGCCTCAGCGTCCGCCTCTCGAAACTCGACCGGCAGCCCCTCCGCCGCCGCGCGCTCCCGCCCGCGCTCCAGCAGCGCGCCCACATAGTCGGTGGAGGTCACGGCGGCGAAGCGCCGCGCCGCGGCGAGCGTCGCGTTGCCGTTGCCGGCGGCCACGTCCAGCACCCGCTCGCCGGCGCGCAGGTCCACGGCCTCACAGATGCGCTCGCCCACGATCTGCAGTGTCGTGCCGATGACGGCGTAGTCGCCAGCGGCCCAGGTGGCCCGCTGCCGCGCCTTGATGGCGGCGAGGTCGGGTGCCGCGGCTGGTGCGTTGCCCGGGCTCGGCAGGGTGGTGGCGGAATTCGGCATGGTCGCTCTCCTCCGGTGTCCGTTGGTCCATCCCCCGGCGGGGAAGGGCGGCGCTCGGGCCGCGGGGTTGGCGCAGGCCGGTGTTGTGTGCGGCGCTGCGCGATCGAATGAGCAGAGCGCGGGGTGGCGGGCGCCGGACAGGATCGTTCTCTTTTCCGACGGTTCGCTGCTATGCTGACCGCCCGCTGCACCGAGAGATCCCGCGGACCCGGCGCCCCGCACCTCGTCTGCCTGGCCTCCTTCGTAGCGGCGTCGCATGGACGCCAGCGTGGGAGCCGGCATGGAAATATCCATGGAAACGGATCAGCCTGGCCGCTCCGGGGAGAGCCCGGCGTTGGAGATCCGCCTGCTCGGACCGCTAACGGTCCGCTGCGCCGGGGTCATGCTGGTCTTGCCGGCCTCCCGCAAGGCGCGCGCGCTGCTCGCCTACCTGGCGCTGGCGCCGCATCCCGTCCTGCGGAGCCAGCTCTGTGAGCTGCTGTGGGACGTACCTGACGACCCGCGCGGCGAGCTCCGCTGGTGCCTGAGCCGGATCAGGAGCGTCCTCGACGCGCCCGGCCGCTACAGGATCGTGACACGGACGGACATGGTCGGGCTCGATCTTGCGGGCTGCTTCGTGGATGCGATCGAAATTGACCGCGCGGCCCGGGAGGGTTTGGCGGTGCTGACCACCGGGCGGCTACAAGCGCTGGCCACGCTCTTTGCCGGCGAGTTCCTCGAAGGGCTGGAGATCGACAGGCAGCCGGGCTTCAACAGCTGGCTCGTCGCGCGGCGCCACCGATTCCGCGATTGCCGCGCCACGGTGATGGAGCAGCTTGCCGGGCGGGTCCCGGACGAGGAAGTGCCCGACATCCTCGACCAGTGGCTCCAGCTTGCCCCGTTTGACCTCCGCCCTCACGAAGCCGCCCTGACCGCATTGGCCCGACGCGGCCGCATCCGAGAGGGAGAGGAGCACCTCGCGACAACGGCCCGGCTGTTTGAGGCCGAAGGCCTGGACGCTGGGCCACTTCGCGACCTGTGGCGCGTGGTCCGCGCCCGGGTGGATGAGGCGCCGCGAAGACGGATCACTGCGGCTCCCGCGGCGCCTTCCCCCGCCGGCGCCGCCGCAGAGGGTGCCCCTGCTGGTACCCGCCGGGCTTCTGTCGCCGTGATGCCCTTCGCCGATATGACGGCGGGACCGAGTCCACCCGGCGGACTGGCTGACGGACTTGCCTACGACGTGATCACGCGGTTGGCGAAACTGCGCAGCTTGTTCGTGATCGCGCAGGGCACCGTCTTTGCGCTCCGCGCACGAGGCGCCGCTCCGGCCGAGGCCGGCCGGATGCTCGGCGTGGACTACATCGTCAGCGGGTCGGTCCGTCGCCGGGGTCGGCACCTCACCGTTGCGGTCGAGCTGGCCGAGGTGCGGACCGCCCGGATCGTCTGGGCGGAGGTCTTCGACCACGAGGCTGTGGACGCCTTCCTGGTTCTTGACGAGATCGGCAACATGACGGTCGCCTCCGTGGCGGGCGAGATCGAGGCGGCTGAGCGTAACCGCGCCATCCTGAAGCCGCCGGACTCTCTCGACGCGTGGGAGGCGCACCACCGCGGCCTCTGGCACATGTACCGGTTCAACCGGGCCGACAACGAGCGGGCCCGCCAGCTTTTCGAGACGGCGCTGCGCCTCGATCCGACCTTCTCGCGTGCCTATGCCGGCCTTTCCTTTACGCACTGGCAGAACGCGTTCCAGGGCTGGGCGGATCGCCGGAAGGAAACCGAGCGCGCCTATGCCGCAGCGGCGCGGGGCCTGATGGCAGATGACCGCGATCCCGCCGCGCACTGGGCCATGGGTCGCGCGCTGTGGCTGCGGGGCCGCCATGACCAGTCCGTGGCCGAGCTCGACCAATCCGTGGCGCTGAGCCCGAATTTCGCGCTCGGCCACTACACTCTCGCTTTCGTTCACTCGCTGACGGGTGATCCGGGCCTTGCCGTTGCGTCGTCTGGCCATGCGCACCGCCTGAGCCCCTTCGACCCGATGCTCTTCGGCATTCTCGGCGCGCGCGCGATGGCGCTTCTGCGCCTCGGCCGCTTCCACGAGGCGGCCGAAGCTGGCGTCAAAGCCGCCGCCCGGCCAAATGCTCACGCGCATATTCTGGCAATCGCCGCTGTCTCCCTCGCGCTCGCCGGCCGGCTCGATGAAGCGCAGGCTCACGTGGCTGGCATTCGCAGAGCGCTGCCGCGCTACTGCGTGGACGATCTCGTTGCCGCGATGCGCCCCATGCCCGAAGGCGAGGGGCTGTTCCGGGAGGGCGCGCGGCGCATTGGTTTCGCGTGATCCAGCCTGTTCGCCGCATCCGATATCCGCCTGATGGATCACAGGTCCGGGGAGGCCGCAATGATCCCTTAGGCCTCCCGGCGCAGGGTCCGGGAGGCGACGCCTCCCAGGCTCACCCCTGCAGCGCTTCGTGCGCCTGCTGCAGCCCGTGGAGGAGACGGTTGCAGGCCCGGATTGCCGCCACGCCCAGGAAGCGCGCCTCGTCCGACCCCGCGGGCGCCTGCGCCCAGGCCTGCAACGGGCGCAGCACCGGCCAAGCCGGCTGAGGCAGCGCCGGATCGTGGATGAACCGATCTCCCTCGGTCATGTACAGGGGAACCAGGGCGCGGCAGGCCCGCATCACCGCACGATCCGATGGCGCGGCGGGCGCATCCGCCAGCGCCTCGGCCGCGGCGATGGCCCGGGCCAGATGCGGCGCGGCCGGGCCTTCCGCCGGCAGGCTGCGCAGTTCCTGGACCAGCGACGCCATCGTGGCCGCCGGGTTCAACGGCAGCACCGGCTCGGTGAGCAGGCGCCAGAGCGTGTGCACGAAGACGCGCGTGTCACGGACCAGGAAGGCTTCGTCGATCTTGTCGATCAGGTCGTGCGGCGTGTGCCACCACCAGCCCAGCGCGTTGCGCATGGTGGGCGGCCCGAAGGTCGGCGTGCCCGGCACCTGCGTGCTGAGGCTGCCGAACATCGAAGGAATGCCGATGCCCCAGAAGGACTGGTCACTGCTGCGCGAAGGCCGCTTGCCGGCATAGTGCTGCCCGGTCTCGGCGGCGATGGTGTCGGCGGCGAGCGCGACCAGTTCCGGCGTCACGCCGGTCTGGGTAAGGACGGTGGCGCCGATGCCGCCCGTGGAATCCACGTTCACATGGGCGGCGCAGCGGCGATTCAACTCCTCCCAATGCGTGTCGGCATACCAGGCGGAGCCGGAATAGCGGCCATGCGAATGGCCGGACCAGAAGCACAGCCGCAGCCCGCGCCGCCACTCGCCCTGCCGCTCCGCCAGCACGCGCGCCGCTTCCAGCATGGTCGCGTTGGCCGAGCCGTTGTCCATCACGCCCTCATACCAGGTGTCGTGATGGCCGGAGAACAGGATGAAGGGCGCCTCGGCCCCGCCCTGTCCGTCCAGTTCCGCTTCCAGCAGCGGGGTCTGGCGCCAGCCGGTATCCACCTCGGCATGCAGCGCGGCCTGCAGCGCTTCGCCGGCGGCCAGCCGCCCGCGCAGCGCCTGCCCGTCCTCCTGCGAGATGGTGCAGACCACGGTCGCGGGCAGCGCCGGCAGGGTGGTGTCGGACGGGCTGCCCCAGACGGGCGAGATGCACATCTCGTGCAGGTGCTCTTGCGGGCTGATGTGCAGCTGCCCGGTCGCCCCGGCGGCGGAGGCGAGCGCCGCAACCGCGGGGCTGGCAATACCCTCGACCAGCACGATGCGGCCCTTCACGTCACGGCCGGCGAAATCCGCCTCGGTCCCGTGGCCCAGATCGACCAGCGGCCCGCATAGGCCGCCCGCCGGCGAGGGGCGGGAAAAGGAGTGCGTGATGGCCCTCAGCGCCTGACCGTCCACCTCCACCCGCGCCGGCCCGGGCAGGCTGATATAGGCGTCGTGCATCAGCAGGCGCGTGCGATAGCCAAAGCCGTCGAGCTGCGCCTTCAGGTAGCGGAAGCTCTCCAGCTCCTCCGGCGTGCCGGAGAGCTTCACGCGGCGGGCGAATTCCTGGACATGGCGCATCAGTGCCGGGCCGGTGACGGCTTCCTTCAGCGCGGCGACGATCTTGCTCATGCCATGGCCTCCTGTGGTACCGGCAGCGAGGAGGAAGACGGCCTGACGCGACAGGCCCTGCCGGCCGGCCCTGGGGCGGAATGTGCCACGGGGAGGCAGATCTCCGACTGACGCATTTCGGCGGGAAGACCAGGGGCGGTCAGCCGGCGGGCGATCGCATCGGCGGCGACACTGACATTCTCGGGCCGTCGGCGCTGCGTGAAGGTCTCCACCGGACGCCAGAGTTTACCGAGGCTGATGGTCCTCAGGAACCGGCGCTCGAGATCGGTGATGCTCACTCCTGGTACTCCTCCCCGTCGCGACATCGAAGAGATGTTTCGCCTCTTTCTCCGGAGCGTCAATTGCTTCCGGACAGAAAGCTTTCCGGCCTGCACTTCATGCGGCACATCCCAAAGCCCTGGCGCAAGTGACGTGAAAGAGCGCAGAACTCTCGTTGATGCCGGTCCAAGGGACAAAAACTGCCGGCGAGGAGTTGAGTGCTTCCGAAACACCGGTTTACGCTCCCGGACATCGGGCACGGCAACGCGCCCTCATCTTCTGGAGAATGTCGTCGGGCCGCGGTCGCGGCTGACCGAGGAGCCTGAACGCCTTCATGTCCGTATGCTGCTGGCCGCCACCGGCGAGGTTCCCGCCTGCCTGGGCCGTGAGGCCGCTGCATGATTCGTCTGCCTGATCGGAGCACACACTGATGAGCCACGCCAATACTCCGCCCTTCGCGGCCGAGGATCTGCTGGAGGAAATCCGCGCCTGGGTCGAGATCGAAAGCCCGACCACCGACGCCGCTGCCGTGGATCGCGTCATGGACAAGGCCGCCGCCGACGCACAGGCGGCCGGCGCCCGCATCACGCGCATCCCGGGCCGCGAGGGCTATGGCGGCCATCTTCTGGTCAGCTCGCCCTGGGGCGAGGAGGATGAGCCGGGCATTCTGGTGCTCAGCCATCTCGACACCGTGCACGGCCTCGGCACGCTGGAAGGCCCGCTGCCCTTCAAGGTCGAGGGCGACATCGCCTATGGCCCGGGCATCTACGACATGAAGGGCGGCGCGCTGATCGCGCTGGCGGCGCTCCGGCACCTGATCCGCAGCGGCCAGCACGCGCCCCTGCCGGTGCGGCATCTTTTCGTTTCCGACGAGGAGGTCGGCAGCCACACCTCGCGGGAATACATCGAGCGGGAGGCGCGGCGTGCGCGCTACGTGCTGGTCACCGAGCCGGCGCGCGAGGGCGGCCGCATCGTCACCGCGCGCAAAGGCACGGCGCGCTTCGATCTGAAGATCCGCGGCCAGGCCGCGCATTCCGGCTCCCGCCACCAGGACGGGCGCAGCGCGGTGAAGGAGCTGGCGCGGCAGATCCTCGATCTGGAGGCGATGACGGACTACGAGACCGGCGTGACCGTCAATGTCGGCCATATCGGCGGCGGCACGCGTGCCAATGTCGTGGCAGACTATGCCTGGGCCGAGATCGACATGCGCGTGCCGAACCAGGAGGTCGGCGACCCCGCCGTCGAGCGCGTGCTCGCCATCAAGGCCTATGACCCGGACGTGACGCTGGAGATCACCGGCGGGCTGAACCGCCCGGGCTACGAGAAGTCGCCCGCCATCGCTCAGCTCTTCGAGCACGCGCGCGGCCTCGCCGCCGAGATCGGCTTCGAGCTGCAGGATCTGAAGACCGGCGGCGGCTCGGACGGCAATTTCACCGCCGCCCTCGGCGTGCCGACGCTCGACGGGCTGGGCGTGGACGGCAAGGGCGGCCATACGCTCTACGAGCAGATCAACATTTCCTCCCTGGTGCCGCGCGCACGGCTGATGCTGCGGCTGATGGAGACGCTCACGTGACCGGCCTCGCCACGCAACCGGATGCCACCACTCCGGTGCTGCACCGGCAGGAGAATGCCGTATGACCCGTGAAACCGCTGTCGCCGCCGCCCGCGCCCTGCTGGAGGATGGCCCCTATCTGGACGTGATGGCGCGCCGCGTCGCCATCCCCACCGCCAGCCAGGACCCGGCCAGTGCGCCGCACCTCTACGCCTATCTCGCGGAGGAAATCCTCCCGGATCTGGAGCGCCAGGGCTTCACCGGGCAGATTTTCGACAACCCGACCGGCAAGGGCGGCCCCTTCCTGATCGCCCGCCGCATCGAGGATCCCGCCCTGCCGACGCTGCTGACCTACGGGCATGGCGACACGGTGCTGGGCCTGGATGCGGGCTGGGAGGACGGCCTTTCCCCCTGGGTGCTGACCCGGCGCGGGGATCGGCTCTATGGCCGCGGCATCGTGGACAACAAGGGCCAGCACACCGGCAACCTGATGGCCATGGAGGTCGTGCGCCAGCAGCGTGGCGGCCGGCTCGGCTACAACGTCACCCTCCTGCTGGAGATGAGCGAGGAGGTCGGCTCCCCCGGTATCGAGGAGATCTGCCAGCAGCAGCGCGAACTGCTGAAGGCCGATGTGCTGATCGCCTCCGACGGCCCGCGCCTGGTGCCCGAGGTGCCGACCCTGACCCTCGGCACGCGCGGCGCCCTCGCCTTCGACCTGCGGGTGAAATACCGCGAGGGCGGGCACCATTCCGGCAACTGGGGCGGGCTGCTGGCCAATCCCGGCATCCGGCTTGCCCATGCCATCGCCAGCCTCGTCGGACCGACCGGGCAGGTGATGCTGCGCGACCTCGTGCCGGAGCGCATCCCCGACAATATCCGCCGCGCCCTGGCCGATTGCCGCGTGGATGGCGGTTCCGACGGGCCGGAGATCAATGCCTGGTGGGGCGAGCCGGGCCTTTCTGCCGCGGAGAAGGTCTTCGGCTGGAACACCTTCGAGGTGCTGGCCTATTCCACCGGCAACCCTTCGGCCCCGGTCAACGCCGTGCCGCCCGAGGCCTTCGCGCGGTGCCAGATCCGCTATACCGTGGACCGCGACGTGGAGACCTTCCTTCCCGCCATCCGCCGCCATCTGGACGCGCAGGGCTTCACCGACGTCGCTGTGCAACCGGTGAAGGCGGGCGCCGAGTGGAAGGCCACCCGCATGGACCCGGACGGCCCCTGGCCGCAACTGGTGGCCGAGAGCATCCGCCGCACCACGGGCAAGGCGCCGATGGTCGTGCCGAACGCCGGTGGCTCCCTGCCGAATGACAGCTTCGCGGTGATGCTGGGTCTGCCCACCATCTACATCCCGCATTCCTACAGCGGCTGCTCGCAGCACGCGCCGAACGAGCACGCGTTGTTCCCGCTGGTGCGTGAGGGTCTGGAGATCGCCGCCGGCGTCTTCTGGGATCTGGGCGAGATGCCCTGGCCCGGCCGGTAAGCCCGCCCATACATCCGGGGGCCTTCCCCCCGGATGCCGCCGGCCGGCTGGACGGCATCTTCTTCCAGGGCACGGCCGCGGCAAACTGCCGTGTCCTGATCGCGAGGCCCTGGGAGGCAGAGCCTCCCAGAGCACAGCGGGCCGTGCCCTTACTTGGCCGGCCGGATGGTATCGACGAAGGTGAAGGAGTCGGCGCGCGGCGTCAGCGTCAGGTCGCGGCGCAGACCCCAGATCGCCTTAGTGAAATAGACCGGCACCACAGGCGCGTCGCCGATGGCGAGATGCGTCGCCTCGCGCACCAGCGCGGCACGCTTCGTCTCGTCCGGTTCGACCATGGCGGACTCGATCAGGTCATCCAGCTTCGGGTTCGAGTAGCCGGTGTAGTTGTTGCCGCCGCGCCCGCGGTCGCGGTCCATGGTCTGCACCAGCGAATTGAGCGCCGAGGTGGCCAGCCCGTTCGGGGAGCCATAGCCCAGCATGAAGGCCGCCACGTCGGGCCGCCCATCCGCCCCGGCCGAGCGCCGACGGAACAGGATGGAGATCGGCACGGTCTCCACCCGCGTCTGGATGCCGACGGCGCCCAGCATCTGCCCGAGCGCCTGACAGACCCGCGCGTCGCCGGGGTAGCGGTCGTTGGAACAGGCCAGGGTGATGTTGAAGCCCTTGGGATATCCCGCCTCGGCCAGCAGGGCACGGGCCCGCGCCGGATCATAGGGCAATGGCTGCAACGAGGGATCATGGTTGTCGAGGCCGGGCGCCATGAACTGGCCCGCCGGCTCCGCCGCGCCCTCCATGGCGCGCTCAGCGATGGCGGCGCGGTTGATGGCGTGGCTCAGCGCGTGCCGCACCCGCACGTCCTGGAACGGGTTCTTCGGCAGCGGTTTGCCGTTGGCATCCGTGACATAGGGCGACTGCTCTCGCCCCATCTCCAGCTGCAGGTAGAGCATCATGATGGCGGTGGTGGAGAGCAGGTGCGCGTTGCTCGACGTCTCGATGCGCTTCGTCAGGCCCGGCGGCACGGCGTCGATCACGTCGAGATCGCCGGCCAGCAGCGCGGCGACACGGGCGCTGTCGTTCGGCACGAAGCGGAAATCCACCTTCTCCCAGTGCGGCTTCGCGCCCCAGTAATCCGGATTGCGCGTCAGCGTCACGCCCTGGCCGGGCGTCCACGCGCTCCAGCGATAGGGGCCGGTGCCGATCGCCGCCTTGCCGCGGAAATCCTCCGGCGTGGCGTCCTTC